>Ga0208179_1000009_pt1 | contig 491796 bp, 439 predicted proteins | sample Malvired_Geostar_FD_184238 | JGI IMG/M metagenome (GOLD analysis project Ga0208179, IMG submission 184238) | Marine viral communities from the Global Malaspina Expedition - Malaspina viral metaG DeepMed_Geostar (SPAdes) (version 2) | ecosystem: Environmental > Aquatic > Marine > Oceanic...
CATTCTACTCGAATTCGCCATCCGCGCAAGCCTTTATTTTCGCTAACTTCTTGATTTACAAGAGGTTTCGCTAAAGGCCTGCGCCGGAGAAGGTGCGCATTATAGGCACTCAGAAACTCACGTCAACGGTTTTCTCTACCCTGCGAGCAGTGCGCATCTTTCTCTGTATAAAGAGGCATCTCGTCTCGTATGAGCACTGCCCCTGGTTATGAGAAATGCCGAGGAGACAAAGACTCCGGAAAGAGGTTCATCATGATTGAGCATCAAGAAGTTAACTACTGCTCATCTCGAGCACACCACTAGCGTCACGGAACGCTTCATTGGCCTAGATGGAAACCACTTCACAGTCGAACCCAGCCTTCCTGCCTAGCATTCGCATCTCAATGACGTGCGGGTTTAGCACGTGGCAAGTCGTTGCGCATGAAGCGCACCTGCAACAGTAAACGCTGACGCAGGCATTAGTTGAGTCAAGGAATGACGTTTTCGAACAAGCTAGCCGTCCATGTACTGACGCTAGCAAAAGCACCCATCACAGCCACCGGCTTCGCTGGCGAAGATGTTCGCTATGCCACTGAGTATGAGCTGCTCGAGCAGGAGCTTGGCAAGGCGTCGTCGTTGCACGCTGCGGGGTCCGTAGATTGGGAAGCCGTGCGCGAAGGCAGCGAAGACCTGCTCAGCACCCAAACTAAAGATTTGCGTATTGCGGCTTGGCTGACCTGGAGCCTGTATCAGCGTGATTCGTTTCTCGGATTGCATGCTGGCCTGTCCATGCTCGGCTTCTTATGTCTCGACCATTGGGAAGATATCCATCCACGCAAGGACCGCACGCGGGCTGCTGCCATCACGTGGCTGATCCCTCGGATGGAACACGTGCTTGCCGAACATGTGCCAATGGGCGAACAGCTTCCATTGTTTGAGCAGATCGCGGTCGAGCTACGCAGCCTCGAAAGCTGCCTAGCCGCGAAGTTAGGCACACAGGCCCCTCTTCTATTACCCCTATGTCGTCGGCTTGAGGAAATGGTCAAGCGAGCTGGCGCCGCGCATCCGCACCCTGGTGCTGTGGGCGCAGCTATAGCCCAGGTCAAACAGGTGGCTGCGCAAGTGTTCACGGCTGCAACACCGGTAGAGCACGAGAAAGACGCCCATAAGAGCCTGCGCAGCCTGCAGGATCAGGCCAGACCGCTTTGCGGCTGGTGGCTCAAGCAAAAAGCTACCGATCTCAAGCCTCTGCGGCTGGCTCGCACTCTTCTGTGGCTACCCATCGACTGTCTCCCCGAACGCAACGCCGATCAGATCACCGCACTACGCGGCATCCCGGCAGACAAACTCGCGAGCTATCGCGAGCGCTTCTCGCAGGGCCTATACGCCGACTTATTAGCCGACCTAGAAGCCAGCATTGCCCGCGCGCCGTTCTGGCTCGATGGTCAGCGCCTGGCCTGGGAATGCTTGAGCGAGCTCGACGCCGAACAGGCAATGCGCGAGGTAGAAATCCAGCTCGCGCTCTTCCTGCAACGAATGCCGGGGCTAGAGGAGCTGCGCTTTCATGACGGCAAACCCTTTGCCGACGCAGAAACTCGCGCCTGGATCAGCGCCCAAGTAATGCCTCATGTACAGCCCGCGCAGGCTGCAAGCGAATCGCCAACCAACCGGGGCGGTACTACGCCCGTCTGGGAAGAGGCGCTGCAGGAGGTACTCCCTCACTTACGCAAAGACGGCCTCAAAAGCGCCGTGCAGAAGCTCAAGCTCGGCCTCAACCAGGCACGCGGTGGGCGGGAGCGTTGCTACTGGCAACTGACTTTGGCCCGGCTGTGCTTGCAGGCCAAGAAATACGACCTGGCCAAGACCCAACTCGAATCCCTCGATCAGACGCTACAGGCCACGGGCCTGGGCGACTGGGAACCCGATCTCGCCCTCGAGGTGCTGCGTCTGCTGCATAGCTGTTGCGAGCTGCTGCCGCAGAACCACGCCGTGCGTGAAAGCAAGGATGAGATTTACCGCAGGCTGTGCCACCTCGACCTCGAAGTGGTACTCGATTAGGCCCCCGGGCCGTAAACCCAAAGGAGAAGACCCATGGCCAAAGAAGGCTCGGTAGCCCCCAAAGAACGCATCAACGTCACCTTCAAGCCTGCCACCGGCAGCGCTCAGGAAGAACTCGAACTGCCACTGAAGTTGATGGTGCTCGGCGATTTCACCCAGCGCGCCGACCATCGCAAGATCGAGGACCGCAAGCCGATCGCCATCGACAAGAACAGCTTCGACGAGGTACTGGCCAAGCAGGAGCTGAACCTCACTTTATCGGTGCCGAACCGTCTGCAGGACGAGCCCACCGATGAAGAGCTGGCCGTGCAGCTGAACATCAACTCGATGAAGGACTTCAACCCGGCCAATCTGGTCGAGCAGGTTCCGGAGCTGAAAAAGCTGATGGAACTGCGCGACGCGCTGGTCGCCCTCAAGGGCCCGCTGGGTAACGCCCCGGCCTTCCGCAAAGCGATCGAAAGTGTACTCGCCGACGACGACTCGCGTGACCGTGTACTCGGTGAGCTGGGTCTCGCCGCGAAAGAACAATTGGACGCCTGATTACTTCCGACAAGGAACGCCAACACCATGAGCACTAGCGCAGCAGCCGTTGAAAGCGGCAAGAACCTTGCCGAACTCGGCATTCTCGACCGCATCATCGCTGAAACCAAATTGACGCCCGATGACGAGGCCTACGACATCGCCAAGCGCGGCGTGTCGGCTTTCATCGAAGAACTCCTCAAGCCACAGAACGAGCACGAGCCGGTCAAGAAGGCCATGGTCGACCGCATGATCGCGGAAATCGACGCCAAACTAAGCCGTCAGATGGACGAGATTCTCCACCACCAGCAGTTCCAGACGCTGGAATCCTCCTGGCGCGGCCTCAAGCTGCTGGTCGATCGCACCAACTTCCGCGAGAACATCAAGCTCGAAGTCCTCAACGCGTCCAAGCAGGACCTGCTCGACGACTTCGAGGACAGCCCGGAAGTGGTCCAGTCCGGCCTGTACAAGCACATCTATACCGCCGAATACGGCCAGTTCGGCGGCCAGCCGGTCGGCGCCCTGATCGCCAACTACTTCTTCGACCCGAGCGCGCCGGACATCAAGACAATGCAGTACGTGGCCTCGGTCGCCAGCATGTCCCACTCGCCCTTCATCGCGGCGGCCGGCCCGAAATTCTTCGGTCTGGAAAGCTTCACAGGCCTGCCGGACCTGAAGGATCTGAAAGATCACTTCGAAGGCCCGCAGTTCGCCAAGTGGCAAAGCTTCCGCGAGCAGGAGGATGCCCGTTACGTCGGCCTGACCGTACCGCGCTTCCTGCTACGTAACCCCTACGACCCGGAAGACAACCCGGTCAAATCTTTCGTCTACAAGGAAAACGTGGCCAACAGCCACGAGCACTACCTGTGGGGCAACACCGCGTACACCTTCGCTAGCCGTCTGACCGACAGCTTCGCCAAGTTCCGCTGGTGCCCGAACATCATCGGCCCGCAAAGCGGTGGCGCGGTGGAAGACCTACCGCTGCACCACTTCGAGAGCATGGGCGAGATCGAAACCAAGATTCCGACCGAAGTGCTGGTCTCCGACCGTCGTGAATACGAACTGGCCGAAGAAGGCTTCATCGCTCTGACCATGCGTAAGGGCAGCGACAACGCCGCGTTCTTCTCCGCCAACTCTGCGCAAAAGCCGAAGTTCTTCGGCAACAGCGAAGAGGGCAAGAACGCTGAGCTCAACTACAAGCTCGGTACTCAGCTGCCTTACTTGTTCATCGTCAACCGCCTGGCGCACTACCTCAAAGTGCTGCAGCGCGAACAGATCGGCGCCTGGAAAGAGCGTACCGACCTGGAACTGGAACTGAACAAGTGGATTCGCCAGTACGTGGCCGACCAGGAGAACCCAAGCTCCGAAGTCCGTAGCCGTCGTCCGCTGCGCGCAGCGCAAGTCGTCGTCAGCGATGTCGACGGAGAGCCGGGCTGGTACCGCGTCAGCCTGAACGTGCGTCCGCACTTCAAGTACATGGGTGCTGATTTCACCCTGTCGCTGGTTGGCAAGCTGGACAAGGAATAAGCATCCATGGCCTACGGCAGCCTTCTCGAACGCCTCGGCGGTGACGCCGACAAACGCGCCGGCTGGAGTCACGAAGTCGCGGCAATGGCTTCGGTGGCTGCCCATTTGGCCAAAATGCTCAGCACCCGGGCGGGCAGCGTGCAAACGTTGCCCGACTACGGGTTGCCCGATTTGAACGATATGCGCCTGTCGCTGCACGACTCGCTGCAACAGGCGCGTATCGCCATTGAACGCTTCATCGAAGCGTACGAACCCCGCTTGAGCCAGGTCCGGGTGATATCCCTGCCCCGCACGCACGATCCACTGAGCCTGTCCTTCGCCATCGAAGGCCTGCTGGAAGTCGACGGTTCGAAGCGCCAAGTAAGTTTTTCCGCGAGCCTGGACGGCAGCGGACAAGTGAAAGTCCACTAAGGAGAGCCTGATGTCCGGTAAACCCGCAGCCCGACTGGGCGACCCCACCAATTGCCCGAAGAAGGGCCACGGCACCAACCCGATCGCGGCCGGCTCTCCTGACGTTCTGTTCGACGGCATGCCCGCCGCACGCATGGGTGATCCCACCTCCTGTGGCAGTGCGTTGGCCAGTGCGGTCATCCCAACAGTGCTGATCAACGGCAAACCGGCTACTACGGTTGGCACGATGGGTGATCACGGTAATCCGGTGATCGCCGGGTCCGGCACCATTGTGATTGGCGGTTGACCATGCGCCTTACAGGGATGGCCGGCTGATGTCCTTCAACCACTACTACCAGAGCGAACTCACCGCCCTGCGCCAACTCGGCAAGCGCTTTTCCGAGCGTAGCCCGGCGCTGGCACCTTTCCTCGGTCAGTCCGGGCGTGATCCGGATGTCGAGCGGTTGCTGGAAGGCTTCGCCTTTCTCACCGGGCGCCTGCGCCAGAAGCTCGATGACGAGCTGCCGGAGCTGACCCATTCCTTGATGCACCTGCTGTGGCCGAACTACATGCGCCCGCTGCCGGCGTTCAGCATGTTGCAGTTCGACCCGGTCAATCGACCAGGCCCTGCGTTGATGGTGCCGCGCAATACGCCGGTCGAATCCAAGCCGATCAAGGGTGTGACCTGCCGCTTCCGTACCGCCTACGCCACCGAGGTTCTGCCGTTGGCGCTCGACGCGTTGGACTATTCGGTTAAAGGCGGAGGTGCATTACTGAGCCTGCGTTTGCAGATGACGGCCGATGGGCATCTAGGTGAGTTGAATCTCAAGCAGCTGCGCCTTCATCTCGCTGGCGAGCGCTACATCAGCCAGATGCTTTATCTGAGCTTGCTGCGCAACGTCGCTGACGTGCAGCTGATTGCCCTGGATGCCAACGGCAAACCATTCAGTGACGGCTTCGGCGTTGCGCTACCCGCACTCCATATCGATCCGTCAAAGCTTCAGCCGGTGGGGTTTGCCGAAGATCAGGCATTGATCCCCTATCCGCTCAACACCTTCCGCGGTTACCGCTACCTGCAGGAGTACTTCGCCTTCCAGGAGAAATTCCTGTTCGTCGACTTGCTTGGCCTCGATGCCATCAAGCGTCTGCCGCAGGAGGTGCTGAAACAGGCGCGTGGCTTCGAGCTGCGCTTCGACACTCACAAGGCTGGCGTGCAGCGCATCCGCCCGACGCTGGATAACGTGCGCCTGTACTGCACCCCGGTGGTCAACCTGTTCGAACACGACGCCATCCCGATTCGCCTGGACGGCAAGCAGGACCAGTATCTGCTGATGCCATCCGAACTCGACAGCACCCACTGCGGTGTCTTTTCGGTCGACCGTGTTACCGGCTGGAAGCCGGGCGGCATGGGCTACGAAGAATACGTGCCGTTCGAGTCCTTCGAGCATGACCCCAGTTTCGACGTACCGGTGGCGCGCCCGCACTACAGCGTGCGTCAGCAGCCCTCGATGCTGGGCGACGGCCTGGAGACCTACCTCAGCTTTGGTCTGCGCAACCTGGACCAGCACGAGACACTGTCCATCGAGCTGACCTGCACCAACCAGAACCTGCCGCGCCAGCTGCGCCTGGGCGATATCTGTCTACCCAGCGAAGACACGCCGGAGTTCCTGACCTTCCGCAACATCAGCGCCGTGACGCCGAGCTATGCGCCGCCGCTGCATCGTGACTTCCTCTGGAAGTTGATCAGCAACATGTCGCTCAACTACCTGTCGCTGGCCAACGTCGAGGCGCTCAAGGTGATCCTCGAGACCTATGACCTGCCGCGCTATTACGACCAGCACGCGGAGAAGGTCAGCAAGCGCCTGCTCGGCGGCCTTAAGCAGATCGGCCATCAGCACGTTGACCGGCTGCACCGCGGCCTGCCGGTGCGCGGCGTGCGTACCGAACTGGTCATGGACCCGGAGGGCTATCTGGGCGAGGGAGACCTGTTCCTTTTCGCCTCGATTCTCAATGAATTCTTTGCGCTGTACGCGAGCCTCAATTCGTATCACGAGTTGCGCGTCAAGAGCACACAGGGAGAGGTGTACCAATGGACGCCACGTATGGGGCAGCAGCCCCTGCTCTAAACCGGATCAGCCGGGGCATCCGCGAGTACAGCCTGTTCCAGGGTGTGCTACTGGTGATGGACCGTCTGAAAGCTGCGCATCCGGAGCTGGACGAAGAGGCGCTCTACGAGCACCTCGAATTCCAGGCCAACCCGAGCCTGGGCTTTCCCGGCAGCGACGTCGACCGCGTGCACTTTTTCGAAGAGCATGGGCAACTGCGCGCGCAACTGCGGATCAACCTGGTCAGCCTCTTCGGGGCCGGCTCGCCACTGCCTGCCTTCTATGGTGAGCAAGCCCTCGGCGACAGCGCCGAAGGCAACCCGACACGCGAATTTCTGGACCTGTTCAACAATCGTCTGCAGCGCCTGATTCTGCCTATCTGGCAGAAGTACCGTTACCGCGCACGTTTCAGCACTGGCGCACGCGACCCGCTGTCCGAACAGCTGTTCGCCCTCATCGGCCTCGGCGGCGAGCAGATCCGTGCCGCCTCGGAGTTGAACTGGAAGCGCCTACTGCCGTACCTGGGGCTGCTCAGCCTGCGCGCGCACTCGGCGGCTTTGATCGAGTCGGTACTGCGCTACTACTTTAAGCACGCCGACTTGCGCATCGAGCAGTGCCTCGAACGCCAGGTCGAGATTCTCGCTGAGCAGCAGAACCGCCTCGGCCGAGCCAACAGCCAGCTCGGCGAGAGCCTGGTGCTGGGCGAGCGGGTGCGCGACCGTGGCGGAAAGTTCCGCATTCACATCCGGCAACTCAGTTGGGGCCGCTTTCACGAATTTCTGCCGGTCGGCACCGGCTATCAACCGCTATGTGCACTGGTGCGCTTCACCCTGCGCGATCCGCTGGACTATGACATCCGCCTGCAATTGCGCCAGGACGATATTCGTGACCTGCGCATCGGCGCAGAGAACACCTGCCGCCTCGGCTGGACCAGCTGGCTCGGCAGCGAGCGCGCCGACGGCATGGTCACCCTGGGCAGCCAGACTCATTAAGGAAGATGAAGATGATCAACGTAGACCTTCAACAACTGGTCCAGGCTCTGGATGCGCAGACCAAGCATGATCTGGAAACCGCGGCGGAGCGCTGCGTGGTCCGTGGCGGCAACAAGATACTCGTCGAAGACCTGCTGCTCGGCTTGCTGGAGCGCCCCGAAGGCCTGCTGAACCGCGCGCTGCTGGACGCCGATGTCGAACCCGGCACGCTGGCCCAGGCGCTGCAACCACGTGGCGAGCACAGCGAGTCGCGCAATCCGGTGTTTTCCGCGGAGCTGGTGCAGTGGCTGCAGGATGCGCTGCTGGTCGGCAACCTCGAGCTCGGCCAGAGCCAGAGCCAGATCGACCAGGCCGCGCTGATCCTGGCGCTGTTGCGCAACCCGATGCGCTACGCAGGCAGTCACTACCAACCGTTGCTGGCCAGGCTCAACGCCGACCGGCTGCGCGAGTTCGCCTTGGCCCAACAGCCGGCGCAACAGGCAGCAGGTGCCACCGCTCCTGGCGGCGAATCGAGCCTCTCTCGCTTCACCCACAACTTCACCCAGCAGGCCCGTGACGGCAAGCTCGACCCCGTCCTGTGTCGCGATGGCGCCATCCGCCAGATGATCGACATTCTCGCCCGCCGTCGCAAAAGTAACCCGATCGTTGTCGGCGAGGCTGGTGTCGGCAAGACCGCCATCGTCGAAGGCCTGGCGCTACGCATTGCGGCCGGCGAAGTCCCGGACGTACTCAAGGGCGTCGAACTCATGGCCCTGGACCTGGGCTTGCTGCAGGCCGGCGCCAGCGTTAAAGGAGAATTCGAGCGCCGCCTGCAGGGCGTGATCGATGAAGTCAAAGGTTCGCCCAAACCGATCATCTTGTTCATCGACGAAGCCCACACATTGATCGGCGCCGGTGGCCAGGCGGGCAGCGGCGATGCGGCCAACCTGCTCAAACCCGCACTGGCGCGGGGCGAATTGCGCACCATCGCCGCCACCACCTGGAGCGAGTACAAGAAGTATTTCGAGAAAGACCCGGCCCTCGCACGTCGCTTTCAACCCGTGCAGTTGCACGAGCCCACCGTAGACGAAGCGGTCACCATCTTGCGTGGCCTGGCGCCGATCTACGAAAAGAGCCATGGCATCTATCTACGTGACGACGCAGTGGTGGCCGCCGCCGAACTATCAGCCCGCTACTTGGCTGGTCGACAGCTACCCGACAAGGCCGTCGACGTATTGGACACTGCCTGCGCACGTGTGCGCATCAGCCTTGCAGCTGCACCGGAAGCACTGGAGCGCCTGCGCGGGGAAATTGCAGAAGGTGAACGCCAACGCGAAGCGGTACGTCGGGACCTCGATGCCGGATTGAGCGTAAACCGCGAAGCGCTCGACGCTTTGGACGTCCGACTGAGCGAAGCACGTGCCGAACTCGAACAAGTAGAAACCCGCTGGTCCGTCCAGCGCGAACTCGCCGAACGGCTGCTGGAACTGCGAAAGGCTTGCGCGACAGCTCGCCAAGTAGCTGTAGACGAAGCCTGCGCGCAACCGCCGCAGGATATCGAAACGCTGGAAGCCGAACTGCGTGACGTACAGGGTGAGCTGGCCAGCGCCCAGACCCACGAGCGCCTAGTCAGCTTTGAGGTGTGCCCACGCCTGGTGGCCGAAGTGGTCAGTCACTGGACCGGCGTGCCACTTTCGCAACTGGCACGCGAGCACAACAGCAAAGTGCTGACCTTCGCCACCGACCTGCGCCAGCGGGTGCGTGGCCAGCAGCAAGCCGTCGAGGCACTGGACCGCTCGATGCGCGCGACCGCCGCCGGCCTCAACCGCGCCGACGCGCCGGTGGGCGTGTTCCTACTGGTCGGCCCCAGCGGGGTCGGCAAGACCGAGACTGCCCTGGCGCTGGCCGACCTGCTCTACGGCGGTGAGCGCTTTCTCACCACCATTAACATGTCCGAGTTTCAGGAAAAGCACAGTGTTTCTCGGCTCATCGGCGCGCCGCCAGGCTATGTGGGCTACGGTGAGGGCGGCATGCTCACCGAGGCCGTCCGGCAGAAACCCTACTCGGTGGTGCTACTCGACGAAGTCGAGAAGGCCGATCCGGATGTGATGAACGTGTTCTATCAGATCTTCGACAAGGGTGTGGCCAACGACGGCGAAGGGCGCGAAATCAACTTCCGCAACACCTTGATCCTGATGACCAGCAACCTGGCCAGTGACCGCATCGCCGGTCTCTGCGCCAACAGCCAGCGCCCCGCAGCCGACGATTTGGAGCAGGCCATTCGCCCGCAGCTGACGCAGCATTTCAAGCCGGCACTGCTCGGCCGGATGCGCGTGGTGCCTTATTACCCGATCGAGGGTGACGTGCTGGAGGAGCTGGTGGGGCTCAAGCTCACCCGTTTTGGCGAGCGCCTCGCGCGACGTCAGCTGCAGTTCAGCCATTGCCCGGCGTTGCTGGCGCATCTGGCCGAGCGCTGCACACATAGCGAAAGCGGCGCGCGGCTGATCGACCATCTCATCGACCAGCACCTGCAACCGCTGGTAGTCGACCGGCTGCTCGACGCCATGGCTGGCGGCGAAACCCTGCAGCGCGTGCATGCAACCCTCGACGGCAACGGGGCGGTGGTCTGTGAGTTCGCTTAAGGTCCCGCCCATGTTCGTCGAACCGCCCTCAACATTTGACCCGCGATCGCTGCTCGAGCGCTTCGCCGAGTTGGCATGGAACACCGACATGAACGCTTGGCTCAATGGGCTCACCGAACTGGTCGCACAACTGGCGCACTGCCCGCTCGCTCAGCTCTACCTGCTCGACGCAACCCATACGCGCCTGACGCTTTCGGCCGAATGGTTGGAGGGAGCGCGGGGGCACGAGGCGACCAGCGTGCCAAGCGACTATCGCGACGAACAATTGCTGCAGTATTGCCTCAGCGAGAACCAGCAACTGAGCATCGCGCCACTCGATGCCAGCCTGCACCAGACCAGCTTCCTGCCAGAAACATCGCGCCCATGGCGCAGCCTGCTGTGCCTGCCGCTGCAGGACGCTGAGGGCCATACCGCCGGGTTACTGGTGGCTGCCAGCAACACCCATCAAGATCTCGCGGCGGACTCGGCCACGCTGTCCAACCTTGGCCGGTTCGCCCTTGGCCAGGCGCAACTGCTCAATCGTTTGCGTGACACTCGGCAACCAGATCTCGCACCCGCTGCATCGACGCGTCCCTGCGCCAGCGGCTATGGCCTGATCGGCGACAGTCCACGGATGCGCGCAGTCTACGGGCTGATCAGCAAGGTATTGCATAACCCGGTAAGCGTTATGCTGACCGGTGAAACCGGCACGGGAAAGGAACTCGTTGCCCGCGCCATTCATGATTGCGGCTCGCGACGCAGCCAGGCCTTTATCGTCCAGAATTGCGCGACTTTACCGGAGCATTTACTGGAAAGTGAGCTGTTCGGCTATCGCAAGGGGGCCTTTACCGGTGCTGACCGTGACCACGAAGGGCTGTTCGATGCGGCCAATGGCGGCACGCTGTTTCTAGACGAGATCGGTGACATGCCGTTGACCTTGCAGGCCAAGCTGTTACGGGTCCTGCAGGAAGGCGAAGTGCGGCCGCTGGGCAGCACTCGCACCCACAAGGTCGATGTCCGGATCGTCGCTGCAACTCACCAAGACCTGCACAAGCGCGTCGAGGAAGGTCGTTTTCGCGAGGATCTTTACTACCGGCTCTCCATTTTCCCGATAGAACTGCCGCCCCTGCGCGAGCGCGGGCAAGACATCCTGCGCCTAGCGCGGCATTTTGCAGACAACGCCTGCGGCTTTCTGCAACGTGATGCCGTGCGCTGGTCCGATGCTGCACTGGAACAGCTCGCCGGCTATGGATTCCCGGGCAACGTGCGGGAGCTGAAGGGGTTGGTCGAAAGAGCCGTGCTGCTCTGCGAGTCCGGCGAATTGCTGCCGGAGCATTTCAGTCTGCGCAAGCTGGATGATGAACTCGACAGCACGCTGAACCTGCGCGAACGGCTCGAGCGGGTCGAGCGCAACCTGTTGATCGACTGCCTGCGCAACAACGGTGGCAACCAGAGTCAGGCCGCACGCGAACTCGGCTTGCCGCGCCGCACCCTGCTCTATCGCATGGACCGGCTGAACATCAGCCCAGCATCCCTCTAAGGACGGACCGAAGACATGTTCAACCCGGCCAACGAAACTCACTTCAGTCTCGCCATCGATGGCATCGAGCACGACCTGCAGGTTCTAGAATTCAGGGGCCGAGAGGCGCTCTCTCAGCCCTTCGCCTTCGAGCTCGAACTGGTTAGCGAACGCCCTGATCTGGACCTGGAAAATCTGCTGCATCAGCCGGCCTTCCTGGCCCTATCGCCGGCCGGAAACGGCATCCATGGTCTGATCCACCGCGTCGCCCAAGGTGACTCCGGCAAGCGCCTGACCCGCTACCACATCACCCTACGTCCGCAGATGGCCTATCTGGCCCACCGCACCAACCAGCGTATCTTCCAGCACCTGACGGTTGAGAAGATCATCAGCCAGGTGCTCGAAGAACATGGCATCCAGACCAACGCATTTCGCTTCGGCCTCGGCTCGGTCTACCCCGAGCGCGACTACTGTGTGCAGTACGATGAAAGCGATCTGCACTTCATCCAGCGCCTGTGCGAGGAAGAGGGCATTCACTACCACTTCCAGCACAGCGCGGCGGGCCATGTGCTGGTCTTCGGAGATGACCAGACGGGGTTTCCCAAGCTCGCACCGGTGACGTACCAGCAGGATTCCGGTTTGGTCGCGGACGAGCCGGTGGTCAAACGCTTCGGCCTGCGGGTCGAGACCCGCACCAGCCGCGTCACTCGCCGCGACTACGACTTCGAAAACCCTCGCCTGACCATGGAAGGCGCCTTCAAGAGCGAATTCCAACCGGACCTTGAAGACTATGACTACCCCGGCCGCTTCACCGAGCGCGCCCGCGGCAAGCACCTGTCCCAACGTGCCCTCGAACGCCACCGCAGCGACTACGAGCTGGCCGAGGGCGAGACCGATCAGCCGCAGCTGGTCACCGGCCATTTTCTCGCGTTGACTGACCACCCGCTCAATGACTGGAACCAGCTCTGGCTGCTCAACGAAATCCTCCATGAAGGCAAGCAGCCGCAAGTGCTGGAAGAATCGGTGACAAGCGATAGTCTGGCCCGTGACGGCTTCACCCAAGGCTACCGCAACCACTTCACCGCGACGCCCTGGCATGCCCCCTACCGCCCGGCCCTGAAGCATCCCAAGCCTAAGGTTCTCGGTAGCCAGACTGCCGTGATCACAGGCCCTGCTGGTGAAGAAATCCACTGCGACGAGTACGGTCGCGTGAAAGTCCAGTTCCACTGGGACCGCGAAGGCCAGGCCGACGACAAGACCAGCTGCTGGCTGCGTGTCAGCTCAAACTGGGCCGGTGACCGCTACGGCGGCATAGCCATCCCGCGCGTTGGGATGGAAGTGCTGGTCGCCTTCCTCGAAGGCGACCCCGACCAGCCCCTCGTCACTGGCTGCCTGTACCACAAAGAGCACGTCGTGCCCTATGACCTGCCGGCAAACAAGACCCGCAGCGTGTTCAAGACCCTTAGTTCACCCGGCGGTGCTGGTTACAACGAACTGCGGATCGAAGACCGCAAGGGTGCCGAGCAAATCTATATTCACGCCCAGCGCGACTGGGACGAAAACATCGAACACGACCAGAAGATCCGCGTCGGTCATGAACGCCACGACACCGTCGAGGCCAACAGCTACAGCGAATTCAGGGCCGAAGAACACCGCACAACCCATGCCGATCGAAAGACCGAAATCCGCGCCAACGATCACCTCACTGTCGGCAATACCCAGCACATTAAGATCGGCACCGGGCAGTTCGTCGAAGCGGGCAACGAGATCCACTACTACGCCGGCAGCAAAGTCATCATCGATGCGGGGATGGAGCTCACCGCCGCTGGCGGCGGTAGCTTCCTCAAACTCGACCCTAGTGGCGTGACCTTGAGCGGCGCGACTATCAAGATGAATTCCGGTGGATCACCGGGCAAGGGTTCAGGGCTGAGCATTCTGGCACCGGTGATGCCTTGGGCAGCGGATCAGGACAAGGCCGGTACAAAGCCGAAACTGGCGTTGGCTAATACCCAGCTGCAGATAGCCCGCAAGGCCAGGCAGATCGGCGCAAGTCGCTGCCCGATTTGCGAGGCGTGCAGGGATGGAGTTTGCCAAGTGGAAGCATCTCGGTGATAGATACAGTCCATGCTTGGTTCGATGAGCAACAGGCTGAGCAGCGGCAGCTGCTGCTCATCCTGGACAGCTTGGCAAAGCCCAACCCGGTCCAAGAGCTGTTTGCATCTGACCTGATGCAGCAATACGTCAATCTTTATCAGGACTCCGCGGTCACGGAGATGGCGGAAGTCGGGCCCTGGCTGGTGCTGTTAAGCGATTCGAATCCAGAGCAGATACGGTCGCTACTCGACTCTCCCGCGCAAAACTGGGGTTGGCTTGCAAGCGCGGAGCAGCTCGACCTGACCCTCTTAAGCCAGCACTGGCGCGAGCGGATGTTGATCGAGGAACAGGGGCAGCGCTCGCTTTACCGCTTTCAGGACAACCGCGTCATTGCTCACCATCTTCGCGAGATAGAGGAAATCCAACGACCACTTTTGCTCGGTCCTCTAAGCAGCGCGCTGTGCTGGGATGGTCAATGCTGGCAGTGCTTCGATAATCCGCGGCCCGGCCAGTGCCCCGCACCGTTCGAGACACCATGGCTGGCGATAGCCGAACCGGAAACGGTGCAGCACCATATCAGCCGACACAATCTTGAGCTCTGGCTGTGGCAGAACCATTCAAAGGCCACCGCGGATCTCGCCGAAACTCGTCTGCTAACGGACTGGCTGGATCAGCAACTCGATAAAGCCCGACGCTGGAATTGGCTTGCTGAACAACAGCTGCATTTCTTGCTGCTCCACCAACTGGACCCTGCGCTTGCTGAGCACCCGGCTTGGACGCCCGCCGAGCATGAAACAACAGAAGCCCATTTCGCCCGGGTCAGCACGGTGCTTTCGAGTCCCAATGCATGGAAACCTTTCTGATGAATCCGACCAAGAAATCCTGTACCGGCGCCTTGCTGTGGTGGCCGGCGCTGCTAGCCCTTTCCCTTAATGCTTGCAGCACGGTGGGCCCGCTAGGGGCTGAGTCCTTCACGCTAGAAGGTGAGCTGCCCGCCGACTTCGCCCTCAAAGCACAGGCTCACTACGGCGCGGCGGGAAACTGCGACGGCCGGAGCCAGACGAAGACATTCAAAGCAGATTTTGCCAGCCAACCTCATGAATACCGATTCCGTATTCCAGTGAACTACCGCGATGGTACGTGCGACCTGCCGCTGGCCCGGGTCGGGCTGTTCATCAATGCCCGTTACGGCGACAAGGACTGGCAACAAACTTATGACAACGGTGGGTTGACCATAGTCGACCAGCTACCCGAGGGTGCTCCAGCATTCCAACCAGACGGGACGCTATCCAAGACAGCGGAATGCTTGTGGTTATTTCAAATCAGCAAGGCGAAGTCTCGGGAAGGCGAGATAAGCAAGCTACTCAGCTGTAAAGGTGCAGGAGCCCATCTAATCGGCACAACGCTACCGGGCAAGAGAGTGCGACTTTTGTTTCAGGTTAGAGCGGAGGAAGAACCATACCGCGACAACACATGGGTTAGATTCCCTGAAGGCTGGAAGCCGTGTTTACCGAAGGAGGGTTGGCAGCAGTGTCAGGATCCCCCTGTGTTTAAAACGTTCAGAAATGAAACTCAGGAATGCACCGTCTATCCAAATTGCACGGAGTAACCAAGGATGGAAAGCGCTGTAGAAATACTCAAATGTCCACTACGCAGCAGCTGGGTTAGCTTTCGGCTCGTAGATGAGCATGGAAAAGGCTCACCCTATGCTGAGTTGCCGTACAAATTAATTGACTGCCAAGGGCAAGCGTTCGAGGGTGTGCTGAACAACGATGGGTTTGCGAAAATCTACCATGTGCACCCCGGCGTCACAGTGCTCAAGCTATCGCAACTGGCCACAACATACCCAGATCCTTGCTATGAAGAACTCGGTCTTAGAAAGTCATTCAAGATCTCGCTGACTGCCCTGCAGATAGCCGCGGAGCAATCGCCCGCCGGACCTCGCCGTTCGGACGGCACAACTTACCTAGCGGAAGAGCGCGCAGAAAGAGAGCAAGCAAGGTTTCTCAGAGCTGAAGTCAGCGACTTCGCCAAAATAAAAAGCCACCTTCCAGAACCAGACGAGTCCTGGACGAGACGACTTTCAAAATTGAAGCAGAACGCAGGTTCAGCATCAGACCAGTGTGGCGTTGCCCTTGGCTGCGGCCAACATCATGTCATCGAAATCAAAGCGCTCCGCGCATACAGCCCACTACTGTCTCGGGCTCATGACTTCTGCGCACTGAACGCCTATCACCTCGCGCTGATGAGCACGTTCGTTTACGCCCCGTTTAGTACAGACAAGAAACCTTACATATCTTCACCCCCTCCCTACGACTCGATCGGGAGCATTGGTCATGTGCTTCAAAACCAGCTGGGCCGTCGAGTAAAACCAACACAGTTCGACGGTGCTGGCCCATACCATATGATCTGTGAAGAGGTGCCTTATTCGAAGCGTCTAGAAATCATGCCCTACGATCCACTGCGCTACGAAAAAGAGTCGCAAGAGGGTTGGAGAAATCCAGAGGACGTGCATTTTCTTTACGACACGGAGTCGGGCACTAACACCCAAGCTTTCATCACTCATAACGACAAAGTGGTGCTGATTTCGGTACGCGGCACTCAGGAGATGCTGGCAGACGCCAGCCGCGACGCTGATGCGCGCCAGGTGCGTTTTAAAGAAGGCCAAGGTCAGGCGCATCGCGGTTTCTATGGAGCCTTCCAAGCAGCGAAACCCTTCGTTGAGCGCTATCTCAATGCTTTTTACACTGGCAAGCAAACATTGATTGTCTGCGGCCACAGTCTCGGCGGGGCGATCGCCCTCCTTTTGGCAGACTGGCTGCGCCGGGAATGGTCCGACAATACCCAGCTCTACACCTACGGCGCACCCCGCGCCGGCGACGCTGCTTTCGTTAAAGCCGCCCAGCCGCTTACCCACCACCGTATCGTCAACCATAACGATCCAGTTCCCGCCGTGCCTTTGCCCTGGATGGACGCGGAGTGGAAACTGGCCCTCCCCGGTACAGCTCTGTTTTTCAGCTCGCCAGTAAGCGGCATCGCATTGTTGCTTGCAGGGCTCGTTAATCTTCAGGGCGACTCCTACGAGCACCACGGCGAGCAGTGGCATTTCATGCCTCGGAAACCCGGGGGAGGAAGCGAGGCAGCGGTTCTGTGGCAACCGGGCTGCGCGCTGATCGACGAGCAAACCTGCGCACGCTACGTTGGCGAAATCGGCTTGGATGGTGATATGCCGAATCGGCTTGCAGTTGCGGGTACTCACCATTCCAGCGATAGCGGCTATGCACGAGCAGCGCTCACTAATCTGCTGCGCTGGAATGCTAGCGTCGAAGAGCGCAACGGAAAGCTTTTCAGCGAAGCCGAAATACGTGACATCTACGCCCAGCTGCTTAGCACCGCGCAGCTACTGGAAAGCTGGCAAGCGCGCTCATTCAACGAATTCCGCTGGGAAATCAGGCGCAGGGGTGAGGTGCGTTTCTACGGCAAGAGCGATCTGGAACTACGTGCCATCTATGCCGATGCAATCGAACAAGGGGAACGCGTTCGCGCTGAACAGAGTCCGGCGCTCACTCGAACTCAGCAACGTTTGCTAGCGCAGGCGGAGCGCTTGGTGACGCCACGCAGCGTGTTCGGCGAACACGCAGATCGCGTCGATCTTGCGGAATTGGTCGCGCAATGGCGCGCCATCAACGATAACCAGGTCGCAGAGCGGCTTGCTGCTGTGACCAAAGAAAGCGCCCGAGCCTTCGCCTAGCAGTTTCGTTAGGTCTGACGAGGGCGAAAGCATTTATAGCTGCAGCTCTCGTTTCAGCCCCAACCCCACCCTTTTTCGTGACCCTGTTCACCCACCCCGATAGCCAGCTGAACTTCAATGCACAGCCTGAGTCTCGCTTCGCCGTTATCGGTCAGCGGGGCCGTCTGCCCACACGCTTTCAAGGAGGAAATCGCGTGCTAGCCCGCTATTGCGCCCTCGTTTTATTCATCGCATCCCTCGCCCTTGCCGGCTGCTCCGGTAACTACAAATTCAACGATGACGAATATCGCCCTCTGGGCGATCCGCAAGCATCGACACGCAGCAGCTGACTCGCCAAGGAGAAGAAGCCATGGAACTGGTTTTCGATATGGTCAGTGCGCAGCAGTTCGCGCCGGGGCTGATCAGCAGTAAGACCTTCAAGCAGGCCGGCGGCATCATCGGCCGCGCTGAGGATTGTGACTGGGTAATCCCGGACCGTAAGCGGGTATTGTCCAGCCGACACGCCGAAGTAAGCTACCGCGACGGGGCGTTCTTCCTCACCGACACCAGCAGCAACGGCATCCAGCTCAAAGACACCGGCGCCAGCCTGGACAAAGGCCGAGCCCAGCGCATCGAGCATGGCAGCGTCTACTGCCTGGGTGACTTCGAAATTCGCGCGCGACTGATTCAGGACCCCGCTTCTTTCGAAGGCGACATTGGGCGCCCGCAGCCGGCCGGTAGCATCATCCCCGACGATGCCTTTCTTGACCTCGACCCGCTGACTGCGCTCGATCAGCAGGAGCGCGTCTACGCCGAGGTCGACGACCTGACTGCGGTGCTCGCGCCCCCACGCGCCCAAGCTCAGCAGCGCGACTATGCGCAGATCGACGAGGAGAACCTGCGGGTTCCCGAATTGGTGATGCCCAAGGAGGCCACACCACCCAAGACCGCACCGGAGCCCGAACGTCTAGCACCAGATTTCTGGACGCGCTTCGGTGAAGCGCTCGGCGTTGATCTGGGCAGCCTGGACGAAGAAGCTCGTCAAGCATTGGCCGTCAAGGCCGCATGTCTGCTCAAGCAGAGCGTCGGCGGCCTTCAACAGGCGCTGCGCACCCGGGGCGAGCTGAAAAACGAGATGCGCCTGTCAGTGACTACCGTGCAGAGTGCCGGCAACAACCCGCTCAAGCACAGCATCGACAGCGGGGAAGCCCTGAACCTTCTGCTGCGCGGCGGCAAATCGGGGCAGCTACCTGCGGAACAGGCCATGGGGCGCGCTTACCGTGATCTTCAGGCACACCAAGTGGCCATGCTGGCCGCCAGTCGCGCTGCCATCAAAGGCATGCTGGAGCAATTGTCCCCAGATCAGCTGGCGCTGCGCTTTGAGCGTGACAACAAGCCTCTTATTTCCACATCCGGTAACCGCTGGCGTGCCTATAAGCGGCTGCATTCGGCGATGCAGCGTGACGACGATTGGGGCGAACGTTTATTTGCTCGAGACTTCGCCCAGGCTTACGAGGAGCAGGCCCGCCTGATCGCCACGCTCAACACAGACCTTCAAGGATGATGTTCATGTCACGCTTTTTACCCGCCGCAGTGCTGGCGGCGCTTGCCGTTCTGAGCGGCTGCTCTGCCCTCTCGCCCAACTCAGACCTGACCAAGCTGGACCTGTCGCTGCAGGGGAGCGACAGGCTCAACCCCGACCTTAACGGCCGCCCGTCACCCATCGTGATCCGCCTGTTGGAGCTCAAGCATTCGGTGGCCTTCGAGAACGCCGACTTCTTTTCGCTCTACCAGCGACCCAAGGAAGCCTTGTCCCCGGACATGGTGGTTCAGGAAGAGCTGGAACTGCGGCCAGGGGAGCAGCGCGACCTCAAGCTGTTTGTTCAGGACGGTAGCCGCTATGTCGGCGTGATGGCCGCTTATCGCGACCTGCCCGAATCGAGCTGGCGTTTCGTTATCCCGCTGCAACACAAGGCGCAGAACCGCATTGAGCTGATGCTCGACGAGCACGGCATCAAGGCCATCGATCCGCTCGCGAAGGGAGACTGATCGATGAGCATGAACAAAGTCATCTGGCAGGAAGGCATGCTGTTGCGTCCACAGCATTTCCAGCAAAGCGATCGTTACTACGACGCGCAACTCAAGCTGCGGACACAGAAGTTAGGCCATTACGCCTGGGGCTTCTTCGGGCTGGAGATCGACCGTCAGTTCCTCAACATGGGCAAGCTGGTGCTTAGCCAAGCGAGTGGTCTACTTCCTGATGGCAGCCTGTTCGAGATTGGCGCCGAGCGTGAGCCACTGGCTCTGGACGTGCCGCCCAACACTGGCAATACGCCTGTGTACCTGGCGTTACCGCTGGTGACCGGCAATCACATCGAGAGCCGCCGTCCAGAACAGAAGGACGTACTGGCGCGCTACACCGCTTTCGACGAAGAGGTCACTGACTCCAACGCTGGCGACAGCAGCAGCAGCCAGGTCAGCACTGGGCGACCGGACTTTCGGCTGTTGCTGGGTGAGCAGCAAAGCGACCAGGCTTACGTGAAACTCAAGCTTTGCGACATCCTCGACACCACGCCGGATGGCGTCATCAGCCTCGACCCCGAGTACATACCGACCTTTATCGACTTCCAGGCATCCAGCTATCTACTGTCGTGCCTGAAGGAAGTGATCAGCATGCTGGGGCATCGCGGCGACATTCTGGCCGAGCGTATTCGCGCCACCGGCAAAGTAGGCGGCGCAGAAGTCGGCGACTTCATGATGCTGCAGCTGATCAACCGCTACGAACCCGTGCTACGCCATTACATGGGCATCGACCGAATCCATCCCGAACACATCTACCGTGAGCTGCTGGGGTTGCTGGGGGAACTGGCGACGTTCTCCAGCGAGACCAAGCGCCCTCGCCTGGAGGGTCGCTACCTGCACAACGACCAAGGGCTGTCGTTCCGCAAGCTGATGGATGCGATTCGCCAGGTGCTGTCGATGGTGCTTGAGCAGCATGCCATCGAGCTGCTACTGCAGCAGCGCCAGTACGGCATCCAGGTCTCGCCGCTGCACGATCACAAGCTGCTCGGCAGCGCCTCATTCGTACTCGCAGCCAGCGCCCAATGTGACTCCGAAGAGTTGCGAACGCGATTGCCAGCTCACCTCAAGGTCGGTCCGGTGGAGCGTATTCGCCAGTTGGTCAATCTTCACCTGCCGGGGATCAAGGTCAAACCGCTGCCGGTGGCGCCGCGGCAGATCCCATTTCATTCCGGCAAGACCTATTTCGCGCTGGAACTTAGTTCCGAGGAACTGGCGCAGCTGGAGCGTTCCGGCGGCTTCGCCTTCCACGTGTCCGGAGAATTCACCGGCCTTGAGCTGAAATTTTGGGCGATCAGGAACTGACCGACATGATCAGAGAAATGGACTACGCACAGGACGACAAGACCGTCATCCTCAATCGCCACGGCGATGCTCCGGCGCAAAGCCCGCTGACCGACTTCAGCGCGCCACCCAAATTCGAGCAGCTCGAAGAGCGGATGATCTACGCAGCGCGGCTGCGTCCGGCCGAAACCTTCAACATCAGCCTCAACCCGTTGGTCGCGGCGGCCTCGTCACTGCTCTCGGAAGTGGTGCGGCTCAAGCACAGCTACGAAGGCGAAGACCTGCTCGCGCTGAACCAGCGTCTGTCCGGCGAACTCAAGCTGTTCGAACACCGGGCCCTGCACGATGGTGCGGAAAGCAGCCAGGTGATGGCCGCCCGTTACGTGTTATGCACGGCAATCGACGAGGCTGTGGTGACCACACCTTGGGGCAACGAAAGTGAATGGTCGCAGATGAGTCTGCTGTCCTCCTTCCACAACGAGACTTTTGGCGGCGAGAAGTTCTTCCAGCTGCTCGAGCGCCTCTCGCGCAACCCGGTCAAGCACTTGCCGATGCTGGAGCTGATGTATCTCTGCCTGTCGCTGGGCTTCGAGGGCAAGTACCGGGTCATGCCGCGCGGCATGCTCGAACTCGAAGCGGTGCGAGACAGCCTCTACCGGCAGATTCGTCAACTGCGCGGCGACGTACCGCGCGAGGTCTCGCCGCACTGGCAGGGTCTGAAGGATACCCGCCGGCGCCTGGTGCGCATCGTGCCGTGGTGGATGGTCGCGCTGTGCACCCTGATCTGCCTGGGGATGCTTTACGCCGGTTTCGCCTGGGTGCTGGGCGAGCAGCGCGAAACGGTCCTGCAACCATACCAATCCATCGATCCAACCATTCAGATCGAGCCCAAGCCGTAACAAGGACGTAACGCCATGAAGGTTTTTTTCGGCAAGCTTGCCGCGTTTTTCCGCAAGACCTGGGTATGGAGCCTATGCGTCTTGCTGGCCCTGGCCCTGTTGGTGTGGTTCGTCGGACCGCTACTGGCGGTGGATGACTACAAATTTTGGGAGCCCTCGACCAGCCGCCTGCTGACCATTGCCGGCCTGTGCTTGGTCTGGGGTCTATTCATCGTATTCGCCAGCTGGCGTAGCACCCGCCGCAAAAAGGCCGAAGCCAGCGACGAAGAAATGCAGGAGCGACTTCGGCGTGAAGGCTTGGTCAGTGAGGAACAAGGCATCCTGAGCCAGCGCTACCGCGATGCCGTGCGCACGCTCAAGAGTTCGAGCCTGTACCGCGGGCGCAGTGAGAAATGGCGCAACGACCTGCCCTGGTACCTGTTGCTCGGCCCCCAGGGCAGTGGCAAAACCTCACTGCTGGACTTTTCCGGCCTCGACTTCCCGCTCAACCGCGGTGAAAACCAGCGTCTGACCAAGGATGTATCAGGCACCCGCTACGCTGACTGGTACTTCGCCGACCACGCCGTGCTGATCGATACCGCCGGCCGCTACCTGACTCAGCCGGACTCGGGCGTCGACGGCAAAGCCTGGGATACATTGCTTGGCCTGCTGCGCCGCCGCCGTGCACGGCCGCTCAATGGCGTACTGATAAACATCCCGGTCGAGCAGCTGCTGCACTCGAGCGAACTGGAGCTCGAGACCCTGGCGCGTCAAAGCCGTCAGCGCCTGCACGAAATTCACCAGCGCCTCGGCGCCGACGTACCGGTTTATCTGGTGCTGAGTAAAGCGGACAAGGTGCTTGGCTTCGACGAGTTCTTTGATCAACTCTCGCGCGAAGAAAGCGATCAGGTCCTCGGCGCGAGCTTTCGCAAGGAGCAGGACGGCACCGACGTAAATGCAGTCCGGGGCGAGTTCGAGGAACTGCTGCGCCGACTCAACAGCCAGGTCATCCTGCGCATGCACCAGGAGCGCGACACCCAGCGCCGGGGTCGCATCCTCGACTTTCCACATCAGCTTGGCCAGATTGGCGAACGTCTGTGCCTGTTCGTCGAGCTGGCCTTCTCCGGCAACCGCTACCAGCGTGCCAGCCAACTGCGCGGGTTCTACCTGACCAGGGCACCGCAGCTGCAAGGTGAACTCGACCCGCTCACCAGCGGCATCGGACGCAACCTCGGTTTGTCGAGCAGTACATTGCCGACGTTCCGTAGCGGTCGGGCGCGCTTCATTAATCATCTGCTAAGCCGCGTGATTTTTCCCGAGGCGGACCTGGCCGGCCTAGATCAGAAGGAAGTACGCCGCATCGACTGGGGTCAGCGCGCCCTGTATGCCGCGAGCTTCGCCTGCCTGGCACTGTTTGGTGCGCTCTGGGCAAACGGTTTCTCCGACAATCACGAACGACTCGAGCAGCTGCGCAACCTCGCTGACCAGCTGGGTCGCGAGCTCCAGGGAATCGCTCCCCAAGACGATGCATTGCGTACGCTCAAGGCGCTGGATACCAGCTATGCGGCCGCCCAGGTATTCCCAGATAAGGCTAAGGTGTCCTACCTGCAGCGCGGCGGGCTCTACCAGGGCGCGCTGGTCGATCCCACCGTCTATCAGGCCTACCGCCGCGAGTTGCAAACCCTGCTATTGCCTCGTGTTGCGCGTCAGCTCGAAGCCCAAATCCGCGCCAATCTCACTGATCGAGAGCGCCTGCTTGGCAGCCTGCGCGCCTACCTGATGCTCAACTTGGAAGAACGCCGCGACGACGACTTCCTCAAGGACTGGGTCGCCGCCGACTGGTCGCTGCGCTACGCCGGAAACGCCGTCGCGCAGAACGGTCTCAACACCCATTTCGAGCGGCTACTCAATGACGGATTCACTCCTTATGCGCTTAACGACCAGCTCGTTACCGAGGCACGTCAGGTGCTGCGCAGCGAGTCGCTAGCCAACGTCGTCTATCGCATGTTGCGCGACCAGGCTCGCAGCTTGCCTGACTACCGGTTCAGTCAGCGTCTCGGCCCGCAGGGCGCATTGTTCAGCGGCAGCGACTACACAATTCCTGGCTTTTATACCCAGCATGGTTATCAGAAGTTTTATCTCGCCCAAGGCAGCGAGTTGGTACGCGAGATTCTCCGCGACAACTGGGTGCTCGGCGAAGGCGACAGCTTGAGTCTGAAAGATCTTGGACGGCTGATGGTCGAGATGGAGCAGCTCTATTTCCGTGACTACGCCAACTATTGGAGCGAAGCGGTAGCTCAGCTGGCGCTGGAGCCTATCGCAGGTGCTGGCCAGGGCGCGGCACTTCTCAGTGGCTTGAGCGCAGCCAATTCGCCGCTGCTGCAATTGCTCGTCGAGGTGCGCGATAACACCCGATTCGCCGGCGTAGCCGATGCCGCCGGCGATGCCACAGAGGCGGCCGATGCCCTCAAGGAAGCCAACGGCAAGCTCGGCAAGGCGGCCAAGCTGGCTTCGGCCGCTGCAGAGCAAACACAGGCAGCGTTAGCAAAGAACCTGCCTGATACGGCACGCAAAACACTCGAGCGCCGCTTCGAACCGCTGCATCGTCTGCTCGATGAAAACGCAGGCGCCAGCGCCGAGCTGGTCCCAGCACTGCAGGCCCTCGACGCTCTTCAATTGCAACTGGCTAGCCTGACCCACGCCAGCGCGCCTGATCAGGCCGCGTTCGAACTCGCCAAGGCGCGCATGGGCGGGCAACGTGATGCAATCAACCAGTTGCGGGCGAGCGCAGCGCGCTTGCCACAACCGATCGGTAACTGGCTCGGCCTCCTCGCCGAAGACAGCTGGACGCTCGTTCTAAACGATGCCTATCACTACCTCAACCAGCGCTACCAGAGCGAACTCTACGCGGTCTACAAAGGTTCGCTGCGCCAGCGCTATCCGTTCAGCGCCCACAGCGAGAGTGATGTGGCCATCGCTGACTTCAGGGAGTTCTTCAAGGCGCAAGGCGTTGCTGACGGGTTCTTTGATCGCTACCTCAAGGCGTTCGTCAGCGGAAGCGCTGGCCATTATCAGCTTCGTCGAGTCGACGGCCGTGGCTTGCCCCTGTCACGCGAATTCCTGTCGCAAATGAGTAACGCGCAAACCATCCGCCGCAGTTTCTTCGCCGAAAACCCGAACGAGCCGCAGATCCGTTTCAAACTCGAGCCTTACTCGTTGGATTCGAGCCTGGGTCGCGCCGACTTCCGCTTCGGCAATCAACAGATGGAATACCGCCACGGCCCGATCATGCAGACCGCCTTCAGCTGGCCAGCCGATGCAGATGACGGCCGTACCAGCCTGGTAGTCGAAGAGTTGGGCGGGCGCCGCGTCGGCATCGAGAAGAACTCCGGCCCCTGGTCGCTGTTCCGTCTGCTGGACCTGATGCAGGTCGACTACCACAGCGGTCGCGACGTGCTCATGCTCAAGGCCAATCTGGGAGGCCGCAACGCTAATTACCTGTTGCATAGCCAGCGCTCGCCGAACCCGTTCGACATCGCCCGGCTGCGTGACTTCAAGCTTCCGGCGACACTCTGATGTCAGCCACCGCAAGTCTGGCTTACAGCTGGCGAAGCGCCGCACGGACCAATACGGGTAAAGTTCGCGCGCGCAATGAAGACGCTTTTCTCGACCTACCTGAGAAGGGCCTTTGGGTGGTGGCCGATGGGATGGGCGGCCACCACAACGGCGCGCTGGCCAGCCGTCTGATCGTCGAGCAGCTCGCCATGCTGCCTGAGGGCAACATGTCCGAGCGCTTGGTCAGCTTGCGCCGCTGCCTGCATGACCTTAACCGCAGGCTGGGACAGGAACTGACAGTCACGGCTGATCGCCCCGACCCCATAATCGGCAGCACCGTAGTTGCGCTGCTGATGGAGGCCGATCGCGCCGCCTGCGTCTGGGCTGGCGACAGCCGCTGCTACCTCTGGCGCCGCGGGCGGCTCTATCAGCTCTCGCGCGACCATTCGCTGCTGCAACAGCTGATCGATGAGCAGAGCCTGAGCCCGCAGGAAGCCGCGCGCCACCCTGCAGCGCATGCCCTTACTCGGGCCATCGGCGCCAGCGAACAACTGACGCTGGATATCCTCGAGTTCGACGTATATCCAGGCGATACCTTGCTGCTGTGCAGCGACGGGCTCTACCAAAGCCTGTCGCCGGATAGCCTGGGAGCAGCGCTCAACGCGCCGTCAACGGGCCTGGCCGTGCAGCGGCTGTTTGACGAGGCCATGGACGGCCCGTGTCGAGACAACCTGAGCGCTGTGGTGATCCGCCTATGAACGAGCCCCTGCGTGCAGAGCCGGCATCAGACCTCACCTACTTCGCTTTCGCGGCATCGGCCGCCAAGCCAGCGAGCCTGGCCACATCGGCCGCAGCCACCGCCGCTAGCGACTTGCCTGAAATCCTGGCTGGACGCTACCTGATCGAAAGGCTGCTCGGCGTCGGCGGCATGGGCGCCGTTTACCGCGCACGGGACCTCCTGCGTGAGCAGTTTGGCGACCCGGAACCCTACATCGCCGTCAAAACCCTGAGCGACGAGTTCACCGAGTACCCCGACGCACACGCGCTGCTTTATACCGAGTTCGCGCTGACCGCACGTCTAAGCCATCGCCACGTCGTGCGGTTGTTCGGCTTTGACGTGGACGCCCTCAGCCAGCGCGCCTTCATTACGCTCGAACTGCTCAAGGGACCGACGCTCGACCAGTTGCTCAGCGAACGTCCCGAAGGCCTCACCTGGGACGAGTTACGCGAAATCGCCGTGCCGCTGATCGAAGCCTTGGCTTACTCCCACAGCCGCGGTGTCATTCACGGTGACATCAAACCAAGCAACGTAATACTGGCGGAGGATGGTCTGCGCTTGTTCGACTACGGGCTTGGCCAGCCGCTCGAAGGCGTGCTGAAGAATCTGCCTCGCCTGTCCCGCAACCGATTCAAGGCCTGGACCACGCGCTATGCAGCCCCTGAGCTTCTGGACGGCGGCGAGCCATCAGCAGCCAGCGATATATACGCACTCGGTTGCCTGCTTTATGAAATGGCCAGCGGCAGCCACCCGTTCCGACGGCTAAGTTCCAAGCAGGCAAAAGCGCTGGCCCTCGACAAGGAATTACGACGCCCACCGCACTTGGCTCATGGCTGGCTCACATTGCAGACAGCGCTGGCGTTTGATGCTGATCAGCGCACAGCGAGCCTGACCCAACTGCTGGATATATTCCGCCGCCCCGCACCAAGCCGCCTGCAGCGCTGGTTCGGGCGCGCCCATGGATGAAAGGAAACAAGGAAGCGCCATGTTCAACGCGGCCAATGAAACCCATTTCAGCCTCACCATCGAAGGCATCGATCACGACCTGCAGGTACTCGCCTTCAACGGTCGCGAGGCCATCAGCCAGCCCTACCGCTTCGACTTGGAGCTTGTCAGCGAGCACGCCGATCTGGATCTGCAAAGCCTGCTGCACCAGCCAGCCTTCCTAGCACTCTCGCCGGCAGGCAACGGTATCAATGGGTTGATCTATCGCGTCGCCCAGGGCGAGTCAGGCAAACGCTTGACCCGCTACCAGGTGACCCTCGTTCCGCAACTGGCCTACCTCGCGCACCGCACCGATCAGCGCATCTTTCAACATCTGACCGTTCCGCAGATCATCGCTCAGGTGCTCGAAGGTCACGGCATTCAAGCGGACGCCTATCGATTTCAGCTCGGCCAGGTGATCTATCCCGAGCGTGACTACTGCACTCAGTACGACGAAACCGACCTGCATTTCGTCCAGCGTCTGTGTGAAGAAGAAGGCATCCACTATCACTTTGAGCACAGCGCACAGGGCCATGTGCTGGTGTTCGGTGATGACCAGACGAGCTTCCCGAAACTCGGCCAGCCCACCGCGTACCTGCAGGACAGCGGGCTGGTCGCCGACGAGCCGGTGATCAAACGCTTCTCGGTGCGCCTGGAGACCCGCACCAACCGCGTCAGCCGGCGCGATTACGACTTCCAACAGCCACGCCTGGTGATGGAGGCCACGCAGAAGGGGCAGCCGGTAGACGGGCAAAAATTGCCGGAGCCAGACCTCGAAGATTATGACTACCCGGGCCGCTTCACTGATCGCACACGGGGCAAGCACCTATCTCAGCGGTCCCTGGAACGCCACCGCGCCGACTACCGACTGGCTGAAGGCCGAAGCGACCAGCCACGGCTGGTCAGCGGGCACCTACTGGAAATCTCAGATCACCCGCGCCGTGAATGGAATGACCTCTGGCTGCTCACCGAGGTGCTTCACGAAGGCAAACAGCCTCAGGTGCTGGAGGAGTCGGTTACGCAATCAGGCGAAAGCACAGATTTTACCCAAGGCTACCGCAACCGCTTCACCGCGACGCCCTGGGATATCCCTCACCGCCCTCCCCTGAACCACCCCAAGCCTACGGTGCTCGGTAGCCAGAGCGCTGTGGTCACAGGCCCGGCCGGTGAAGAGATCCATTGCGATGAACACGGCCGCGTGAAGGTCCAGTTCTTCTGGGATCGCCACGGCCAAGCTGATGACAAGACAAGCTGCTGGCTACGCGTCAGTTCAAGCTGGGCAGGCGACCGTTACGGTGGCATAGCCATCCCACGCGTTGGGATGGAGGTGCTGATCACCTTTTTGGAAGGCGACCCTGATCAGCCGCTTGTTACCGGTTGCCTGTACCACAAGGAGCATCAGGTCCCTTACGACCTGCCAGCCAACAAGACCCGCAGCGTCTTCAAGACCCTTAGCGCGCCCAGTGGTGGCGGCTATAACGAGTTGCGCATCGAAGACCGCAAGGGCGCCGAGCAAATCTATATCCATGCCCAGCGCGACTGGGACGAAAACATCGAGCACGACCAGAAGATCCGAGTCGGCCATGAACGCCACGACACCGTTGAGAAGAACAGCTACAGCGAGTTCCGCGCCGAAGAACACCTGACCGTCGTCGGCCACCGCAAGGTCGAAGCCAAACCCGAAGATCACCTCACCGTCGGCCAGGCCCAGCACATCAAGCTCGGCACCGCACAACTGACCAAAGCCGGCCGCGAGATTCACCTAAAAGCCGGCCAGAAGATGGTCATCGAAGCCGGCATCGAACTGACCCTGAAAGCAGGCGGCAGCTTTATCAAGCTCGACCCCGGCGGCATCACCGTCAGCGGCCCGATGATCAAGATCAACGCCGGTGGTGCGCCAGGTAAGGGAGCAGGAATCAAGATCAAGCCGCCGCTGCTGCCGGGAATGGCAGATAGGGATAAAGCGGGGAGCCTGTTGGAACAGGCACCACCGGGCGAGGGAGCCAAGGTAACCAGCAAACGCAAGCGCTCTCTCAGTTTCTCAGGCTAGAAAAGGACAGGGGCGGCCGTCAGGCCAGCTCGAACAGTAAGGAAGCATCGATGGTCGAACACAAGCTGATCAACTGGGCATACCCGTTTCCCAGCAAGGAACCGAACAGCAATCCACTGCAGCTGATGACCCATATGGCCAACGCCAAGGGTGGCTACTACCCCACTGGGGAGAATGGCCTATGGCACGGCGGTGTACATTTCGACGAGGGCACGGCGGCATTTTTCGATCAGTCGAGCGTGCGCTGTATAGCCGATGGCGAAGTGATTGCCTACCGCATCGACGAGCGCTACCAGGTCAGCGAATTCACTGACGAGATCCCGCGCGTGAAACGAGCGCCCTTTTCCACGGGATTCGTGCTGGTCAAGCACAGCCTCCAGCCACCGCCACTGAAGAACGCCGACGGCAGCATTACCGACGGACAAACTCCTCCAAGCCTGACCCTCTACAGCCTGTACATGCACCTGCTGGACTGGGCAGGCTACCAAGCGCAACCGGACCTGCCGCGCCCCGCCTTCTGGGAGACCAAGCGCTATACCGTGAATACGCAGAAGGACGGTCTGAGCGTCCGCGCAGGCCCGAGCAAGAACAGCACCAAGCTGTCAGAGCTGTGCAAGGGTGCCAAAATCACCATTGGCGAAACGGAAGGCGAATTCAGCAAGCTGATCAGCATCATCAGCGGGACGGCACAGCCCGCGCTGGCTGCTGAGGATGAAGGGCAACTGCCCGGCTATGTATCCACCAGTTTGCTCAAACCGCACAGCGAACCAACGGAATACGACAAGGTAGTCGTCCTCGAGAGTGGGCTGCCGATCAAGGCCGGTGATCTGATCGGCCATCCAGGCCTGTACCAGAACCACGACAGCGCCGCCCAGCACATGGTCCATGTCGAACTATTCAGCTGCGACGATGTGCCTGCGTTCATCGCCCGAAGCCGCGCCTGGGCCAGCCGCTTGCCAGACGACCAGAAAACCCTGCTCAAGGTCTATAAAGGCGCCAGCAAACTCATCGCTCATCGAGAGGGCACAGGTGCTGAGAATCCACCCAAACTCAGCGATGAAGGCTCGCAAGTCGGAGTCGACCTGTTAATTCCGCAAACGCTGCTGGATGGATTGCCGGCTTCGCACAAGATTCAGGTCACCATCCCTGCCGAAGGCAGTACGCCAGCAAGCACAACCACATGGTGGCGACTGAACGGTCTGTTCATCGCCGAAAACGGCAACCCCATCGATGGCTGGCTCGCCGAACAAGAGCTGATCACTACCCGCCATAGCCCTTGGGAATGGGAAGGCTTCCATTGCGTCGAGGAAACCGGGACTGCTGTCGAGAGGCTTGCTTATAGTCTCAACGCCCGCCGCCTGCTGAGCGCGGAAGAACAGCAAAACTACCGCGCCCAGATCAACAAGGCAGACGGTGGCCCCATCCTCACGCTGGCCCGGTTGCATGACATCGTCGACACAGACAAGGACGGCACACTGAGCAGCCGGGAAATCCGTGCTGCCCTAGCCAAACCTTGGCAGGCGCAACTGCTCGGACAGTTGATCACCGGACATGAAAGCGAATGGTTCTGGGAAAAAAGTAAATGGGATGAGCTGGATCCGTTACTGGAGGAAGAGCCTGGAACGCCAAATCCGATCTGGAAAAAGGAAAAGCAGAGAATCGAGAAGCTGAGCTGGTGGAGCGATCTAGCCGAAAAACACGGGATCGGTGGGAACGGGAAGGGATGGCACATCAACGCACTTGGGCTTTCCAGCTGCCTTTCTTCACCCAAAGCGGAGGAGATAACCGTTCCCTTCCTAGAGAAGATGTTAAGCAAGCCCGGGGCCTGGTTTACTGGGCGTGGTGGGTCCCAACGCTTTATCACGATGTTCCGAGAACGCTACCCTGCCATCTACGATTTCGATAAAAAAGAGTTCGTGAATCTTTTGAATGCCGCCCTGATAAGGCACGGCATCATTACGGGTTACCAAAAAGCCCACTTCTTGGCACAGTGCTTCCATGAGTCGGCCCACTTTGAAACAACAATTGAGTTTGCCTCAGGAGACGGATACAACCCGGGGAGACACCGGGATGCAGAAGCCAACGGGAATACTACATTCGGAGATGGACCCAAATATAAAGGAAAAGGGCTACTCCAGCTGACGTGGAAAAAGAACTACGCCACCTACTCCAAGTATAGAGGAATAGACTTTACGTCAGTACCCGACCTAATCGCTGCTGACATGTACAACGCTATAGACGTATCGTGCTGGTTCTGGAGAAAAAACGGTGGCGTATACAAAAAGCACAATGCGAAAGGCGACATTAACATATTAATTGAGCACGAAAAGGACAACGTCGAACTCGTCACCCTAGCCGTTAACGGTGGCGACAATGGACTAGATGAGCGCAAGGCGATATTTGAGGCGATTAAAAAAGAATGGAGACTTGAATAATGAAGCTAGATTTACATCCTAGACGCTTCTGGAAAATGATCTTGTGCTTTGGCGTTGTACAAACGCTCTTCACTATGTCAACAGTCAACTACTTGGCGGCAAACGAAGCTGAAATAGACAAGTTATCTAAAGACGGGCTGAAGCTCGTTCTGACTGGCTCACCCTCATCACCGGTAAAAGTATGCAAACAGGAAGAATGCGAACGCATTGGTTTTCCGAAGGGCATGCATGAGTCGATAGCAAATGGTTACTCGGAGGCCTCACTGGAAGATCTGACAGGAGATGGAATTCCAGAATTAATATTGACCCATGCCGAAGAAGGCAGCATTAACACTTGCTCAGCAATATACCGATACGACTCAATTCGAATCTCTTTTGCTAAATTTAAAAGTATTTCAAAGCCGATCTGCAATTATACTCTGGAAGACAGCTACATAATCAGCCGCTATAGAAGCGGAGCGAAATGGCACGAAGATATCTATGCAATAGAAAGCGGCGACCCAGTTCTTAAGGTCACGGACAGCTGCCTCGGATGTGATTATATAGAGAGAACGGTTCACTTACTGGAAGATAAAGTGGAGCACCTACTCGTCACAAACGACTCAAACCATAACCAGCGCGTGCCATTATCAACAGTCGTCACATCCCATAAAGCGATACTGTACAAAGCGCCAAGTTTCGATCAAGCGACAACGATGTATTTAGTAACCGGTGACAAAGTAATCTTAACGGACTTCACCGAGACTGAAAGCAATTCTTTTTGGTATAAGATCAAATACTACACCGCAAAAGACAAGATAATTCAAGCCTGGATTAGCTGCGACGAGTTAGATATCTGCAAATAATTGGTGAACGCGTCAAGACGCATAGCAAGCTTGCCCCATATCGATAGCTCTAAGGTTAGTCAGACCTCCGGCTGTATCGGGTCAAGACGCGAAGCCGGGCGCCAACCGTATCGACTCGGTCAATACTCTTTCGCCAGATAGCAAAAAGCCCCCGCCGGCTCTCGCCGGCGGGGGCTTTCAGTAACCAAAACCTATATCAGTTCTTGGCTTTCTTCGCAGCGCGGTTGCGCTCGCCTTCGTCGAGGATCTTCTTGCGCAGACGGATCGACTTCGGGGTCACTTCGCACAGCTCGTCGTCCTGGATGAATTCCAGCGCCTGCTCCAAGGTGAACTTCACCGGCGGAACCAGAGCGATGGTTTCATCCTTGCCCGATGCGCGCATGTTGTCGAGCTTCTTGCCCTTGGTGGGGTTGACGCCCATGTCGTTGTCACGGCTGTTCAGGCCGACGATCTGACCGTTGTAGATTTCCTGGCCGTGCTCGACGAACAGCTTGCCGCGCGCCTGCAGGGTCTCCAGCGAATAGGTCAGTGCCTTGCCGGTTTCGACCGAAACCAATACACCGTTCTGACGGCCGGACATGTGGCCGGACTTCATCACGTCGTAGCGGTCGAAGATCGAGGTCAGGATGCCCGCACCGTTGGTGATGGTGAGGAAGTGGTTACGGAAACCGATCAGGCCACGGGCCGGAATGTTGTATTCAAGGCGCACACGGCCCTTGCCATCCGGGACCATGTTGCTCAGGTCGCCCTTACGCAGGCCCATCTCTTCCATGACCTTGCCCTGAGCTTCTTCCGGGATGTCGATGGTGACGTTCTCGAACGGCTCGTGCTTGGCACCGTCGACGTCACGAATGATCACTTCCGGACGGCCTACGGCCATTTCGAAGCCTTCGCGGCGCATGTTCTCGATCAGTACCGACAGGTGCAGCTCACCACGGCCGGATACCTTGAACTTGTCGGCCGAGTCGCCTTCTTCAACGCGCAGGGCTACGTTGTATAGCAGCTCCTTGTCTAGACGATCCTTGATGTTACGGCTGGTGACGAACTTGCCTTCCTTACCGCAGAACGGTGAATCGTTGACCTGGAAGGTCATGGAAACGGTCGGCTCGTCAACGGTCAGCGGCTTCATCGCTTCGACGTTGTTCTGGTCGCACAGGGTGTCAGAGATGAACAGCTCATCCATACCGCTGATGCAGACGATGTCGCCGGCAGTGGCTTCTTCGACGTCGACACGGTGCAGACCGTGGTGACCCATCAGCTTGAGGATACGGCCGTTACGCTTCTTGCCATGCATGTCGATGGCAGTGACCGGGGTGTTCGGCTTGACGCGACCACGGGCGATACGGCCAACACCGATGATGCCGAGGAAGCTGTTGTAGTCCAGAGCGGAGATCTGCATCTGGAACGGGCCGTCCATATCGACTTTCGGGGCCGGTACGTGGTCGACGATCGCCTGGTACAGCGGGGTCATGTCTTCGGCCATGTCGGTGTGATCCAGACCGGCGATGCCGTTCAGGGCCGAGGCGTAGACGACCTGGAAGTCCAGCTGCTCTTCGGTGGCGCCTAGGTTGTCGAACAGGTCGAAGATCTGGTCCAGCACCCAATCAGGACGCGCGCCCGGACGGTCGACCTTGTTGATCACCACGATAGGACGCAGGCCGGCTTCGAAGGCCTTCTTGGTCACGAAGCGGGTTTGCGGCATAGGGCCGTCTTGAGCGTCGACCAGCAGCAGCACGGAGTCGACCATCGACATTACACGCTCTACTTCGCCGCCGAAGTCGGCGTGGCCGGGGGTGTCGACGATGTTGATGCGGTAGTCGTTCCAACGGATCGCAGTGTTCTTGGCGAGAATGGTGATACCACGCTCTTTTTCCTGGTCGTTCGAATCCATCACCCGCTCGTCGTTGAGCTCGCCGCGTTCCAGAGTGCCGGACTGACGCAGGAGCTTGTCGACCAGGGTGGTTTTGCCATGGTCAACGTGAGCAATGATGGCGATGTTGCGAAGATTGTCGATCACAGTAGTGGTCTCGTAGTTGGGTTGGGCTACTCGGCAAATGCTTCAAGCTGCCCAACGCGAAAAAATTGGATGAAGGGAAGAAATCGTTAGCGACGTGTTGCGGCGATTCAGCCGCAAAGCGGGTCGGGAGGGCGGTGGCGGATACTGCCGCCCAGCAGGCCGGGCTGTTTAGCTCGGACGATAAACGCGCACATTGACATGCCCCTCGCTCAGCAAATGATGAGCATGCAGGCGGCTCATGACACCTTTATCGCAATACAGCAGGTACTGGCGATTGTCGTCCAGTTCCTTGAATCGGTTGTTCAGTGCATAAAACGGCAATGTTTGCACTTCGATGCCCTGCAGTTGCAGAGGTTCGTCCTCGGCAAGGTCGGGGTGGCGAATGTCGATTACCACCTGCCCGGCACTCGCCTCGATAACTTCTTCAACTTGCAAATCCTGGCCCAGCTCGTCGATCACCCGATCGATGGCCACTTGCCGGGCATTCGCCAGAGCGCGCTCGAGGATCGCCATGTCGAACTGTTTCTCTTCGTGCTCGACGCGATAGCGTTTGGCTTTGGTCGTCGGGTTCACCGAAATTACGCCACAGTACTCGGGCATGTTCTTGGCAAACTCGGCCGTACCGATCTCTAAAGCGGTGTCGATGATGTCCTGTTTGTGGCTGGCGATCAGCGGGCGCAGCACCAGCATATCGGTAGCTGAGTCGATAACCGACAAATTCGGAAGCGTCTGGCTCGAGACCTGAGAGATCGCTTCACCGGTTACCAGCGCGTCGATATGCAAACGTTCAGCGATCTGAGTCGAGACGCGCAGCATCATGCGTTTCAACACTACGCCCATGTGGCTGTTATCGACCTTTTCCAGGATCTCACCGACCACTTCTTCGAACGGCACGCTGATAAACAGTACGCGATGGGAGCTTCCGTACTTCTTCCATAAATAGTGGGCAACTTCCATCACGCCCAGCTCATGGGCGCGACCACCCAGATTGAAGAAGCAGAAATGGGTCATCAACCCGCGGCGCATCATCTGATACGCAGCCACTGTGGAATCGAAACCGCCTGACATCAGCACCAGCGATTGCTCAAGCGCGCCCAGCGGGTAGCCGCCAATACCGTCGTGCTGTGCGTGCACGACAAACAGGCGCTGGTCGCGGATTTCCATCCGCACTTCGATTTCCGGTGCTTTGAGCGAGATGCCAGCGGCGCCGCACTGTTGGCGAAGCTCGCTGCCAACATATCGCTCTACATCCATCGAGCTGAATGGGTGCTTGCCTGCCCGCTTGCATCGCACGGCGAAGATCTTGCCCGGCAGACGATCGGCATAGTGCGCCTTGCACTTGGAGAGGATGTCATCCAGATCGACTAGCCGGTACTCGTGCACCTCCAGGCAATGGGCGATACCCGGCGTGCAGCGCAGGCGCTCGATCATCTGCTGCAAGGTTTTCGAATCACTGAGCGCGGTTTCCACCTCAACGTTGTCCCACACCCCCTCCACCCGCAGTTCGGGATCGAGGTCGCGCAGCACGGTACGGATGTTCTTCGCCAATTGGCGAATGAAGCCCTTGCGTACCGGTGGGCTCTTAATGGTGATTTCGGGGAAAACCTTGACGATCAGCTTCATGGAAACAGCGCAGCGCCAGCATGGCGTGAAAAGAGGGGGGCGGAGTATATCGGAATTTGGTCAAGCTTTAGACAGTTTTATCGGAAAGCCCAACCTTGCACCCTTATGGAACAAGCTCATCATTTTTTGCACCAACTTAGAGCGCTCATAAGCGAGCACAGCTGCACTAAAAGTCAGAGAGTGCGGCAAGGGGGCTTAATAAGGGTGTTCGGATCCATCTCGGAGCACTGGCATGTAATTTGCTCCCTTGTGAGGCAGGTCGCCTTGACGGAGTATCGCCCGCTCGGCTTCACCCCCTAGATTCCGGAAGCATATCTGTCAACGCTTCCACCACTTGGAGAGCACCATGTCGAAGTCGCTTCAACTGATCAAAGATTACGATGTGAAGTGGATTGATCTGCGCTTCACCGACACCAAGGGCAAGCAGCACCACGTGACCGTTCCGGCGCGCGATGCTCACGACGAAGATTTCTTCGAGCACGGCAAAATGTTCGACGGCTCGTCCATCCATGGCTGGAAGGGCATCGAAGCCTCCGACATGATCCTGATGCCGGTCGATGAAACTGCCGTTCTGGATCCGTTCACCGAAGAGCCAACCCTGATTCTGGTCTGCGACATCGTCGAGCCAAGCACCATGCAGGGCTATGACCGCGACCCACGCTCCATTGCCAAGCGCGCCGAGGAATTCCTCAAGTCCACCGGCATCGGCGACACTGTATTCGTTGGCCCGGAGCCTGAGTTCTTTATCTTCGACCAGGTGAAGTTCAAGTCCGACATCTCCGGCTCGATGTTCAAGATCTACTCCGAGCAAGGCTCCTGGATGACCGATCAGGATGTCGAAGGCGGCAACAAAGGCCATCGCCCGGCCGTGAAGGGTGGCTATTTCCCAGTTCCGCCGTGCGACCACGACCACGAAATCCGTACTGCCATGTGCAACGCCATGGAAGAGATGGGCCTGGTCGTCGAAGTGCATCACCACGAAGTGGCGACTGCCGGTCAGAACGAAATCGGCGTCAAGTTCAACACGCTGGTAAACAAGGCTGACGAAGTTCAGACCCTGAAGTACTGCGTGCACAACGTGGCCGATGTTTACGGCAAGACCGCGACCTTTATGCCGAAGCCGCTGTATGGCGACAACGGTTCGGGCATGCACGTACACATGTCGATCTCCAAGGATGGCAAGAACACCTTCGCTGGCGAAGGCTATGCCGGCCTGTCCGAGACCGCTCTGTACTTCATCGGCGGCATCATCAAGCACGGCAAGGCGCTGAACGGCTTCACCAACCCGGCCACTAACTCCTACAAGCGCCTGGTTCCGGGCTTCGAAGCCCCGGTTATGCTGGCCTACTCGGCTCGTAACCGTTCCGCCTCGATCCGTATCCCGTACGTTTCCAGCCCGAAAGCCCGCCGTATTGAAGCGCGCTTCCCGGATCCGGCTGCCAACCCCTACCTGTGCTTCGCCGCACTGCTGATGGCTGGCCTGGACGGCATCCAAAACAAGATCCACCCCGGCGATGCTGCTGACAAAAACCTGTACGATCTGCCGCCAGAAGAAGGCAAGCTGATCCCGCAGGTCTGCGGAAGCCTGAAGGAAGCCCTGGAAGAACTCGACAAGGGCCGTGCGTTCCTGACCAAGGGCGGCGTGTTCTCCGATGACTTTATCGATGCCTACCTCGAGCTGAAGAGCGAGGAAGAAATCAAGGTCCGTACCTTCGTTCACCCGCTGGAATACGACCTGTACTACAGCGTCTAAGCCAGTACGCGTGGCAGAAAAGCCTCCTTCGGGAGGCTTTTCCGTTTCTGCGATGTCATTAGTCGGTGATACCGACGTTACGATAAACGACCGGAGTGGCGTCGATCCCAAATCGCAACGGTCGCGCTTGCCTCGCCGCCAGCACGGTGCAAGGCTTCTCGCCACCCCTACCGCGGAGCTTCCCATGCGCATTGCATTGTTCAGCCTGCTACTTGTTCTCATGGCGCCCGTCATGGCACAGATTTACAAATACACCGACGACAAGGGCAACACCGTCTTCACCAATCAGCCACCCGAGGGCGTCGAGGCAAACGCTGTCGACCTTCCGCCCGCCAACAGCGTTGATATCAAGACGCCCACAGCTCCACCACCGCTGGCCAACGAGCAGAGCAGCGGGGAGCGCCAGCAACCCTATCGGAGCGTCGCGATCGGCGGTATTCCGGACGAGCAGGCGCTGCGCGCAAACAGCGGCACCTTTATCGTCAACGCCCAGCTCGATCCGCCACTAAAGCAGGGCCACCAGATCCGCTTCCTACTTGACGGCGTTCCCCAGGCAGAACCCAGCAGCACGACCGCACTGCAGTTGATAAACGTGGATCGCGGCACCCACCTGCTCGAAGTTCAGGTGCTCAGCGGGGGACAAGTCGTGCAGCAGGCTGAGGAGCAGTTCACCGTTCAGCGCGTCCACACCTCCAGCCCGGCGCGCCGATGAGACGCACCACGCGGCTGGGGCTTTCGGGGCTGCTGCTAGCGTTCGCATTGCCCGCGAGCGCAGCCATTTACAGCTACACCGATGCCGAGGGTAACCGCGTATTCACCGATCGCCCGGGCGGCCGCGCTGCCGAGCAGGTCGAGACCAAACCGGCTAACAGCATGGCGGCACAGCCCGTACCGCCACCGAAGCAAGCGGTTAAGGTTCTAAAGGCGACCACACCAGGCTACACATTGCTCGATATCGTGCAGCCCGATCCCGACGCCACCATTCGCAACAATGCCGGTGAGCTGGCCGTTAGTGTGACCAGCACCCCTGCCCTGCATCCGGGCCATCAGTATCGGTTGCTGCTTGATGGTGCGGCTGTGGGCGCGCCCGGTGAAAGCCCGGCATTGATGCTGCAAAACGTCGACCGAGGTAGCCACCAGTTGGTGGTCGAAGTGATCGACAGCCAGGGCGAGCGCCTGCAGGCCAGCGCGCCTCGCGTGTTCCACATGATGCGCACTTCCCTTGCGCAACGCCGCATGGTCAACCCATGCAAGAAAGGCGACTACGGCGTTCGCCCAGAGTGTCCGCTGAAGGATAAACCGAAGGAAAAGAAAGATATTCCATTCGTGCCCTTTCTGTGACCATGCTGCGCACCTGAATGGTGCATAGTTTAAGCCATGTTGTTTAGCGCTCCCCTTCCTGTTCGACGCCCTGCTCTGGAGCGCTAGTGCTCGCGGCGCCGCGCCGAAAAGGAGCGCCTTGGTTTGCTTCTTGCATTTCCCGACGTACACCCCGGATGCAGACTGCCATGATCAACGAAGCCCTACAGCGCCTGCTGATCGAGAATCTCACCACCGCCACCCTTTTGCTTAATTCACGGTTGCGCCTGGAATACATGAACCCCGCGGCCGAGATGCTGCTGGCAGTTAGCGGCCAACGTAGCCACGGTCAGTTCATCAGCGAACTGTTCACCGAGTCGTCGGAAGCCCTGGCTGCATTGCGCCTGGCCGTCGAAGAAGCCCATCCGTTCACCAAGCGGGAAGCGACCCTGACATCCGCCAGCGGCCAGACGCTGACCGTCGACTACGCCGTGACGCCGGTACTGACGAAGCAGGAGACGATGCTGCTGCTGGAAGTGCTGCCACGCGACCGGCTGCTGCGCATCACCAAGGAAGAGGCGCAGCTGTCCAAGCAGGAAACCACCAAGATGCTGGTCCGCGGGCTTGCCCATGAAATCAAGAATCCCCTTGGGGGAATACGCGGCGCCGCCCAACTGCTGGCTCGCGAACTGCCCGAAGAACACCTCAAGGATTACACCGAAGTCATCATCGAAGAGGCCGACCGCCTGCGAAACCTGGTCGATCGGATGCTCGGCTCAAACAAGTTGCCATCGTTGGCGATGACCAACATTCACGAGGTGCTCGAACATGTCGCCAGCCTGATCGAAGCCGAATGCCAAGGCAGCCTCATTTTGGTGCGTGACTACGATCCAAGTATTCCCGAGGTCCTGATGGACCACGAGCAGATGATTCAGGCCGTGCTCAACATCATGCGTAACGCCATGCAGGCGCTTGCCGGGCAAACCGAACTGGGGCTGGGCCGCCTGACGCTACGTACTCGCACGCTGCGCCAGTTCACCATTGGTCATATCCGCCATCGGCTGGTCGCCCGGATCGAAATCATCGACAACGGGCCAGGCATACCCGCCGAACTGCAGAACACGCTTTTCTACCCGATGGTCAGCGGCCGCCCCGACGGCACCGGCCTCGGCCTGGCCATTACCCAGAACATCATCAGCCAGCACCAGGGGCTGATCGAATGCGAAAGCCATCCCGGGCACACCTCGTTTTCGATCTTCCTGCCGCTGGAACAAGGAGTACCAACCGCATGAGCCGCAGCGAAACTGTCTGGATTGTCGACGATGACCGCTCCATCCGCTGGGTCCTGGAGAAAGCGCTGCAACAGGAAGGCATGACCACCCAAAGTTTCGAAAGCGCTGATGGTGTAATGGCGAAACTCGCACGGCAGCAGCCGGATGTGATCATTTCCGACATCCGCATGCCGGGTGTGAGCGGTCTCGACATGCTGGCGCAGATCCGCGACCTCTACCCGCGCCTGCCCGTGATCATCATGACCGCGCATTCGGACCTCGACAGCGCGGTGGCTTCCTATCAGGGCGGCGCGTTCGAATACCTGCCCAAGCCTTTCGATGTGGATGAAGCGGTATCGCTGGTCAAGCGCGCCAACCAGCACGCCAAAGAGCAGCAAGGGCTAAAGGCACCCGCCGATCAACGCCACACAACGGAAATCATCGGCGAAGCGCCGGCGATGCAGGAGGTGTTTCGCGCCATTGGCCGCCTCTCCCACTCAAACATTACTGTGTTGATCAACGGGGAGTCCGGCACCGGCAAGGAGCTGGTCGCTCATGCCTTGCACCGGCATAGCCCACGTTCGGCTTCCCCCTTTATTGCACTGAATATGGCCGCGATTCCAAAGGATCTGATGGAATCGGAGCTGTTCGGTCACGAGAAAGGGGCCTTCACAGGAGCTGCCAACCAGCGTCGCGGCCGCTTCGAGCAGGCCGATGGCGGCACGCTGTTCCTCGACGAAATTGGCGACATGCCCGCCGACACCCAGACCCGCCTCCTGCGAGTGTTGGCTGACGGCGAGTTCTATCGGGTCGGCGGTCATACACCGGTCAAGGTCGACGTACGCATCATTGCGGCTACCCACCAGGACCTGGAAACCTTGGTTCAGGCCGGTAAGTTTCGCGAAGACCTGTTTCATCGGCTGAATGTCATCCGCATCCATATCCCACGCCTGTCCGACCGCCGCGAAGACATTCCGACGCTGGCCTCACATTTCCTTGCCAGTGCCGCTACCGAACTGGCAGTCGAGACCAAGCTGCTCAAGCCCGAAACCGAGGAATACCTGCAAAACCTGCCGTGGCCGGGCAACGTGCGCCAGCTGGAGAACACCTGCCGCTGGATCACGGTGATGGCGTCCGGGCGCGAAGTGCATGTCGACGACCTGCCTCCGGAACTGCTCAATCAGCCGGCCGATGCCATGCCGTCGAACAACTGGGAGCAGGCGCTGCGCCATTGGGCCGACCTGGCACTGGCTCGCGGCCAATCGAATCTGCTCGACGAGGCGGTACCGGCTTTCGAACGCATCATGATCGAGACTGCACTCAAGCACACCGCCGGCCGCCGCCGTGATGCGGCTCTGCTATTGGGCTGGGGACGGAATACGCTCACGCGCAAAATCAAAGAGCTGGGAATGGGCGACAGCGCAGACGAGGATGAGGGCGACGAAGCCTGACCTGAACTGGCGCAGCCAGCGGCTGCGCCTTAGCGCGGCTTGACCTCGACCAGCAAGCGCCACTCGCCATCGATTTTTTCACCCGACCAGCTGGCTACGAGCGGTCGGGTCGCCACGAAATGCAGCAACAACCCCTTCTCCGTAGTCTGCACGCGCCAGCCAGCACTGGTGCTCCCAACCTCTATACGCCCGGCATCGGCGCTGCCCTTGGACTGAAACAGCATGCCCACGGCGCCTTCGACGTCCTGGCTGTAGAGCTCCGGCTCGCGGTTAAACCATAGCTGCAGCCCACTCGCTACAGGCTCGATACGCAACAGCTCGGCCGGGCCAGGCCGAAAGACGTGGCCGAGAAAAGAGCCGAACAACAGCCCAAGCAGCACCAGCGAGCCGAAAAAGCGCCGGCGAAGGCGAGGTAGCGGGTCGTTAGCCGCAGTAGAATGCCGGTCGTTTTCAGAGTCGGTGCCGCGCATGTTTCATGTAATCCTTTTTCAACCGGAGATTCCGCCGAATACCGGCAACATTATCAGGCTCTGCGCCAATGCTGGTTGTAGCCTGCACCTGATCGAACCGCTGGGCTTTGAGCTGGATGACAAACGGCTGCGCCGCGCCGGGCTGGATTATCACGAGTACGCGCCGCTCAAGCGACACGCCGATCTCGATAGTTGCCTAGAGAGCCTCGGCCGCCCTCGCCTGTTCGCCTTTACCACCAAAGGCTCGCAACCCTTTCATGAGGTCAAATTCCAGCGCGGCGATGCCTTCCTGTTCGGCCCGGAAAGCCGCGGTTTGCCGCCGGAGATCCGCGACGCGCTGCCCAACGAGCAGCGCCTGCGCCTGCCGATGCGTCCAGACAGCCGCAGTCTGAACCTCTCCAACACCGTGGCCGTCGCCGTCTACGAGGCCTGGCGACAGCTGGACTTCGCGCTGCAATAGCGCTGCCTCGCTAACAGCGGGCCCGTGCGTGTCGCTTGGCGATCCGTAACGCTCAGCCCTGTCTGAATGGCCAGCCGCCTGCGTCACGTCGGTAGATTCAAAGGGGCAAGACGCGATTCCCTCGCATCGGTTGAAATGCGCGGCAGCGTCCCCCATATCAAGCGCATTCGGGCATTCATCGCCCCGCTGCGTGGAGATTTTCCTTTGACCACCATCGTTTCAGTACGCCGCAACGGCAAAGTCGTCATGGGCGGCGACGGCCAGGTTTCCCTCGGTAACACCGTCATGAAAGGCAACGCCAAGAAAGTCCGGCGCCTCTATCACGGCCAAGTCCTGGCGGGCTTCGCTGGCGCCACCGCCGATGCCTTCACCCTGTTCGAGCGTTTCGAAGGTCAGCTGGAAAAACATCAGGGTCATTTGGTTCGGGCGGCCGTTGAGTTGGCTAAAGATTGGAGGACCGATCGGTCACTGAGCCGCTTGGAAGCCATGCTAGCGGTAGCCAACAAAGACGCCTCGCTGATCATCACCGGCAACGGCGACGTCGTGCAGCCAGAGAACGATCTGATTGCCATGGGCTCCGGCGGCGGCTTCGCCCAAGCCGCCGCCATGGCACTGATGCAGAAAGGTGACCAGAGCATGTCCGCCCAGGACATCACCGAAACCGCGTTGAACATTGCCGGCACCATCTGTGTCTTCACCAACCAGAATCTCACCATCGAGGAGCTCGACAGCGCGATCTAATCGCCCTCGAGCCCCGGAGTACCGCACCATGTCCATGACGCCCCGCGAGATCGTCCACGAACTCAATCGCCATATCATCGGCCAGGACGACGCCAAGCGTGCCGTCGCCATTGCGCTGCGCAACCGCTGGCGGCGGATGCAGCTCTCCGCCGAGCTGCGCCCGGAAGTGACGCCAAAGAATATCCTGATGATCGGCCCCACTGGCGTGGGCAAGACCGAGATCGCTCGCCGCCTGGCGAAGCTGGCCAATGCGCCGTTCATCAAGGTGGAGGCGACCAAGTTCACCGAAGTGGGCTATGTAGGTCGTGATGTCGAGTCGATCATCCGCGACCTCGCCGATGCCGCACTGAAGATGCTCCGCGAGCAGGAAGTAGTGAAGATGCGTCATCGCGCCGAAGATGCCGCCGAAGAGCGCATCCTCGACGCGCTGCTACCTCAGGCTCGCCCGGCCGGCTTCAATGAGGAGCAACCGGTGCAGAGCACTGATTCCAATACGCGCCAGCTGTTCCGCAAGCGTCTGCGTGAGGGCCAGCTCGACGACAAGGAAATCGATATCGAAGTGGCCGAGAGCCCAGCCGGTGTCGAGATCATGGCTCCCCCAGGCATGGAGGAGATGACCAATCAGCTGCAGAGCCTTTTCTCCAACATGGGTAAAGGCAAGAAGAAAAGCCGCAAGCTGAAGATCAAGGACGCCCTCAAACTGGTCCGCGATGAAGAAGCCGCGCGCTTGGTCAATGAGGAAGAGCTCAAAGCCCGCGCACTGGAAGCGGTAGAGCAGCACGGCATCGTCTTTATCGACGAGATCGACAAGGTCGCCAAGCGCGGCAATACCAGTGGCGCCGATGTCTCCCGTGAAGGCGTGCAGCGCGACTTGCTGCCGTTGATCGAAGGCAGCACGGTCAACACCAAGCTGGGCATGGTCAAGACCGACCACATCCTGTTCATCGCCTCCGGCGCGTTCCACCTGTCCAAGCCCAGCGATCTGGTGCCGGAACTTCAGGGTCGACTGCCGATCCGCGTCGAGCTCAAAGCGCTTTCGCCGGAAGACTTCGAGCGCATCCTCACCGAGCCACACGCCTCGCTGACCGAGCAGTATCGTGAGCTGCTGAAGACCGAAGGGCTGGGCATTGAATTCACCGAGGACGGCATCAAGCGCCTGGCGCAGATCGCCTGGCAGGTCAACGAGAAGACCGAGAACATCGGTGCTCGCCGCCTGCACACGCTGCTTGAGCGCCTGCTGGAAGAGGTCTCGTTCAGCGCTGGCGACCTGGCCGGACAGCAGAATGGCGAGCCGATCCGCATCGATACCGCTTACGTCAACAGCCACCTCGGTGAGCTGGCCGAAGACGAAGACCTGTCGCGCTATATCCTTTGAAACAAGCGACTGCGCCTCATGGACGAGGCTCGGCGCGCTGTCAGGAGCAATCGATGCGTATCCCTACTGCAATCAAGCTGCACAAAACGTCGAAAACACTGGAGCTGGAATACGGGCCAGAGCAGCGCTATGTGCTATCCGCTGAATTTCTGCGGGTCCACTCGCCTTCAGCCGAGGTGCAGGGTCACGGCAATCCGATCTTGCAGACCGGCAAAATCAACGTTGCACTTCATGGCATAGAGCCGGCCGGGCAGTACGCGCTCAAGCTGACCTTTAGTGATGGCCACGACAGCGGCCTGTACAGCTGGGACTATCTCTATCGGTTGGCGACCGATCAGCAGCAGATGTGGGCGGACTACCTCGACGCACTTGCCCGCGCTGGAAAGTCCCGTGATCCGGACGTCTCACCGGTCAAGCTGATGCTTTAATCTTAAACGTGTAGGCGCCTGCTACGGCGGACCGCGCTTCATTGATCCACGACCGGGCCACCGGGGTGTAAAAAATCGCATCCGCCTTGCGCTCAAGTGGGGTTCAGGATCGAAGCGCCTGGACCAGGGCTTGCTCGATTTGGGTCTGAACGCCGTCGCCCAGCGCCGACTGTCAGGCTGTGTTTGGCCAGCATGAACTGCGCTGACTTGCCGCTCGCTGCTTGGCGCTCAAGGATGCTTTTAGGTTTAGAATGCCGGCACATTCTTCCGGTGACAGTGACATGACCGATCCCCGCAAAGAGCGTGACGCAGAAGCCACCACCCACTTCGGCTACAAGAACGTGCCGGAGAGCGAAAAAGCGCAGAAGGTGGCAGAGGTATTCCATTCTGTGGCAGCCAAGTACGACCTCATGAACGACCTGATGTCCGGCGGCGTGCATCGCCTCTGGAAGCGCTTCACCATCGAGCTGTCCGGTGTCCGCCACGGCAACCGGGTGCTGGATATAGCCGGCGGCACCGGCGACCTGGCGCGCCAGTTCTCACGCATCGTCGGGCCGACCGGCGAAGTCGTACTGGCCGACATCAATGCCTCGATGCTCAAGGTTGGACGTGACCGCCTGCTGGATAAAGGCGTGGCCGATAACGTCAAGTTCGTTCAGGCTGATGCCGAAAAGCTACCGTTCCCGGACAACCACTTCGATGTAGTTACCATCGCCTTCGGCCTGCGCAACGTGACGCACAAGGAAGACGCCATCGCGTCCATGCTGCGCGTACTCAAGCCCGGCGGTCGGCTGCTGGTTCTGGAGTTTTCCAAACCGACCAACCAGCTGTTCTCCAAGGCCTACGACGCCTACTCGTTCAGCCTCCTGCCGATGATGGGCAAGCTGATCACCAACGACTCCGAAAGCTACCGCTACCTAGCCGAGTCGATCCGCATGCATCCGGATCAGGAAACCCTGAAGGGCATGATGGCCGACGCCGGCTTCGAGCGCGTCACCTACCACAACATGACCGGCGGCATCGTCGCCCTGCACCGCGGCATCAAGCCCTGATGCTGCGCGCTGCCTTGCTGGCCGGCGCCGAGCGCGGTCTCAATGGCGTTCTGCGCCTGGATCCGACCGCCCTGCCGCGGCTGGCCAAGCTCAGTGGTCGAATCATCGAAATCGACTGCACGGCACCGGCTTTGAAACTGTTCATCCTGGCCGATGCCGATGGCCTGCGGTTAGCAACGCAATGGGGCAGCGAGCCGGATTGCCGCTTGCGCGCTTCCGCCACGGATCTGCTGCGCCTGGCGACCAACCGCAACAAGACGGCCATCCTGCATGGTCCGGATGTCGAAATCCAAGGCGACAGCGGCGCGCTGATGAGCCTCGCCGAAGTGCTGCAGGATCTCGAGCTGGACTGGGAATACGAGGTGTCGCGCTGGCTGGGTCCGGTTGGTGCGCATCTGCTCGGTTCCAGCGCTCGCCGTCAATCCGCCTGGTTGCGACAAACTGCTGGCAGCCTGCAGCAGAACCTGGCCGAATACCTCAGCGAAGAATCACGCACACTGGTCGGCATAGCCGAGGCTGAAACGCGCTTCGCTGAACTCGACCGCCTCAAGCTCGACCTCGACCGACTCGACGCTCGCATCGAGCGGCTCACCCACTTCCAGAAACCAGACCGATCCGAATGAAGCTGTTCGCTGCGGCCCGCCGCCTGTTTCGCATCCTGCTGGTGGTGATCCGCTACCGCCTGGACGACATCATTCTCGACCTGCCGATGCCATGGTGGCTGCGCGCGACCAGTTACCTGCTGCCATGGCGCTGGCTGCCACGCCGGCGCACCGAACTCTCTCGAGGGGCGCGCCTGCGCCTGGCGCTGGAAGGGCTCGGCCCGATTTTCATCAAATTCGGCCAGATTCTTTCGACCCGACGCGACCTCCTGCCGCTCGACATCGCCGAAGAGCTGGCCATGCTTCAGGACCGGGTACCGCCGTTCGACTCGGCAGTCGCCACAGCACTCATCGAACGCGAACTGGGCGCTCCGGTGGGCGAGGTGTTCGCCCGGTTCGACAGCAAGCCATTGGCGTCCGCCTCGGTAGCTCAGGTGCATGCAGCCAAATTGCGCAGCGGCGAAGAAGTCGTGGTGAAAGTGGTGCGACCGAACCTGCGACCGATCATCAGCCAAGACATTGCCTGGCTGTTCCTGCTAGCGAAGACCGCCGAACGCGCCTCCAACGAGGCCCGCCGCCTACACCTGGTAGAAGTCGTCGACGACTACGCCAAGACCATCTACGACGAACTCGACCTGCTGCGCGAAGCGGCCAACGCCAGCCAGCTCAAGCGCAACTTCCAGGGTTCTCCGCTGCTTTACGTCCCTCAGATTTACTGGGATTACTGCCGCCCGCAAGTGCTGGTGATGGAGCGCATCTACGGCGTGCCGGTGACCGACATGAAGCGTCTGGCCGAGCAGCGCACCGACATGAAACAGCTGGCCGAGCGCGGCGTGGAGATTTTTTTCACCCAGGTCTTCCGCGACAGTTTCTTCCACGCCGACATGCATCCCGGCAACATTTTCGTCAGCACGCACCAGCCGTGGAACCCGCAATACATTGCGGTCGACTTCGGCATCGTCGGCAGCCTCACCCCCGAGGATCAGGACTACCTCGCACGCAACTTGATGGCCTTCTTCCGACGCGACTACCGCAAGGTGGCACAGCTGCACATCGACTCGGGCTGGGTGCCGGCAGAAACCAAGGTCAATGAATTCGAGGCTGCAATCCGTACCGTCTGCGAGCCAATCTTCGAAAAACCGCTAAAGGACATCTCCTTCGGTCAGCTGCTGGTCCGCCTGTTCCAGGTCGCGCGCCGCTTTAACATGGAAGTCCAGCCACAGCTGGTACTGCTCCAGAAAACGCTGCTCAACATCGAAGGCCTGGGCCGTGAGCTCTACCCGGAACTGGACCTATGGACGACTGGCCAGCCTTACCTCGAGCGCTGGATGCGCGAACGCATGAGCCCGAAACAGCTGTTGAAGAACGCCCAGGCGCAGATCGAACAGCTGCCGCACCTGGCGGGCATGACGCGCGAGCTGCTCGAGCGCATGTCGGGGCCCCACGCGAACAACCTGCCGCCGCCCTGGCGCGAACACCATCATCACTGGCCATTGCGTCTGGTCGGCGCCGCGTTGCTAGCCGGGGGCGCCACGCTGGCGGCGGCGGCCGAGAGTATTTCCGCGCTGGCGACCTGGCCCGCCTGGCTGATGCTGGCGGCAGGCATCTACATCGTGGTGCGCCGATAGCCAGCGGTCGGGCAGGCTGGCACACTGAGCGTACAGAGTGGAGAATCCGATGAACTGGCTGGATCAAATCAACTGGAACGAAGACGGGCTGGTACCGGCGATCGCCCAGGACCATCAGACCGGGCGCATCCTGATGATGGCTTGGATGAATCGCGAAGCGCTGGAGCTGACCACCACGGAGAACCGCGCCATCTATTGGTCACGTTCGCGTGGCAAGCTGTGGCGCAAGGGGGAGGAATCCGGCCACGTGCAGAAGCTGCACGAGCTGCGCCTGGACTGCGACGCCGACGTGATTGTATTGATGGTCGAACAGCTTGGTGGCATTGCCTGCCACACCGGGCGTGAAAGCTGTTTCTACCGAGTCTTCGAGAACGGTGATTGGAAGACTGTCGAACCGGTCCTCAAGGACCCGCACGCGATATACGCGGAGCAGACACATGAGTGATACCTTTTCCCGTCTGGCCGAGGTGCTGGAAGCCCGCAAGGGCGCCGCGGCGGACAGTTCCTATGTAGCCAGCCTCTACCATAAGGGACTCAACAAGATTCTTGAGAAGGTCGGCGAGGAGTCGGTAGAAACCATACTGGCCGCCAAAGACGCTGCCGCAAGCGGTGACGCCAGCGACCTGATCTACGAAACCGCCGACCTCTGGTTTCACAGCTTGGTAATGCTGGCCGCGTTGGATCAGCATCCACAGGCGGTCCTGGACGAACTCGACCGGCGATTCGGTCTCTCTGGGCATGCGGAAAAAGCCGCGCGCCCACATTCCTGATAGACAACTTCGGAGTACTGCAGCATGGGTTTTGGTGGAATCAGCATCTGGCAGCTCCTGATCGTTCTGCTCATCGTGGTCATGCTTTTTGGCACCAAGCGCCTCAAGGGCATGGGCTCCGACCTTGGCGATGCGATCAAGGGCTTCCGCAAGTCCATGGGCACCGATGAGGAAAAGCCCAGCGTCGAAGAAAAGCAGAGTCACACCATCGATGCCGAGGCCCGCAAGGTCGAAGATCCGACAAAGAAGAACTGAGGCGCCATGTTCGATATCGGCTTCACTGAACTGCTGCTGATCGGCCTGGTTGCGCTGTTTGTGCTGGGCCCGGAGCGCTTGCCTGGTGCGGTGCGCACCGCTGGGCTCTGGATTGGCCGGGCCAAGCGCAGCTTTGCCAACATTAAGTCTGAGGTCGAGCGCGAGATCGGCGCCGACGAGATTCGCCGTCAGCTGCACAACGAGCGCATCCTCGACCTTGAGCGGGAAATGAAGCAGAGCATCATGCCCAGCTCGCCCAGCGCCAACAGCACGCCATCCCCGCAATCGGCCACGCCGCCACCGGATGCCAGCCATCTCGAAGAGGCAGCGTCCACAGAAGCCAAACCCGCCGACACGGCCCCCGTACCTCGCCCGGACAAATCGCCTGAGCCATGAGCAATACATCCATTGATGATCAGGAAATGCCGCTGATTGCCCACCTGACCGAATTGCGCAAGCGGCTACTGCGCTGCGTGGTGGCGATACTGCTGCTGTTTGGCGGGTTGTTTTACTTCTCCCAGCAGATCTACGCGCTGGTGGCCGCACCGCTGCGGGCCTACCTGCCAGAAGGCGCGACGATGATCGCCACAGGCGTCGCCTCGCCGTTCCTGACGCCGTTCAAGCTGACGATGATGGTGGCGCTGTTCCTGTCGATGCCGGTCATCCTGCATCAGATCTGGAGCTTCATTGCGCCCGGTCTGTACAAGCATGAAAAGCGCGTTGCGGTGCCGTTGCTGATCTCCAGCATCTTCCTCTTCTACGGCGGCATGGCCTTCGCGTACTTCGTGGTCTTCCCGATCATGTTCGGCTTCTTTGCCAGCGTGACACCCGAAGGCGTGGCGATGATGACCGACATCGGTCAGTACCTCGACTTCGTGCTGACATTGTTCTTCGCTTTTGGCGTGGCGTTCGAAATCCCGGTAGCGACCTTCCTGCTGATATGGGTGGGCATCGTCGACGTAGCCACCCTGCGCAAAAGCCGTCCCTACGTTGTGGTCGGCTGCTTCGTCGTTGGCATGGTGTTGACGCCGCCCGACGTGTTCTCCCAGGCTTTGCTCGCTGTGCCTATGTGGATACTGTTCGAGGCCGGTCTACTCTGCGGCAGTATGGTGAAGAAGCGCGAAGAAGAATTTCGCGGTGATGCAGACGGCAGCGAGCCCGACCCCGGCGATCAACCGCCCGTTTCACGTCCGTGAATCTGTTGCTGCTGGAGGCGGCCGACTTTGTCGCCGCCGATCGGGTAGTTCTGCGTGACCGCCGTCTGACACACCTCCATGAGGTTCACCGCGCCGAGGCGGGAGAGTGCCTGAGGGTCGGATTGCTAGGCGGCCAAATGGGCCAGGGACAGCTGCTGCGTCTGGACGCCACGGAAGCCGAACTCAAGATCGAGCTGCAGCAAACTCCGCCAGCCAAATTGCCCGTTACTCTGCTGTTGGCCTTGCCCCGGCCGAAGATGCTGCGCCGCGTGCTGCAGACGGTAGCCAGCATGGGCGTGCCCAAGCTTGTCTTGCTTAACAGCTACCGCGTAGAGAAGAGTTTCTGGCAGACCCCTTTCCTGGAGCCGCAGGCCATCCGCGAACAGCTGCTACTCGGACTGGAGCAGGCCCGCGATACCGTGTTGCCTGAAGTCATCATCGAGAAGCGCTTCAAACCCTTCGTAGAAGACCGCCTGCCACAGCTGGTTGCCGGTACCCGCGGCCTGGTCGGTCACCCAGGCGACTACCCGACCTGCCCTCGCGCACTGAGCGAGCCGGTGACGCTGGCTATTGGCCCCGAAGGCGGCTGGATACCCTACGAAGTGGAGAAACTGACCGAGGCCGGCCTGCAGCCAGTGCAGCTTGGGGATCGCATTCTGCGAGTTGAGACCGCCGTCAGCGCCCTGCTGGCGCGCTTGTTCTGAAGATCATTTAGCCGAGATGCGACGCAGTACCGATGAACGTAGTGCACGCAAGCAGTGCACACGGGTCAGAGCCTGTGAACCCCTCAATCATAGTTGTAGCCATGCGACCCTTGACCATAGATCTTCACCGCCTGGAATACGCCTTGGAAAACCGCGACGCCAGCGAGCATTACCTGGACTTGGAGTCCGGCCAGATTCAGGTGGTTTTCCCCGGAGAAGCCGCCCCAGGTGTCGATGAAAAATATGATGTGCAAGAAGATCGCTACTTGCACATCGAGCCTCTCGGTTTGGCGCAGTCGATCGCGATGCGTGAAGCCTTCCTGTTCACCCAGCACGACCCCAACGCCCATGCCGTCCTTGCCCATGCCTTGCAGGGACGCAAGCCGCTGCGAACGTTCGACTTCAAGCTGGAAGACTTTCCAGATGTTCGCCAGGCCTGGCTGGACTATCAGGCGGTGCAGTTGGGTGAATACGCTATAACCTGGCTGCACGAAAACGGGCTCGAATCGTCGAAACGCTGACCTAGCTCCGCCGCCTTATCCTCAGCTTTCCAGCAGGAAGGTCACCGGCCCATCGTTCTGAAGATAGACCTGCATATCGGCACCGAAACGGCCACAGGCCACATTCGAATGCTGCAGACGCGCCTGACCGACCAGATAATCGTAGAGCTCTTCGCCCAGCTCTGGAGGCGCAGCAGTTGAGAAGCTCGGCCGCAGACCACTGCTCGTGTCCGCCGCTAGGGTGAATTGAGAAACCAGCAACAGACCACCACCGACGTCAGAAAGTGAGCGGTTCATCTTGTGGTTCTCGTCGCTGAACACTCGGTATCGCAACAGCTTGTGCAGGAGCTTATCGGCACGCGCTCGATCATCCTCCCGCTCGACACCGACCAGCATCAGCAGGCCCTGATCGATCGAGCCGATCACCTCGCCAGCCACCTCGACCCGCGCCTGACGCACGCGCTGGATCAATGCCTTCATCAGGCCTCCTCAGGGGGTAGGTCGAGCAGGCGCTGTGCTATCTCGGCCGCGGCTCGGACCAGTGCATCGCAGATGCCATGTTCGGATGCTGAATGGCCAGCCTCGCGAATGATCTGCAGCTCACTGTTGGGCCAGGCCTCGTGCAGCGCCCACGCATTGTCCAGCGGGCAGATCACGTCATAACGGCCATGCACGATGATGCCCGGCAGGTGTGCAATCTTGTGCACGTCGCGTAGTAACTGGTTCGGCTCAAGAAAGGCCTGGTTGACGAAGTAATGGCACTCGATACGCGCCATTGCCAGCGCACGATGAGTATCGGAGAAACGATCGACTACCTGAGTATTGGGCCGCAGCGTGGCCGTGCGTCCCTCCCAGCAGGACCAGGCCTTGGCCGCATGCATCTGGGCGATCTGGTCGGTACCGGTCAGACGCTTGTAGAACGCCTGCATGAGATCGCCGCGTTCTTCTGGCGGAATCGGGGCGATGAAGTCCTGCCAATAATCTGGAAACAGGCGGCTAGCGCCTTCCTGATAGAACCAGTGGAAGTCCTCCGGCCGACACAGAAAGATGCCCCGCAGGATGAGTGCATGGACACGCTCAGGGAAGGCCTGGGCATACGCGAGCGACAGCGTCGAACCCCAGGAGCCGCCAAACAGCACCCACTTGTCGATGCCGAGAAAATCTCGGATGTGCTCCATGTCCGCGATCAGGTGCGCCGTGGTGTTATTTTCGAGGCTTGCATGGGGGGTGGAACGACCGCAGCCACGCTGATCGAACGTGATGATGCGGTAAAGGTTGGGGTCGAAGAAGCGACGACTCAGCGCATCACAACCACCGCCTGGGCCACCGTGAACGAACACAACAGGCAGGCCCTCCGGCGACCCACTCTCGTCGACGTAAAGCACATGCGGCGCTTCGACCGCCAGCTCATGCCGGGCGTAGGGTTTGATCTCCGGATACAAGGTTTGCATGGCACACTCCATGATCGGTACGCGGGTTAGGCCGCCTGACGTTTCCGGCATCATAACGAGGTTCGAGAGGTTAGGCATGCCCGTATGGAAATTAGCCGTCGCGTTCATGGCGGTAGCGCTGATGCTGGTCGGATGTGGTCGCGATGATCCAGAGGCTGCGCTGCAGGCGGCTGTTGAATCGCTGCAGGAGAGCATCGAAAGCAAGGACACCTCACGCCTCATGGACCTCATTCACCAGGAGTTCAGCGCTAACCAAGAGGCGGATCGGGACTGGGCAAGACGCACGGCTACCTTGATGTTCCTACGTCATCGCAACGTGAACGTCATCGCACTCAACAGCCGCAGCTGGATTGACCCGACCTACCCTGACAAAGGCTACAGCGAGGCACAGGTGGCGCTGACCGGTGCCGAAGCCCTCCTGCCTCAGCGGCTCGGGCATTACAACGCCCGGCTCGAATGGTGGCTAGCCGATGGAAAATGGCAACTGGCTCGATTGAACTGGGACTAGCCGACCTGCCCTTGCGAAATGGCAACTCAGCCCTTTTCACCGCGCCAGATCAGCTCGCTGGTGTCATAGCCACGCTTACGGGCCTCGTCGAGCAACCGGTCCCGGGTTGCATCATCAATCTCCTTTTCTCGCGATAGCAACCAGAGGTAATCCCGATCAGGACTGCCGACCAGCGCCACACTGTAGTCATCGGCAAGATAAAGGATCCAGTAATGTCCCTTGGTCAGGCCCGGGAAGAGGTTGCTGAACCAGTTGTCGAAGCGAACCCACAGCTTGTCCGTCTCGCCCTTCTGCTGCGGTACCGCCTGCCCCGTGGCCTCTTGCTGTTCACCATCTTCGGTTTCGCAGCGATTGGTCACCGCCACGCTGCCGTCATCCTGCAGCCGGTAATTCGCCTGCGAACGCACGCAGTTGCGCTGAAAAAACATCGGCAGGCGCGCCTGCTCGTACCAGGTGCCTTGATAGCGTTCCAGATTCACCTGTCCGGCGGTCTCAGGTCCGTTCACGTTACTGCCGGAACCTGCGCACCCGGCGATCAGTAGTGCAGTGAAAAGCGCAACGAACAAACGCATTAGGGCTCCTTATTTCAGACCTTGGCCCGAAAACATCATGACTTTGTCACCCGCGAACTGGATGCTGATAAAGCGGTTTTTCTGCCCCCAGGTGCAGCTCGACATGCCCAGCGCGCCGGCGCACTCGCCTGGCTTGCCCAATAGCTTTTCGACCTCTGCACGGGACATCCCCGCCTGCAACTTGGCGAAGTTTTCCTGCGTCACCGGACTGCACGCAGCCAACAGCACGACAGCGACAACCAGCGATACATAGCGCAACGACATGTCGGATTCCTTTTTTCGAGTCAACGGCTGGCCTTGCTTGGCCTTGCGGTAACAGATAGAAAACAAGCCGCCCAGGATGGTTCCTCAGCAGGACTAGAAGCCTGAACCAGGCCCAGCGAGAAAAGTCTGTTCAGCCTCGCTTGAGCTGCGACCCAGAATGGCATTGCGATGAGGAAAGCGGCCGAAGCGAGCAATGACCTGCCGATGGCGTTCAGCAAAGTCGAGGAAATCGGCAAACAGCTTTTGCTCGCCCGCATCGGCGATGCCAAGGAGCTGCTCGAACTGCTGCACGGCCTGATCCTGCACGCTGAGATTTTCCGCGTGTTCCAGCACAAGGTAAATGAATACACGCTGTACAGGCGCCAGCAGGACATCGCCGCCGTGGGCCATGCCGTCCCGCACGAGCTGCAGCGCGCGCTCGTCGCCGGCGAATGCCTTCGGTGTGCCACGATGGATCATGCGCGGAAGCTGATCAAGGAGAAGGACAAGTGCGAGCCAGCCATGTGGCGACTCGACCCACTCGTTCAGCTCGCCTGCGAGTGCGCGCTCGGTGAGATCACCGAAACGCTTGCGGGCTTCTTCATCCTGTTCGGGCTTGTAGCCGAACCAGAGGCCATTCTTTGCGCCAGCTACCTCAGTAGCGGTGGTGCCCTCACCGAACCACCAGTTCAGCAATACCTGTGAGGGCGAGGTCATCTTTCAGGCCTTGTGGTAGCCAGTGACGCGCTCGACTTCTTCCTTCGACCCCAGGAACACTGGCACACGCTGGTGCAGCGACTCGGGCTGGACGTCGAGAATGCGCTGAGTGCCGGTGGTTGCCGCGCCGCCGGCCTGCTCGATGATAAAGGACATCGGGTTGGCTTCGTACATCAGGCGCAGCTTGCCGGCCTTGCCAGGCTCGCGGGAATCGCGTGGGTACATGAACATGCCGCCACGGGTCAGGATGCGGTGCACGTCAGCCACCATCGAAGCGATCCAGCGCATGTTGTAGTTCTTGTTTAGCGGGCCTTCATTGCCGGCCAGCAATTCACTCACGTAGCGCTGTACCGGTGCTTCCCAGTGACGCTGGTTGGACATGTTGATGGCGAACTCAGCGGTGCTTTCCGGCACACGGATGTTTTCATGAGTCAGCACGAAGCTACCCAGTTCGCGGTCGAGGGTGAAGCCCATGACGCCGTTGCCCAGGGTCAGCATCAGCATGGTCTGCGGTCCGTAGATCGCATAACCGGCTGCAACCTGCTTGGTACCTGGCTGGAGGAAAGCCTCCTCGCCAAGGGCGTCATTTTGGGAGAAGCACGCGTCTGGGCAGCGCAGTACGGAGAAGATGGTGCCGACCGACACATTGACGTCAATGTTGCTGGAGCCGTCCAGCGGGTCGAAGACCAGCAGGTAGGCGCCTTTCGGGTACTTGCCAGGAATCTGGTAGGCGTTGTCCATTTCTTCCGAGGCCATACCGGCCAGGTGACCGCCCCACTCGTTGGCTTCGAGCAGGATTTCGTTGGAAAGGACGTCGAGTTTCTTCTGGACTTCGCCCTGGATGTTCTCGGTTTCGGTCGCCCCGAGAACGCCGCCCAATGCGCCTTTGGAGACGGCGTGGCTGATTTCCTTGCACGCTCGAGCCACTACTTCGATAAGGAAGCGCAGATCTGCAGGGGTGTTGTTGCTGCGGGTCTGCTCAATCAAGTAGCGACTCAGGGTTACGCGTGACATGGAATGGCTCCGGAGGGATGGATAAGCCCGCGCAGTTTAGCAGGCCCGGGGGGAAACTAACCCTCCCTCAGACCTGTCGACAGGGCGCAGAGTTCAGCGAAGCGGCAAAGTGCCCGTAAGCCATATCTTCCGTCTTCCCGGAACCCCCTCCCATCATGCAGAAGCGGCGGCGGTCCGATCCATCAACCCGCCAAGCCGCTCCACTTTGCCCATCAGAGCACCTTCCAGATCTCCTGGGCATATTCGCGGATGGTACGGTCCGACGAGAACCAGCCGGTGCGTGCCGTGTTGAGCACCGCCGAGCGCCACCAGCTGTCCGCATCGCGCCAGCGCGCCTCGACCTCCAGCTGCGCCTGCCAATAGGCCTCGAAGTCGGCACAGACCATGAAGGTATCGTGCCATTTCAAACCATCGATCAAGGCGGTGTAGCGGCCCGGATCTTCAGCCGAGAAGGCACCATTGCGGATCGCCATCAAGACTTCGTTGAGCCGTGGCGAACCGATGATGGTGGCTTCGGCGTTGTACTCGTTGGCCTGTTTGCGCGCCTCGACCTCCTGCGCGGTCATGCCAAAGATGAACATATGCTCGGCACCGATCTGCTCGCACATTTCGACGTTGGCGCCATCCAGCGTGCCGATAGTCAGCGCGCCGTTCAGGGCAAACTTCATGTTGCTGGTGCCCGACGCCTCGAGCCCTGCCGTGGATATCTGTTCGGACAGGTCGGCGGCCGGGATGATGCGTTCGGCCAGACTGACGTTGTAGTTCGGCAGGAACACGACCTTCAGCAACCCACGCACGGTCGGATCATCGTTGATGGTCCGGGCGATATCGTTGGTCAGCTTAATGATCAGTTTGGCCGTGTGGTAGCTGGCCGCCGCCTTGCCGGCGAAGATCTTCACGCGCGGAACCCAATGGCCGCCCGGATCGGAGCGAATCGCCTGATACAGCGCGACGGTATGCAGCAGGTTCAGCAATTGACGCTTGTATTCGTGGATGCGTTTGACGTGCACATCGAACAACGCGTTCGGATCGACGCTGATCCCCAGCCGCTCCTGAATCATGCGCGCCAGCAACTGCTTGTTGCCCAGGCGCTGGGCGGCGAAGCGGGCACGGAAATCCGGCTGATCGGCGCAGGGCTCCAGCTGGCGCAGCAGCGTCTCCGGTGAATCAAGCAGTTCTTCACCCACATGATCGACCAGCAGACGGGTCAGCTGCGGGTTGGCCTGATACAGCCAACGGCGGAAGGTGATGCCGTTGGTCTTGTTGCTGATCCGCTTGGGATAAAGCGAATGCAGGTCCGTAAACACCGTCTCGCGCATCAGACCTGTGTGCAGTGCTGAAACACCGTTAACACAGTGCGAACCGAGAAACGCGAGGTTGCCCATGCGTACGCGGCGACCGTGGCCTTCTTCGATCAGCGAGACCGAGCGCAGCAGGTTTACGTCGTGGATACCTCGCTCACGCAACGCATCGAGGTGCTGGGCATTGATCAGGTAGATGATCTGCATGTGCCGCGGCAACAGACGCTCCATCAGCCCTACGGGCCAGGTTTCCAGCGCCTCGGGCAGCAGCGTGTGGTTGGTGTAGGACAGGGTGCCGACGGTCAGCTCCCAGGCCTTGCGCCACGGCACTTCATGCACGTCCACCAGCAGGCGCATCAGCTCGGCAACGGCGATCGCCGGGTGCGTGTCGTTGAGCTGGATAGCGGCGAATTCCGGGAGATTCATCAACGTGCCGCGCTGATCCAGGTGCCGGCGCAGTAGGTCCTGCAAGGATGCCGCAACGAAGAAATACTCCTGGCGCAGACGCAGCTCCTGCCCCGCTTCGGTGCTGTCGGCGGGATACAGAACACGGGAAATGCTTTCAGCGCGCGCTTCCTCAGCAACCGCACCGATGTGGTCGCCGGCGTTGAAGCGTTCCAGATGGAAGTCCGCCTCGGCCCGCGCACGCCACAAACGTAAAGTGTTAACGCTAGCCCCGCGCCAGCCCACCACCGGCGTGTCGTAGGCAATGGCCCGGACCCCTTCGGCCCAGTGCCAGAAATGCTTGGGCTGATCAGAGCTGCTGCCATCCGACGGCATCGCCGCCACGCTGCCGCCGAAGCCGATCAGATAGCTGACTTCGGGTCGCTCGAATTCCCAAGGATTGCCGAAATTCAACCAGGTCTCGGTCTGCTCGTGCTGCCAACCATCGACGATCGCCTGGCGGAACAGGCCGTGATCGTAGCGGATGCCATAGCCGTGCGCGGCCACACCGAGGGTCGCCATGCTTTCCATGAAACAGGCCGCAAGCCGCCCCAAGCCACCGTTACCCAGCGCGGCGTCAGGCTCGAGCACACGAATACGCTCGAAGTCGACGTCTACGCCGGCCAGCGCCTCGCGCGCCACATCGAGCAGGCCCAGGTTGCTGAGGCTGTCGGTGAGCAGACGGCCTATAAGGAATTCCAGGGAGAGGTAATAGACCCGCTTCTTGCCTTCTCGATAGCCCTGTCGAGTTCGGTCCATCCACTGGTCGATCATACGGTCACGCGTGGCCAGCGCTACCGCCTCGAACCAGTCATGGTCGGAGGCATGCTCGGGGTCCTTACCGATCGAATAAGTCAGCTTGCTGATTACATTTTCACGAAAAGCTGCGACCTCATCGGCGTTGGGAGCAGTCGTTTCTTGCGTCATGGACAGACCTCGTGCAGCGGGTGAAAGGATACGAAGCATTCATGGCGGCGCCAGGCCGCCTCAAAAAACGGCAATACAGACAGGTTTGCAGGTTTCAGCAGCATCTGGGCGACCGTCTGTCCGGCGTTCGACTCGTCGGTTTCGCTGGAAATTCCACCCCGTGTCGCTATGATCGCGCGCCGCCATTACCGATACCGCCGCCGTGAAGACACGTTTGATCGCTTCTGCCGACCCCGAGCGCCTTGAAACCTGGGCGCGATACAGCAACGGCCTGTGCCGAGACTGCCACGCCACGTGTTGCACTTTGCCGGTCGAGGTGCGGATCGATGACCTGATCCGCCTCGAAGTGGTCGACGCCTTCGAGCGTGACGAGCCGCTCAAGGGCATCGCCAAACGCCTGAGCAAAGAAGGCCTCGTTGAACATTTCAATCAGAAGCACGGCATCTTCACTCTGACCCGACTGGCCAACGGAGACTGTCTTTACCTCGATCGCAAGACACGCTTGTGCACGGTCTATGCCAAGCGCCCCGATACCTGCCGCAACCACCCGCATGTCGGTCCAAGGCCCGGCTACTGCGCCTATCAGCAGAAAACCGCAGCGCGCTAACGCCGCCTTCCAACCCATCCGAAACGTCGGAAAACGGCCGCTAAAAAGCGCCGCGGAAACTGGCAATATCGTGACTCAGCAGTCATGCTTGGCGTCTGCCTGTATCCGCACACGTTAGGAATCCACCCGGCATGAGCCGCGATAGCCGCTACCTGGAAGCCATTCTGCACCACGACATCCCACTGACCCGGGCGATGGGCCTGCGCGTCGAGCATTGGGAAAATCATGAGCTGCGCCTGAAGGTCCCGCTGCAAGCGAACATCAACCACAAAAGCAGCATGTTCGGTGGCAGCCTCTACTGCGCCTCGGTGCTTGCTGGCTGGGGCTGGCTGCACCTGCGCCTGCGCGAGGCCGGGATCGACGACGGCCATATCGTCATTCAGGAAGGCCAGATCGACTATCCGCTGCCCGTGATGGATGACGCCACCGCTGTCTGCTCGGCCCCGGACGATAGCGCCTGGGAGCGATTCGAGACCATCTACCGTCGCCGTGGCCGTTCACGCCTGACCCTGCACAGCCGCATCCTGGCTGCGGACGGCCGGGACGCAGTGCGTTTCACCGGCCAGTTCGTGCTGCATAAGTAAACGCAGCCGCACCCCTCTGCCCTGCCAGGGTGCGCCGGGCTGCTACAGCCCGCGCGCACCGTTGACCGCTGACTGCCCAAACGCCCGCGCAACTACTGGGAAGCGGCGGGCTGCCGCCGGCTGTTCAGTCGTGCCCCATCGCCGGCAATTGCCAGACGTTACGGCGCTAGCAAGCTACCGCTAGGACTGGCATGCGAGCTCACGCCGGACTACGCTGCACCTGCCAACAATAAAAATACAGCGTCAAGGAGCCGATGCCATGGGCCTGTCCCGTAACGTCATTCTATTGCTCAGCGTTCTGCTCGCCCTCAGCGGTGCCGCGCACGCCGAGTTGCCGAAGAACTATCAGATCATCCTTCAGACCGACAACTTCCCACCCTTCAACATGGGGCCAGCGCACAAGAACTTCGCTCGCGGCGATGAGGTGCAAGGCATCGCCACCGACACCGTGCGGGAGATCTTCAAACGTGCCGGCATCGGCTACAACCTGACGCTTCGCTCGCCCTGGGATCGCATCTACAACCAGACCCTCACCGACACCGGTCACGGGTTGTTTTCCGTCACCCGTACGGCGCAGAACGAAGGCTTATTCAAGTGGGTCGGGCCACTGGCCCGCTACGAAAGCGTGCTGCTCGCGGCGGCGGACAAGTACATCGACCTCAACTCCCTGGCCCAGGCCCAGGGGCTTGAAATCGGCGCGCAGAAAAGCAGCGGCATCAGCCAGTACTTGGAACAACAGGGGTTGCGCCCGATCGACAGCCTCAGCGAAGACGAAAACCTGCGCAAATTGCTCAGCGGCCGCCTCGATCTCTGGGCAACAGCTGATCCGGTCTGGCGTTACCAGGCCAAAGAACAGGGCGCAGAAGGCCTCAAGCCAGTGCTGAGTTTTCGAGCTGAAGACCTGTACCTGGCGCTGCACAAGGACACGCCCGACGAAGCCGTCGAGCGTCTACAGAGCGCACTCAATGATGTCATTGGCGAGGGCTATGCCGGCTGCAGCAAGACCCCCGACCTCTGCTATCTGATACGCGATCGCAAGGTGCCCTGAGCGCACCGGGGTCGCGAGGCGCTCAGACGTAGCGTGACTTCGGTGTGGCCATCGGCAGTGGGCCGTCGCCGATAAGACGGAACTCGCCCTTCGCTGCATCGTAGGCGCGGATTTCGCTGGTGCCGATGTTGTAAACCCAACCATGAATGAACAGCTGCCCGCTGGCCAATCGCGCCGCCACCGACGGGTGCGTACGTAGATGGTCGAGCTGGGCCAGTACGTTCTCCTCGGTCAGCACGCCAAGGGTGTTGTGGTCGGCGCAGCCGCAGTTTTCCTCGACCACCGTCCTTGCCACTTCGGCGTGTCGCAGCCAGCTCCGTACGGTCGGCATCCCGTCGAGGCTCGAGGGATTCAGCACCGCTTTCATCGCGCCACAATCGGAATGGCCGCAGACGATGATGTGATGCACGCCAAGCGCCATCACCGCGAACTCGATGGCGGTCGACACGCCGCCATTCATGATCCCGTAGGGCGGCACGATATTTCCGACATTACGGGTCACGAACAGGTCGCCCGGCGAGCTCTGGGTGATCAGCTCGGGCAGGATTCTCGAGTCCGCGCAGGTGATGAACATGGCCCGCGGCGTCTGCTCGTGGGCCAGCTTGTTGAACAGCTCACGCTGCTCCGGGTAGATGTCTTCACGGAACCGAATGACGCCCGCGATCAGGTTGTCGAGCGCCTCCTGCGCTGTTTCGGTCGTCTTGTCATCGAGACTCATAACACGATCTCTCTTATGGTTTGGTTAGGTACGACGTTGCACGCACCAGGCCGGACACTGCACAGATGTGACAGACCGTAACGAACGCCGGGCACTTGCCTCGACGTGATGAATCTGTATCGCTGATCTCAAAAGATAGACCAGCCGATGCGCTGCGAGAGCTTCTCCAGTGCCGCCATGCCGATCAGTGAATTGCCCGCCTGGTTCAGTTCGGGTGACCAGACGCAGACCGTGAAGCGTCCCGGCACGACCGCGACGATGCCACCGCCTACGCCGCTCTTGCCAGGCAACCCGACGCGGTAAGCGAAATTGCCTGCCTCGTCATACAGACCGCTGGTGGCCATGATCGCATTGACCTGTTTCGCTTGGCGCGGCGCCAGCACCGGTTCGCCACCTGCCAGGCAAGCGCCGTCACGAGCCAGAAAGCCAAACGCACGGGCCAAGTCGACGCAGCTCATGCGCAGCGCGCAATGATGGAAGTAACTGCGCAGCACCGCCTCGACATCATTGTGGACGTTACCGAACGCCTGCATCAGATACGCCATCGCGGCGTTACGCGCGCGATGCTGGTATTCCGATTCGGCTACCACCGAGTCGGACACAATCAGCGGATTGCCCGACAGATGCCGAACGAAATCGCGCATGGACAGTGCTGGCACGGCGAAGCGCGACTGGTTGATGTCGCAAATCACCAGCGCCCCGGCATTGATGAACGGGTTGCGTGGTATGCCACGCTCGAACTCCAGCTGCACCAGCGAGTTGAAGGGCTGCCCAGACGGTTCGTGACCTAGGCGCTCCCACAACGACTCGCCGCAATGCTGAATTGCCTGCACCAGGCTAAAGACCTTGGAAATGCTCTGGATCGAAAACGGCGTCTTCGCATCACCGGCGTGGTAAAGCTCACCCTCGGCGCTGTAGACCGCGATCCCCAACTGATCAGCCGGTACGTGCCCCAGCGCCGGAATATAGTCGGCCACCATGCCTTGGCCGAGGAGCGGGCGGACTTCGTCGAGAATCTCGTTCAATAGGTTTTGCATGACATCCTCATGTAAATGGCGCGAGGCGCACCAGGCTACTAGACGCCGCTAAAACCGCGGTCATCACAGAACGAAAAGGTGCGTCTGTTTCATGAGTCCAACCGCAACACCTCACGTTCCGGCACCTGCTCTAGACAGCCTGCCGAGCCCCCTAATCGAACGCGGACTGAAGACAATCGAGGCTTCACAGCGCATTCCGGCGGAACTGGCGCTCGACACAATCACCCTGTTTTTGCGATCACGATGGGCTCCGGTATAGTGCCGCCCGCTTCACGGGGCACGGCCTGTGCCTCGGGCGTCAAAACAAGGAAAGAAAACAGATGAAACTGAAACGTGCGGCGGGCCTGCTGGCGCTGGCGATGGCAGTGAGCGGCTGCTCCACCGCGACCTACTTCAAACTGCCCGAGAACAGCAAAGTCTCGGTTTATGAACGGCCGCAGCAATACCCTCAGGGACTGGTCAAGACGCGTCCGTTCTTCTGGACCGCCGCTGGCGGCATTCCCTACAAACTCAGCAGCGAAAACGGAGAGCTGCTGCAGCAAGGCAAGCTGCGCGCGCGCTTCCGCGTCGCCTCCATTTTCTGGCCGCCAGGCGGCATCATCTATTGGCCGATGGGGTTCGGTCAGCGCTGCTATGACCTGACCGGTGCCGAGCCGCTCAGCTGCACCCACGGCGACCTGAAGAATCTTCGCAGTCAGCGCCGTCTAGACCGCTAGATTCCAGCGGCACACCGCCTCGGCATGCACCGAGGCGATGGATCGTTCCAACGCTTGAAGCTCGTCCAGCCGACGGCGCCTGACCAGTCGGTTAAAACTTTTCCGGGCGCAACACCTCAACTTCAGCCAGATAGCAGACCATGGCGAAGTTATCGTAATAGCGCGCCTGCAGATGCTCTGCGATGCGTTCGGCCAGTTCGCGGTTGCAGATGATCTCCAGGCGGATGTTGCCTTCGGTATCCCATTCGGCGCTGCGCACACCACGGCTGCCTCGCCCGCGCGCCTCGGACAGCGTCCAGCCCGGTGCGCCGAGGTGGTCGAGGTCGGCCACCAGCTTCTTTTCCAGCGCTGCTTCGCAGATCACGGTAAGCAGGGTTCGGGTTGCGATTGTCATGTTTACAGCCCCCAGGCGATCAGGGTTTCGGCCAGCGCGAGATACAGCGGAATGCCGACCAGAATGTTGAACGGAAAGGTGATCCCCAGCGACGCGGTGAGTGACAGCGAGGGGTTGGCCTCAGGCAATGCCAGTCGCATAGCCGCCGGCACCGCAATGTAGGAGGCGCTGGCGGCCAGCGTGGCGAGCATGGCTGTGCCCCCGAGCGACAGGCCCATCAGTCGCGCCAGCAGCGCACCGATTACCGCGCCCACCAGAGGCATGCCCAGGCCGAACACCGCCAGCCGCAGGCCATAGCGGCGCAGAGAGCCCAACTGGCCGGACGCAATCAACCCCATTTCCAGCAGGAAGAGTGCGAGCACCGGCTTGAACATGCTGGTGTAGAAGGGCTCGAGCGGCTTGATCCCCTCCTTGCCGGCGATGGCGCCGATGATCAGGCCGCCCAATAGCAGCATGATGCTCTTGCCGAGAAAAATCTCCCGCCCCAGCTCCTTCCAATGTGTATCGCGGCTGATCCCCTTTGCCAGGATTATGCCGATAAGGATCGCCGGGATTTCCAGGATCGCCACGAACAGCGGCATGTAGCTTTCGAAGGCGATTTTGTTGGCCAACAGAAAGGCCACTACCACGGCAAAGGTACCGGCACTGACCGAACCGTAGTGCGCCGCCACGCTGGCCGAGTCGACCCGCGAAAAGCCCAGCAGCCGCAGAAACGGAAACGCCAACAGCGGCAGCGTACAACCCAGCAGCAACACAAGCGCGGACTGGCCCAGCAGCGCTGCGCTGGCTTGTTCGGCCAGCTCGACACCACCGTGCAGACCGATCGCCAGCAGCAGCAGAATGGACAGCGTGTCGTACAACGCCGGTGGCAGCTTCAGCTCACTCTTCACCAACCCGGCAAACAGGCCGAACAGGAAGAACAGCACTACTGGGTCGAGCCCCATCGATACCTCCCGGATTCATTGAACAGAAAAAAGGGAGCCTTTCGGCTCCCAGAGGACAACTGCTTAGGCTTCGATCTCGATAAGAAGATCGCCGGGGGTCACCCGGTCACCTTTGGCCACATGCACCGCTTTCACCTTGCCGGCGATCGGCGCCTGGATCTCGGTTTCCATCTTCATCGCTTCGCTGATCAGCACGGCCTGGCCGGCCTTGACCATGTCGCCCTCCTTGACCAGCACGTCCACCACGTTGCCCGGCATGCTCGTGCTCACGTCCCCCGGACCATTGGCCTGTTTGCGCTGACCGCCACTGCCACCGCCGACGAAGTTGTTCAACGGCTCGAATACCACTTCCTCCGGCATGCCGTCGATGGAGAGGAAGAAGTGCCGCTTGCCTTCACCCTTCACGCCGACGCCGGTGATATCGACGCGGTAGGTCTCGCCATGCACATCGATGACGAACTCGGTCGGCACGCCCTGCGCGCCCGCGGCAGTCGCCGTGCTGCCATCCGGAATGGGCAGCAGCACTTCTGGCACCAGCGTGCCGGCTTCGCGCTCCTCAAGGAATTTGCGGCCAATGTCCGGGAACATCGCATAGGTCAGCACGTCTTCTTCGGACTTAGCCAGCGCGCCGACTTCCCGCCGCAGCTTGTCCAGCTCGGGTTTGATCAGATCGGCCGGACGCACCTCGATGAGTTCCTCGCCGCCGATGGCCTGGCGCTGCAGCTTGGCGTCGATGGTGCCCGGCGCCTTGCCGTAGCCGCCTTGCAGGTAGAGCTTCACCTCGTTGGTAATGGTCTTGTAGCGCTCGCCGGCGAGCACGTTGAAGAACGCCTGAGTGCCGACGATCTGCGAGGTGGGCGTCACCAACGGCGGGTAGCCCAGGTCCTTGCGCACGCGCGGGATCTCGGCCAGCACTTCATCCATGCGGTTGAGCGCGCCCTGCTCCTTCAGCTGGTTGGCCAGGTTGGAAATCATCCCGCCCGGGACCTGGTTGACCTGCACGCGGGTGTCGACGCCGGTGAAGTCGCTCTCGAACTGGTGGTATTTCTTGCGCACTGCATAGAAGTACAGACCGATCTCCTGGATCAGCTCCAGGTCGAGGCCGGTGTCGTAGGGCGTGCCGCGCAGCGCAGCGACCATCGACTCGGTGCCAGGGTGGCTGGTGCCCCAGGCCATGGACGAGATGGCCGTGTCGATGTGATCCGCGCCGTTTTCGATGGCTTTCAACTGGCACATGCTGGCGACACCGGCGGTGTCGTGGGAATGGATGAACACTGGCAGGTCGATCTCAGCTTTCAGCGCACGGACCAGATCACCAGTGGCGAACGGTGTCAGCAAACCGGCCATGTCCTTGATGGCGATGGAGTCGACGCCCATGTCGCGCATCGCCCGTGCCTGTTCGACGAACAGCTCGACGGTATGCACTGGGCTGGTGGTGTAGGCGATGGTGCCTTGCGCGTGCTTGCCGGTCTTCTTCACGGCACGGATGGCGGTCTCCAGATTCCGCACGTCGTTCATCGCATCGAAGATGCGGAACACGTCGATGCCATTTTCCGCCGCCTTGGCGCAGAACGCCTCGACCACGTCATCGGCGTAGTGCCGGTAGCCCAGCAGGTTTTGTCCGCGCAGCAACATCTGCAACCGGGTGTTGGGCAGCGCCGCCTTGAGCTGGCGCAGGCGCTCCCACGGGTCTTCTTTCAGAAAACGCACACAGGCGTCGAAGGTCGCGCCGCCCCAGACTTCCAGGGACCAGTAACCGACTCGGTCGAGCTTGTCGCAGATGGGCAGCATGTCCTCGGTGCGCATACGGGTGGCCAGCAGCGACTGGTGGGCGTCACGCAGGATGGTGTCGGTAACGGTGATTTTCTTCTGAGCAGTCATGGTTCGTTCCTCACAGGCCTGCGTGGGCGGCGATGGCGGCAGCGATGGCCAGGGCCAACTCGCCCGGCTTGCGTTTGATCGAGTAATTCAGCAGTTCCGGATGGTTGTCGACGAAGCTGGTGTTGAACTGCCCGCTGCGGAAATCCGGGTTGGCGAGAATCTGCTGGTAATAGGTGGCGGTGGTTTTCACACCTTGCACGCGCATGTCGTCCAATGCGCGCGAACCGCGGGCCAGGGCCTCTTCCCAGGTCAGTGCCCAGACGATCAGCTTCAGGCACATGGAGTCGTAGTACGGCGGAATGGTGTAACCGGTGTAGATCGCCGTATCGGTGCGCACGCCAGGGCCGCCGGGGGCGTAGTAACGGGTGATTTTGCCGAAGCAGGGCAGGAAGTTGTTACGCGGCTCCTCGGCGTTGATGCGGAATTGCAGGGCGAAGCCGCGATACTGGATGTCTTCCTGCTTGACCGAGAGCGGCAGACCGGAGGCGATGCGGATCTGCTCGCGAACGATGTCGATGCCGGTGATTTCCTCGGTGATGGTGTGCTCCACCTGCACGCGGGTATTCATTTCCATGAAGTACACCTCGCCCTCGGCGAGCAGGAACTCCACGGTGCCGGCGTTCTCGTAACCCACCGCCTTGGCCGCACGCACCGCGAGGTCGCCGATATAGGCGCGCTGTTCCGGGGTGAGCTGCGGGCTGGGAGCGATCTCGATGAGCTTCTGGTTGCGCCGTTGGATCGAGCAATCGCGCTCGAACAGGTGCACGGTGTTGCCGAATGAATCGGCAAGGATCTGCGCCTCGATGTGCTTGGGCTCGACGATGCATTTCTCAAGGAATACATCAGCCGATCCGAACGCCTTGGTCGCCTCGGAGATAACCCGTGGGTAGGCCTGGGCCAGCTCTTGGCGCGAGTTGCAGCGCCGGATGCCACGACCGCCGCCACCGGACGTCGCCTTGAGCATCACCGGATAGCCGATGCCCTCAGCTGCGGCCAGCGCTTCTTCGACATCCGCCACGTTGCCTTCGGTGCCCGGCGTGACCGGCACGCCGGCCTTGATCATGCTGCGCCGCGCCTCGGTTTTGTCGCCCATGCGTCGAATCACTTCGGCGCTTGGGCCAACGAAGCGGATGCCACGCTCGGCGCAGATTTCCGCCAGTTCGGCGTTTTCGGACAGAAATCCATAGCCTGGATGCAACGCATCACAGCCGGTCTCCACGGCCAGGTTCACCAACTTGCGCGGGTTGAGGTAGCCGGCAAGCGGATCGTCGCCAATGAAATGGGCCTCGTCGGCACGCTTGACGTGCAACGCGTGGCGGTCGGGCTCGGCAAACACCGCCACCGAGCGTACGTCCATTTCGGCACAGGCCCGCACGATGCGGACGGCGATTTCACCGCGGTTAGCGATCAGCAGCTTCTTGATCACGCTGTCATTCCCTCGGTCGATGAGCAGAAGGCCGCCTGGAGGGGCCATGTCACGCCAGCACGTTGTGCAAGCCTATAAACCCTACGCCTACCGGCATGATTACTGAAAATGAATAATAGTTTGATCTTGCATAAGTAATTACTTATATATTCAATCAAAGCTGCACAGGACGGACCTTACCGGCCTTGCAATCACCAGAAGCAGTGAAGCTAGACAGGAGCGGCGGAATCGATGCGCAAAAGCATGATGCGGATAACCTTGCGTCAGCTGCAGGTGTTCCGGGCGGTATGCGAAAGCCTTTCCTACAGCCGGGCAGCGGAGGAAATGGCGCTGACCCAGCCAGCAGTGAGCCTGCAGATTCGCCAACTCGAGGAGCTGATCGGCCAGCCGCTGTTCGAGTATCTGGGCAAAAAACTCTACCTGACCGCCGCTGCCGAAGCGCTGCAGCGCGCCAGCACCGACATATTTGGGCGCCTGGACAGCCTGGATATGCAGCTGTCCGACATGCAGGGCTCGCTACAGGGTCAGCTGAATCTGGCGGTCGAGTCGAGCGCCAAATACATCACGCCGCACCTGTTTGCGGCCTTCAAACGCAAGCATCCAGAGGTCAGCCTGGAACTTGTGGTGGTCAACCATGCGCAGGCGGTCAAACGCCTGTCGATCAGCCGCGACGATCTACTGATCATGTCGCAGGTGCCAACTGACATGGATCTGGAGTTCATGCCATTCCTGAACAACCCCATCGTGGCGGTCGCACCGACTGATCATCCACTGAGCCAGGCAGCAGCCCTGACCTTGCAGGACCTGACCGCCTACCCACTGCTGGTCCGAGAGCCGGGTTCGGGTACGCGCAAGGCAGGCGAAGACTATCTGCGCCAGAAGCGTGCGCATTTCGCTCAGACGATCCAGGTGGCCTCACTGGATGCCCTACGCGAGAGCGTCGTAGCAGGGCTCGGCGTAGCGCTGATGCCACGCCATGCAGTCCACTTGGAGCTGGCTCACGGCCTGCTGCGAGAGCTGCCAGTCGAGGAGCTACCGCTGTACCGCAGCTGGTGCGTGGTGCATCCGCGAGCCAAGCGGCTGAGCCCGGTGGCTCAGGCGTTCTTCACTTTTATCCGCGAAGAACGCGCGCAGATCATCGCCCTGGCTGCGCGCTTTGACGGCTCGCAGGCAAACCCTCAAGCAGCGGGCTGACCATCAGCAGGTCGGGGAACTCCATCAGCTGCGCATGCAGCTGGCGCTGCTCGTCGTAGCTTTCGATGGCACGGCGGAAATGCATGCGGCGCTCGTCCAGCTGCTTGCGGCGGGCACGGGCATCGAGGTTGACGTAGGGTTCACGGTGCTGGGACATGCGCGGTCTCCGGAACAGGTGTCGGGAGAGCCCAGCATCGAAGCCCCGGGTGACGCTATGAGGACAAGAAGATTACGGAGCGATGAACGCCGCTCAAGCGCTCGTCAATCTTCGTGCGGCTTCACCGATTTCGGCGACAGACGCAGGCTACGCAAGCTGCGCTTCACGCTCTTGAGGTGATTGACCAGGCTCGGACCGCGCGCCATGGCGACGCCCATCGCCAACACGTCGATCACCACCAGATGCGCGATACGCGAGGTCAGCGGGGTGTAGATCTCGGTGTCTTCCTGCACGTCGATGGCCAGGTTGATGGTCGCCAGTTCCGCGAGCGGGGTCTGGCTCGGACAGAGGGTGATCAGCGTGGCGCCGGATTCGCGGACCACATTCGCCGTGATCAGCAAGTCCTTGGAGCGGCCCGACTGGGAAATGCAGATCGCCACGTCGGTGGGCTTCAGAGTGACAGCCGACATCGCCTGCATGTGCGGGTCGGAATAGGCCGCGGCGCTGAGCAGCAGGCGGAAGAACTTGTGCTGGGCATCGGTCGCCACCGCGCCGGATGCGCCAAAACCGTAGAACTCGACTCGCTCGGCCTTGGCCATCGCCGCCACTGCGCGCTCGAGCGCATCGGAGTCGAGCTTCTCGCGCACTTCCATCAGCGTGTGCAGGGTGGTGTCGAAGATTTTCAGCGCGAAATCGGTGACCGAGTCATTTTCGCTGATGGCGAACTGGCCGAAGCTGGCGCCGGCAGCGAGGCTCTGCGCCAGTTTCAATTTGAGGTCCTGAAATCCCAGGCAACCGATGGCGCGGCAGAAGCGCACGATGGTCGGCTCACTGACCCCCACCACATGGGCCAGGTCAGCCATGGAACTGTGCATCACGGCAGCTGGATCGAGGAGTACATGGTCGGCGACTTTCAGCTCCGACTTGCGTAACGAACCTCTCGATTGGGCAATGTGTTGCAGCAGGTTCACGTGGCGGTCTCGCTATGATCAAAACCTGGCAAGAATGGTCGAACGCTGCGGGTGCGCTCGCATCCGTCAAGCCGGCTGGGTTGTAGTGGGCTTGTAGTTATACTACAAGCCTCGCAGTATCGCCCACCTATCGAGTCTGTCCACCTTCTAGGAGTGACGCTGTGTCCATTTCCTGCGACATGCTGGTATTTGGCGGTACCGGCGACCTGGCGCTACACAAACTCATCCCTGCACTCTATTACCTGCACCGTGAGCATCGTCTGCATGACGATGTCCGCATCCTGGCGATTGCGCGCCAGGATATTGATCGCAACGCCTATCTCTCGTTGGCCGAGCGACATATCCGAGCGCAAATCGCGCGCACGGACTTCGAGGCTGAAATCTGGAATGCGTTCAGCCAGCGCCTCGACTACTTCCCCATGGACGCCACTCAGAGGGGTGAATACGTCCGTCTCGCGCATCACCTCGGCCAGGCCGAAGGCCGCGTGCGGGTGCACTACCTGGCGACCGCGCCCAACCTGTTCGAGCCCATTGCCTCGAACCTTGAGAGCGCAGGGCTGGCCGGAGAAGACGCGCGCATCGTCCTGGAGAAGCCCATCGGCCACTCCCTCGAATCAGCACTCGAGATCAACGAGGCCATCGGTAACGTCTTCCCCGAATCGCGCATTTATCGGATCGACCACTACCTCGGCAAGGAAACCGTGCAGAACCTCATGGCGCTGCGTTTTGCCAACGCTCTGTTCGAGCCCATCTGGCGCAGCGGCCATATCGATCATGTGCAGATCACGGTGGCCGAGACCCTCGGCGTCGAGGAGCGGGGCAGCTATTACGACCATGCCGGCGCCATGCGCGACATGCTGCAGAATCACCTGTTGCAACTGCTCTGCCTGGTGGCGATGGAAGCCCCGGTGCGCTTCGATGCCAAATCGATACGCGGCGAAAAGGTCAAGATTCTGGAAGCACTCAAGCCGATTACCGGTAACGACGTGCAGGACAAGACCGTGCGCGGGCAGTACGTCGCCGGGCAGATCGGCGGCAATGATGTGCAGGCTTACTACTTCGAAAAGGACGTGGATAACGACAGCGATACCGAAACCTTCGTCGCCGTGAAGGCCGAAATCGACAACTGGCGCTGGGCTGGCGTGCCCTTCTACCTGCGCACCGGCAAGCGCATGGCGAAGAAGCGCTCGGAAATCATCATCACCTTCAAACAGGTGCCGCACATGCTGTTCACCAAAGGCGAGGTCAACCGCCTGGTGATCCGCCTGCAGCCGGAGGAGAGCATCAGCCTGCAGCTCATGGCCAAGGCACCCGGTAAAGGGATGCAACTGGAGCCCGTTGAGCTCGATCTGAATCTGGCCCATGCATTCAGCAGCACACGCCGCTGGGAGGCGTACGAGCGGCTGTTGCTGGACGTGATCGAAGGCGACTCGACACTGTTCATGCGCCGCGATGAGGTCGAAGCGGCCTGGAACTGGGTCGATCCGATCCTCTGCGGCTGGCAAAGTCACTACCGCAAGCCCAGGCCCTATCCGGCCGGGACGGACGGTCCTGAGCAAGCACACCAACTGATTGAGCATCAGGGTCGGCAATGGTGGCGCTGAGCCAGCCGACGCACCCAAGTGGCCGCACTGCAAAGTCGCTTCCAGCCTCGAGCTAGAGCGGTCCAATGTAAGTAGCGGCAACTAACAAACCGGGTGCTTGGCAACTATTGATTGAACTTTCAAGCATCATCAACTTGTCGCGCTGACAAAAAAAATTAACAGAACGCGACGAAGTCGCCATCTCCGCCGAGCAGATCGCCGATATCTAGGCATGATATCGGCGACTGAACTCGCTCGCTCTAGCCCGTCGAGCCGGGCTTAATCCAGCCGTAACTCCGGCTAGTTCTAGCCAGACTAATGCGCACGTTATCCACAACCAAACCGCTATCACCACGACCGGCTAAACGCCTTGTTTTGCGCGGGCTCTGTCAAATTTCGTAAGCACTGTGACGTACTCTTCTGCCGCGCCCGAAACAGGCCGCTCTATTCGCCCAGCAAATGGGCCAAATCCGACGCTCATATTTGGCTGTATATACACTCCAGATTTAGCCCCGTGACGGCGACTGACCGGCAAGTTCAACTTTCGCGATAAACGGCGAACTTCGGAGATATCAGCGGCGAATCACCGCCCATGATCGGCGACTGAGGTTGAGATTAATTTTTTGATGTGTTTATTCTAAAAAAGGATTTCAATCAGCAACCCCAAAGGTCTTGTTTTGAGTGTTCCTACCGTAACGCTCCGTCGCCCAACCGACGGCGACGGTTTTCCCCTCCATGAGCTGGTAGCACGCTGCCAACCTCTGGACACAAATTCGGCGTACTGCAACCTCCTGCAATGCTCCGATTTCGCCGACACCTCCATTGCCGCCACAGACGCGGATGGCCAATTGGTAGGTTTCATTTCCGGTTACTGCCCCCCTGCTCGCCCAGACACTTTGTTCGTCTGGCAGGTCGCGGTCGACGCTTCGATGCGCGGTCAGGGCCTAGCGCTGCGCATGTTGATGGCACTGGTCGCACGAGTCGCCAGAGAGCAGGGCGTCGCCAACCTGGAAACCACCATCTCGCCGGACAACGGGGCATCCCAGGCGCTGTTTAAAAAGGCCTTCGCCAAACTTGGCGTCGACTACAGCACCCGCACCCTGTTCTCCCGCGCCGAACACTTTGCCGGCAAGCATGAAGACGAAGTGCTCTACCGCGCCGGCCCGTTCGCCGCACCCAATTCAGAAGAAGAACTAGAGGAAAACGCATGAAAACTTTCGAACTGCACGAATCTGGCGTTCGCAGCTACTGCCGCTCCTTTCCAGTGGTCTTCAAGCAAGCCCGCGGCGCTGAACTCACCACCCGCGAAGGCAAGACGTACATCGACTTTCTCGCCGGTGCTGGCACGCTGAACTACGGCCACAACCATCCCGTGCTCAAGCAGGCGCTGCTCGATTACATCGAAGCCGACGGCATCACGCACGGCCTGGACATGTATTCCGAAGCGAAGGAGACCTTCCTCTCCACCTTCGATCGCCTGATCCTCAAGCCGCGCAACATGGACTACGTGATGCAGTTCACCGGCCCGACCGGCACCAACGCGGTGGAAGCCGCGCTGAAGCTGGCGCGCAAGGTGACCGGCCGCAACAACATCATCAGCTTCACCAACGGCTTCCATGGCTGCAGCATCGGCGCGCTCGCCGCGACCGGCAACAAGCATCACCGCGGTGCTGCCGGCGTTCCGCTGACCGACGTCAGCCGCATGCCCTATGCCAACTATTTCGGTGACAAAGTAAACACCATCGCGATGATGGACAAGCTGCTGACCGACCCGTCCAGCGGTGTCGACAAGCCGGCTGCGGTGATTGTCGAAGTGGTTCAGGGCGAAGGCGGCCTCAACGCCGCATCGGCTGAATGGGTCCGCAAGCTGGAAAAACTCTGCCGCAAGCACGAGATGCTGTTGATCATCGACGACATCCAGGCCGGTTGCGGCCGGACCGGCACCTTCTTCAGCTTTGAAGAGATGGGCATCAAGCCGGACATGATCACCCTGTCCAAGTCGCTGTCGGGCTATGGCCTACCATTCGCCATGGTGCTGCTGCGCAAGGAGCTGGACCAGTGGAAGCCGGGCGAGCACAACGGCACCTTCCGCGGTAATAACCACGCGTTCGTCACTGCTGCTGCTGCCATCGAACACTTCTGGAAGGACGACGAGTTCGCCAATAGCGTCAAGGCCAAGGGCAAGCGCATTGCCGACGGCATGAACAAAATCGTCCGCCGCTACGGCCCGGATTCACTGTTCGTCAAAGGCCGCGGCATGATGATCGGCATCAGCTGCCCGGACGGCGACACCGCCGCCGCGATTTGCCGCCATGCCTTCGAAAACGGCCTGGTCGTCGAAACCAGCGGCGCCCACAGTGAAGTGGTCAAGTGTCTCTGCCCGCTGATCATCAGCGAAGAGCAGATCGACAAGGCCATGAGCATCCTGGACAAGGCGTTCGCCGCCGTAATGTCCGATCAAGCCGCCAACCAAGCTTCTTGAGGATTGAAGAATGATCGTACGTACCCTGGCTGAATGCGAGCAGTCCAACCGCAAGATCAAGACCGATACCTGGGACAGCACGCGGATGCTGCTCAAGGACGACCAGATGGGCTTCTCGTTCCACATCACCACCATCTACGCCAACACCGAGACGCACATCCACTACCAGAACCATCTGGAGTCGGTGTACTGCATGAGCGGCAATGGCGAGATCGAGACCATCGCTGACGGCAAGATCTACAAGATCGAGCCCGGCACGCTGTACATCCTCGACAAGCACGACGAGCACCTGCTCCGTGGCGGCAGCGAGGAAATGAAGTTGGCGTGCGTGTTCAACCCGCCACTCAACGGCAAAGAAGTGCATGACGAAAGCGGTGTGTATCCGCTTGAGGCCGAAACCGTAGTCTGATGCGACTCCGCAGGGCGGCTGCACCCCGCCCTGCGACACCCGTTTCAAGGAGAGTTTAAAGTGAACCCCGTGCAAGCCGACCTGTACCCTTCGCGCCAGCACGACGAACCTAGCTGGCAAGAGCGTATGGACCCGGTCGTCTACCGCAGTGACCTGGCCAACGCCCCGATCGCACCAGAGATGATCGAACGCTTCGAGCGTGACGGCTATCTGGTCATCCCCAATCTGTTCAGCGCCGAGGAAGTCGCGGTATTCCGCGAAGAACTCGACCGCATGCGTCAGGACCCGGCCGTTGCCGAGTCCGGCAAGACCATCAAGGAACCCGACAGCGGCGCAATCCGCTCGGTGTTCGCCATCCACGCCGACAATCCGTTGTTTGCCCGTGTCGCCAGCGACGAGCGCATTGCCGCTATCGCCAGCTTCATCCTCGGTGGTGACATTTATGTGCACCAGTCGCGGATGAACTTCAAACCCGGCTTCACCGGCAAGGAGTTCTACTGGCACTCCGATTTCGAAACCTGGCACGTCGAAGACGGCCTGCCGCGCATGCGCACCCTGAGCTGCTCGATCCTGCTCACCGACAATGAGCCGCACAACGGCCCGCTGATGCTGGTGCCGGGATCACACAAGCACTACATCCGCTGCGTTGGTGCGACACCGGAGAACCACTACCAGAAGTCCCTGCGCAAGCAGGAGTTCGGTGTACCGGATCACGACAGCCTGACCCAGCTGGCGGACCGTTATGGCATCGAGACCGCTACAGGCCCGGCGGGCAGCGTGGTGTTCTTCGATTGCAACACCATGCATGGCTCCAACAGCAACATTACACCCAGCGCGCGCAGCAACCTGTTCTATGTCTACAACCATGTAGATAATGCCGCGCAGGCGCCGTTCTGCGGCCTCTCGCCACGTCCGGCCTTCGTCGGTGAACGCGAGAATTTCGAGCCCTTGCAGATCCAGAAGCAAAAGTATCTCTGACGTACCCGATCAGGCCCGACTACCGGGCCTGTTCTTTGTTGGCGGCCGAGAGGCGGCCCAGGGATGAAAATTCACCCCCAAGACGGGAAGTTGAATCGATGCATACCGTAGAAAAAATCGGCGGCACATCCATGAGCCGCTTTGACGAGCTACTGGACAATATCTTTATCGGCGGACGCGAAGGCGACGAGCTCTATCAGCGCGTCTTCGTCGTTTCGGCCTACAGCGGCATGACCAACCTGCTGCTGGAACACAAGAAGACTGGCGAACCCGGCGTCTACCAACGCTTCGCCGACGCTCGCAACGAGGGCGCCTGGCTCGATGCACTGGACATCGTCCGCGAGCGCATGCTCGGCAAGAACGCTGAGCTGTTCGCCAGCGACTTCGAGCTGCGTGCCGCCAACCAGTTCATCAACTCGCGCATCGACGATGCCCGCGAGTGCATGAGCAGTCTTCAGCGCCTCTGTGCCTACGGCCATTTCCAGCTCGACGAGCACTTGATGAAGGTGCGCGAGATGCTCGCCTCCCTCGGTGAAGCGCACAGCGCCTTCAACTCGGTGCTGGCGCTCAAGCACCGCGGCATCAATGCGAAGATGGTCGACCTCACCGGCTGGCACCGCGATGCACCGCTGCCCTTCGATGAGATGGTGCGCCACAGCTTCGAAGATGTGGACCTGTCCCGCGAACTGGTGGTTGCCACAGGCTACACGCACTGCAGCGAAGGCCTGATGAACACCTTCGACCGCGGCTACAGCGAGATCACCTTTGCGCAGATTGCCGCTGCTACCGGCGCCCGTGAAGCGATCATCCACAAGGAATTCCACCTCTCCAGCGCCGACCCGAACCTGGTCGGAGCGGACAAGGTGGTCACCATCGGCCGTACCAACTATGACGTAGCCGACCAGTTGTCGAACCTGGGCATGGAAGCGATCCATCCACGTGCCGCCAAGACACTGCGCCGCGCCGGCATCGAGCTGCGCATCAAGAACGCCTTCGAGCCGGAACACGCCGGTACGCTCATCAGCCAGGACTACAAGAGCGAGCGGCCCTGCGTCGAGATCATCGCCGGGCGCAAGGACGTCTTCGGTATCGAGGTGTTCGATCAGGACATGCTCGGGGACGTGGGCTACGACATCGAGATCAGCAAGCTGCTCAAGCAGCTGCGCCTCTACGTGGTGAACAAGGACTCCGACGCCAACAGCATCACCTACTACGCGTCGGGCTCGCGCAAGCTGATCAACCGCGCCGCGCGACTGATCGAGGAGAAGTATCCGGCTGCGGAAGTTACCGTGCACAACGTCGCCATCGTCTCGGCGATCGGCTCCGACCTCAAGGTCAAAGGCATCCTCGCCAAGACCGTTGCGGCCCTGGCCGGTGCCGGTATCAGCATCCAGGCGGTGCATCAGTCGATCCGCCAGGTCGAGATGCAGTGTGTGGTCAACGAGGAAGACTACGACGACGCCGTCGCGGCCCTGCACCGCGCGCTGATCGAGCCGGAAAACCACGGTGATGTGATCGCCGCAGCCTAAGCTACGGCTGCACCTGACCGCCGGCCTTGGCTCTAGCCAGGGTCGGCGGTTTGCTGTCCGCCGTCGCTGGCAGACCCGGCCAGCTTGCGCCGCCGATACCAGGTGGCGAAAAACACCAATGCCAGCAACAGCTCGGCGAAATCGCCGCCGTAATACATCAATTGTGCAGCCGCTTCGATTTCCGCCAGGTCGTGGCCGGCGTCGCGCGGAAAGCCGTAGGCATACATGAGCTTGCCCAGCACGGCATGAGCGGCAATGGCCACGAACAATACGATCAGCCGCAACCACATGCCGGGACGATGCGGCGCGGGGTCCGGCCCGGCAATCGACCAGCTGAAAAGATAGCCCGCCAGTACGAAGTGCAGGTGCAACCATACATGCAGGACGGGTTCGCTAAAGCTCAGCTGGTACAGCGGCGTGAGATAGAGGATGTACAGCGCGCCGACATTCAACATCAGTGCGGTCACCGGATGGCTCAGGCAGCGCACCGGCACGCTGCCCGCAAACTCGGTAATCCGCCGGGCGGTCACGACCGGCACACTGCGCAACAGCAGCGTGCCCGGCGAGCCGAGCATCATCGCAATGGGCGCGAACATGCCGAGCAGAAGATGCTGCGCCATGTGCCCGCGCAGGTCTGCATGGCCCCACTCGACCATAAACGGCGAAAACGCGGCCACCAGAAGCCCGCACCCCAGACTGAAACTGACGGTGCGCCAGCAATGCCAAGTCTTTCGACGCCGCCGTTGCGCGCGTACACCGAGAACATACGCAAACCAGAGGGCCAGCGTCAGCAAGACCAGCAGCGAGGTGCCAGCCAGGGTGAGTAGATGAGTATCGTGGGCCACCGGCTACCGGCCCCCTTGCAACGAGGCAAGGGATGACCGAGCTGTCCGCCAGATCATGAAGCCTATCGCCAGCAGCAGCGCGCCAAAGGCATTCCACGCCAGGTCGTAGAGCAGAAGGTTGTCCACGTAGCGCACCTGATGAAGCCGCAGAATCTTGTGATCGACGATCCCATCGAACAGCTGAAAGCCGCCTGCGCCAAGAAACAAACCGGCCCAGGCGTGCAAGCGCGACACCGCGCGGCGGCTGCTCAGCTGCACGAACAGGTAAAAGCCGGCGGCCAGCATCAGCAGCTCGGCTGAATGCAACAGACCGTCAGATATCAGCCCGACGGTTTGTGTGGATCGGTCGAAGAAATGGTGCCAGGCGAGGATCTGGTGAAAGACGATCTCGTCGATGGCGGCCATCAAACCAATCCCGAAAAAGCTCGTCGCGATCAGACTACCTCTGGCATCGACGGGGTGTTTGCTCACGATGGGCCTCCGGCTGATAACGGGTTGGCTTGCATCGGAACTCGGTACGCTCGACTCAAGCCCTGTCTATGAGTGACTGGGGTCAGCCTCAGGAGTTCTCCATCGGCTTGATCTGACGGGGCGAAAAGCGCCGGCCAACTCAGTAGAATCCGCACACTTTCTGCTGGTATACAGAGCCACCGCACCATGACCCACCCTCGCACCGAACTGCTGTCCCCCGCCGGCACCCTGAAATCCATGCGCTACGCCTTTGCCTACGGCGCCGACGCGGTCTACGCCGGGCAGCCGCGCTACAGCCTGCGCGTGCGCAACAACGAATTCGACCACGCTAACCTGCGCCTGGGCATCGACGAGGCGCATGCCCAGGGCAAGCAGTTCTATGTGGTGGTCAACATCGCGCCGCACAACGCCAAGCTGCGCACCTTCATCAAGGATCTCGAGCCGGTGGTCGCCATGGGGCCGGATGCGCTGATCATGTCCGACCCCGGTCTGATCATGCTGGTTCGCCAGCACTTCCCCCAGATGACCATTCACCTGTCGGTACAGGCCAACGCGGTGAACTGGGCCAGCGTCGAGTTCTGGCGTCAGCAGGGCCTCACCCGCGCCATCCTCTCGCGCGAGCTGTCGCTGGAAGAGATCGGCGAGATCCGTGAAAAGGTGCCGGGCATGGAGCTGGAGGTCTTCGTTCACGGCGCGCTGTGCATGGCCTATTCCGGGCGCTGCCTGCTCTCCGGCTACATCAACAAGCGCGACCCCAACCAGGGTTCCTGCACCAACGCCTGCCGCTGGGAATACAAGGCGCACGAAGGCAAGGAAGACGAGCTGGGCAATATCGTCCAGCAGTATCAGCCGATCCCCGTGCAGCAGCTTGGAGCAGGCGCCATCCAGCCGACCCTGGGTGCCGGCGCGCCGACCGATCAGGTCTTCCTGCTCGAAGACAGCAGCCGTCCTGGCGAAATGATGGAAGCATTCGAGGACGAGCACGGCACCTACATCATGAATTCCAAGGACTTGCGCGCCGTCCAGCATGTCGAGCGGCTGGTGCAGATGGGCGTGCATTCGCTGAAGATCGAAGGCCGGACCAAATCCCACTATTACGTGGCGCGCACCGCCCAGGTCTATCGCAAGACCATCGACGATGCGGTCGCAGGCAGACCCTTCGACAAGTCACTGATGGACACCTTGGAATCGCTCGCGCACCGCGGCTACACCGAAGGCTTCCTGCGTCGTCACGTGCATGACGAATACCAGAACTATGAGCGAGGCTTTTCGCTGTCGGAGCGCCAGCAGTTCGTCGGCGAGCTGACCGGCGAACGGCGCAACGGGCTGGCCGAAGTGATCGTCAAGAACCGCTTCGCCGTCGGCGATCGCCTGGAGTTGATGACGCCGCAGGGCAACCTGAATTTCCGCCTGGAGGCACTGGAAAACAAGCGCGGCGAACGTGTCGATGTGGCGCCCGGAGACGGTCACGTACTCCACCTGCCGGTGCCGGAACATGTCGACCTTCAGCATGCATTGCTGATGCGCGAACTGGAAGGCACCACCACCCGCGGCTAACAGCTAGATCCTTGTAGGGTGGGCTTCAGCCCACCGCTTGGGCTACGCCACCCTAACCGCTGGTGGGCTGAAGCCCACCCTACGAAGCAGTCCTCAGACCAATAGCTTCACGAACTCATCTGCCGGCACCGGGCGGCTGATCAGGTAGCCCTGCATCTCGTCGCAACCGTGGGCCTTGAGGAAATCCGCCTGTGCCTGGGTTTCGACGCCCTCGGCGACGACCTTCAGCTCCAGGCTATGGACCATGGCGATGATGGCCCGGACGATGGCTGAATCTTCTCCGACCTGATCCAGTTCGGAAATGAACGAGCGATCGATCTTCACGTAATCCACCGGGAAGCGCTTGAGGTAGCTGAGCGAGGAGTAGCCGGTGCCGAAGTCATCGATTGCCAGCTTCACGCCCAGCGCGCGTAATTGGCGGCTGATGTTGATCGCGTTGTCGATATCATCGAGCAGCTGACTTTCGGTCAGTTCCAGCTCGAGCCGGTCGGCGGGCAACCCGGTCTCCTCCAGTACCTGTCGCACCAGGCTGACGAAATTGCCTTGGCGCAACTGTTTGACGGACAGGTTCACCGACACCCGAATGGCGGCCAGTCCATCGAGTTGCCACTGACGCGCCTGCCGGCAGGCTTCGCGCAGAACAAACTCACCCAGCGGGATGATCAGCCCGGTTTCTTCGGCCAGGGGAATGAAAAAGCCTGGCGCGATCAGGCCTTTCTGCGGATGCCGCCAGCGCACCAGTGCTTCGGCCGCATCCAGGCTGTCTTCCGCCACGTTCAGTCGCGGTTGATAGAAGACTTCCAGCTGGCCTTCCTCGAGTGCGCGACGCAGTTGGTTCTCCAGCTTGAGATTTTCCAGGCTCGACACCTGCAAGCGCTCGGTGAAGAACTGCAGGGTGTTGCCGCCGAGATGTTTGGCATGTTGCATGGCCATATTCGCCTGCAACAGCAGCGAGGTCGCCTCGCGCGAGTTGTCTGGCATCAAGCTGACGCCGATGGACGCGGTGATGACCAGTTCCTGATCGTCGAGCCGAATGGGTTTGCTGATGCGCGACAGCAAGCGGCTGCCGCTGTGCGCCAGGCTGGCAAGGCTGCCGTAACCTTCGAGCACCACCACGAACTCGTCACCGGACAAACGGGCAATGGTGTCGGCGTCCGACAGCGTGTGGGACAGACGGCGGGAGACCTCACGCAACAGCTGATCAGCCGCCTCGTGCCCAAGGCTTTCATTGAGCGTCTTGAAACGGTCCAAATCGATATACAAAACCGCCAGCCCGCGATTGCTGCAACGGCTACGCTCGCAGGCGCTGTGCAGACGCTCCTTGAGCAAGCTGCGATTGGCCAGCCCGGTGAGCTCGTCGAAGTGGGTCAGGTAACGCAGACGTTCCTCGACCTGGCGTCTGACGCTGAGATCGGAAACGAACGCGACCACGTTGGTGACATTGCCGTGCCGGTCGTGCACCACTCGCATCTGTGCCCATTGCGGGTAGACCTCGCCATTCTTGCGGGTCTCGATCAGCTCGCCTTGCCAGATACCGTGCTGTGTCAGGCTTTCGCGAATAGCCGAATATTGCTGGCGGCTGTCCTCGGAACTCGCCAGCAGGGCGACACTTCTTCCGATCAGTTCTTCTCGGCTGAAACCGGACAATGTGCAGCAGGCCTGGTTGACTGCCAGCAGGTGGAATTCAGGATCCATGATCGCCATGCCCTCACCTGCCGCCTCGAACACCGTGGCCGCTAACCGCAATTGTTCGGCCTGACGATGGCTCTCGCTGATGTCTCGCCGGGTGCCGATCATGCGTAAGGCCCGGCCGTTAGCATCGCGCTCGGTGACACGCCCGCGGTCTTCGATCCAAATCGAACTGCCGTCGTTGAGCATGGCCCGGTATTGCACGGCATAGCTTTCGGTCTTGCCCTTCAGGTGGTCGATCATATCCTGGCGTACACGCGGGCCGTCTTCGGGATGCACTTCGGGACGCTGCTGCTCGGCCAGCAGCAGTCGATCACTCAGGCCGACACCAAAAACCACGTCCATCCTCGAGTGATGGACCTCGCCGTTGGCCATGTCCCAGTCCCACATGCCCAGCTCACTGGCTTCCAGCGCCAGGCTCAAGCGAGCCTCGCTTTCACGCAGCGCGGCAGTGCGCTCAATCACCCGCCGTTCGAGCCCGTCGAAGGCTTCTCGCATCCGGCCCTCGGCATGGCGCCGCTGCTCGACCTCACGGGCCAGCTCGCCATTCAGCTCGGTGGCTTCACCCCGCATGCGTTGCAATCGCCGTATCAGCAACTGGTTGTGCAGGCGTTGCGCCAGGCTGGCCGTCACCAGTCGGTTCATTTGCCAGGCAATCATGCTCAGCGTCAGCAGCACGATTGCCGCCAGCAGCCCCCAACCCTGCAGATGGGGCTCGCCGCTGCTTAACAGCACCGCCGCAGCGGGAAGCAGCCCTGGGATGGCAAAGGCGCCGAACGCGCGGAGCGATACGCCGCAGGCCACGCAGCCGGCAAAAAACACCGAGGCAAGCGAACCGAGCAGTACCGTTTGTTGCAGGAACGGCCCGTCTAGGGCCAGCTCGATGATGGCGTAGTCCAGGGTCACCGCGCTGGCGACACTGGCCATCAGGAAGGATCGATACCAGCGGGGATGCTGCTGCTCCTCGGCGCTAGCCTTGGCGAAGCTGCGCGTCTGCTGCAGCCTCAGCAGGGCGATTGCAAAGGTCACACCCGACCAAATCGCCAATTGCAGCTTCGGTCCTTCCGCCCAGAGTACGGCGGGGAATACCAGGCTGGTGATGATCATCAGCAGCAGTGCGAGCCGCGAGCCCTCATAGAGCAGCCGCGTGCGCTCGGCCCGCTGATCAGTCTCTGCAAGGTTGAAAGCGGCGTGGTCCTCCATGGCCATTGACGCCGACGGATTGGCTTGTGCGGAATCGGTCATCGGGTTGTTCTTGTAATGGATGTCTGGAGCGATAGGTGTGCATTTAGCACGCCTCGATAATGGCACGACGCTAGCGTCTGGTCATCGTCTCTCCGACCAAAGACCGTGGATGACGATACGCTGGTATCGATCAGGTGGATTTTCAACAGGTCGATGACACAACCCGCCCCGGCTCCCGGCGCGGTTTCTGTCCTCCCCCAACCAAGCCCTCTGTCTGCCCATGGCTTGACTGGCGCCCGTCCGTTGCACGAGCGGGTCGGCCGGATTTCCGGCTAGAATGGCGCCCATGCATGACGATCTCTCTCTCCTCCTGAACTCCCTCAACGATGCCCAGCGCCAGGCCGTGGCCGCGCCGCTGGGTCGTCAATTGGTCCTTGCCGGTGCCGGCTCGGGCAAGACCCGCGTATTGGTGCACCGCATCGCCTGGCTGCACCAGGTCGAGCGCGCATCTTTGCACTCGATCCTTTCAGTTACCTTTACCAACAAGGCTGCGGCCGAGATGCGCCAGCGCATCGAGCAGCTGATGAAGGTCAACCCGCAGGGCATGTGGGTCGGCACCTTCCACGGCCTTGCGCACCGCTTGCTGCGTGCTCACTGGCAGGAAGCGAAGCTGGCGCAGAACTTCCAGATCCTCGATTCGGACGACCAGCAACGCCTGGTCAAGCGTGTGATCCGCGAGCTCGGTCTCGACGAGCAGCGCTGGCCGGCTCGCCAGGCCCAGTGGTGGATCAACGGACAGAAGGACGAAGGTCTGCGGCCCAAGCACATCCAGCCCAGCGGCGACCTGTTTCTGGCGACGATGCTGAGCATCTACCAGGCCTACGAAGAAGCCTGCGCCCGCGCCGGCGTCATCGATTTTTCCGAGCTGCTGTTGCGCGCGCTGGATCTGTGGCGCGACAACCCAGGCCTGCTCGATCATTACCAGCGCCGCTTCCGCCACATCCTGGTGGACGAGTTCCAAGACACCAACGCCGTTCAGTACGCCTGGTTGCGTTTGCTGGCAAAGGGCGGCGACAGCCTGATGGTGGTCGGCGACGATGACCAGTCGATCTACGGCTGGCGCGGCGCACGGGTCGAAAACCTGCACCAGTTCAGCGAAGACTTCCAGGACGCCGTAACCATCCGCCTGGAACAGAACTACCGCTCCACCGCCTGCATCCTCAAGGCCGCCAACGCGCTGATCGCCAACAACCAAGGCCGTCTGGGCAAGGAACTGTGGACCGAAGGCTGCGAAGGCGAGCCGATCAGCCTGTATGCCGCGTTCAACGAGCACGACGAAGCGCGCTACGTGGTCGAGAGCATCGAGAAAGCGATCCGCGACGGCATGAGCCGCAGCGAGATCGCCATCCTCTATCGCTCCAACGCCCAGTCGCGGGTACTCGAAGAAGCCTTGCTGCGTGAACGCATCCCCTACCGCATCTATGGCGGCCAGCGCTTCTTCGAGCGCGCCGAGATCAAGAACGCCATGGCCTACCTGCGCCTGATTCAGGCACGGGACAACGATGCGGCGCTGGAGCGGGTAATCAACGTGCCGGCCCGTGGCATCGGCGAGAAGACTGTCGAATGCCTTCGCCAGCTGGCCCGGCAGCAGGAAAGCTCGATGTGGGCCGCGCTGCATCAGGCGGTCGGCACCAAGGTGGTGTCGGGCCGTGCGGCGAGCGCGCTGAACGGCTTTGTCGAGTTGATCGACACCCTCGCCCTTAAAGTCGAGGGCATGCAGCTGCACAACATGGCGCAGCTGGTCATCGAGCAGTCCGGGCTGCTGGCCTACCATCGTGACGAAAAAGGCGAGAAGGCTCAGGCACGAGTGGAGAACCTCGAAGAACTGGTCTCCGCTGCGCGTGCTTTCGACAATTACAGCGAAGATCAGGAAGACGAGCAAACCCCGCTCGCCGCCTTCCTCGATCACGCCTCGCTGGAGGCCGGCGAACAGCAGGCCGGCGACCACGAAGACAGCGTGCAGCTGATGACCCTGCACAGCGCCAAGGGCCTGGAGTTTCCGTTGGTGTTCCTGGTCGGCATGGAAGAAGGCCTGTTCCCGCACAAGATGAGCCTGGAAGAACCGGGCCGCTTGGAAGAGGAGCGCCGCCTGGCCTACGTCGGCATCACCCGCGCCATGCAGCAGCTGATCGTCACCTACGCAGAAACCCGTCGGCTCTACGGGAGCGAGACCTACAATAAAATCTCGCGCTTCATCCGCGAATTGCCGCCAGCGCTGATCAGCGAAGTCCGTCTGAGCAATACAGTCAGCCGCAGCTTCAACACACGCGGCATGGGTGGCGGCTCGCTGTTCGACGGCGCCAATGTGCCGGATACCCCGTTCAACCTCGGTCAGCGCGTCCGCCATTCGCTGTTTGGCGAAGGCACCATCCTCAACTTCGAAGGCTCCGGCGCCCAAGCGCGGGTGCAGGTGAATTTCGAAAGTGAAGGAAGCAAGTGGTTGATGCTCAGTTATGCCAAACTGGAACCGCTATGACGTTTACGTCAACCTATACCGATACTAATAAAATTCGCCAAAGGAAATAGCCATTCATGAAACGCCGTCACTTGTTTGGTGCCGCCGCTGCCCTGCTTGCCTCCCTCAGCCTCGCAGGCTGCAACGACGAAAAGAAAGTCGAACCCTCCGCCGAGCCGAAGGCCGCCGCCAGCGAAGCACCCGAGACCTACAACTGGAAAATGGTCACCGCCTGGCCGAAGAACTACCCGGGCCTGGGCACTGCCGCCCAGCGCCTGGCCGACCGCGTCAACACCATGAGCGACGGCCGGTTGACCATCAAGGTCTACGCTGGCGGTGAGCTGGTCCCTCCGCTCGAAGTGTTCGATGCCGTCTCGCGCGGTACCGCCGAGCTAGGCCATGGCGCGGCCTACTACTGGAAGGGCAAGGTGCCCACCGCGCAATTCTTCACCTCGGTACCGTTCGGCCTGTCGACCAGCGAAATGAACGCCTGGCTGACCCGCGGCGGCGGCCAGGCGTTCTGGGACGAAGCCTACGCACCCTACGGCGTCAAGCCGATGGTCGTGGGTAACACCGGCATGCAGATGGGCGGTTGGTTCAACAAGGAAATCAACTCGCTGCAGGACCTGCAGGGCCTGAAGATCCGCACCCCAGGCCTGGGCGGCGAAGTGCTGACCCGTCTCGGCGCGACCACCGTCAACATGCCTGGCGGCGAAGTGTTCACCGCGCTACAAACCGGCGCGATCGATGCCACCGACTGGGTCAGCCCGTACAACGACCTCGCCTTTGGTCTGCACAAGGCCGCCAAGTACTACTACTACCCCGGCTGGCAGGAACCCCAGGCTGTGCTGGAGCTGTTGATCAACCAGAAGGCGCTCGAGACCCTGCCGGACGACTTGCGCGCCATCCTCACCGAGGCGGCCGGTGCCGCCAGCCGCGACATGATCGACGATTACGTTTATAACAACGCCATGGCGCTCGAGCAGCTCAAGCAACAAGGTACGCAACTCAAGCGCTTCCCTGACGAGGTGCTGAACGCCATGCGCGAGCAGTCCGACGTCGTCCTCGGCGAACTGGCCGCACAAAGCGAGCTGAATGGCCGCATCTGGGCCTCGATGAAGGCCTTCCAGGCGCAGGTCAAGCCGATGCATGAAATCTCCGAGAAAGAGCTGTACAACTGGCGTTGAGTCAGACGATCCGTTGCGCTTGTCGGTGAGCCGGCAAGCGCAACGAAGCAAAAGCCCGAAACACTCTACAACTGGCGCGCCCGCGCCGGGCCGTGCACCATCCGCTCAGTTTGTTCATTACTCAGGAATACCAAATGCAACGTGTGCTCAGCATATTCATGGCGCTGTGTATCAGCCTGACCTTCAGCCTTGACGTCCACGCCAAGCGCTTCGGCGGCGGCAAGAGCTTCGGCTCGGCGCCCAGCCATCAGACTCGCCAGGCACCCCAACAAACTCAAGCGGCGCCCAACCAGGCTGGCCGTCAAACTCCCGCAGCTGCCAGTGGCGCGTCGCGTTGGCTCGGCCCGCTGGCCGGTCTCGCCGCAGGTGGCCTGTTGGCTTCGATGTTCATGGGAGATGGCTTCGAAGGCATCCAGTTCATGGACATCCTGATCTTCGGCGGCATCGCCTTCCTGTTGTTCCGATTCCTTGCGGCGCGTCGTCGCCAGCAGCAACCGGCCATGGCTGGACACGGAAACGCACCGATGCAGCGCGAAATGCCTGCCCAGCAATCGATTTTCGGCGGCGCCAGCGCTGCACGTCCGGCTGCCGCACCGGTGATCAACGCGCCGGCCTGGTTCAACGAGCAGAACTTCGTGGCGGCCGCTCGCGAACATTTCCTCTCGCTGCAGCAGCACTGGGATGCCAACGAGATGGACAAGATCAGCGAGTTCGTCACGCCGCAGCTGTTCGAATTCCTCCAGCGCGAACGTGCCGAGATCGGCGACGCCTATCAATCCACCTACGTTGACGACCTGCAGATTCAGCTCGATGGCGTGGATGATCAGGCCGACAAGACCGTCGCCACCCTGACCTTCGTAGGCGTGTCGAAGAACTCACGCTTCGACCAGGGCGAGCCGTTCAGCGAAAGCTGGCGCATGGAGCGTGCACAGGGCGAGAACCAGCCTTGGCTGGTGGCCGGTATTCGCCAGAACGCCTGAGCTGAGGTTTGACGCGACTCCGCTGCGCACAGAGTCGTTTGATAAAAGCCCCGCCGCACTGGCGGGGCTTTTTATTGCGCGCTTGCTTTGCTTCCTGAGCGCAACGAACCGGCAGGCGTCGAGCAGCCCTCCCCGACCGCGCCCATGGCTGAATAGAGCCGGCCCTACAGCGCCTGTCAGCACACCCACCCAACACACCCCCACCGGTTCCAACCCTTGCCCATCCTGGCGAGGCCATCTGAACCCTGCCAGCAAATGGACGTCTATGCTGTTCGCATAACAGCAATAGTCGAGAGGTCCTGCGTGTCAGGCAGCATCGAAATAAGGGTTGGCGCCACTGCTGTAGCCAGGGCGGTGTGTTCACCGCACGCCAGTACTGGGTACACCCACGATGAATAGCGTTCGCCTACCTTCCGTCGACAAACTGCTGCGCGCTCCCGCCTGTGCGCCACTGCAACAGCGTTATGGCCGCGACGCCCTGCTCGGCACCCTGCGCGATCTGCTCGATGAATTGCGGGAACCGGCCCGCCACGGTCAGCTGGCGGCGCTGGAGCTGTCCGAAGCAGTGCTTGCAGGCCGCGCGGGCGAACGGCTCGCCAATCAGCACCGCAGCCGAGTGCGCCGCGTCTTTAACCTGACTGGCACGGTGCTGCATACCAACCTCGGCCGCGCGCTGCTGCCGGATGAAGCCATCGAGGCGATCGCTCTGGCGGCGCGCTATCCGCTGAACCTGGAGTTCGACCTGGCGACGGGCAAGCGCGGCGACCGCGACGACCTCATCGAAGGCCTGATCTGCGACTTGACCGGCGCTGAAGCCGTCACCGTGGTGAACAACAACGCCGCCGCCGTGCTGCTTGCGCTGAACAGCCTTGGCGCACGCAAGGAAGGCATCATTTCCCGCGGCGAGCTGATCGAGATCGGCGGCGCCTTTCGCATCCCCGACATCATGGCCCGCGCCGGGGTAAAGCTGCACGAAGTGGGCACCACCAACCGCACCCACGCCAAGGATTACGAAGCCGCGATTAACCCCCGCAGTGGGTTGCTGATGCGCGTGCACACCAGCAATTACAGCGTGCAGGGCTTCACCGCCAGCGTCGCTACCGCCGAGCTGGCGCAGATTGCCCATGCGCACGGTCTGCCGCTACTAGAAGACCTCGGCAGCGGCAGCCTGGTCGACCTTTCGCGCTGGGGCCTGCCCAAGGAGCCCACCGTGCAGGACGCCCTGCGCGACGGTGCCGACATCGTCACCTTCAGCGGCGACAAGTTGCTCGGCGGCCCGCAATCAGGGCTGATCGTCGGCAGCCGCGAGCTGATCCAGAAGATCAAGAAAAATCCGCTCAAACGCGCCCTGCGCGTCGACAAGCTGACCCTTGCCGCACTGGAAGCGGTGCTCAACCTCTATCGCGATCCGGATCGCCTCGGTGAACGACTGACCAGCCTGCGCCTGCTCAGCCGTCCGCAGCCGGACATCCGCAGCCAGGCCGAACGCCTGGCACCGGCGCTGACCGGCGCCTTGGGCGAGTCCTGGCAGGTCGCGGTTGAAGACGCCCTCGGCATGATCGGCAGTGGTGCACAACCCGTGGCGCGCCTGCCAAGCGCCGCCTTGTGCATTCGCCCGCAACAACCCAGGCGTCTGCGTGGCCGCAACCTGCGGATGTTAGAAGAGGCACTGCGTGACCTGCCAATCCCGATTCTGGGTCGAGTCGCCGACGACGCGCTCTGGCTCGACTTGCGCCAGCTGGATGACGAGCCGGCATTTCTCAGACAACTGCCGCACCTCGAGCAGGCGCTGGCATCATGATCATCGGCACCGCGGGACACATCGACCACGGCAAGACGGCCCTGCTCCAGGCGTTGACCGGGCAGGCCGGCGACCGGCGCCAGGAAGAACGTCTGCGCGGCATTACCATTGATCTCGGCTACCTCTACGCCTCACTGGGCGAACCCGACCTGACCGGTTTCATCGACGTACCCGGTCACGAACGCTTCGTGCATAACATGCTTGCCGGGGCCTGCGGTATCGACTGCGTGCTGCTGGTCGTCGCCGCAGATGACGGCGTGATGCCGCAGACCCGCGAGCACCTAGCCATCGTCGAGCTGCTGGGCATCCGCCGGGCACTGGTGGCACTGACCAAAATCGACCGGGTCGAGCCATCGCGCATCGCCGAAGTGCAGCTGCAAGTCGAAGCACTGCTGGAGGCTGGGCCGCTCTGCGGCGCGCCGATCCTTCCGGTGTCCAGCGTGTCCGGCGAAGGCGTTGACGCGCTTCGCGCCCAGTTGCTTGAGCAGGCCAGCGAAGTGCGCGCGCGCCGCGAAGACGGGCATTTCCGCCTCTCCATCGACCGGGCGTTCAGCGTGACTGGCGCTGGCGTGGTCGTGACCGGCACCGCCTTCGCAGGTCGCGTCAAGGTGGGTGACGAACTGAGTCTGGGGCCATCCGGCCGCAGGGTCCGCGTCCGCGGGCTGCATGCGCAGAGTCAGAAGGCCCACGAGGCTAAGGCTGGTCAGCGCGTCGCCCTCAACCTCAGCGGTGAGCGGCTCTCGGTGGCTGATATCAGGCGCGGCGATTGGCTGGTGACGCCCGAACTGCACGCCGGCAGCCAGCGTATCGACATCGAATTCACGCTCCTTCCCAGCGAAACCCGTGAGCTGCGCCACTGGACACCGGTACACGTCCACCTTGGTGCCCAGGACGTTACCGGCCGTATCGCCCTGCTAGAAGGCGAATGTCTGGCTCCCGGTGGGCACGTGCATGCGCAGTTGCTGCTCAATGCACCCGCGCACGCCGTGCATGGCGACCGCGTGGTGCTGCGCGATCAATCCGCCCAGCGCACCCTTGGCGGCGGCCGCGTCCTCGACCCGTCCGCACCGCCACGCAATCGACACCGTCAGGCGCGCCTTGCGGTGCTGCGCGCGCTGGCTGGCGACACTCTCGAAGACATTTTGCCGGGGCTGCTGCCAAGCGCCCTCAACGGTTTGGACCCCGCCTTGCTGGAGCGGCAATTCAATCGCCCCCGGCAGACCTGGCAACTGCCAGACGATGCGCTGGAGATTGATACGCGGCTGGGCCCGAGGCTGTTCGAACGCGGCACCTGGGATTACCTCGGTCAAAGCCTGGTAGCGGCTCTGCAACGCTTTCACGAAACCCAACCGGACGAGCTTGGGCCGGATCGTGATCGCCTGCGCCGCTACGCCCTACCTCAGCTTGAGCGACCGGCCTACCTGGCACTGCTGGAAAGCCTGCTGGCGGTTGGCACCATCGAAGCCAGCGGCCCGTGGCTGCACCTTCCCGGACACCGGGTTCGCCTGAGCGAGGAAGAAGAAGCCCTGAAGGCCCGACTCTGGCCATTGCTCGAAGCGGCGCGTTTCAACCCGCCCTGGGTCCGCGACCTGGCCAGCGCGCTGGATGTCGAGGAGGACCGCATCCGACATCTGCTGCGCAAGCTGTCGCGCATCGGCGAGTTGCAGCAGGTCGTCAAAGACCTCTTCTACCCCGATGCGACGATTCGCCAACTGGCCAGCCAGGTACTGGACATGGAGCGCCAGTCCGGCGTGATCCGCGCCGCCGCCTTCCGCGACCAGATCCAGCTGGGCCGTAAACGCAGCATTCAACTGCTCGAACATTTCGACCGCATCGGCCTTACCCGTCGGTTCGGCAACGAACGCAAGGTGCGACGCGACAGCGCCTTGGCCTCGGATACCGAGCTCAGGTAGGCTGTCGCACGCTTATGACCAACAGGTCAAACTTCTCGGAAGGTAATCGCACCCGGTGGTGCGGCCGGGCTTCAAACCCGGTTGGGGGCGGCAGCCGTTCCTGGGTGGGTTCGACTCCCACTGCCTTCCGCCATCTTCGAAGCAGCCTCGTTAACCGGGCAGCGCGTCAGCGCTCATGACGCCGCAGCCACTCGCAGGCCACCTGCCCCATGGTTTTGGATGTTCCATCCTTTATCCAGCCCATAAAATCCCGGTCGAACTTGAAATCGGGCCCGCAAGCCTCGGCCATGAACCTTCGTACGTTCTGCGTGTTTCTATAGCTAGCGTTCACCACTGTTTCGTTCGTTATCGAATCGCTATGCCAGTCGAAATCGGTCATCACTTGCCTTTTATTGTTCGCACGCCAAACAGGCCGTAGGTTCAACAGGAGTACACGAAACAAGTTTATCGCTGTCGCTATAGCGACAGGTTACCGCCTGCAAAGCCCACTGCATCTGGGGCGAAGGCTTTCGCAAACAGCCGTCACTCCTAACATTGCTCCAATCATTTCCGTCCATTTCCCGATAGCCGAAACCATCGGCCGATGGAGCGCAAGCGGAAAAAAGCTGGTCTAGGCTTCATGCACGCCAAATCCAGGAGAACGAGCATGTTGGCCACATTGCTTCCTACCTTGCGAGAATTGGAGTTGCCGTTGCGTCTGCGGCTCTGGGACGGCAACGAGCTCGATCTCGGGCCCGCCCCCAGCGTGACACTGGAGATCAAGGATCCCAATCTGATTCCGCAGCTGGCCCACCCCAGCCTGGCCTTGCTTGGCGGCGCTTACGTCGAAGGCAAAGTCGATCTCCACGGCCCGCTGGAAGAGGTGATCCGCATCGGCGACGAGATCAGCCGGGCACTGGGCGACCAACATTCGCAGCTGCCGGTGCGTGAAGCCCATGACAAGGCCACTGACGCCGAGGCGATTTCCTATCACTACGACCTGTCCAACGAGTTCTATCAGCTCTGGCTCGACCGCGACATGGTCTACTCCTGCGGCTATTTCGAGACGGGCAGCGAAGACCTCGATCAGGCGCAGCAGGCCAAGCTCCGGCACCTGTGTCGCAAGTTGCGCCTGCAGCCCGGCGATCGGTTGCTGGATGTCGGTTGTGGCTGGGGTGGGCTGGCGCGGTTTGCCGCTCGTGAATACGGGGCACAGGTGCTCGGCATAACGCTCAGCGCCGAACAGCTGAAGCTCGGCCGAGCGCGGGTCGCGGCCGAGGGGCTGGAAGATCGCGTCCAGATTGAGCTGATGGACTATCGAGACTTACCCCAGGAGGGACAGTTCGACAAGGTAGTCAGTGTCGGCATGTTCGAGCATGTCGGGCACGCCAATATGCCGCTGTATTGCCAACAGCTGTCCGCGGTGGTTCGCCCAGGCGGCTTGGTCCTCAACCATGGCATCACCTCACGGCACACCGATGGCCGGCCGGTTTCCCATGGCGCGGGCGAGTTCATCGACCAATACGTGTTCCCCCACGGCGAGCTGCCGCATTTGACGAGCATCGGTGCCTGCATCAGCGAATCAGGGCTTGAAATCGTCGATGTGGAGAGCCTGCGCCTGCATTACGCACGTACCCTGCAGTTCTGGAGCGAGCGGTTGGAATCGCGCTTGCAAGAGGCGCAGCGGATGGTTCCAGAACGCGCCTTGCGCATCTGGCGGGTGTATCTGGCAGGCTGTGCCTATGGCTTTCGCCGCAACTGGATCAACCTGCATCAGATCCTGGCGAGTAAACCCTTGCCTGATGGCGGACATGAATTGCCTTGGTCGCGGGCAGACATCTACCGTTAACGAATGCCCGCGCCGCGCCCTGGCCAACGAAAAAGCCCACCGAGCAACGGTGGGCTTCTTATTTCAGGCAAGTCGGTTGATTGCCCGCACGCTTCATCCGACAGCCAAACCCGGTTGCATCTACCTGTTCCGGCAACACACGGGTCAACGGGCGAAACGGGGCCTGCCCTGGCGGTAAGACGCTTGCTTTACTGGCAGCCTAACGCCAATTCAGCGCAACAGCAGCAGTGGCGTGGTGGTCGAGCGAATCATGCTGGTGGTCGTACTGCCAACGAGGAACTGGCGAATCCGTGAGTGCCCATAAGCGCCCATCACCAGCAGCCCGATGCCATGTTCGGCCTGGTAGGCATGCAAGGTCGGTCCTACTTCGCCGGCACGAATCGCGATGTGCACTTCGAAGCCTGCCGCCGTCAGCGCATCGCGCGCGGACTCCAACAGTGCGCGGCTGTCGCCGGTATCCTCACCGACCATCACCAGATGGATCGGTATGCCTTTGAACAGCGGACTGGAGGCCAGCATTTCTACGCCCTTGCGGGTGGTAGCGCTGCCATCGAACGCGAGCATGACGCTGTTGGGCACAGAGAAGCTCGCGGGGGTGACCAGGATCGGCCGGTGCAAGGTACGAATCACGCTTTCCAGCTGGCTGCCGATGAGCTGCAGGTCGGTGCCGCTGTCCTCACCCTGCTTGCCGATCACCAGCAGGCGCGTGTCGGACTCCAGCTCGCGCAGACTTTCCACTAAGTCGCCATGGCGCTGGCGGACGTCCGGTTGCATCACGCCGGCAGTCACGACGCGCTGCTTGGCTGAGTCGAGCATCATCCGGCCTTCCTCGAGCGCCAGCTTGCTGCGCTTCTCGTCCAGCGCGGCGAGTTCTTCGAGCAGGTACTCGCGGCTACCGAGGCCGATGATGCCGCTGAGGTTGCCGGCTGCCGGGTACTGCTGCTGGTCGAGCACATGCAGCAAGGTCAGCGGTGCATCCAGCTGCAGGCTGGCCCAGGCGGCGCAATCGCAGACGGCCGCAGCTTGTGGGGAACCGTCGATGCAAGCCAATACGTTGTTCATTGTTGTGCTCCTGGTCAGTGGCTCATCAGCTCGTCGATGGCTTCGGGTTTATCATGTACACCGAAGCGGTCGACGATGGTCGCGCTGGCTTCATTCAACCCCAGCACTTCGACCTCGGTACCTTCACGGCGAAGCTTGACGACGACCTTATCAAGCGCGGCAACCGCGGTGATGTCCCAGAAGTGCGCATGGGTCAGGTCGATGATGACGCGGGAAAGCGCCTCCTTGAAGTCGAACGCGGCGGTGAATTTGTCGGACGAGCTGAAGAACACCTGGCCCACCACCCGGTAGGTACGCTGGTTGCCGTCGGCGTCCAATTGCGAGTCGATATGCAGGTAATGGCCGACCTTGTTGGCGAAGAACAGCGCCGCTAGCAGCACGCCCGCCAGCACGCCGTACGCCAGGTTATGGGTGAAGACCACCACCACCACGGTTACCACCATCACGATGTTGGTCGACAGCGGGTAGCGTTTGAGGTTGCGCAGCGAATCCCAGCTGAAGGTGCCGATGGAGACCATGATCATCACGGCCACCAGCGCCGCCATGGGTATCTGGCCGACCCAGTCGCTCAAGAACACCACCATCAGCAGCAGCACGACGCCGGCGATCAGGGTCGACAGCCGGGTGCGACCGCCAGATTTCACGTTGATCACCGACTGGCCGATCATCGCGCAGCCGGCCATGCCACCGAACATGCCAGAGACGATATTGGCGACGCCCTGGCCTTTGCACTCGCGGTTCTTGTCGCTTCCGGTATCGGTCAGGTCGTCCACGATGGTCGCCGTCATCAGCGACTCCAGCAGGCCGACCACGGCCAGCGCGGCCGAGTACGGGAAGATGATCGCGAGGGTCTCGAAATTCAGCGGCACTTCGGGCCAGAGGAAAATCGGCAAGGTATCCGGCAGATCGCCCATGTCAGCCACGGTGCGGATATCCAGGCCGAGGTACATGGCCACGGCGGTCAGCGTCAGGATGCACACCAGCGGCGACGGAATGATCCGGCCGATCGTCGGTACGTAGGGGAACAGGTAGATGATGCCGAGCCCGGCGGCGGTCATGGCGTAGACGTGCCAGGTGACGTTCGTCAGTTCCGGCAGCTGCGCCATGAAGATCAGAATCGCCAGTGCGTTGACGAAGCCGGTGACTACCGAGCGCGAGACGAAGCGCATCAGCGAGCCGAGGCGCAGATAGCCCGCGCCAATCTGCAGCACACCACAGAGCAGCGTCGCCGCCAGCAGGTATTGCAGGCCGTGCTCGCGCACCAGCGTCACCATCAGCAGCGCCATCGCCCCGGTGGCGGCGGAAATCATGCCCGGACGGCCGCCCACAAAGGCAATCACCACGGCGATACAGAAGGAGGCATAGAGGCCGACGCGTGGGTCGACCCCGGCGATGATCGAGAAGGCGATCGCTTCTGGGATCAGCGCCAGCGCGACGACGAGACCGGCGAGCACGTCGCCACGAATGTTGCAGAACCAGTTTTGTTTGATCGAGTGAAGCATTGTGATTTCCAAAGCAAAGGCATCGCCGGCAGGCCGGAGGCGGCACGCGGTTGATACAAGGCTAGTTTCTGAATTCGATTAACGTGCGATTCGCGCACATGCGACGTGGCGCGCAGCCGTGTTCGCCCGCATCCGATTACAGGCGATCGCGGCGAGGCGGGGGCATTGCGCTAAGGCGGACTGGGCAGCCAGATCATGCGACAGAATTTACTCGGTGGCGGGCTTCGACAGCTCGAAGCCGCTGAAAACAGGCCGCGGATGATAGCGCAGCAAGCCGCCTGGCGCGACCCACAGCGGCCGTCCGAGCCTCCGCCGTCGCCCCCGACGCGCCCGGCGGGCCTGGTGGAGCGCCTCCAAGGCCGGCATGACCGGCCTACCGCCAGAAGTCATCCAGGTTGCCGAAGCCCCACTGAGCAGGATCTTCCCGGCCCACGATGCGGTCATTCGCACCCGGCCGAGAGAGGTTTAGGTCCAGCTGTTGGATTGGCGTCTTGGCCTTTACCGAGAAGAACACTCGCACCAGCGGTTCGGTGAGTTTTTCCGTGTGCTGGTCGATCACCACACCGAGCCGGCCGGATTCCAGCCGCACCAAGGAGCCGAGCGGATAGATGCCCACCGAGCGTACGAAGGCGTGAAACACCTGGGTATCGAAGTGGCCGGTCCATTGCGCCATGCGGGCCAGCGATTCCGCCGGGTTCCATGCCTTCTTATAAGGACGGTTGGAGGTAATGGCGTCGTATACATCGCAGACCGCACCCATCCGCGCGAACAAGCTGATGGCCTCGCCTTGCACGCGATGCGGATAGCCGCTGCCGTCGTATTTCTCATGATGGTGCAAACAGACGTCCAGTGCGGATGCGGGAATTGACCCTGCTGCCAGCAGCAGCGCATGCCCCCGCTCGGGATGGCTGCGCATCACGACGAATTCGGCATCGGTCAGGCTGCCGGGTTTGTTCAGTACCTCCACTGGCATGGCCATCTTGCCCACGTCGTGTAACAACCCCGCTAGCCCGGCCTCACGCACGAGGTCTTCGCTCAGACCGAGCTGCCGGGCCAGCGATACCATCAGGGCGCAAACGGCCACCGAGTGCATGTAGGTGTATTCGTCCTTGTGCTTGAGCCGCGCCAGACCGATCAGCGCCGAGCTGTTGCGCGCCAACGAGTCGCTGATCTCCGCCACCAACGGCAGGCAGCTTTCGACGTTGATCGCATTGCCCAGCCGTGCCTCGCTGAACAGTTCGGTGATCGCCTTCTTCGAACGGTTGAGCACACGGGCAGCACGCTGCAGTTCATCACGCGCACTGCAGCGCGCCACGACCGGAGCGGTCGGCGCTTCAGGCGGAGGAGCCGAGGCCGGCGTCGTGGACAGCACCACCGCCGGATCGACGACATCGAGGCCCTTGCTGGTATCGATCCAAACGGCCGTCAGCCCGCTCTGGCGCAGACGCTGCACATCTTCAGGATCGTCGAGGATGAACTTATTTTTCCAGAACGGATGCGAAAGCCAGCTGCCTTCGAATGCGTGGAGATACATGCCTAAACGCACCGCATCGGCAGGAATTTTCTTCAGCATGGGCGCCTCTAGACGACAGTACGCAACGGTAGGTAGAGCTGATCTCGCTGTAACCTGTCGTCCCTGCTAGCCGGTCAACATCTCGGACGACACGGCATTATCGTGCCACCATTCAACCAGGCCTGTACATTACCCAAAAGATGTACAGGTATTGGAATCCAACGTGTGCCGCGCTTTACCATGCGACTCCACTATCGCGAGCCGACCATGCCAGCCCAGACCAGCCGCTACCGCGTCGCCCTGATCACCTCGCTTATTCTGGCCGGGCTACTGCTGAGCATGTATTGGGCCGGGCGCATCGCCGAGCAACGTGCCTGGACCGAGCGCAGCCAGGAGGCCGCTGGCCAGCTCGAGTTATATGCCCAAGCGATCCACACCCAGGTGCAACGCTTCCGCTCGGTGCCCGCGCTGCTGGCGCTCGACAGTGACATTCAGGCGCTGCTGAACAACCCCAGCGACCAAGCCCTGCGTGAGCAGCTCAATCATCGACTGGAGGAGCAGAATCAGGCCGCAGGCTCGTCGGTGCTGTACCTGCTCGACCGCCATGGCGAAACCCTGGCGGCCAGCAACTGGCGCGACTGGAGCAGCTTCGTCGGTAACAACTACGCCTTCCGGCCCTATTTCATCGATGCGGTGGCCAACGACTCGGGCCGCTACTTCGCCGTCGGCGTGACCACCGGCATCCCCGGCTATTTCCTCTCCAGCTCGGTCAAGAATGCCAACGGCGAAGTGATCGGCGTGCTGGTGGTCAAGCTCGAACTTGAAGACATGCAGCGCGAATGGGTCGGGCAGTCCGGCATCCTGCTGATCTCCGACTCGCTGGACATCGTCATCCTGACCAACCGTCCGGCCTGGCGCTTCCGTTACCTGCGCCCGCTCAGCGACGCCGTGCGCGACCGCCTCGTCGCGGTCCGCCGCTACGCCGAACAGAACCTGCAGCCGCTGGCCAGCCAAAGCCTGCAGCGTATCGCCGATAACAGCGAGCGGCGCCTGGTCGACGGGCCCGATGGCCGCCGCGACTACCTCTGGCAACGCTTGGCGCTGCCGGAGGAAGACTGGACCCTGCACCTGTTGCAGGAGCCGCAACTGGTGGCCGCCAACGTCCGCAGCTATCGCCTGGCCGCGGCGGGCGTCTGGATGACGCTCGCGTTTCTGCTCTTGTACCTGGCCCAGCGGCGCAAGACCCTGCGTGTGGAGCGCCGCAGCCGCAACGAGCTGGAGCGTTTGGTAGAGGAACGCACCCGCGAGCTGAACACGGCACAGGATGAACTGGTGCATGCCGCGCGCATGGCCGCGCTGGGGCAGATGTCAGCCGCCCTCGCCCACGAAATCAACCAGCCACTGACCGCCCTGCGCATGCAACTGGCCAGCCAGCGGTTGCTGCTGGACAGCGGCCGCACCGACGCCGTGCGCGAAGGCATCGGCCAGGTCGAAGGCCTGCTCGAACGCATGGCCGCGCTGACCAGTCACCTGAAGACCTTCGCGCGCAAGAGCCCCGCCGGGCTGCGCCAACAATTGAGCCTGGCCGAGGTACTGGACCAGGCGCTGCAATTGCTCGGCCCGCGCATTCGCAGCGAAGGCGTCGAGGTGATCTGTCAGGTGCCGTCAGAGGCCTGGGTCAATGGCGATGCAATTCGCCTGGAGCAGGTGCTGATCAACCTGCTGACCAACGCGCTGGACGCCATGTGCAATGCCGAGACCAAAACGCTGCGCATCCTCTGCCAGCCACAGGGCGACGGCTGGACGCTGAGTGTCGCCGACAGCGGTGGTGGCATCGCTGACGAGCATCTGGATCAGGTCTTCGAGCCGTTCTTCACCACCAAACCGGTCGGCCACGGGCTCGGCCTCGGCCTTGCCGTCTCCTACGGCATCGTGCGCGATCTTGGCGGCAGCCTCAGCGTGCACAACGATGCGCAGGGCGCGGTATTCGAGCTGCATCTGCCGGCGGCCGAATCGCACGGCGACGAGTAGACTGGCCACTCACAGGAGGAGTGAAGCATGAGCGGTCAGGTGATCTTCATCGATGACGAAGCGGCGATTCGCCAGGCGGTGCAGCAGTGGCTGGAGCTGTCGGGCTTCAGTGTGCGTACCTGCGCACGCGCCCAGGAAGCCCTGGCCATCGTCGACCGGGGCTTTCCCGGTGTGCTGATCAGCGATGTGCGCATGCCGGACCTGGACGGCCTTGGCCTGCTGGAGAAGCTGGTGGCGGTGGACCCGGAGCTGCCGGTGATCATGGTGACCGGCCACGGCGATGTGCCGATGGCGGTCCAGGCGCTGCGCCAGGGCGCCTACGACTTCATCGAGAAACCCTTCACCCCGGAGCGCCTGCTCGACAGTGTCCGTCGCGCCCAGGATAAGCGCCGGCTGGTCTGCGAGAACCGGCAGTTGCGGGAACAGTTCACCCGCAAAGGCCGCATCGAGTCGATGCTGCTGGGCGTCTCGCGGACCATGGAGAACCTTCGCCGCCAGGTGTTGGAGCTGGCGGGCACGGACGTCAACGTGCTGATTCGCGGCGACACCGGTAGCGGCAAGGAGCAGGTTGCGCGCTGCCTGCATGATTTCAGCCCGCGGGCGCGCAACCCCTTCGTCGCGCTCAATTGCGCGGCGATTCCGGAAACCATCTTCGAAAGCGAGCTATTCGGCCACGAGAGCGGCGCGTTCACCGGCGCCCAGGGCAAACGCATCGGCCGCATCGAGCACGCCCACGGCGGCACCCTGTTTCTCGACGAGATCGAGAGCATGCCGCTGGCCCAGCAGGTCAAGCTGCTGCGCGTCCTGCAGGAAAAAACGCTGGAACGGCTGGGCTCGAACCGCAGCATCGAGGTCGACCTGCGAGTGATCAGCGCGTCCAAGCCGGACCTGCTGGAAGAGGTGCGTGGTGGGCGCTTCCGTGAGGATCTGTTGTACCGCCTGAACGTCGCCGAACTGCACATCCCGCCGCTGCGTGATCGCCGCGAGGACATTCCCCTGTTGTTCGATCACTTTGCCACCCAGGCCGCACAACGCCACGGCCGCGATCCGGTCCCGGCCAGCCCGGCTGAACTGGCGCAGCTGCTGACCCACGACTGGCCAGGCAACGTGCGCGAACTGATCAACGCCGCCGAGCGCCACGCCCTGGGCCTGACGCCACCTCCACCCGCCACGCCCCCGACAGCCATCACCGGCACGTCACTGGCCGACCAGATGGAAGCCTTCGAAGCCCAGTGCCTGCACAGCGCCCTGCAACAGCACAAAGGCAACATCAGCGAAGTCATGGCGCAACTGCAGCTGCCCCGCCGCACCCTCAACGAAAAGATGCAACGCCACGGGCTGAGCCGCAGCGATTACCTGCCCGCCGGCGCTGCAGAGGGTTGAGCAGTTGCCAAGGGAACCGGGATCGGGGCCGATCAGCCTGCATGCTTTTGTAGAAGCCAAGGCACGCCGAGCCGTTGCTGGCCATCCCGTCGCACCGTGCAGCAGCGGATCGCGAGCAAAGCTCGCTCCTACGATAAGCGGGCCCTGAGGTGCAGCGACAGCAAGCGGAAAGCGATCAGTACAGGGCAGTTGATCGCGGCCATAACCTCGACTCCGCTGACTATCCCTACCCCGGAAACTGCCCTCACCTACACCCTGTACGGCAATTCGGGTCTCGTCGTGAAGGCCGGTGAAGCGACTAGACCCGAGGAAGGAGCTGAAGATGCGCTCTCCGGCAAGGTCACACCCGTAGAAGCGAGCTTGCTCGCGAATCCTTAGTACACCTTGGGGAGGCCCGCTTCGCCAGCAAGCTGGCTCCTACGAAAGCTTGTGCGAATGTGGCCTTGAGCCGGGTGCAGACATGCTTCGTGCGCTGCAACGGTACTCGCAGAAAGCCGTCGGGGTGACTAACTCCGCGCGGACGCGCAGCAATTCCTTGTAGGAGCGAGCTTGCTCGCGATCGCCTTCAAGCCTCCCGCGGCCCGATATCCAGCTCATTGAGCCGCTGCTGCAAAAAGCGCTTTTCCGGCTCCAGCTGAGCCAAGGCCAACGCGGTTCGGTAGGCCTCGCGGGCCTCGTCCAAGCGGCCCAGTTGGCGACAGAAGTCAGCGCGGGCGGCGTGCAGCAGGTGGTAGTCACGCAGTTCGCCGCGGGCCAGCAAGCTGTCGATCGCGGCCAGCCCGACCGCGGCACCGTCACGCATCGCCAGCGCCACCGCGCGGTTGAGCTCGATGACCGGCGACGGGCTGATGCGCAGCAACAGGTCATAGAGCCCGACAATCTGCGCCCAATCAGTCTCAGCAGAAGATGCGGCCTCGGCGTGTACGGCGACGATGGCGGCCTGCACGGTATAAGGGCCAAAGCGCCTGGAGGCGAGCGCTCGCTCAACCAGCGCGGCACCTTCGGCGATCTGCACCTGATTCCAGCGGCTGCGGTCCTGCTCGTCGAGGCGCACCAGCTCGCCGGCCTCATCGGTACGCGCGGCGCGACGCGAGTCGTGCAGCAGCATCAGCGCCAGCAACCCCATCAGCTCGGGGTCCGGCAACAGTTCGAGCAGCAGACGACCGAGACGAATGGCCTCCGCGCTGAGGTCTGCACGGGTCAGCTCGCTGCCGCTGGAGGCGGAATAGCCTTCGTTGAAGACCAGATAGATCACCCGCAACACGTTATCCAGCCGAGCCGGCAGCTCTTCGCGTGTGGGCACCCGGTAGGGAATGCCCGCATCGCGGATCTTTTGCTTGGCGCGGACGATGCGCTGGGCAATGGTGCTAGGTGAGGCGAAAAAGGCTCGGGCGATCTCTTCGGTCTTGAGATCGCAGACCTCACGCAGCGTCAGCGCCACCTGCGCATCGGCCGGTAACGCCGGGTGGCAGCAGGTGAAGATCAGTCGCAGGCGATCGTCTTCGAGGTCTTCACGCTCCCATTCGGGTTCTTCATGGCTGTCCAGCTGATCGGCCAGCAGGCTCAGCGATGCATCGAAACGTGCCCGCCGGCGCAGCCCGTCGATAGCCTTGAAGCGACCCGCCGAGACCAGCCAGGCACGGGGATTGGACGGCAAACCATCATGCGGCCACTGCTGCACCGCCGCGATAAAGGCGTCGTGCAAGGCTTCTTCGGCCAGTTCGAAATCACCCAACAAACGAATCAGCGTCGCCAACACCCGCCGCGATTGAGTGCGGTAAAGAATGTCGATTTCGGCCAGAGTCGGCCTGTTACCGACATGATCGGTTGGTGTCGGCCTGCCCCGCTCAGGCATCGATTAACGATCAGGTAACTGGCGCAACGGGCGAACTTCGATACTGCCCAGTTGCGCGGGCGGGATCTTTGCCGCCAAGCGCAGGGCCTCATCCAGGTCCTGCGCTTCGAGCAGATAGAAGCCCGCCAGCTGCTCGCGGGTTTCGGCGAACGGGCCGTCGACGACCGAAACCGCGCCCTCGCGGACCCGCACCGTTTTGGCGGTACGCACCGACTGCAAAGGCTCGCCCGCAATGAAGTGGCCGCTCTCTTTCAGGCGATCACCATTGGCAATGCATTGCTCGACCAGCGCCGCCCACTGCTCGTCAGTCATCGAATCCACGCGCTGCTCGTCGTAATAGACCAGACACAGGTATTTCATTTCATTCTCCGATGGCGCCCGTCGGCTGCCACCCTGGCAGCCGCGACGGAACGAAGGGTCGATCAGCCGGCTACGCCAGCCTGTGGTTCGGGTTCGATGCCGAAATTGACTTGGCCGCTGGCCATGTCGAATGGCATCGAGAAATGCTCATGGACGACCTTCCAGTCGCCCTCCTGACGACGCCAGCAGCGGCTGCCGCGCATCCATCCGGACTGCATGTCACCTTTTTCATCGGTGCCTCCGCAGTGGCTCAGGAAATGACTATAGGCCAGGTCGCCGCTGACGTTGATCTCGAGCTCACTGATGTCGAAAAAGCCTTCGCCTTGGCAAAAATCGAAGCAGCTTTGCCAGTGTTGGCGGTACGCCTCGGCGCTTTTGAATTGCAGCGGGCCAACCGCATCGAAGGCTCGTACGTCTGCGGCGTACTGGGCCATGATGGTGTCCAGATCCTTGCGCACGGTGGCCTGCTGGAAGGTTTCGGTGAGTTGGCGGATCCGGGCTTCGTCCTGCGTTTGGGTAAGGTTGTTCATGTCGTAATCCTCGGGGTCGATGGTTCGGGCCGATCACAGTCGTTGGCACTCAAGGCGGCGCTCGCGCCTCCAGCGCATGCACCTCGACGCAACCCAACCGCGCCGATGGCAGGCGGGATGCCAGACGGATCGCGCCGTTAAGGTCCTGGGTCTCGAACAGATAGATGGCCGCGGGCTGCTCGTACCCCTCGCGCACTGGCCCGTCGTGCAGAAGCAGGCGGTCGCCTTGTCGGCGCACCGTGGTGGTGCTCGACACCGGCTGCAGGGCTTCGCCGACGACCAGCTCGCCGCTGTGCCGCAGCTGCGCGTGGTACTCGCAACATTCGGCATCGAGCGCGGCGTAAACGCCTGGTGGCAGTGCCGCCACGGCGTCTTCGTTCAGGTAGACCAGGCACAGATAGCGCATCGCAGCTTCCTCGGGAGCGGCTTCTCTTGTGTACTGGTCGTCTGGCCGTGCCGGAAATCGACAGCTTGCTGAAAAAACTCAGCCCTTGAGGATCGCCTCGAGCTGCTCGAAGGTATAGGGCTTGCCCAACGAGCGTGCCGGAATGCCGGTTTCCACCGCACCTTCGCCAGAGAGCAACACGACCTGCAACTTCGGCTGTTCTTGCAAGGCGAGCCTGGCAAACTCGGGGCCGGACATGCCTGGGAGGTTCACGTCGACCAACAGGTACTCAAAGTGCTTCTCGCGCAGGGCTGGTAGTGCTGCTTCGGCCGAAGGAAAGCCCTCTGCGGTCAGCCCCAGCTCCTGAACCATCTCGCAGGTCAGGGCTAGCAACTGCAGCTGGTCTTCGACCACCAATACCGCTGGCCGCACCGCTTCGGGAGGTAGCGCCGGGGCCTGTCGAGATGCCAGCAATTGCCGCAGTTTGCGCGCCAGCTCTTCCTGCCGGTACGGCTTGCTCACCAGCTCGACGCCGGTATCGAGCTTGCCGCCGTGGACGATGGCGTTACGCGTGTAGCCGGAGGTAAAGAGAACAGCGATATCGGGCAGCAAGAGCTTGGCCTGTCGTGCCAGCTCAGTCGTGCTGAGCGCGCCGGGCATGACCACGTCGGTGAACAAAACATCGATGCGCAGGCCACTTTGCAGGATGCTCAGGGCACTCTGCGCGTCGCTGGCCCGCAGCACCTGATAGCCGAGCCCATTGAGCAGCTCGACTACTGTGCCCTGCACCGCCAGGTCATCCTCGACCACCAAAATGGTTTCGTCGCCACCCACAGCCGGCCCGACCGGCAGTGGCACGGCTAAGAATTCCGGCTGTTCGGTTCGCGGCAGATACAGCTTTACTGTGGTGCCGCTGCCGGGCTCGCTGTAGATCCGTATGTGCCCGCCACTCTGCTTGGCAAACCCGTAAGCCATGCTGAGGCCGAGGCCGGTGCCCTCGCCCTCGGGCTTGGTGGTGTAGAAGGGTTCGAACGCATGCTCGAGGGTTTGCGCCGACATGCCCGAACCGGTATCGGACACGGCCAGCAGCACGTACTGTCCGGGCTCGACATCGATTTGGGTCTGGGTATACAGCTCGTCAAGCATCGCGTTGCTCAGTTCCAGCGTCAGCTTGCCGCTGGCCTGCATCGCATCGCGCGCGTTGATCGCCAGGTTGAGCACGACGTTTTCAAGCTGGTGCGGGTCCACCATGGTGGTCCACAGCCCGCCGGAAATGACCGTCTCGATCTCGATCGCCTCGCCAAGTGCCTGGCGCAGCAGTGCATCCATGTTGCGCAACAGACGGGCCAGATGCGTGGGCACCGGACGCAAAGGCTGTTTGCGGGCAAAGGCAAGCAACTCCGCCGCCAGCTTGGCACCCCGGTCGACTGCGCCGGTCGCTGCATCGAGCCGACCGGTACCAAGGCGATTGCCGCTCAGCAGCGGACGCAACAGCTGTAGATTGCCGCTGACGACCTGAAGCACGTTATTGAAATCATGGGCCACACCCCCGGTCAGCTTGCCGATAGCTTCCAATTTCTGTGACTGGTAGAGCGCGTGACGGCTCTGCTCCAGCTCCCGGGTCCGTTCGTCCACCAGCGCTTGCAGGTCCTCTTGTGAGCGCTGCAGCGCCAGCTGCGCCAGTACCTGCTGAGTTACATCATGGCCCTGACAGAAAACGCCAGTGAGCTGATCCTGCTCGGACAGCACCGGCTGGAAGACGAAATCGACATAGCCTCTGCGCGGCTGCTCTTCGCCAGCACGAGTGACCAATATTGGCGTGCCGCGACCCACGTAGGGCCGCCTGGTGATGTAGACCCGTTGCAACAGGCTGCCAACGTCCTGTCCCTCAATCTGAGGAAACACGACTGCAGCGGGCAGGCCGATCACGTCACGTAACCCAACGAGCTGGTGAAACGAGCGATTGGCGATTTCAACAACGTGCTGCGGACCCTGAGTGATGGCGATGAAGCCGGGCGCCTGTTCAAACAGCCGATGCAGGTGCTGGCGCTCCTCGCTCAGCTGACGCCCCCGCTCTGCGTTGGCGCGGCGTTCCGCGGCCAGTGCCGTAATGTCGCGGATAGTCAGGGACGCGCCCACGGCCAAACCATCGCCACCACTCACTGCCGAGACGTTGACCTCGAGGGCCAGCTCGACTTCCCCGACTACGCAGCTGCATTCATGGCTTTGCGTACCGCTACCCGACAACACCTGGCGCACCGCGGTTACCAGCACTTCCGACCAGAACGGCAGCTGCTCGGCCTGCCGCCCGACCGTGTCACGAGCAGAGAGCCGGAACAACTCGCAAGCGCCAGCGCTCCAGTACAACACCTCAAGCGTGGTATCTAGCCCGACAATGGCATCACGGGCGGCGTCGATGATGTTGTGCACGTAGTAATCGGCGTTTAGCCGACGCTGCGATATGCCTTCGAACTCCGTACGGATTTTTGCAATCGTCGCATTGGCACGGTCCAGCGTGGTTCGCAGCTTGCTACGCCGCCGCCCCGCGTTCAGCGAGCGAGCCACCTCACGGGCGAGCTGGTCACGCTCCATCTCGGCGATGGACCAGTGCGTCCCAATGAGCGGTGCGATACCGAACGACTGACGAAGCGTATCGACGCCGCCCGGCAGGCAGAGAAAAATCAGCTCGCATTGCGGCCATCGCTTGCGCACCGCGCGGGCCAGCGACAACGTCTTGCCAAGCCCAGGTGCCAGAAGCACCAGCGAGGGTTCATCTTCTGTCTGGAGCCGCTCGCTTAATGATGATTGGTCAAGGATATCCAGCCGTAATTGCTGCGCTACCGCAATGTCTTCAAGCATGCGGCGCGGTGCTTCCTGATTTGCCACGGCGGTGAGCAAGAGCAGCGATTGCACGGCCTCGGTCCTCTTCAAAGCAGTGGCAGGCCGAGCAAGCTACGGCCTGCCCAGAGTTTCAACAAATCGGTCGTAGGACTCATGATGTGAGCGGCACGGGCGTCACGCAGCATTTGGCCGATGCGGCTGTTCTCCCGGTACGCAGCTCCACCACAGAGCGTCATCGCCTCATTGGTGACTCGCACCACCGTGTCACCGGCGTCAGCCTTGCAGGAGAGGATGAACGGCAGCGCCTCGGGATGGTTCATGTCGCCGCGCCGACTCGCCTCGCGAATCAGCGCACGGGTCTTCTCAACCGCCATCCACATTTCGGCGTAACGCGTCTGCATCGATTCGATATCGCGCAGCGACTCGCCCGAATGGGTATAGCGCCGCGCCCGCAAGTGCTCACCGGTAACGTCGAGCGCAGCCTGAGCCAGGCCGAGATAGGTGCCGGCCATGGCCATCAGAAAGAACGGCGCGACTACCTCAAAGACATACCAGACCTGGTCGCCCTCTTCTCCGAGCAGATTTTCGTGCCTCACCTGCACCCGATCCAGATGCAGCGGACGCGATGAGTTGCCGCGCATGCCGAAACCCCGCCAGGGATCGAGCCAGTTCATGCCAGCGCTGTCGGAATCGACGATCAGGCAGCTGAAGTCGCCAGCATCACTGTCCGAACTCGCGACCGAGGAAACAACATAAGAGTCGGCGTGTCCGCCATTGGTGACGAACTGCTTGGTGCCGTCGACGAGAAAATGCTGGCCGGTATCCTCGATTCGGGTCTGGGGTACGTAGAAATGCGCACCGGAACCATGCTCGGACAGCGCCAGCGTGGTGATGTGACGCCCTTCAGCGATGGCCCGCAGATAGTGCTCCTGCTGGAACTCGGTAGCCTTGGCGGCGATAACCGCCGTGCCCACGCAATGCATGCCGAAACATAGCGCAGACGACGGACAAGCCCGCCCGATGGCTTCGGTAATCACGCTCAGCCCCAGTAGTCCTTGGCCATGGCCGCCGAGCGCGGCTGGAACCATCAGCCCCAGCAGCCCTGCTTCGCCAAGCGCCTTCATCGAATGGGCTGGCCACTGCGCGGCTTGGTCCACCTGAGAAGAGCGCGGCGCGGTTTCGGCTTCAACGACGGCGGCCGTGCGTTCCTGGAGCGACTGAAGGTAAGCAGGTAGTTCCATGAGAGATAAGCCACGCTGATGAGAGTCAGTGCCCGGAAGGGTTCGGGATGAAGTCTGGTGGGATTGGCCCTTTCATAATGCCCGAGCTTTTCTCTTGGGCAATGGTCTAGTCAGAGAAATGACACAGATCGCCCTACGCAGTTCGGCAGAGAGCTTCACAACGTACCGCCAGTAAGTTGGTCAAAGACGATCCACAGGCAAGAACGGCTCCCAGCCACGCGCCGCCATCAAAAGGATGCAGGCATGCACGAACCACGCACCTTTCGCCACGGCATAGCCGCGGCACTCCTAGCCATTTGTACCAGCGGAGCAGCGGCCCCCATGCATCAGATGTTGATCGGTAGCTACACCAGCGAAGGAAACAGCGAAGGAATTTATCGCATGCAGTTCGATGCCGAAAGCGGCCAGATCGAACCGCAACCGCTACAGGTCGTACGGACCCACAACCCGTCCTGGTTGACGCTGGATCTCAACCGCAACCGGCTCTACGCGGTGAACGAGAACGGGCCGGGCCATCCTGATCCGGTGGGTCGGGTCAGCGCATTCATCCTGGCGCCGACCAGTGGCAAGCTGTCGGTTCTGGAGCAGCAGATCACCCTGGGCGACGAACCCACCCACCTGAGCCAGAGCCGCGACGGGCGTTATCTATTCGTCTCCAACTACGGGTCGCGCGCAAATCCGGGTGGCAGCCTCGCGGTGGTCCCGCTAGCCAAGGATGGGACGCTTTTGCCGGTCACCCAGATCGCGACCCACAAGGCCAGCGAAGTGCACCCGGAACGCCAGCAATCGCCTCACGTACACTCTGCGGTGATGTCGCCCAACGGCAAGACGCTGTTCGTCAGCGACCTGGGCGCCGACAAGATCTTCGTCTATCGCTACGACCCGACCAACGCCGAGCGCCCGTTGTCGCCAGCCGACCCGGCCTTCATCAGCCTGCCGGACGGCAGCGGCCCGCGTCACCTGGTGTTCAGCCCGGATGGCAGCCAGGCCTACGCGACGCTGGAGCTGAGCGCTCAGATTGCGCGCTTCGATCATGTCGATGGCAGCCTGGTGCAGCGTCAACTGGTCGATCTAGCCGCTGGGGGCGATGTCAGCCTGCACTCGCCCGGCGCCATTCATCCTTCACCGGACGGTCGCTTTCTCTACGTCAGTGACCGCGCCGAAAAGAACCGCATCATGGTTTACGCCATCGAGGAGAACGACAATCTGCGCGAGATCCAGCAGCGCGACAGTGAGGGCCGCGAGCCGCGGGAGTTCGCCATCGATCCGAGCGGCCAGTTCATGATCATTGCCAACCAGAAGAGTGATGCACTGGTGATCGTCCAGCGCGACCCCGACAGCGGCAAGCTGGGCGATACCGTGCAGACGTTGCCGATGGGGCGACCTTCGGATGTGAAATTCATCGATCGAACCGAGCCGTAAGCAAGGCAGGCTCGGCGCAGGATCGATCAGGAGAGCAGACTGACCACCGCGAAGCGGCTGATGGTCGCCTGGGCCACCACCGTCTGGGTGACCGCCGCGTAGCTGGAGGGGCTGCGCTGCATCAGGTTGAACACTGAGCGGGAGAAGTCCATCGCCCACTGCTTCTCGTCGGCATGAGCCTGACGGGCGAGAAACTCGCGAATTTCCTGCTGGCGGTTGCTCAGCTGCTCGCGCAGCGAGGTGACCTTGTCGAGCCCGGCCACCACCGAGTCAAGCAGGCGGCGCAGTTCGCGGAAGGAATCGAGCTGCAGCTCTTCAGGGAAGCTCAGCAGCTGCTCGTCCTCGCTCTGCACGCGGACGTATCGGCCTTTGTCGAACAGCTTGCCTTCGCCCTGCACCGCCAGCTGGTCCTTGAGCTTTTGCCAGTCGCCTTCGCGGGCGGAAAACTTCAGCTCGCCGTTCTGATCCAGTTCGGCGCGGATACCGGCCTGGCCCAGGCTGCCATTGAAGCGGCGCAGAATCTGCTCGTCGCTCATCTCATCGTCGAGCACCACGGCCACCGGCTCGGCCAGTTGGCGACCGCCGCTGAACAGCAGTGTCTCGCGGCCTGACTGGCGAATCTTTTCCAGCGACTCCAGCCCTTGCAAGCTGAAGCGGCTGCGCACCGGCTCGGTCAGGCGCAGTTTGAGATTGGCGTCCAGAGAATTGCCGGAGCGTTTGCTGCGCTCTTTGAGCAACTCACCCACCTGCTGCACGGTCTGGCGAATGCTTTCCTCGCCGTTGGGCTGCGGCGAGCTGATCTGGCGACTGAGGTTCAGCTTGAGCTGCGACAGACGCGTCTGCAGATCGCCCAGGTAGCTGTCGGCCGACTGCATCGAGGACAGTTGCTGATTGAGCTGCAGGCTGAAGCTGGTGTTCTTGCTGGGGGCCGTCTCGGTGTGCGGCGTGTCAACCGGCGTACCGGCCCGCAGCGGCGCAGGCGCATCCCGCAGCAGCGCCTCGCGGCGTTCCTGTGGGTTGATTGCGGAAACAGCGGGGAGCTGCTTGCCAATCTTCATTCACGCTACCTCGGTCAGAGCATGCCGAACAGCGACAGCCCGTTGATCTTCAAATAGGTTTTCTGCGTCGCCTGCAGCGACAGCTGATAGTTGTTCAGGTCGATGCTGGCCGAGGCGTAGTCAAGCTGCGACAGCTCGCCATCGATTTTCTGGTTCACCAACGAGACATCCTCGTTGCTGCTTGAGAGCAACGTCAGGGTGTTCTGCCGCCCGCCCAACTCCGAGACCGCACCGAGCAGGTCGCCGTGAGTCTTGTCGAGGCTGTTGAGCGTAGCGCTGATCGAAGCCTGTACTGCCGGATCGTTGGCATCCAGTGCCGGGTCGGCGAGCATTTTGACCAGCGCGTTGAGGTCGTTGAGCATGCCGACGCCGCCACCGAAGACCTGCGCGGCGGTGACATTCTCCTCGACCAGTACGCCATTGGCGACTGCCGCCTGGCGGTATTGATCGTTGCCGGTCAGCTGGTAGCTCTGGGTGGCGGCATCGAAGGTAATGGCCGGCCGGTCGCTGAGGGTGCCGGAGAACAGATAACGACCTTCCTCGTCGCGCACGTTGGCGAAGCTGACGATGGTCCGTTCCAGATTGCCCATCTCATTGGCGATGGCGGCCAGGTCTTCGCTGGTGTTGCTGCCGTTGGCGGCCCACAGCAGCAGGTCGCGCACGTTGAGCATGGTGTCAGACGCTGCCTTGAGGTTGGCTTCCTGCTTGGACAGGTTGCCGGACACGTTGGCAATGTTGGTGCGGTACTGGGTCAGCGTCGCTTCCTCGCGCTGGATGCGCAGCACGCGCACGGCGGAGATCGGGTCATCCGAGGGCATCAGCATGCGCTCGCCGGTGGCCATCTGCTGCATCAGCTTGCCGAGCTTCTCGGAGCTGGTGTTCATCGAGCCGTGCATCATGGCGGTGATTTGGGCGTTGGAGATGCGCATGGTGTCTTTCTCGTCAGTCGAGTCGGCTTGCGCCAGCTCAGAACATCGCCAGTACGGCGTTGAACAGATCGTTGGATGTGCTGATGACTTTCATGTTGGCTTGGTAGGCCTGCTCGTAGGCCATGAGGTTGACGGCCTCCTCGTCCAGGTTGACCGCACTGACGCTGTCGCGCTGGGCCTGAGCCTGCTCGGCTACCGTGGTCGCGGCGCGCAAATCCGCCTGGTTCTGCCGGCTGGCACTGGCAACGCGGCCAACCAGGCCGGCGTAGGCGTCGTTGAGCGGTACGGTGTTGCCGGCGACCGTGACACCCGCTGATTTGAGTTCAAGCATGGTGAGCAGGGTCTTGTTGTTACCCACCTCGCCTGCCGTGCCGGAAAACGCCAGTTCCGAGGCGCCCAGCGCGTTGACCGCCAGCATCCCGCTGGTGCTGCCCGCGTTGTAGCTGAACAGCGGCTGGCCCGGGTTGCCGTTGAGGTCGAAGCCACCGGCGAGGGCGTCGTTGACCATGGTCGCCACGGCCGAGGCCATGTCGTGCAAATCCTGCTGGGCCGGGCGCAGCGCGCCGTATTCCATGTCGTAGAGACCGCCGAGCGAGCCGCCGATACCCTGCTGGTTGAGCGGAAAGGTGGTCTTGGCAAAGACCAGCGTCATCTCCTGCTCACCGGCGAGGTTGGCATTGACCTTCAACTGCCCCGCCGTCGCACCGGCAACCAGTGGCTGACCGTTAGCCAGCGAGACATTCAGAGTGCCATCAGCGGCTTCTTGCACGCGGATGCCGGCGTATTGGCTAAGGTCCTTGACCAGGTTGTCGCGGTAATCCCGCAGGGTCGCGGTATCACGGCCCGAGGATTCCATCTCACGGATCTGTGCGTTCAACTCGGCGATGTTGCCGGACAGCCCGTTGATTTCGCTGGTCATGGCCACGCGCTGGCCCTGCAGGGCGTTGAGCTGGGTGCCGATGTTGCTGTTCAGCCCGTTGAAGCGCTGCGCCAACTGCTTCGACTCGCCGATGATCTGCTGGCGCAGGGCGATGGATTCGGGGGTGGAACTGGCTTCGCTGAGGGCGGCGAAGAAGTTGTCCAGGCCAACGCTGACGCTCGAGCCTTCGCTGTCGATCAGGCCTTCGAGAGCGGTGAGGTATTGCTGGCTGGTGTTGAAGTAGTTCTCGTCGGTGCCGGCGCGCCAGAGCTGCTGATTCTGGAAGTCGTTGGACAGACGCCGGATGCTGCTGACCTGTACGCCACCACCGATGCTGACCGAGGTCTGCCCGCCCACCGACTTCATGTCTGGCGTCAGACGGCTGAAGCCCGGCGTGTTGACGTTGGCGATGTTCTGCCCGGTCGCCGAGAGGGCGATCTGCGAGGCGCGAACGCCGCTGTAGCCAATTTGACCAAGAATACTCACGACACGACTTCCTTCGGCTCGATCCGGATCGGTTGCGCGAACGCCACCGAGAGGCGGGCGCCAGCAACAACACTGTGCCCAGTAGAAAGAGCGACCGAATCGCCAGCGGAATTAAGCGGCGACGGCACAACAGGCGGAACGGCTTGCAGCTGCGCACGCGGTTCGGCCTGCCGAGGCGCGGCGGCGCTCAGATCGTTGAGGATGTTGCGGGTGTAGTTACGGGTCTCTGCAAAAGGGATCTTCTGCACCCAGGCGCCGGTGCCGATCTCGCCCTTGCGGGGGTCGCCGTGGCTCTTCAGCCACTCGTCTACCCGCCCGGGACCGGCGTTATAGGCGGCCAGCGCCAGCGCCTGATGGCCGTCGTAGCGGTCGAGCATCTTGTTCAGGTAGGCGCTGCCGAGGCGCTTGTTGTATTCCGCATCGGTGGTCAGCCGCGCTTCACTGAACGGCAAGCCCAACTCGGCCGCCATGTCCCGTGCGGTGCCGGGCATCAACTGCATCAGGCCACGCGCGCCCTTGGGCGAGACGGCAGCGATGTTGCCGCTGGACTCATGCTTGATCACGCTGTCGACCAGCGACTTGAAGCCGGCCTTGCCGCTTTCCCAAGCACTGTCCAGCGCATCGACGCCTCGCTGCCAGGTGCCACGCAGCGCATGCAAGCCGCCACCCTGCAAACCGCTGCCAGCGTGACCGGCCAGGGCAGTCGGCGCGGGCGCGCTGCCGGCTTCACCACTCAGCTGCTGCACCAGCATGTCGGCGATCCCCGTCTGGCGCTTGCCGGCCAGGGTGTCGGCGAGCACTTCGTCATAGAAGTCGCGCATGGTATCCAGCTCGCGGCTGCGCATCGGGTTGCCGGCACCGAGCACGTCGCCGGCCTTGCGCATCTGCTTGAGGATCTGCTGCAGGAACATCGCCTCGAACTGTTCGGCAACGACTTCCAGCTGCTGGCGCCGGGCCGCGGTCGGGCCGTCCTGGCGGTTGCGCAGGGTGTTGAGGTGCTGGGGGAGGGATACGATGCTCATCCGACAAAAAACCTATTCAATCTGCTGCGCGTCAGGCCTGCTTCATCAGAAGCAGGCGCTTGTTACATCACGATCAATTCAGCGTTCAGTGCGCCGGCACGTTCCAGCGACTGCAGGATGCTCATCACGTCGTCGGGTGTGGCGCCAAGACTGTTGATGGTGCTGATGATGCTTTCCAGGCTGGCACCCTCGGGCCACTTGAACATGGCCTTGCGGTCCTGCTCGATGGCGACGTCCGACTGCGGCGTAACCACGGTTTCGCCGCCCGCGAATGCGTTTGGCTGGCTGACCTGGGGATTCTCGCTGATGGTCACGGTCAGGCTGCCGTGGGCCACCGCCGCGGCTTTGACCCGCACACCCTGACCGACCACGACAGTGCCGGTGCGGCTGTTGAAGACCACTTTCGGCCGGGTGCGGCCCTCTTCCACTTCAAGGCGTTCGAGCATGGCCATGAAGCTCATGCGCTGGGTGCTGGTAAGGGGCGCACGGATCGACACCTTGGTAGCGTTGAGCGCCGTGGCGGTGCCTTTACCGAAATAGGCATCCACCGCGTCGACCACACGGGTGACGGTCTGGAAGCTCGGCTGGCGGACGTTGAGCATCACTTCCGGGCGTTCGGTGAAGTCGCTGGGAATCATCCGCTCGACCGTCGCACCGTTGGGGATCAGGCCGCTGTTGGAGGTGTTGATGGAAACCTTGGAGCCGTCTGCACCTTCGGCGTTGACGCCCCCGACGATTACCGCACCCTGAGCCAGGGCATAGATCTCACCGTCGACGCCCTGCAGCGGGGTCATCAGCAGTTGGCCGCCGCGCAGGCTCTTGGCGTCGCCCAGCGAGGAGACGGTGACATCCACCGTCTGGCCGGCGCTGTAGGACGGCGGGACCGTCGCGGTGATGGTCACCGCGGCGACGTTCTTCAGCTTCGGGTCGACGTTCGGCGGCAGGTTCACGCCGAACTGCTTGATCATGTTCGTCACCGACTGGCTGGTGAATTTGACCTGATTCTTGTCGCCGGTACCGTCGAGGCCCACGACCAGGCCGTAGCCGATCAGCTGGTTGCCACGAATGCCCTCGACATCCACCAGGTCCATCAACGGCACGGCCTGGGCCGGCAGTTGCCACAGCGCGACGGCGGCGAGGAACAGCTTGAGTGGTCGCATGAGGCTAGTCATGTAGAGATCGGCTCGCTTAAAGGGGGAACAGCGGCGACGCGAAGAACCGCGTCAGCCAGCCGGCCGAGTTGCTGTCGTTGAGCACGCCGCGCCCGGCGTAGGAAATCTTGGCGTTGGCCACGCTTTGCGAGGACACCTGGTTGTAGCGGTTGATGTCGTCGATACGCACCAGGCCGGTGAGGCGGATGTATTCGTCGCCCTGATTCAGCCGCAGGGCCTTCTCACCCTTGATCAGCAAGGTGCCATTGGGCAGCACGCGGTGCACGCTGACGGCGATGGAGCCGCGTAGGGTGTTCTGCTGCGAGCTCTTGGCCGAGCCCTTGAACTCGCGTTCGCCGGAGGCTGAGGTTTCAACGTCCGGGTAGGTCTTGCCGAGAATGGTCGGCACGCCGATGCCGACGCTCGATTCCTTGCCGAAGCTGGTACCGGCGCTCTTGCTCGACTGCGTGGATTCGTCCAGCACCACCGTGAGGATGTCGCCGACCCGCACCGCGCGCCTGTCGCTGATCAGCGAACCGGTGTAACCGGAGCGGAACAGGCCGCCACCGGTGGTCGGCGGCAGACTGTAGTCCAGCTCCAGCGGTTCGTACTCGGTGGAGGGCTCTTCCGGCAGCATTTCGTTGAAGCTGGCGCAGCCGCCGAGCAAGGCCAGAGCGACGAGCAGAATGGGCGTACGCATCATGATTCTCAGACGGTCTGGTTGAGGAACTGCTGCATGCCGCTAGCGGCATCGAGGACCTTGGCGTTGGCCTCGTAGGCGCGCTGGATGGCGATCATCGCCACCATCGCCTCGACCACCTGCACGTTGGAGCCTTCCAGTACGCCCTGCTTGAGCTGGCCGAGGCCCTCTTCGCCCGGCACGCCTTCCACCGCTTCGCCGCTGGCGACGCTTTCGCGATAGAGGTTGCCGCCCAGCGCTTCCAGGCCACCCGGATTGGTGAAGTTGACCAGGGTGATCTGACCCAGCTCGGACGGCAGTGTGTCACCGGGCAGAACGGCCGTAACGATGCCATCGGCGCCCACGGTAAAGCCGGTGCTGCCCTGCGGCACTTCGATGGCAGGCGTCAGCGGCAAGCCCTGGGCATTGACCATCACGCCTTCGGCGTTGAGCTGGAACTGGCCGTTCTCGGTGTAGAGGATGTCGCCGTTGGGCGACTCGACCTGAAAGAAGCCGCGGCCGACGATCGCCAGGTCCATCGGCTGGCCGGTGGTCTGGATGCTGCCCTCGGTGAATACCTTCTGGGTGCCGGCGACACGCACGCCGCTGCCCAGCTGGATGCCGGACGGCACGGTGTTGATCTCGTCCGCCTGAGCGCCGGGCTGCTTTTCGATGCTGTAGAACAGATCTTCGAAGACCGCGCGGTCGGCCTTGAAGCCGTTGGTGTTGACGTTGGCCAGGTTGTTGGCGACCGTCGCCATGGCGGTGTCTTGTGCAGCCAGGCCGGTTTTGCTGACCCAAAGTGCGGAATTCATGCGTTATCTCCCGATCAGCTGCCGCGGATCATTCGGTTGCCGGCGTCGGAGAGGTCCTCGGCGGCTTTCATCATCTTTACCTGAGTCTCGAACAGGCGGTTCAGGCTCATGGTCGAGGCCAGCTCGTCGATGGCCGAGACGTTGCTCGACTCGAGGAAACCACTGGCCAGGCGCACGTCTTCGCTGGGCGCAGCGGGCTCGCCGTTGCGCGTGACCAGCAAGCCAGCTTCGTTCTTCATCAGGTCCGCAGCCGGTACGTCGACCAGGCGGATGCGGTCCACTTCGGCCATCATCCAGTCGCCCGGCGCCATGATCGACACGGTGCCGTCATTGCCAATCTCAACCCGCTCATGCTCGGGCAGCTCGATCGGCCCGCCCTCGCCCATGACCGCGCGGCCATTGAGCGTCAGGCGACCTTCGGCATCGATCTGCATGCTGCCCTGGCGCGTATAGGCCTCGCCTTCGCCGTCCTGCAGGACGATCAGGCCGGTGCCCTTGACGGCGAAATCCAGCTCGCGGCCGGTGGCGACCATCGGACCGGCGGCCAGGCTGACACCGTTGTTCTCGACCACCGCCATGTGGCGGCTGTCATAGCCGTAGCCTTCCACGGCGACGGCCTGAGCGCGCTCAAGGTCGGCGCGAAAGCCCGGTGTGTTGACGTTGGCGAGGTTGTTGGAGCGCACCTGCAGCGACATCATCGTGCGGCTCGCAGCGGTCATCGCCGTGTATCCCAAACGATCCATGGATCAGCCTCAGAGTGCGCTAAACAGAACCTGGGTCAGTTCCTTGTTGGTGGAAATGACCTGGGTATTGGCCTGGTAGTTACGCTGGCCTTCCATCAGGCCTACCAGCTGCTGGGTAAGGTCGACGTTGGAGCTTTCCAGCGCGCCGCTGGCCAGGTTGCCGTACTGGCCGACACCCGGCGCACCGAGCATGGCCGCGCCGGACGCCGCGGTTTCGGTCCAGGCGGTGCCACTGATGTTCTTCAGGCCTTCGGCATTGACGAAGTTCGCCAGCACCACCTGGCCTTGCAGCAGGCGCTCGCCGTTGGAGTAGCTGGCGTAGACCTTGCCGTCCTTCTCGACACTCATGCCGGTCTGCTCGCCGGCCGAGTAGCCGGTGGCGCGGTTGCTGGTGACGCTGAATTCCGAGCCGTACTGGCTGGTGCCGCTGTAGTCGAGCTGGATGGCCAGCGGATCGACGCCGCCGGTCAGAGCGGCATTGATCGCAACCTTGCCAATCGGGGCCGACAGCGTGCCCGCGCCATCGAAGGTCAACGCCTGAGGTCCGGCAACGGCTGCACCGTCTACGTAGTAATGGGCGTTCCAGCTGTTATCAGCGGTCTTGGCGAAGTACTGGGTCAGGGTGTGTTCCTTGCCCTGGGAGTCGTACAGCTTGGTGGTGTAGGTGGAGTTGTAGCTGTCGGCGACCAGCGGATCGAAAGCGACCGCAGGGACTTCCTGGTTCGCGTCGAGGTTGGCAACGAAGCTCAGCGCATCGGTGGCTTTGGCGGGCAGACCACCGGCTTTCATTTGCAGATCACCGACCACACCTGTCTGCAGGTTACCGGTGGCATCGGCCGGGTAGCCCTGCAAACGCTGACCAAGGCTGTTGGTCAGGTAGCTGTCCTTGTCCGTGCCGAACACGCCGGCACGGGTGTAGGCCACGTCGCCATTGCTTGCGCGGGTGACGAAGAAACCACCACCGGAAATAGCCAGGTCGAGGTTACGGTTGGTCGTGGTCAACGCACCGCCCTGGCTGATGCTCTGGCTGGTGCCGGTGACTTCAACGCCCATGGCTTGGCTCTCGGCATAAAGGCTGCCGAAGTTGGTGCGGGACGACTTGAAACCGACGGTGCCGGCGTTGGCGATGTTGTTACCGATGGTGTTGAGTTGTTCGTTGACGGCGGACAGGCCGGTCAGGGCGATGTTGAAGCTCATGGGCTGATCTCGATACTTAAAGGGAAATGAAGACTGGCGAGCCCTGGGGCTCAGCCGCCGAGCAGCCCGGCATCGGCCTGGGCAAATTCGAGGATGTTGTAGAAAGGCACCGCACCGACGCCGTTGACCTGAAGCACCGGACCTTCAGCGCTGACGCGCACGTTCGAGACCTGACCGGCGACTTCCACCTGTGGGAATTCGCCGTTCTCCGACTCGATGCTCACGCTGTATTTGCCATCGCGCAGGCCGTGTTTGGCCGGATCAATGACGAAGGGCACCTTGCCAGCAGACTGCGCGCCCAGCTCGATGCGGGTCTGGGTGCCGTTGGAATCGGTCAGGAGGACTGCGGTGCGGGTCGAGGCATGGCTTAAATCGAAGCCTCCGCTGATGGCCTGCCCACTGAGATCCAGCGACTCAACGGCGACGCTCACCTGCTGGCCGACCAGGCCAGCGGCGGTGAGGGTCTGCAGGTTGTCAGTCAGCACCAGGTTGTTCTGCGCCAGGGTCGCCAGGTTCTCCATGCTCTTGACCTGCGACATCGCCGAGAACTGATTGAGGAACTCGGTGCTGTCGACCGGCTTAGTCGGATCCTGGTACTTGATCTGCGCGACCATCAGGCTGATGAAGTTGTTCTCCATCTGCGTGGCATCGCTGACGTTCACTGCCTGCTTCGGCAGGTCACTTGCAGCAGTGCCGGACAGGCCACTGCCCTTTAGATTATTGGTCACCGCCATCAGGATTCTCCCAACCGCAGCAGGCTCTGCTGCATGCTTTTGACGCGGTTGAGCACCTCGACACCGGTCTCGAAGCTGCGTGTGGCCGACATCATGTCGGTCATTTCTTCGATTTCGTTGATGTCGGGGTAATAGACGTAGCCATCGCCATCGGCCAGCGGATTGCCCGGCTCATAGCGACGCTTGGGCTCGGCGCCGGAGGTGACTACGTCGAGCACCTGTACATGGGCACCACCGAGACCGACGCCGCGGGTCAGCGAGTTGTTCTCATACACGGCGGCAAACATCGGCTTGCGCGCCTGGTAGACATCGGCCGCGTTGTTGGCGGCCGAGTCGGTGTTGGCCAGGTTGCTCGCCACGGTATTAAGGCGCACGGTCTGGGCATTCATCGCCGAGCCGGCGATGCGGTAGATAGAATCGAACGACATGGCTTAACGGCCCTCGATGGCTTGTTTCAAGCCACGAAATTTCATCGTGACGAAGGTCAGGCTGGTCTGGAAATCCATGGAATTACGCGAGAACTGCGCCTGCTCGGTCGACAGCTCGACGGTGTTGCCGTCCTGCGACGCCTGACTCGGCACGCGAAACAGCAGACGCGGATCGGTACCGGCCATGCTGGCGCGCGACGAGGTACTGCTGTCGAGCCGCTGCATTTCCTTGCTGAAATTGATGTCCCGCGCCTGGAAGCCCGGAGTGTCTTCGTTGGCCAGATTTGCCGCGAGAATCTCGCTGCGCTGCATGCGCAGACCGAGGGCGCGCTCGTGAACGCCCAGCGCATCATCAATCCGTATACTCATTTGCCGATACCCTTTGCAGCCTGTGCAGGCCGAACCCAGCCCACCGCTTTGCTGTTGCTTTTTGCAGAAAGCGTGCCGAACCTACAGATACTGGTAATCAATTGATTTTCATAGCAAAAAAAGAGAACAGAGCAGAGCGCAGCGAGCGTTTTTTTCCGCTTGGCGAGAAGCGGCCATGCGGAAGCGGAAAAGCGCCTTCCGCATGGTGGCTCGTCACCTTTCTCCTGATGGGTGTCATGCCCCAGGCGCAGGCGGACGCCACGACACAGGTTCAGCAGGCCGTGGAAAATCACCTGCGGCTGATGCTCGAACAGCAGGCCACGCGTCAGGGCTGGCAAGGCATGCAACTGCGCTACGACATCAGCGTGCCGGCCAGCGCGGCCAATCCGCCGCGCTGCTCCGAAGCGCTCCAGGTCCGGGCGACGGGCGAGGCGCCGTCGGCCATGGAGCGGCAGAATCTGCAGCTTCGCTGCGTTGACACACCCGGCTGGTCAACGAACGCCACAGGCCAAGCCCATGTGTTCCTTCCGGCCGTCCACGCCGAAGGCATCATCGACCGCGGCCAGACCCTGACCGCCAACGACCTCAAACTGCAACGCATCAACGTCGCCAAGGCCCGGCGCGGCTACTACAACCGCATCGAAGAGGTGGTCGGCCTGGCGGCCAAACGCCGCATCCGCGCCGGCCAGACCATCACCCCCGCCCTGCTGGAACAAGCCATGGCGGTCAAACGCGGCCAGCCGGTGAAGATCGTCGCCAACAACGAAGGCATCGAAGCCTCCACCTCCGGCGAAGCCCTGGCCGACGGTCAGCCAGGCGACGTCATCCGCGTGCGCAACGTCGGTAGCGGCAAGGTGATCGACGCGAAGGTCGTGGAAGCAGGGGTCGTCACCAGCACTTTCTAAGCTGTTTGCGGGCCAGCCCCTACAAAGAAGCGTGGATCATCGTCCCCTTCTGTAGGAGCCAGCTTGCTGGCGATCCGAGCCGCACGAAGCGCTGAAGACGAGGCTTAACCCTGCAGCCCAGCCGCGACCAAACCGACGCCCCTATCCGGCGTGCCGAACGATTTCAAAAAAAATTTGACGTCAGGATTTAATCCTTCGCTTGGTGCTGTCGCCTTACCTTTTCAGCAGGCAGTCAAGCCAGCTCCTAACAGCCCAACGCACGAAGGATGATCACCATGGCCCTGTCCATTCACACGAACTACTCCGCACTGACCACCAACACTGCACTGAACAAGTCGAACAGCGCTCTGAGCACCAACCAGCAGCGTCTGGGTACTGGTCTGCGCATCAACTCCGCTGCCGACGATGCCGCCGGCCTGCAGATCGCCACTCGCCTGAACGCCCAGAGCCGCGGCATGGGCGTTGCCATGCGCAACACGGGTGATGCGACCTCGATGCTGCAGACCGCAGAAGGCGCCTTCAGCGAGATGACTGACATCGTTCAGCGCATGAAGGACCTCACCACACAAGGTGCCAACGGAACCAACAGCGGCAGCGACCTGATCTCTCTTCAAGCAGAGTTCGACGAACTTGGCAAAGAGCTGGCCAACATCGTCAAGAACACTCGCTATGCTGGCGAAACACTGTTCAGTAACGGCACAACCGTAGACGGTACCCTGGGTAAATTCTCCGCAGCGGTTAACTTCCAGATCGGCGCAAGCGAAGCCGAAACTCTTAATTTCACCGCCACCGCCGCTCTCACCAAAGTGACTGCGTCCCTGACCGCAGCAGCCGATACCTACAGCGTTCCGGGCACGCCTGGTACCGAGATCGCAAGCACTCAGGATCCAGCAACGGCCGTGAACACCACCGCTGGTGCAACTATCACGCTGCTTGAGACTGCACTGGACGACCTCGGCTCAATGCGCGCTCAGTTCGGTTCGACCATCAACCGCCTGAACCACGTCAACAACAACCTGGCGAACATGAAGGACAACACCGAGATGGCCAAGGGCCGGATCATGGACGCCGACTTCGCCATCGAAAGCGCCAACATGAGCAAGAACTCCATGCTCATGCAGTCGGGCATCTCCATGCTCAAGCAAGCTGGCCAGATGCCAGGCATGGTCATGGGCCTGCTGGGCTAAGCCGCACGCAGTATTGCTGGTCGCAAAGACCGGATCAAAAAGCCCCGACTGGTTCGGGGCTTTTTGATTTTTCCAGCCCAGTCCCACGGAAGCTCCGACAAACGGCCGCTATTTCTTGCCAGATGTCCATACACTAGATATGCCCAATTAATCCCAGATTTCAGCCGTAAAAACGCCATATCTACCCTCCAACGGCACCTGTTCGGAGCGCTCGACCCCTCGCCTCTCAGCGCTTTTAGTGGTCTACCCGCTTGCCCTATCAAAAAAACGACGCCAATATGCCGGCATCTCGTTTTGCCAAGGTCATCACACCGGTAAAACCATTAATCCGCAAAACCCGAACTCAGGCGCTCATGACCTCATCTCTGACCCCACCGGCCACCGATGCCTTCATCTGTCACCTGTTGAAAACCGGGCGCGACGGTTGCATGGCTCGCTTCGACCGCGCGCTCTTCCAGCTCGTGCTGACCCATGATGAACACGAAGAAACGCTCGATCTGGGGTTTTCCGGTAGCCGAGTGCTCGAGCGCCTGCTGCAGGGGCCAGGAGAGGTGGTGTCCCGCGAGGAGCTGATCACCTATGCCTGGGAGGGTCGGGTAGTTGGCCAAGGCAGCCTCAATCAGCAGATCTACACGCTGCGCCAGGCCCTGTTCGATGCGGGTAACCAGATCATCCAGACGTTGCCGCGCCGCGGCTACCTGTTCAATCCGCAGTATTTGAAAGTCGATCAGGCGCAGCCCTCAATCAAAGCCGCGCCGTTGACGGTCATTGCTGAAAAGCATGGCGCGGTGGTGATGGACCTGCCGGCGCCAAGCGCTTTGCGAAAGACCGAGCAGCCTAAAGCCGCACGCCGCTACCGTTCGTGGCAAAGCATGGCGCTCGCCGGCTCGGGAATGATGGTGCTGCTGGGCCTGGCGACCCTCGGCTTTCGCCTGGCCAGCAGCTCTGCGCCGTCGTTTACTCAAACGGTCGATGTCGGGGCGCTTGAGGTGCTGTACGTGGAAAAGAGCCAACACCTGCTCGATTCGCTGATTAAGGAAACAGGGTTGCTGGTCGATACGATGAGCAACATGAGTGCCGAGCCGGCGCGGTTGATCGTCAACATGTCCCCGGGCTTCTACGAGATTCGTTGCCTGCAGGGTGACGGCCGGGTCAATTGGCTCAAGGTACACAAGAGCCGCGTCCAGACCATTTCCAGCGATCATTTACAAGAGTGCCTGCAATGAATAGCCAGAACGAAACCGGCGCAGTCGGCAAACGCATGCTGCGGGTGATGGCGCCTGCTGCGCTGCTGCTATGGGCGTTCGTGGCAATGGGCACCACTGGCACGGCTTCGTCGGGTCTCGACGGTCATTACAGTTCCAGCGGACATGTCTTGCTGAGCGACGGTACGACCCTTAAGGTCAGTCAGAGCCTGGTCTTCAACAAGGGCCGTTTCTACTCGATGACACGCAACGCGCCGGCCATCGTCGAGGCGTCCGGTCGCCTGGAAACAGATCTGCTCGGGCGGGCATCGCTGGTGGTGGAAGAAGGTCAGGTGCACGGCCTGGGGCCTAAAGACCAGATGGACGATGAGCTGGTATTCAACCTGTTCTACGGCTCCCACAAGGGCGCACGCATCACCCTCGAACAGGTCGGCGCCTGTCTGTACGGCGTCGAGACCCGCCAGGTCTATTGCGCAGACGACCACCCTAATCGCGGCTGAAATACATACCCGCTAGCGGTCGCGATGCGCCTGATAGAGGCGCCTATCGGAATCGCGATATAGGCGCTGCAATCCATCCCATGCCTAGCAGTGAACAGCGGAGCCTGAGCCAGTAACGGCGCCCGCGTGATCCAGCACCGATACGGCCCATCGCCAGCAAGCTGGCTCCTACGAACGGCATATCTGCTAGATCCAAACCCGACATGTTGGTCCGAATGCCGGGCCTGCCGTCAGCCAATTCTGTAGGAGCGAGCTCGCTCGCGATCAATGCACAGCGAGCTCCAAGGAGCCGGTCTCTACAAATGCCCAATCGCCAGCAAGCTGGCTCCTACGAACGGCATATCTGCTAGATCCAACCCGACATATTGTTCCGGATGTCGGGCCTGCCGTTGGCAGATTCTGTAGGAGCGAGCTTGCTCGCGATCAAGGTGCAGCGAACTACAATGAGCCGGTCTGCAGATAACTAATCGCCAGCAAGCTGGCTCCTACGAACGGCCTATCTGCTAAATCCAAACCCGACATGTTGGTCCGAATGCCGGGCCTGCCGTCAGCCAATTCTGTAGGAGCGAGCTTGCCCGCGATCCAAGCTTAAGTGCTCGCTCCATAGGCAGTCATTCGCGCCAAACGCCCCCAAGCTGGTTAATCCGCGGACGCTCCGCTATAGCTCGCCCCGCTTTCGGAAAAGCGCACCTTGCCGTAGCTGTCGCCGAACAATTCCTTGTACAGCGCCTCGGCCGAGGCGGTGAGCAACAGAATTTCCACCCGGCGGTTGGCGCCGCTCTGTGGGTCTTCGGGGTGCAGCGGCATGACGTCCGCCTGAGCCGTTACCTGCAGCACCGAGCCTTCGCCCAGGCCTGAGTCGACCAGTGCATTGCGGGCGCGCAAGGCGCGATCCCCGGAGAGGTTCCAGTTGTTGTAGCCCTTCTTCTGCCGGTACGGCGTGGCGTCAGTGTGACCGCTGATGATCAGCTTGTTGTCGACCTTGGCCAGCACGCCGGCGAGCACGCCTAGCAGCTTCTGGAAATGCGGATTGAGCGTCGCGCTGCCACGCTGGAACATGAAGCGCTGCTGGTCGTCCTTGATCAGAATGCGCAGCCCCTGCGGGACTACGTCTACTTCCAGGTTGGCCAAAGCATCGACTTCGCTGGCAACCTCGCGCATCAGCTCGGCGAGTTTCTTCAGCTCTTCGGTCGAGCCGTAGTTATGGCTGCCGTCCTGATCGCCTTTCCCTTCCTTGCGGTCGGTGTCGTCAGCCTGCGGTGGGCGCACCGGCACGCCGTCGAGCTCCAGCGGCGAGGTGCTGGTGCCATCGAAGATTCCGGCTCCGCCATCAACCAACGGGTTGCTTTCCATCTCACCATAGGAGGGGTTGGTCTGATTCATCTGCGGCTGGATGATCCAGAGCACCATGAACAGCGCCATCATCGCCAGGGTGAAGTCGGCAAAGGCCACCTTCCAGGCACCACCATGTTCGTCGCCATGGCCCTTCTTGCTGCGGCGCTTGATGATGATCTCGTGCTCGCCGCCGCCCTTGCTCTTGTCCCGGCTCCTCATGCGGCGTCCCTTTCTTCCTCATACTGGGTCACCCATTTTTCCAGCTGACGGAAAGCGGGTTTCACGTCCTGCTCGATCAACTTGCGACCGGCGTCCACCGCCAGCAGCGTGGGCTTGCCGGCCACATGGGCGACCAGCGTGGTGCGCACGCATTCCAGCGCCGACAGCTCGGTCTTGATGCGCTGACTCATGGCGTTCGACAGTGGGTCCATCAGGCAGTAGCAGAAGAAGATGCCGAGGAAAGTACCCACCAGCGCTGCGGCCACGTGGGCACCGATTTCCGCGACGCTGCCGCCGATGCTGCCCATGGTGATGATGATGCCCATGATCGCCGCGAGAATGCCGAAGCCCGGCATGGCTTCGCCGATCTTGTGCAGCGAGCGCGCCGGCTGCAGGAGGGCGTGCTCCATGGCTTCGAGCTCTTGTTCGAGAAAGCCTTCCAGCTCGTGCGCGGTGATCTTGCCCATGGCCATCAGACGGAAATTGTCAGCGATGAAGGCCATCAGGTTCTTTTCTTGGAGGATCAGGGGATAGCGCACGAACAGGTCGCTCTGCTCCGGCTCTTCGATATGCGAGTCGAGAACCTTCAGGCCACCCACGTCGACCATCTCCAGCAATTCATAGAGCAGCATCAGCAACTGACGCTGAAATTCCTCGCCACGGCGCTGGTAGGCAAAGACGCCCTTGATCTGATGCAGCATCTCGATCAGGACTTCCTTGGGGTTACCGACCACCAGACTGCCGAGCGCGGCGCCGAGGATGATCACCACCTCGGCTGGCTGCCAGAGCATGCGCATATCGCCATTGGCCATGGCGTAGCCGCCCAGCACGCAACCGATGATGATGAAGGCACCTAATACTTTCTGCATGACTACTGACTTCTCTCGGTTAAGGGGCTGCTGACGCTTCGGCGCGAGCCGCGTTGCTGCGCCAAATGACGGCAGGCCGGGCGGCGCTCCGCAAGGCGCGGGACGCCGGTAATGGTTATTCCCTTGCCAAGTCCCGCAACGCCGCATGGCGTCATTTGCCGCGCAACCCGAAGGGCCGGGGCTGTTTTTGCGCGGTTCAGCGTTATTCGTCGTTCATTTGGAGTAACCAAACTTCTCTCCTCATGCCTTGCCCCGCGCAAAAACAGGCTCCGGCGCGGCCGCGATCGAAGCGTCAGAAGCCCCTAAAAACCGACAGGCCTTGCCGATCGCCTGCTTGCTTAGCTGACAAACCCGGGCATCGCTGACTTCCAGCACCAGGGCAATTTCCTTCAGGCTCAGTTCGTGCTGGTAATACAGTGTCAGCACCAGGCGTTCGCGCTCGTCCAGTCGCGCCAGCGCTTGCGCCAGCACGCGCTCCTTGATCAGGCGCTCCTCGAATAGCTCGGTGGTGTCAGGGAAGTGCTCGTGGCCGCTCTGCAACAACTCATCGAGGCTTTCAATCGCTTCGGATGAGTCAGCACAGAGGAATTCCTGGTATTCCTTTTCATCGAGGCCGGTGTGGGCCTTGATCTCTTCATCGCTGGGTTCATGGCCCAGTTGACGTGACAGATCGCGAATCGCATCGCGGACTTTGTGGGCTTGCTGGCGGACCTGGCGCGGGCGCCAGTCCTGGCGGCGCAGCTCATCAAGAATGGCGCCACGGATTCGCAGGGACGCGAACTTGCCGAAGCCTTCGTCCGGCTCGCCGTAGCGGCGCAGGCCTTCGAGCAGCCCCATCATGCCTATCTGTTCCATGTCCTCGCGGTCAAGCACCTGGTTGGCCTGCAGTGACAGCTGGCGAACGATGCGTTTGACCAGCGGCAGGTACTGCATCAGCCAGCGCTGTTCGACCCCCGGTGCGAACACCGAGGGACCGGCCGGCGTAGCGCCGTAATAGTCGATGGGGCAAGTGGCACTCATGGCGCGGCCTTTACTGCACGATCAGCTTGTTGACCAGCACGTGCTTGAAGGGCACCGCTGCATTCTTGGCTGCAAAATCGGCGAACAGGGCTGTTTCCAGACGCTCCTGCAACTCACCGATCTTCAGCCCACGCAATTCATCGAACGGAAGGGACGACAGGTAGCCCACCACCGAGTTACGCACGATGGGTTCGGCTTGCTCGAACTTAGGCGGCTCTTTTGACGCATCTGCCTGCAGCGCCAGATCCAGCACGAAGTAATGCTCACGGCCGTCGCCACGGACGCTGACGATCACTTTGTCCACCGGAAAGAACACGTACTCCGAAGGCTCGACCGGCTCAGCCTGCGCGACTTCACCCGAGCTGGCCCCTTCCAGGCCGGGCTTGAGCAGCCAGTAACTGGCACCCACGCCACCGGCAACGGTCAGGACGTTGAGCAACAGCATCAGCAGGACAATACGGGACGTCGACATAACTCACTCACAAATGGCTAATTAGGTTGAAACGGGTCAAACCGTTACCAGGACGTCCCGGGCGCGGCCGCTTTCACGTTGCTGTTCCTGCTCCTGCGGCCGGGCCGCCAGAGGTGCCTCTTCCCCTGCAAGCACTGGCCGTTGACGCGGCTGACCCTGCTGGCCGCCGCTGTCGGCGCCGACTTGCACGTTGACCTGGACGAAGTGCTGGCCCACCAGTTCATGGCGCAGACGCTCGCTGGTCTGCTGCAGCAGACGCGCCACGTCGGCGTTCGCGGCAGACAGGTGCACGTTGAGCCGGCCCGACTCGTGGCTGAGCAGGATTTCCATGCTGCCCAGTTCCGGCGGATCGAGGCGGATGGTGGCGCTCTGGATCTTCTGCTGGATTTGCAGATCTACGTTTTCGCGCAAGGCGTGGAGCATCTGCTCGCCCCACTTGGCCTCAGGTGCCTGCAACTTCAGCGCACGGTCCGCAGACTGCAGCGGCGCGCTCTGCCCGCGCTCGACCGTCGCGGTCAGCGGGTCGCCTGCTTCCAGTGGCTCAGCGACGTCCAGAAGCGGGTCCAGCGATGCGGACGGCATGGCATCGGCCGGCGTGACGGAGGCGGCCAGGGATTGGCCGACGCTCATCTCGACGATGGGCTTGGGCATGGCCGTCGCCACCGGGTTCAGCTCGACGGTGCGGCCCTGAATAGCCATCTTCACGATGTTCAGCGAATCGTCCGTCACGGCGTCGAGCGGGGCGTTGGCAAGCTGGGCCTGCCCCGGCAATAGGCTGAGCAGGTCGTCGCTGGTCGGTGTGGCGGTTTGCGACAGTGTCTGTGGCACAGGTGCGGCGCCAACTTGTGCCGCATCGCGCGCCTGAATTTCGGCCAGCTGCTGGTCGATCATGCCCAACAACCATTGCTCAGGGGTCAGCTCTTGGGGCGCTTCATTGCCCTGGCTGGAATTGCCGCCAGCCTGCATCACCTGGCCCTGCTCGGCTGCCAGCTCAGGCAGCGCACCTTGCAACAGGGCGGCGGAGAACTCAGAGGGCTGATCATCAGCTGTGGTCGACGCCCGCTGCATGCGCTCAGCAAAGCCTCGCAGGGCATCGGCTGCCATCGCTCGGCCGGCGCTGGCTTGCCCACCGTGGCTGGCGCGCGCAGCAACCGGCAATGCGGCTTCAGCACTTGCTGCGGCGGCACGCGTGGCGGAAATTGACTGGATGATCATCACCTGTCTCCGGCTTGGAACATGTCTATGCGCTGATAGGCGGCACGCCCTTCGGCGTGTTCGAGGTGGTTCAACAACAACAGGCGCAGGCGCTCACATTCGTCGGCACAGGCTTGCAGGCCTTCACCGTGGAGCTGCTTGAGGCGGTTCTTGGCAGCGTGGGTCGGCTCGTCCAGCTCAAGCCGCCCGGCCAGTGTTTCGAGACACTGTCGGATCGCCGCGTCAACCGCGGCGACTGCCGTCCAGTCGTTGCTCTGCAACGCCTGCTGCAATTCGCCGTGCAGCGCCATCAGGCGCTCGCTGTCACTTACGGGCGGCACTGACGCCCTCCCAGCCCTCGCGGAGAATGCTGAGCAGGTTGATCACCTCGTCCAGCCCTTCCAGCGACAGCGACACGCTGACGTCCGAAAGCCGATAGATGCAGTACTCATACAGACGCGCCAGCCCCTGAACCACCTCGCCACCGCCCTCTTCGTCGAGCGCACCGTTGAGGCCGTTGAGGATGTTCATGCACTTTTCCAGCGATACGCCCTTCTGCTGGTAACGCTTGTGTTCGATGTGGCCGCGGGCACGGGCCAGTTCGTCCAGCAGGCCGTCCATCAGCACCAGCACCAGTTCGTAAGGCGAAGCCGAGGCTGCACGCGCCTCAAGGTCTACCGAGCGGTAGCTGTCATAACTGTCGTTAGGGTGATAGCTGTTCATGAGAACAATCCGTTAGCTTGCGGTGTGGTTGGCATCGAGAACATTCCGCTGGTCTGCTCCATGCTCTGCATGGTCTGCATCATGGTGGTGAACTGCCGCAGGTAGCGGCTGTAATGGGTGTCGTACTGCTGCTGGAGGTTCTCGAACTGCTCGTCGATACGGCGCAGGTTCATGTCCAGCGTGTCCATGCGGTTCTTCAGCAGCCCGTTGGTGCTGCTGGTGTACGCGGCGACGGTCTTGTCCATGCTGTCGAGCAGCTTGTCGGTGCCAGTGAACAGCTCCTCGAAGCCCGCGGGATCATTAGCGACCGCGGCTTCGAAACGCTTGGCGTCGATCGTCAGCTTGCCGTTACGGTCGGCACTGATGCCGAACTCGATCAGGCTCTTGCCACCGAAATCGGCACGCAGCAGGCCGTTCAGGCGGCTCTCGATGGAGCGCACGCTGGAATCGCCGGCCAGAGCGCCACGCTTGGCACTTTCACCGCCACTGGCGGTCAGCGAATCGAAGCTGGTCATCAGCGCATTGAAGGCGTCGATAAAGGTCTGCGCCTTGGCCTGGGTGCCGGCCTTGTCCTGACCCACCGTGACAGTCAGCGGTGTGTCGCTCGCCGCGTGGGTCTTGCTCACGGTCAGGCTGACGCCATCGATGACGTCGGTGAAGGTATTGCTGGCGCTGGTCAGCTCGATGCCGCCGGCGCCATAGCTACCACCCAGCCGCACCATGGCGTCCTGAGCAGTGGATAGCTGGGTCGTGGTTGCGGTTGCGTTGCCTGCCATGGTGAGACTGAAGGCATTGGCGGCGCCGGTTTGCTCGCTGCTGACCACCAGGCTGACCGCGCCGTCGCTACGAACCAGCGTCGCTTGCACGCCCAGACCGGCGTCATTGATAGCCGTGGCGGCATCGCTCAGCGTGGCGTATTGGCTCAGGTCGAAGGCCTGGGCGTTCAGCGTCAAGGTCCCGCTCAGGCTGCCATCGACCAGGCCCTGCACCGCGACCTGTTGCTTGCTGGCCAGACGCTCGACGAAGAAGTCGTAGGTGCCGGCCTGTGCCGTAGTGCCCACGGAAGCGGTGGCGTAGCCCTCCTGACTGAAGGTCGCACTGTTGGTCAGCATGCTCGTCGTAGTGCTGTTGAGCTTGGTGATGGCCGACTTGAAGGTCGTCATCGACGTGCGCAGCGAGCTCAACGCGTCGCGCTGAGCCTTGTAGCGCGATTCGTTACGGTTAAGCCGATCCAACGAACCCTGAACTTCGTAGGTGGCCAACTGCGTCGACATCTGTTGTACGTAATCGGAATTTATAGCCATCACCATCCCCTCTTGAAACAGGTAGAGCAAGTTGGATGCCAGTTCTCGAATACCCGTATTACGGGCGTTTCAGAGCCGGCCATGCAGAAAAAAGGCTTCCGCAACGCGACAAGACGAGGAAACGGGGAAGCACCGTTTCCGCCTCGGCCGATGGCGGAACATCTGTCTATAAAGGCGACGTGAAAGGCGAGGGAGTTAAAGCGGCAACCGAAAAGGATTAATCCTTGTCAGCGCGAGCGGCTTGACGATCGTGGGTCGCGCCCCAAAGCGCCATGCAGTGGATTGCGCTGTGGAAGGCTTGGGCTCGAGACGAGCCTTTTGATCTGATGGCGCTCGCAGACTTTGATCGCCAGCAAGCTGGCTCCTACCAAAGGCGATACCTGCAGGTTGGGTGCGTCACGACAGACATCCGCCGCCGCGATATCGCGCTCCTGTAGGAGCCAGCTTGCTGGCGATCGGCGGACTAGAGGAAACCTCGACCGCCACTGGACGTAAGACGGGTGCGCTTTTCCCATCCAACGTTTCGCTTTAAAACACGCTGCATGGCTTATCCCGCCATGAGGCAGCGCGACGCGCTCTGCTCATGGGAAGGCGCTGAGAGGTCGAACGTTGCGCCTCAGTAGGCCTGAGGCGAGTAAAGCCGCGCGTCCTGCCCACCGGCGAGCAGTTGCTGAAGGATGTCGTGGTGCATGGCGAGCAGCTTGCCGTTGTGCTCGTTGAACTGCTGGCACTGAACGGCGAGGTCACCGACCTGGCGCCAGTGTTGCTGAAGGGATTCGCCGCGCTCACCCGTGCAGCTGGACAACAGCCGCCGCATGCCCACGCCCGAGGTTTCCAGACGGAAAGCCGCCAGTACCTTGCTGCGGCGCTGGGCACGCGCGGCAATGGCTTCGACGCGGACGGTGATCTGCAGGTTGATGCGATCGATCTCCGGAACATCGCGTTCCAGCAGCCGGCCGTAGAGCTCCTGCATCAGCTCGCGGAGGGCGAGGTAATCGCCGCAGTCCTGTTGCAGGTCGTCATCGACGACTGACAGCAACTTCTCACGCTGGCTCACGCATCGTTTCCACGGTGGTAGCTGAGCATGCTGCTGGCCAGCTCACCTACGTCGGTGGAGATCTCGCCGCGCTGCAGGGCTTGCTTGATGGCCGCTACGCGATCCAGATCAACCTCGGGCATAGCGCGCAGGGCATCCTGCATTTGCTCCAGCGGCAGGCTTGCGGCTGGACGTGCGGCTGCCTGGGTAGCAGGACGGGCGCTGGCCGGACGCGCCGCGGCGGTCTCGGTGGGCATTGCAATGGCGGGCTTGAACTGCCGGCTGATTTCCATGATTTCGTTCCAACTCAGTGGTTACTGCCTAACAAGCGACCGCTCGGGCGGATTACTTAAATCTTTTTTGCAATCGGACGGACGAGTGGCGGCGTTAGCGCCGTGCGGCGCCGGGTGTACCGTGATCGCCAGCAAGGACTTGGCGTCCCCCTGGCTCCTACAGCCGAAGCGACCTAGGCAATCTGGTTGCGCCACCAGGTCTGCGCCGCGAGGCCATCCTGAATCTTCTGTTCCTGCGCCATCAACAGTTGCTGCCACTGCTGCATCTTGGCCTCGATCACATGCTCGACCACCTTCTCGCTGCGCATGGCCTGCAGCAGCTCCTGCTGAATGCGCGTCAGGGCCTGCTCGGCCACCGCCAGTTCGCGGCGCTGCAGCTCGACCATCTTGTACAGCGTGGCCTTGTAGCGCTGCTGGTTGTCACGCTGGAGAGGGGTGCTCATCGGCACACTGAAGCCGCACAGGCGACTCAACCCGGTGATGTTGTTGCGATAGCGCTGGCAGAGGTTCTGCTGATACTGAACCTGCCCGAGCATCTGCTTGACCCGGTTGCCACGCAGGCTGGCCAGGCGCGTGAGCGTTTCGATCTGCTGCTTCATGGTTGTTTGATGATGCTCTGCAGGATGGTGAGACTGGTTTCCAGCTCCGCGGCCTCGCCCACTTCCTGGCGCAGGAAGCGCTCGATGGTGGGTGCCAGCTTCACGGCGCGGTCGGTTTTCAGGTCCGCGCCCGGACTGTAACCGCCCAGCGGGATCAGTTCCTTGATCTTCTCGTAGGTGCTGTAGAACTCCTTGAGCTGGCGCGCCGCGCCGAGATGCGGCGGCTGGCCGACCTGGCTCATGCAGCGGCTGACCGATGCGCAGATGTCGATGGCCGGGTAGTGCCCGGCATCGGCCAATCGGCGCGACAGCACGATGTGGCCGTCGAGAATCGCCCGTGCGCAATCGACGATGGGGTCCTGCTGGTCATCGCCTTCAGCGAGTACGGTGTACAACGCACTGAGGCTGCCATTGTCGTTGGCACCATTGCCGGCGCTTTCCACCAATTCCGGCAGCATGCCGAATACCGACGGCGGATAGCCCTTGGTGGCCGGCGGTTCGCCCAGGGCCAGGGCGATTTCGCGCTGGGCCATGGCGTAGCGGGTCAAAGAATCGACCAGCAACAGCACGTCGTTGCCCTGGTCGCGAAAATAGGCAGCGATGCTGTGGCACAGCTCGGTGGCCTTGAGACGCATCAAGGGCGACTCGTTAGCGGGCGCGACGACGACGACTGCCTTCTTCAGGCCCTCCTCGCCCAGCGAATGCAGCAAGAACTCCTGCACCTCACGACCCCGCTCGCCAATCAACCCGACCACCACCACGTCGGCCTTGGTCTGCCGGGTGATCATGCCCAGCAGCACGCTCTTGCCCACACCGGAACCGGCGAACAGGCCGACGCGCTGGCCCTTGCCGAGGGTCAGCATGGCGTTGATCGCGCGTACGCCGACGTCCAGCGGTTCACTTACCGGCTTGCGCTTGAGCGGGTTCACCGATGGCAGCTCGGTGGGCAGCGGATCGCGCCCGCTGAGCTTGCCCATTTCGTCCAGCGGCTCGCCAAGGCCGTTGACCACCCGGCCCAGCCAGGATTCGTCGATATGCAACTTGGCGTCATCCGGTGCCGGAAACACGCGCGAGCCGGAGGTCAGCCCCACCGGCTTCTTGAACGGCATCAGATAGGTGATATCGCGGTTGAAGCCCACCACCTGCGCTTCGAGCATGCTGCCGTCGCCCTGTTCGACGAAGCAGCGCTGGCCGGTCATGCGCTGGCAGCCGAGGCTTTCCAGCAACATGCCGGAGACGCGCACCAACCGGCCGCTGACCTTCGCCAGCTGCACCGTGTCCAGCGAGCGCAGCGCCTCGTCGAGCCGGAAGCTCTCGCGCAAGGACATTTCAGGCTTCCGCCCTGATGTGCTCGCCCAGCGTGTCCATGCATGAATCCAGGCGCTGCTGGCAGCCGATATCGGCTTCGGCCTGAGCCGTCACTACACGGCATTCGCCCAGCGCCAGCTTCTCGTCCGGGACCAGCCGCCAGACCGTTGCGCGCTCGGGCGCCAGCTCCTTGATGCGGGTGCATTCCTCTGGGTTGAGCAGGATGCGGACGTCTTCCTGATCGCCCGGCATGGCGGCCAGGGCTTCCTCGGCCAGCGTCAGCAGCTGGGTCGGATGGAGGGTCAGTTCGCAGCGAATCACCTGCTTGGAGACTTTCTGCACCAGCTCCAGTAACTGTTCGCGACGCGCCTGCTCGAACTCTTGTCGGAAGCGCTCGAAGCGCTCGACCAGTTCATCCATCGGCCGGGCCGCTTCGTCGAATGCGCGACGCCCCTGGGCACGGCCTTCTTCACGGCCGATGGCCTTGCCGTCCTCGACACCACGCTCGAAACCTTCGCGATGCCCGGCCTCTCGGCCCTGCTCCAGCCCCTGCTCGTAACCCTTGTCGATGCCTTCCTGAAATCCATCGGCGACCGCACGTTGCAATGCGGCCGGGTCGCCAGCGACGCTGTCGGCCAGTTCGGCGACGGTGCGCACGCGAGGCGGAAAGCGGAACGGACGCCAGGAGCGGCCCTCACCCTTGATGATCTTGATGCTCATCGGCGTTTACTCGACGGTCTGTTCGCGGAACAGCTGAACCTGCAGATCGCCGTCGTTGGACATGTCGCGAACCACCGCCATGATGTCCTTGCGCACCTGCTCCACCCGCGACAGCGGCACCGGGCCCTGGCGACGGTTGATCGATTCCATCTGCTGCGCCTGTCGCTTGGGCATCGCACCCTGGATGGCCTTGACCAGCGCGGGTTCGGCGCCCTTGAGCGCAACCACCCACTCTTCCAGCGGGATCACTTCCAGCAGGGTCTGCAATACGTCCTGGTTCTGCCGCGAGAGGATGAAGAAGTCATACATCTCATCCTCGATCTTGCCCACCAGCTCTTCGTTGTGCGCGCGCAACAACTCGAACATCTGGTCACGGTTGCCCTTGAAGCGATTCATGATGTCCGCCGCCTGCTTGACGCCGCGCACCTGCGAACCCTGATTCGAGAGCACCTGCAGGCTGCGATCGATGAGCTGTTCCAGCTCGGCGATGACGTCACTGTTGACCTCGTTGAGGTTCGCGATGCGGTAGAGCAGCTCGTCCTGACGCTCGGCCGGCATGCACTCGAGCACGTCGGTGGCCATGCCCGGCGGCAGGAAAGCGAGGAACACTGCCTGCATCTGCGCGTGCTCCTTGGCGATCAGCGCGGCGAACTGCTTCGGATCGAGCCACTCCATCTTGGCCATCTTGGCGCGGATCTCCTCGCCATAGATGGAGTCGAGCAGCGAACGGGTGATGTCGCCGCCCAGCGCCTTGCCGAGCATGCCGGACAGGTAGGTGCGCGAGGCGCCCTTGATGCTGCTCTGCTCCTTGTAATCGTCGAAGAAGCGGCTGATCACATCGGAAACCATCGGCTGCTTGACGTTGGACAGACGCGCCATCGCTTGGCTGATGCTGATGATTTCCTCACGGGAAAAGTTGCGCAGGATGCCCGCGGAAATGTCGTCGCCCATGCTCAGCATGAGGATCGCCGCCTGATCCAGCGAACTCACCGAGCGCAACTGCACCGGGCGCGCCTTGATTTCCTTGCTCGAGCCGGTCACCGACTCAGCTGGCTGGGTTGAGGTCTCTTTCATTGCGGCCTATCCAATGCTTGATGACTTCCGAAACGCGCTCCGGGTCGTTCTTGGCGAGCATCTGTAGATGCTCGATCTGTAGCTCCAGCCCCGAACCAGGCGCTGGCAGGCGAATTTCCGAGAGCGGATTGAGTTCGCCGAATACGTGGATGCCGTCGCCACTGGGCCGTGGGCTGGCCAATGCCGCGCGGGTCTCGGCCTCGATGGGCAGCGGCCCGGGCGCAGCCGCCAGGGTGCCTTCCAGTGCAACCGGGTCAGCTTCGCCTGGCGCGTTGCGCTGAGTCAGGCTGCGAACAGCCGGACGTACCACGATCAACAGCAGCAGCAACGCGATCAGGCCGGCCACGCCAAGCTTGGCCAGGGCATGCACTTGACTGTTTTCCCACCACGGCACTTCTTCAGTAACGGTTTCAACAGCGGCGAAGGGCAGCACGCTGAGGGTCAGCAGGTCGCCGCGCGCCTCCTTGAAACCGACGGCGCTGCGTACCATGGCTTCGAGCTCGGTACGGGCCTCTTCACTCCAGCCGCCTTCCGGCGCGGCGGCGGCGTTGAGCACCACAGCCACACTCTGCTGGCGCAGGGCAAAACCGGCGTGCTTCACGTGGATCACGCTCTGGTCGTAGTCCAGTTGACGGGTGGATTCTTCGCGCAGGGAGGTCGCGCCCTTGGTCTCGCCTGGGGCCGGCTTGGGCTCCTCGCCTTCCTTCGGCGGGGCCACAGGTCGGTTGGCCAGCGAGCCGGGCACGCCGAGCGCCAGTTGATCCAGCGCGCTTTCATTGCTCAGCACTTCGCGACGCAGGCGCGGGGTTTCGCCGTAGGACTGGAGCGTCTCTTCCTTCTGGCTGAAATCGATGTCAGCTGCGACGCTGATGCGGTAGTTACCGCTGCCCAGCACCGGCGCCAGCACTTCCTCGATATTAGCCACAGCTTTCTGCTGGTACTCCTCCACCGCACCCCAGCTCTGCGACGGGCCACCACCGACATTCAGACCGCGAGACAGCAGTGCACCGTATTGATCGACCACGCCGACATCTTCGCCCTTGAGGTTGGGCACGCTGCCGGCCACCAGATTGACGATCGCGCCAACCTGATCCGCGCTCAGCTTGTAGCCCGGTTCGAGCTGCACCATCACCGAGGCCTTGGTCGGTGCGCGCTTGCTGACCACGAAGGAGCTGTTCTCCTCCTGCGCCAGGTGCACACGGGCATGCTGGATGCCCTTGAGCGACATCACGGTGCGCGCCAGCTCGCCTTCCAGGCTGCGCTTGAGGCGCACGTCCTGGACGAACTGGCTGGTGCCCAGCGGCTCTTCCTTGTCGAACAGCTCGTAGCCGGCCGGCAGTGCGACCTTCACACCCTTGGCGGCGAGCAGCATGCGCGCACGGGACAGCTGGTCCTCACGCACCAGAATCTGCCCACTCTGCGGATGGATGCGGTATTGCACGGCTTCGGCATCGAGCACCTGCATCACCTCGGCGACCGGAAAGGCTTCACCGGCGCCATGCAGCGGCCGGAACGAGCCGTTGTCGCGCCACAGGTAAAAGGCCACGGCCACCGCCAGCGCGGCAGCGATCACCGCCATGCCGGCGAGCGTTACCCGCGGGTCGAGTTGGAAGCCACCTGCTGGCATCCTGCTTTTCAGTTTTTCAAACACGGCTTAGCTCTCACGCTCGATCACAGCGGCATTCTCATGACGTCATCGAACGCCGTGGTCAGTTTGTTGCGCACTTGCAGCAACGCGGAGAACGACACGCTGGCCTTCTGGCTGTCGATCATTGCGCCCACCAGGTCATCGCTCTTGCCGCTGTCCACCGCGGCCATGGCTGCGCCGGCCTGGTGTTGCTGGGCGTCGACCGAACGCATCGCCGCCATGAACATCCCGCCCGCATCGGGCGCCGCCTGTTCAGCCGGCTTGATGGTCGCGCCTGAGGCGACACCCTGGAGCTGCTGCATCCGGCCCAGCAGTTCCTGCTGTACCTGAGTGATTGAACTCATCGCTGGCTCTCCCTTGACTTGTTTGAATCAGAAATTCAGCTCAATGCCCTGCTCGCGCATGGCATTGAGGCGGTAGCGCAAGGCACGCGAGGTCATGCCGAGGCTGGCAGCGGCCTTGGTCTTGTGCCCGTCGAACTTGCGAATCGTGTCGATCACGTGCTGGTACTCGGCCCACTTGCCGCTGGCGCGCAGGGCGGCCTTGCCGGTCTCGGCGTTGGGTAGCGGCAGCCGCTCGGTGCGCACTTCGGCTTGTGCCGGTGCTGCCAGGCCGAGATCCTGCGGCTGAATGAACAGGCCGTTGCGCAGGACCAGGGCGCGCTGCACGGTGTTCTCCAGCTCGCGAGCGTTGCCCGGCCAGTCGTGTTGCAGCAGGGCGCGGCAGGCATCGCTGGTGAACAGTTCTTCACCGGCCTCCTGCGGCGCGTACTTGGCCACGAAACGGCGAGCCAGCGGCAGCACGTCTTCCTTGCGCTCACGCAGGGGGCTGATGTGCAGCGGCAGCACGTCGAGACGGAACATCAGGTCGGCACGGAAGCGCCCTTGCGCCACTTCCAGCTGCAGATCGCGGTTAGTGGCGGCGATGATGCGCACGTTGAGTTCGATTTCCTTGCGCCCGCCGAGGCGCTCCACACGCTGCTCCTGCAGTACGCGAAGCAGCTTGGCCTGCAATCCCAGCGGCAGCTCGCCGATTTCGTCGAGCAGCAGGGTGCCGCCATTGGCCAGTTCGAACTTGCCCGGCTGGGCCGTCACCGCACCGGTAAAGGCGCCCTTCTCGTGACCGAACAGAATCGATTCGAGCATCTGCTCGGGGATGGCCGCGCAGTTGACTGCAATGAAGGGTGCGTCGGCGCTGGCCGAGAAACGATGGATGTAACGCGCCATCAGCTCCTTGCCGGTTCCGGTTTCACCGGTGATCAGGATCGGCGCCCGGGTCAGTGACACACGCTGCGCCATGGCCAGCAAACGGCGGCCAGCCTGGGAACAGGAAACGAAACTTTCCTGGGCTGCATCGGCGAATTCCTGACGACGCAACAATGCGCTTAATTGGCTTTCGCTGAACGGAGACAACAAGTAGTCGACACAACCCAGTTCAAGTAAGGCGGCGGCCTTTTCCTGATCGGCGTATTGCACGACGGGAATAACGCTGATGGCGCGTCCACGACGAATCAGTGAATCGACCTGCGTATAAAGAGTTGGCTGTTGCATGCCGCTGATCAGGATAAAAACCAGCGACGCACCCTTCAATGCGGCGTTATCCAGATCATTCAGGCCGGCATAGGAAAAGACCGCACAACCTTCCTTGCGCAGACCCGCTTCAAGGAACTCGCAACCCGCCTCTGCGGGGTTGCCGACAATAAGTATTTTCTTGCGCGCCGGCGCTGGAGCGAATAGCTCTTCGCGGGAGTAGTTCATTGCATGACTGACACTATTCAATGTGACCACCTTGGCGCTGTTACGCCTGTTGCTCGAGCACAACGCCGGATTCGCTGAAAAATTTATTTAAGTCTTTCGGAACTTTTGTCGCCCTGCCTGTCCAACTCGCCGAACGAGACAGGTAACTGCAGCCGACCACTCCGAAACAATTGCGCGCACGCTAACAAGCCCGCCCGGAACTGCCCAATCAGTTCCGCTAAATTAAAATCAAATGCTCATCAGTGATCTCAAAAAAGATCAATTGATACCTATTGATTTAATTCTTTCTCGCGCCCAAGCCTAGACTGGCGGCACGCTAGAGCCGTGCCCGTGACCTCAGGCATTGCACACCCGCCCTGGCCAAACCTTCTTCTGCTTATACCAGCGCGACAGGCCTTCGCCAGCCGTGCAAGAACCAGGAACTACCGTTCACAACATGTCTGGCAATTCAAAAGTCCACCATGGCGTGCCCGCCCAAAGCCTGACTGTATTGAAACCGCAGAAGCTTGGCCGGCATCACCACAAGATTCCTCAGTTCATCAAGGAAACCACCAACAAGAACCCTCGTTTGATCGGCGACTACTTTCTGCGCAATTACCGGATCAGCCTTGAGCTGAGTAGGGTCGATGTTCAGGAGCCGGCAGATAACGCACCAGAATGCATCTACCGTTCGCCGATGGGAAAAGTTGGTTTTTCAATTGACCGGGCCCTGCTCACCGAGGCACTCGAGTGCTATTACGGCGGAACAATCGTGCCCAGTCAGGAAGCACCGCCGATCAGCACTTCCGAACAACGGATGCGTGATCGCCTGGGCTTGGATCTGACTTATATTTTTGCGCGCTCGATATCATCCGGCGACACATTCGGCGCACTTGAGCGCTATGAAAACGATTACGAAGAAACCACCTGGGAATATGTCGCTGAGTTCGAATACATCAGCCACCTGACCAATAGCCGCTCATCGATTTTCATTCATTTGGACACCGATCTGGTCGATGAACTGACCAGTCGCCTGGCCGGCCCGTTGCCTGCTCGGCTGACCGGCAATCCGGTCGATCACATCAAGCACCTGCCGGTACGCCTGGATTGCGTGGTCGCCTCGGTGCAGATGCCGCTGTCGCAGGTGCTTGCCCTGCAGCTCAACGACATTCTCATGGTGCGCCCGCTGGACCGCTACGAAGTGCGCATCAACCAGCAGAAGCTCTATCGGGGGACTGTCTTCGAAGAAGACGGCGCCTTGTTCCTCACTTCACTTGAAAGCGTGAAATCCCAATGACCGGTCAACTGTCCGACAACGAATTCGAGAACCTCATCAACGAGGGCGACCTGAGCCTCGACGGCACCGACGAGCCAGCCGCCGCGCCCGCTCCCCAGCCCCAGGCACCACGCCAGGACCTGAGCTTCTTCGGCAAGATCCCAGTGAACGTCACCCTGGAAGTGGCCTCGGCAGAGATTTCGCTGAAAGAATTGATGGAGTGCGACACCAGCAGCGTCATCGTGCTCGACAAAGTGGCCGGCGAGCCGCTGGACGTGAAGGTCAACGGCACCCTGTTCGCCAAGGCCGAAGTGGTGGTGATGAACGGCAGCTACGGCCTGCGTATCGTCGAACTGTCCGGCGTCGGCCTGGATGCGCTGACGCAATGAAGCTGCGCCACGGGCTGTCGCTGCTGTGTCTGCTGCTGGCCAGCCTGTTCCCGCTGGTGGCGCAGGCTGCCGGTGGCGAAATCACGTTGTTCAACCTGAACGATACCGAGAACGGCCAGGAATTCAGCATCAAGCTGCAGATCCTGATCATCATGACGCTGCTCGGCTTTCTGCCGGCAATGCTGATGATGATGACCTGCTTTACCCGCTTCATCATCGTGCTGGCCATCCTGCGCCAGGCCATTGGCCTGCAACAGAGCCCACCGAACCAGGTGCTGATTGGTATCGCGCTGATCGTCACCCTACTGGTGATGCGCCCGGTCTGGCAGGAAATCCACAGCGCCGCCTTCGAGCCCTTCCAGAACGACGAGATCAGCCTGGAGCAGGCGCTGGACGTGTCCAAAACCAGCCTCTCGGCGTTCATGCTGGCGCAGACCAACAAGACCTCGCTGGAAACCATGGTCTCGCTGGCAGGCGAGGAAGTGCCGGAGAATCTCGACGACCTGGACTTCTCCCTGCTGTTGCCGGCGTTCGTGCTCAGCGAGCTGAAAACAGCCTTTCAGCTCGGCTTCATGATCTTCGTGCCGTTTCTGGTAATCGACTTGGTGGTCGCCAGCGTGCTGATGGCGATGGGCATGATGATGCTGTCGCCGATGATGATTTCGCTGCCGTTCAAGTTGATGGTGTTTGTGTTGGTGGATGGGTGGGCGTTGTTGATGGGTACGCTGACCACCAGTATTCAGCCGTTTTAGGTGATGGGGATGAATGCTGTTCATGCGCGCTTGAACCCACCCATCGGACCCTCCTGTAGGAGCGCAGGGGGACGCCTAGTCCTTGCTCGCGAAGCTTTTTGGGTTCGGTGCCCTAGGCCCATTGCCCTGGCAGCCCGACGCATTGGTTTCGCCCTGCTGGGCGACTCACTTTTTTCAGTTGCCAAAAAAGTAAGCAAAAACGCTTGCCCCTGCATCCGGGTCTCGCTTCGCTCGACTTCCCTCATTCCATCCACGCTCCGGGGGCCGGCGTACAAGGGCCATCCCTGGCCCTTTACGCCTCTCGCGGCATCCATGCCGCTCGCTCCCCTCCGCGCGGATTCCATTCGGCCTCCTGAAAGGGGCGTTCGGCGTCGTCTGATGGTTCGTTCGCGGAAAAACCGGAAAAGCGTCTCGAGCCAACAACGCTGTGTTTACGTCCCGAGCAGAAACGAAAATCTCGTAGGGTGGAAAACTGCGAAGCATTTTCCACCGCAATCGTCGCTGCGAGGGATATCGAACCTTGCCCGCGAAAACCGGTGGGTAAGCTTCGCGTTACCCACCCTACGTCTAGCTTTTACAACCGCTTCGTTGCACGGGCCATCAGACACCACCGAATCGCCCCTTTCAGAAGGCCGAGCGCAGGTGGCGTGGAAGGGGTTGAGCGGCATGGATGCCGCGAGAGGACTGGGCGTACCCCCGACGATGGGCCAGGGATGGCCCTTCGCGGCGAGCCCCTGGAACGTCACCGGAGCGAGGGAAGTCGAGCGCAGCGAACCGGGGACGCCTAGTCCGGTGCAGGGGCAAGACTTTTTGGTTCCTTTGGGCGGGGCCGGCCATCCGGCGACTGCCAAAAGGGACTCGCCCAGCAGGGCGAAACCAATGCCTCAGCCAACCCTGCAAATAGGCCGTACCTCCCGAAGCGCAAACCTAAAAGCTTCGCGAGGAAGCTCGCTCCTACATGGGCTTACTGCCGCGCTAACCGGCATAACCACCCTCACCTCCCAGGTGCTCCCATGCTGACCCCAGACACCGCCGTCAATATCGTCTCCAACGCCATCCACGTCATCGTACTGGTGGTCTGCGTGCTGGTGGTGCCGAGCCTGCTCGGCGGGCTGCTGGTGAGCATTTTCCAGGCGGCCACCCAGATCAACGAACAGATGCTCAGCTTCTTGCCGCGCCTGCTGATCACCCTCGGCATGCTGGTGTTCGCCGGGCACTGGATCCTGCGCACCTTCAGCGACCTGTTCATCGAAACCTTCACCCAAGCCGGGCGGCTGGTCGGTTAGCCGTGGGCAACGAACCCATCATGCAGGCCGGTCAGTACCTGCAGTCGCTGCTGGGTTACTGGTGGCCGTTCTGCCGGATCATGGCGGTGTTCAGCCTGGCGCCGATGTTCAGCCACAAGTCGCTGAGCATCCGCGCGCGGGTGCTGCTGGCGATCGCGCTGACGGTGGTGCTCACCGCCGCCCTGCCGCCCACAGCGTCCATCGACCCGCTGTCCATGAAGGGCATTCTCACCGCGCTGGAGCAGATCGCCATGGGCCTGCTGCTGGGCGTGGCGCTGATGTTGGTGTTCACGGTATTCACGCTGATCGGCGATATCGTCTCGACCCAGCTGGGGCTGTCCATGGCGGTGTTCAACGACCCCATGAACGGTGTGTCGTCGGCCTCGATCGTCTACCAGCTGTATTTCATCCTGCTGGCGCTGCTGTTCTTCGCCACTGACGGCCACCTGGTGATCGTCACCATCATCTATCAGAGCTTCATCTTCTGGCCGATCGGCAGTGGCATCCATTTCGACGGCCTGCAGACCATCGCGATGTCGCTGAGCTGGGTCATTTCCGCCGCCCTGCTGATCGCGCTACCCATCGTCTTCTGCATGACGCTGGTGCAGTTCTGCTTTGGTCTGCTCAACCGCATCTCGCCAGCGATGAACCTGTTCTCCCTGGGGTTTCCGATGGCGATCATCGCCGGGCTGATCCTGATTTTCCTGACCCTGCCAAACCTGTCGGAAGCCTACCTGCACCTGACCCGCGAGCTGCTTGGCAACATCGGCGAGATTCTGCGGAGCGGCCGCGATGTCTGAGCAGAACAGCAGCCAGGAAAAAACCGAAGAGGCCTCCGAGCAGAAACTCAAGAAGAGTCGCGACGATGGCCAGGTCACCCGCTCCAAGGACGTCGCCACCACCGTCTCGCTGTTGGCCACGCTACTGGTACTCAAATTCAGCTTGGGCTTTTTTTTCGACGGCCTGCAGCAGGCGTTCAGTTACTCGTACATCGACTTTCACAAGAGCGAAATCACCGTCGACGACCTGCAGTTGATCCTCACCCACAACCTGCTGGTGTTCATCAGTGTGCTGTTGCCGCTACTGATCACGCCGATCCTGGTGATCGCCTTCGCCTTGGTGCCGGGCGGCTGGGTGTTCGCCTCGAAGAACTTCGCCCCCAAGTTCAGCAAGCTCAACCCCATCACCGGGCTGGGACGAATGGTTGGCGCGCAGAACTGGTCCGAGCTGCTCAAGTCGATGCTGAAGATCACCGCACTGCTGAGCATCGCCGCTGGCCAGCTGTACTACGCCGCGCCCAAGCTGATCGCCCTGCAGCGCAGCGACATCAGCAACGCCATTGGCAGCGCCTTCTCGCTGACCTTCGACCTGGCGATCTCGCTGCTGCTGGTGTTCGTGCTGTTCTCGTTCATCGATATCCCGCTGCAGCGCTTCTTCTTCCTGAAGAAAATGCGCATGACCAAGCAGGAGCGCAAGGAAGAGCACAAGAACCAGGAAGGCCGGCCCGAGGTAAAGGCGCGGATCAAGCAGCTGCAGCGCCAGCTGGCCCAACGGCAGATCAGCCGAGTGATCAAGGACGCCGACGTGGTGATCGTCAACCCGACGCATTACGCCGTGGCGCTCAAGTACGACCCGAAGAAGGCCGAAACACCTTTCGTCATCGCCCGTGGTGTCGATGAAACGGCGTTGTACATCCGCAAGCTGGCCCAGGCCAACAACCTGGAGGTGGTCGAGCTGCCACCGCTGGCACGGGCGATCTACTTCAGTACCCAGGTCAACCAGCAGATCCCGGCGCCGCTCTACACCGCGGTGGCCCATGTGCTGACCTACATCCTCCAGCTCAAGGCCTGGAAGCAGGGTCGCCGGGCCAAGCCCAAGCTGGCGAGTGACATCCATATTCCCGAAGAACTGTTCAACCGAGCCCGATCATGAATTTGATTCAGAAACTGACGCCGACCTTCAGCAGCGGACGGATTGGGATCCCGCTGATCATCCTGTCGATCCTGGCGATGATCATCCTGCCGCTGCCACCGCAGCTGCTGGACGTGCTGTTCACCTTCAACATCGCCATGTCGATTCTGGTGTTGCTGGTCAGCGTGTCGTCGAAAAGTCCGCTGGATTTCTCGCTGTTCCCGACGGTGATCCTGATCACCACGCTGATGCGCCTGACGCTCAACGTCGCCTCGACGCGGGTGGTGCTGCTCGAAGGTCATACCGGCACAGGCGCCGCGGGCAAGGTGATCGAAGCCTTCGGTGAGGTCGTCATCGGCGGCAACTTCATCGTCGGCCTGGTGGTGTTCATCATCCTGATGATCATCAACTTCATCGTCATCACCAAGGGCGGCGAGCGGATCTCGGAAGTGACTGCGCGCTTCACCCTGGACGCCCTGCCGGGCAAGCAGATGGCCATCGACGCCGACCTCAACGCGGGTCTGCTGAGCAACGACGAAGCCAAGGCGCGCCGCCAGGAAGTGGCCAAGGAAGCCGACTTCTACGGTGCAATGGACGGCGCCTCGAAGTTCGTTCGCGGTGACGCCATCGCCGGCATCCTGATCCTGCTGATCAACCTGTTCGGTGGTTTCGCCATTGGCGTCTTCGTCCACGATCTGGCGGCGGGCGAAGCCTTCAAGCAGTACGCCCTGCTGACCATCGGTGACGGTCTGGTCGCGCAGATCCCGGCGCTGCTGTTGTCCACCGCCGCAGCGATCATCGTCACCCGCATCAACGAATCCAGCGACATCACCAGCCAGGTTCAGCGCCAGCTGCTGGCCAACCCGGCATCGCTGTATACGGTGGCCGGCATCCTGTTCGTGCTCGGCCTGGTGCCGGGCATGCCGCACCTGGCGTTCATCGGCTTTGCCGCGCTGATCGGCTTCATCGGCTGGCGGGTGTCGCTGCACGAGCCGCCAGCCGCCGGTGCCGATCTGAAGGAAATCCAGGCCATCGGCCAGGCGATGGACAAGGAAAAGGCCCAATCGCTGGCCTGGGAAGACATTCCCCTGGTCGAGCGTTTGTCAATTTCGCTGGGCTATAAGCTGGTCGGGCTGGTCAACGAAGCCTCCGGCGCGCCGTTGCCAGCGCGGGTGCGCGGCGTGCGCCAGACGCTGTCCGAGCATCTCGGCTTCCTGCTGCCGGAAGTGCAGATCCGCGACAGCCTGCGGTTGAAGGCGTCGCAATATGACATCTACATCAATGGCGAAAAGATCGACGGCGCCGAACTGCATGCCGACCGCCTGATGGCGATTCCTTCGCCCGAACTCTATGGCGAGATCGACGGCATCCTCGGCACCGACCCGGCCTATCGCATGCAGGTGGTGTGGATTCAGCCCTCGGATAAATCCCGCGCGCTGAACCTTGGCTACCAGGTGATCGACTGCGCCAGTGTGGTCGCCACGCACCTGAACAAGGTGGTGCGCGAGCATTTGCCTGATCTGTTCAAGCACGACGACGTCGAGCACCTGATGCAGCGCCTGACCCTGCAGGCACCGAAGCTTGCCGAGAGCCTGAAGAACGCGCTGAGCTACACCCAGCAAATGCGCGTCTATCGCCAATTGCTGCTGGAAGAGGTGCCGCTGCGCGACATCGAAACCATCGCCAGCACCCTGCTCGAATGCAGCGAAACCACCAAAGACCCGGTGCTGCTGGCTGCCGACGTACGCTACGCATTGCGCCGCAGCATCGTTTCGATGATTGCCGGCGATCGTCGTGAACTGGCGGTGTTCGTGCTGGAAAATGCGCTGGAAAACACCTTGCTCAATGCGCTGGCGATTGCGCAGCAAGCCGGTCAGGTGAGCCTGGACAACATCCCGGTGGAACCGAGCCTGCTCAACCAACTGCAGAACAGCATGCCGGTGGTGAAGGAAAAACTGCGCAAGGATGGCCACCCACCAATCCTCACCGTGATGCCGCAGCTGCGTCCGTTGCTGTCGCGCTACGCACGGGTGTTCAGCCCGGGCCTTCATGTGCTGTCGCAGAACGAGATTCCAGATCGGGTCGGGGTGAACATTCTCGGGACGCTGGGTTAACCAGTCGCAGTCCTTGGCCCGCCGTGAGACGGCCAAGGGCGCCCAGTTCGTGCTGCCTGTCAGCGGCCTGCCCGAACGTCCAAGGATCGCCAGCAAGCTGGCTCCTACAAGTGCGGAACGGCGCTCCCGCTCACTGTCCGTGCGGGCTGCTTATGTAGGAGCGACCTTGGTCGCGATCAAGGATCCGTCGTGGCGACTCGCACGCAGACCAAGGATCGCCAGCAAGCTGGCTCCTACGGGTGCGGGGAGGCGGCCCCGCTCACTGTCCGTGCGGGCTGCTTATGTAGGAGCGAGCTTGCTCGCGATCAAGGGGCCCGCCGCGGCTACCTCTCGAAGCAGCGCTTGCTGCTATAGCGCCTACTGGGCAAACACGGCCCGCTTGGATTACTACAGGTTCTCGGCCAAGAACACCAAGCTCCGCCCATGGGCCAGCGCCGCAGCGTTCTGGTTGTACATGGGCCGTGCCCAGCAGTTGAAGCCGTGGTCGACGCCCGGATAGGTCTCGATCTGCGCTTGACCGACCTGGGCCATCTTTTCCTGGACGGCGGCCACCGCGTCGGAGTCGATGTGGTCGTCTTCTTCGGCGAAGTGGAACAGCGTCGGGCAGGTAATCCGCTCGGCCTGGTCCAGGCGTTTCTCGATGCTGCCGGGGTAGTAGCAGACTGCGGCATCGACGCCCGCATTGGCCGCGCTCAGAAACGACAGCACGCCGCCCATGCAATAGCCCACCGACGCCACGCGGCCGTTGCAGTCATCGCGCCCGCGCAGCAGCTCGACGCTGCGCCGTAGATCGTCGATCGCCAGGTCGAAATCCAGCGCCTGCATCAGCGAGAAGGCCTGCTCCCAGTCCTCCTCGCCATAACCAAGCTGGACACCCGGTTCGCTGCGCCAGAACAGGTCCGGGGCCACTACGACGTAGCCATCGGACGCGTACTGGTCGGCGACCGACTGGATGTGTTCGTTCACACCGAAGATTTCCTGAATCAGCACGATGCCCGGGCCATGGCCGGCGGGCGGCAGTGCCAGGTAGCCCTTGAAGGTCTTGCCGTCTTGCGCGGGAATGTCGATCCACTGTGAAGTCATGCCTGTCTCCGTTGGGTTGCGAGTTGCCGGACAATTTCAGGCGCACCTAAGAGCACCGGTCGAACAGGTGCGACAGGTACAAAGGGGCTGAGTTCGCGCGGGCTCAGCCCTGTGTTCAGTCACGCTATGTCCGCCTGTCATCACGGCAGAGGCAACGAGGAACATTCCGCCGCGCGCCTTGGGTCAGAGGTTCTGACTCGGCAGCCCGGCTCCATTAACATGCCGGGCTTGCTTCGACACATCACCAACACGGAGACGACCGATGCCTCAGGCGCCCGCGCCAGACGCTCATGCCCTTAGCGGCGAGCCGAACAACCCGCGTCTGTATCGAAAGATCGCCTGGCGGCTGATTCCGTTTCTGTGCTTCTGCTACCTGGCCGCCTACCTGGACCGCATCAATGTCGGCTTCGCCAAGTTGCAGATGGCCGAGCAACTGCAGCTCAGCGAAGCGGCCTTCGGCCTGGGTGCGGGCCTGTTCTTCGTCGGCTATATCCTCTTCGAAGTGCCCAGCAACCTGATCCTCAAGCGTGTTGGCGCGCGGGTCTGGATTGCGCGGATCATGATCACCTGGGGCGTGTTGTCGGCCTGCACCATGCTGGTCACCACGCCGGCGCAGTTCTACGTGGTGCGCCTGCTGCTGGGCGTCGCCGAAGCGGGCTTTCTACCGGGCGTGCTCTATTACCTGACATTGTGGTTCCCGACCTATCGCCGAGGGCGGATCATCGCGCTATTCATGATCGGCCTGCCGCTATCAAGCGTGATCGGCGCGCCCTTGTCCGGCTGGATTCTCGGTGCATTCGATCAGGTGCAGGGCCTGCGTGGCTGGCAATGGCTGTTCCTGCTCGAAGGCATTCCCAGCGTGCTGCTCGGCCTGATGGCGCTACGCGTGCTGCCCGACAGCCCGAAGCGCGCCGACTGGCTGGATATCAACGAGCAGGGCCAGGTGCTGCGCGACCTTACCCTCGATGAGGCGCAGAGCCCGGCCAGTGGCGAGACCTTTCGCCAGGGCTTCTTCAACCTCAAGGTGTGGATGCTCGGCGGCATCGACTTCGCGATCTTGCTGAGCGCGTATGCGCTGGGCTTCTGGATGCCGACCTTCATCCGCAACGCCGGCGTCAGTGATGTGTCGGAGATCGGCCTGCTGACCGCCGTGCCCAGCATCGCCGCGGTGCTCGGCATGCTTGTGCTGGGCGCCAGCTCCGACCGCTTCCGCGAGCGCCGCTGGCACATCATCCTGCCGTTCTGGATTGGCGCCGTCGCCATGGCAACCAGCACCGCGTTCACCGACAACGTGATCATGACGGTGCTGCTGTTCTCCATTGCCCAGGCGGCCATCATCGGGGCGGTTCCGGTGTTTTTCAGCCTGCCGGCGACATTTCTCACTGGCACCGCGGCAGCAACCGGCTTCGCCCTGGCCTGCTCCTTGGCGAACATCGCCGGCCTGGTCAGCAATACGCTGATTGGCGTCACGCTCGACCTCACCGGGGAAAGCGGTGCGGCGTTGTGGTTCTTCGCGGCGTGTCTGGTGCTCGGCTCGCTGCTGGTGATCGCGCTGCCGGCCAAGGTGGTGAATCGCTAATCGCGCCGCTTGGGCATCAATTCGCCAATCAACCGGGTGTATTCCTCACTCGGGCGATCCAGGGAGAAGCCCATTTCGAAACTGTCGCGGCGGGAATCTTTGCGCACCCACTGGCAGAGCACCACGATCTGCACTTCACGGGTTCGATCGCCCACGGTCGGCACGTGCAGGCACATCTCATAGCAGCCGTTCACGCCCAATGGCTGCTTGGCGACCAGGCGCAACCCGCCTTTCGACAGGTCAGCCACGTAACCCATAGGGTCGCCGCTGAGACGATTGGTGACCTGGATACGGCTGAGATGGCGGAAGGTGAGTCGGCTGTGTTGGCGCATGGCGAGGCTCTGGCAGTCCTTTGTTCCGCTGCGAAACGGCTGGGATCGTCCTCCCAGGCATAACGGTGGCGGCGTGCTTAAAGGCTGCAAGCGACCGAAACACAACGGAAATTAAGGGATCAGCCAATTATTTTTACAGCTAGCGGAGCGGGGCCAAGGCTCCGCTCCGCAACCCTGGCTAGCGCTCGGGGCGATCCTGCTTGTTGCGCTTCAACGCTTCTTCATCGCTGACCTCATCGGCCATGCCCGGCGGGACGTTGTAGGCGCCGCCTGGGACATCGTCACGATCACCGCCAGCAGCTTCGCCATTGGTGGTCCTGTCCGCCTGGTCGATGCGCTCCTCGTTGCGATCGTTGATCGTTTCCAGGTTTTCCTTGCCGCGTTCGGATTGATTCATGGGGACCTCCGTCTGGTTGCTCATTCGGACACCGCTCGGCATCTCTATAGGTTAGGAAGACGCGCGATCGCAGAAGTTGCATGCAAATCTGCCGAGATGGCCGGCCATTCGGCAGGCGCGCTGAACTAATCCGGCATAGCAACGGCCAAAAAATCATCTGGGGGTTTCCCCACTGCCACCGTGTGAACCTATGCAACTGACTCGAAGCCTGCCCGTCGACACCACGCCTGTAACCTGTGAGGTGGCAGCGCCTTCCAGGGCGCTTTACTTCGCCCTGCTCGACGCTCCCGATGACGCAGCCGTGCGCAATCGCGCCGCTGACTACCTCAATGCACAGTTGGACGAAGCCTCAGCGCTGCCCTGCGACCTGCCGCACGACCCAGCCGGGCTCGGGGATTGGCTGGACGCACACACGGCAAAGGTCGGCGGGCAGTATCAGGCCTACCTTGACGAACGCCGCGCCGGCGGGCCACGCCGCTACTTCACCAGCAAGGCTCATGCGCTGCACTTTCTGCGCGGTGTAGCGCCGACCAAACTGGTCGATGGCGCCTGGCTCTATGGCCTGCTGCAGCGCTGGGACGATGCGCGTTTCACTTCGCTGATTCAGACCTATCTCGAGGAGCTGGGCGAAGGTCAGCCGGAAAAGAACCACGTGGTGCTATACCGCAAGCTGCTCGCCAGCCAAGGCTGTGACGACTGGCAGACGCTGGATGACGACAACTTCGTCCAAGGCGCCATCCAGCTCGCATTGGCCGAGCACGCCGAGCAGTTCCTGCCTGAGGTGATCGGTTTCAACCTCGGCTACGAACAACTCCCGCTGCACCTCTTGATCAGCTCCTACGAGCTCACCGAGCTGGGCATCGACCCCTATTACTTCACCTTGCACGTGACGGTCGACAACGCCGACAACGGCCATGCGAAGAAGGCCATTCAAGGCTTGCTTGCGGCCTGGCCGCAGGTGGGCGACAGCGAAGAATTCTATCGACGAGTCATGAACGGCTATCGCCTGAATGACCTGGGTGCGAGCACGCTTTCGGTGATTGGCGGTTTTGAACCCGAGCAGGAAGTGATGCGCGTGCTGGAGAAAAAGGCCGGCGTCGGCCAGTTCGTGCATTCGGACTACTGCCGCTTCGATGGGCGTACCGTGAACCAATGGCTGGCCGAGCCGGAACAGATCCCGCAATTCATCGAGACGCTACAGCGCCGCCGCTGGATCAAGCGTCACGAAGACCCACAGCACAGCCGATTCTGGCAGCTGATTACCGGCGAACAAGCCCCGATGTTCGGCGTTTTCAGCGCCCACGAGCAGCAATTGATTCACGACTGGATCGCTGGCGACTGGCTGGCCGAGCAGACACCCACCCGTGGCAAGCCGCACCCGTCGCTTGCACAACGCCAGGTGCCGTTCAGCAGCCGTCGACGGACATCTACCGAGCGGCCGGCAAAGCCGGCGCTGGTGCAGCAGGGCCAGCACGTCAGCGACTTCGATCAGGAAGCCTTGCTGCTTGAACAGCAACTGACACAGCTACCCACACGTGAAGCACGCATGCGCCACCTGCTGCCGCTGTTGGCACCGACGCGCCACCACAGCGCGGCCGGACTGCTGGCCACCCGCATCTTCACCGGATTATTCAATTGAGGCGAACTCGCCAGGGAATCTGAAATGCCCACGGAAACTGCCCAGGACCGCGCGCTGCTGCACCTGGCCCAGGCGCTGCGCGAGCGCGGTTATCACTTCATCACCCCCACGCCGCTGACGCACGAGCGGGTCAACGCGCGGGTGGAAAACCAGCTGGCTAAAGATCTGGAAGGTGTCTTCGGCTGGAGCCGGCCGTTCCAGCATGAGCTGCTGCCGCCGGCAATTTTCAGCCTGATGGATCAAGCCGGCGTGCTTGCCCCCAGCGACTCACGCTGGCGTAGCCGGGTGCGGATGTCGAGCCTCGACGGCCAATTGTTCGTACACTCGGCCTACCCCACCGACGCGTCAGACGCCGTGTTTTTCGGCCCGGATACCTACCGGTTCGCCAATGCCATCCTGGCCCACCTGAACAACCACAAAGGTCAGATCGGGCGTGCCGTGGACATCGGATGTGGCTCCGGTGCAGGGGCCATCCTGACGGCACTGGCACGGCCACAGGCAGAGGTGCTGGCGGTGGACATCAACCCGGCCGCGCTGCGCATGACCCGCATTAACGCGGCGCTGGCCGAGGCTGACAACCTGAAGGCCCACCACAGCGATCTGCTCAATGACATAGATGGTCAGTTCGACCTGATCCTGGCCAACCCGCCCTATCTGGTCGATCCGGACGAGCGCGCCTATCGCCACGGCGGAGGACCCTTGGGGGCTGGGCTTTCCTTGGCGATTTTCGACAGCGCACTGGCGCGTCTCGCCCCGTGCGGCACCTTGCTGCTCTATACCGGCGTAGCGATGAAGGGCAATCAGGACCCATTCCGCCGCGAAATCGAGCAGCGTCTCGACGGTCACGGGCTGGAATGGCGATATCGAGAAGTCGATCCCGATGTCTTCGGTGAAGAGCTGCTCGACGGCGCCTATACCGAGTGCGACCGGATTGCGGCGGTGGTGTTGGAAGTCACCCGATCGGCGGGCTGAACGTTACCGCGTTGAAAACGCTTCGCGGTTTTCCACCCTACGACCGGCCCAGACGTAGGGTGGATAACGCCGCAGGCTTATCCACGGGCACCAGGACCTTTATATGGGCAGCAGCACCAGGCAGACCGACAATGTGATCAGCGAGCCGAGCGTCGAAAGCAACACCACGCGCGACACTCGCGACGCCTCGCGTCCATAGAACTCTGCGAGCATGTAAGGCCCGGTGCCGGTGGGTAGTGCGCTGAGCAAGAGCGCCGAATACGCCCACAGGGTCGGCAGCTCGAACACCTGAAAGGCCAGATACCAAGTGATCAGCGGCTGCACCACCAGCTTCAACGTGACCAGCGGCCAGACACCACTCACCGTGCCACCCGGCTGCGGTTGCGCCAGGAACAACCCCAGCGAAACCAACGCGCACGGTGCCGCCGCCGCGCCCAGCAACTTTAGCAGCGTCGCCACCGGCACCGGCAGATCCAACCCGCTCGCCGCCCATAACCCACCCAGCAGGGGCGCCACCACCAGCGGATTACGCAGCAGCGCGACACTGACCTTTCGCAACGTCTGGTTGAAGCCCTGCCCGGCGTGCAACCCGGTCTCCACGCACGCCAGCGCAATGGCGAACAGCACACAGACGACGATGATCGACGCCACCATAGCTGGCTGCAGCGCTTCGTCGCCCAGCACCAACATGCACAGCGGAATGCCGATGTAGCCGGTATTGGCATAGGACGCACCGAGCGCATCGAGACTGGCGTCGGCCAGCGGCTGCTTTTGCAACAGTCGATAACCAAGCGTGAAGCCGAACACACCGAGGCAGCCCACCGAGAACGCCGTGATAAAGCCTGGTTGCCAAAGCTGCTCCCAGGTGGAATTGCCGACGACACTGAAGAGCAGCGCTGGCAACCCCAGCCAGACCACGAATCGGTTCAGCTCGGAGGCGCCCGTCGGGCCCATGCGCCCGGTACGGCGACAGATGAAACCCAGCAGGATCAGAGCGAAGACTGGGAGGACGATGTTAACGACGGCGGACATGGACTCTCATTGTGTGGTGGCCGCCAGAGGGTGGTGGAAGGGGGCCGGCTGCCGACCTTAGCAAAAAAATGGCTCATCGCATGCCTGGAGGCGGATCGTCACTCGACTGGCAAACGGGTTTGGCTGGGTGTTTCGCTTTTCACAGCGATGGACCAGTGGGTTGGGACCTTGGTGGTGGACGGTTTTGCTTCGCTTGTTAGCGCACGGCCTGGCAGACAACCCCAGCCGCGCCTTTCATGAGGCCTGAACGCAGGCCGCACGCAGGGGTTGAGAAGCATGGATGCCGCGAGAGCCGCTAGTGGTTCGGGACGCGCAGCCGTGGAGGGCCCTTCGCGGCGGGCGCTGGAACGTCAATGGAGAGGGGGAACCCCGGCGCAGCCGGGGTCAGCGTATTTGCTAACTTTTCAGGGCCGGCCTTCCGGCGACTGACCAAAGTGAGTCGCTCAGCAGGGCGAAACCAAGCCCTCAATCAGCCCGCTAATCGCCGTGAAAGCGAAGCGCCTAACCCATACACCCAACCTCGCAAAATCGGCTACCGCCGAGCACGCTCCTTCTAATGCAACAAAGTCGACACCGGATACCCGTTCGGCTCGGCACGCCCTGCGGCAAACTCCGCTTCGACTCGGCCACGCATGGCATCCGCACCCTGCGGGAAGCCACTGCGGTCGCTGTAATCCCATTCCGTCACCAACTGGCCTTCGCTCGCCAGCCCCTTTGCACAGGAGATGTCCAGCGCAGTGATGCCGGCCACAGCGCCCGCTGCGATGGCAGCGTTGACCTGCTCGGTGCCCTTATCGATGCTCAAGCCGAGGCCGATAAGGTCCAGCGCATCGCCGCCGATGCGGCCGTAGATCCAGGGCTTGGGATCGTCACTCAGCAATAGCCCGACGCCGGTGGCGATTTCCCGCGCGCCACAGGCGCGAATCAGTCCTTCGTTGCCGGGCACGCCGAGAAAGCGCGCCAGTTTGCCGGGCATCAGCACCTCGGCCAGACCCAGCCCGATGCTGAACCAGCCGAGGCCACGGGCCAGCGTACGGGCAGAGTGGTTGGTATGGGTGACACGATGTGGAACGCTCATGAATCAGTCCCTCCTCAGGGCATGGAGAAGCAGCCGACCACGTCCCGCTAGCGAGACGCGAGGCCCGGCCCTCAGGGTTTGAGAACGACCTTGATACAGCCGTCATGCTTGTCGCGGAAGGTCTTGTACATCTCCGGACCCTGCTCGAGGCTGACGCTGTGGGTAATGACGAAGCTGGGGTCGATTTGTCCTTCCTGAATCCGCTTGAGCAGATCATCGGTCCAGCGGTTGACGTGGGTCTGGCCCATGCGGAAGGTCAGGCCTTTGTTCATCGCCGCGCCGAATGGAATCTTGTCGATCAGCCCACCATAGACGCCGGGAATCGAGATGATGCCAGCCGGACGGCAGACATAGATCATCTCGCGCAGCACGTGAGGACGGTCGGTTTCCATCATCAGCGCCTGCTTCGCGCGGTCGTACATGGAGTCGATGGAGCGCGCCGCATGGGCCTCCATGCCCACCGAGTCGATGCACTTTTCCGGGCCCTTGCCGCGGGTCAGCTCCTTGAGGCGTTCGAGCACGCTTTCTTCATCGAAGTTGATGGTGATGGCGCCACCGGCGCGGGCCATGGACAGCCGCTCGGGCACGTTGTCGATGCAGATGACCTGCTCGGCACCCATCATGATCGCGCTGCGGATGGCGAACTGGCCGACCGGACCTGCACCCCAGACGGCCACGGTATCGGTGGGCTGGATATCGCATTGCGCCGCGGCCTGCCAGCCGGTGGGCAGGATGTCGCCGAGGAACAGCACCTGCTCGTCGGTCATGCCATCCGGCACCACGACGGGGCCGACGTCGGCATAGGGCACACGGACGAATTCGGCCTGGCCGCCGGCATAGCCACCGGTGAGGTGTGTGTAGCCATAGAGGCCGGCGGTGGTGTGGCCGAAGACCTTGTCGGCCACGTCCTTGTTGCGGTTGGTGCGCTCGCAGACGGAGAAATTGCCGCGCCGGCACTGATCGCACTCACCGCAGACGATGGTGAAGGGCACCACAACACGGTCACCGACCTTGAGCTTTTTGTTCGCCGAGCCGACCTCCATCACTTCGCCCATGAACTCATGGCCCATGATGTCGCCGTGCTGCATGCCGGGCATGAAGCCGTCGTACAGGTGCAGGTCGGAGCCGCAGATGGCACAGGACGACACTTTGATGATGGCGTCGCGGGGGTCTTCTATCGACGGATCGGGTACATGGTTGTCGCAGCGAATGTCGTGCTTGCCGTGCCAGCGAAGGGCTCTCATTGGAAAAATCTCCTGCTTCGGTGTTCGAAAACGCCGCCGTGGTTGGTTCTTCCTGATGTCTTCGCCGCGCTGCGGCAGCTGCTCCTGACCCGACTGCTGCCATGCGGCAAGGTGTACGGCGTGCGTGCTATCAGATTTTTAGTAAGCAGCGTGCCGGCAGAGTTGCCTGGTTCCGGCGCAATGAAGCGAAATCACCGACGAACAGTGATCGTTTGCGCCGAATTGAAACGTTATATCAACTATTCACAGCGCGTTCGTGTCATTTCTGTGGCGATCATCGCGGGCCGGGCATAGCGCTTTTCGTAGGAGTGAGCTTGCTCGCGATCAGGGGCTGGCGCGGCTCCGGTGCAACAGCAGAATACGGATCGCCAGCAAGGACTGGGTGTCCCCCTGGCTCCTACAGAAGCCGCGGCCATCATCGCGGGCCTCATTGCCGCTCAGCCTTTGCCCGGGCGGATGGAGGCGTAACCGTTGCGATAGCTGGGGTATTGCGGCACCCAACCAAGCGCCCGCGCTCGGGCGTTGCTGCACCGTTTGCTGCCAGCACGGCGGGTCATGGCCTGCTCGGCCCATTGGGTCACGCCGAGTCGCTCGCGCAACCAGTCCACCACTTCGTGCAACGGCGCAGGGTCATCGTCGACACCCAGGTAGCAATCTTCCAGAGCGCCACCGTTCAGATCGGTCTGCAGCAGGCAGGCCAACAGGGCCGCAGCATCATCGCGATGGATGCGGTTGCTGTACTGCGGCGGATCGCGTTCGACCCGCAGACCCGAGCGCACCTGGTTCTGCATCCATGGCCGCACCGGGTCATACAACCCCGCCATGCGCACCCGCGTCGCTGGAAAGCCGCACTCAAGCGCCAGCTGTTCGGCCTCGAGCATCACCTGCCCGGTGTAGCCAGTAGGCTCGGTGGCCGAGGTTTCATCAATCCACTCGCCGCCGTTCTGCGCGTAGACACCAGTGCTGGAAACAAAGAAAACGCGCTGCGGGCGTTGCCCCCGCTGCTCAAGCCAGCCAAGCGCATTGCGCAGGCCCTCAACGTAGGCCTGCCGATAACCGGGCTCGTCGTGCTGGCTGGCCGAGGCGGCATACACCAGGTAGTCCAGCTTGCCATTAGGCCAGCCACGCGGCACCTCGCTCGAGGCAAGGTCGCCACGTACTGGAAGGATAGGTACCGGCAGGCTCGCCGCCTGACGTCGCAGGCCGTACACCGTCCAACCTGCGCGGCTCAGCTGCAGGCCGAGGCGAATACCGACATCGCCGCAGCCGGCGATCATTACAGAGGGTCGAGTTGCCATGGCGGTTGCTCCATAACCGATGCGGACCACCGATTCGGCCCGCCTTTTTTGAGTGTACTGCTGTCAGCAGGATTTCCGCTGATCCCTTAATAAGGGAACGGCTGCTGGCCAGTTGGTTCGAACACGAGCAAAGGCTATGCTAGCCCGCACTCTGATGGAATAACGCTATGACACTGACCGAACTGCGCTACATCGTCACGCTCGCCCAGGAATCTCACTTCGGCCGCGCTGCCGAACGTTGCCACGTCAGTCAGCCTACCCTCTCGGTGGGTGTGAAAAAGCTCGAGGACGAACTCGGCGTGCTGATTTTCGAGCGGACCAAAAGCGCGGTACGGCTGACACCGGTCGGTGAAGGCATCGTCACCCAGGCGCAAAAGGTGCTGGAGCAGGCGCAGAGTATTCGCGAGCTGGCCCAGGCCGGCAAGAATCAGTTGGCCGCCCCGCTCAAGGTTGGCGCCATCTATACGGTCGGCCCCTACATGTTCCCGCATCTGATCCCGCAGCTGCATCGCGTGGCACCGGACATGCCGTTGTACATCGAAGAGAATTTCACCCACATCCTGCGTGACAAGCTGCGCACCGGCGAGCTGGACGCGATCATTATCGCGCTGCCTTTCCAGGAAGCCGACGTTCTGACCCTGCCGCTGTATGACGAGCCCTTCTATGTGCTGATGCCCGCTGGGCATCCCTGGACGAAGAAGGAAACCATCGACAGCGAGATGCTCAACGACAAGAGCCTGCTGCTCCTGGGTGAGGGTCATTGCTTCCGCGATCAGGTGCTCGAAGCCTGCCCGACCACGCGCAAAGGCGAGGCGCCGAGCCACACCACGGTGGAATCCTCGTCGCTGGAAACCATCCGCCACATGGTCGCCTCCGGCCTTGGCGTGTCGATCCTGCCGCTGTCGGCGGTCGACAGCCATCACTACTCCCCTGGCGTGCTGGACATCCGTCCGCTGACGCCGCCTGTGCCATTCCGTACCGTGGCCATTGCCTGGCGTGCCAGCTTCCCGCGCCCGAAGGCTATCGAAGTGCTGGCCGACTCCATCCGTCTGTGCTCGGTTGCAAAACCGCCCGCCGACAAAGCCTGACGTCATGAGCGAGCTGGCAGCGGTCCCGGTGACCGCATTGAAGGGCGTCGGCGCGGCGCTGGCCGAAAAGCTCGCCAAGGTTGGCCTGGAAACCCTACAGGACCTGCTGTTTCACCTGCCACTGCGCTACCAGGACCGCACTCGCATCGTGCCGATCGGCGCCTTGCGCCCCGGTCAGGATGCGGTCGTCGAAGGCACCGTCACCGGCGCGGATGTGGTGATGGGCCGGCGCCGCAGTCTGCTAGTCCGTCTGCATGACGGCAGCGGCAGCCTCAGCCTGCGCTTCTACCATTTCAGCCAGGCGCAGAAGGAAGCCCTCAAGCGTGGCACCCAGGTACGCTGCTACGGGGAAGCGCGACCAGGCGCCTCGGGGCTGGAGATCTACCATCCCGAATACCGCGCGCTCACTGACAGCGAGCCGGTGGCCGTCGAGCAGACACTGACGCCAATCTATCCAACCACCGAAGGCCTGACCCAGCAGCGCTTGCGCCAACTGACCGCGCAAGCCCTGGCACGACTCGGCCCGCACAGCCTGCCCGACTGGTTGCCCGACGAGCTGACCCGCGACTACCGATTGGCCAAGCTGGACGAAGCGATTCGCTACCTGCACCGGCCGCCGCCCGATGCCGATCTGGAAGAGCTCGCCGAGGGCCGCCATTGGGCCCAGCACCGCCTGGCCTTCGAGGAGCTGCTGACTCACCAGCTTTCGATGCAACGCCTGCGCGAGAGCAGCCGCGCCCAGCACGCACCGCCCTTACCGGCTGCCCGCGACCTGCCGCAGCGTTACCTGCAAAACCTCGGTTTCCAGCCCACCGGCGCGCAGCAGCGAGTGGGTGCCGAGATCGCCTACGACCTCGCCCAGAACGAGCCGATGCTGCGCCTGGTGCAGGGAGACGTCGGTGCCGGCAAGACGGTGGTCGCCGCCCTCGCCGCCTTGCAAGCCTTGGAGGCGGGCTATCAGGTGGCCTTGATGGCGCCGACCGAGATCCTCGCCGAACAGCACTTCATCACCTTCTGCAAATGGCTCGAACCGCTGGGCATCGAAGTCGCTTGGCTGGCCGGCAAGCTCAAGGGCAAAGCGCGAACCGCATCGCTGGAGCGCATCGCCGCCGGCTGCCCAATGGTGGTCGGCACTCACGCGCTGTTTCAGGACGAAGTGCGGTTCAGCAGGCTCGCGCTGGTGATCATCGACGAGCAGCACCGGTTCGGCGTGCAGCAGCGCCTGGCGCTGCGCCGCAAGGGCGTCGAGGGACGACTCTGCCCGCACCAGCTGATCATGACCGCCACGCCGATCCCGCGAACCCTGGCGATGAGTGCCTACGCCGATCTGGACACCTCGATCCTCGACGAGCTGCCCCCCGGTCGTACGCCGGTCAACACCGTACTGGTGGCCGACAGCCGCCGCCTGGAGGTTATCGAGCGGGTGCGCTCGGCCTGTAACGAAGGCCGCCAGGCCTACTGGGTCTGCACCCTGATCGAGGAGTCCGAAGAGCTGACCTGCCAGGCGGCGGAAACCACCTTCGAAGACCTCTCCGCCGCGCTCGGGGGGCTTAATGTCGGGCTGATCCATGGCCGCATGAAGCCCGCCGAAAAAGCCGCGGTGATGGCCGAGTTCAAGGAAGGCCGCCTGCAATTGCTGGTCGCCACCACGGTGATCGAGGTGGGCGTCGACGTGCCTAACTCAAGCCTGATGATCATCGAAAACCCCGAACGCCTTGGCCTGGCCCAGCTGCACCAGCTGCGCGGACGGGTCGGTCGCGGCAGTGCCGCCAGCCATTGCGTGCTGCTCTACCACCCGCCGCTGTCTCAGACCGGCCGTGAACGTTTGGCGATCATGCGCGAGACCTGCGACGGCTTCATCATTGCCGAAAAGGATCTGGAACTGCGCGGCCCGGGCGAAATGCTCGGCACTCGACAGACCGGCCTGCTGCAGTTCAAGGTCGCCGATCTGATGCGCGATGCCGATTTGCTGCCTGCTGTGCGCGATGCAGCGCACGCATTGTTGGAACACTGGCCACAGCACGTAAGCCCCTTGCTAGAGCGCTGGCTGCGCCACGGCCAGCAATACGGGCAGGTTTGACGCTCGTCGGCAAACCCAAACCGCACTAACGCTAAGGCTATACTGCGCCGATCGGGAATAAAGACGGACTTTCCATGAATTCGGCTGCTGAAACCAAAAACAACATTACGCTCCCACCCATGATCGTTCAGCTGCTGGACAAGCTGGCGCTGCCTTACCGCGCCTGCGAGGACAGACCGGATCTTGATCCGGCCCGGCGCGTGCAGGCCATTCTGGTCGACGATGCCATCGGCGCGCTGCTGGTGCTCTATCCCAGCGACCATTTGCTCGATCTGCCACGTCTGGTTGATCTGACCGGGCGCCAGTTGGTGGCGGTTAAGCCCGAGCGGCTCACTCGAATGTTGTCCAAGCATGACCTGAAGGTCCTGCCCGGGCTGCCGCCGCTGACCAGCTCGCCCTGCCTGTACGAGGACCGGCTGTTGCAACAGCCGGAGCTGTTCATCGAATCCGGTCAGCCCGGCTTGCTGCTGGCGCTGGCGAGCCAGGATTTCAAGCAACTGCTCAGCAAAGCCAGCGCCGGTCAGTTCGCCGTTCCGTTGAGTACCATCCAGCCGAACCTCGACCGTCCCGAAGAGGACCGCGCGGAAATTACCAAGGCGGTGCAAAGCTTCACCGCGCGGCGCATTCAGAAGCGGCTGGAGGAAACCATCGAGATTCCTCCGCTGGCACAAACGGCACAGAAAATCATCAAGCTACGTGTCGACCCTGACGCCACAGTGGACGATATCACCGGTGTGGTCGAAACCGACCCGGCGCTGGCCGCCCAAGTGGTCAGCTGGGCCGCTTCGCCCTACTACGCCGCGCCCGGCAAGATCCGCTCGGTGGAAGATGCCATCGTGCGGGTGCTCGGTTTCGACCTGGTGATCAACCTGGCGCTCGGCCTGGCGCTGGGCAAGAGCCTGAGCCTGCCCAAGGATCAGCCGCAGCAGGCCACACCTTACTGGCAGCAGTCGATCTATACCGCGGCGGTGATCGAGGGGCTGAACCGCGCCATTCCGCGCACCCAGCGGCCCGAGGCGGGCATCAGCTACCTTGCCGGGTTACTGCACAACTTCGGCTATCTGGTGCTCGCGCATGTCTTTCCGCCGCATTTTTCGCTGATTTGTCGACACCTGGAGGTCAATCCGCATCTGAGTCACAGCGTGATCGAACAGCACCTGCTGGGCATCACCCGTGAGCAGATCGGGGCCTGGCTGATGCGCTACTGGGGGATGCCTGACGAGCTGTCGACGGCACTGCGCTTCCAGCATGACCCGCACTACCAGGGCGAGCATGCCGGGCATGCCAACCTAGTCTGCCTGGCGGTCCGCCTGCTGCGTAACCGTGGCATCGGCTCCGGCCCCTACAGCGAGATCCCGCAGGATCTCTTCGATCGCCTGGGGCTGAGCCGTGAGAAGGCCAACGAGGTGTTGAACAAGGTGCTTGATGCCGAAGCCGCGCTACGCGCCCTGGCGATGCAGATTCATCCTGCGCCGTGAGCCTTGGCCAGCAGCGCCTACGCGGCGCTGCTGGCAACCGAGCCCTGCCCGCTTCCGTTGTGCAACGGTCTAGCCCTCTGCACGGAAACTTACGCGTGCATCGACCAACCCCTCTCCGACCTGACTGATGCTGACCTCGGCGAGGCTCGCACCCGCGGCCTGAAGCTCGTCGAACCAGCGCAACAGCGACCCATAGGATGCGCTGGGGAGCGTTACCTGCAGGCTACCGTCATTGCCGAAATCGAAGCTCTCGATGGTCAGACCGCTCTGCTGCGCACTTTGCGTTACCAGTCCCTGCAACTGATCCGGTGCCAGCGAAACCGGGTTGCTGCGTGACATCTGTCGCGCCAACTCGGTGTTTTGCTCGAGATAGGCATGCAGCTCACGCTCCTGCTGGAAGTACGCTTGCGCATCACGCACGCGCTGCTGCGCAGGCGCCCAGAGCAGAACGTAGAACAACACCACCAGCAAAAAGGCGCCAAGCAAGGTAAGCGACAGGCGCTCGCGGGGTTGCAGCCGTTGCCAGCGCAGCCACAAAGGCGACTCGGCCAGGCGCACGCGCATCTGTTGTCTCAAATTCATCCCCGGCCTCCGATCACCACACGCGCGCTGACGGCATCACCGTCACGACTGGCCGACCCCAACTGGACGCTCTCCCCCGTTTGCCCGAGTCGCTGTCGCAGCTGCTCGAGCGCAGCGAAATCGCTGGCGCGCACCTGCAGGGCAAGATCACCTCGGGCCTGGTTGAAATCAAGCTGCCCGATCGACACCGGAATACCCTCGGCCAATGCCAGCGCCACTTCATTCAACAAGCGCATGAACTCTGCCGAAGCACCGGCGTTCTGGCTGATATGGTCGTCGAACTGAGCCCGCAGATTGACGATGCGTCGGTCCTCGGGAAACAGCTCGGTGTAGAGCGCCCGACTTGCCTCTGCGTATTGCTCGGCCTGGCTTTCCAGCGTCCAGGCCTGGAACAGGTTGAACACCAGTTGCACAGCCAACACCAGCGCCAGCACGATCATGACCGGCTTCCATTGACCCAGCCCGCTTCCCGCGGCGTGAATGGCGAAATCGCCCTGCGCCAGATTGAGTGCAGCCGCGCGACCCGAGGCCAGGAAACGATAGGGCTCGTCCAGCAGCTGGTAGTCGTCCAGCGGTGAGGGTGCTGCTTCCAGCGTGCCATGTCCGTGATGCGGCACAGGACACTGCCCAGCCAGGTGCGGCCACTGCGCGCTCTCGAAGGCCAGTCGCGCTTCCGGCTTGCCTCCGAGCAGCGCACGACCGTCGATGAACAGTAGCTGTGTACCGTCGCGCGGCAGCAAGTCGGCATCGACATGAATCGCGACGATGGTCAGGCCGAGCGCCTGGAGATCCTCCAGCCAGTCGGCCAGCAGCTGCCGGCGAATGGCGATGACCCGACGCCGCCCGTCATCCAGCGCATCGCCATGGGTCAGGTGCAGGTCATCGACGTTTTCGGCGAGCAGTTCTTCTACGGCATAAGCCAGTGCCTGATTGACCCAGCGCGCCTTGCGGGTCGGCAGGTTGACCGCGAACGAGCTGCAGACTTCGGCCGGCAGCACCAGGGTCACAGCCGCCGACGCCCGCTCGATGACGTTCGCCAACGGCATCCAGCCATCATCCCCTTCACCCGGCAGCCAGTAGACGCGCGTATCGCTGTCGATCCGGGAACCGCAATCAGCGGGCAGAAACAGGCAGTCCATCGGCTATCGATCTCCGTCATTGGTTGGTCGGGGCAGCCGTGGCGGCTGTCCCAGGTTGCGCTGCAGCACGCGAACATCGCCGTCGTCCTCACGCCGCAGCTGACTCACCAGTGCCAGGCGGCGGTCCGCCAGGCGCACCTCGCTGATGGCCTGAAAGAATTGACTGGTCACTGCGATGTTGGTGCTTTGAAGTTGGACACCGCTGAGCGCTGGTTGCGCCATGAAACTGGCCGTGTCACGGAACGGGGCAGATTGTCGTGCCTTCACCAGCGATTCGGCGGCGCTGGGGCTGAGGCTGTCGGCAAGGCTCGACAGCACCATGGCACTGGCCGTGTTGACGTTCAGCGGTGTATCCGCTGGCAGCACACTGACATAGGGCGCCAGACGCTGAAAGTCTTCATCGCGCATACCGAGCAGCAGGCGCAGTTCGGAGAGGTCCTCCAGCCGCCTGCCCGCCGTGCGATAAGGCGGATCAAGCAGCAGGTAGGCGTTGTCCTCCGCGCCCGTTTCGCCGCTGGGTTGCTGATCGCTGTCGATCCAGTCCATCAGCCGCTCGGCATAAGGCTCGGTGATCTGCAGGCGCAGCAGCAGCCGGCGAAACTGTGCGAGCGCTGCCGCGCTGGGCTGTTGTTCCTGCACCAGGCTGTTGAGATTGAAACGCCCGGCCAGGTCCTCGATTCGTACCTGGACCTGCCCCTGACCCTCGTCGAGATCGTACGCCGGTTGCGGCAGCGCCCAGGGCTCCAGCAGATGATCCACCGCCGGTTGCCCTGTGCCCTGACCGGACAGTTGCAGATCACGGCGCAGCATGGTTTGCGCCAGCGCCTCCCCACCCAGCGCGTAGTGCCAGGCCTGGCGCGCCTGCAGCTGGTTGCCGGTACCTCGGATCGACAGCTGCTGACGCGCAATCATCCCGGCGCAAATCACCGTAACGATGGCGACCACCAGCAGCACGGTGATGAGCGCGACGCCGCGCTGGGCCTTCATTGCATCTCTCCCACGCCGCCGGGCTCCGGTACGCCCTGGGAGTCGGGCTGGATGAATTGCGGAGCCGGCGTCGGGCCATCCGGCAACCGCAGCAGGCGGGTGATGGTGCCGTAACGCTGATGGTCAATGGAGACCTCCACGGCGAGCGGCAGCCGCCGCGCTTGTTCAGCCGGGTCACCGCGACCGAATTCGAACGGCGGCCATTCCTCGTGCCAGGTGTTCTCCGCATCCAGATAGCGCAGCCGCAGTGCCAACACATTGTCGAGCACAGGCTGCACCCGTGGCTCGCTGTCCACGTCGCGATCAAGCACCACCCAATAGACCCGCTCCAGCGTGTCGCCAACCAGCCGCCAGCGCACCCGCTGCAGGTTGGCCCGACGCATACCGGTGGGGTTTCGCCAGCCGCTGCGGGTCAGCTCCAGCGACACGCCGTCTGCGGCGCCGGCCATCTGGCCGATGAACGCGTTCTGCTCGTCGCCATAGCCGTCGCGCACCGGTCGTGGCATGGCCTGGATGAGGTCGCGTTCCAAACTCCACATCGCGCGCCCGAGTTCGCGCAGCTGCACTTCCTGCGCCCGCACCACCTCATCACTGCGCATTACCGCTTCGAGCATGCGGTAGGTGGCCAAGCCCAACAGCGCGAACAGCGCGATGGCGATCAGCAACTCGAGTAGCGTGAAGCCTGCGGTGGCACGAGGTGTGCGGATCTTCATGGGTCAACGCCAACGAAGCCGGTGAGGCTGGTCACCGCGCGCTCTTCGATGGAGCCGGCCCCGACACCCCGCCGCTGCTCGACGGCCGCGACCCAGACGCGAATACGCAGCAAACCGGGCGTGCCGCTGGTTTCCACTTCGCTCAGGGTCTGCCATTGACGGCCAGCGAACTCCAGGCGGGTATCTTCGCGGCCAACGCTCGGTGCCGGTTGTTGCAGCTGCAGCTCGGTGAGGCGGTTGTCGGCGATCCAGCCGGCCAGCGTCAGCGCTTCCAGCCGCCCAGCATTGCTCACGCTGCGCGCGGCCGCGGTCAATACCACAGCCGCGACGATGGCGAAGATCGCCAGCGCCACCAGCACTTCAAGCAGGGTAAAGCCAGCCGGGCGTGCGGGACGGTTCATCGACGGGTTTCCAGCAGCTCGGCACGCGGCATGCGAAAGCCATCGCTGGACACCGTCCAGCGGCTCCCTCCAGGTCGCTGATCGGATAGGGTCAGGGTGAACGGAGACAGCTCTCCGCTGGAAAGGATCAGCAGCTGCGGCTGCACGCGAGGGGCTCGCCGACGCTCTCGATCCTCGTCGTTGGACAGCCCGGCCGGGTCATCCTCGCGCTTGACCGGCGCCACCAATTGCAACGGCGTGCCGTCGAGTTCCAGCTCCAGGCGCATCCATTCGGGGGCCTGGTGCGCCTCGCGATCACCAACATCACGCCAGCGCGCATCGGCTTCGTCGTAGTGCATCACCCGGTAACCGTCCCGGTCGAACCGCAGGCCATATTCGCGGCTATCGAGTACGGCTTCGTCGGCCATCAGGCTGATCAGCGTAGCCACGCGCTGCGCTTCATCACGGATTTCACGCGACGAGCTGGTGTTACCGGTCGATAGCACCGCCAGGCCCACCAGGCTGCCAAGGATGACGATCACCACCAGCAGCTCGATCAGCGTGAAGCCACCGTCCCGGCGCGCCTGGGGCATGGATCAGAGGTCCCAGTTACCGATGTCCGCGTTCAGCTCAGAGCCGCCCTGCTTACCGTCGGCACCATAGGAGTACAGGTCGTACGCGCCTTCGGTGCCGGGCGACAGGTACTGGTATTCGTTGCCCCATGGATCCTTCGGCACACGCTTGAGGTAGCCGTCGCGGTTCCAGTTCTTCGGCTGCGGATTGCCGCCCGGCTTCTCGACCAACGCATCCAGCCCCTGCTGCGTGCTGGGGTAGGAATAGTTATCCAGCTTGTACATGTCGAGGGCGGCGCCGATGGCCTTGATATCGCCCTTGGCCACGGTGACCTTGGCCTGATCCGGGCGGTTCATCACCTGCGGCACTACCAGCGCGGCGAGAATCCCCAGGATCACCACCACCACCATGATTTCGATAAGGGTGAAGCCACCCTGTTTGCGTTCGTTCAACGTCATTCTCACTAGCCCACCAGTTGATTGAGAGAAAGGATCGGCAGCAGGATCGCCAACACGATTACCAATACCACAGCCCCCATGAACACCAGCATGAAGGGCTCGAAAAGTCCCACCATCAGCGATATTTGCGCAGCCAGATCGTTCTCCTGATTGCGCGCGGTGCGCGCCAGCATCTGATCCAGCTCACCGGATTTCTCACCGCTGGCAATCATGTGCAGCATCATCGGTGGAAACTCGCCGGTGGCATCCAGCGCGCGGGTAAGGCTACCGCCCTCACGCACGCGCTGCGCCGCCTCGATGACCTTGTCACGGATACGCAGGTTGGCGATCACCGCCGCCGCAATGCCCAGGGCATCCACCAGCGGCACGCCGCTGCGGGTGAGGATCGCCAGGGTCGAGGCGAAACGCGCGGTGTTAGTCGCCCGCGCCAGCCGACCCACCAGCGGAATGCGCAGGATGAAGGCATGCCAGCGGCGCTTTATCTTTTCATCACGCAGCGCCTGCCGCATCGCCAGGGCGGCGGCGACAATGCCAATGAGCATCAGCCAACCCCAATGCTGCACCACTTCGCTTACCGCGATCAGCCCTGTGGTCAGGGCCGGCAGCGCCTGCCCGGTATTGACGAACACCTTCACCACGTCCGGCACCACATAGCCCAGCAGCAGCACCACGATGGCCAGCGAGGCCACCAGCAGGATCACCGGATACAGCAGCGCCAGTTGAATCTTCTGCCGCGACTGCTGGCGTTGATCGGTGTAATCGGCCAGCTGATCGAGCACCAACCCGAGGTGACCGGCATGCTCGCCGGCCGCAACCGTGGCGCGGTACAGCTCGGGAAACGCCGACGGGTATTCACGCAGCGATCCCGCCAGGCTATGGCCTTCCATCACCCGTGCCCGAACGGCCAGCAGCATCGACTTGATCTTCTGTGACGACGACTGCGCCGCTGCCGCACGCAGCGCTTCCTCGATGGGCAACGCAGCCTGCACCAGGGTCGCCAGCTGCCGGGTCACCAGCGCCAGATCGCGCGCCGACAGCCCACGGCCAAACGCGAAACCTCCGCCACTGATGTCTTCCTTGGCCTTGGCCTGTTTGACCTCCAACGGCGACCATTGCTTCTCGCGCAACAGCTGCCGCGCCTGGCGCGCGCTGTCCGCCTCGATCAGGCCCTTCTGCTCGCGACCACGCGGATCGAGGGCGATGTATTCGAACGCCGCCATCAGCGCTCAGCCATCGCGGTCAGGTGCCCTAGCGCGGGGCAGCGGACACGAAACCGCTGGAGGGCAGTCGCCGGCCCAACGTCGGCGACGGCGGTATGGATGTATTCATCAGGGCTGGTCATGGCCGGGTAGCGATCCTTCTGCCAGTACTGCTCATGCGCTTATTCCTCGCGTGTCACGCGCAACACTTCTTCGATGGTGGTCACACCTTCTCGCACCTTGCGCAGGCCATCGTCACGAATGCTCGGGCCCAGGCGGCGGGCATGGCGAACCATGTCCTGCTCGGCCGCACGGGTGTGGATCATGCTGCGCAGGGTGTCATCGAACATCACCAGTTCGTAGATCCCGGTCCGCCCGCGATAGCCTAGCTGCCGGCACACCTCACAGCCTTCGGCGTGGTACAGCGTCGGGGCCTCGCTCGGGTCGAGGCCGAACAGCGTGCACTCAGCTTCATCAGCCACATAGGCGCGTTTGCAGTCATTACACAGCACGCGGACGAGGCGCTGGGCCAGCACGCCGAGCAGCGACGAGGAGATCAGGAAGGGCTCGACGCCCATGTCCACCAGGCGGGTCACGGCGCCGATGGCGCTGTTGGTGTGCAGTGTCGAGAGCACCAAGTGACCGGTCAGCGACGCCTGCACCGCCATGTCGGCGGTTTCCTGGTCGCGGATCTCGCCAACCATCACCACGTCAGGGTCCTGACGCAGGATGGCGCGCAAGCCGCGGGCAAAGGTCATGTCGACCTTGGTGTTGACCTGGGTCTGGCCGATGCCCTCGAGGTTGTATTCGATCGGATCCTCAACGGTGAGAATGTTGCGCGTGCGGTCGTTGAGCGTAACCAGGCTGGCGTAAAGGGTAGTGGTCTTACCCGAGCCGGTGGGGCCAGTGACGAGGATGATCCCGTGCGGCTTTTGCACCGCCTGCTCCATAATCTTGCGATCCCGGTCGCTCATGCCCAGATGGCGCAGCGTTAGGCGACCGGCCTGCTTGTCCAGCAGACGCAGCACAACGCGTTCGCCGTTGGCCGAAGGCAGCGTCGACACCCGGATATCGACCTCCCGCCCGCCGACCCGCAGCGAAATCCGACCGTCCTGCGGGATGCGCTTCTCAGCGATGTCCAGCCGCGCCATGACCTTGATCCGCGATACCAGCAATGCCGCCAGCTCGCGCTTGGGCTGCACCACTTCACGCAGAATGCCATCGATGCGAAAACGGATGACCAGGCGCTTCTCGAAGGTTTCGACGTGGATATCCGAGGCGTTTTCCTTGATCGCCTCGCCGAGGATGGCGTTGATCAGGCGGATGATCGGCGCGTCGTCTTCCTGCTCCAGCAGGTCTTCGGTTTCCTGGATCTGGTCGGCCAGGCTATGCAGATCCATGTCGTCGCCGAGGCCTTCAACCATCTGCATGGCAGCCGAAGAGTCATGCTGGTAGGCCGCGCTCAAGGCCTGCTCGAACTCGTCCTGCGCCAGCCACTGCATCGCCAACGGCCCGCCGGCGACGCGCTGTGCTTCCTGCAAGGCGGTCAGCGGCGCACCTTCGCGCGCGCACAAACGCAGGCCTTCCGGGCGTTCCAACAGAAGCACGCCGTGGCGGCGAGCGAAGGCGAACGGCAGCCGCCTGGGCTGCGCTTCTTCCATCAGGATCATTTCATTCACGTCTAGATCGGCCATGTGAATTTCTCATGAGTAATGCGATCGAACGTCGTCGGCATTCCGAAGCCAGCGCAACCAAATGCATTGGACTACAGGGAATCCATGACATTACAGGCCCTGATCCGTTTTTTTTGCACATGCGCCGCCCCGACCGGCACCAAGGTCGCATACAGACAAGCCCGCCGACGAATACAACGTCTATGGTCCGTCATTCATGATTGCGCCGCGCATAACCGGGTACGGAACCTTAGACGAAGGTCGAACCCAATACCGACGCAGCCTGCAGCGATACAAAGCAACCTAATGGTCACGTCGTGAACGAATCGCCATTGTTGCGTTCCGATTAAAACAGTTGTTTGATTTCCGCAGCCCTTGCAGAATGCCGCGCCGCAGCAGGCTCAAACCAACTAGTGCAGGGCCCGTTAGCCGATCCACACCCAGTCACCATCCGCAGTGGCCGGGCGAAAAGTAACACCAGCGGTGCGATAACCGGTTTACCGGGCAGCACGCTGGTTACGATCAAGCAGGAGAACAAGAACAATGCACATTGGTGTTCCTCTCGAAACCAGGCCCGGTGAAACGCGCGTTGCCGCGACACCGGAAACCATCAAAAAGCTGATCGGGCAAGGGCATCGGGTGACGGTGCAGAGCGGAGCTGGCGTACAGGCCAGTGTTCCGGACAGTGCCTTCGAAGCGGCAGGCGCAACCATCGCCGATGCCGCTGCGGCGTTCGCAGCAGAGATCCTGCTGAAGGTGAACGCACCGAGCGAAACCGAACTGGCTCAGATGCAGCCAGGTACGGTCTTGGTCGGCATGCTCAACCCCTTCGACAACGAAAACATTGCACGCATGGCCGAACGCGGCATCACTGCCTTCGCCCTGGAAGCGGCGCCGCGCACCTCGCGCGCGCAGAGCCTCGACGTGCTCTCCTCCCAGGCCAACATCGCCGGCTACAAGGCCGTGATGGTCGCCGCCAACCAGTACCCGCGCTTCATGCCGATGCTGATGACCGCCGCCGGTACGGTGAAAGCCGCACGCGTGCTGATTCTCGGCGCTGGTGTTGCCGGTCTGCAGGCCATCGCCACGGCCAAGCGTCTGGGCGCGGTGATCGAAGCCTCGGACGTGCGTCCGGCGGTGAAGGAGCAGATCGAATCGCTCGGCGCCAAATTCGTCGACGTGCCCTGCGAGACCGATGAAGAGCGTGAATGTGCCGAGGGTGTCGGCGGCTATGCCCGGCCGATGCCGGCCAGCTGGATGGCCCGCCAGGCACAGGCCGTGCACGAGCGCGCCAAGCAGGCCGACATCATCATCACCACTGCGCTGATTCCGGGCCGCAAGGCGCCGACCCTGTTGCAGGAAGAAACCGTGCAGCAGATGAAGCCCGGTTCGGTGGTGATCGACCTCGCCGCCTCCCAGGGCGGTAACTGTCCATTGACCGAAGCCGATCAGGTGGTGGTCAAGCACGGCGTGACCCTGGTTGGCTACACCAACCTGGCGACCCTCGTGCCGGCGGACGCTTCGGCGCTATACGCCCGCAACCTGCTGGACTTCCTCAAGCTGGTGATCGATGGCGAAGCCAAGTTCCAGCTCAATCTTGAAGACGACATCGTCGCTGCGTGCCTGATGTGCCGTGACGGCCAGGTCGTACGCACCAACGGTTAAGGGAGCCTGAACATGGACATGATTTCTGATGGCATCTACAACCTGATCATCTTCGTGCTGGCGATCTACGTCGGCTACCACGTGGTCTGGAACGTCACCCCCGCGCTGCACACCCCGCTGATGGCGGTCACCAACGCCATCTCGGCGATCGTCATCGTCGGCGCCATGCTGGCCGCCGCCCTGACCGTCACCCCGATGGGCAAGCTGATGGGCACCCTGGCGGTGACCCTGGCCGCCGTTAACGTCTTTGGTGGCTTCCTGGTTACCCGGCGCATGCTGGAAATGTTCAAGAAGAAGGAGCGCGCTGGCGCCAAGGCGGAGTCCAAGCCATGAGCATGAACCTGATCACCCTGCTGTATCTCATCGCTTCGGTGAGCTTCATCCAGGCCCTCAAAGGCCTGTCGCACCCCACCACCTCGCGCCGCGGCAACCTGTTCGGCATGATCGGCATGGGCATCGCCGTGGTCACCACGGTGTTCCTGGTGTTCAAACTCGGCTCACAGCTGGCCGAGAGCGCCAGCCCTTGGAGCGGCCTGGGCTTCATCGTTCTTGGTCTGCTGATCGGCGGCACCATCGGCACGCTGATGGCCAAGCGCGTCGAGATGACCAAGATGCCCGAACTGGTCGCCTTCATGCACAGCATGATCGGTCTGGCCGCGGTATTCATCGCCATCGCTGCCGTGCTCGAGCCGCAGTCGCTGGGTATCGTCCAGGCCATCGGCTACCCGATTCCGGCCGGTAACCGCCTGGAGCTGTTCCTCGGTGCAGCCATCGGCGCCATCACCTTCTCCGGTTCGGTGATCGCCTTCGGCAAGCTGTCCGGCAAGTACAAGTTCCGCCTGTTCCAGGGCGCACCGGTGTCGTTCCCCAACCAGCACAAGATCAACCTCGCCGTCGGCGTGGCGATCCTGGTGCTGGGCCTGATCTACACCTTCAGCGGCAACTTCACCGCGTTCATGATTCTGGTGGCGCTGGCTTTCGTCATCGGTGTGCTGATCATCATCCCCATCGGCGGCGCCGACATGCCGGTGGTGGTCTCGATGCTCAACAGCTACTCGGGCTGGGCGGCGGCCGGTATCGGTTTCTCGCTGAACAACTCGATGCTGATCATCGCCGGTTCCCTGGTGGGCTCGAGCGGCGCAATCCTCTCGTACATCATGTGCAAGGCGATGAACCGCTCCTTCTTCAACGTCATCCTCGGCGGCTTCGGTGGCGAAGCGGATGCCGGCCCCGCAGCTGGCAGCCAGGAACAGCGTCCGGTCAAATCCGGCTCCAGCGATGATGCCGCTTTCCTGCTGTCGAACGCCGACACCGTGATCATCGTTCCCGGCTACGGCCTGGCGGTGGCGCGCGCGCAGCATGCGCTGATGGAGCTGACCGAGAAGCTGACGCATATGGGCGTGACCGTGAAGTACGCGATCCACCCCGTCGCCGGTCGTATGCCCGGCCACATGAACGTACTGCTGGCCGAAGCCGAAGTACCGTACGAGATGGTCTTCGAGATGGAAGACATCAACTCCGAGTTCGGCCAGGCCGACGTGGTGCTGGTGCTTGGCGCCAATGACGTGGTCAACCCGGCGGCGAAGAACGATCCCAAGTCCCCCATCGCCGGCATGCCGATCCTCGAGGCGTACAAAGCCAAGACGGTCATCGTCAACAAGCGCTCCATGGCCAGCGGTTATGCCGGTCTGGATAACGAGCTGTTCTACATGGACAAGACCATGATGGTCTTCGGCGATGCCAAGAAGGTCGTCGAGGACATGGTCAAAGCCGTGGAATAAGCGACACCGCGACACCGAAACCCCTCCCGGCCTTGCCGCGAGGGGTTTCGTTTTTAGCGCCCTCAGCAGCCGAACACTTCGGCGCCTGAAGCACCGGTACAGTAGTTCTGCTCGCGCAACTGAACCGACACAATTCAAGCTCCCTGTGACTGTTACGTAACAGCCTGGCACGCGACTCTATCTGCCCATAACCCATCCCCGTTAATTGCGGGAAGGAGCGGCTCATGGAGCGCATACTGACTCGGAGGCAAACACTTGCAATCGGCCTGCCGCCGCTGCATAGGGTGCTGCAGCAGCTACGCCTGTGGCAACAACGCATGCGGACCCGGCGGCAGCTGGCCGCGCTCGACGAGCGCCAATTGGCGGACGTCGGGATCAGCCACAGCGAGCGCTTGGACGAGCTGAACAAGCCTTTCTGGCGCTGATACGGTGCTTTCCAGGCGACGTCGTCGAGCCGTAAGCTGAACGGCATGCCCCGCCCGACGGTCAAAGCGACTATCGGCGGGAAGCCGCGTCTATTCTGGAGAACACCATGAACAAGTATTTGTTGTCAGTTGCCACCGCTGCCTGCCTGGTGGCAGGCACCGCGTCGGCGGGAAGCATCACCGGCACCATCGACGCCATCGGCGCCTCGCTGGTCAACACCGTGGAAGGCACCTCCGATATCACCTCGAACCTGGGCGATGACAAGCTGGTACTCGACGCCAAGGACGATGCGGCCCGCTTCGTTGCCAGCAATGGCGAATCCCGTGGCGCTCAACTGGAAGCGGCACTGAAGCACATCCGCACCCAGGCACCGGCCCTGCACGCCACTGACCTTCAGCTGGCCGGCGCGATACTGGCGCTCTGATCCGCGGCGTGAGCGAGCATGAGGCTGGCTCTGGGGCTGGCGTTTCGCTAGCCTTGCCGGCTGATTGTCCAGCCTCAGGATTCACATGCGTTCGCTTTACCTTGTACTCGCCGGCTGCTGCGTCTGCGGCAGCGCGCAGGCCTTCGACAGCCTCATCGGCAGCACCGTCGCGTCTTCCTACGTCGCCAGCCAGGTGACCAGCGCCCCCTTCGACAACAAGCTGATCCTCAACGCCCGCGACGACGCCGCCGGGTTCGTTGCCAGCCACGGCGAGCTTCGTGGCGCTCGCCTGGAAGGAGCCTTGCGCTGGCTACGCGAGCGGCAACCGCAGCTGACGGCCAGCGACCTTGAACTGGCCGAGGCTATCCTCGTCCAATCACCCACTCCGCTCCCTCGAGAAGACTCATGAACCTCAAGCTGATCGCCGCGCCTTTTGCCCTGGCCCTTCTTGCCAGCGGTGCTCAGGCACAGACGCTGGTGGCAACCAGCAATATTGTCGTCAACGCCCTGGACCGCAGCATCAATTTCACCTCCGACGTGACCAGCCGCATCAGCGACATGAAGGTCGTCAGCGAAGCCCGCGATGAAGCCGCCGGCTTTGTCGCCAGCGGTGGTGAAATTCGTGGCGCGCGGCTGGAAGCCGCGCTCGGCCGCCTGCGCGGTGCATTCCCGGAAGCACAACAAGCCAGTGACCTGGCGCTGGCCGAAGCCATCCTCGCTCAGTGAAACCGTCCTGGGCCCGCTGGCTGGGCGTTGCGCTCACTGCGGTCATGGCGTTCGGCAATGTGTGCCTTGCCGAACTGCGCCTGACCCTGGATGACGCCGACCTGCAACCGGCCGAACGGGCAGCCAGCCAGCAATTGCTGGACGAAGCGGTAGCCGCGCTGCCGCCGCGGATGATGGAACGTCTGGACCGGGACGTCCGCGTCCGCTGGCATGACGGGCTGACCCACGAGGTTTATGGAAGTGCCGGCGGCGACCTGCTGCTGCTCAATCGGCGCCTGTTGCCAGCACTGACCGATGCCAGCGCGGCCAATCAACGTACGGAACGACCGCACGGCACGGTGCGGCGCGAGATGCTGGCGACACTGGTCCATGAGATTGCCCATCTGTATGACCGCGCCCACCTCTGGTCCGCGGAAACCCATCGGCAACTGGGTTTCTGTAATCAACGCGCCGACAGCCTCGGCCTGGTCGGGTTGCCGGACAGTTGCCGCGGCCAGACCGAGCGCCGATTTACCCTCAGTGATGATCCATATCTGCTTGATCTTGCCGGCTGGCCGCAACGCGTCGGCGAGCGTGGCGAGCGCGAGCGCGAAAATGCGCAACAGGCGCGCAGCCCCGATGCCTATGAGCTGACCAGCCCACTGGAATTCGTTGCGGTGAACTTGGAGTACTTTCTTCTGGACCCCAGCTACGCCTGCCGTCGGCCACTGTTGCATCGCTATTTCACTGAGCATTTCGGCTGGCAACCGGCCAGAGCGGAGGCATGCAAAGGCGCACTGCCGATCCTCAATGCCGGACACGACTTTGCGCGCACCCCGCTGATCGAGCTCGACCCCGAGCGCGTCTACGCCGTTGACTATCTGTTCGCCGAGGCCAACGACGCATGGGTCAGTCGCTGGGGCCACAGCATGCTGCGCCTGGTTATCTGTGCGCCAGGTCGGCCGCGCGGGTCAGACTGCCGCCTGGATCTGGACCATCACCTGGTGCTGTCTTTCCGCGCCTTCGTTGGCGACGTGCAGCTGTCGAGCTGGGACGGACTCACCGGCGTCTATCCGTCACGCCTGTTCGTCCTGCCGCTGGGCCAGGTGATCGACGAGTACACCAAGGTCGAACTGCGCAGCCTCGCCTCGATCCCGCTGAAACTGCAGCGTGACGAGATCGAGAACCTGGTGACCCGCAGCGCCGAAATGCACTGGAGCTACGACGGTGATTACTACTTCCTGTCCAACAATTGCGCGGTGGAAACGCTCAAGCTGCTACGCAGCGGCACCGCCCGCCCCGAACTCGTTGCGCTGGACAGCATCCTGCCCAGCGGCCTGCTGGAGCTCCTGATCAGCCGTGGCCTGGCCGATGCCAGCGTACTCGACGACCCACAAGAGGCGCTGCGCCTGGGGTATCGCTTCGATTCCTACCGTGATCGCTACCAGGCCATGTTCACCGTGCTTCGCGAGCGTCTGGGCTTGCCGCAGACGGATGTCGAAGCCTGGCTAGAGCTAAGCGCCGAACAACGCCGTCCTTGGATCGAAAAAGCCGACCTGCGCGCCAGCGCTGCCCTGCTGCTGGTCGAACAGGCGGCGCTGCGCCGGCATCTGCTGCTGGCTCAAGAAGAGTTGAAAAATCGTTATCTGAGCGGCCGCGAGCACGGCGACAGGAGCCTGGCCAAGGCGGACGAAACCCTGCAGGGCATCCTTGCCAACAGCGGTTATCTGAGCCAGCCGGCGCAATTGCTCGACGGCAACGGCTACGGGCTACCGCAGGCCAGCGAATGGCAGCGCCTGGAGTCGGAAAGCAACCAACGCCAGGCGCGCTTGAATCAGCTTACCGATGCGCTGAACGCCGAGGTGCGCCTGTTGCTCGGCGAAGAGCGACGGCTGGAGCTCGAGAGCGTCGAAACCAATCTGGCGCAGATCAGTGAACACCTACGCGGATTGCACAAGGCTGGCGGGGGTCTGCAGCTACCCTGACCCCCGTCCGCCGCGCCGTGCCCCCGTTAACGCCGATCTCGGAGGCGCCAGCTTGCTGGCGATACACATCCCGCGCAAGGTGCTAGGCCATGCGCAACGCCCATGATCACGGGCAAGAATTGGGGCGCCTCCCTCGCTCCTACAAAGCGAAGCGGATCGGCAGCGCCACATGAAGGCGCAGCCGGAGGCACCTGCCAGCAACGTGCCGGTACTTTTTCCGAGGCGAAAAAAAACCTCGAACTTCGTTGGGGGAGGGGGAAGTTCGAGGTCTAAATCCGGAACGCCATAGGCGTATCCAGAGATCTGCCAACACTTAACACAACAAGGAGCATCGAAGGGCTTTTACACCCTTCGTAGCCTATGACCAGGCTTCCGATCCGTCAGTTCAATACGGATCGAAAAATAATTTCATAACGGGGCGTGACCGCTCTAAAACGGGGCGTCCCGAGGCTGCACGAACGCGACGCGCCCTTGTCCAGCCGCCTCTCACCGCATTTTCACGCAGCTTCCCTAACCTGGCGCATTCCGCCAACGCCCCTTTCCGGCTATCCGCTGTGAGAACTGACGTCTGCTCGCCGCTGAGCGAGCCGACTACGGAACGTCGACTCGCAGGTGTCGTCAGTGCGCCTCGTCCCAGTTATTGCCGACGCCCGCCTCGACCAGCAGCGGCACGTCCAGCTGGGCTGCTCCGCTCATCAACGGAAGAATCTGCTCGCGAACCTGCTCGACCAGATCCTCACGGACCTCGACCACCAATTCATCGTGCACCTGCAGGATGACGCGCGCATCCAGCCCGCTCTCCTGCAGCCAGTTGTCCACCGCGATCATGGCGCGCTTGATGATGTCCGCCGCGGTGCCCTGCATCGGCGCGTTGATCGCCGTGCGCTCGGCACCTTTGCGCATGGCGCCATTCTTCGAGTTGATCTCGGGTAAATACAGCCGCCGGCCGAACAGCGTCTCCACATAGCCCTGCTCCGCGGCCTGGGTGCGGGTGCGTTCCATGTAGGCGAGCACGCCGGGGTAGCGGGCAAAGTAGCGGTCGATATAGGCCTGTGCTTCGCCACGCGAAACGTCGATCTGCTTGGCCAGGCCAAAGGCGCTCATGCCATAGATCAGACCGAAGTTGATCGCTTTGGCGCTGCGCCGCTGATCGTTGCTGACCTGGTCCAGCTCGACGCCGAACACTTCGGCCGCCGTGGCACGGTGGACGTCCAGGTCGTTCTGGAAGGCGTACAACAGCCCGGCGTCCTGCGCCAGGTGCGCCATGATGCGCAACTCGATCTGCGAATAGTCGGCGGCCAGCAGCTTGTAACCCGGCGCCGCGACGAAGGCCTGACGGATCCGGCGGCCTTCTGCCGTGCGGATCGGGATGTTCTGCAGGTTCGGGTCGCTGGAAGACAAACGTCCGGTCGCGGTCACAGCCTGGTGGTAGCTGGTGTGGATACGTCCGGTGCGCGGATTGATCTGCTGTGGCAGCTTGTCGGTGTAGGTGCCTTTGAGCTTGCTCAAGCTACGGTGCTGCATGATCACCTTGGGCAGCGGGTAGTCCCGCTCAGCCAGCTCGGCCAGCACGCTTTCCGCCGTAGACGGCTGACCGCCAGCGGTCTTCGACAGCACCGGGCAGCCAAGCTTGTCATAGAGGATCGCGCAGAGCTGCTTCGGCGAGCCCAGGTTGAATTCCTCGCCGGCGATCTCGAACGCCTCACGCTCCAGCTCGACCAGCTTGTTACCCAGCTCGACGCTCTGCAGCCCGAGCAGATTGGCGTCGACCAGCGCGCCGTTGCGCTCGATGCGCGCCAGCACCGGCACCAACGGCATCTCGATTTCGTTGAGGACCTTGAGCAGCGAAGGTGTGGCTTCGAGCTTGCTCATCAGCGTTTGGTGCAGGCGCAACGTCACGTCGGCGTCTTCCGCTGCATAAGGCCCGGCCTGCTCGACGGCGATCTGGTCGAAGGTCAGCTGCTTGGCGCCCTTGCCGGCGATGTCCTCGAAGCGGATGGTGCCGCGGCCCAGGTACTTGAGCGCCAGGCTGTCCATGTCATGGCGGGTCGCGGTGGCGTCGAGCACGTAGGATTCGAGCATGGTGTCGAAGGTCATGCCCCGCATCTCGATGCCGTAGTGCATCAATACGTTCATGTCGTATTTGCCGTGCTGGCAGATCTTGCGCTTGCTCGGGTCTTCCAGCAGCGGCTTGAGCGCCGCGAGCACGGCGTCGCGATCGAGCTGCTGCGGCACGCCCATGTAGCTGTGGGCCAGCGGTACGTACGCCGCTTTGCCCGCTTCGATGGCAAATGACACGCCCACCAGCTGTGCCTTCTGCGCATCGAGGTTGGTGGTTTCGGTGTCGAAGGCGAAGCAATCGGCGGCCTTCAGTTGTTCAAGCCAGGCGTCGAACTCGGCTTGCTCGAAAATCGTGCTGTACTCGGCTTCGGCCTGGATCGAACAGCCCTCGGGCTGCACCTCGCAATCCCCTCCGGCGGCCTTGGCTTCACGCAGCAGATCGTCAAGCCAGTTCTTGAACTCCAACTCGCGATATAAGGCGATCAGCGCCTCGCGGTGCGGCTCACCGGGCATCAGGTCGCCGACCTGTACGTCCAGCGCCACATCGATCTTGATCGTTGCCAGCTCGTAGGACATGAACGCAGCGTCACGATGTTCCTCGAGTTTCGCGGCCAGCGACTTGGCACCGCGGATCGGCAGGTCGCAAACCTTGTCGAGATTCTCGTAGAGCCCCTTGATGCCGCCTTCGATGCCGTTGAGCAGGCCGCAGGCGGTCTTCTCACCAACGCCAGGAACGCCGGGGATGTTGTCGACCTTGTCGCCCATCAGCGCGAGGAAGTCGATGATCAGCTCCGGACCAACGCCGAACTTGTTCTTCACGCCTTCGATGTCATAGACGCTGCCGGTCATGGTGTTGACCAGGGTGACATGCGGACACACCAGCTGCGCCATGTCCTTGTCGCCGGTGGAGATGATCACGTCGCGTCCCAGCGCCGCGCATTGGCGCGCCAGTGTTCCAATCACGTCGTCGGCTTCGACGCCGTCGACGCACAGCAGCGGCATGCCAAGGGCGCGGACGCTGGCATGCAGCGGCTCGACCTGGCCGCGGAGGTCGTCGGGCATCGGTGGACGGTGGGATTTGTATTCAGCGAACAGCGTGTCGCGGAAGGTCGGGCCCTTGGCATCGAAGACCACCGCGAAGGGGCTGTCCGGGTACTGCCGGCGCAGCGACAGCAACATGTTCAGCACGCCCTTGACCGCCCCGGTGGGCTTGCCGGTCGAGGTGGTCAGCGGCGGTAGGGCGTGGAAGGCGCGGTAGAGGTAGGACGAACCGTCCACCAGAACGAGAGGCGCTTGGCTCATGAGCAGGATCAACCTTTTCGACGGGTCCGCGGCTAGAATGCACAGGACCACTTGACGACAAAGGGACAAGGTTATCATGCGCACATTCAAACCTTTGCTGCTGGCCGGGCTGCTGGCACTGGTGCCGCTGAGCGGTTTCGCTCAGGAATCGGTCGATGGCGAACCCGACGTCACAATTCGCCAGGAAGGTGATCGCACGATTGAGGAATACCGGGTCAATGGCTTCCTCTATGCAGTGAAGATCACGCCCAAGGTCGGCAAGCCGTACTTCCTGGTGCGCGCCGATGGCGACAGCAACTTCATCCGCGCCGATAAGCCGGACATGCTGATCCCGGCCTGGAAAATCTTCAGCTGGTAACCTGGCAGCACACCTAACGGAAGGCAGCCCATGTCGGTTTTTACGCCCCTGCAACGCGAAGAGCTCGAGGTATTCCTGGCGCCCTATGGGCTTGGGCGGCTGCGGGATTTCGAGGGCATCGCGGCTGGCAGCGAAAACAGCAATTTCTTCGTTAGCCTGGAGCAGGGTGAGTATGTACTGACCCTGATCGAGCGCGGCCCGCGCCAGGATCTGCCCTTCTTCATCGAGCTGCTCGACGTGCTGCATCGCGCCGGACTGCCGGTGCCGTATGCCCTGCGTACCGACCGCGGCGAAGCGCTACGTACGCTGGCGGAGAAGCCGGCCCTGCTGCAACCGCGCCTGGCCGGCAAACACGTCAGTGCACCCAACCCCCATCAGTGCGCTGAAGTGGGTCGGTTACTGGCGCGACTGCACCTGGCGACCCGCGACCACATCATCGAGCGGCGCAGCGACCGTGGGCTGGACTGGATGCAGGAAGAAGGCCCGAGCCTGGCGCTGTCGCTAGACGACGCGCAAATGCCGCTGCTGCGTGACAGCCTTGCAGAGATTGCCGAACTGAAGCCGAAGCTTCTGGCGCTGCCGCGAGCCAACCTGCACGCTGACCTGTTCCGCGACAACCTGCTCTTCGAGGGCAGCCACCTGACCGGCGTGATCGACTTCTACAATGCCTGTTCCGGGCCAATGCTCTACGACATAGCCATCGCCATTAACGACTGGTGCTCGCACCCCAACGGCGAGATCGATGAGACGCGCAGCCAGGCATTGCTGGCTGCCTATTCCAGCCTGCGCCGCTTCACCCCGGCCGAGGCCGAACTATGGCGCCCGATGCTACGCGTCGCCTGCGTGCGTTTCTGGCTGTCGCGCTTGATCGCGGCGCAGAAGTTCGCTGGCCAACCGGTGTTGATCAAGGATCCCGACGAATTCCGCCGTATGCTTAGCGCCCGTCAGCACTGCCACAGCGCCCTGCCGTTTGCCTTTTAAGGCCCTCTTCAAGCGGAAGGCCGCCCCGCGCGCCGTGCCGGAAAAACCCTTCACGCCGTGCGCAATCAAACAGCCATGCTCGCGGTCAAAGTTCCTGCACCTAAGACCGTACGGGATGTACGCATGAACAGAGCAATGCCCCAGGAGGGGATTTCAGGAACGTTTTCGCCGGTTAAACGTCAAGTACAGCCCGTCCAGGCGCATCGTTGCACCTGGAAAGATACAGCCGGCACCAGCAAGCAGCTTGCGGCTATGGGTTTAGCCGCTGCGCCGAGCAGCAACCCTGTCCCCTGGCGCACTGCCCGCTCGGACGGCCCTATTCATACGCCGCTGCCCACCGCCGTGGCGCTCAACATCCTGATGCACCTGCCCGTCTCGGCCAGGCCGCATTGTTTTCAGGGAAAACACGCATGACCTCACGCTATGTAATCAATGCCTCGGTTACCCCGAAAGGTAGTCTGGAGACGCTGTCCCAACGGGAAGTCCAGCAACTGAGCGAAGCTGGTTGTGGCAGTACGTACACGCTGTTCCGCCAGTGCGCCTTGGCCATTCTCAATACCGGCGCGCGCATCGATAACGCCAAGACCATCCTTGAGGCCTACGACGACTTCGAAGTACGTATCCACCAACAAGATCGCGGTGTGCGTCTGGAATTGCTCAATGCGCCGGCCGATGCCTTCGTCGACGGCGAGATGATCGCCAGCACCCGCGAAATGCTGTTCAGTGCGCTGCGTGACATCGTCTACACCGAAAGCGAACTGGGAAGCCCGCGCATCGACCTGAGCAGCTCCCAGGGCATCACCGATTACGTCTTCCATCTACTGCGCAACGCTCGCACGCTGCGTCCCGGCGTCGAGCCGAACATGGTGGTGTGCTGGGGCGGACACTCGATCAGCACCGAGGAATACAAGTACAGCAAGCGCGTCGGCCACGAGCTGGGCCTGCGCAACCTGAATATCTGCACCGGCTGCGGCCCTGGCGTGATGAAGGGCCCGATGAAGGGCGCGACCATCGCTCATGCCAAGCAGCGCATCGTCGGCGGCCGTTACCTGGGCCTGACCGAGCCGGGCATCATCGCCGCCGAGGCGCCGAACCCGATCGTCAACGAGCTGGTGATCCTTCCGGATATCGAAAAACGCCTGGAAGCTTTCGTCCGCGTCGGTCACGGCATCATCATCTTCCCCGGCGGCGTCGGCACGGCGGAGGAATTCCTCTACTTGCTGGGCATTCTGCTACACCCGGACAACCGCGACGTGCCCTTCCCGGTCATCCTCACCGGCCCGGAAAGTGCCGCGCCGTATTTGCAGCAGCTGCGTGACTTCGTCGGCGCCACCCTCGGCGAAAAAGCACAGGGCTTGTACCAGATCATCATCGACAACCCGGCCGAGGTAGCCCGGCAGATGTCCGAAGGCTTGAAAGCGGTCAAGCAGTTCCGCCGTGAGCGTAACGACGCCTTCCATTTCAACTGGCTGCTGAAAATCGAGGATGGCTTCCAGCACCCGTTCGACCCGACTCACGAAAACATGGCCAGCCTGCAGCTGACCCGCGACGTGCCGCCCCATCTGCTGGCGGCGAACCTGCGTCGGGCGTTCTCCGGGATCGTCGCGGGTAACGTCAAGGACAAGGGCATTCGCCGCATCGAGCAGTTCGGCCGCTACGAAATCAATGGCGACACGGCGATCATGAAGCCACTGGATAAGTTACTGCAGGCATTTGTCCAGCAACACCGCATGAAACTCCCCGGCGGCCGACCCTACGAGCCGTGCTATCGCGTAGTGACCTGACGGAGCGGGCCGTGGGCAATGCAGCATCGACGTCCGATCTGTCGTGGAGCCGCAAGCAGCAGCTGCGCTCCCCCTCGGAGCCCCGGCCCACCTCCGCATCATGGAAACCATGCACGCCTCCATAGCTGTCTGTTGAGTATCGGCTCAATCATTCACTGTTAACGTCTGCCCATCGGCCGGGATAACCAGCCGGTGGGCCACACCGGCGCCAATCGCTGCAGCTGCCAATTCCGCTCGGGTAACTGGGCAATGGCTGATCGCTTCTAGATGGTTGGCAATCACCCTGCCCCGACTCAGTTGCGTGAACTCAAGTACCTCGTCTACGCCCATGATGATCTCATCGCCTATGTCGAAACGTGCACCCCCTGCGGGAACGACGCAGACCTGAGGTTGATGCCGCAAGACGAACTCCCGAACTGTCGCAGTGAGAAGGGTGTCGCCAGCCAGATACAGGCTGGGCTCGTTGGGTAGCTCAATCAGATAGCCGACGCCGTGCTCCATCAGCTTCCCGACCAGGCCCTTGCCATGAGTGCAGCCGACCGTGCGGATAACCCCACCCAGAAACGGGCTCGGCTGCTCATGATCGTCAGGAAGCGACTGGACGTTCAGGCCCCGTTCCGCGAGATGCGACGCATCGTGCGGGGTGCAGATGACGGGCGTCTGCCGCTCTCTAAGCCAGTGCTTGGCTGCCCGGTCGAGGTGATCGAAGTGGCCTTTCTGGCAGTGGGTAATCAAGCAGTGCGTCACCTCCTCGAGCGCATCGCCTGTTGAATCGGGCAGATCAACTACCGGGTTTCTCTGCCTAGCGGACAGTATCCGCAGGGGAGGAAGCGCTCCTTTTCTGGCCAGCATGGGGTCGACGAGAATGCGGTAAGGACCCAGTTCGACAATGATTGTGGCGTTGCGAATTTGCTGAATTTTCATGATGAAGCCCCCTTCAGGTATGACTTCATGGTGCCAATCCATCGCCGTCGCCATAATGGCCAACTTAGACATATTCAGTTCATTTCAAGCCATGACCAGAACCCTTCAGGTAGGCCTTCTCCTGTACCCCGGTTGCATGCCTGCCGGGCTGCTCGCTTTTGCGGATATGCTGCATGCCGCCAACCGTCGAACCGGGCAGCAGCTTTTTGAAACGCGCTTCATGGCCTTGCATAAAGGACCGATTGCCTGTGCCCATGGCCTGATTCTGGAAGCAACACACGCCATCCATGACGGTGCGCTCGAAGCCTTACTGATACCTGGGTTCTGGGCAGAGTCGGCGGAACATATCGACACGGCGTTGGCAGCCAATGCAGATCTCGTGGCGGCCTTATCGATACGAGGAAAACGTTGCCAGTTATGGAGCTACTGCGTGGGTGTTTGCCTGGCTGCTGCGAGTGGCCGGCTGAGTAATCAACACGCGACCGTGACCTGGTGGTTGGCTGACACCATGCTCAAGCGTTATCCGAAGGTTCGCTGGCAGATCGAGCAAAATTGCGTTTTCAACGAGCACAACGCCACCGCTACGGGAGTGAATGGCTATCTACCCATTGCACAGTCGCTGATCGAGCAACACGTCAGCCCAGCGATCTTTCGTGACCTCATCAAATTGATGGTGCTCCCACGCCCTGCACAGGCACATGACGTCTTTCAGGCCATAAGCCTCATCAAGCAGCCCAGCACGCTACTCCGTCAGGTACACGCCCTAGTGGAAAGGCTGCCGGCCGACCAAATCACCCTGTTGAAGCTGGCGTCTGAACTGGGCATGTCCGAGCGCACGCTGGCACGCAAGGTGAGAAGCGAGGCAGGCGTACCGGCGGCCACCTACGCACGGCGCATCAAGTTGAGCCAAGTCGGTGAACGCCTCACCCTGACCTCAGCACCGGTCAACGCCATCAGTACAGAGTTGGGTTTCAGCAGCGACGCCAACATGCGACGGATGTTCAAGGATTTGACTGCACTCACTCCGGCAAAGTATCGACAGCAATTTTCTCGCTGCTAGTCGCTGGGCAGATTGGTTCTGCCAGATACGCCGGCGTATCGCCCGCTTGCTACAGCGGCTGGCCAGGTTTTCTGGTAGCCAGTGGGTTGGCCCTAGCCCCGATAACGGCCCAACCGGCGTTAGCCCCAGCGACACCAACCCTCAACCACACTTGGAATTGCCGCAATTCAGGCAAGTGGCGCAGCCATCCATCTGCACCACCGCCTGGGTGTTGCACTTGCTGCACAGCTGCGCACCGGCCGGGAAGCCCTCGCCCGGCTCGACGGTCACCGCCCCCTGGCTGGCCTCGTAAGCGGCGCGCTTTTCCGCCAGGTACTTGAGCTGAGTCTCGTCCAAGGCATGACCTTCGAGCATGCCGATGTGGATTAGGTGGCGCTCCAATACGCCGCCGATCTCCGCCACGATGGATGGCATATAGACGCCGCCCTTTTTCAGATAGCCGCCGCGGGGATCGAACACCGCTTTCAGCTCCTCGACGAGGAAGGTGCAGTCACCCCCCTTGCGGAACACTGCAGACATGATCCGGGTGAGCGCGACGATCCACTGGAAGTGATCCATGTTCTTCGAGTTGATGAAGATCTCGAACGGCCGCCGCTGCTCGTGGGGCGTGCCGGCGTTGAGGACCACATCGTTGACGGTGACGTAGAGCGCATGTTCGAACAGCGGCGACTTGATCTTGTAAGTCATGCCGACGAGTGTTTCGGGGCGCTGCAAACTTTCATCCATTTCCACCACGGTGGCCTTGCCAGTGGCCTTGCCAGTGGCGTTGTCGGCGGTGACGGCGGGGCGCTCCAAGGTCTCGTCGACGACCTTGAAGCCCTTGATGCGCTGAGTGATCTTTACGGTCATTGCATGTTCTCCACGGACGGTGCGAGCCGCCCGGCTATCAGTCGGGACTCAGTATTTGCCGTAGTAGCCTTCTTTCAAGGCGTCGAACAGGTTGGCGGCAGAATTGACCTCACCGTCGTACTCGACTTCTTCATTGCCTTTCAGCTCGACCACACTGCCGTCCTCGAGAATGAAGCGGTACAGGGTCTTTTCCAGATCCGCTTCCTTGACCAGCACACCTTGGAACGCCGCCGGATTGAAGCGGAAAGTGGTGCAGCCCTTGAGACCTTGGCGCCAGGCATAGCGGTAGATGTCCTTGAACGCCTCGAATGGGTAGTCGGTGGGCACGTTGGCGGTCTTGGAAATCGACGAGTCGACCCACTTCTGCGCTGCGGCCTGAATGTCGACGTGCTGCGTCGGGGTGACATCGTCGGCAGTGATGAAGTACTCCGGCAGCTGCTCGCCCGGCTCGGTCGAGCCCGGCTTGGCGCGCGAGTTGATCAACGTGCGATAGGCCAGCAGCTCATAGCTGAACACCTCGATCTTTTCCTTGGCCTTGCGCCCCGCGCGGATCAGGTTGCGCGAATAGTGATGGGCGAAGCTTGGCTCGATGCCATTGGAGGCGTTGTTGGCCAGGCTCAGGCTGATGGTGCCAGTGGGCGCGATGGAGCTGTGGTGGGTGAAACGTGCGCCCTGCTCGGCCAGCTGATCGATCAGCTCGGGCGCGTATTCGGCGATCTTCTGCATGTAGCGCGAATACTTCGCGTGTAATACGCGGCCCGGCACCTGATCGCCCAGCTTGTAACCATCGGCTTTCATTTCTGGACGCTTGCGCAGCATCTCGGCGGTGACTTCGAAGATTTCGGTCAGCAGAGGCGCCGGGCCTTTTTCCTTCGACAGATCCAACGCCTGCTCCCAGCCGACCAGCGCCATCTCGCGCGCGACTTCTTCGGTGAAGACGCAAGCTTCGGCGCTGCCATAGCGCAGTTTGAGCAACGTCAGTGCCGAGCCGAGCCCGAGGAAACCCATGCCGTGGCGGCGCTTGCTCTCGATTTCGTGGCGCTGCTGCGCCAGCGGCAGGCCATTGATCTCCACCACATTGTCGAGCATCCGAGTAAACACACGCACCACTTCGCGATACTTGTCCCAATCGAAGCGCGCATCGGCGCCGAAGGGGTCAGTGACGAAGCGGGTCAGGTTGATCGAGCCCAACAGGCAAGAGCCGTAGGGCGGCAGCGGCTGCTCGCCACAGGGATTGGTCGCGCGAACAGCTTCGCACCACCAGTTGTTGTTCAACTGGTTGACCCGGTCGATGAGGATGAAGCCCGGCTCGGCGTAGTCGTAGGTGGAGACCATGATCATGTCCCACAGATGTCGCGCCTTGACCCGCCCGTAAATCTTGCAGGCCACGAGGCCGTCGTCGCGGACGATGTAGCCGTCATGGCTCGGCCATTCGCGCCACACCACCTGTTCGGCATCGGCCAGATCAAGCTCGGCTTTTTCCTTCATGTGCAGCGGGAAAATCAGCGGCCAGTCCGCATCGCTTTCCACCGCCTGCATGAACTCGTCGGTGATCAGCAGGCTGAGGTTGAACTGACGCAGCCGGCCGTCTTCACGCTTGGCGCGGATGAACTCGCGCACGTCCGGATGGCCGACGTCGAAGGTGCCCATCTGCGCGCCGCGGCGCCCACCGGCGGAGCTGACGGTGAAGCACATCTTGTCGAAGATATCCATGAACGACAGCGGCCCGCTGGTATGCGCGCCTGCGCCAGAGACGAAAGAGCCGCGCGGCCGCAGGGTGCTGAATTCATAGCCGATGCCGCAGCCGGCCTTGAGCGTCAGGCCGGCTTCATGCACCTTGCCGAGGATGTCGTCCATCGAGTCGGTGATGGTGCCGGACACGGTGCAGTTGATCGTCGAGGTGGCCGGTTTGTAGTCCTGCGCGCCGGCGTTGGAAATGATCCGCCCGGCGGGGATGGCGCCGTTGCGCAGCGCCCAGAGGAAGCGTTCGTACCAGTGCTCACGGGCATCCTGTTCCTCCACATCAGCAAGCGCGCGGGCAACCCGCTGCCAGGTGGCGTCGACGCTGTCATCAACGGCGCTACCGTCCTTGCGGGTCAGGCGGTATTTTTGCGCCCAGATGTCTTCGGAGGCCGTCTGAAGAGCGATTTCTGGGGTGGTTTTCGTCTCTGCCGTGATGGGCCCGTCCGTCTTCGCCATGCGCTGCGCATCCTCGTGTCGATGGAGTGGAAACCAAAGCACGAAGCATAGCCATGAGCGCCAGAAGCACTATGACGCGCATCAAGTCGGCCGACGGACGACCCGGACAAGCGCCGGGCGGAGCGTTGCCGCCGAGCGCTATGAACCAAGGGTCAGAGCGATTCCAGACATTCCGCCAGCGAGCGACCGAGGTTATCGATCAACTGCTCGTAGCCGCCCGCCGAGGCGTCGATGCCATGACCCAGCGCGTCCAGCTCGGTCACCTTGACTGGCAGTCCCCGGATCAGGCTATCCGCCAGACGCGGACGAACCGGTGGCTCGTAGAACACGCAGCTCGGACCGGCCTGTTCCAGACGCTCTCGCATGGCGGCAACATGTCGCGCGCCGGGCTGGGCTTCGCCACCGGCGCTGAACACGCCTGCGTGTTTGATCCCATAAGCGGCTTCGAAATAATCGAAGGCTTCATGGAAGACGAAGAACGGCTTGGTTCGGGTTTCGCTCAGGCGCTGGCTGAGCCGCTTATCCAGCGCATCCAGCCGCTGCTTGAATGCGGCCAGGTTGGCTCTGTAGCGCTCAGCGTTGGCCGGGTCGGCCTTGGCCATGTCCTGCGCCATGCCTTCGGCGATGGTCACCGCATTGGCAGGCAACAACCAGAGGTGCGCGTCCAGGCTGCCGGGACGATGGGCGTGGTCGTGTTCCTCGTGGTCGGCGGCGGCTTCATGAGCGTGGTCGTCATGTTCATCATGTGCCTGGTCGGAATGCTCGCCGTGCGCCTCGTGTGCATGCTCGTCGTGACGATCATGCTCGGCTTCGTGCTCGCCGGCTGCGTCGCCGAAGTGGCGCAGGGTCAGTCCGGGCAGCGACTGTATCGCCACGCTCGGCCGCTTGCGGCCTTCCAGCACCGGCGCGAGAAAACCTTCCATGTCCGGACCGATCCAGTAGAACAGATCGGCGCTGCGAATCTGCCGTACGTCGGACGGGCGCATGGCGTAATGGTGGGGCGAGGCACCCGGCGGCAACAGAACGGCAGGCTTTCCGACACCGTCCTGAACGGCAGCGGCGATCAGCTGCAGCGGCTTGATGCTGGTCAGCACCTCGATCTCGGCATGGGCTTGGGCGCTGCTGAACAGGCTAGCGGTCACTAGAAGAGGTATCGAAAAAAGACGAAACACGGGCAACACTCGATTGAACTGAATGGGTAACATAATAACGTCTCTCAACCACATCGTCTCGCTCATGCCCAAGTCTCCGCTGGCCTGCACGCCCCACGACCACAACCACTGCGTCAGCCATGCTCTGGCCGAAGCCGACCTCCTCTGCGAACGTTCCGGTGTGCGCCTGACCGCCCTGCGCAAACGCGTACTGGAGCTGGTCTGGCAGAGCCACAAGCCGCTCGGCGCCTATGACATCCTCGCCGAGCTGACGGCCCAGGACGGCCGCCGCGCCGCGCCGCCTACCGTTTATCGCGCGCTGGATTTCCTGCTTGAGAACGGGCTGGTGCACCGCATCGCCTCACTCAACGCGTTCATCGGCTGCAACCACCCCGAACACCCGCATCAGGGCCAGTTCCTGATCTGCCGCAACTGCCATACCGCCATTGAGCTTGAGCGACCTGCCATCAGCGAGGCCATCAATCAGGCCGCGCACAGCGTCGGTTTCCAAGTCGAAGGTGAGACGGTCGAGGTCGTTGGTCTGTGCGCCCCCTGCAGGAACGCGGCATGAACGAAGCGTTGATCCGCCTGGACGATATTCATGTCCGCTTCGCCAACCAGGCGGTGCTCGAAGGCGCTCAGCTGCAGGTCCACCGGGGCGAGATCGTGACCCTGATCGGCCCCAACGGCGCCGGCAAGACCACTCTGGTGCGCGCCGTGCTCGGCCTGCTCAAGCCGGACAGCGGCACCGTCTGGCGCAAACCCAAGCTGCGCGTCGGCTACATGCCGCAGAAGCTTAACGTCGACCCGACCCTGCCCCTGTCCGTACTGCGCTTTCTGCGCCTGGTGCCGGGAGTGTATAGAGCCGCGGCGCTGTCGGCGCTTAACGAAGTGGGCGCCGAGCACGTCATCGACAGTCCGCTGCAATCGGTTTCCGGCGGCGAGATGCAACGGGTGCTGCTGGCCCGCGCGTTGCTCCGTGAACCGGAGCTGCTGGTGCTGGACGAGCCGGTCCAAGGTGTCGATGTGGCCGGCCAGGCCGAGCTCTACCGGCTGATCGGACGATTGCGCGAGCGCTATGGCTGCGGCGTACTGATGGTGTCCCACGACCTGCATCTGGTGATGAGCGCCACCGACCAGGTGGTCTGCCTGAATCGCCACGTCTGTTGCTCCGGCCACCCGGAACAGGTCAGCGCTGACCCGGCGTTCGTCGAACTGTTCGGCCAGGATGCTCGCAGCCTGGCGGTCTATCACCATCAGCACGACCACAGCCACGACCTGCACGGCAGCGTAGTGACCGGCAAACCTCACGTCCACGGCCCGAACTGCAAGCATTGATCGATATGCCAGATTTCCTACTGAATGCCCTGCTCGCCGGCCTCGCGCTGGCGTTGGTCGCCGGCCCGCTTGGCTCCTTCGTGGTCTGGCGGCGGATGGCCTATTTTGGCGACACGCTGTCCCATTCCGCCCTGCTTGGTGTCGCGCTGGGTCTGATGCTCGAGGTCAACCTGACCCTGGCGGTCATCGTTTGCTGCGTGCTGCTGGCGGTGCTGCTGGTGACCTTGCAGCAGCGCCAGCCGCTGGCTTCGGACACCCTTCTGGGTATTCTCGCCCATAGCACGCTGTCGCTTGGACTGGTGTCGCTGAGCTTCATGCAGGACGTGCGCATCGACCTGATGGGTTATCTATTCGGCGATCTGCTGGCCGTCAGCCCGACCGATCTGGCCTGGATCGTTGGTGGCAGCGCCTTGGTGCTGCTGGCGCTCATCCCGCTATGGCGGCCCTTGCTAGCGGTTACCGTGCACGAGGAACTGGCCAAGGTAGAAGGCTTGCCGGTGGCCGCCATCCGCCTGGCCCTGATGTTGTTGATCGCGATGGTGATTGCCGTAGCGATGAAGATCGTCGGTGTGCTGCTGATCACCTCACTGCTGATCATTCCGGCCGCTGCCGCTCAGCGCCATGCACGCACGCCGGAACAGATGGCCCTGGGTGCCAGCCTGCTGGGACTGCTGGCGGTCTGCTGCGGACTTGCATTGTCCTGGTATCAGGACACGCCGGCCGGCCCGTCTATTGTCGTCTCGGCGGCCGCGATATTCCTGCTCAGTTTTGCCTGGCCGCGTAGGGCCTAACGCGATGACTGCTGCGCCTGCCATGCTCAAATACCTGCAGGGTTACCCCGAATCATTGCAACAACAGGTTCGTCAGCTGATCGCCGAGCAGCGTCTGGGCGACTACCTTGAGCGCCGCTATCCGCAACGCCATCAGGTGCAGAGCGACAAGGCGCTGTACGGCTATGTGCAGCAGCTGCGCCAGAGCCACCTGAAAAGCGCGCCGAACATCGACAAGGTGCTCTACGACAACCGCCTCGACCTCACCCATCGCGCGCTGGGCCTGCACACCGCCGTTTCACGCGTCCAAGGTGGCAAGCTGAAGGCGAAGAAGGAGATCCGCGTCGCTGCGCTGTTCAAGGAAGCGGCGCCGGAATTCCTGCAGATGATCGTCGTGCATGAGCTGGCGCACCTGCGCGAGAGCGATCACAACCGCGCCTTCTACAAGCTCTGCGAACACATGATGCCGGGTTACGCGCAGACCGAATTTGACTTGCGCTGCTACCTGCACTGGCGCGAGCTGAGCTGAGCTGACACGCAGCCTCCAGGCATAAAAAAGGCGGCTCGGAACAAACTGAGCCGCCTCTGGACATGCCGCTAGGATCAGGCCGGAACCTGCTCCGCAGCCGCCTCGCGCGCCCAGATGCGATGCTGCGCCAGGGCCTGGGCGAACGCCGTGAATACCCTAGCAACATCACCGTCATCACCGGCCACCAGACCGGCATCCTCCGGCAGGTTGAGTGCGGTTAGCAGCTGCCGCGCCTCGCCCAATACCGCGATGGGCTTGAGGTGCTTGTAGGCCTCGAGCAGGTAGTGCTTAGCCACGCCATTCTTGGCCATGGCCTGCACGCTCTGCGCGCCGCCCGGGACGAAGACCGCGTCGAAGGCGATCGAGGGCATGCCATCCATCGCTGCATCAGGCGTGAGCATCGTGCCGTCAGCCGCCTTGACCGGAGCCGGTGACGGACCGATCAATTTGGCGATTGCACCCTCGTCTGCCAGCTTCTGCTTGAAAGCCTCGATAGCCTTACCGTCCACGCCGTTGGCGATAAGGATCGCCACTTTGCGCGACTTGATATTGCCGGATAGGTGATTCATCAGGCTCAGCGCCGGTGAGCTGGCCGGGTTCGGCTGCTTGAGGCTGACTGTCGGCGCGGTCGGCGGCGTGACGCCGATGTTTTCAGCAACCCGGCGAGCCAGTTCCAGATCGATATTGGCAAGGATCTCGTTGACCTGACGCTCGCGGATGAAGACGCGCTCGACCTTGCCCAACTCGAAGCTGTAGGCGCCGATGATGTGCTCCTTCTCCGGAGCGCTCATGCTGTTCCAGAACAAGGTCGCCTGGGAGAAGTGGTCGCCGAACGAAGGGCTGCGTGCCCGCACCTTATGGCCTTCCATGCGCTCCGGATAGCTCTCGAACCCGCCGCCGCTGGCTGCTGGCGGGGTTTCTTTCGGCCAGCCGCTGTCGATGGAGTTGGGCTCGTAGTTAGCGCGGCCCTTGTTGATGGTTTGCCGGTGAAACGCATCACGCTGGTTGTTGTGTACCGGCGCAATCGAACGGTTGATCGGCAGTTCGTGGAAGTTCGGCCCGCCCAGACGCAGCAATTGGGTATCGGTGTAGGAAAACAGCCGGCCCTGCAGCAGCGGATCGTTGGTGAAATCGATGCCGGGCACGATGTGGCCGATGTGGAAGGCGGCCTGCTCGGTTTCGGCGAAGAAGTTGTCCGGGTTGCGGTTGAGCGTCATCTTGCCGAGCTTCTGCACCGGTACCAGCTCTTCCGGAATGATCTTGGTCGGGTCGAGCAGGTCGAAATCGAACTTGTGCTCGTCGGCCTCTTCCACCACCTGTACACCCAGCTCCCACTCGAAATAGTCGCCCATCTCGATGGACTCCCACAGGTCGCGGCGGTTGAAGTCCGGATCCTTACCGGCCAGCTTCAGCGTCTCGTCCCAGACCAGGGAGAAGGCGCCGGCTACTGGCTTCCAGTGGAATTTGACGAAGCGGCTCACGCCCTCGGCATTGATCAGGCGGAAGGTGTGCACGCCGAACCCTTCCATGGCACGCAGGCTACGCGGGATACCGCGGTCAGACATGGCCCAGATGACCATGTGCGCCGACTCGGGGGTCAGTGAAACGAAGTCCCAGAAGCTGTCATGGGCCGACTGGCCCTGCGGAATTTCGTTGTGCGGCTCGGGTTTGACCGCATGCACGAAGTCGGGAAACTTGATCGCATCCTGAATGAAGAACACCGGCATGTTGTTGCCGACCAGGTCGAAGATGCCCTCGTCGGTGTAGAACTTGGTGGCGAAACCGCGCACGTCACGCACGGTATCGGCCGAGCCACGCGAGCCCTGCACGGTGGAAAAGCGCACGAACACCGGGGTTTCCTTGCCCTTGCCGGCGAGGAATGAAGCCTTGGTCAGCGCGCTGTGGTCGTCATAGCTGACGAACACGCCATGGGCAGCCGAGCCGCGGGCGTGGACGATGCGCTCGGGGATGCGCTCGTGATCGAAGTGGGTCAGCTTCTCGCGCATGATGAAGTCTTCGAGCAGCGAGGGTCCCCGTTCGCCTGCCCTCAGCGTGTTCTGGTTATCAGCGATCTTGACGCCCTGGTTCGTGCTCAGGGCCTCGCCTGTGGCATCGGAACGAAAGGTTTCGAGCTGATCGAGCTTGGCGTTGTGGTTCTTGCGATCGACAGTGTCGGTACCGGCGAGCTCGCTGTTCTTAGGATCTTTGTTGTCCGTCATCATGGGCCTCGGTTGAGCGGGTGTGCTGAACCGCGAAGAAATCGGGCCATGCGGCCCAACACTTGATCAATTCACGGCGTACCAGTTAGTGACCCGATAAAGCCGCTCAAGGTTGCGAGCTACGACGATTTGCTCAGACTATAGAGGCGATGGCTTGTCTCAATCACCGCAGTTCGCTACGCCCGCCCGCTGCAAATGCGTAGAATGCACGCCTTTCGCCACCATCCAGGCACATACGACCGCACCCACAAGGTTCGCCCGTGATCGAATTTCAGCAAGTCCACAAAACCTATCGGGTTGCCGGCCGGGGCACTGCTCGAGAAGTGCCTGCGCTCAAGCCGACCGAACTGACTATCGGTGCAGGCGAAGTGTTTGGCCTGATTGGCCATTCCGGTGCAGGCAAGAGCACCTTGCTGCGCCTGATCAACCGTCTGGAAGAACCGTCCGGTGGCCGCATCCTGGTCAACGGAGAAGACGTCACGGCGCTCGACGCCAACGGCCTGCGCCGCTTCCGTCAGCGGGTCGGGATGATCTTCCAGCACTTCAACCTGCTGATGTCCAAGACTGTCGCCGATAACGTCGCCATGCCGCTGCGCCTGGCGGGTCACCACTCACGCAGCGAGATCGACAGCCGGGTCGCCGCGCTGCTCGACCGCGTCGGCCTGAAAGATCAGGCGCGCAAGTACCCGGCGCAATTGTCGGGCGGCCAGAAACAGCGCGTCGGTATCGCCCGCGCGCTGGCGACCGAGCCGGACATTCTGCTCTGCGACGAAGCCACCAGCGCTCTCGACCCGCAGACCACTGCTTCGGTGCTACAGCTGCTCGCCGAGATCAATGCCGAGCTGAAATTGACCATCGTGTTGATTACTCACGAGATGGATGTGATCCGCCGTGTTTGTGACCGCGTCGCGGTGATGGATGGCGGTGAGATTGTCGAACAGGGGCCGGTCACCGAGGTATTCCTGCACCCGAAGCATCCGACCACGCAACGTTTCGTCCTTGAAGACGAAGCAGTCGACGAAGGCGAGCAGCACGATGATTTCGCCCATGTCCCCGGCCGGATTCTTCGCCTGACCTTCCAGGGTGAAGCCACCTACAAGCCGCTGCTCGGCACCGTCGCCCGGGAGACCGGTGTGGATTTCAGCATCCTCTCGGGACGCATCGACCGCATCAAGGACACCCCCTACGGCCAGCTGACCCTGGCGCTGGTGGGGGGCGACATGGGTGCTGCCCTGGCCCAGCTGGATGCAGCTGACGTGCATGTGGAGGTGCTGCGCTGATGGACGCCTTGTTTAGCTCTTTGTTGGGGAATGTCGACTGGTACGAAATATGGCTGGCGACTCTGGACACCCTGCTGATGCTCGGCGGGTCGCTGCTGTTCACCATCATCCTCGGCCTGCCGCTGGGCGTGCTGCTGTTCTTGACCGGCCCGCGCCAGCTGTTCGAGAACGGCCCGCTGTACGGCTTTCTGTCCTTCGTGGTGAACGTGCTGCGCTCATTGCCGTTCATCATTCTGCTGATCGTGATGATTCCCTTCACGGTGCTGGTCACTGGCACCTCGCTGGGCGTGGCGGGGGCGATTCCGCCACTGGTGGTGGGTGCCGCGCCGTTCTTTGCGCGACTGGTGGAAACCGCGCTGCGCGAAGTCGACCGCGGCATCATCGAGGCCACTCAGGCGATGGGGGCCACCACCCGGCAGATCATCTTCAATGCCCTGCTGCCCGAGGCTCGCCCAGGCATCATTGCTGCCGTAACCGTCACCGCCATCACCCTGGTTTCCTACACCGCCATGGCCGGCGTGGTGGGTGCAGGCGGGCTCGGCGATTTGGCCATCCGCTTCGGCTATCAACGTTTCCAAACCGACGTCATGGTCGTCACCGTGGTGTTGCTGCTGGTTCTGGTCCAGGTACTGCAGAGCGTCGGAGACAAGTTGGTAACGCATTTTTCAAGAAAATAACTGCCTAACCGGCACCGATACAGGAACCCACAAGGAGCCCTCCATGAAAAAACTGCTTGCCGCCTTTGCCGCTGTCGCGGCTTTCTCCGCCCAAGCCGCCGACGAACTCAACGTCGCCGCCACTGCCGTTCCGCACGCCGAGATCCTCGAGTTCGTCAAACCCCAGCTTGCTGAGCAGGGTGTCGACCTCAAGGTGAAAGTCTTCACCGACTATGTGCAGCCGAACATTCAGGTCGCCGAGAAGCGTCTGGACGCCAACTTCTTCCAGCACCAGCCGTACCTGGATGAGTTCAACAAGGGCAAGGGCACCGAGCTGGTCAGCGTGGCCGGCGTGCACATCGAGCCCTTCGGCGCCTACTCGAGCAAACGCAAACACAAGTCGCTGGACGAGCTGCCCAATGGCGCAACCGTGGTGATCCCCAACGACGCGACCAATGGCGGCCGCGCCCTGCTGCTGCTGCAGAAGGCCGGTGTGATCACGCTGAAGGACGGCGCCGGCATCACCGCCACGCCGAAGGACATCGCCGAGAATCCGAAGGACATCAAGATTCGTGAGCTGGAAGCCGCCACTCTTCCGCGCGTGCTGACTCAGGTCGACCTGGCGCTGATCAACACGAACTACGCCCTGGAAGCCAAGCTGAACCCCACCGAAGACGCCCTGTTCATCGAAGGCAACGACTCGCCGTACGTGAACATCCTGGTCGCCCGTCCGGACAACAAGGACAGCGCCGCCATGCAGAAGCTGATTGAAGCGCTGCACAGCGAAGAGGTGAAGCAGTTCATCAATGAGAAGTACAAAGGCGCCGTGGTTCCGGCGTTCTAAGCGCGACAGCAGGAGGAGCGGCGTACAGCGCCGCCCCGTTGCACTTGAGACAGGCCCGCCACGTGCGGGCCTTCTTGTTTCTAGCACCGGCAGACCAGGGTGGTGCTTAAACCGCTGCTGAGCCGAGGTAACCGTTACTCCAGTGCAAGCACGGCCGGCAGCTGCTCAGCCAGCTTCTCGGTACGCAGCGGCCCGCGGACGAAGCCGCGCAGACGGCCGTCGGGGCCGATCAGGGCGAGGTTGCCGCCGTGGTCGACGGTGTAGTCCTCTTTCGAGGTATCGGCAGGGATGAAGGGTACGCCGACGGCATTGGCGAGTTCCTGGATGTCGTCCAGCGAACCGGTCAGGCCGATAAAGCCGGCGCCGAAGTATTCCAGGTACTTCTTCAGCTGTTCCGGCGTGTCTCGCTCGGGATCGACGCTGACCAAAACCGGTTGCATCCGCTGTTTCGCGTCTTCCGGCAGTTTAGTGCGCAGCTGCCGCAGTTCCGCGAGCGTCGCGGGGCAGATGTCCGGGCAGAAGGTGTAGCCGAAAAACAACAGGTTCCAACGTCCCTGCAGCTGCTCCATGGATACCGGCTCGCCGTCCTGGTTGGTCAGCGTCAGGTTGGGCACATCGCGGCCCTGAGGCAGCATGACGATGCCGGCATCGAGCAGGTCGGCGGTATCGAGTTGCTGCTCGGTGTTGAGCACCTTGTAGACCGTCAGGCCGATGACCAGCGCAACCAGCGCCACTAGAACAATTACGGTTTTCTGGATGCGTGTCATGAAGGTCCTTGGCGGCCGGCTTAGAAGGTCAGCGGCAGATAATGATCAACCAGCAAGGCGATGAACAGCGCAAACAGGTACCAGATGCTGAATTTGAAGGTCTTGATGGCGGCATGCGGGCGGCTGTCGCGATAGAGCACCACGGCCCAGAACAGGAATCGCGCACCCAGCAGCACGGCCGCAGCCAGGTACAGCGGGCCGCTCATGTGAATGGCGAAAGGCATGACGCTCACGGCCAGGAGCATCGCGGTGTACAGGAGGATATGCACTTTGGTGTAGTGCTCGCCGTGGGTCACTGGCAGCATCGGCACGTTGACCTTGGCGTACTCATCCTTGCGGTGGATGGCCAGCGCCCAGAAGTGCGGCGGCGTCCAGGCGAAGATGATCAAAACCAGCAGCAGCGGTTCGGCCGTCACCTGCCCGGTTACCGCAACCCAGCCGAGCAGCGGCGGCGCGGCGCCTGCCAAGCCGCCAATCACGATGTTCTGCGGCGTGGCGCGTTTGAGAAAGCCGGTGTAGATCACCGCGTAGCCGATCAGCGAGGCCAGCGTCAGCCATGCCGCCAGTGCATTGGTAAAGGCCAGCAGCAGGGCCATCCCGGCAACGCTGAGCACCAGGGCGAACAGCAAAGCAGCGGCCGGCGCGACCCGTCCTTGTGCCAGCGGCCGCTTGTGGGTGCGCGCCATTTCCAAGTCGATGCGCCGGTCGACCACATGATTGATCGCCGCCGCGCCACCGGCACAGAGGGCAATGCCGAGGTTGCCGAACAACAGAACGGTCCAGGGCACACCGGAGCGCGTCGCGAGGAACATCCCCACCAATGAGGTGATGAGCATCAGGACCACTACCTTTGGTTTGGTTAGCTCCAGATAGTCGCGCCAAATGGCCTGGGCGCCGCGTTCGCTGATAAGAGTGGCCATGGGAGTTCTCCTTATGCGCGAGGCAGGTCGAGCCTGCTCGTCGTGTTCGAATTCAGATGCGGCTGAGGCGCCTGTACGGCGTCAACCGATGGGGCCAGGCGCAGGCGATGGTTGATCAGCACGGTTACCAGCAGCAGCAGCGCACCGCCGCCGTTATGGGCGACCGCAACGGCCAGCGGGAGATTGAGCAGCACGTTACTGATGCCCAGCGCGATCTGCAGGGCCAGGGCGGCGACAAGCATCGCGGCCAGACGCGACAGGCCGTGACGCCAGAGCTGCCAGGCCAGCGCCAGCAGAATCAGCGTCACCGTGAGCGCGCCGAGCCGATGCGTCAGATGGATGGCGGTTCGGGCCTCGCCATAAAGCATCCCGCCGAGGTAATTCGGGCCGATGTCGTGATGAGTCAGGTTGAACGCATTGGCGAAATCCATCTGCGGCCACCACTGGCCATGGCAGGTTGGGAAATCGGTACAGGCCACCGCCGCGTAGTTACTGCTGACCCAGCCGCCCAGCGCCACCTGGACGATTACCGCGAGCATGCCGATCAGCGCGAAGGTTTTGAGCCTGCCCGGCACGCTCGGCATCGCCGGCCTCCGGCCGGACAGGCGCAGCGTCAGCAGGAACAAGAGGCTCAAGGTGGTGAAGCCGCCCAGCAGGTGCGCGGTGACCACCTGAGGCCAGAGCTGCAGGGTGACGGTCCACATGCCGAATGCCGCCTGAGCGATGACCACCGCGAGCAGCAGCAAGGGAAGCTTGAGCGGCTGTCCCGGCTCGGCGCGGCGGCGCAGCGCCTGCACTGCGAGCCCAAGGATGACCAGCCCCAGCGCACCGGCGAAATAGCGGTGCACCATCTCGTTCCAGCCCTTGTGTACCTCCAGCGGGGCATCCGGGAAGCGCATAGCGGCCAGACTCTGCTTGTCCTCGCTCATAGGGACGCTGAGAAATCCGTAGCAACCGGGCCAGTCCGGGCAGCCCAAGCCGGCATGGGTCAACCGTGTATAGGCGCCGAGCAGCACCACCACGACAGCCAATAGCGTGGCGACAAGGGCGAGGCGGTAGCCGGGTTTTGCCATCTGGTTCTCCTTGGGCAGCCTTTCTGGGACTCCAGCGAGGCGGCCGAGTGCCTTGGATCAACCGATCTGGGAAATTTTCAGCAGGTACTTGAGGTCGTCGAGGATCGCCTTGCCATTGGCTTTGCTGTCATAGCGCAGCACCAGATTGCCGTGCGGGTCGACAATCCACAGCTGTGCACCATCCGGTAGATCAGGATTCGCGCCGTATACGTTGGGATCCAGGGAGTAGCGTTGCAGCTGTGGATACTCGCGCTGCAAACGCTGGGCGTAATCGGCCGCTAAAGGCTGAGCACTGGCGATGGCGTGGCTGGCCCGACCGGCTTCGCGGGCCAGGCCGATGTTGATTTGCCGCGCCAGATAGACCAGCTGCTGGCAGTCTTCGGCGCAGCCATCCGGCGCCGTAACCAGCAGTTCCCAGCGCGGCTCGGCGGCGACCGGCGCGTTGATACCCAGGGCGTCGCGGCCTTGCCCAGTAGCGACCAGCGCGCCGTCATAGGTGCGGGTTTCAGGCACCCAGAAACCGAAGCGGTACATCGCGCTTGCCAGCAGCATGGGGCCAATCACAACGGCGAAGATCAGCAGCAGTTGCAAACGCCCCCGGCGCCGCTGCGCCGGTGCAGGCTTGTAGGTCGGATTCATCGCGGTCACTGCTTGCTCCCCCGTGCCTGATGCACGCCGAAGTAGATGAACAACGCCAGCAATGCCGCTGCCAGCGCAAACCATTGCACTGCATAGCCGACGTGCTGCTGCGGCTGCATGAAGGTCACCGGCCAATCGGCGCGATACGCTGCCGGGCCCGGTTCCAGCCGCAGCTGGTATTTAATGCCGTCACGGTCGAGCAACTGCCAGATGTCCTCAACCTCGACGTGGTTGATCAGCCGCGGCCAGCCTTCTGCCATGCGTCGGTTGAGAATGAACGGCTCGCCTGACGGCGCGTACACCCACGCAGACAGCTTCAGGGGACGATCCGGGGTGTCGAATTTCGGTGGGATGCGCCGGTCCGGCCAGGGCAGCCAGCCGCGGTTGACCAGCACCCAACGGCCGCTGGGCTGATCCTGAAACGGCTGCAACAGTTCGACGCCGACCCGGCCGTCGCGGGTGCGGCTATCCAGCAGGAAGCTGTGCTCAGCGTCGAAGCTGCCCTGCAAGTTAATGCGCGCGTAGGCGGGGTCCTGGAGAGTTTCGATCTGCTCCGGCCCCAATGGCGCTGCGGCTTCGCGTGCCTCCTGACGCGCCAGCATGTCGCGCTTCTGGTCGGCGCGTTCCAGCTGCCAGAAACCCAGCCAGACCAGAAATGGCAACAGGCACAGCACCACAAGTGTAGGTATGACGCCCGGCTTGAAGCCGCTCATACCCGGCCCCGCGGCGTATTGATCCGGCTGGCTATACTGCACCCCCACTTACCCCCAGTCACCTGTCACGGCGGACCCGCTCATGCTCAAGGCGGCGATTGTTCTGTTATTAGTAGCCACACTGGTCAGTCTGTTCAGTGGTCTGTTCTTTCTCGTCAAGGATGAGGGCCGTACATCACGTGTGCTCACGGCCCTCTTCGTTCGTGTCTCCCTCACCGCAATGACTGTCGCCCTGATCGCATGGGGCTTTTATAGCGGCCAGTTGCAGCCCGGTTTTGGCGCCTGATCGCGCTAAATCACGTAAACGAAGACGAACAGGCCAATCCACACCACATCCACGAAATGCCAGTACCAGGCTGCAGCCTCGAAACCGAAATGCTGCTCAGGTGTGAAATGGCCGCGAAAGCTGCGTACCAGCATGACCGTCAGGATGATCGCGCCCATCGTCACGTGGGCACCGTGGAAGCCCGTGAGCATGAAGAAGGTTGCGCCGTAGATGCCCGAGCCCAGCGTCAGTCCAAGCTCGGTATAGGCGTGGATGTACTCCTCGATCTGCAGGACCAGGAAGGCGGCACCCAGCAGCACGGTCAGGCCCAGCCCAAGCTTGAGCTGCTTGCGGTTACCCTTGCGCAGGGCGTGATGAGCCCAGGTCAGGGTGAAGCTGGACGTCACCAGCAGGATGGTGTTGATCAGCGGCAGCCCCCAAGGGCTGATGGTGCCGGACGGCGCGGGGTAGAACCTCGGGTCCGGGTTGTTCAGCAGCGGCCAGCTGTACTCGAAGTTCGGCCAGAGCATGGCGCTGACGCCCTTGTCACCGTCACCGTCGAGCCAGGGGCCGACCCAGTACCGGATATAGAACAGCACCCCGAAGAATGCGAGAAAGAACATCACCTCGGAAAAGATGAACCAGCTCATGCCCCAGCGGAACGAGCGATCCATCTGCGCGCTGTACAGGCCTGCTCGACCTTCACGGACGACTGCTCCAAACCAGCCGAACATCATGTAGGCGATCAGCAGTGCGCCGACAAAGAAGATCACCGGCCCGCTGATCTCGTCGCGACCGGCCTTGAGGTCATTGAACCAGCTGCCCAGGCCGAACACCGTGGTCAGCAGCGCCACGGTCCCGACGATTGGCCATTTGCTCTGGGCGGGGACGTAATAATTCTCGTGCGTGGTGGTCTGTTGGCTCATTGCAGACTCTCCTTGGCCACCACCAAAGACGCCTGGGAAACGACGGCGACGGGAGGTTGGCGAGACGTGATGTCGAACAGGGTGTAAGCGAGCGTCAGGTGACGCACATCCGCAGGCAGATCACGGTCGACGATGAAACGCACCGGCATTTCGATGCGCTCACCGGGTTGCAGCACTTGCTGGGTAAAGCAGAAGCATTCGGTCTTGTGAAAAAAAGCCGCCGCCTTGGACGGCGACACGCTGGGCACCGCCTGGGCGGTCATCGGTTTGTCCGTCGGGTTGTAGGCGATGAAACGCATTTCACGACTGGCGCCGGGATGAACACTGAGCTGGTCAGCCACCGGCTTGAATTCCCAGACCATCCCTGACGCATTGGTGGCAAGAAATTGAACCCGCACCTCGCGGTCTTCATCCACCGTCTGCACCCCTTGGTAGGCCCCCGCCGTCTTGCCGTTGATGCCGAACGCCTTGCACATGACGTCGTAGATCGGCACCAGGGCGAAGCCGAAGGCGAACATCGCCACGACCAACAGCAGCAGTCGGCGTACCAGGCGGGGTATGGGCAAGGAATCGCTCATGGCACCCGCCTCGTACAGAGCTTTTCGTCAGGCGCCGCCTCACCCTGTTCATAACCACTCCGGTGGGCTGAAGCCCACCCTACCGGGCCGCTATGGCGTGCTGAAGCGGAGCGCTGACCGGCCCCTCCGGATTTCTGGTAATGCCAGGCGCCATGTAGGGTGGGCTTCAGCCCACCAACGGCACCACCGACCACGCGTCCAATAGCCACGGCGCAGCCCGTCGAGGCCACCCAAAGCCCAGCCTCCGGCCTCCAGCCTTTAGCGGCTTGTGCCCTAATCATCCTTCGGCCCCGTGCGGTGTTCGTGGAGTTGATGCATGTCCGGCGGGACACTGAAGGTGTGGTACGGCGCCGGTGACGGCACGCTCCACTCCAGACCCTCTGCACCGTCCCAGGGCTTGGCTGCGGCAGCCGGGCCGCCGCGGATGCATTTGATGACGATGAAGAGGAACAGCAGTTGGGTTGCGCCGAACATGAACGCGCCGATGCTCGAAACCATGTTGAAGTTGGCGAACATCATGTTGTAGTCCGGGATCCGTCGCGGCATGCCGGCTAGCCCAACGAAGTGCATCGGGAAGAACGCCAGGTTCATGCCGATGAAGCTCATCCAGAAATGCAGCTTGGCCAGGGTTTCGTCGTACATGTGGCCGGTCCACTTCGGCAGCCAGTAGTAGGCCGAAGCGAAGATGCCGAAGATCGCACCCGGCACCAGTACGTAGTGGAAGTGCGCCACCACGAAGTAGGTGTCGTGGTACTGGAAGTCAGCCGGGGCGATGGCCAGCATCAATCCGGAAAAGCCGCCGATGGTGAAGAGGATGACGAAGGCCACGGCGAACAGCATCGGCGCCTCGAAGGACAGCGACCCCCGCCACATCGTCGAGACCCAGTTGAACACCTTCACCCCGGTGGGCACCGCGATGAGCATGGTGGCGTACATGAAGAACAACTCGCCGGTCAGCGGGATGCCGACGGTGAACATGTGGTGCGCCCAGACGATGAACGAGAGGAAGGCGATCGCGGCTGTGGCATAGACCATTGAGGTGTAGCCGAACAACGGCTTGCGCGAAAACGCCGGGATGATCGAGCTGACCGCGCCGAATGCCGGCAGGATCATGATGTACACCTCGGGGTGACCGAAGAACCAGAACACGTGCTGGAACAGCACCGGATCACCACCGCCGGCGGCGCTGAAGAAGCTGGTTCCGAAGTGGATGTCCATCAGCATCATCGTTACCACGCCCGCCAGCACCGGCATTACCGCAATCAGCAAGAAGGCGGTGATAAGCCATGTCCAGACGAACAGCGGCATCTTCATCAGCGTCATGCCCGGTGCACGAAGGTTGAGGATGGTCGCGACAACGTTGATCGCCCCCATGATCGAACTAATGCCCATAAGGTGAATGGCAAAAATGAAGAAGGTCACCGATTCCGGTGCGTAGGTCGTCGACAGTGGCGCGTAGAAGGTCCAGCCGAAGTTGGGCCCGCCGCCCTCCATGAACAAGGTACTGACCAGCAGACCGAACGCAGCCGGCAAGAGCCAGAAGCTGAAGTTGTTCATCCGTGGCAGGGCCATGTCCGGCGCGCCGATCATCAGCGGGATCATCCAGTTGGCCAGGCCGACGAAGGCCGGCATCACCGCGCCGAAGACCATGATCAGGCCGTGCATGGTGGTCATCTGGTTAAAGAATTCCGGCTGCACGATCTGCAAGCCCGGCTGGAACAGCTCAGCGCGAATCACCATCGCCATCGAGCCGCCCAGCAGGAAGGCACAGAAGCTGAACCACAGGTACATCGAGCCGATGTCCTTGTGATTGGTGGTCAGCAGCCAGCGTGAGAGCCCCTTGGCCGGGCCGTGGTGATGGTCATGCCCGGCATGACCATGATCGTCGATCACTGCACTCATCGCCTGATCCTCTTACTGGGTGGCTTCTTCGGCCTGTTTGAAGACGAGCACGTCTTTCGGCGTGACCATGTCACCCGTATCGTTGCCCCACGCGTTACGCTCGTAGGTCACCACTGCGGCGATGTCGACTTCCGACAGCTGCGGGCCGAAGGCCGGCATTGAGGTACCCGGTGAGCCTTTCACAACGATGCTGATGTGGTTTTCCGCATCACCCGTGGCGATGGGCGAGCCCTTGAGTGCCGGGAACATCGGCGGCAGCCCTTCGCCTGATGCCTGGTGACAGGCGGCACAGTTGGTCTGGTAGACCTTCTCGCCACGTGCGGTCAGCTCTTCGAGCGTCCACTCCTTGCTGGTGAGTTCGGCGAGCTTGGCAGCTTCGGCCTTCTTCTCGCCGAGCCAAGTGGCGTAGTCCTCCTGGGATTTGACCTCCACCACCACCGGCATGAAGCCGTGGTCCTTGCCACAGAGTTCGGTGCACTGGCCGCGGTAGATGCCAGGCTGGTCGACCCGGGTCCAGGACTCGTTGATGAAACCTGGGATGGCGTCCTTCTTCACTGCCAGATCCGGCACCCACCAGGAATGGATGACGTCTGCTGCGGTGATCAGGAAGCGCACCTTGGCGCCAACGGGAATTACCAGAGGCTCGTCCACTTCCAGCAGGTAGTGCTCGCCCTTGGGCGCCAGGTTGTTGATCTGTTCACGCGGGGTGGTGAGGTTGCTGAAGAACTCGACATCTTCCCCTAGGTACTTGTAGTGCCACTTCCACTGATAGCCAGTGATCTGGATATCCACGTCCGATTCGCTGGAGTCGTAGATGTGGATCAGCGTGCGGGTGGCCGGTACCGCCATGGCGACGAGGATCAGCAACGGAATGATGGTCCAGAGCACCTCGACCTTGGTGTTTTCGTGGAAGTGCGCCGATTGCAGCCGCTTGGAGCGGCGGTGGGCGAACATCGACCAGAACATCACCGCGAACACCAGCACGCCGATGATCACGCAGATCCAGAAGATGGTCATGTGCAGATCGAAAACGGAACGACTGACGTCTGTGGCACCGGAACGCATATTCAAGTCCCAGGCCGCATGGGCCTGACCGAATAGCGAACACAATCCAATCCCCATCCAGGCTCGTGGATGTCGCGACATTGCGGGTTCCCCTTATGGTTCTTGTTATCCCGCCGACCGCCTGTCCGGCCGCAGAGCAGCGCAAAACGCTCGCTACGACAGCCTGACCACGCTCCGATCTGGCTCCCCCCAATTCCTGGTTGCCAGTCCTCGCTTTGCACGCGCAGTCGGATTCAATCGGTACGCTTACGATCGGAGTATAGACAGCGATCCGAGACTGGCAATTTAGTCGATCAAACGCTGGCCTCTGCCTCCGCGGAATGGTCGTTCTTCTTCACGCCTCGAATGTTCATCAGCGCCAGACACACCTGCAGCGTGATCAACGCCCAGGCCTCGGCATACCAGCCCCAGATGACCCAGAGCAGGTTGCTGAGCAGGAAGCACCAGAACCCCACCGTTCGCCGTTGCGGTTTGAGCGAGCCGATCAGCCACGCTGCCAACACCGTGACCACCATTGCCGGCCATTGCAGAAGATCGATCCAGTCCACCTTGCCTCCAGATGCGAATGCGCGCCGGACCATACCGGCGCCGCAGCGATATCTGGATTGGTGCGCCGAGCGCTTCGTATAGTTCCGGTGAACTGCCCTACGGCCCGGTCCTGACTAGAGCAGATTCATCTGCTGCCCGGGGGGAGCGAAGCGGCTGCAATCGAGCCCGTAGTTCTGGTCACGACGGTTGTAGCCCAGCCGCTTACAGGCCAGCTGAAAGCGCTGCGCCAGCAATTGCGCGAACTGTCCTTCTCCACGCATGCGGCTGCCGAAACGGCTGTCGTAATCCTTGCCGCCGCGCGACTGCCGTACCAGGCTCATGACGTGAGCGGCACGTTGCGGGAAATGCTCCTGCAGCCATTCGTCGAAGAGCGTGGCGACTTCGTGAGGCAACCGCAGCAGCACGTAGCCAGCCGAGCGCGCGCCGGCCTCCCGCGCGGCTTCGAGCATGCGCTCCAGCTCCATGTCGTTGATCATCGGAATCATCGGCGCGCACATCACGCTGACCGGCACACCCGCCTTATGCAAGGTGCGCAACACCCGCAGCCGCGCCGAAGGCGACGCCGCGCGCGGCTCCATGATGCGTTTGAGCTCATCGTCCAGCGTGGTCAGGCTGACCGAGACGCTGACCAGTCGCTGCTCGGCCAGTGGCACCAGCAGATCCAAATCGCGCAGCACCAGCGAACCCTTGGTGATGATGTGCACCGGATGCTTGAAGCGCAGCAGGATTTCCAGCGCACGGCGGGTCAGCTGCTGTTCGCGTTCGATGGGTTGATACGCATCGGTATTCACGCCCAGCGCAATGGGCTGGGGCACGTAGCCAGGCTTGCTCAGCTCCTGCTCGAGGCGTTCGGCCAGGTTGGTCTTGGCGATCAGCCGCGTCTCGAAATCGATCCCCGGCGACATGTCCCAATAGGCATGGCTGGGCCGCGCAAAACAGTAGATGCAGCCGTGCTCACAGCCGCGATAGGGATTGACCGAGCGGTCGAAGCCAACGTCCGGCGACTGGTTGCGGGTCAGCACGCTCTTGGCCGTCTCGAACCGTACCTCGGTGGCGCGGGTCAGCGGCACGTCCTGTTCCCAGCCGTCGTCATACGCCTCGCTAGTGGTCGGGGCGAAACGATTATCCGGGTTGATCGCGGTGCCGCGGCCGCGCGGCGTGCTTTTCGGCGGGAACATTGAAGGCTCCGAAATACTGTATATGGATACAGTATCAGAATACGACAAAGCCTCTGCAATGTCGCCGCACCTCCCGTCGCGTAGGGTGGATCGCGCCTTGTCGCTCCACCGCCCCGCGAGCGACCACTGATGTCTCATGCAGGAGCGATCGTGGATGTAAAAAGCGGCATCTACCGTAGGTCAGGCGACAAACCCCAAGCCCACCGGCGGACATCACATGCCTGAAGCGCGGCGCACCTGCACCTGGCTGTACTCGGCTTCAGCTCCGTCGCTGAGCTCAATGACACCACGTTTCGCCAGCTCACGGGCGCGCCAGTAGAGGAACAGGTCTGTCGCGAAGAAGCCGTCGCAATGACTCATCACCTCGGCCATGGCGCGGGCGAGCGGCATCCAGTCATTGCCGCAGGCCGACAGCAGCTCGCTGTCGATCCGCGAGTGGTCTTCACCGACGAAACGCCCGTCGACCCAGCGACGTATCGCTGCGCTCTCTTTGACGGCGGCCCGCCATTGACCAGCGAGTTCGGCGATGCGAGCAGGCGCAACGAGGCGAGGTTGGTAGAGCGCTGCAAGGGCATCCGGCGCATGCATGGACACCGCCATGCGTGTACCGACTCGGCTGTCACCGGTGCCGCAGGTGACCTCATGCAGCGGTATCGCTGAGCCTTCCAGAGCCGCCGCCACCCGCGCCAACATCAGCTGTTCGGAGGCGCTGTCGCCATGCCAGACCGTAATCTGCCGCGGCTGATCGGGCAGCCGCGCCAGCCACTCAGCATCGCTGGCAATGCCCGAGAAATCCGGACGAGGCTCCAAGCCGACAGGCCAGACGCCCTCCCAGAACGCCATGCGTGTTTCGCATGGCGGGGATTCGATATCCGCGAGCGGCCCGACCGCCAAGTCGTCGCGCAGAACGCGGAGCTCATTGCCCTCGGCCAGCAGTTGCCGGACGCTGTCGGCGGCGAGATCGCCACAGGTGATATGCCACATGGCGATGCTCCAGTCGGTCAGTCGGGTTTTTTCTTCAGCTTCGGGTTGGGGAAGAACTGTACCGACTGCACCTGCGGATCAGCCGCCTTCGGCTTGGCCTTGTTAACCCGCGTCCCCAGTTCCGAGGGCACCGACTGGCCCTGGGCGTTGAGGGTGTCGGCGTAGCCGCACTCCACGCACTCGCGGTGGGGAACGCCGTCGACGTCCCACATCTTGATGCTGTCGCTGGCGCTGCACGCCGGGCACACGGCACCGGCGATAAAGCGCTTGGTGGTTACCTTCGGCTCGTCGCTCATGCCACTTCCTCGGTCAGGCCTAGATGACGCAGCAGCGCGTCGGTAGATGGCTCGCGGCCGCGGAAGTCGACGAACAGCACCATGGGTTCCTGCGAACCACCGCGCGCCAGAATGGCGTCGCGGAAGGCACGACCGGTATCGGCGTTGAACACGCCCTCTTCCTCGAAGCGCGAGAAGGCGTCGGAGGACAAGACTTCGGCCCACTTGTAGCTGTAGTAACCGGCCGCGTAACCGCCGGAAAAGATGTGCGCGAAGCTGTTGGGGAAGCGATTGCTGGCCGGCGGACGCATCACCGAGACTTCGTCACGGATGCTTTCCAGCACTTCGAGCACGCTGCGGCCGTCGCCGTGGGTGGCGTGGAGTTCGAAGTCGAACAGCGAAAACTCCAGCTGCCGCACCATCACCAGCCCGGACTGGAAGTTCTTTGCCGCCAGCATTTGGTCCAGCTTGTCCTGCGGCAGGCGCTCGCCGGTCTGGTAATGACCGGAGATCAACGCAAGTCCTTCCGGCTCCCAGCACCAGTTCTCCATGAACTGGCTCGGCAGCTCCACCGCATCCCAGGCCACACCGTTGATGCCCGAGGCGCCGGCATGTTCGACCTGGGTCAGCAGGTGATGCAGGCCATGGCCAAACTCGTGGAACAGCGTGGTCACTTCATCGTGAGTCAGCAGCGCCGGGCGCTCGCCTACTGGTGGAGTGAAGTTGCAGACCAGGTTAGCCACCGGCGTTTGCAGCGTGCCCAGGCAGGTACGGCGCTTGTCGCGCGCGCCATCCATCCAGGCACCGCCACGCTTGTTCGGCCGCGCATAGAGGTCGAAGAAGAAGCGACCGACGTGCTCGCCCTTCTCGCGGATCTCGAACAGGCGAACGTCCGGGTGCCAGCTGTCGAAGTCTTCTAGCTCGTGGATTTCAATGCCGTAGAGGCGCTTGACGATGGCGAACAGGCCGGACAGCACCTTATCCACCGGGAAGTAGGCGCGCAGCTCTTCCTGGCTCAGGCTGTAACGGGCCTGGCGCAGCTTTTCGCCGAAGTAGTTGACGTCCCAGCTCTGCAGGTCGCTAACGCCCTGCTCGGCGGCAAAGGCGCGCAGCTCCTTGAGGTCGCGCTCGGCGAACGGCTTGCTGCGCTTGGCCAGATCTCGCAGGAAACCCAGCACCTGATCGGTGCTCTCGGCCATCTTGGTCGCCAGCGACAGCTCGGCGTAATTGCCGAAACCCAGCAGCTTGGCCAGCTCCTGCCGCAGGTCGAGGATCTGCTCCATCACCGGGCCGTTGTCGAACTGACCGGCGTTCGGTCCCTGATCGGAGGCGCGGGTGGAATAGGCGACATAGACCTCTTCGCGCAGCGCACGGTTGTCGGCGTAGGTCATCACGGCGAAGTAGCTGGGGAATTCCAGGCTGATCAGCCAGCCATCCAGCTCTTTGGCTTTGGCGGCCTCCGCCATCTGCGTCTTGGACGAATCGGTGATGCCAGCCAGCAGGCTTTCGTCGGTGACGTGCTTGGTCCAGGCCTGGGTGGCGTCGAGCAGCTGGTTGGAAAAGGTGCTGCCCAGCTCGGCGAGCTTCATGCGGATCGCGCCGAAGCGCTGCTGTTCGGCGGGCGGCAGATCAATGCCGGACAGACGGAAGTCGCGCAGCGCGTGTTCGAGAATTGTCTTCTGCGCGACATCGAAGCCGTCGGCTTCCGGGCTGAGCGACAACGCCTGATAGGCGGCGAACAGGTCGGCGTTCTGGCCCAGCTCGGTAGCGTAGGCGGACAGCTTCGGCAGGCAGGCCTCATAGGCGCTGCGTAACTCAGCGTTGTTGCGCACGGCATTGAGATGGCTGACCGGGCCCCAGGCACGGCTGAGGCGCTCGTTCATTTCGTCCAGGCCCACCACCAGGGTGCTCCAGTCGAGGCTTTCGGCCGGGCGGCTGAGCAGTTCCTGCAAGGCGACACGGTTGTCACCGAGGACGGCATCCACCGCCGGCTCGACGTGCTCGGGTCGGATCTCGGAATAAGGCGGCAGGTCGAATTCCCGAAGCAGCGGGTTGGTATCGGTCACGGCATTTGCCCCTTTTTGAATAAGTGATCAGCTGAGCATGTTAAAGACAATTGCCCGACCGCGCAGCCAGCAAACGGATCGATAGCGTGGCGCTATGGATAACGAAACCGCAGGGTCTATACGATCAAGAATGCGCGCCGCCACGCGGCATCATCGAACCCGCCTCGCCCACGCCGAGTGGCTGCTTAACTGCGACGGTTTCCTGCAGCGCGGGTTCCCGCCGCACAGCTTCTGTAGGAGCGAGCTTGCTCGCGATCTAAGGTGCGCTGCTTCCCGGCTGCGTTGTGTTCCGCCACCGCGTACGTCAGCAAGGATTGGACGTCCCCCTGGCTCCTACAGCCTGCAACGGAGCTCGCGGTATAGCCGGGACAGGTGACTCTACGACGCCGCGACTACGACAGTTTCCTTCAGCGCGGTCCCCCGCCGCACAGCTCCTGTAGGAGCGAGCTTGCTCGCGATCAGAGGCGTACGGCTTCCGGCTGCGTTGTGTTCCGCCACCGCGGATCGCCAGTAAGGAATGGCCCCCCTGGCTCCAACATATTGCAACGGGGCGCGCCGGATAGCGGAGCCAGGTGGCGCCAAAGAAGCTGCCATTGCGAAGGTCTCCTGCAACGCGGTCCCCCGCCGCACAGCTCCCGTAGGAGCGAGCTTGCTCGCGATCAAAGGTGTGCGGCTTCCGGCAGCGTCGTGTTCCGAACGCGGATCGCCAGCAAGGACTAGGCGTCCCCTTGGCTCCTACGGGTTCAAAGTTGCTGCGGTGTGGATCCGCAGCAAGCGGGCACCCATGTATTGCAGTGGATGCGTGCCCGATAGCGGCTCTACTGAGCCGCAGGCGACTCCACAGGCAGCTCGGGACGGCGCGCGTAGCGCTGCGCCAGCACCGTGCAGACCATCAGCTGGATCTGATGAAAGATCATCAGCGGCAGGATGATCATCCCGACCGCGCTGGTGGCGAACAGCACCTGGGCCATCGGCACGCCAGTGGCCAGGCTCTTCTTCGAGCCGGCAAAGAGGATGGTGATGCGGTCTTCAAGGTTGAAGCCAAACACCTTGGCCAGCACGCTGGTCAGCCACAGGACGATTGCTAGCAACAGGCAGCAGGCGACCACCAGCCCCATCAAATGGCCCAGCGGCACGATCTGCCAGAGGCCATCGACCACCGCGCCGCTGAACGCGGTGTAGACCACCAGCAGGATGGAGCTTTGATCGACCGTCTTCAGCCAGGTCTTGTTGCGCGTGACCCAGGCACCGATCCAACGCCGTGCGACCTGCCCCGCGATGAAGGGCACCAGCAGCTGCAGGACGATCTTGCCGATGGAATCCAGCGTCGAGCCGCTCTCACCTTCCACGCCCATGAGCAACAGCACCAGTAGCGGCGTGAGGAAGATGCCGATCAGGCTGGATGCGGCAGCACTGCAGATCGCCGCCGGGACGTTGCCGCGCGCCAGTGAAGTGAAGGCGATGGCCGATTGCACCGTAGCCGGCAGCGCGCAGAGGTAGAGGATGCCCAGGTACAACTCGTCCCCGACCATCGGCGTCAACACCGGCTTGAGCGCCAGCCCCAGCAGCGGAAACATGACGAAGGTGCAGGCGAAGACCAGCAGGTGCAGGCGCCAGTGGCCGGCGCCAGCGAGGATGGCCTCACGGGACAATTTGGCGCCGTGCATGAAGAACAATAGCGCGATGGCGGCCGCCGTCAGCCACTCGAAGAACACCGCTCCTCGGCCTTCGCAGGGAAACACCGTGGCGATGGCGACCACAGCCAGCAAGGCGAGCGTGAAGTTATCGAAGAGGATGCGGAGCTTGGCCATGAACACTATTCCTTAGGGCTTGCGGGTGACAGGAATCGACCTTAACGTGGGCGCAACCTTCCGACTAACGCCAAGCAGGCACGAAATGTCGCCAATCGGACAAGAAGCCGCATTGATCACCCGCCTGGGCGAGCTCAAAGCATTGCCGCGCCCCGTCTATGGACAGCTCGACTCGCCGCCCAACCTCAAGCTTGGCTACCGTCACAGCCATCCTTGGGTTCAGCTGTCCCATGCGGTCGAGGGTGTGCTCGAGGTGCGCACCGACAGCGGCCGCTTCATCGCGCCGCCGCTGCGCGCAGTATGGATTCCCGCCGGCATCACCCATCAGGTGTTCTGCGCGCCGGACACCTGCATTCGCAGCCTGTACATCGATCGCAGCGTGGTCAGCCATGCGCCGGAGCATTGCCGCGTGCTGCAGGTGAGCCCCTTGTTGCGCGAGCTGATTCGACATTTCAGCACGCTGCCTGAAGCCTATGCCGAGGACGGCGCCGAAGGTCGTCTGGTACAGGTGCTGCTGGACCAGCTGGGATCCGCCCCGGAAGTCGAGCTGGTCCTGCCGCTGCCGACCGAGCCGCGCCTGCATCGGCTGTGCAAGAGTCTGCAGGCGCAACCGGAGTCGCAGGAAGGGCTGGCTGACTGGAGCCGAACCCTGGGGGTCTCGGAACGCACCCTGAGCCGCTTGTTCCTCCGCGAAACCGGGCTGACCTTCCGCGCCTGGCGCCAGCGCTTGCGGCTGCTCAGCGCACTACCGGCACTCGAGCGAGGCGAGCGAGTCACCGACGTCGCGCTGGGCTGCGGCTATGAATCCCTGTCGGCCTTCATCGCGGCCTTTCGCGAACAATTCGGCGCCACCCCAGGCGAATTCTTCCGGCCCGGCAGCAGTTCCGCCGTTGGCCCTGTCCACTAGAAACCGCCCAATCTTCGAGCTAAAGGAGCAATTCATGAGCATCCGAACCTACCAGGGCCACACGCCCATCTTGGGCGAGCGTGTCTTCGTCGACCCCAGCGCGGTGCTTATCGGCGATATCGAGATCGGCGCGGACAGTTCGGTCTGGCCACTCACCGTGATCCGCGGCGATATGCACCGCATCCGCATCGGCCAAAGTAGCAGCATCCAGGATGGCAGCGTCCTGCACATCACCCACGCCGGCCCCTTCAACCCGGACGGCTTCCCGCTGACCATCGGTGATGAGGTGACGGTCGGGCACAAGGTCACCCTGCATGGCTGCACCCTGGGCAGCCGCATCCTGGTGGGGATGGGTTCGATCGTGATGGATGGCGCGGTGGTCGAGGACGAGGTGATCATTGGCGCTGGCAGCCTGGTGCCGCCGGGCAAGACCCTGCAGAGCGGCTACCTCTACGTCGGCAGCCCGGCGAAACAAGCCCGCCCGCTGACCGACAAGGAGCGCAGCTTCTTCAGCTATACCGCGGGTAATTACGTGAAACTGAAGGATCAGCATCTGGAGCAGGCGTACGCTGACTGATGTGTTCGTAGCGGATCGCCAGCAAGCTGGCTCCTACGAAAAGCAGTGCCATGCTCACGCGTCTGTTCAAGGCCCTGCGACTCTGGCGCGGTTGCTGATCCAATCCGGGATCGAATTCCAGATTTCGCAGAGGATTGGTGATCCGTAGGAGCCAGCTTGCTGGCGATCATGGCGAGGTTCAAGGAAACATCCCGCCAGACGCCTTGAGGCGCTGTCCGCTGATCCATTGCGCCGAGCCCACGCTTGCCGGTTGCCAGTTGCCAGTTGCCAGTTGCCAGTTGCCAGTTGCCGAGATTGCCAGGGCTCGGGTTTGCCGGCCGCGCGCCGAGTGCGGGACAATCGGCGGCCACCTAGCAGCGGGCTCGACTTCATGCATCATTCGACCATCCTCTTCGACCTCGACGGCACCCTTACCGATCCGCGTGAGGGCATCACCCGCTCGATCCAGCATGCGCTGGCCAAGCTCGGCATCGACGAGCCGGATTTGACCAGGCTCGAGCCCTTCATCGGGCCGCCGCTGCTGCAAGCCTTCATGGAGTTCTATGGCTTCGACGAAGCGCGCGCCTGGGAAGCGGTGGGCCATTACCGCGAGCGGTTCAAGACGGTCGGCCTGTACGAGAACCTGCTATTCGACGGCGTATTGGAGATGCTCGAGCACCTGCGCGGTCAGGGTCGGACGCTCTATGTCGCGACCTCGAAACCCTCGGTGTTCGCCCGCGAGATCGCTCGGCATTTCGCCTTCGATCATCATTTCAAGGTCATCTACGGCAGTGAGCTGGACGGCACCCGCACAAACAAGGTCGAGCTGATTGCCCACCTGATCACCGAAGAAAGGCTCGATCCCGAACACACCTTGATGATCGGCGACCGCAAGCACGACCTGATCGGCGCACACCGCAACGGCTTGCAGGCGGTCGGCGTGGGCTACGGCTTTGGCAGCCACGCCGAGCTGATGGCCGAGTCGCCGGCCTACTACTACGCGACCCTGCCAGCGTTGCGGGCCGCGTTCAGCTGATTCACGCTACTCGCGTTCAGGCGCGAAGGTCACCGGGGGCGAGCCGTCGGCGTTGATCTGCTCCACCCGTGCCGGGCGACCTTCGGCATCCAGGCGGACGCGCCCGATCCCCGAGCCGTTCCACAACCGCTCACCGGACTTGCTGCGGCTGGGCAGCCACGGCTGGACGCGCACGCGTCGGCGTTTGGTGAACCAGTTCAGGGGCGAGCGCGGTGAATACAACCAGCGATTGAGGCGATCGAACAGGTCCAACAGACGGCGTGGAAATTCGTTCTTCACGCCGCTGCTGGTGATCTGCCAGATCTTCGGCCCTTCCGCCCGGCCGCGTACATGCACCTCGTAGGCGAAGGAGTAATGCACATCACCGGAGAGAACAACGTAGTTGCCCGGCGTGCGGGTGTGACGAAAGATGTTGAGCATGACCTGGGCGGCGCCGCGGTGCGCCATCCAGTTTTCCGCATCGACCAACAATGACAGCCCGGCCCAGCTGAACACGCGCTGCACGGTTTCGATCAGCTTCACCCCGAACATCGGCGCCGGCGAGACGATGACCACCGAGCGATGATCGAGGATGTGCTGTTGCAGATCGGTGAGCGCCTCCCAATCCATCAGGCCCGAAGGCCGACTCAGGTTGCGCTCGTTGCGCCAGCGGCGGGTGCGGGTGTCGAGCACCACCAGCGCCGGTTCGCTGGCGATGACATAGCCCCAATCACCGCGCTGCAACACCTCGTCCACCACTTGATCATGCAGCGCACAGTCGAGCTGGCCGTCCTCGCCGCTTGCCAACAATGCCTCGACCGTCTGCAACGACGTGACACAGGCATCCGGCGCATTGCCCCAGGCCTGGCACAGCAAATAACCCAGCAGCGCATTACCGATGATGCGTCGTGAGAAGGGATGGCCGTAGGCGGTCTCCTCCCAGCGCGCACTGAGGTTCCAGTCATCGGTGATGTCGTGGTCGTCGAAGATCATCAGCGACGGCAGATGTGCCAGTCCGCGTGCCACCTGCGGCAACCCCTGGCGGAACGCGTCGATGCACTCGGCTTCGCGGGCGTAACGCTGGGCCATATCCTCGTCCAGCGGCGGCGCCTGTAGCTCGATCAGCGTCCAGGGCACCGGTGACCAGACCAGCAGGTACATGGCCAGGACTTCGCCCAGCGTCACCAGATGGTTATGCGCGCTGGAGGTGGTGAATACCGGTTTCTCGACACCACCAAAGAAGCGCTCGCGCAGCGCCTCGTTGGACTGGAACGCCGGCAACAGCTGCTCGCGCTGATAATAAGTGGCCGGATGCGTCATCAGCTCATCGCTGTTGGCCACGGTCGCGCCCTCCAGGCATTCGCCGTATAGGCCGAGCCGGCGGATCAGCGCATGGATGGCGACCAGCATTGGGCCCGCCACATCATCGGCGTACACCTGATCTCCGGTCATCAGCAGCGCGGCCGGCCAGCGCTCGGGCGCGTGGCGTACATCCTTGATCAGCGAATCGACGGTCACCAGCCCATCCGAAGACGCGTGATGGGGCTTGCGACAGGAGCCGTGCAGTAGATCGTCATAGCGCGAGCGGACGACGAAGGCCGGCCGGTCGCAGCCTTCGTGGATCAGGTGCGGCGCCCATTGAGCGATGCCCTGCTCGACGCCCTGTCCGCTGATTAGCAGGTCGTATTCGATCAGTCGGTCGACCGGCAGCGGCGTATCGAGGTGGACATCAATCAGATGCAGCCAGGCCGAGGTGCCGATGCGCAGCCGACGGCAGGCCTCCCCTTCCAACGCCAGCAAACGCGACGCGTCACCTTCGGGCTGCAGCATCAGGCGCAATGACAGGGGCTCGCGGGCCACCAGCCAGAGCACCAGCCGCCCCGCGTCGAGCCGGCGCAGCATGGGCCCGGCAAGCACAAGGGGAAGGGATGCAGCGGTGTCGGATGGTGCGGAGCTGGGCATGCAACTGCTCAATGGCGGCGGTGGAGCATGAGAGTGTAACGAATGACGCCGGTTCGCCCTGGATTGAGGTCGAGTCGCTCGCTGGTGAGGCTGAGCCTTTGTAGGGGAATCGCGCTTCACCGGTCCGCCGAGCAGAGGCCAACGGTGGATGAAAAACGTCATCCACCCTACGGTCGAGCTGCTCGATGTGAGGCTCAGCCTTTGTGGGGTGAATCGCGCTTCACCGATCCACCGAGCAGAGGCCAACGGTGGATGAATAAAGCGTCATCTGCCCTTCGGGCTTTGCCAGCGCTGGGTTGCTCCCGTGCAAGTGGTGGGCTAAAGCCCACCCTACTTGCTGAGGCTTGGGGTCGTAGGGTGGATCACGCTTCTTCGATCCACCGAGCAATGGCCAGGTGGATGAGAAGAGTTCCACCTATCTGGGTACCATCAAGCGCGCCGTTGCGCCTGCTCGCTGATCAGCGATTGCAGACGATGGAGAAAGGCCAGCCCTTCCTCCCAGCGATGATGACCAGACTCCACGTTGATATGCCCTACCCCACTGAGCACGGTCACTTCGCTGCCCCAGGCTTCACCCATGACCCGCGCCCGGTCGGCGCTGGCGGCGGGATCGTTGTCGGACCCCACCAGCACGCTGGGAAATGGCAACGGCACCAGGGGCAGCGGAGCGAAGTTGCGCAGTGGCTCAGGGCACCCCGGTCGCTCCACATCCGCAGGCGCGACCAGCAATACACCCTCAACGCACCGCAACGCCTCGGGCGACGCCTGCGCCACCCAGTGCGCGACGGTGGGACAGCCGAGGCTGTGCGCGATCAGCACCACCGGCGCTGATGCCGCGACGATTCCGCGATGCAGTTCGGTCACCCAGTCGGGACGTTGCGGCTGCATCCAGTCGGCCTGCTCGATGCGCCGACTGTTGGGCAGGATGCGCTGCCAGTGGCTCTGCCAATGGTCGTCAGGCGAGCCATGCCAGCCGGGCACGATCAGATAGTGGAACGCTCCGCGCCGCATAGGATGGCCTCTCGATGGTCGCTGAGCGGCGAGTCTATCGCCCACAGAATCTTCACTATAAAGAATAAGAATTCATTTGCTTATGCACTAAACAATGCATCGGAAGTGCCCGAGTAACGCTGCGCCCAAAAAAAAGACGCGCCCTAAGGCGCGCCAAGGTTTGAAGCGCACGCAGTACTCATTGCACCTGGCTGAGCAGGTCCTTGCGCAGGAGCGACTTGATCTTCACCACATGGTCGTCTTCCTGCGCCTTGGCCTTATGAAAGCCCTTGGCGATGCGCGGGTGACCACCGGCCTCGGCCAGCTCGATCAGCAGCTCCCAGGCGGCGTTGTCCTCAAGCTCCAGCGTCAGCAAGGCATTGATGCCCTGGGCAACGTTCGTCCGCGGGTCGGTCAGCACCTGCATCACGCCCATGGACTTGACGCCGACGATGTCGGCACAGGGCGTCTGCGCAGTCGGGTCGGCACCCAGGGTTTCGATCGCTTCCGCGACCATGTTCATGTGCTCGAACTCTTCGTCACGGATGTGCTGCAGCACTTGGACCAGGTCCGATTGGGCGGTTTCGAGTCCCTTGGCCTTGGCGATCATGGCGTCATACATGCGCACGCCGCTGCGCTCGAAGGCCAGACGCTCGCCGAGCTTGTCGACCAGCAGCTCCGGGCTCTTGCCCAGCGCCATGTCGAAGGTGGATTTGAGCATGCCTTTGGCCGAACCCGGGACCGGCACCGAGCCGATGCGATCGGCTTCCTCGGCGCGGGTCGTGCGTTCGAGCATCATGCCCTTGGAATCGCCCGGGACGTCCGGGTGGATCTCGTTGACGGCATCGAGCAGGCGCTTGGTGTCCTTCGGGGACATCTGCACGCCGGTGAAATTGGTGCCCAGTTTTGCTGAAGTTGCCATGTCTGTTCTCCTCAGGAAGCCTTGCGCATCTGCATGAGTTCACCGCCCGGTGCCCATTGGTAACCGGCCGACACGATGTTCGAGGCGATGCCTTCGGAATTGAGCTGGGCCCGATAATCCAGGGAGTTCTGCGGCTCCTGGCTCTTGTCGACGTACTGGGTGCCGCTGGTGCGCAGGTTGACCTCGGCGGCAAGCACCTGGCGCACAAACTCACGCTGGCTCTTGAACTCGATCATCTTCGGCAACGGGCCGCCGAGAATCTCCGCCGGATCGCGACGCTCGATGTTCTTGAAGTGCTCGCAGGCGATGTTCAGGTGGCCAAGCTCGTAATCGAGGAAGCGCTCCCACATGGCCTTGATGCGCGGGTTGGTTTCCTGCTCGGCACAGCTGGCATAGGCATAAACCTCCATCGCCTCGTGGACCAGCCACTTCTCCATGAAGGATTCCTGGGGGTCGGCCAACGATCCGTACTGGGTGACGTGCTGCTCTTCGACCGACGCAATTTCGGCATACAGCTGACGCGCCAGCGGGTCGGCGAACAGCGGGCCGATGTTCATGTAGTAGTCGTGGGTCTGGTACTCAGCCGCGGTGATCATGGCCGCGTGAATCTTGGTGATGAGATCTGCCTGCTCCTTGGCATAGCTTTCGCGCAGATCGTTGTCCGGATGACGGTGGTGCTCGGAGGTCTGCCGGCCTGGGACGATGTCGGTATAGCCCTGCAGGATATTGTTTGCGTCCTTGCCTTCGAGGCGGTCGAGCATGGCCGAGTAGCGATACAGGTGGTCGAAGTCTTCCAGCAGGCCGAAGCGGTAAGTCTGCGCCTGGTAGGGGTCTGGCTCGGTCTGGGCGACGGCCGCGGTCACTTCGATGGCGACCTGCTCGTAGGCGACGGTGGTTTCCAGCGGCGAATGGTCGGCGGAGATCAGCCAGTTGACCATGGTCGCCTGGTGTTGCTCGACTCGGCGGATCTCGGCGAGCGGGCCGCGCAGCTGGCCAGTGATACGGGCGATGCCGTGCTTGAGGCGCAACGCATCGGTTTCGATCCCGTTCATCAGGATGATGCGCACCCGGGTGAAGGCGTCATCGTCGAGCTTGCTGATGGGCTTGCCCGCCATTTCCTTCCAGGTGAACTTCTGCTTATCGAGCGGCGTGCCCTTGTTGTCGAGAATGCCGGTTAGGTTGTCCATGGAGCCTCCGTTTGAACGGCTTGTATTGGTTCGGCGTACGAATCCGTACGGCCTAATCACGGGTCAGCTGAGCTGACGGCTTAAAAAAGGGACGGAGGCAAGCGGAAAAGAATTCCGTAGAACGTGAAGCGAACATGCAAAGAGTCGACAAGCGGCAGCAGTCAACCCCTTCGAACAGGCTCAGATGCAGCGAAGCGCAATTGGTCCCGAAACCTTGCCGCATCGGCGTTCAAGCGAAGCGGCAAGGCGTCTCAGCGAAGAGCTTCCAACTGACGCTTCCGCTCGTCGGCGGGCAATCGGCCCAAGGCAGCGACTTGGGCATGAAAACGCGGCCAATCGCCGCCGACCTGCTCGAACAACGCAGCGAAGGCAGACACCCATTGATCGTAGAGGCCGAAGGGAACCAGGCTGGCATTGTTCAGTGGCTGGGCAATCCAGCGATCGAAACGATCATCGCCGTTCCACGGCCCGTCTCTCAGCCGCCGATAGGCCTGTCGCATGCGCATGAATTCGGCGGCCTTGGCAGCACGCATTTCCGGTTCGCTCAAACCGGATGCATAGAGCGCAGCCAAGCGCTCGCGGGTCGCCAGCGCCAGCCGGCTGAGGTCGGCGTATTGATCCCGCAGCGCATCGCTGGACGGCGGCAGCCCACGACTGGCGCGCCACTGCCGCAGCCCTTCCCGCTCGACAAAGGAGGCGTAGGATTCGTTGAATGCCGTATCGTCAGTGACATACAGCCGCTGATGCGCCAACTCGTGGAAAATCAGCCCGGCCAGCCGATCGTCGTCCCAGCGCAGCATCGAGCTGAGCAGCGGATCGTCGAACCAGCCCAGGGTCGAATAAGCCGGCACGCCGGCCACCAACGTGTCGTAGCCCTCGGCTTGCAGCAGTGCCGCAGCGCCGCGGGCGCGGCCCTGCTGGTAGTAGCCGCGATAACCCACACAACCGGCTATCGGAAAGCACTGGGTCTGCTGCGCCACGGAAAACTCCTCAGCAACGAACAGATTCCACATCACATAAGGCCGCTGGAGCTCGGCGTAGACCCGATAACTGCGATTGTCCGGCAGTGCCAAGGCACGGCTCGCGAAGCCTCTGGCCTGCAGGGCCAGGGTCAGTCGTTGGCGCAACAGCGGATCGCTTTGCGGGTTGTCGATGATCGCTGCAATGGGCTCACGCTGCCGCAGCAATTCGAGCTGGCCGACCGCCAGTTGCCCGTAGTAACTGCTGCAACCGCTCAGACCAACCGCCATCAGCAGGGGAACCCAGCGCCGCTTGCGGTTGTCGACTGCGGCGATTTTCGACTTCGACATGAACAAACGCTTACCGGCTAAATGCCCCACGGGGCGATGCGCGGAGCCTACAACGAAGTCCACCCAAACACCGAACACGCCGGTGCCAAACAGCCAGGCCGACACCGATCGGAGACCCAGTTTCATGCGAATCCTGATGCTTGCTCTTGCGCTATCCAGTCTGGGCGGTTGCGCCATGTGGATGCCCAAACCGGACCCGAACCAAGCCTGGGTCGACCTCGCACCGCACGGGGAGACCGAACTGGTAGCCGTGGCGGTCGATGACAAGCCGCTCGACGACAGTCGCTATTTTCAGGTCGAGCCGGGCAGCCATCAGCTGGGCATGCGCTATCGCTTCGAAGTCGGCCCGGCCGACGTAGGTCGCGACAGCGAAGCGCTGGCACGCGACTGCCGCCTGACCCTGAGCTATGACAGCTTCAATGCCGGGGCCCGCTATCGGCTGGAGGCTGGCGGCTACGGCTTCCGTCCCTGGGCCAAACTTTACGACCAGCATGACCGCGTGCTGGCCAAGGCCACTGAGCGTGGCTGCGGCGGGGTCGCTACCCGCTAGCGTTCTGTTGTGAACCGTTCTGTTGCGGTGCAGTCGTTGAAAAAGAGCACTATCTGGCTCAGGCTCATTGGCTGACCGCGACAGCAGACGCTGATCCTGCGGTTATCCGGAGGATTCACCATGCGTCTGTTATTGGCTCCATTGCTGGCGCTCGGCCTGACCGGCTGTGCCGGCCCCCTGCCCGCACCCGACCCGAACATGGCCTGGGTCGAGCTGACCGCTCAACCCAGTGACATTTTCATGTCCGACCAGCTGGACGGTGAGCGCACACCCGATGGGCGCTATTTCCAGGTCAGCCCCGGTGCGCATGAACTCGAAGCGCGCTACGAATTCGAAATCAGCAGTGGCGGCTTTGGCGATTTTGGCGACACCCAATACCTGCGCTGCACCATGGTGATCAACTACGACGATTTCCAGCCCGGTCGGCGTTACCTATTCCAGGCCCGCTCGCTGGGCTTCACCCCACAAGGCTGGCTGCGCGACGAAGACCACAACGTCCTGGCGCGCGCCGAGGCCGAGCACTGCTACTGAGCAGCCGTCAGCAAAGAGGTAGACGATGTCCCGTATCGAACACACCCGTTTCTCCACCCTGGACCTGGCGCCGATCCGAGATGACGGCGACGCCGGCCTGGCCCTGCGCAACTCGTTGGCCCTGGCGCAGCATGTCGAGAAGCTTGGCTTCGAGCGCTTCTGGGTCGCCGAGCACCACAACATGGATGGCATCGCCAGTGCCGCCACCTCGGTGCTGATCGGTTATCTGGCATCCGGCACCTCGCGGATTCGCCTGGGCGCGGGCGGCGTCATGCTGCCCAACCACGCGCCGCTGGTGGTGGCTGAACAGTTCGGCACGCTGGACGCGCTCTACCCGGGGCGGATCGAGCTGGGCCTGGGACGCGCACCGGGCGCCGATCAGTTCACCGCCCATGCCTTGCGCCGCGACCGCATGGGCAGCGCCGATGACTTCCCGGCGGACTTGGAAGAACTGCAGCTGCTGCTTGGTCCGCGCCAGCCCAACCAACGCGTCATCGCCATGCCCGGCATGGGCAGCAATGTCCCGATCTGGCTGCTCGGCTCGAGCCTGTTCAGCGCTCAGCTGGCTGCTGCCAAAGGCCTGCCCTACGCCTTCGCTTCGCATTTCGCGCCGCGTTATATGCACGACGCGATTCGCCTGTACCGCGAGAACTTCCGCCCCTCCGAGGTGCTGGACAAGCCGTACGTCATGCTCGGCGTGCCGCTGATGGCGGCCGACACCAACGAGCAAGCCGAGTATTTGGCGACCACCGCCTATCAGCGCATCCTCGCGCTGATCCGTGGCCAAAGCCTGGTGCTGGTGCCGCCGGTGACGAGCATGCAGGGCAAATGGCTGCCCCACGAGCAGGACGCCGTCGGCAGCTTCCTCGGCATGGCCCTGATTGGTGGTCCGGAAAAGATCCGCGCTCGCCTGGACGTCTTGCTCGAGCAGACTCAGGCCGACGAGCTGATCTTCACCTGCGACCTTTACGAAACCGCCGACCGCCACCGCGCCTTCGAGATCCTCGCCGAGCTACGTTGATCAGCAAAATGCATCGGGGCGACACCTAGCGCCCCGTCGCACCAGCGCAACCTGTGAAAGGGCCACTCGACAGCAGGCCCGTGCGGGTGACTCGCAAACAACACCTCCCACCGCGACGGGCCTTCCACGAGGCCGGCAAGGCGAGCGCCGCGTCTGCATTGGACGCGCTGGCGTTCCGCTCGACGAACGCGGCTGAACCCCATCCAATCGCGCCGATCAAAACAGCAGCCCATGCGTACTTCGGCGCGTCACGCTTGTTTGCGGAAGACTGAATGAATTTTCTTGAATGGATGGCCGTGCTCGGCATCCTGCTGTTGATCCTCGCCCTGGCATCGGCCTACCTGCGCTGGCTGCCTGTCACCACGTCACTGATCTACCTGGGCTTCGGCCTGCTCATCGGCCAGCTCGGCGTCGGTTTGTGGGAGATGGAGTTCATGCACATCGCCAGCTGGATGGAGCACCTCACCGAGATCGCGGTGCTGGTGTCACTGTTTGTCAGCGGCCTCAAACTGCGGATGCCGCTGCATCACCGGGCATGGCGAAGCGCGTACATACTCGCAGGCCCGGTGATGCTCGCCTGCATCGCGGGCGTCGCCGCGCTCTGCCATTACCTGCTCGGGCTCAGCTGGGGTCTCTCGGTGTTGATCGGCGCCATCCTCGCCCCCACCGATCCGGTGCTCGCCAGCCTGGTACAGGTAAACAATTCCCGCGACAGCGATCACGTCCGCTACGGCCTGTCCGGCGAAGCCGGCTTCAACGATGGCACCGCCTTCCCGTTCGTCGTGTTCGGCCTGCTGCTGATCGAGCAGGAAACCCTGGCTAGCGGCTGGGTGAGCGAGTGGGCGCTGCATCGGCTGGTTTGGGCCGTACCGGCTGGCCTGGGGTTTGGTTATCTGCTCGGCAGGCTTATAGGCAAGCTGGCGATCTTTCTGCGCGCCCGCCACGCCGATACATCCATGTCGCCGAACGATTCGCTGGCACTTGCGCTGATCGCACTGGCCTACGTCGGCGCCGAGCTGATCGGCGCCTGGGGCTTCCTCGCGGTATTCGCCGCCGGCCTGGGGTTGCGCCATGCGGAGAAGGACGCAGCAGAGGAATCAGATACGCCATCCGAGGAGCTGATCGCCCACGCGGTGCCGCACTTGGCTGAAGGCGGCCTGAGCCCGCGAGAGCTGCCGCTGGAAAATGAGAAAATCGCCGAACCCAAGGTCGCCGCAGGTGTGATGGTGGGTGACATCCTGACCTTTGGCGGCCAGCTGGAGCGCAGCCTGGAAGTGCTACTGGTGACGATTCTTGGTGTGTTGGTCTCGGTGCACTGGGACTGGCGTGCGGTGCCCCTGGCGCTGGCGCTGTTCGTGGTGATCCGGCCGCTGAGCGTATGGTTGCTGATGCCAAGCCGCTACCTGGACCGTACCCAACGCCTGACCGTCGGCTGGTTTGGCATCCGAGGCATCGGCAGCTTGTACTACCTGAGCTATGCGGTCACCCACGGCCTGATGCCAGAAGAGGCCGAAGCGATCATCTCACTGGTGATTTCAGTGGTGGTGTTGAGCATCGTCCTGCACGGCTTGAGCACTCAGCCATTGCTACGACGTTACGAACGCAGCCGCGGCGAGGCGCCGACGGACCACGCCTGACACGGCGAGGCGAGCCGGCCTCCCAGGCAGCTGGCTGGATAGCCGCTGCCGGGCCGCCTGGACGGCAGATCAGCTGTCCGCGAGACGGAAGCCGACCTTCATGGTGACCTGGAAATGGCCGACCTTGCCGTTTTCGACATGGCCGCGGATCTCGCCGACTTCGAACCACTCGACGTTCTGCAGTTTGCTGCTGGCCTCGGCGATACCGTTCTGAATCGCTTCATCAACGCTATTGCGCGAAGAACCGACGATTTCAATCTTCTTGTACGTGTGATGATCCGACATGAATAAATCCCCTTCTGGTCTGAGGAGCCTCCGCTCGGTAATGATGCGTCCTGTTCATTGAGGCCCGCGAAGGGCCTCGGAAGTTCAGCGGAGCGGTCGATCCGCCGATGGCGGCCGGCGAATCTCAGCACCCACTATCTGGATAACTCGAAGGTTATCCGTGTTGATCGACGTACAGCCGTAGGGTGGGCTTCAGCCCACCGGAACGCTCGGCCCAAGTCGGTGGGCTGAAGCCCACCCTACGAAACTCTGCAACCCACCGGCAGTAGGCTTCGTGCGTCTGTAGGAGCGAGCTTGCTCGCGATCCGCTTCCACTCGTAGCCCGAGAGGCAACACGCAGCGCAGGTTAATCGATACGCCGATAGGGATACTGCTGCGCCTTGAACACCTGATTGAAATACCGACCGAGGGAATCAGCCTCCAGCAGTGCCTGCACCACGTCGGCGGGCACCTGCTCGTAGCGATACAGCGAGCCGTTATGAAACTCAACCTCCAGCGCCTGCTCGTCCAGGTCGTAACCCAAGGCGCGCAGGCTGCTCGAATTCACCGCGACTCGCTTCATACCGCCGGATCGGGCTCGTGTTTGAAGCCCTCGGCCTGCATCCGCCAAAGCGCCTCGAAAGCACCGCCGCGGCTGCGCAGCTCCATCGGTGCGCCGTCTTCGATGATCAACCCGTTGCGCAGCACGATGATCCGATCGAAGCTCGCCAGCGTCGACAGCCGATGGGCGACGGCGACTACGGTGCGGTTGTGTACCAGATTGTTCAGCGCCGCCTGGATCTCGCCTTCCGACTGGGTATCCAGCGCTGAGGTCGCCTCGTCGAGAATCAGGATCGGTGCATCCTTGAGGAACGCCCGAGCGATACCCAGACGCTGACGCTGGCCACCGGAGAGCAGCACGCCGCGCTCGCCGACCAGGGTGTCATAGCCCTGCGGAAGCTCGCGGATGAACGCATCGCAGAAGGCCTGGCGGGCCGCTTCCTCCACTTCGCCATCGGTCGCATCAGGACGCCCGTAGCGGATGTTCTCGCGAATCGTCCGGTTGAACAGCGCCGTCTCTTGCGGCACCACCGCGATCTTCTCGCGCAGGCTGTTCTGGCTGACGGAGCGGACATCCTGACCGTCGATCAGGATGCGCCCGGCCTGTACATCGTCCAGGCGTTGCAGCAACTGAATGAGGGTCGACTTGCCCGCCCCGGACGGCCCGACCACGCCGACCTTCTGCCCAGCCGGGATATGCAAATTGAGATGCTCAAAGATTATGCCGCGCTTCGGATAGCCGAAGCTGATGTCCTCGAAGGTGATGTCCCCTTCGGCCAGCAACAGCAGGGTTTCGGAGTCTTCAAGGCCGTGCGGCTGGACGATGATGCGCAGGGTGTCGTCGATGGCACCGATCTGCTGCGTGGTGTCCACGAGCGCCAAGGCCAGATCACGCGAGCCATGCAGGATACGGAAGGTCAGCGCGCTGACCAGCACCACGTCGCCGGCGGTCACCGAGCCGTCCACCCATAAAGTGATTGCCCAGACCAGCATGCCCCCGGCCATCAGCGACAGGCAGATGTCGTGGATAACGCGGGCCTTTTCCAGATACATCCAGCTGCGTCGCTGGGCCTTGGCTTCGTAGCCGATCTCGTTGGCCAGGCGTTCCGCTTCACGGTCGCGTGCGGAGAACGCCTTGATGGTCCAGACGTTGGACACCGCATCGACCAGCTCGCCGCCAACCCGCGCCGATTGCGCGGCGAAGCGTTGATGCTTGGCGCGGCCACGAATACCGAACCCGGTGATCAGTACCGCGACGATGGCCACGAACAGGATCAGCGCAACCGCCATGCGCCAATCGACGGTCAGCAGCACCACCACCGCCCCGATGAAGTCGACGATGGGCGGCACGATCTTCCAGACCAGACCGCCATAGATCGCCCCTGCCGCCTGGCCCAGCGCCGAGATACGATTACCCAGCGAACCGGCGAAATGCTCGGTGAAATAGCGCATGGGGTGACCGGTCAGGTGCTTGAACAGGTCAACCCGGATATCCACCATGCTCGCCACGACTGTTCGGCAGCCGAGCCAGCCGCCGAGACGCCAGAACACGTTTTCAATGACGATCAGGCCGATGAACAGCCCCAGCGGAAACCAGACATCGGCGGCGCCTCGGTTGGAGCTGCCCTGCGCCATGGCGTCGACCAGCAGCTTCATGCCGTACTGCACCGCCACCGCGCAGGTCGCCGCACCGACGATCAGCAGCAGCAAGCCGCCGAAATGCCAGGGCCGCGCGCAAACGTAGTGCCACAAAAAGGCGACCGGCCGATCCGGCAGGAGCGGCACCAGTGGCGGTTTGCGCAGTGCCGGGGCGTTCATGAAAAGGCTTCAGCGATGTTCGAAACCGGACTCGAGTGGCTGAAGCGCGCCTGTTGCAGCCGCAGCTCATCGGCCAGCCCCTCATGCACACGGCGGTTTCCGGCTTCGTCCGGGAAGCCCAACAGTCCCACCGGGCAGTGACGGTCGTCGGTCCAGCCCGGGTAATCCACCACCGGGTACAGGCAGATACCTTCCACCGGCACGCCACGCTGCATCGCCAGGCCGGCCTGCTCGCTGACGTAGCGCAGCCAGTCGCCGCGCACATCGCCCTCGGCGCCGGTTTCGGCGATCACGATGGGGCGCTTGTAGCGCTGCGCGATCTCGCTGAGGATGCCTTTGAAAGGTCGATAGTCTGGGCTGTCCCGGCCGATGGTATTACCTGCGCCGTGATACCACTGGTTGTCGGGGTAATAGTTCACGCCGAGCAGATCAAGGTATTCCGGCGCGCCGCCGAGACCCGGCCAGAGCTCACCGCTGAGCATGTCCCAGGCCTCGAACTGCGATTGGCGGTAGCGCTCGGCCTCGCGCTGCGGGCCGGGCCGATCATTCGGCGCAACCACGTGGATTGCGGGATCGACCTGAACGAAGCGCGCCCGCGGTTCAATCTCGCGGATAGCCTGCATCGCGGCGATGGTGGCGCGCACCAGCTGATGCTTGAGCTCAAAGCCACGGCCGCGTGCCATCGGGTTGAAGTAGGCCTCGTCGCCGCCAGCCCAGGCCCAGAACGAGATCTCGTTCAGCGGTGCGTAGAACGGCACCGCATCGGTCTCGTCCTTGATCAACTGCGCTGCAGCCGCGGCGTAGCGGGCGAAGCGCTCGACGAACTGCGGTCGCCAGATGTCGATGTCGTCCGGCCAGCCGTAGTGGCACAGATCCCAGATCACCTGGGTGCCCTGGCGCCGGGCCGCCTGCAGCATCGGCAGAAAGCTCGACCAATCGTAGCGGCCCGGTGACGTCTCGATCAGGTGCCAGCGCAGGCCGTCACGCACGGTGTGCAAGCCATGCCGATGCAGCACCGCGTAATCATGGGCGGCCCAGCGGTCGTGGCCGGTGGCCGCCAGCAGGTCCAGGCGGCGGCCGTCGCTGCGACGATGGTTCGAGCATTCGAAACCGCCGAGGAAAAAGCTTTTGAACAGCGTCGGCTGATGCATCCTTGTGCCTCGTCTTCAGGGAACCTGTTTGGCCAGTGAACGGCTGTGCTCTGCACTTTCGCCCGCCGCAGGGCCACGCTCGGCCTCTTCGATGCGCTTGTACAGCGCCAGCGCCTGCCCGACTACCTGATCCATGTTGTAGTACTTGTAGGTGCCGAGGCGGCCGACGAAGGTCACGCCGGGCGTCTCGTCCGCCAGCTTCTGGTAGCGCTTGTACAGCTCGGCATTCTCCGGCCGCGGAATGGGGTAATAGGGATCGCCCTCCGCCGACGGATATTCGTAGGTGACGCTGGTTTTCGGATGAACCTGCCCGGTCAGGTGCTTGTACTCGCTGATGCGCGTGTAGGGCACGTCTTCACTCGGGTAGTTGACCGTACCGACGGCCTGGAACTGTTCCTGGTCGAGCTGCTTGTGTTCGAACCTCAGCGAACGATAGGGCAGCTTGCCGAAGCGGTAGTCGAAATACTCGTCGATGGGCCCGCAAAAGATCAGGTGGTCGTACTGCACCTCATCGCGGATCTCGCGGTAGTCGGTGTTGATCATGACTTTGATGTTCGGGTGCGCGAGAATTTTCTCGAACATTTTGGTGTAGCCATGCTTGGGCATCTGCTGGAAGGTATCGGTGAAGTAGCGGTCGTCGGTGTTGGTTCGCGTCGGGATGCGCGAGGTGACCGACTTGTCCAGCTGCGACGGGTCCAGGCCCCACTGCTTTCGCGTGTAGCCGCGGAAGAACTTCTGGTACAGCTCACGGCCGATGCCGTTGATCACCACGTCCTCGCTGGTCTGGATGTCTTCCACCGGCTCGGCGCGACTGGCGAGGAAGTCGGCCGCTTCCTGTTCGGTGGTCATGTTCAGACCGTAGAGCTTGTTCAGCGTGGTCATGTTGATCGGGATCGGCACTTCCTGCCCGTCCACCTGCGCCAGTACGCGGTGCTCGTAGGGCCGCCACTCGGTGAACTGCGAAAGGTAGTCGACGATGCGCTGGGCGTTGGTGTGGAAGATGTGCGGGCCGTAGCGGTGGATCAATACGCCGGCTTCGTCGTAGTGATCGTAGGCATTGCCGCCGATATGGGGCCGCCGGTCGACCACCAGCACACGCTTGTTCAGCCCGGCAGCCAGCCGTTCGGCCAGCACGCTGCCGGCGAAACCGGCGCCGACGATCAGGTAGTCGAAGCCGCGGCGGCCATGGGATGAGCCGTCGCTGGCGCCGCCGCCTGCGTATTCGGGATTGCTGTCTCGCAGGCTCATTTCGCGCATTGCATCTTCTCCTTCATCAGCGCCCAGGTGTGGTCCCAGGACATGTCGCCGAGGATTTCGTCAGCGGTCTTCAACAAACGGTCGCGGTCTTCGGCATCGACCAGTGCCTTTTCCACAGACGCGATGAACGCATCGGGCGTGTCGGCGATGTAGACGATCTCGGTGTCGCCATAGGTGCGCACCACGTCCTTGATTGGCGTGGACACCACGGGCCGGCCGCCGGCCAGGTATTCAGGAGTCTTGGTCGGGCTGATAAAACGGGTCGACTCGTTCATCGCGAACGGCATGATGGCCACGTCCCAGCCGGCCAGGTATTTGGGCAACTCGTCGTACGTCTTGCCGCCCAGGTAGTGGATGTTGTCGCGCTGCGGCAGCTCCGCCGGATCGATCTTGACCACTGGCCCAACCAGCACGAACTGCCAGTCAGGGCGTTTTTCCGCCATGTCGGCCACCAGTTCGATATCGAAACGCTCGTCAATCACGCCGTAGAAGCCCAGCCGTGGATGAGGGATCTCGGCCTGGTCGTCGGGGTCGGCCTGAGTCCGCCGGGCCTCGGCGAAGTGCGCCACGTCGACGCTGCTGGGAAAGGCGAAGGCGTTGTCGTGCAGTTCGCGCTTGGCTTCCCAGATGCTGTAGCCACCCGTGAAGACCAGATCAGCGCGCTCGAGCAACTCACGTTCGCGCTGCACCAGCTCCGGCGGTGCGCCGCGGAATGCCGAGAGTTCGTCCATGCAGTCGTAGACGGTGAGCTTGGGCTTCAGGTGGCCGGCATAACCGAGCGCCATCGGCGTGTAGTACCAGAGCATCAGCTCATTGACGCCGAGCTTTTCCAGATAGCCGTCGAGCAAATCGCGCTGCACGCGCAGCGCTGCCTCGCCCTCGCAGCCCTGAGGCAGACGCGGAATCAGTACCTGAACACCATTTTCCTCGGGCCGTACCTCCAGCCAGGGCTGGGCGTCCTCGGTCGGGATCGGCTCTTCGGCAAACAGCACGTTGAAGTCACGGGCGAAGCGCGACATCAGGTGCTGCGGGCGTTGGTAGACGAAGCTCCAGCGCAAATGGGAAAGACACAACAAGGTCGGCACCAGCTCATCGAAGATGACTTCAGGTGGCGTCGCTTGTTTATCGGGGGATTTGCCAATTTCGTATTGGTAGGGGCCGGCCCAGCTCATGGAAACCTCGTAAAGGGTGGCAATGCCCTCCAGAGTCCCTTCTGCCGCATCGCATAGGCCTGCGCAGCCCGCGCAAAGCAAAATCTGATGGCGCTCGGTGGCAGAAACGACCAATCGGCGAGCGCTGTCCGCCGGCTATGGACGACAGCTGATGAGCCAAGGTTCCCGATGCCCTACTGCAGAGGTCGGTCATCGGGTGACTGCCGTTTCGTTGGAACTTGCTCACACCTTCCCCCGTCCCTATCACAGGACGCCTGTTTCACCCCGGCATCGGTGCTGTGTGCTTCCTGCAGTCAGTACCGCCCGATTCGCCGACTCAACCCTGGAGATGCTTGCAGCGGCCGCGCTCATACGGTCAGCCGTGCGCTCCCGTGTGCGTCAGATAATTCGGTTCATGAGGTAGAGACATGATTCTCGTCACGGGTGGTGCTGGATATATCGGGTCCCATGCGGTGCTTGAGCTCCTGCTGGCTGGCCATGAAGTGCTGGTGTTGGACGACCTCAGCAACAGTTCGAAAGTGGCACTGGATCGCGTGGAGCATCTGGCTGGCCGCACGCTGCAGTTCATCAAGGGTGACGTGCGAAACCGCTCGCTGCTCAAGGCGTTGTTTGCCTCTTACCCCATCACGGCGGTGCTGCACTTCGCCGGTCTCAAGGCCGTCGGTGAAAGTGTGCGCGAACCGCTGCGCTATTACGAAACCAACGTCAGCGGCAGCATCGCGTTGTGTCAGGCCATGGCCGAAGCCGGAGTCTTCAAGCTGGTATTCAGCTCATCGGCGACTGTCTACGGCGACTCACCCAAGATGCCGATCACCGAGAACTGCCCCACCGGCATTCCAACCAACCCCTACGGCCAATCCAAGTTGATGGCAGAGAACGTGCTGAAAGGGCTGGCCGAATCCGACCCGCGCTGGTCGATTGCACTGCTGCGCTACTTCAATCCGATTGGCGCTCACGAGTCTGGCCTTATCGGCGAAGACCCCAACGGCATCCCCAATAACCTGCTGCCTTACATGCTGCAGGTAGCGGTGGGCCGCCGTAAGCAACTGAACGTATACGGAGCGGACTACCCGACGCCGGACGGCACGGGAGTGCGGGATTACATTCACGTGGTGGATCTGGCCAAGGGGCACCTCAAGGCACTGGAGCGCCTCGACCTGGTCCGTGGTGTTTCCACGTGGAACCTCGGCACCGGCCGGGGCTACTCGGTACGCCAGATGATCACCGCGTTCGAAGAAGTGATCGGCAGACCGCTGCCCTATGTGTTCAAAGCGCGCCGACCGGGTGACGCCGCACAGTGCTGGTCGGACCCGAGCAAGGCCAGTGACGATCTGGGCTGGAAAGCGGAGCGTGACCTGCTGGTAATGCTGACCGACGCCTGGCGCTGGCAGAGCCGCAATCCGCAAGGTTATGGAACGGAGAAGTCAGCGGCCAAGGCTCCGGTGGCCGCGAACAGCAATACCGCGATGGCCAGCTGAGCACTCGCCACGCGGATGCTCAGCATGGCTCTTACGGTGCGCTGCAGTTCAGTTCAGCACGGATTTTCGAAACATCGAGCCGGCGGTTCTGCTGTACCGCCCCGGTGAGCTGCGGGTCGATCACCGCGGTGCGCAGCAGCGCCTCGCGGATCTGCGCGCTGCTGGCACAGGGGTTCAGCGAGGCATACAGCGCCGCCGCACCGGTCACGTGAGGCGTCGCCATTGAGGTGCCACTCATGTAGGCGAAGCCGGCCGCGCCAGTTGAAGTCGGCACCGTCGAAACAATGTCGACGCCCGGCGCGGCGATATGCACGTTGTTCACGCCATAGTTCGAGAAACCCGCACGACGACCGTTCTGGTCGATCGCACCCACTGAAATCACGTTGGGCAGGTTATAGCTGGCTGGGTAGCTCGGTGTGCTATCGATATTCAGCCCACTGTTGCCCGCAGCTGCGATGAACAAAATGTTCGCATTGCCGGCCGCCTGAATGGCGTCATACAACGCTTGGGAGTAACCGCCGCCGCCCCACGAGTTGTTGGTGGCGACCAGGTTGATCTTCTTCGCCAGCTTCAGTTGCGTCAGGTAGTTGATGGCCTTGACGGCTCCCGCTGTAGTACCGCCATTGGCCCCGAGGAACTTGGCGGAAATCAACTTGGCGCTCGGACAAACACCGAACACGCCAGCACCATTGTTCGCCACGGCCCCTACCGTGCCGGCGACATGCGTACCGTGATCGTCAGCCGGGCCGTCGTACACGCTGGCGTTGTTGGCAGCAAAGTCCCAGCCGTAGATGTCGTCGGCAAAACCGTTGCGGTCATTGTCCTTGCGGTCAGCGCGAGTGCCCTCGCCTGGGTTGACCCAGACGTTGGCGCGCAGATCGCCATGAGTGGTCATCACACCTTCGTCGATGATGCCCACGTGGACTTTGTTGGAGCACAGCGCGCCGGCGTTCCAGCTCGCCAGCGCACCGCTGCCATACGGGGAAGCAGGTGACGTCGTCGCGCCCTGCATGCCCCAGAGCATGTTGATGCCCGGGTCATTGGGGTTGGCCAGTTGGGTGTTGTAGATCCAGTTGGGCTCGACGTATTCGACCGCGGGATCAGCCGCCAGCTGTGCGATCAACGCGGCGTCCACCTTCTTGCCTTTACCCAGCTGCGCCCGGACCAGATCACCCTTGGCATCCTTGCGCGCTGCCTTATCGAGCAGCTTCTGGGTCGCTTTTGCGTTCCGCTTGCTAAGCGCTGCCGTCATTGCCGATTCAGATGCACCTGATTTGAATTGAACCAGCAACTCGCCTTCGACAAAGGGTCGACCGGCTTTGAGCGAAGCATCAACCGCAGGGTTGGGCTTGGCGGCTAGCTGTTCTGCTCCGGCCGCGAGCAGCGCGCACATCACGATACCGACACGCTTTTTATAGACCATCACTGTTCTCCCGAACGACTACAGACAGTCCCACGGACAGGCAACGTGGCCGCTCGGTGGGTGTTTGAACTGTATCGGCAATGATGGTGTCGATTTAGTGGCGCCGGACGAGTGGCACAACCGCTCATCGGCAACGACGGGGAGTTACGTCAGCTACCGCGGCTGGACGCTTTCCAAAAAAAACCCGCTTCGCATTAGCGAAACGGGCGAAACAGGAGATGACGCGCGTAGGTCGCGAACTAGCTGTTCTGCTCTTGCTGGCTGTCGTCGGAAATCGTGATGATCGACTTCGCGTTGAACTCACGATTGCCAAAGAAGGCAGGGTCCATTTGTCCCATGACACTGATGCGGTCGCCCTTCTCGACCTGCTGGAAACCGTCCTTGTCCAAAGGGTTATAGGACATGGTGAGGGTATTGATGGTCAGCGTGCCGTCACCCGTATCGAGGGTGAGTTCTCGATCCTTGACCGATTGCACGGTGCCCTGAATCGTGGTTTCGGCAGAGGGCACAAAGGTTGCGGTCCGCCATGGCGTTTCTTCATCGTTGGCGCTGGCGAAGAAGAAGCTGTTCAGGCCGTCGACGTAAACACTGTTGGCTTCTATCGACGTCACTTCGAATATGTCGTCATCCACATCACCATAGACCGTGACCTTGTCCCCGGCTTTCAGGGCGGTGCCTTCGGAGTACCAGTCCCAGTCGTCCATCTCGACGATGATGCTGCCCTTGCCGTAGTCCAGCATGAAGGAATCGGGCTTCACCGATTCTACCGTGCCGTTCAGGCTGATCCAGGTTCCATCGTGCTTCTGGTAAGGGCTAGGGGCATTACCCGATTCCGCTGCAAGCGGAGCAGTCGCGAATCCGGCGATAGCGGTTGCAATCAGCGTTTTCGTAATCGTGTTCATGGAAACCTCTCTTGCGATAGGTTCTTTGCAGAGCGACAGACCTAACTCCAACGCTCACGAGATACTGCTAGGCGAGCGGCCCGCACCATGAAAAGACCGCTAGTACATCAATGGCCTTTTCACGGATGCAGAGCGGATACGTCAGATATCCAGCCAGCCACCATCACCCGCGTCGTCAGAGAAGGCGTTGTATTCCGTCTCGTTCCAATCGCCGCTATCGTCGGCGTCATAGGCGTCGTACAGACCTTGTCCGTACTCGTTGTTGGAGAGCATGCCGTCCTTGTCGCTGTCCCAGCTGGTGAACAAGGCGTCGTTATCGAAACCGGTGTCCCATTCGCCCATGGTGACCACGCCGGAATTGTCTTTATCCCATACGCCGAAATCGCCTACTTCCGCGAAGGCCGGAGCGCTGGCCGCCATGGCCGTTGCGAGTGCGATACCACCGAGCATTGTGTGAAGTTTGTTAGTCATCGTGCTTCTCCTCTGTGATTGATTGGAAGTCAGCACCAGAGGATGGCGCTCACATAAATACCGAGCGCCCGGGCCGTTTGTGAGTTCATGAAAATCGTGGAATCAGCCGTCGAGCGCCTTACCGATACGAATCAGGCGAAACGCCGATTGCGCTTCTGGTGCGGGTTGCGGAAAAGTTGCCGAGTGCACCCCCGAGGATGTTACGAAATCTTACGAGACGAACCGCTACGAGCGCCGCGCTAGCGTTCCACCCAGGGGTCATCGAAGCCAACAACGGCTCGATCTTTCACGTGGCACCCAGGGTGGGGCTCCATCAAACCAGCTGCTGGCGCAACCAGTCCGCCAATCGCTCAGCGCGCCGATCCGTGCGCCGTGACGGCACCCACAGCGACAGCCGCGCCCGGGTTTCGACGAATCCCCAGGGCGCCAGCAAGCGGCCCTGGCGCAAGTCATCGGCCACAAGCTGCTGCGGTGCGATGGCAACACCCAGCCCGGCCAGCGCCGCTTCCAGCAAAAAGTAGAGATGCTCGAAGCCCTGCCCCATGCGCAACATGCTGGGGTCAAGCCCATTGCCCTGGGCCCAGGCGGGCCACGCCTGCGGACGCGATGCGGTGTAGAGCAGCGCTTCGTTGAACAGCACCGACGGCGGTGCCTGGCGTAACGCCGCGCAGTTCGGATGATGCGGGCTCAGTACCGGGCCGATGCATTCGGTGGCCAGCTCGAATACCTGCATATCGGCTGGCCACGGCGGCTCGGCATAACACAGGGTGGCATCCAGCCCCGGCCGGCGTGGGTCCAGTTCGCCCTCGCTGGCGGACAGTTGCAGATGCAGATCGGGCAGCTCGCGGTTGAGCCTGTCCAGCCGCGGAATGAACCAGCGCGCCAGCAGGCTGCCCGGACAGCCGAGCACGAACGGCGCATCGGCGGTCTGCTGGCGCAGCTCGGCGCAGCTGTCCCGTAACCGCTCGAACGCCTCGCCCGCCGCGTCACGCAACCGCAGCCCCGCATCGGTGAGTTTTATGCCGCGACCTTCCTTGCTGAACAGCGCCACGCCAAGGTCGTCTTCGAGCAACCGGATCTGCCGGCTGACGGCCCCGTGCGTCACGCTGAGTTCCGCTGCCGCTTGGCTTACGCTCTGCAATCGAGCGGCCGCTTCGAAAGCGCGAAGTGCATTGAGGGGAGGAAGGGCTTGGCTCATTAGTGAGTTTTCCTGACAGGTCGAGGCGATCTTATCGCTTTTTATGCCGGCCAAAGTCGGTTAATTTTCCGCCCATCGCGCAATCCTTACTCGCGTTTGGATGGCCGCCACCCTTTTCCGCAGGAGATGACCATGACCTCATTCCGCAGCGGCCCTGATGCCAAGGGCCTGTTTGGCCACTTTGGCGGTCAGTACGTCGCCGAAACCCTGATGCCGCTCATCCATGAGCTGGCCGCCGAGTACGAAAAAGCCAAGACCGATCCGGAGTTCGCTAAAGAGCTGGCGTACTTCCAGCGCGACTACGTCGGCCGCCCTTCTCCGCTGTACTACGCCGAGCGCCTGACCGAGTTCTGCGGCGGCGCCAAGATCTACCTCAAGCGCGAAGAGCTGAATCACACCGGCGCGCACAAGATCAACAACTGCATCGGCCAGATCCTCCTGGCGCGGCGCATGGGCAAGCAGCGCATCATCGCCGAGACCGGCGCCGGCATGCACGGCGTGGCCACAGCCACCGTCGCCGCACGCTTCGGCATGCAGTGCGTGATCTACATGGGCACCACCGATATCGAGCGCCAGCAGGCCAACGTCTTCCGCATGAAGCTGCTGGGCGCCACGGTGATCCCGGTCACCGCCGGCACCGGCACCCTGAAAGACGCGATGAACGAAGCCCTGCGCGACTGGGTGACCAACATCCACGACACCTTCTACCTGATCGGCACCGTCGCCGGCCCGCACCCCTACCCGGCCATGGTTCGCGATTTCCAGTCCGTGATCGGCAAGGAAACCCGTGACCAGATGATGGCTCAAGAAGGTCGCCTGCCCGATTCGCTGGTGGCCTGCATCGGCGGCGGCTCCAACGCAATGGGCCTGTTCCACCCCTTCCTCGACGATAAAGACGTCAAGATCATCGGCGTTGAAGCAGCCGGCCACGGCATCGAATCCGGCAAGCATGCCGCCAGCCTCAACGGTGGCGTACCTGGCGTGTTGCACGGCAACCGCACCTTCCTGCTGCAGGACGACGACGGTCAGATCATCGACGCCCACTCGATTTCCGCCGGCCTCGACTACCCGGGCATCGGCCCGGAACACGCATGGTTGCATGACATCGGCCGCGTCGAATACACCTCGGTGACCGACGACGAAGCCCTGGCTGCGTTCCACAAGTGCTGCCGCCTGGAAGGCATCATCCCCGCCCTGGAAAGCGCCCACGCGCTGGCTGAAGTCTTCAAGCGCGCACCCGGCCTGCCGAAGGATCACCTGATGGTGATCAACCTCTCCGGCCGCGGCGACAAGGACATGCAGACCGTCATGCACCACTACGACGAACAGGAAGAACACATATGAGCCGTTTGCAGACGCGCTTCGAGCAGCTGAAACAGGAAAACCGCGCGGCCCTGGTGACCTTCGTCACCGGCGGCGACCCGGACTACGCCACCTCGCTGGCCATCCTCAAGGGCCTGCCGGACGCCGGCGCGGACGTCATCGAACTGGGCATGCCCTTCACTGACCCGATGGCCGACGGCCCGGCGATCCAGCTCGCGAACATCCGCGCCCTGGCGGCTAAGCAGGACCTGGCGAAAACCCTGCAGATGGTTCGCGAATTCCGCGAGGGCAACCAGACCACGCCGCTGGTGCTGATGGGCTACTTCAACCCCATCCACAAGATGGGCGTCGAGCGCTTTCTCGCCGAGGCGGTGGAAGCCGGCGTCGACGGCCTGATCATCGTCGATCTGCCACCGGAGCATAACGAAGACCTCTGCGACCCGGCCCAGGCCGCGGGCATCGACTTCATTCGCCTGACCACCCCGACCACCGACGACAAGCGCCTGCCTACCGTGCTCAACGGCAGCTCGGGATTCGTCTATTACGTGTCGGTGGCCGGCGTGACCGGTGCCGGCTCGGCCACGCTGGAACACGTCGAAGAAGCCGTAGCACGCCTCAAGCGCCACACCGATCTGCCGCTGTGCATCGGCTTCGGCATCCGCACCCCGGACCAGGCCGCTGCCATCGCCCGACTGGCCGATGGCGTGGTGGTGGGCTCGGCGCTGATCGACCAGATCGCCAATGCCGAAACCTCTGAGCAGGCCGTCAAGGGCGTACTCGGTCTGTGCCGTGAGTTGAGCGAAGGAGTGCGCGGCGCTCGCGGCTAAGCTCTCTCGCAAAACGAACTTAAAGCCGCTGCACCATGATCTGGGTAGCGGCTTTTTTGTTTCAGCAGTAAGCCATCTCCCCTGTAGGAGCCAGCTTGCTGGCGATCAAATAACGCCCTGCAGCCCCGGATCGCCAGCAAGCTGGCTCCTACAAAAGCCGCTCGGCTATCCGATGCCAACGATCCCTATCGAATCGGCTTGATCGACCTTCCGAGCCGCACCGCCTGGGCATGGGCGTTCGCTGCTGACCTGCTGACCGTTCCTCCAGGACTTACCCAAGCCGCCGCCCGGTGACCGAGCAGCGGTTCGCGCCATAACTGCGACAGGGCTGGTGCATACTGAGTGCGCGTCACACGACCCTTTGATTTCGCGTCGGCCACATCCGCATCAGCCGTGGGCAATCAGCAGTAAGCCATCTCCCCTGTAGGAGCCAGCTTGCTGGCGATCAATAACGCCCTGCAGCCCCGGATCGCCAGCAAGCTGGCTCCTACAAAAGCCGCTCGGCTATCCGATGCCGACGACCTCTATCGAATCTGCTTGATGGACCTTCCGAGGTGCACTGGCTGAGCATCGGTGTCCGCTGCTGACCGTTCCTCCAAGACTTACCCAGGCCGCCGCCCGGTGACCGAGCAGCGGTTCGCGCCATAACTGCGACAGGGCTGGTGCATACTGAGTGCGCGTCACACGACCCTTTGATTTCGCGTCGGCCACATCGCATCAGCCGTGGGCAATCAGCAGTAAGCCATCCCCTGTAGGAGCCAGCTTGCTGGCGATCAATAACGCCCTGCAGCCCCGGATCGCCAGCAAGCTGGCTCCTACAAAAGCCGCTCGGCTATCCGATGCCGACGCCCCTATCAAATCGGCTTGATCGACCTTCCGAGCCGTACCGCCTGGGCCTCAGCGTTCGCTGCTGACCGTTCCCCCTAGACTTCCCTAGGCCGCCGCCCGATGACCGAGCAGCGGTTCGCGCCATAACTGCGACAGGGCTGGTGCATACTGAGTGCGCGTGACACGACCCTTTGATTTCGCGTCGGCCACATCCGCATCAGCCGTGGGCAAGACGCCACCGTTGTCCAGGTGAGCTTAGCGGCGTCCAACCTTGCGGAGCAGCCCGATGCGCCTTGCCAATTTCATTCTCGATAACCTCGAGCCCATTCTCCAGTCGTGGGAAGACTTCGCCAGAACCATTCTGGGATCCCGCTCCATGGACACCGAAGCCCTACGGGACCATGCCGAGCAGATGCTGCGAACGATTGCCGAGGACCTGAGCACCAGCCAGTCCAAAGCCCAGCAGTTCACCAAATCCATTGGCAAATCCCACAAGAGCATCGGTGAAACGGCGGCGCACACTCACGCCGTGTTGCGTCATGACGCCGGCTTCAGCATCGATGAAATGGTGTCCGAGTACCGCGCCCTGCGCTCCAGCGTACTGAGCAAGTGGTTGCAGGCAATCAAGTCAGGCACCGACTTCGAAGTCGAGGACATGACCCGCTTCAACGAGGCCATCGACCAAGCGCTCGCCGAGTCCGTGGCCAGCTACTCACAAACGGTCAACGGCACGCGCAATATCTTTCTGGGCATCCTTGGACACGATTTGCGCACGCCTCTGGGCGCGATTCAGCTGGGTGCGGAAGTGCTGTTGCTCGACGGCAGCCTCGGGGCCAAGCCGACCATGTTGGCGTCGCGCATTTATACCAGCGTCAAACGTGCCAACAAGATCGTCAATGACCTGCTCGATTTCACCCGTTCGCAGAGCGGTGCAGGTCTTCCGGTGCACCGGGCGGAAACCAATCTGGCAGCAGTGTGCGAAGGCATGGCCGAAGAAGTGCTGGCCTATCACCCGGACCGCAACATCCTCTGCGAGACCAGCGGAAATCTGACCGGGCTGTTCGACGCCTCGCGGATGGAGCAGGTTTTTTCCAATCTGATCGGCAACGCTGTGCAGCACGGCAGCGCTACGTCACAGATCAGGGTGTCCTTGCACCCCGAACAGGCGCATGCGGTGTTTTCCGTGCACAACCAGGGCGAGCCGATTGCGGAGGAGGCAATTGCTGACATCTTCAACCCCATGAGCCGCCACTCCCAGTACGCCGCGGGTGAGCATGGTCCTCACTCAGGGCTAGGCCTGGGGCTCTATATTGCCAGCGAGATCGTGGCCGCCCACCAGGGCACCATTCATGTCGAATCCAATGCCGAGCAAGGCACGATCTTTATCGTCCGGTTGCCGCTGACCAAACACGACCTGCCGCAGTTCCGAGAGTCCTGACTCGCCACTGTCGCCTCGATAGACCGCTGTAGCAGCCAGCTTGCTGGCGATCACTAGTCCCGTTTAGCCAGGGACCGCCAGCCCTGCCAATCTAAAGATCGCGCACGCCTGCGCATCGTTGATGCCCACTATCAACCCGCTTGATTTCGACCCTGCCGTCCAAACGCGTAGGATGCTGTGCACATCCCCGGTTCAACCCACTCGAGGAGATTGCCCATGCCTGACACCCCTTACGTACCGCCAAAAGTCTGGACCCACGACGCGCCCTCGGGCGGCAAGTTTGCCAGCATCAACGCCCCTACCGCCGGAGCGCGGGAAGAGAAGGCGCTGCCGGTGGGCAAGCATCCCCTGCAGCTGTATTCGCTGGCCACACCCAACGGGGTGAAGGTCTCGATCATGCTCGAAGAGCTGCTCGCCCTCGGTCATAGCGGCGCGGAATACGACGCCTGGCTGATCAAGATCGGTGATGGCGACCAGTTCGGCAGCGGCTTTGTCGAGATCAATCCGAACTCCAAGATTCCTGCACTCGCCGACCACAGCGTCGAAGGCGAACCGCTGCGGGTGTTCGAGTCCGGCTCGATCCTGGTGTACCTCGCCGAGAAATTCGGCGCCTTCCTGCCGACCGAAACCCGCGCACGGACCGAAACCCTGAACTGGTTGTTCTGGCAGATGGGCTCGGCGCCCTTCCTCGGCGGCGGCTTCGGGCATTTCTATGCCTATGCGCCGGAAAAGTACGAGTACCCGATCAACCGCTACGCCATGGAGGTCAAGCGCCAACTCGACGTACTGGACCGCCAGCTGGCCGACAACCGCTACATCGCTGGCGACGAATACACCATCGCCGACATGGCCATCTGGCCCTGGTACGGCGTGCTGGCCCGCGGTGAGCTGTACGAGGCCGGTGAATTCCTCTCGGTGCAGGACTACAAGCACGTACAGCGCTGGGCCGCTGAAGTGGCCGAGCGGCCGGGGGTGATTCGCGGACGCAAGGTCAATCGCACCTGGGGCGATGAGTCCGAACAGGCGCCGGAACGCCACGACGCGTCGGACCTGGACTAAGCCACGCGGCCGGTCAAGCAAACTGACCGGCCTTCGAACACACCAGCGAAGCCCCACCCCGCACCCGCCTTCCTGCCGACGCAACACTGCAGCTGCCGTCCCCTGCGTTCGCCGTCATGGGCAGCGCTGACGGCCGTCATCAAGCGCCGTCATCCTCAACCAAACGCCCATCTCGCCTTGAGCCGCCATCGCCTACGCAAGCCAGGTCGGCCGAGTTTCCGACCGCTGATCTGAACTATAGCGGTACGTCCCGACCCAATATCAATGAGCGTTGCTCTTGTTGCAGCCGATCAAGCAGCAGGCTGCCGTGGTTACCCGCACCCATACGTGTCATGCGGTACTGACAGCGCAGCGCTCGACTACCCACCAGTTGTTCAACACAACGCGAGGTGAACCATGAAACACACATTAGTAGCAGCGTTCGCGACGCTGACCGATGCCAACCGCACCCAGGGTGACCTGATGTCGCGGGGCATCGCCAGAGAACAGATTCATTCCGTAGGCGCCGACCGCGCGGAAATCCATGCCTACGACGCGCCCTATTCCACCACTAGCGAAACCGTCGACCGCGAACATCACGAGTCTAAAGTCGCGCACTTCTTCAAGTCGTTGTTCGGCCATGAGCCGCATGAAGAACACCGTCGCCACGCCACGGCATATCCAGAAGCCGTGCGCCGCGGCTCGCTGGTGATCGCCGTCGACGTGTACGACGAGGATCAGCTGATCCGCGCACGTGACGCGCTGGAGTACAACGGCGCGCTCAATATCGACGACAACGGCGCCGGTGCAAGTTCGACCCCTGGCTATGCCGGTCCAACCAGTCCCTATGCCGGCGCCACCGGCGGTGACAGCCACCTGGACAAGCATTTTGCAGGGTCCACCAGCCATGCAGCCGGGACAGAGAGCCATTCAACCGGAACCCGCGATACGGCTGCTCCGGTTACCGGCACAACGGGTACAGCGAGTACCGGCCACGGGACCGACACCCACACCGGCTCCGGCGATACCGGGCGCTACGACGTGGGCACTGCGGCCAAACGGGCCGGTACGGACTACCCGGAAAACACCGGCACCGCCTCCCCGACTGGCGGCGGCCTGGCTGGCGAAACCGTCGGTACCCGCGACGCAACGGAAAGCCTGGACGCCACCCACGCCGGCACCTGCACAGACCGGGTGTGCGTGATCAAGCGGTAGTACGCCGACCGCTGAGCGATCACGGGCCGCGGCATGCGGCCCGTGTGTTTTCAACCGGCTTTAGCGAGCCGCCCCACCTACCCTTAGCGCTTGCCCAGCGCGCACCGCAGCCCGGCGCTACCGATTGCCAGCGCCACGCAATCTTCCGTCAGCCCCAGCGCGGCATTGACATAAGGATTGGCCTGATAGGGTTTGCGCAAGGCGAGCCCGACCTTCGACGCAACCAGCGCGGCCGTTGCGCCAACCAATGCCGGAAGCCATATCGGCTGTCGCCGTGCGCTGGCCAGCGCCGCAGCAGTCACCCCGCCCGACAGGGCGCGAAACATCATCGACGGCAGGATGGTCCTGTCCGGTGCAAAGGGCATCTTGTCGCCCAGCAGTTCGCCCGTCGCCATGGGCAGCAGAAATTGCTGTGCGCGGTGCGAGGCCAGGGTGCGCGCCGGCTCGTCTGCGGCGTCGATATCGTCCTGCGCAGCCAGTGCCCGACTGGTCATGGTGGGCGCCAGCGTGCTGCGCATCCCGGTTACCAGGCCGAGCGCCAGAGCGCCCCATAGAACATTGCTCAGAGTGGTCATGCGTGTGCCTCCCGATTGCTCTTATGTGCGACCGGGATAGGGCATCAGCCGTTCATGTTCAGCTCCGAGCGGTCAGCTAGCCGCAGCGGCCGCGCGGCTAGCCCTTTGCCGCGGCAAACTTTTCCACCCGCTTGGTTTCGCCCGCCACGATGAGAATGTCACCTGGGTGTATCAGGGTTTCTGGCTTGGCGTAGATGAAGTCTTCATGGGTCCGTTTCACCCCGACGATGGTCACGCCGTAATGCGTATGCACCCCGGAGTCAGCGAGTGTCTTGTCGTGGATACGCTTCGGGGCGTGGGTCGAAGCGATGGCGAAGCCGTCGTCGAACTCGATGAACTCGAACATCTTGCCGGTGACCAGATGGGCCACACGCTCGCCCATTGACGTTTCCGGGTAGACGACGTGATGGGCGCCGGTGCGCTCGAGGATCAACCCGTGGCGCTTGCTCAGGGCCTTGGCCCAGATGTCCGGCACGCCCAGCTCCTGCAGCGCGAGCACGGTCAATACGCTGGCCTCGAGATCGGTACCGATGCTCACCACCACATGGCGGAACTGATCGACGCCCAGCTGACGCAACGCGCGGACGTCGGTCGAGTCGGCCTGGGCCACGTGGGTCAGGCGATCCACCCATTGCTGGACGTTCGCGCTGTTGCTGTCGATGCCCAGCACTTCGTGCCCCATGGACGTAAGCGAGTCGGCGACGGCCGAACCGAATCGCCCCAGGCCGATGACGGCGACGCTGTCGTTCTCGAATGTCTTGCCGAACAGGTTATCCAACAATGGGGCGCTCCTCCGGGTAGCGGTAGTGTTTGGTCACGCTGCGCAGCGCAAGGGCCGTGGCCAGGGTAATGGTGCCGACCCGGCCGATGAACATCAGCGCGATGATCACCAGCTGACCGGACGGTGGCAGGTCCGCCGTGATGCCGGTCGACAGACCGACCGTGGCGAACGCGGAAATGACTTCGAACAGCACGACGCCCAGCTCCAGCCGCGTCACGCTGAGCAGGATCATGGTGCCGATGGCCACGGTGAGCGAACCGAGGAACAGCACGGTCAGCGCCTGGCGCTGCGTCGCATAAGAGATGCGGCGGCGGAAAGCCACGGTGTCGGCGTTGCCCCGAATCTCGGCCCAGATGAAGAAGAACAGCAGGAAGAAGGTCGTCACCTTGATTCCGCCCGCGGTGCCCGCGCTGCCGCCGCCGACGAACATCAGGAAGTAATGCACGGCCAGCGTCTGCGCCTCGAACTGGCCGACGTCCAGGCTGTTGAAGCCCGCCGTGCGCGCCACTGCCGAGCTGAACAGCGCCGATAGCAGCTTGTCGCCCAGGCTCATGCCGGCAAGCGTGGCCGGGTTGCTCCACTCGTAGAACAGGATCGCCACCATGCCGCCGAACAGCAGCACCGCCGAACCCCACAGCGTGATGCGCGTATGGATGGTCCAGGGCCTGCCGCGCTGGTCGCGGCGGAACTCGTAGAGCACGGGAAAGCCCAGACCGCCGATGATCACCGCCAGCATGACCGGCACCAGTACCACCGGGTCCGTGGCGAAGCTCATCAGGCTGTCGGAATAGGTCGAAAAGCCGGCGTTGTTGAACGCCGATACCGCATGGAAAAGCCCGTCCCAGAGTGCCTTGGACCAGGTCAGGTCATAGCTCAGGCGAAAATGCAGGGTGAGGATCGCCGTCACGACCAGTTCGACGCTCAAGGTAACCAGCAGGATCAGCCGCAACACGCCCGTGACGTCCCCGAGCCCGAGCGAGCGTGTCTCCTGCTGCGCGACCAGACGGCTGCTCAACTGCAGCCGTCGCTTGACCATCAGGCCGAGCAGCGTCGCGCCACTCATGATGCCGAAGCCGCCGATCTGGAACAGCAGCAGAATCACGCATTGCCCGAAAAACGACCAATACACAGCCGTGTCCTGCACGATGAGCCCCGTCACACAGACCGCCGATACGGCGGTGAACAGCGCCGTCAGCAGCGGTGCCTGACCAGGCCCGGCCGTGGCCGCCGGAAGCGACAGCAGCGCCGTGCCCAGCAAGGTCGCGATGAGAAAGGCGAGCGGAATGAGACGAGCCGGTCGGCGGGCAGCATTGTGTAGCAAAGGCGACACCTAAACGGTTGCGAGGCCGAACGTCCGGCCATCGAGCTGTGTGGATGGGTTTGCCGAGCAACAGCCAGCCTCGGCGAACTGGCCGCCACGATAGCAAAAGCGCATCGATACGGCGCGGTCACGGATACGTGCGTCACCTCGCGACATTCAGAGCAGGCATCCCGCCGGGCGCGGTCTCCCTGAGCCTGCCGGCACTGAACAGACCGCACGTCGCCTCTCGCGAAAACGCCAAAAAGCAGTCATCAACCTGCCACGCGCGCTTTCTAGTTTCGGTCGGACTCCACCGCACCGAGGACACAACAATGCATACGCGCGCACTGGATTGGCTGTTAGCGGCAAGCCTGATTGGCCTTGCCGGCCCGGCGCTGGCTCAGGCTCAGGCACTGCCCGAGCACGGCTCCATCGAACAGGATTATCGCGAGCAGCAGTTGGAAGGCCTGAGCGCCAGACAGCGCGCCAGTGAGCGTCGCAGCTGGCGCGCGCCCGACTGGCGGGTCGAGCCGGTGGTGTCGGTCAACCTCCTCAGCATCAACGACTTCCACGGCCAACTGTCCCCGCGCAACGTCGCCGGCCGGCCTGCCGGTGGCGCGGCGGTGCTCGCTTCCTACCTGAAATCGGCCAGCGGCGAATACACGCTGATCGTGCATGACGGTGACCAGGTCGGCGCCTCGCCACCCAACTCCGCCCTGTTGCGCGACGAACCCTCGATCAGCTTCTTCAACCTGCTGGCCAACCCGCACTGTCGGCCGTTCAGCCGCCAGCTGGACATGCCGCGCAATGCGCAGCCCTTCGCCCAGCAACGCTGCAACCTGATCGGCACCCTCGGCAACCACGAGTTCGATAACGGCAGGACGGAGCTGCTTCGCCAGCTCACCGGCGGCAACCACGCCAAGGGGCCTTTCCTCGAAGACCAATGGAAGGGTGCGCGCTACCCCACGGTGTCGAGCAACGTCATCGATCGGGCCACCGGCGAACCTCTGCTGCCGCCCTACTCCATCTACTACACCGGCGGCGTGCGCATCGGCGTGATCGGCGCCGTGCTCAAGGAGACGCCAACCATCGTCTCGCCTTCCGGCGTCGCCGGGCTGCGTTTCGTCGACGAGGCAGACGCTATCAACCAGTCCGTGGCCGAGCTGCGCCGACACGGTGTACGCGCGATTGTCGTCGCGCTGCACCAGGGTGGCCGGCAGACCAGCTATGACGGCCCGACCAACCCAGAAGCCGACACTGTCACCGGCCCGGTAGTCGACATCATCGAGCGACTGGATGACGAAGTAGACGTGGTGATTTCCGGCCACGCGCATGGCTTTACCAACGCGCTGGTGCCCAATGCCAACGGCAAACCGATCCTGGTGACTCAGGCCTTCTCGGCCGGCACCGCCTATGCCGACATCCAGCTCCAGGTCAGCCGCCGCAGCCGCGACATCGTCGAAAAGTCCGCCGCTGTGATGACCACCTGGGCCGACCAGGGCGCCGGTCTTTCGCCAGACCCGCAAGTCGCCGCGCTGGTGGCGCAGGCCGACGCTCGGGTCGAACCCCTGGTCGCGCGCGTGGTGGGGCTTGCACAAAATGGCCTCACCCGCACTGAAACACCGGCTGGTGAATCGGCCTTGGGTAACCTGATCGCCGATGCCCAACGCGTGGCCACCGATGCGCAAATCAGCTTTATGAACCCGGGCGGTATTCGCGCGGATCTGGACAGCGGTGAAGTGACCTGGGGCGAGCTGTTCGCCATCCAGCCGTTCGCCAACGATCTGGTTTCCATGGACCTGACCGGCGCGCAGATCAAGACCCTGCTCGAACAACAGTGGCTCGGCCAGAGCTACGCACGCCTGCTCAAGCCTTCCGGCATTCAATACAGCTGGTCCGCCAGCCGCCCCGTGGGCAACCGCGTGATCGAGATGCGCGATGCCACCGGTGCGCTGATCAACCCGGCGGCGACCTACCGCGTAACGGTCAACTCCTTCCTCGCCGGCGGCGGCGACAACTTCACCGTGCTCACCGAAGGCAAGAATCGCGTCGTCGGCCCGGTGGATCTGGATGCGCTGGTGGACTACATCGAAGCATTGCCGCAGCCATTTACCGCAGCGGTCGAGGGGCGTATTCAGCGGGTGGACTGATTGAACTAGCGGTGACCAAAGGGGACAGATATTCCACTGTCCCCTTTTTCCGTCCCCATTTTGCTGGTAGCGGCACCGTCACCCGCAGCGAAGCGGTCCAAGAGCACCACGCCCAGGCTGGCGAGTGCACACGGGAACCCTTCACTTGCGTCACTTATTCGCTTTGGTCACTGCGTGACAAGCTGGGATGCGAGAAGCCTCTCGGTTATCGATTTACGTTGTGCGGCGTCCACCTTTGTTGCGGAGCAGCCCCATGCGTCTTGCCGACTTCATCCTCGATAACCTCGAGCCCATTCTCCAGTCGTGGGAAGACTTCGCCAAAACCATCCCTAGCACCTCTCCACAAATGGACGTTGACGCCCTGCGCGACCATGCCGAGCAGATGCTAAGGACCATCGCCGAGGACCTTCGCACCCGTCAGTCGGCGACCGAGCAGGTTGATAAATCCATCGGTAAGGCAAACAAGGGCGACGGCAAAACGGCGGCGGAAACCCACGCCATCCTGCGCCATGACGCGGGCTTCAGCATCAACGAAATGGTCTCCGAATACCGAGCTCTGCGCTCCAGCGTGCTGCGAAAGTGGTTGCAGGAAATAAAGAGTGGCACGGACTTCGAGGTCGAGGATATGACGCGCTTCAACGAGGCCATCGACCAGTCGCTTGCCGAATCCGTTGCCAGCTACTCACGGACGGTGACCAGCACGCGCAATGTCTTTCTAGGCATTCTCGGACACGATCTACGCACCCCCTTGGGCGCCATACAGCTCGGTGCCGAAGTGTTGCTTCTGGCCGACAATCTGAGCGCTAAGCCCACGATGCTCGCCTCGCGGATTTACACCAGTGCCAAACGAGCCAACAAGATCGTCACTGACTTGCTCGATTTCACTCGCTCACAGAGCGGATCGGGCATCCCGGTGCACCAGATCGAGGTCAACCTGGCGGAGGTGTGCGAAGGCATGGTGGAGGAAGTGCGGGCCTACAACCTAGAACGCCAGATTTTCTATGACACCAGTGGAAACCTGATTGGCTTGTTCGACGCAGCGCGCATGGAACAGGTGTTCTCCAACATGATCAGCAACGCGGTCCACCATGGCAGCAAGACTGGAGCCATCAGGGTAGGTATGCATGTCGAGCAGGCGCATGCGGTGTTCACAGTGCATAACCAGGGCGAACCCATTGCCAAGGATGCAATCGCAGACATCTTCAATCCTATGAGCCGTCATTCTCAGTACGCTGCAGGTGAACACGGCCCGCACTCAGGGCTGGGCCTGGGGCTTTTTATCGCCAGCGAGATCGTAGCGGCACACAAGGGAACTATCGTCGTCGAATCAAGCGCCGAGCTAGGCACTACTTTTACCGTGAGGCTGCCGCTGACTGCGCACGCATCAAGACGCGCGACTGATTGAGCGACTAGCACGGCGAGAACTCAGATCGTAGTGCGCAATCAGCGCATGAAAAAGGCGACCCAAGGGTCGCCTTTTTCATGTGTGACCGGTGCTTACTGGCCGAGCAGGCCGGCGCCCAGTACCGAGCCGAAGGCAAAGCCGATGAATTCCTGAACGGTCATATCTTGGCCGTTCAAGGTCACCTTGTTGTCGGCGTAATGCAGCGAGCTGACCAGGCGATCACCTTGCAGCTGGAACCAGCCCGCACCGAGTGCCATACCGCTGAACAACTCGGTCGTCAGATCTGCCTGCTGCTGCAACGCAGCCGGGTCGGCGCTGTACTGCGGTTCGCGCTGAGCGATCAGGCTGGCAACGTCGCGAACCAGGGCTTTATCGATACCGGCTTCGGCTTTGAGCGACGCCAGCATGCTGATGATCATCGCATCGGGGGTAAAGGCTTCCGCGCTCGGGCCCTGCAGGTCGGCCACCACGGACAGCCGGGCCGCACCGTTAGCGGTCTCGAAGCCGAACTCGTCGAGCGCCACGGTGGGCTTGTGCTCCAGCAACTGCAGGGCGAGCGCCTGTAGCTCCTGCTGCTGTGCGTCGGTGATGTTGTCGAGTGCCTCCTGCGGGGTGGCCGCGCTGTCGAGGATCTGCTTGTAACTTTCCACCAGCGCCTTGAGGCTGCCTTCATCCAGGTTGCGCAGGCTGAGGGCGAGCGTCAGGTTGCGGATAGACCGACCGTTGGCCCCCACCTCGCCGACGCGGTAGGCGATCGACTGGTCGAAGCCGTCGCTGCTTCGACTCGACGCTTCTTCAATGGAGGCGTTCTTGATGACCACGGCGGGATTGTCGTCGGTCTGGATTTCCATGCGTTCAAGCGTGATGGCCGAGGGGCCTTGGCCGAACCCGTTGACGTAGTCGTGCTTGTCGACGGTCATGCCGATACCGCTTAGCTTCACCTGCACCGGCTTGCCATCGTCACGGCGTTGCAGGTTCATGTCGATTTCCGGCAGCTGACCTTCCAGGCGCACGGTCGTGGTTTCGTCGGCCACTTCGAAGTTCACGGTGCCGGCCGCAACGCGAACCGTGCCGTCTTCGCTCTCAAGATTGAGGGGGGCCGAGCGCAGCGCGCCTTGTTGACTGCCGTCATAGCCGAAGGCGACATCGCCGACCAGCGGGTTTTCACCGGCGGCGGCCTCGAACAGCGCTTCAGTCTGCGCTGACCGCTCGAGGCGGAAATGGCTCTGGGCGGCAACCGGCATCAACTGTCCGCGGGTCAGGCGCGACACCGGAAAGGGGCCGTGCTCGATGCGGTCTTGCAGCAGCACAGTGAACTGCCGTGGCTCGCCGTCAGTGTCCTGGGCCTCGATGTCGACCTGATAGCGGGCGTTGCTGGACAGCAGGCCGCTTTCGAAACTGAGCATTTTGATGGCTACCTCGGCTCCGGCCCCAACGCTTATCTCGCGCAGCTGGATATTGGCCTGCTCGACGGCATCGCGGGTAGTCGATTCAACCTGGGTGCTGGTGTAAAGGGTAGCGGCGCCGACGAGTGCCAGCGGCACGGCAACGGCAAGTACGAGTTTTTTCATGGAAACATCCTGTGCGGCGGCTGGGCAGACGTCCTGTCAGCCGATGGTTGGCAAGCGGCGGCACTCTAGCAGCGCGCCTGTACAGGCTCCAGCACGCCATGCTGCGGGATCGACAGGGTGAGAACGCGGGCAACAAAACTTCTTGAGTGCCGTAGGGTGGGCTTCAGCCCACCGTTCCCGGTGACCCATGCTGTGCCGTAGGGTTGGCCCTCAGGGCGCGCCCAGCTACCAATCGGTGGGCTAAAGCCCACCCTACAATTTCATCCACTCCGTTACGCAAGCCGATGCCGGAACCCCACGCCCGTAGGGTGGGCTTCAGCCCACCGTTCCCGGTGACCCATGCTGCGCTGTAGGGTTGGTCGTCAGGGCGCGGTTCAGTTACCAATCGGTGGGCTAAAGCCCACCGTTGCCCGATAACCATGCTGCGCCGTAGGGTAGGCCCTCAGGGCGCGACCGGCTACCAATCGGTGGGCTAAAGCCCACCCTACAATTTGATCTACTCCGTTACGTAAAGCTGATGCCGGAACCCCACGCCCGTAGGGTGGGCTTCAGCCCACCGTCGCCCGGCAAGCATCCAGTCAATCGACAAAAGCGCAACGGCGTCGACATACATCTCGTGAAGGCAAGGAGGCCTCCATGTCCAACTACCGCCGCAGTCTGGTACCTGGCGGCACATGGTTTTTCACCGTGACCCTGGCCGACCGCCAATCTCGCTTGCTGGTAGAACAAATCGCACTGCTCCGACAGGCCTATCGCCTGACCCACCACACCCGTGCTTTCCAAACCCTCGCCATCTGCATCCTGCCGGATCACCTACACGCTATCTGGACACTCCCGAACCACGACGCCGACTTTGCTGCCCGCTGGGGCCTGCTCAAGAGCACCTTCTCTCGACAACTTCCGGCCGTACCTCGCAACGCGAGCCAGATGCGCAAGCGTGAGAAAGGCATCTGGCAGCGACGCTACCGGGAGCATCAGATTCGGAACGAAACGGATTTGCAGCGACACGTTGATTACATCCACTACAACCCGGCCAAGCACGGGCTGATAGAACAGGTCGCCGACTGGCCCTATTCAAGTTTCAACCGGTACGTCGAGAAAGGCCTTCAAGCACAGGACTGGGCGGGTAACGCAGGGCTCAGCGGCTCGTTCGGTGAGTAGGTATCAGCCAAACCTTGGCATGCTTGGAACGCCACACGTCCACTTACGGCAGCTACATGGCCATCAGATCGCTGCGGCGTCGACTAGCTAGTGCACCATGGCCCACACGACAAATAAATCGCCCCGCACCGCTGCCCGTTCGAACCGGGCATACGAACCCGGCCAACAGGGATCATCGCGCAGCCCTTTACTCAGAGGGGCTTCGCGCTCGTCTGGATATCGACCTCATTGCCCGCGATGGCGATCGCCTGATTATTGCTGAACGGGCGAAGGTCCAGGGTATCGCGGTACTCGATCAATACCTGCTCGACTGCTTCCCTGAACGGCGGGTTTCCGTAATGCGGCAGCGGGTAGAAATCGATCAATGCGAGCGACGCAAACGATTCGAGATCGGGCGCGGCGCTGGGGTCATCCAGCCTCTGCAGGTACTCGATGCTCGGAGCGAGCACGGCGGAACCGGCGGACTCGCCGATGTAGCACTTGCCTGCCCTGACCTGCTCGGCGATCAGCTTGTCCGCGCCGGTGCGCTTCAGCTCCTGCAGCAGAAAGAAGGTGTTGCCGCCTGCCACATAGATGTAGTCGTTACGTTCGAGCTTTTCGACGATGTCTTGCTGGCTGGCGGCCGACACTTCGAGTTCATCGATTACCAGGCCCGCTTCAACCAGCGCACCCTTGGCCGCGATCAGGTAGGCATTCACTTCCTCAGCAAGGCTTGCGGTAGGAATCAACGTAACCCGCTTGCCCCGGCACTCGCCTTGGGTGAAGGCGACGAACAAATCAGCGACGTCCGCGAATGAAGAGGTCAGGAAAATATTCATAGCAATCTCCGGTAAGCGGGTTAACCAAACGGACCTGTCCTATCCGGGCTTGGAATCATCTGCTCAAACAGTTGAAAGATGACAGCCGCTTCACTCGCGCGTGCGGTTTATGCATCACCGTTCCAGTAGCGCCTGGACCTGAGCAATCGCCTGCTCCTCGCGGCTGGCCCAGTCCCCAGCGATCTCCACGAATGGCTGACGGTGGCGCTCGAGCCAGCTGCGGCAGGCCTCATGGAAACCCCAACGTTGTGCAACCTCAGGTTGGCAGCGCTGGCCGTCGGCGTGCCACTCGGCGCCTTCGGGCGACAGCAACAGATGGTGGTCGTAACGACGCGCGAGCAGCTCGTCTTCCAGCCATGGCGGGCAACTGCCGAACAGCGTCTGGCTCCAAAGCATGTTGCTCAGCAGGTGCGTGTCGAGGATCAGCAGGCCAGGCGTCTTGCCCCGCGCGGCGTCTTCCCACATGAGCTGGCCGCGGGCGATGGCTGGGATGTCGTCCAGGCTGGTCTCACGCTGCTCGCTGTCGATGAAATGGCGGACGTACTCACCCACCACCACACCACTGAAGCGCTGCTGCAAGCGTGCAGCCAGCCAGCTCTTGCCGGTGGATTCGGCTCCCGTCAGTACCAGCACTTTCATTGCATGCCCATCCTTGTGCTCACTTCAATCGACCCCAACGAAGCCACCGGTCTGGTGCTGCCACAGACGCGCATAAAGGCCGCCGCGCTCGATCAGCTCGGCGTGGGTTCCGGTCTCGATCACCCGGCCCTCGTCGATCACTACCAGGCGATCCATGCGCGCGATGGTCGACAGCCGGTGCGCGATGGCGATCACCGTCTTGCCCTCCATCAACGTGTCGAGGCTCTCTTGAATCGCCGCTTCGACTTCCGAATCCAGCGCTGAGGTGGCTTCGTCCAGCACCAGAATCGGCGCGTCCTTGAGCAGCACGCGGGCGATGGCGATGCGCTGGCGCTGGCCCCCGGAGAGTTTGACGCCCCGTTCACCGACCTTGGCCTCGAAGCCTACGCCGCCCTGGCTGTCGTCCAGCGTGGTGATAAAGCCATCCGCGCGGGCCTTTCGCGCCGCCGCCCAGAGCTGTTCATCGGTGGCATCGGGCCTGCCGTAGCGCAGGTTGTCGCGGATCGACCGGTGCAGCAGCGAGGTGTCCTGCGTGACCATGCCGATGTTGGCGCGCAGGCTTTCCTGGCTGACCTCGGCGACATTTTGCCCGTCGATCAGGATGCGCCCGCTTTCCAGGTCATAGAGGCGCAGCAGCAGGTTGACCAGCGTCGACTTGCCCGCGCCGGACGGCCCGACCAAGCCGATTTTCTCGCCTGGGCGAATGTCGACCGTCAGGCCGCTGATTACGCCGCCCTTCTTGCCGTAGTGAAAATGTACGTCCTCGAAGCGCACGCCGCCCTGCTCCACCTTCAGCGGCTTGGCGTCTTCGCGGTCGACCACGTGACGCGGCTGGACGATGGTCTGCATACCATCCTGCACGGTGCCGACGTTCTCGAAGATGCCGTTGACCACCCACATGATCCACTCGGCCATGTTGTTGATGCGGATCACCAGGCCCAGCGCCAGGGCGATGGCGCCGGTGCTGATCAGCGCCTCGCTCCACAGCCACAGCGCCAGCGCGCCGGTGCCGACGATCAGCAGGCCGTTCATGCAGGTGATCAGGAAATCCAGGCTGGTGATGATGCGCGACTGCAGCTGGAACTTGCCGAGCAGCTCCTGCATGGCCTCGCGGGCGTAGCTTTCCTCTTCCTTGGAGTGCGCGAACAGCTTGAGCGTGGCGACGTTGCTGTAGCCGTCCACCACGCGGCCCATGACTTTCGAACGCGCCGCGGAAGCGGCCGCCGAGCGCGCCTTGATCCGCGGCACGAAGTACCAGAGCGCCGCCGTGTAGCCGATGATCCATAGCACCAGCGGCACGATCAGGCGTAGATCGGCGGCGGCGAACAGGTACAGCGCACTGCCGGCATAGACCACCACATGCCAGAGCGCATCGATCACCTGCATGGCCGAATCGCGCAGCGAGGGGCCGGTCTGCATCACGCGCTGGGCGATGCGCCCGGCAAAGTCGTTCTGGAAAAAATTCAGGCTCTGCTTGAGCACATAGCGGTGGTTCTGCCAGCGGACCAGATTGGTCAGCCCGGGGTTGATCGCCTGATGGGTCAGCAGATTGTGCAGGCCGAATACCAGAGGCCGGATAATCAGCGCCACCACCGCCATCCACAGCAGCGCGTTGCGGTGCTCGGTGAAGAAGGTCCGTGCGTCATCGGTTGTCTGGGCCATGTCGATCAACTGGCCAAGGAAGCTGAACAGCGCTACCTCGATCAACGCCGCGAAGAAGCCGATCACCAGCACCGCCGCCATCAACGGCCAGACCTGCTTCAGGTAGTGGGCATAGAACCGCAGCATGCCGGCGGGCGGCTCCACGTCCGGGCTGGGCTTGAAGACATCGATCAGGTTTTCGAAACGGCTGAACAACATGGGGCACGGTCTGCTGTTGGCGAATGGGCGGGGTTGTTGCTGACAGGGGCGATGCCGATCTTTGAGAGCGGCCACCGGGGTCTACCTGGACGTGGGTCGAGGCGCTCTGAAACGCGGGTTTTGCTGATGCAGCGTAGCAGCATCCGAAGTGCCTGGCGGCACCCTGGTCGGAAATGAGCCTCGTGCCGAAAGTGGACAGACCTGCCAATTTACGCACGCAAGAAGAGCTTAAAGTGCGCCAACCAGGCTGGGACTAGTTGAGCCTGTTCACCAGGTCTACGACACCGGGGCCGCTGGCCCTTATCCGTAGGGTGGGCTTCAGCCCACCACCCTCGGCCCAACACCGTTCCGGTGGGCTAAAAGCCCACCCTACATCGTTAACTGTCTGCGGGCGCCGCGTGTTCATGAACCGCCGTTCTCGCCTGCCGCCATTCGCGCAGGCCCATCACCGCCAGCAACGTGAACAACCCATACAGCCCTGCGGTGAGCCAGTATTCCTGAAAGACAAAGAAGGCCACGTAAAGCGTGTCCACCACGATCCACAGCACCCAGCACTGCCAGCGCTTGAGCGCCATCCACAGCTGCGCCAGCAGGCTAAAGGCGGTGAGCGTTGCATCTGGCCAGGGATAGGCCGCTTCGGTAGCGGTCGCCATCAGCACACCCAGCCCGACACTCCCCAGCACCGCGACAACAAGCCCAACGCCGACCTCCAGGGCCGTCGCGCCCACCACCGGCCGACCGCCTTCACTGCCGCTGCCCCGCGTCCACTGCCACCACCCATAAACCTGCATGGCCGCAAACACCCCGTTGAGCAGCACCTGCGAATACAACCGCACCTCGAAAAAGAACCAGGCGTAGAGCGACACCATCACCAACCCGATGGGCCAGCACAGCGGGTTCTGGCGGACGGTAAGCCAGACGGCGAGCACACCGAGGGCGGAGGCGATGAGTTCGAGGGAGGTCATAGGGTGGAGGTCAGAAGCGGCTACGGGGCGGGCATGATACGGCAAGCATACGGAACGGTTCGAAGCGCACCGGGTGAGTGGGAATGGCTGGGCTATTCAGTTCAGGTTCACAAATATTGGTCAGCCACGCACGTACTCGTAGGGTGGGCTTCAGCCCACCGTCAAACCCCTCCCCTCCGGTGGGCTAAAGCCCACCCTACGTTTACTGCCTTCGCCGGCGGGTGACTGCCCCCCTTTTTCAGTAATCTGTTCTTCGTTGTCATGTGCGAGCCCTAGCTCTACCGAAAACCCCGAACTGGAATCATTGATGACCGAGGACACTGCAACCAACCCAGGTACCACTGGGCTCATTCTCTCGGGCGGTGGCGCACGAGCGGCGTATCAGGTTGGCGTGCTTTCCGCGATTGCCGATCTGCTGCCCGATTCTTCACGCAACCCGTTCCCCGTGATCGTCGGCACCTCGGCGGGTGCGATCAATGCCGTCAGCCTGGCGTGTGGCGCCCTGCACTTTTGCGAGGCGGTGCGGCGGCTGAGCAACGTGTGGCGCAGTATTCATACCGATCAGGTGTACCGCAGCGACTGGCCGGGTGTGTTGCACCAAGCCAGCCGTTTCATTGGCCACAGCGTGCTCGGTATTGGCAAGCAAGTGCCCGTTGCGCTGCTCGACAGTTCGCCACTGGCCAGGCTGCTCGAACGCGAACTGGATTTCTCGGGAATCGCCGCGGCAATGCGCCATCGGCAACTGCGCGCGATAGCGGTGACGGCATTCGGCTACGAGTCGGCCGAGGCGGTGACCTTCTATCACGGCCATGGCGCCATTGACCCATGGCTCCGCCATCGTCGGGTGGGTGTGCCGACCCGCCTGGCTATTCCCCATTTGCTGGCCAGCTCTGCCATTCCGCTGATCTTTGAGCCGGTCAAGATCAACCGCGAGTATTTTGGTGATGGCGCGGTACGCCAGACCGCACCGATCAGCCCCGCCCTCCATCTGGGCGCTACACGTGTACTGGTGGTCGGGGTCAGTGGCAACCCGATAGATGACCAGACCAAGACTGCGCCAACACCAAGGCCGACAGGCACCATCCCGAGCCTGGCGCAAATCGCCGGGCACATGCTCAACAGTACCTTCATCGACAACGTCGAGAGTGATATCGAGCTGCTGGAGCGCCTAAATCTACTGGGGAAACTGGTGCCTATCGAACAGCGCAAGCGCGCCTACGGCCTGACGCCCATCGAGGTGCTGGTGATTTCGCCCAGCCAACCGCTGGACAAGATCGCCGCCCGCCATCGGCAAGAGCTGCCTGCAGCCCTGAGACTGTTCTTGCGCGGCCCCGGCGGCACGCGCGAAGGTGGCGGTGGGCTGTTGAGTTATCTGTTGTTCGAACCCGGCTACTGCAGCGAGCTGATCGAACTGGGTTACCAGGACGCCATGGCCAAGAAAAGCGAGCTCATGGCGTTTTTAAGGCTTGAGCGTCCAGAGTTCGCATAGCGCTTTACAGCGCCCTCGGCAGAAAGCGGTGGGTCTCGGGTGGACAAGCAAAGCGTTGTCCACGCTACTTCACCCGCCTGCTCTGCCGAAGCCCGGACGCTGCGTAGGGTGGAAAACGGCGGAGCCTTTTCCACGCGCCACGTCCCAGCAACTTTGCTAGCCCTTCGGAATCGTTTCCGGACGCACATAGGGCAGCAAGTGCGCCACATAATCCGCCTTGCCGAGATTGATTCCTTCTTTGCGCAATATCGAATACGCGGTCATGACGTGGAAGTAGAACTGGCCCAGCGTCCAGTCACGGGCGTATTGGTCTGCGGTCAGATCCAAGACCATCCCGTTCGGGAGTTCATGGGCGATGGGCTTATACCCATCTACATCGAGCGCATCGGCTGCGAGGCCGTCGAGCAACGCGACCGTCTCATCGATTCGGGCATGAGCATCAGCGAGCGATCCGGGGCTTTTGACAGAGTGACGTCCCTCGTTCAGTAGCTCGTTGATAGCAGGCGGGAACGCCTCTCCTCTCAGACGGCACACGGCTTCTCGCGCCTGCACACAGGCAAAGCGAACCTGAGTCGACAGCGGGTACATGTCGGGCGCCAAACGTGCGGATAACAGTGCTTGCGCCTCTGCTTCCGGTAGATGGGCCTGCGCCTTCTTTAGCCAGCCTGCGAGGGTTTTGAGCATTTGGGAATAAGTTGGGATGAGCAGTGTCGTTAGCTGCATGGGTTCACGCCTTGAGGGATTGAGCGGCTACGTCGAAGAAAGTGACAGGGTGTTATGAAGCTAACTAACTGAAAGGTAAATAACCGTTCGCTTTCCCTACTGCGAGTTATCAGCCCAAGAGGCGGTGACCCGCTTCCTTCAGGACCTCCACGGCATTTTCAAGATTCATTGACTTGACCAATATGTAGTCGGTATCGAACGTGCTCACCGCGAAAATGCCGATAGCGGCAGCCGCGAGCGGGACAAGGAAGGCGGCCAGGACACCCGTCTGATCAAAGGCGAACGGACCCTGCACCTTGATCACGCGCCAACCGCTGTCCACTCGGGCTAAACCGGTTGCGGCACCCTCAGCGCAGACAATCGAAAGCTCATCATCCGTCCGGGTGATCGACATAAAGCCTGGTGACGCCAAAACCGCGTTCGGCAGTTCAGCATCCCGCTCCAACTGTGCAATCACGAAGCTTTGGGGGAGGACAGAAAAGGCGTGGTTCATGTCATGTCACCTTGTGATTATGCGAGCGGGCCGCGAAGGTAGGACATAGGCGACCCGGCAAATATCAGCGGAGGATAAATCTGTCCCTTTTTCCTAGGCGTTGCCATCAGGCAGTAGCGCGTGGACAAGCGAAGCGTTGTCCACCCTACGCCACGACCCTCGCCTGCTCCGCCGGGCCTTGGCATCACGTAGGGTGGAAAACGGCGGAGCCTTTTCCACGCGCCAGGTCCGGGCTACCTCTGGACGGGGCAGCGATGAGCCATTGGGTTTTCACGGTGATTCGTGCAGCGGTTAAAACAGATAACGGAGTTAGCGGACGGGAAAAGGGCCGAATAAATAAATCTGTCCCCTTTTGTTGTTATACGGCGCTGTTCAACTCTATAGTCATGGGCTGAACCAACAGTGGTGAGTCAGCTCTCAACTCTTCAAGCTGTCCTGCAGCGACAAAGCCAAATGACTTATAGAAGTTGACTGCCGCTTCGTTGCTTGTTGTGACGCTAAGTGCCATAAGACTGCACCCTCTGCCTAAAGCCCATGATTTAATTTCAAGCAGAAGGGATTTTGCTATGCCTTTACCCCTCAGCTCTGGCGAGACCCACATTTGATAGATGTGCGCGACTTGCAAGTTCGGCTTATGTATAAAGCCCCAAGCAATACCTACGGGCTGACCCTTATGTTCTGCGATTAATGGCAAAGCATCAATATCACGAGATTTAAGATCTAAACGTGATTTCCATTCCGCATCTGACAATACGGCTTCCTGATTATAAATTGAGCCAAAAGAATCAGGTGATTCCTTTAAAGAATTCAGCCTGGCTGATTTGTATAACTCCCAGGTTTCTGGAGTTAGTATTTTGATCTCAAATTCACTCATGTTTAGGCCGTGTTGTATAACGCCCAAGCTCAGCAGCGGCGGGGCACCGATATGAGCTATGGTCTGGAAAAAACGAATCATGCCCCGCCGTCTGCTGCAGCGCCTGGTTCGGCGTACCCTGCCTGGGCCGCCTGAATCGTGCCGCGATCGTGGGCTGATGGGACGCTGCGCTCGGCTGTTTCGGCGATCAGGGCGGCCTGTTGGCGGAGCGCGTCACGCCGCTGTTCATCGGAGGTCCGCCCGGCGATGGTCGCAAGAACCTGATGGAGGCGCGCCAGGACGGCGACGTTGCCTTCGGCGTTCTGGCGGATTTGGTCGAAGGCCTCGGCCAACAGGCCCGAGAATGTCGGCCCGCGGCTGATGACACGCAACTGTCCCCCCTCGGAGCGAAAAGGCGATTCGCTCGGGCGGGCGGCGAGCCGGGCGAGGATCGATGCAAGGTAATCAATGCAATTGATCGCGGTCGTGGTGTCGTTGGTGCTCGGCGACAGCGCCTTGAGCGCGACATCCACGATCTGCCGGATGCCGTAGCCCGCGTCCTGAATCACCGTCCGGTATTGGCCCATGGAGTAGGCCGCGTTCAGATTTAGGATCATCTCGTCGTCCGGTGGCTTGCCGGACACCGACGCGAGCGGGCAGGCTTCGATGACGAACTCGCCGATTCCTTTTTCCATTCGCACGACCACGCCCAGTTCCCTCGCAAAGTTGAACAAGGCATCGGCGTCAATCTCCTGAATGTACCCGGTCTTCCGGGCCGGGATGGTCGCCCATGTCTGGGACGCGAGCGCTCCCTCCTGCTCCTCGCCCGCACGCCCGACGGCGGCTTCACCAACCTGGGCGGGGAACAAGCGATCGACGGCCTCGAGCGTCTCCGTGGCCACCGACTCGATGATGCTCGTCGCCTGGAGCGAGCGGGCGATGTGATGAATGAAGAACATAAGGAACCCGATGCCCACGAAGGCCAGCAGCACGGCGACAAACACCGCCAGCCCCGGGACGAACGCGCCTTCGTCACCGCTGCGGATCGTCCGCAGCACCACGAGGCAATAGGCGAAGACGCCCAGGAAGACGCCCAGGACCGTCTGGTTGGCCCGGTCCCGCATGAAGTTCCGCAAAATTCGCGATGTGTACTGACTCGACGCCAGGGTAAAGGAGACGATCGTGATCGAAAAGGTGACGCCGGCCACTGTGATCATCGAGCCGGCGATGGTCGAGAGCAGCCCGCGCGAGCCTTCCGCCCCGGCCCCGAAGAGGCGCGGCCAGCGGTTGCCGAGCGATTCATCTCGATCATTGCCACAGCAAGGACGACGGCCCCGACTACGATCAGCGTCGGGATAAACCACATGCTTGATCGCAAGTCTTCCCAATATTTGCGCAGTAGATTCATACGACATCCGCGGCCGAACGTTTAGTTAAGGGGCGGGCTTTAGCCCGTCCCAGTGAGTGAAGCGAACGGTAGCGCCATAAATAATAAGCCCAACCCAATACCAGTATTTCAAGCGCAAACGACCAGTGCAGAATAAAATTTAGCCACCAGGGCTTATAAACAGCTTCTACAGTGAAAAGTGCGTAGGGTTTATCTATGAATGGAGCAAGCCACCATATATCGCCTACTATTGAATCTAGCAACATGTGAATAAATCCGCTAATTGAGAAAATTAGCGCGAGTGCTGCGGCTGATTTATTGTTGGCGAGTCTGAGCCAGATGCTCGACGCTGCCAGGATGGTCAGCCAAAGTACAGGGTAGTGCGGCCAGTATGTATGATGATGATTCTGCCTATTGTCGATTAAGTAAAAATAGAACATATCAAAGTCCGGTGCGATTCCGCCAAGCACTCCAGCCAAGACAAAGTATTTTGCGGAAACTCCAGTATCTGCGAACTGCTTAAACAGCAATTTCGCGGAAATATACCCGGCTGGCAGATGGCCAATGAACATAAAGACCCTAACTATAATTAGACGGGTGTATAAGACACCGAACGGGCGTGGTGTATAACATTCCTTCTACGCCTACCCGAACAGCTCTAGCATAGGCGCTACAACGTTATCGGCACCCGTCCGGAATGTTATACACCATGAGTTTTCAGCTGGATGCGCACCATTCCGCTCCGTCGGCATCTGGTTCAAACACAGCAAGGGCCGGAGCATTACCGGCCCGTCCTCGTGTTTACTGCCCAACCTCCAACATAATCTTCCCGATGTGCTTGCTGCTTTCCATCAGCCGGTGCGCTTCGGCGGCTTCTCCGAGGGGAAAGGTGGCATGGATGACGGGGTGGCAGAGGCCCTGGTCCAGCAGAGGCCAGACCTTGTCCTGCAGCGCCTTGGCGATGTCGGCTTTTTCCTCGCGGCTGCGGGGGCGCAGGGTGGAGCCGGTGAAGGTGAGGCGCTTGCGCATGATCGGCGCGGTGTCGAGTTCGACGCGGCTGCCTTTGAGGAAGGCGATCTGCACCAGGCGGCCTTCGACGGCGAGGGATTTGATGTTGCGGGGGATGTAGTCGCCGCCGACCATGTCGAGGATGACGTTAACGCCGTTGCCGTCGGTGGCCTGCCTGAGCACTTCGACGAAGTCTTCTTCGTGGTAGTTGATCACCCGGTCCGCACCAGCACGCCGGCAGGCATCGGCTTTTTCGCTGCTGCCAACCGTCGTGTAGACAGTGGCACCGAATTGTTTGGCGAGCTGGATGGCGGTCAGGCCGATGCCGCTGGAGCCGCCGTGCACGAGGAAGGCTTCGCCGGGTTGCAGGGCACCGCGCTCGAACACGTTGCTCCAGACGGTGAAGTAGGTTTCCGGCAGCGCCGCCGCTTCCAGCATTGACAGCCCGGCGGGCACTGGCAGGCAGTGTTCGGCCGGGGCCACGCAATATTCGGCGTAGCCGCCGCCGGGGGTCAGCGCGCAGACCTGATCGCCGACTTTCCAGCCGCTGACGTCAGCCCCGAGCGCGACGATCTCGCCGGAGATTTCCAGGCCGAGTAGCGGCGAGGCGTCCGCTGGCGGCGGGTAGCTGCCAGAGCGCTGAAACACATCGGGCCGGTTGATGCCGGCGTAGGCCACCCGGACCAGCACGTCGTGTGGGCCGGGCTCGGGCACCGGGCCTTCGGCCATTCGCAGGCACTCGGGGCCGCCGCCGGGGCGGTGATCGACATGACGCATGGTTTCAGCACTCATAGGTTTTCCTTTCAAAGGCGGCTGATGGCCGCGTTGATTGAATTGGCTCGCTGGTACACGGTAGTTCCCGCGAGTCGCAGAGCCAACCCTGATGGGTCAGGTTGATCTGCGGGCTTGGTGCAACCGCAACGCGGTGGCGTTTGGCAATGGCAGGGGCAGGGCGCTGAGCGGCCCGGGGTTAGCGTTGGGCAGCGCCTCGGCAGAGTGGCCGCGAACGGGCCTACGAACCCAACATCTCTCCGACCTTTTGCGCGAACGCATCGATGGCGAACGGCTTGGCCATCACGGCCATGTCCGGCCCGAGGATGTCATTGGTGGCGAAGCTTTCGGCGTAGCCGGTGGCGAAGAGCACTTTCAGGCCGGGGCGTTGCCGGCGGACGATTTCGGCCAGCTGCCGGCCGTTCATGCCGGGCAGGCCGACGTCCGAGACCATCAGATCGATTCGCTGCTGGCTCTCGGTGATCAACAGCGCTTCGGAGGCTTCGCCGGCTTCCAGCGTCTCGTAGCCCAGGTCGTTGAGCACTTCGACCACCAGCGAGCGGACCACGGGTTCGTCTTCGACCACCAGAATCGTCTCGCCAGTGCCCTGTAGCGTGCGCTCTTGCGCCACTTCCACAGCGCTGGCTTCGCCATGATGAACAGGCAGGTAGAGATGCACGCGGGTGCCGCCTTCAGGCTTGGACTCGATGTGGATGTAGCCGTTGGCCTGTTTGATGTAGCCATAGATCATCGAAAGTCCAAGCCCGGTGCCCTTGCCGATGGGCTTGGTGGTGAAGAAGGGCTCGAACGCGCGCTCGATGACGTCCGGGCTCATGCCGACGCCGGTGTCGCTGACGGTCAGCAGCACATATTCGCCCTCGGTCAGCCCGCGCCGAGCGGGATCCGGCTCGTTGCCCAGCTGAAAGCTGGCCGTGGAAATGGTAATTCGGCCACCGTGCGGCATGGCATCACGCGCGTTGATGACGAGGTTGATCACGGCGTTTTCAAGCTGATTCACATCCATGCAGGCGGGGGGCAGCCCCGCACTGAGTTGGGTGATGACCGCGACGTTCTCGCCGGTGGTGCGGTGGAGCAAATCTTCCAGCGAGGCGACCAGTTGGTTGACGTCGACCGGCTTGAGGTCGAGCGCCTGCTGGCGAGAGAAGGCCAGCAGCCGTTGCGTCAGTGCCGCCGCACGCTGCGCAGAGGTCACCGCCGCATTGATGTAGCGCTCCACGTCCGCGACCTCTCCACGGCGGAAACGTCGCTGCATGAGGTCCAGGCTGCCGATGATGCCGGTCAGCAGGTTGTTGAAGTCGTGAGCGATACCGCCGGTGAGCTGCCCGACAGCCTCCATCTTCTGGGCCTGGCGCAGCGCCTGTTCGGTTCGGCTGCGCTCGCTGACCTCCGCGGCCACACGCGCTTCAAGGGTTTCGTTGAGCTGGCGCAGCCGTTTCTCGCTGACCTGCTGGGCTTCTTCGGCGCGCTTGCGTGCACTGATATCGGTGCAGGCCCCAGCTACGTAGGCGAGCTGGCCGGTGGCGTCGCGAAAAGCTTTGGCCCTGCAAATCATCCAGGATTCCGGGCAGGTATGGGCCAGGCGGAACTCCACTGCTCCATCGAGCCCCTGAGCGTAGCGGTCGTATGCCTGCCGTACCCGCGCGCGGTCTTCGGCGTGCACCTGCTCGATGAACCGCTCGAAGCTGTCGAGCCGATGCCCCAGCGCCAGCCCGAACATCTGTTCCAGTGAGCTATCGAACTGCATGCTGCCGTCATTCAGGTACCAGTTGAAGGTTCCAGTGCCTGATGCCATCAGCGCGGCACGGAAGCGCTCGTTGGTGTGGCTCAACGCCGCGCGATCCTCACCTTTCACATCCTCGGTCACGTCTTCGACCTGATGGATGATGCAATACAGCTCACCATTGTCGTCCAGCACCGGCACGTTGAGCGGGCTCCAATAGCGCAGTTCGAATCCGCCACCTTCTGACTCCGGCCGAGGAATGTCGTACCGAGTGATGGCCATGCGATCCGGCATGCGTGTCTGCAGCACGCGTTCGAGCGAGGCGCGCAGCACGCCGGTGCCGAACTCCTGGGGATCTTCAGGATTCTTGCGGAATACATCGAAAATCGGCCGCCCAACATTTTCGTCCCGACACGTGTTGGTTGCACGCAACCGCGCATCGCTCGCCTCCAGGATGGTGAAGGTCGGATCAGGCGAAAGGATCAGGTGCAGGCTGGGGACAGCCTGAAAGATGGCCTTGTAGTCGAGTGTTTGCATCGGGACGAATAACCAGGTGAAGGAGAGCGCTGTCTGCTTTAGCCGCGGCGAAAACGAAAGTGCTTGGCGTCGGAGGCGGCTAACACGCCGCGCTCCGACGGCTCAGCCGATCAGCGTTCGCCTTCCGGCTTGGGCATGGGTATCGCGACACTGCTTTCGATGCTGCCAGCGGTGGCATCGCCTTCCTTGTAGAAAGGTTCCATCTCGTCGCGGGCTTCTGCCCAGTGCTCGTCTTGCTGGCCTTCGGGACGGCCCTTGGCTTCCCAGATTTCGTGGGCGCGTTCGCGGATACGTTGTTCGTCAGCCATGTGTTTGCCCTCTTTGTGCTGATAGAGACGCCATAGCACGGCGTCTCGGCTCGGTTCGGTGCTTTCTCATCTGTATTCAGCAGAGGGGATTAGCAGGCGGATGGTTCCGGCAATAAACCGGGAAGCCGACGAAAGCCCCAGTAAAAGGGTAGGAGTTCAGCCGTGAAGCGCAGGCGGCTGTCCGATCAGCTCGCGCATCCGCTCGGCCAGGCTGTTAACCGAAAACGGTTTGCTGAGCACCGACATTCCGGGCTCCAGCAGGCCGTTGTGGAACAGTGCGTTCTCGGCATAACCGGTGATGAACAGCACGCGCAGATCGGGACGAGCAAGCCGACCGGCATTGGCGAGCTGCAGACCGTTCATGCCCCCGGGCAGGCCGACATCGGTCAGCAGCAGATCGAGGTGCTCGCCGGACTGCAGCACTTCGAGTGCCGCAACCCCGTCGGCGACGACGATGGCGCGATAGCCGAGATCCGCCAGTAGATCGGTGATCAGCAGCCGCACCGTCGGTTCGTCATCGACGACCAGCACCGTTTCGCCTCGTTGGGCGGGCAGCACGGGAGCCAGACCGAGCGGGCCGTTATCGCGTTCCGCCGTGCCGGTGTACCGCGGCAAGTAGAGGCTGACAGTGGTGCCGATACCAAGCTGGGAACGGATACGCACCTGACCACCGGACTGCTGCGTGAATCCATGGATCATCGACAGACCGAGGCCTGTTCCTTCCCCCATCGGCTTGGTGGTGAAGAAGGGGTCGAAGGCCTTGGTCAGCACCTCGGGCGACATGCCGGTGCCGCTGTCGGTGACGCGGATGGCCAGGTATTCGCCCTCGGGAATGTCCTGCTGCCGGGCACTCTCGGCATCGAACACGCGGTTGCCGGTTTCGACCGTGATGCGACCGCCCTCAGGCATTGCGTCGCGGGCATTGAGGCACAGGTTGAGCAGGGCATTTTCCAGCTGTGACGGGTCGACCCGAGCCGTCCACAAATCAGCTGTGCAGTAACTCTCCACGACGATGTTCGGCCCCACGGTGCGCTGGACCATGTCGAGCATGCCGCTGACCAGCCGCCCGGCATTGATGGCTTTGGGGGCCAGCGTCTGACGACGGGAAAAGGCCAGCAGGCGATGGGTCAGCGCCGCGGCCCGCTTGGTCGCACTCTGCGCTACCAGCAGGTATTTCGAGACCTCGCCGGTGCGGTCCTGCCGAATGCGGGCCTCGATCATTTCCAGACTGACCGAGATGCCGGCGAGCAAGTTGTTGAAGTCGTGCGCCAGGCCGCCGGTGAGCTGACCAACCGCTTCCATCTTCTGGGCCTGGCGCAGCTGCTCGTGGGTCGACTCGAGTTGTGCCTGACGCTCTATTTCTTCGGTGATGTCACGGCCGGTGGCGTACGTTTTGTCACCGGCGGGTGCGGCGACCCACGAAATCCAGTGGTGCGCCCCGTTCTTGTGTCGGTAGCGATTGACGATCCGCACCTGCTTGCCACCGGCTGTAGTCAGGTAGGCGTCAACGGTACGCAGATGGTCTTCTTCGGTAATGAATTCATTGATGTGATGGCCGATCAGTTCTTCGGGCTGGTAGCCGAGCAGGGTCGTCCATGCTGGGTTCACACGCTGGAATATCCCTTCGAAGTTGATCACCACCATCAAGTCGGGCGAGGTGTCCCACATCAGGTTGCGTTCTTCCGTGCGGATGGCAACCTCTTGAGCCAACTGCTCGTTCATGTCACGCAACTGCTGCTTGGCGACCAGGCGCTGCTGTTCGGCAACCACCTGACCGGTGATCTCGATGCCCTGGTTCAGCAGGCCGACGACTCTGCCGTCTTCACCGAAAATCGGTGTCGCGCTGATGTTCCAATAGGTGATTTCTGGTTGGCCGTTGCGCACCATTGGCAATTCGACCCGGTCCTGCGCGAAGCCTTCCCCCGTGCGCATCGCATGTTCAAACGGGGGCGCCACCAGGTCCCAGACCTCACCCCATACCTCGGCTACCGGCCGCCCTATCGCGGCCGGATGACGATCGGCCATTGAGGCGACGTAAGCATCGTTATAGAGCATTCGCAGCTCTGGCCCCCAGAGCACCGTTCCCAACAGCGGGGAATTCAGACAGGCGCCGACCATGGAGCGCAAGGATTGCGGCCAACACTCGACCGGGCCGAATGGCGTGGCCGCCCAATCATGGTTTCGCATCAATGCGCCCATTTCCCCTCCACCGACGAGAAAATCAGGCACCTCATTCATCGCATCGGGCATGTCCGGCCATCGTCCTTTGGAGCCGCCACCTGGCGGCGGCTTTGTACTGCTGGCTTTTCGGCGGTTATGAACCGCACGGAGGTGAATCACCTCTGGGGGTGAAGGTTGGAAAGCGATGCGTCGAAGGCGTTCCAGAGCGACAGATAAGCGAGAAGCCTACAAGCATGCTGGCGCGTATTCACTATGAGGATGCTCATGTCGCACCCATCTGTACCTCCCGTCGGCACCTCATCAAGGAACAAACGAACCGGTCGATATGCGGGCAAGAGGTCCCGTTGTGCCGACCGTTCGGGCATGACGTCCAGATATCCGTTGCAACCCATACCGGACGCCGCGCCGACGGCTCGGACCCATTCGAATTTCCAGGCAGTCGATCATATGGCTGGTGCTCCCACCCCTATAAATGAAGCGCAGCGACAGCTGCAAGTGACGCAGCTGTGCCGGCTGGACACGGCGCCCGACGAGGTGTTCGAGCACATCGTGGCGATGGTGGCGGAGTATTTCCAGGCGCCGATTGCGTTGATCTCGATCGTCGACGAACAGCGCCAGTGGTTCACAGCCCGGATCGGGCTGCTGACGCAGGAGACGCCGCGGCACGATTCCTTCTGCGCCTATGCAATCCTCGCCAACGAGCCGCTCCAGGTGCTCGATGCCACCCAGGATGTGCGCTTCCAGAACAACCCGCTGGTCACGGGCGAGCCAGGCATTCGTTTTTATGCGGGCATGCCACTAATTACGCCGGAAGGGCTGGGCCTGGGCAGCCTGTGCATCATCGACACCAAGCCGCGACGGGCTATGACCCCGCAGGAACTGTCGATGCTTGGCCATTTCGCCAAACTGACGATGGCGCGCATCCTGACGCTGCGCAACACCAACTTCATCGATGCATCCACGGGTTTGTACAACCGCTCGCGGCTAGAAGATGACGTGGCGCGGGCAGCTGCCACGTCTGATCAGAGCAATGTATTGGTCGTGGCCGATGTGATCGGGCCGATGCTGTTGAACGACATCATCAAGGTGCTCGGTCACAGCTTTGCCCAAGCGCTGATGCTGCGCATGCAACAGACCCTGCAAGCGCAGCTTCCAGATCGGTGCGGGCTGTATTGCATCAGCCCGAGTCGTTTTGCTTTTCTGATCCCTGACGGGCCGCAGGATGAACTGATCCAGCTCTATGAGCGGATCATCGCGGCGTTCGACGCCCCGGTGCAGTGCAATTCGATTCCGATCAAGACCCAGATCGGTCTCGGCGTGCTGCCGCTGCACAGTGGCGTGCTGGAGCAGGACTGGCTGCGCCTGGCGATCACGTCGGCGGACGACGCGCGTGATCGTGGCATCGGCTGGTCGCCTTACGAATCCCGACTCGATGCGGTGCAGCAGCGTGCCTTCACCTTGCTCAGCGGTCTCGCCGAGGCGTTGCACAGCGACGGACAGCTGCGGCTGGTCTATCAGCCGCGTATCAGCCTGGTGGATGGGCACTGCACTTCGGTCGAGGCGCTGCTGCGCTGGGATCATCCGACGCTCGGCGCCATCGGCCCGGCTGAATTCATTCCGCTGGCCGAAAAGACCGCGCTGATCCGCGAGCTGAGCCTGTGGGTCGCCGAGAAGGCCGTCATGCAGGCGGCGACCTGGCAGCGCCAGGGGGCGAGGTTCAAGGTCGCTATCAACGTGTCGGCGTCGGATCTGGACAGTCCGGCCTTTGTCGACCGCATCATTGAGTTGCTGAGCGATCAGCGTGTTGACCCGAGAAGTCTGGAGGTGGAATTTACCGAAAGCGCCCTGATGCGTAACCCGGGCGAAGTCAGTCGCCAGTTGCTGCGCCTGCGCTCACTGGGCGTGGAGGTGGCCATCGATGACTTCGGCACCGGCTACAGCAACTGGACCTATCTGCGCGACCTGCCCGCGTCGACGGTCAAGCTCGATCAATCCTTCATCCGCAACCTGGGCGACGACGAGAAAGACTGTCGGCTGGTGCGAACCATCATCGATTTGGCCAAGCGCCTCGAACTGCGCGTCGTGGCCGAAGGGATCGAAACCCAGGCGGTCTACGATCTGGTGGCCCAGTGGGGCTGTGAGGAGGGACAGGGGTATTACATTGCCCGCCCCATGGCGCCTGAGCTGCTGCTGGGTTGGGCGGGCGAAAACACCCAGGCGACTCAAGGCACCGCCGGTTGAGTCGTCGCGGCGAGATGGCATCGGTCAGCCGAAAACAAGCTGTCGGATTGTCAGGCCCTGCGCGGCCACTCAGCTGGCGCAGCGGTCACCCTTTCGCGGCCTGACGTTCATCGCTGGCCCGCACGGCGCTCTGTGCGGCTTCGACATCGTCCAGCAGGTATTTCACCTTGCCCTCATGGTCGGTGACGCGGAATACCACCTCGACCTCGGGCCCACGCATCTCCTCGGGGATATCGTTGCCTTGGAGCTTGGTCACGGTAACAGGCATGGCAGTCTCCTTATGGCGATAAGGTTGTGACCGGAGCTGACCTGGGCCGATCCCTCGATCTAGGTCATTCGGCCGAGTGGCGCGACGCTGTGCTTCCGCCGGCTTCGCGCAAGGCCGCTTCGCGCTCGAGCTGCAGCTCCATGGCATAACCCGGCCGTTCGACGCTGCTGTAATCGCGGGTATAGCGCCGCGCGAATTCGCCTACGCCCCATTCCAGGTATTGCTCGACATGCTTGAGCTCGTGCGCCCAGAGGGCAACGTTGTCCAGGGCATCGGCCTCGTTGCGGAAGACGATGATGTCGATCAGCGTCACCGCGACGATGTCCGGGTTGCGCAGCAGAGTGTTGGCGGCGGTGAGCACGCTGTCATCGCCGACGCGGTAGCGCGCGGTCTCCAACACCGCCAGATCGAAATAGGGCTCGAGCTGCGAGCGGATGTGCAGCGGGATAGGCTGGCTCTCCTGCAACGCCAGCCGATCGCGCGACTGGCGGATCCAGGTCTCCAGCCCCGCGGCAGCCAGCCACTGCACCTGCTCGTACAGCGTTTCGGAATGCTGCGCAGACACCGGCATGCATACGCAGGCGCCCAGGCAGAGGGGCTGTTGGCCGGACGGGCAGGCGGTCTGCGCCTGGCTCGAAAAAATCGACGAACCGAGCACGCAGGCGAACACCGTGCGCAGGAAACGGAAGCGGGAGGTGGCGGACACGTATGTACTCTTCGGATGAGCTAGGCGGCCCGCAGGGCCGGCCGGCGCGCACTATAGCTGCGCCGGCGAGCCAAGCGAAGAGGGCGCTGATGCTCGGTCAGAGCACCGGTGATGCGGCGCTGACCACGCGCAGGGCAAGGCCTTCGTAAGGGTCGAGGTTGAAGGTCATCTCACCGTTTTCGGTGAGGTCGCCTTCAATGCTTTCATGAATGATGTCCACCACTGGGCCCGGGGCCACGCCGGGGAGGGTGACCGTCTCGCTGATGATCTCGGCGCTGAAGTTGAGCGCCGTGATCTGCACGCCTTTACCTGCGGGCAATTCATGGACCATGACCAGTAACCCTGGCGCCTGCACGTCCGGAATCAGGATCTGCTTGCTGGCGGCGATGTCGTAGGCACGGCGCACGCTGAGGATGCGCTTGAGCTGACAGGCGAACGAGCCGGTGTTCTTCAGCTGCTCGACCAGGCTGCCGTAGAGCGAGCGCGCCTTGGGCAGGCCTTCGCTGGAGGTGTCCACCTCGGGTGCGATATCGGCCAGGTCGTAGCCGCCGCGATGCAGCCAGCGGGTGTCGCCTTCGGTCATCAGGTGTTCGACCTGCTCGGCTTCCAGCGGCAACGCGCCGACCAGATCCCAGCCGGAAAGGGCGAACACGCCAGGCTGCATGGCATTGAACATCACCAGCAGGATATGCAGGCGTTGGATCTGTTCGATATCGGCCGCGCTGATGGTGTTGAGGTCACGGATGCCCAGCGCCGCCGTGATGACGCTGACGGTGGTGCACGACACGCCGTTGGTGACGAACTTGAGGTTGTAGGGCGCGTGCTCGCCTGTCAGGCGTTCGTACATCTCCTCGCGGATGTGCTCGCGCAGGACGCCGCCGGGCAGCGTCTGCCCGTGGTAGTGGTAATGGTCGTAGGCGTGCAGTGTCCAGAAATGCACCAGTTCCAGCGTCAGCTCGTCGTGGTTCTGCATCGCGTGGATCAGCGACGCCGGATCGATGCCGAACGCGTGGACTTCACGCAGCATCAACCGCAGGAATTCGGTGTCGCCCGTCACCAGGGCATGGTGATAGGCCGGACGAGTGATGAAGTCGTAGGAGAGGTCGGCGCCGCCGTGGGACATCGAGGCGATGTCGTCGATGGTCAGGTTCAGTTCCTGGAAGCTGAAGCCGCCGGCTTTGCGGATTGCGCCAGCAATCAGCTGGTTGCCGGTCACTGACAGCGGATGGCCCTCAGACCAGGCCGTGCCTTCGGCGCGGCGCTCGACGCCGAGGAAGCCGTTGGCATCCAGGCGCAAGACCCGCGCGCCCGAGACGTCGATGGCATGCAGAGCATCGCCAATGATCAGTTGCTGGGCGGCGAAGGTGGGGTCGAGCCAGTTCAGCGACGGCTGGCCTTCCTTGAAGTAGTGCAGGTACACCCAGCGCCGACGCTTGCCATCGACGCCCGTCACGATGCCGGTCACGCTCCAGTCGGTGTCCTTGATGCCCGGCTCGAAGAAGATCACCCGTTGCAGCTGGCCGACGATGTAGTGCTTTTCCTTCAACTGGTCCACCACCGGGGGCGACAGGTTGATCGCATCCCGGCCCTTGGGCACGTCCGGCAGCAGGGGCCAGTCTTCTTCGTTGATCTCGACCATGTGATAGAGACCGGGGTAATCACCGTAAGCCATCTCGGCAAGACGGAAATCCGCGCCCTTGCCGGTGTGCGCCGGGACGACGTCATCGATTACGATGGCGTTGTGCGCGGCCGCCATACGGCTGAGCTGCTGCATCTCCGCCTCGGTGCCGAGATTGGGGTCGATATCGAAGCTGATGCGGTCGAAGTTGCCATCAATGGTCGGGGTGTACTCGCGCCCACGCAGGCCGCCGGAGCGCTTCATCGGGCCGTTGTGGATGCCCTGCACGCCGAGTTCGGACAGGGCGCTCCAGAGACGATCATCCCCCAGCGCCTGCAGCACCGAACCACCTTCTGGCGTGATGATCGCCGCTGGGTAGGCGGTGAACCACACCGAGGAAATCGCACTGGCATCACGCGGTCGCGCCTGGGCGTAAGGGCGCTGCCAGAGCCGCGCCTGGCCGGCATAGAGTCGGGCCCGATCACGGGCGGCTTTAAGCATGGACTGGCTTTCCAGCCATTCGATGTAGGTATTGTCTGGCGTGCTCATAACGACCTTCGGTTCCCGTTGCGCTGAGGGCGAATGTAGTCGTTTGAGTAGGGCGGGCCAGCATCGTTGCATTGGATTCCATGGATCACCACTTCAGCAAAGCAGCCTTTCTACCCAGCTCAACCTCAAGCCGCGCCACCACGCTTTTTCGTAGGAGCCAGCTTGCTGGCGATCCGGACCTCCGCGGTGCCGAAAACATCGCCAGCAAGCTGGCTCCTACAGACGACGCTGTGCCGATACCGGCTGATAGATATCGTCGGCCATTCACGACGCGGCGAGTAGACCGAGCAGGGAACCGTGACGACCCAGACGCCTCGAAAAGACCGAGCGGCAGCCGCCGTGGATTCAATCATCGTCGAAGCTGTGGGGTTTCGAATGGGGCTGTTAGGCACGCTGTTCTTCTGCGCGGCGTTGACGCCCTCGCTGTTGCCGCGCTCGACCCTGAGCCAGGGCGCGCTCGCAGGCGCCGCGTTGGCTGCCGGCTATGGCCTGGGCGTGTTCTTCCGCTGGCTCTGGCATTACCTGGGGCTGACGGACCCGCCTGAACGCCTGCGCGTCCCGGTCAACATCATCATCGCGATCATTTGTGCGGGCTTGGCGGGCTATTTTCTCAGCCAGGTCACCGGCTGGCAGAACTCGATCCGCTCGTTGATGGGCATGCCGCCGGTCACCAGTGGGCACCTGCTGGAAGTGGTACTGACCGCGCTGGCGACATTCCTGATTCTGCTGATCCTGGCGCGCCTGTACCGCCTCGTTTCGCGCTTCGTTTCGCGCCGCGCCGATCGCTTCCTGCCGCGCCGGGTCGCGAATGTCATTGGCGTCGTGGTCGCCCTGACATTGTTCTGGTCGCTGGTCACCGATGTGCTGGTCACCCGAGCACTGAAGGTATTGGACGCGTCTTTCGCGCAATACGACGCGCTGATCGAGCCGGAAGCGGCGCAACCAGCCTCACCGCTCAAGAGCGGTAGTCGCGAATCGCTGCTGCGCTGGGACGAGCTGGGGCGTACCGGCCGCGAGTTCATTGCATCCGGCCCGTCGGCTCGGGACATAGCGGCCATCAGCGGTCGAGCGGCGCGTGAGCCGATCCGGGTCTACGTCGGCCTGCGCGCCGCCGAAACGCCTGAAGCGCGCGCCCGTCTGGCCCTGCGCGAGCTGCTGCGCACCGGCGCCTTCGAACGGTCGGTACTGGTGCTGGTCACGCCGACCGGCACCGGTTGGATCGATCCCGCCGCGATGAACAGCGTCGAGTACCTGCACCATGGCGATGTTGCCAGTGCGGCGCTGCAGTACTCCTACCTGAACAGTCCGCTGTCATTGCTGGTGGAAGCCGAGTACGGCGCTGACGTGGCGCGGGCACTGTTCGAGGAGGTTTATGACTACTGGCGGGAATTACCGACCGAACGACGGCCAAGGCTCTACTTGCACGGTCTGAGCCTCGGCGCGTTGCATTCACAAGCGTCCTGGGAGCTGCATGAGCTGATCGGCGATCCCTTTCAGGGTGCGCTGTGGAGCGGCCCTCCTTTCGAGAGCCAGATGTGGCGGCGAATCACGGACGACCGCAATCCGGGCAGCCCCGAATGGCTACCGCAATTTCGCGATGGTCGTTTCGTTCGCTTCATGAACCAACACGGCACGCCCGAGCCGATGGACGCTTCCTGGGGGCCGATGCGGTTGCTCTATCTGCAATATGCCAGCGACCCGATTGTCTTCTTCGACTACCGCTACGCCTGGCGCCGACCGGACTGGCTGAGCGAGCCGCGCGGCCCGGACGTCACACCAGCGCTGCGCTGGTTTCCGCTGGTGACCATGCTGCAGCTGGCGGTCGACATGGCAGTCACCACCCCGACACCACCGGGCCATGGGCATGTGTATGCGCCTGCCGATTATGTCGATGCCTGGCGGTTGGTGACTGCGCCCAACGATTGGAATGACGAGACCTTGTCCCGCCTGAAAGCCCATCTGACCCGCGAACTCGCCAGGGCCTCCGAACAGGACGGCAATGAAGCAGCCTACGGCAATCGTGGCGGCTAGACCGGTCGCCCTTCGCCTGGCTCAACCACCACGCGACGAGACGTGGCGGTGGCGGCGAACGGTCAGCGCGTGCCGATCACCGTCGCCGCATCGCCCGGTTGGCCCGCAAGCTGACGTTGGGCCATCTTCTGCTGCTTATAGGCCAGAGCAGCCGGCGCGACCGGCGTCACCTTGCCGGTTTCCATCCACTTCTTCAGGCGGTTGGCATCGGCCATGTGGGTGTACTTGCCAAAGGCATCAAGCACCACGAAGGCTACGGGGCGCTTGTTCATCACGGTGCGCATCACCAGGCAATGGCCGGCCGCATTGGTAAAGCCGGTCTTGGTCAGCTGGATGCTCCAGTCCGGCTTGCGCACCAGGGCATTGGTATTGCGGAAACCCAGGGTGTAGTTGGGCTTGTGGAAGGCCACGGTCTTTTCGCTGGTGGTGCTGAACTGCTCGATCAATGGATAGGCCTGGCTGGCCTTGAGCAGTTTGACCAGGTCATTGGCGCTGGAGACGTTCCGCTCGGACAGGCCGGTGGGCTCGACATAGTGCGTACGGGTCATTCCCAGCGCCTTGGCTTTGGCGTTCATCGCCTGGATGAAGGCGATGTAACCGCCCGGATAGTGGTGTGCCAGGCTCGCGGCGGCGCGGTTCTCGGACGACATCAGGGTTAACAGCAGCATTTCGCGACGGCTAATCTCGCTGCCGATGCGTACACGCGAGTACACCCCCTGCATTTCGCGCGCGTCACGGATGGTGACGGACAGGCGCTGATCGAGCGGCAGCTTGGCGTCGAGCGCCACCATCGCGGTCATCAGCTTGGTCACCGATGCGATCGGCACCACCACGTCTGGATTGCTGGAATAGAGCACTTCATTGGTTTTCAGATCGATCACCAGCGCGCTCCCGGAGGCGAGCTCCTGTTGCGCAGGGGCCTTCGCAGCAGCGGTGGAAACGGGGGTCAACATGACGCTGCTGCAGGCGAGCAGCAAGCCGAGAATGGAATGACGAAGCTTCAAGATGGACACCGATGAATTGGCAGTGAAAAAAGGCGCGCCGAAGCAGACGGACGCGGCGCGCATTATACGGAAAAGGCGAGCATAAACATGACCGCCAGCCCTTATATTTCGGCGCTTGCAGCGCATCAACCGGGCGCAAGGCTCTGGCCGTTTCGCTTGTTTCGCCTCACGGATCGTTCAGCGCAACGGCCACAATCCAAAGCGTAGAACAACATGCGTCGCGCTGCTGGGTTTGCCGGCTCGCGGCTCATAAGGTTGTCGGCAGCGCGACTTTTCGCCACAACCGAGCCGACCGGCGGAACCCAGTTACTATTGATAGGTCCGCATCTAGCAGTCCGGGTGTTTTGGTTGACCACGACCGAAGGCACCTTCACTGCTTCGCAGAGTCCAAACCCTACATTCAAAGGGGAAAACGCTATGTCCCGCTTCAGCCGCACACCTACCACCCGCGACGAAATCGAGCGCGAAATCCAGAATTTGATGACCGCGCTTGACGATCTCAAGGACGACGCCTCGCGCGAATCGCGTCATCGCTTCAATGCGCTGCGCTCGCGCGCCGAGACGCTGTGGAACGACAACAAGTGGGACGAGCACTGCCACGACCTGTCCCGCCGGGGCCGCGATGCCGGGCGCATGGCCAAGGATTGCGCTCGCGAGCATCCGCTGAGCACGGTCGCTCTGGCCGCTGGCGCAGTTGCGCTGATTGGCTATCTCGCCACGCGTCGCTGATACGGCCGAGCCGTCATGCTCAACGCTGAAACGCCGCGGCTCAAATTCGCTCTGTATGGCGCGCATTCGAGCCTCGGCAACGCGCTGCTCTGCGAGCTGCTGACGCGGCAACACGAAGCCGTGGCCCTGGTCGATGATCTCAATTCGATGACCGTCCGCCCAGGACTGCGCGCTAAGACCGGTGATCTGTTCGATGCCGTCAGTGTCTCGCAGAGCGTGGCCGGGATGGATGCGGTGATCTGTCTATACGACAGCCCGTCATTGGCCACAGCCTCCGGCGCAGCAGCCAATCATCAGCCGCATGACCTGTATCAGGCGGTCGATGCCTTGCTGTCCGGGTTGCCAAAGGTCGGTGTCGAACGGCTGGTACTGGTCGCCGATCTGTCCGCGAAGGGCGACGATCCGAACGTCACCGCCGCGCTGCAACGCATTGCTGCGCATCCGTTGAAGTGGACACTGGTGGATGCCAACGCTGATGGCGACGACCTGTCGATCGAGGATTTCAGCGTGATTGACGATCTCGACCCCAGCGATCGGCGTGTGCAGCTACGGCGTATCGCTGCGGGAATCGTCGACGAGCTGGAGACACCGCAGCACCTGCACGAGCAGATTCACTTCCGTATTTGAGCGACCCTCAAGCGCCGAGCTGGCTGCGCAGCTGCGTCAGAACCGGGCCCGAATCCGGCCGTACCCCGCGCCACAGCTCGAAGGCCGCCGCCGCCTGTTCAACCAACATGCCGAGTCCATCGCGGGTCGCTGCGCCGCGTCCGGCCGCCCACTGGCAGAAGGGCGTCGGCTTCGCGCAGTACATCATGTCGTAGCAGAGGGTAACGCCAGGTTCGATCAGGTCATCGCCCAACGGTGGCAGCTCGCCGCCGAGGCTCGCCGAGGTGCCATTGATGATCACATCGAACGGGCCTCGCAAGTGCTCGAAGGCGCTTGCACTGACCGGCCCCAGCTCGGCGAACTCGCCGGCCAGCTGTTCGGCCTTGGCCAGGGTGCGGTTGGATATCACCAATGCTACCGGGCGCTGCGCCAGCAGGGGCTCGAGCACCCCACGCACCGCACCACCAGCGCCCAGCAACAGAGTCCGCTTGCCTTGCAGCGTGACGCCAGCGTTGTCCAGCAAGTCGCGGACCAGCCCAATGCCGTCGGTGTTATCGCCCTGCAGGCGACCATCTTCCAGCTTCTTGAGGGTGTTCACCGCCCCGGCACGTTGGGCGCGCTCGCTCAGCTGGTCGGCAAGGCGAAACGCCTGTTCCTTGAAGGGCACGGTGACATTGGCGCCCGACCCCTGTTCGAAGAATGCGCGAGCATAGCCAGGGAAGTCATCGAGCGGCGCCAGCAACGGCTCGTAGCTGAGCGTCTGCCCGGTCTGCTCGGCAAACAGACGGTGGATCTGTGGCGATTTGCTGTGGCCGATGGGGTTGCCGAAGACGCCGTAGCGGTCCATTGATGCTCCTAAAAGCGGTAGCGATTCAGAGGTGGCATGGGCTATTCAAGGCTGTTCGCCCAGCCAATCCCGATCCTGCAGGAAGTACTCGGTCAGCCGCGCCTCGGGTGTGCCGGGCTCGGGATGCTTGTCGTAACCCCAGCGCACCAGCGGCGGCAGCGACATCAGGATCGACTCGGTGCGTCCACCTGACTGCAGACCGAACAGGGTGCCGCGGTCGTAGACCAGGTTGTATTCCACATAGCGCCCGCGGCGCAGCTCCTGGAATTCCCGCTCGCGCTCACCGAAGGGCATCGCTTTGCGCCGCTGGACGATCGGCAGGTAGGCCTCGATGTAGGCATCGCCTACCGCCCGCATGAAGGCGAAGCTGGTGTCGAAATCCCATTCGTTCAGGTCGTCGAAGAACAGCCCACCGACCCCGCGCGGCTCGTTGCGGTGCTTGATGTGAAAATACCGATTACACCATTCCTTGTAGCGCGAATAGACATCGGCGCCGAACGGCGCACACGCATCCCGGGCCACCCGGTGCCAGTGCACGCAATCCTCTTCGTTACCGTAGTAGGGCGTCAGGTCGAAGCCGCCACCAAACCACCAGACCGGCTCTTCACCTTCTTTCTCGGCAATGAAGAAGCGCACGTTGGCGTGGGAGGTCGGCACATAGGGGTTTTCCGGGTGGATCACCAGGGACACGCCGAGCGCTTCGAAGCCACGGCCGGCTAGTTCAGGGCGATGGGCGCTGGCCGAGGGGGGTAGGCCGCTGCCATGCACGTGGGAGAAATTGACGCCGCCCTTTTCGATCAGCGCACCGTTTTCGATGACCCGGGTCCGGCCACCACCGCCTGCGGGGCGCGTCCAGGCATCCTCGACGAAGCGCGCGCCGCCGTCTTCGGCTTCAAGGGTGGCGCAGATACGGTCCTGCAGATCGAGCAGGTAGGCTTTGACGGCTTCGGTACGCTCGTTCACGAATTCACCTTGGCAAATGGCTGCGCCGCCGCCAGGCATGAGCCAAAGCAGCGATGCTGAAACAGAAGGCCGGCAAGCATATCACCGAGCCAATTGACGGACGCGCCCCGGAAGCGTTGGATAGGTTCCTTTGCTTTTGCCAGGAGTCGATATGTCGCAGCGCATCCAGTTCAGTCAGCACGGTGGTCCTGAAGTCCTCGAACAGATCGACGTCCCGGTCGCCGCACCGGGCGCCGGTGAGGTCCGCGTGCGCAACCATGCGATCGGCCTGAATTTCATCGATACCTATTTCCGCAGCGGGCTCTATGCACCACCAAGCCTGCCATCGGGCCTCGGCACCGAAGGCGCCGGCGTGATCGAGGCGCTGGGCGAGGGCGTTGATGCGTTCGAGGTAGGTGACCGCGTGGCTTATGCGACAGGGCCGCTGGGTTCCTACGGCGAACACCACACCCTGCCGGCACGACATCTGGTCAAGCTGCCCGAAAGCGTCAGCTTCGAACAAGCCGCCTCGGTGATGCTCAAGGGCCTGACGACTCAATATCTGCTGCGCCAGACCTATGAGCTGAAAGCAGGAGATACCATCCTTTTCCACGCGGCGGCCGGTGGTGTCGGCTCGATCGCCTGTCAGTGGGCCAAGGCCATCGGTGCCCGGCTGATCGGCGTGGTGGGCTCGGCAGAAAAGGCCGTGCGCGCCAAATCACTGGGCGCCTGGGAGACTATCGATCGCACTCAGGAAGACATCGTCCAGCGCGTGTTGGAGCTGACTGACGGTCAGAAATGTCCGGTCGTCTACGACTCGGTGGGCAAGAGCAGCTGGGAGGTCTCGCTCGATTGTGTCGCCCCGCGCGGCCTGCTGGTCAGCTTCGGCAATGCATCCGGCGCGGTTACCGGGGTCAATCTTGGCGTACTGGCTCAGAAGGGCTCGCTGTATGTCACCCGGCCAACCCTGGCCGGTTACGCCACCTCAGCCGAACGCCTGCGAGGCATGGCGGCCGAGCTGTTCGAGATGATCGCCAGCGGCCTGATCAAGGTGGAGATCGGCCAGCGTTACCCGCTCGCCGACGCTGCCGAGGCGCAGCGCCAGCTCGCCGCAGGCAAGACGACCGGCTCGACCATCCTCTTGCCCTGAGCTGACATTCGACTAGCGGCTACCTGACGCGCCTGTGCGTCAGGATGCGCGGATGACCTCGCCGTTGCGTATATCGCGAATGGTGGAGGGGTTTTTACGTCCGCCCAGGCTGCCGCCAAGCACGCCGTCCAAATCCCCGGGGAAGTACTGCTCGACGCGCAGACGCGAGCGCGCCGAAGGTCGGCCGGCCGGGTTGGCCGAGGTGGACACCAATGGGCCGGTCAAGGCGCAGAGCCTCGCTACCAGGGGGTGATCGGTTACACGCAGTGCCACACTGTCGTATTGGCCGGTGATCCAGTCTGGCAAGCGATCACGGTGCGGGACCAGCCAGGTATTCGGCCCCGGCCAGCTGCCAACCAAACGGTCCAGCCAACGCTCAGGAAGGTCTTCCAGCAGAAAATCGAATTGCTCGACGCAGTCGGCGACCAGAATCAGTCCTTTCTCCACCGGCCGTTCCTTCAGAGCCAGCAACCGATGTACCGCGTCGCTATCCCAAGGATCGCAGCCCAAGCCCCAGACCGCCTCGGTCGGATAGGCGATCACACCGCCACGCCTGACGACCCGCGCCGCCTGCTGCACACGCCAATTGCCGACCATTGCCACCTCCCCTGAGACTGATCGGCGAAGTGTACCCAAGCGCTGTCGGCAGTACAGCAGGCCTCAACCCGCGCAAGCGACCCAGCGACCGTTCTCGCAAGCGACGAGTCCCTCGATTTCCAGCTCGGTGAGCGCTGCGAGGATTTCTGACAAGGGCTGGTTCACGGCATCTGCCAGCACCTCGCTGCTCATGGGAGCGGCATGCAGCTGGGCGAGCAACGGGTGCATCGGCTCGGATCGTTGCGCTTCGGGCGTGGCCGGGGCTTGCTGCCAGCCGCGCAAGGCCTGCAGTACGTCGTCGACACTTTCCACCAGTGCAGCGCCCTGGCGAATCAGCTGGTGACAGCCTCGGGCGCCGGGATGGTGGATCGAGCCGGGAATCGCATAGACCTCACGGCCCTGTTCGGCAGCCAGGCGAGCGGTGATCAGCGAGCCGCTCGAAGGACTTGCCTCGACCACCAGCACGCCCAATGACAAGCCGCTGATGATTCGATTACGACGAGGAAAGTTGGCGGCCTGCGGCGGGCAGTCGAGCGGCAGTTCTGAGACCACCGCACCACCACCCTCAAGGATGCGCGCAGCCAGCCCCAGATGGCGACGCGGATAGAGGCACTGCAGCCCTGTACCCAGCACGGCGATCGTCTTGCCACCCACATCCAGCGCACCCTGGTGTGCTGCGCCGTCGATACCCAGGGCCAGCCCGCTGGTAATCACGAAACCACCGCGAGCCAGGCTGCGCGCAAATGCGGTGGCGTTATCCAGCCCCGGCCGAGAGGCGCGCCGACTGCCGACCATGGCCAGCTGCGGTCGCTCCAGCAGGCTTGGATCACCCTCGATGAACAACAGGGGTGGGGCGTCCGGCAGCTCCTCTAGCAGACCGGGATACGCCGGGTCATCCCACATCAGCAGATGGTGCCCCGGTGCCTCCAGCCAGACCAGGCTGGCCGCGGCTCGCTCACGGATCGCCGGACTGCGCCTGGCGTCGGCACAACTGGCCGGCAAGCCCAACGAACGCCACGCGGAGGCTGGCGCGCTAAGCGCTGAGGACGCATCGGGAAAGGCGCTAAGCAGTTTATGCAGGCGACGCGGGCCCAGCTCCGGCAACAAATGCAGGCGCAGGCGTGCTTCCAGTTCGGCAGGGGAAATCGAAGGCATGAGAACAGTCCTTGTCTCTTGGCACCGCATCCATGCAGTGCTGTTCAGAAATGACAAGCCCCGCGATGCGGGGCTTGGGGGTATCAGGGGTTGCGGACCTTATCCATCACCGACAGTGAGCGAGTCGCCTGCAGGACCAGGCCATAGCTAAGCTTGTCGTAGGTACGGAACACCATCAGCAGGCCCGAACGCTCGTCCGGAATCTTCACGTTTTCACCGGTGACCCGGTCGCGGACGGTTTCGCCGGTCTTGTACACGGCCAGCACGTTGCCAACATTCAGGCCGTCACGGGCACCCCGGTTCAGGGTAACCACATCGAACTGACCGATCTGGGTCACGCCGCGCGGCACATCCAGAATCACACCGTTGATTTCTTCTTTCGGCTCGCTCGGCATGAAGGTCGAATTCACTGCACGCTCTTCACTGGGGAACAGGCGGTCGCCGATGCGCGCTTCCTGAGTGACCCGCGTGAGCATCATGGTGGCAATGTCACCTTCCATGTCGAGAAGCTCGGCGGTTCCTACATCGTCGGCGTTAATACCTAGGAATTCCCCGGTCTCCGGGTCCACGTAAGTCTTGCCCTGACGGAAGATGCCGTAGATACCAATGTCATCCTGGAACTCGCCGCGGCCGTAGACGCGATCGCCAGAGCCACTGATCACGCGCTCGGCGTTGCCTGCCACGATGTAAGGAGCGGCCTCGAACTCTGCTGCGCTGTCGACAATGCGGTTACTCAGCAGAAAGCTGTTGATGGCTTCCAGCGGAATGGTGCTGATGGCCTCGGCCATGGGTGTCGTGCGAACGGTTGGCGAGAGCTTGATGGTCCCGCGCGACGCGCCACGGTTGAGCATGATGCGCGGTTGGCCGTCGACGTAGACCAGGCTGAGGCTGTCGCCCGGATAGATCAGATGCGGGTTTTCCACCTGCGGGTTCGCATGCCAGAGTTCCGGCCATTTCCAGGGCTCGCTGAGAAAGCGGCCGGAAATGTCCCAGAGTGTGTCGCCTTTCACTACGGTGTATTGCTCAGGATGGCCATCCTTCAGCTCCACAGCGGCCTGCGCCATGCCGCCAACCGCCACCAACAGCAGGGCGAGTAGTGATTTCCTCATGTGGTGAATCCCTTTATGATGTGCCTTCACGTAAAGCGCCCTAGCGCCGCAGAAACCCTTGTGGAAAGCGGCGTTAAGCCGTTTACAAGCTGCTCGGCATCTTAGCAGCGGCTTTTGACTTTATTCCATAAGTGCATCACAAACGCATATGGCAATCCTGAACATCCTAGAATTTCCCGATCCACGCCTGCGCACCATCGCCAAGCCGGTGGACGTGGTCGACGACGGCATTCGTCAGCTCATCGACGACATGTTCGAGACCATGTACGACGCACCGGGCATCGGCCTGGCCGCCACGCAGGTCAACGTGCACAAGCGGATCGTGGTGATGGACCTGTCCGAAGACAAGACCGAGCCACGGGTCTTCATCAATCCCGAGTTTGAGTTCCTCACCGACGAGATGGAGCAGTACCAGGAAGGATGCCTGTCGGTCCCCGGCTTCTACGAAAACGTAGATCGGCCACAGAAGGTGAAGATCAAGGCGCTGGACCGCGACGGTCAGCCCTATGAGTTGACTGCCGAAGGTCTGCTCGCGGTCTGCATCCAGCACGAATGCGATCACCTCAACGGCAAGCTGTTCGTCGATTATCTTTCCAACCTCAAGCGCGACCGGATCAAGAAGAAGCTGGAAAAGCTTCACCGTCAGCAGGCTTGATCTCCCACCCCAAAGGCTTGCAGCGCAGGCTGCTTGAAAACGTAGCGAGCGAAGGTCAGGCAAGGCAAAAACAGGCGAAAAAGCGCAGTTTACGAGTTGTAAATGAGCATTTTGAGGCTGTTTTTAACGCAGCATGACCGAGCGCAGTAGTTTTCATGCAGCCTGCAGCAAGCCTTTTTCATTGAAGAGTCCTTCTATGCGCATCGTTTTCGCCGGCACGCCGGAATTCGCCGCTCAGCATCTACAAGCCCTGCTCGACGCCAAGCGTCAGGTCGTGGCGGTGTATACGCAGCCGGATCGCCCGGCAGGTCGTGGTCAGAAACTGATGCCCAGCCCCGTAAAGCAGTTGGCGCTGCAGCATGAAATTCCGGTGTATCAGCCCCAGACCCTGCGCGACCCGGCTGCCCAGGCAGAGCTGGATGGTTTGCAGGCGGACCTGATGGTCGTGGTCGCCTATGGCTTGATTCTGCCGCAGGCCGTGCTGGACATGCCGCGCCTGGGCTGTATCAACAGCCATGCCTCGTTGTTGCCACGTTGGCGTGGCGCAGCGCCGATTCAGCGCGCCATTGAAGCAGGCGATACCGAATCAGGTGTCACCGTCATGCAAATGGAAGCAGGGCTGGATACCGGGCCGATGCTGCTCAAGGTCAGCACGCCGATTACCCGTGAGGATACGGGCGGCACCCTGCATGATCGCCTCGCCGAACTCGGCTCGCGCGCCGTGATCGAGGCGGCAGCGGCGCTGGAAGCCGGCACACTGAAAGGCGAAGTCCAGGACGACAGCCTGGCTACCTATGCGCACAAACTGAACAAGGACGAAGCTCGCCTCGACTGGCAGCGCCCCGCAGTTGAGCTTGAACGCCTGGTGCGGGCGTTCAATCCCTGGCCGATTTGCCACAGCAGCCTCGACGGCGCGCCGGTGAAAATTCACGCGGCGCAACTAACCACAGGTCAGGGCGCGCCGGGCCAGATCATCGAAGCAAGCAAGGACGGCCTGGAGGTTGCCTGTGGCGAGGGTTCGCTGACGCTCACTCGTCTGCAACTCCCTGGCGGCAAGGCACTGGCCGTCAGCGACCTGTTCAATAGCCGCCGCGAACAGTTTGCCGTCGGCAAGGCGTTCGAATAATGTCGATGAATCCGCGTCTCGCCGCAGCACGCGCGCTAGCGGTCGTGCTGTCCGGCAAGGCCTCGCTGAACAGCAGCCTGCCGGATGTATTGGGTAAGGTCGACGCGCGTGACCGCGGCCTGACCCAGGAACTGGCATTTGGCACCGCCCGCTGGCAGCCGCGCCTGTCAGGCCTCGCTGACCGCTTGTTGCAGAAACCGTTCAAGGCAGCGGACCGCGATGTCGAAGCCTTGCTGCTAGTCGGCCTGTACCAGCTGTTCTACACCCGGATTCCGCCACATGCCGCCATTGGCGAAACCGTTGGTTGCGCAGAGAAGCTGAAGAAGCCCTGGGCGAAAGGCTTGCTCAACGCGGTGCTGCGCAATGCCCAGCGTGACGGCGAAGCGCTGTTCGCCGAGCTCGAACGCGATCCGGTGATTCGCTTCGCCCACCCGCGCTGGCTGCAGAAATCGCTCAAGGCGCATTGGCCTGAGCACTGGGAAGCAATCTGCACGGCGAACAACCTGCATCCCCCGATGATGCTGCGGGTCAACCATCGCCAGGTCGAGCGCGACACCTATCTCGCGGAACTGCAGGAAGCCGGCATCGAGGCCTTTCCCTGCAGCCACAGCAGAGACGGCATCCGACTCACCGCGGCCTGCGACGTCACTCAGCTGCCAGGCTTTGCCGAAGGCCGCATCAGCGTGCAGGACGAAGCGGCGCAGCTGGCCGCCGGCCTGCTCGATCTGGCCCCCGGTCAACGCGTGTTGGATGCCTGCTGCGCCCCGGGCGGCAAGACCTGCCACATCCTCGAACACGAGCCTGCCTTGGCTGAAGTCATCGCCCTGGACCTTGAGCCGAAACGATTGCAGCGTGTGCAGGAAAACTTCAACCGCTTGCAGCTCGACGCCAAACTGGTGGCTGCCGATGCCCGCGCCACCGAGGTCTGGTGGGACGGCCAACTGTTCCAGCGGATCCTGCTCGACGCGCCGTGTTCGGCCACCGGTGTGATCCGTCGCCATCCGGACATCAAGCTGGCGCGCCAGGCCGATGACATCGCGCCGCTGGCCACGCTGCAGGGCGAGATGCTCGACGCGCTGTGGCCAACCCTGGCAGTGGGCGGGGTGCTGCTGTACGCCACCTGTTCGGTGCTGCCAACCGAAAACCGCGAGGTGATCGAAGCCTTCCTGGCGCGCACGACCGGCGCCCGTGAATTGGACCTGCCCAAGGGTTTCGGCGTCGAACAGACGCATGGACGTCAGCTGTTGCCTCAGGACAATGGCCACGACGGCTTCTACTACGCCAAATTGATAAAAGTCGCGGCCCAACCCAATGGCCGACAATCCTAAGGTGGGCCAGACGCCAATGTCTCGGCCACCCCATGCTGTGGCGGTTACAAGCCGCCTTTCAGGAGCGATCGCGTGAAGATCATTATTCTCGGCGCAGGGCAGGTGGGCGGTACGCTTGCCGAAAATCTCGCCAGCGAAGCCAACGACATCACCGTGGTCGACACCGACGCTGATCGCCTGCGTGATCTCGGCGATCGGCTGGACATCCGCACCGTGGTAGGCCGCGGTTCATTCCCGACGGTGTTACGCCAGGCGGGTGCGGACGACGCCGACATGCTGGTCGCCGTAACCAACAGCGACGAAACCAACATGGTCGCCTGCCAGGTCGCCTATACGCTGTTCCACACACCGACCAAGATCGCCCGCGTGCGGGAATCGGTGTATCTCACCCGCTCCGGCCTGTTCAGTAACGAGGCGATTCCGGTCGACGTGCTGATCAGCCCCGAACAGGTGGTGACCAACTACATCAAGCGTCTGATCGAGCACCCTGGCTCGCTGCAGGTGATCGACTTCGCGGGTGGCAAGGCACAGCTGGTCGCGGTGCGGGCCTACTACGGTGGACCGCTGGTGGGGCAGGAGCTGCGCCAGATCCGCAAACACATGCCCAACGTCGACACGCGTGTGGCCGCGATCTTCCGTCGCAACCAGGCGATCCTGCCGCAAGGCGATACGGTCATCGAAGCTGATGACGAGGTGTTCTTCATCGCGGCGCGCGGCCACATCCGCGCGGTGATGAGCGAGATGCGCCGCCTGGACGACAACTACAAACGCATCGTCATCGCTGGCGGCGGCCACATTGGGGAGCGCCTAGCCGAGGCCATCGAAAGCCGCTATCAAGTCAAGATCATCGAAATGAACCCGGCGCGCTGCCGCTACCTCTCCGACACGCTGGACAGCACCATCATCCTGCAAGGCAGCGCTTCCGATCGCGACCTGCTGGTGGAGGAGAACATCAACGATGCCGACGTCTTCCTGGCCCTGACTAACGACGATGAAGCGAACATCATGTCGTCGCTGCTGGCCAAGCGTCTCGGCGCGCGTAAGGTGATGTGCATCATCAACAACCCGGCCTACGTCGATCTGGTCCAGGGCGGCGAGATCGATATCGCCATCAGCCCGCAGCTGGCCACCATCGGCACCTTGCTGACCCACGTGCGCCGCGGCGATATCGTCAGCGCACACTCTTTGCGCCGCGGTGCTGCCGAGGCGATCGAGGTGATCGCCCACGGTGACTCTCGTTCCAGCAAGGTGGTTGGCCGGGCTATCGGCAAGATCGCATTGCCGCCCGGCACCACCATCGGCGCCGTGATCCGTGACGAAGAGGTGCTGATCGCCCATGACAATACGGTCATCGAATCAGGCGATCACGTGATCCTGTTTCTTGTCGACAAGAAGCATATCCGCGACGTGGAGCGGCTGTTCCAGGCGGGGCTTACCTTCTTCTGACGACCCGTTTCTGATGAGCGGCTCGCTCGGCCTGTGCTCACAGGCCGAGCGGTGGCAGGTCACCCTTATGCCGTCACAGTCCGCTGACCGGGCAGCAGACGCACGATCGCGTTCAGCAGCATGCCGTAGAGCGGAACGAACAACGCCAGGCTGATGATCAGCTTGATGACGTAATCGACGCTGGCAATCTCCACCCAGTTCGCCGCCATGAACGGGTCGTCGCTGTGCCAGAAGGCAATGGAGAAGAACAGAAAGGTGTCCAGCAGGTTGCCGAAGATGGTCGAAGCGCTCGGCGCGATCCACCACTGGCGCAAGCGGCGCAGCCGGTCGAATACCTGGATGTCGAGGATCTGGCCGAACGCATAGGCGAGGAAGCTGGCCACCGCAATGCGGAACACGAACAGATTGAACTCGCCCAGGGCCGAGAACCCAGCGAACGCACCCTGGTGAAACAGCACCGAGACCACGTAGGAAGCGACCAGCGCCGGAACCATCACCTGCGCGATGACCCGGCGCGCCGGGCCTTTGCCGAGTAGACGCACGGTCAGGTCAGTGGCGAGAAAGATGAACGGAAAACTGAACGCGCCCCAGGTGGTGTGCCAGCCGAACAAAGTGATCGGCAACTGCACCAGATAGTTGCTGGCGATGATGATGAGGATGTGAAACGCGATCAGACCGGCCAAAGTGGCGCGGCGAACCGATGAAGGGAGCTGCAACATGGCATTTCCTTTTTGAAGTGATGGGGTTAGGGAACCCATTGCCGTGCCGACATGGCCCGAGCGGCGCGCATTCTAGTGTCATTTCAGGCTGGAGGGTAGCGCGCCGGTCGGAACGCCGGACGCGTGCATCACATGGGAACCCGTGTAGCCGAAGAATTCGATGCTTTTCAATTCGCTGCGATCTAACCCGACGGGCTAGCGAGCACCGCGAAACTCGTGGATTTCCGGGTACTGCTCGAACACGTCTCGTATGCTTGCCAGCCCCGTGCGCAAGCGCTGGTCACTGCATTCAGCGCCGATACACAAGCGCATTGCCCTGGGCCGCGAGCTGCCAGGGGGAAGAAAGGGATCAGGCAGCGTCAGCGCGATCCCACGCGCTCGCAACTCATGCTGCAGGGCGTCGAGATCCCAGTGTTCGGGCACATCTAGCCAGGCACTGAGCGAGGCAGGATGGCTGCCGCGCAGATAATCACCCAGCTCGGCGGTCACCGCAGCCTGTCGGGCAGCGATCAGCTCGCGCTGCAAGCTCACCAGCTCCCTGGCACGGCCGCGCTCGATCCAGCGCGTCGCGATCTCACCCAGCAACGGGGCTGCCATCCAGCTGTTGACCCTGAAGATGCTCTCGGTACGCAACGCCAACCGCCGAGGCATCGCCAGGTAGCCGAGGCGCAAGCCGGTCAGCACCGACTTGGTCAGGCTGGTGCAATAAAACGACAACTCCGGCAGGTAGTGACTGAGCGGTGGGGCCGCTCGGTCATCGCCGAGCAAAGGGCCGTATACGTCGTCCTCGATCACGTAAACACCATAACGGCGCGCGATGTCGGCAATCTCGCGACGACGTGAGTAGGGCATCAAACTGCTGGTGGGGTTATTCAGGTTCGGCGTGCAGACCAGCGCGGTGACCCGCTCGTTGGCGCAGATATCCTCGAAATGCTCCGGATCGAGACCGTCGCAATCCGCCTCGATACCCTGGAGTTTGAAGCCGAGCACCTGAGCGGTACCAATCACACCGTGATCCGTACAGCTTTCACAGAGCACCAGATCGTCAGGTCCCGCCAGCGAGGCAAGGGCGAGGAAGATCGCCTGAGAAGCGCCATTGGTCAGGAGCAGGTCCTGCGGTTCAACGCCCAGCCCCAACCCGGCAAGCCACTGCACGCCGGCCTCGCGGTGATGTTCGAATCCGGCGATTGGCCGGCAGGCATGGATCCACGGCTGCTCGTGCTCGGCGGCCAGTTCTGCGCAGGTCTGCCGCCAGTAGCGGTCATGACGTTCGCTGCGAACGATGCGTGCCGTGGAAAAGTCGAGCAGCGATTGTTCGCCGCGGTCGAGCATGGAGGTGGCGACCCGCTCGCTGATGCGCCGGCTAACGAAGCTGCCGCGTCCGACCTCGCAGCGCACCCAGCCCTGGCGCTCCAGTTCCTTGTAGGCGTTAGTCACCGTTTGCACGCTGATGCCCAGCTGCTCGGCCAGCAAGCGTTGGGTTGGCAGCCGCTGACCGTCGATGAGATCGCCCTGTTCAATGTCGGTTGCGATGGCCGTGACCAGCAGCTTGTATTTCGATCCGCCGCCATGGGCAGCCAGCAAGGCCTGTTTCCAGTTGTGCATGACGTTCCACCTCTGTCGAGCCGACAGGATCAGCTGAAGCGCAATGTCATGCAATTGTCCTAGTGCAATCCTTTGGGGAAAACCGCTTTTGCTATGCTCGGACAGCGAAACGCGGCGCACCCCATATAGAAAAAGAAGTCCAACGTCGCGTCGAGGCAGGGAATGCCCTGTCCTGATGCTCTTGAAGCTGCCCTCCAAACTGCTGGTTCTGTTGCCGGCGAACGATAAAAAGCACAGGAGAATTCACGATGAATCGCGCACGTCCTTTCCATTTCGGCAAGCTTTTGCTGGCCACAGCCGTACTGACCGGCTTTTCCCTCGGCGGCCTGGCCCAGGCCGATACCCTCGACGACATCAAGGCAAAGAGCAGCGTCCGGATCGGCTATGCCAACGAAACCCCGTTCGCCTACACCGCCACTGATGGCAGCGTGACCGGCGAATCCCCGGAAATCGTCGAGAAGATTTTTCAGAAGATGGGTATCGAAACCATCAAACCAGTGCTGACCGAATGGGGCTCGCTGATCCCGGGTCTTCGTGCCAGCCGGTTCGACCTGATCGCCGCTGGCATGTACATCACCCCAGAGCGCTGCAAGCAGGTACTGTTTACCGATCCGCACTATCAGCTGCAGGACACCCTGCTGGTCAAGGCCGGCAACCCCAAGCAACTGCAGAGCTACGAAGATATCGCCAAGGATGAGTCGATCAAGCTGGCCATCATGTCCGGCACGGTCAACCTCAACTACGCGCGCAAGGCCGGTATCAAGGATTCGCAGATCGTTCAGGTCCCAGACACCACCTCGCAACTGCAGGCTGTGCGCACCGGTCGCGCCGACGCAGCAGTGGGCACGCAGCTGACCATGAGAGGCCTGGCCGAGAAAGCCGGGGATCAGGTCGAGGCCACGGATGACTTCAAGGACGATCCGGCCAACACCGGTTACGGCGCGCTGGCGTTCCGTCCAGAAGACAAGGCGCTGCGTGACGCCGTCAACGCGGAGCTGAAGAAATGGCTTGGCAGCGATGATCATCTGAAAACCGTCGAACCCTTTGGCTTTGACCGCTCGAACGTCACCAAAAAAACCGCTGAGGAACTCTGCAGCGCCTGATCCAATGGCGCATGAACAAGGAACCGGCGCGGGCTTTTTGAGCCCTGCCGGGCTCCCACGTGAATAGCCTTCCGATAGCTCTACCCCTTCTCTCCGGCTCCGTCGCAGCACTGCGATGCGACCGCTTTCGACTGGCCTGTTGCCCGTCGCGTAACGCTACCCGGTGCCACGATCGGTCCTCCCACGCAGCCAAGCCTGACGGGCGACCTGCTCCTATCGCCGCGCCGCTAACCGGATATCCACGATGAACGAACTACTCCCCCTCATGCTGCAAGGGGCCTGGGTGACCGTGCAAATCACCTTTTTTGGCTCCCTGCTGGCCATAGTCGCCGCGCTGATCGGCGCGCTGGGCCGACTGTCGCCGATCAAGCCGTTGCGCTGGCTGGCCATCGTCTACATCGAAGTGTTCCGCGGCAGTTCGCTGCTGGTGCAGCTGTTCTGGCTCTACTTCGTCCTGCCGATGCCACCTTTTAATGTTTCCATGAGCGCTTTCAATGTTGCGGTCATCGGCCTGGGCCTGAACATCGGCTCCTACGGGGCAGAAGTGCTGCGCGGTGCTATACGGTCGGTGCACGAAGGGCAGTACGAGGCCTGCCAGGCACTGAACATGACCGCTGGGCAGCGTCTGCGCCGGGTCATCCTGCCGCAAGCGCTGTTGGCGGCGATCCCGCCAGGCACCAACCTGCTGATCGAGTTGCTGAAAAACACCTCGCTGGTGTCGCTGATCACGCTGTCCGATCTGGCGTTCCGTGCGCGTCAGCTGGACCAGGCAACCTTGATGACCCTTGAAATTTTCGGCCTGGCGCTGGTGATGTACTTCGTTCTCGCTCAAATCATCAACTTCTCCATGCGCACCCTTGAGCGGCGCCTGGCGCGCGGCCGTATGCGGGGAGGCATGTCATGAATTTCTTCGATTGGGAGTTCGCCTGGGAAATCCTGCCCAGATTGCTCGACGCCTCACTGAAAACCATCGGCATTACCATCGCCGGGTTTTCCATCGCCATCGTGCTGGGCCTGTTCCTCGCGGTGGGACGCCGCAGCCGGCATCGCTGGCTGTCCTGGCCGATGACTGGCTTGATCGAGTTCATCCGCAGCACACCGCTGTTGATTCAGGTGTACTTCCTGTTTTTCGTCCTGCCAAATTATGGTTTCAATCTGAGCGCTTTGCAGGCGGGCATCATCGGCATCGCGCTGCATTACGCCTGCTACACGGCGGAGGTCTACCGCGCGGGGCTCGATGCCGTACCTCGCGCTCAGTGGGAAGCGGTGACGGCGCTGAACATGAAGCCGCTCAATGCCTATCGCAAGGTGATCCTGCCACAGGCGCTGCGACCGATTCTGCCAGCACTGGGCAATTACATGATCTCGATGCTCAAGGACACGCCCGTGCTCTCGGCCATCACCGTGGTGGAAATCATGCAGCGGGCCAAGAACATCGGCTCGGAGCACTTTCGTTATCTGGAACCGATCACCATGGTCGGCCTGTTCTTTCTTATTCTCAGCCTCGGCCTCGCCTGGTTCGTACGCCGACTGGAAAACCGTATGGAGCTAGCCCGATGAACGCATCGACGCCTGCCGGCGAAACCCAGAACTCAACCAGCCCTGCCAACGAGCCGGAACTGATGGTGCAGTTTCGCGACGTGAGCAAACACTTCGGAGACCTGACCGTGCTCAACCATCTCGACCTGAATGTCCGAACGGGTGAGAAGGTCGCCATCATCGGCCCCAGCGGCTCCGGAAAATCCACGCTGCTACGTGCATTGATGACTCTGGAGGACATCGACGAAGGCGTAATCATGGTCGATGACGAACCCTTGACTCACATGCCGAATGCCAGTGGCAATCTGGTCCGCGCCAACGCGCGGCATCTGCGTCGGGTCCGCGGCAAGGTGGGCATGGTATTCCAGAGCTTCAACCTGTTTCCGCACATGAGTACCCGGCAGAACGTGATGGAAGCACCGGTGCAGGTGCTCGGTCTGTCGAAGAAGGAAGCTCGCGAGCGCGCCGAGGAATTGCTGGCGATGGTGGGGCTGGAAGGCAAACTTGAGCACTATCCCTCGCAACTGTCAGGTGGTCAGCAACAGCGGGTAGCCATTGCCCGAGCGTTGGCGATGCGGCCCAAGGTGATGCTGTTCGACGAGGTGACCTCTGCGCTGGATCCGGAGCTCTGCGGCGAAGTGCTCAATGTCATCCGCAGACTGGGCGATGCGCACAGTCTGACCATGCTGATGGTGACCCATCAGATGGGCTTCGCTCGGGAATTCGCTGACCGGGTATGCTTTTTCAATGAAGGCAGGATCCACGAACAGGGCACGCCGGACGAGCTGTTCGGCAACCCTCAGGAGACCCGCACTCAGGAGTTTCTCAGTGCGGTAACCCAGGCGAGCTAAGCTAGTGGTCAGAGTACGTCACTGCTTCACCGGCTGTTTTAGGAAAGATTTCCCAGGGGAACGCAATGATCGAATCGCTGCAAAAGATGCTTGCCAAGGGCATGGACAATCCGATGTTGCGCTTCGGGCTTGGCAAGGGCTACCTGGATCTTGGGGACGCAGCTGAAGCGGCGGTTCATTTACAACGCTGCGTCGAACAGGATCCGAAATACTCTGCCGCTTGGAAGCTGCTCGGCAAGGCATTAAAGGCTAGTGGGGATCTCGACGGCGCGAGGCGCGCCTGGGAACAAGGCCTGCTCGCGGCGCAAGCACACGGTGACAAGCAGGCCGAGAAGGAAATGGATGTGTTTCTACGCAAGCTGAACAAACAGGCCGGCAGCTAGCGCCAGCCGGTCGCACACCCCGCCGAGCTTCTATTAATCGGGCTGGACGAAGCGCAAGCCAACACCCTCAGCATCGACACGCATCACTTCCATCTGCAGCACAGGGGCGGGAATGGGGAGATCCTGCACCTGCCCACTGACCGTCATGCCCGGCTGCAACTCGATCAGTTGCGGATGTTTGACGTAGACGCCGCCATCCGAGAGATCGCGGGTGTGCGCGAACACCTCGCCAAATGACTCGTGGGTAATGCGGATACGGCACTTCATGGGTGCGCGTGGATGCTGCCGCTGATTCGGGTTTCCCATGGAAGTCCCTTTACTGGGTGAGCTGTCGTTAGTACCAGCGTTTTTCGCCGGCTGGCCGCTTTTTGAAGCGTTTCATCGTCCACATGTACTGGCTTGGCCAGGTCCGCACGTATCGCTCGATGACGCCGCTCATGGCTGCCACCGCGACCTCGACCTCCTCGTCGTACATGGCTGGAGGTGCTGCCTCGAGAATGACCTTGTAGCCCGAACCATCATCCAAGCGCAACGCGTGAAGGAACACGCCTACCGCTTTGCCGCCCGTCAGCATGCCAGGCACGAACTTGCTCGTCAGTGCTTGTGTGCCAAGGAACGGCACGAAAACGCCGGCGCCCTCGCTGGGTTCCGGATCCGCGGGTATGCCCACGGCGCCGCCCTTTCGGACTTCCTTGATGACGCTGATGATGCCCTCTCGGGTCGAGGGCGCGACCTTGTTGCCCAGCTGGACACGCTGGCGCTGCAGGAGATCATCGACCGCCTTGAGCTTCGGCGGGCGATAGAAAATGATCGGTTTGCATTGGGCGCAATAAAAGTGATTGAGGACTTCCCAGTTGCCCAGGTGGCTGGTGATACCTACGACTCCCTTGCCTGAAGCCAACGCTTGCTCCAGCACTTCCAGCCCCTCGACTTCCTTGACCAGCCGCAGCGTCTTGTCTGCTGGCCAGATCCAGGCGCAGGCACTCTCAGTGAACGCCATGCCGATCTGCTGCAGGCTCTGTCCGAGCAAGCGCTCGCGCTCGACAGCATCGAGTTCTGGAAAACATTTGGAAAGATTGATCCGGGCGACTTCGCGAGACCGATTGGGCAGCTTCCACATCAGCCAGCCAATGAAGCGACCCGACCCCTGAACTGCGCGCCAGGGGAGTAGGGCGAACAGGCGCAGAAAGCCAACCACCAGCGCACCTTTGAGCTTGTCCAAGGATCTCTCCCGAAAAATCAAAGACGCTAGTGTAACTGCTTAGCGCGATTGGCTACCCCTAAGGCGTCACAGCCGTTTAGGCGCTGGCCGGTACACGCGCCAGAGCGGGATAACGATCACAGTCAGTGGTGTGGTCCATGACCATGCCGCACGCCTGCATATAGGCGTAACAGATGGTCGGGCCGACAAAGCCGAACCCGGCCTTCTTCAACGCACGGCTCATGGCCTCGGCTTCGGCGGTCACCGCAGGCACCTGGTTGATCGACTCGAAATGGTTGATCTTCGGCTCGCCCCCAACGAAGGACCATAACCAACCCGCCGGGTCTTCCAACTCGAGCCAGAGCTGGGCATTGCGCCGTGCGGCTTCGAGTTTTCGACGGTTGCGGATGATGCCGGCGTCGAGCATGCGTTCGTCGATCTCGGCATCGGTCATCTGTGCCAGACGCTTCGGATCGAAGCCGAACAACACCTGGCGATAACGCTCTCGCTTGCGCAATACCGTGATCCAGGACAGTCCCGCCTGTGCGCCTTCAAGAATGAGAAATTCGAAGAGGACTTGAGGATCACGGGTGGGAACACCCCACTCGCTATCGTGGTAGTCGATGTATAACGGGTCGTCACTGCACCAGGCGCAACGCGGCATGTTTTCAGATCCTTGAACGCGGCGAAAAGCAGATCGGAAGTTCGACTGGCGCTACGCCGTAGAGCACGTGTCTCCACGGGTTCGAGCCGTTATCGGGTATACTCCGAGGCTTTCTGTCGAAGCCAGCACAGGTGAAATTTTGACCCAGCCTACGCCTGCCGTGCGCACCTTCCAAGACCTGATCCTCGCCCTGCAAAGCTATTGGGCAGAGCAGGGTTGCGTTGTTCTGCAACCCTACGATATGGAAATGGGCGCCGGCACCTTCCACACCGCCACATTCTTGCGCGCTGTCGGTCCTGAAACCTGGAACGCAGCCTATGTCCAGCCTTCGCGTCGCCCTGCCGATGGTCGTTATGGCGAGAACCCCAACCGTCTGCAGCACTACTACCAGTTTCAGGTCGTGCTCAAGCCCAACCCGGACAACATCCAGGACCTGTATCTGGAGTCGCTGCGTCGCATTGGCGTCGACACCTCAGTACACGATGTGCGCTTCGTCGAAGACAACTGGGAATCGCCTACGCTGGGCGCCTGGGGGCTCGGCTGGGAGGTCTGGCTCAATGGTATGGAAGTCACCCAGTTCACCTACTTCCAGCAGGTCGGCGGCATCGAGTGCTATCCCGTTACCGGCGAAATCACCTACGGTCTCGAGCGACTCGCGATGTATCTGCAGGGCGTCGACTCAGTCTACGACCTGATCTGGACGGACGGCCCGTTCGGCACCGTCACCTATGGCGATGTGTTCCATCAGAACGAGGTGGAGCAGTCCACCTATAACTTCGAACACGCCAACGTCGACAAGCTGTTCGAACTCTTCGACTTCTATGAATCGGAAGCTAACCGGTTGATCGAACTGGAGCTGCCGTTACCCACCTATGAAATGGTGCTGAAGGCCTCGCATACCTTCAACCTGCTGGATGCTCGCCGGGCCATCTCGGTGACTGCGCGGCAGCAGTACATCCTGCGCGTGCGGGCACTGGCTCGCTCGGTGGCGCAGAGCTATTTGCAGGCACGCGCCAAACTCGGCTTCCCCATGGCCACCCCGGACCTGCGTGACGAAGTACTGGCCAAGCTGGAGGCTGCAGAATGAGTGCACTGGATTTCCTGGTCGAGCTCGGCACCGAAGAGCTGCCGCCCAAGGCCTTGGGCAAGTTGTCCGACGCGTTTCGCACGGGCATCGAGAAAGGCTTGAAGGACGCTGGTCTCAAGCATGGCCGGGTACAGGCGTTTGCCGCACCCCGACGTCTCGCAGTACTGATCGAGCAGCTCGACACCGAGCAGCCTGATCGCAGCATCAACCTCGACGGGCCGCCGCTGCAGGCGGCGTTCGACGCCGAAGGCGAACCGACTCAGGCCGCCCTGGGCTTTGCGCGCAAGTGCGGCGTGGACCTCGCCGAAGTCGACCGCAGCGGCCCCAAACTCCGATACAGCCGCTCGATACCTGGCCAGGCGACTGCTGAGCTGCTGCCCGCTATCGTCGAGACATCGCTTAACGAGCTGCCAATTCCGAAGCGCATGCGCTGGGCCGCTCGCAAGGAAGAATTCGTCCGGCCAACCCAGTGGCTGGTCATGCTATTCGGTGATCAGGTCGTTGACTGCACCATCCTGACTCAACGCGCCGGTCGCGAATCGCGTGGCCACCGGTTCCATAGCCCGAGCCCAGTTCGCATTTCCAAGCCGACAAGCTATCTGGAAGATTTGCGCGGCGCTCATGTCATTGCCGATTTTGCCGAACGCCGCGAGCTGATCGCCAAGCGTGTCGAGCAGCTCGCCAGCGAGCAGAACGGCAGTGCTATCGTGCCGCCAGCGCTGTTGGACGAAGTGACCGCGCTGGTCGAATGGCCTGTACCGCTGGTGTGTTCGTTCGAAGAACGCTTCCTTGAAGTACCACAGGAAGCGTTGATCACGACCATGCAGGACAACCAGAAGTACTTCTGCCTGCTGGACGCCAACGGCAAGCTGCTTCCGCGCTTCATCACAGTTGCCAACATTGAATCCAAGGATCCGGCTCAGATCGTTGCGGGTAACGAGAAAGTGGTGCGTCCTCGCCTCACCGACGCCGAGTTTTTCTTCAAGCAGGACAAGAAACAGAAGCTCGACAGCTTCAATGAGCGCTTGAAGAACGTAGTCTTCCAGGCTCAGCTTGGGACTGTGTACGACAAGGCGGTGCGCGTCTCCAGGCTGGCCGCATTCATTGCCGAACGCACCGAAGGCAATGCCCAGTGGGCGGCGCGCGCGGGCCTGCTGAGCAAATGCGACCTGGCCACCGAGATGGTCAGCGAATTCCCGGAAATGCAGGGAATTGCGGGTTATTACTACGCCGTCAACGATGGTGAACCCACTGACGTCGCGCTGGCATTGAATGAGCAGTACATGCCCCGCGGTGCGGGTGCAGAGCTGCCGGTGACCCACACAGGTGCCATCCTGGCGGTGGCGGACAAGCTGGATACGCTGGTGGGCATCTTCGGCATTGGCATGCTTCCCACCGGTAGCAAGGATCCCTACGCGCTTCGCCGCGCGGCCTTGGGCATTCTGCGCATCCTGATCGAAAAGCGTCTGGATCTAGATCTGGTTGCTGCCGTGCGCTTCTCCATTAACCAGTTCGGAGGTCAGGTCAAGACTGAAGGCTTGGCCGATCAGATCCTCGATTTCATTTTTGATCGCCTGCGTGCGCGGTACGAAGACGAGGGCGTCGAGGTGGCGTCCTATCTATCGGTTCGTGCCGTACAGCCGGGTTCAGCTTTGGACTTCGATCAGCGCGTGCAAGCCGTACAGGCGTTCCGCAATCTGCCGGAAGCCGAAGCCTTGGCGGCTGCGAACAAGCGCGTCTCGAATCTGCTGAGCAAGTTCGAAGCAAAGCTACCGGAAACCGTCGAGCCTCGTTACTTCGACAATGCCACCGAGTTCTCTTTGTATTCTGCGCTGCAGCAGGCCGAACAAGCCGTGCAGCCCCTGGCTGCGGATCGTCAGTATCGCGAGGCGCTCGAGCGTCTGGCGCACCTGCGCGGTCCGGTGGATGCCTTTTTCGAGGCGGTATTGGTCAACGCCGAAGACGCTTCGGTTCGCGCCAACCGCTATGCCTTGCTTGCCCGGTTGAGAGGATTGTTCCTTGGCGTTGCCGATATTTCCGCACTTGGCTAAGCCGGTGAAGCTGATCGTGCTGGATCGCGACGGCGTGATCAACGAGGATTCCGACGCCTACGTGAAGAGCCTGGAAGAATGGATTCCGATCCCGGGCTCGATCAAGGCGATCGCACGGCTATGCAACGCTGGCTGGACGGTGGCAGTTGCCACCAACCAATCCGGCCTTGCCCGCGGCCTGTTCGACGCCACCACACTCGGCGACATGCATTTCAAAATGCAGCAACTGGTGATGGAAGAGGGCGGTCGCGTCGATCTGATCGTGCATTGCCCGCATGGCCCCGACGAAGGCTGTGATTGCCGCAAGCCACTGCCCGGGTTGTTCGAGCAGATCGCCGAGCACTTTCATCTTGAAAGCCTCACAGGTGTCCCTGTGGTGGGCGACAGCCAGCGCGATCTGCATGCAGGGATGCGCCTCGGCGGCATTCCTTACCTGGTTCGCACCGGAAAGGGCTCGAAGACTGCAAAAGGTCCGCTACCAACCGGCACTCAGGTTTTCGATGACTTGGCAGCTGTGGTCGATCATCTGTTGGGAGCCAAACGATGAACGTTTTGCTGCCGATACGCATCCTGTTGTTCTACTTGCTGCTGTCGTTCACGGCCTTCGCCTGGTGTTTGGTCAGTCTGGTTTTCGCACCCTTCATGTCGTTCCGCACGCGCTACCGGTTCGTGGTCCAGACCTGGTGTCGCAGCGCCGTATGGTTAGCCCAAACCATCATCGGGTTGCGCTATGAGGTGAGGGGTGCGGAGAACATTCCGGAAAAGCCCTGCGTGATTCTTTCCAAACACCAGAGCACCTGGGAAACGTTTTTTCTTTCGGCCTACTTCGAGCCGTTGAGCCAGGTGCTCAAACGTGAATTGCTCAACGTCCCGTTTTTTGGATGGGCGATTCGGTTGCTCAAGCCGATTGCGATTGACCGTGAGAACCCCAAAGAGGCATTGCGCCAAGTTGCTAAACAGGGACTGGAGCGTCTAGAGCAAGGCGCCTGGGTGCTGATATTTCCAGAGGGGACGCGCGTTCCTGTCGGGCAGGTTGGCAAGTTCTCGCGCAGCGGTGCTGCCTTGGCAGTCAACGCCAAACTCCCGATCTTACCGGTAGCGCACAATGCCGGTACGTTCTGGCCGAAGTCGGGATGGGGTAAACGGCCGGGGACCATCCAGGTTGTCATCGGCCCAGCGATGCACGCTGAGAGCGAAGGTCCTCGTGCAGCAGCTGAGCTCAATCAGCGCGCCGAAGACTGGATCAATGCGACCGTGGCAGAGCTCGAGCGCAACGTCTGATTCACACACGTGCAAATAAAAAGGGGAGCAGACCTTGGTCTGCTCCCCTTTCTTTTTACCTCGACGCTCAGTCTTCGACAGAGCTGCGGATCAGGTGATCGAAGGCACTCAGCGAGGCCTTGGCGCCCTCGCCAACAGCAATGACGATCTGCTTGTACGGCACGGTTGTAACGTCACCAGCGGCGAAGATACCCGGCAGCGATGTCTCGCCACGCGCATCGACGATGATCTCGCCGCGCGACGTCAGCTCTACCGTACCCTTCAGCCAGTCGGAGTTCGGCAGCAGACCGATCTGTACGAAGATGCCATCAAGCTCCAGCTCATGGAATTCGCTGGAGTTGCGGTCCTTGTAGGTCAGCCCGGTGACCTTCTTGCCATCGCCAGTGACTTCGCTGGTCAGTGCGCTGGTGATCACGGTGACGTTGGGCAGGCTGTGCAGCTTCTTCTGCAACACAGCATCGGCACGCAGCTGGCTGTCGAATTCGATCAAGGTGACCTGAGCCACGATACCGGCCAGGTCGATGGCCGCTTCCACGCCGGAGTTGCCACCACCAATGACCGCCACGCGTTTGCCCTTGAACAACGGGCCATCGCAGTGCGGGCAATAGGCGACGCCACGGCCGCGGTATTCCTGCTCGCCCGGCACGTTCATTTCGCGCCAGCGCGCACCGGTGGCGAGGATCAGCGTCTTGGCCTTCAGCGAGCCACCATTCTCCAGCTTGATCTCGTGCAGGCCTCCATCGGAGCCAGGGATGAGCTGGGCGGCGCGCTGCAGGTTCATGATATCGACGTCGTATTCGCGCACATGGTTTTCCAGTGCTCGGGCCAGCTTCGGGCCTTCGGTCTCGTTGACCGAAATGAAGTTCTCGATGGCCATGGTGTCGAGCACCTGACCACCGAAACGCTCGGCTGCGACACCGGTACGGATGCCCTTGCGCGCCGCATAGATGGCCGCTGCAGCGCCGGCTGGGCCACCACCGACGACGAGCACGTCGAAGGCGTCCTTGGCGCTGAGCTTCTCGGCATCGCGCGCCGAGGCGCCGGTATCGAGCTTGGCGAGGATTTCTTCTTCGCCCATGCGGCCCTGACCGAACAATTCACCGTTGAGGTAGATGCTAGGCACGGACATGACCTGGCGAATGGTGACTTCTTCCTGAAACAGGGCACCGTCGATGGCCACGTGGCGGATGTTCGGGTTGAGCACAGCCATGAGGTTAAGCGCCTGGACCACGTCCGGGCAGTTCTGGCAGGACAGCGAGAAATAGGTTTCGAAGTTGTATTCGCCGTCGAGGTTCTTGATCTGCTCGATGACTTCAGGTGCGGTCTTGGACGGATGACCACCGACCTGCAGCAGGGCCAGCACCAGCGAGGTGAACTCGTGGCCCAGCGGGATGCCGGCGAAACGCAGGCTGATGTTGCCACCGATACGGTTGAGCGCAAATGAAGGTTTGCGGACGTCGTTGCCGTCGGTGCGCAGGGTGATCTTGTCGCTCAGGCTGGTAATGTCTTCCAGCATGGCGAGCGTTTCCTGGGATTTGGCGCCATCATCGAGGGATGCAACGATCTCGAACGGCTGGGTGACCTTTTCCAGATAGGTTTTCAGTTGCGCTTTCAAATTGCTGTCGAGCATTAGAGACCCCGTAATAATCTGGTCCCTCCATAGGGACGGGAAGCTGAACTCTTGATGGTGTTGAGCTTACGGGGAGGAGGGGGATTGTGAAAATTGAATAAACATTGCACTGCCATGTAGCCAGGCTATCAAGGAGCAATGTTTCACGTGGAACAAAAAACCCGGCTTGCGCCGGGTTTGATAACCACGAATCGGATTTTAGAAATCCAAATTGGAAACAGCCAACGCGTTGGATTCGATGAAGTCGCGGCGAGGCTCGACCGCATCCCCCATCAACGTGTTGAATATCTGATCGGCTCCAATCGCATCCTCAATCGTTACCTTAAGCATGCGTCGAACAGCCGGGTCCATTGTGGTCTCCCAGAGCTGGTCAGGGTTCATCTCACCGAGACCTTTGTATCGCTGAACGCTATGACGACGGGTTCCCTCAGTCATCAGCCAGTCCAACGCCTGCTTGAAGGTCGTCACCGGCTTCTTGCGCTCGCCGCGCTGAACGTAGGCTCCTTCCTCGAGCAAGCTGTTCAGCTTGTCCCCGAGCACCGTTACGGTCTTGTAGTCATTACTACCGAAGAAATCGCGGTTGAATGTGATGTAACTGGCCAGGCCGTGTGAAACGATCTCGACTTCAGGGAGCCACACGTTGCGTTCCTTGTCCTCGCGCAAGCTTACCTTGTACGCAAGCCCAGAGCGTTCGACGCCTTTGAGCAACGCCGCATAGGGCTCCAACCACGCCTGCATTGCCGCATGATCACCTAGCTGTTCAACCGACACGCGTGGCAGGTAGATGAAGTGCTCGGTCAGCTCCTGTGGATAGAGTCGCGACAGGCGCTGCAGCGTCTTCATCACAGTGCGGTAATCGTTAACCAGGCGTTCCAACGCTTCACCTGACAGACCAGGCGCATGCTCATTGACGTGCAGACTTGCGTCCTCGAGAGCTGACTGAGTCAAATACTCGTCCATTGCCTCGTCGTCTTTGATGTATTGCTCCTGCTTGCCCCGCTTAACTTTGTACAAAGGCGGCTGAGCGATGTAGATATAGCCGCGCTCGATCAGCTCCGGCAGCTGGCGGAAGAAGAATGTCAGCAACAGCGTCCGAATATGAGAGCCGTCGACGTCCGCATCGGTCATGATGATTATGTTGTGATAGCGCAACTTATCGATGTTGTACTCGTCACGACCGATGCCACAACCAAGCGCGGTGATCAGCGTGCCAACCTCCTGCGAGGAGATCATCTTGTCGAAACGAGCCTTCTCGACGTTGAGGATCTTGCCCTTGAGCGGCAGGATAGCCTGGGTCCTGCGGTTGCGGCCCTGCTTGGCAGAACCGCCCGCGGAATCACCCTCCACTATGTAGAGTTCGGAGAGGGCGGGGTCCTTCTCCTGGCAGTCGGCCAGCTTGCCGGGAAGGCCGGCAATATCCAGAGCACCCTTGCGTCGGGTCATCTCGCGCGCCTTGCGTGCGGCTTCACGAGCTCGCGCGGCATCGATCATCTTGCCGACTACCGCCTTCGCCTCGTTGGGGTGCTCGAGCAGGAAATCCGCGAAATGCTTGCCCATCTCCTGCTCGACGGCGGTCTTCACTTCAGACGAGACGAGCTTGTCCTTAGTCTGCGAACTGAACTTCGGGTCAGGGACCTTGACCGAGATGATCGCCGTGAGACCTTCACGCGCATCATCGCCAGTCGTAGCGACCTTATGCTTCTTGGCCAGCCCCTCCTGCTCAATGTAGTTATTCAGGTTCCGGGTTAGCGCCGAACGAAAGCCCGCCAAATGGGTACCGCCGTCGCGCTGAGGGATGTTATTGGTGAAGCAGAGTAGATTTTCGTTGAAACTATCGTTCCACTGAAGCGCCACTTCGACACCAACGCCATCATCACGCTGGATATTGAAGTGGAACACCTCATTGACTGGCGTCTTGTTGGTGTTGAGATAAGCCACGAAGGCGCTGAGCCCGCCTTCGTATTTGAACAGTTCTTCCTTGGCGTTGCGCTCATCGCGCAGCACAATGCCGACACCCGAGTTCAGAAATGACAGCTCACGCAGCCGCTTAGCCAGGATATCCCAGCTGAAGTGGATATTCGCAAAGGTCTCGGCTGAGGGCTTGAAATGGATTTCGGTGCCCGAATCCTCGGTTTCACCAACTGCAGCGAGCGGCGCTTGCGGTACACCGTGACGATAGATCTGTTCCCATACCTTTCCTTCGCGGCGAATGGTCAGGATCAGTTCCTCAGACAAGGCGTTCACCACCGAAACACCCACGCCATGCAGACCGCCGGAAACCTTATAGGAATTGTCGTCGAACTTACCGCCAGCATGCAGGACGGTCATGATGACCTCTGCTGCAGATACACCTTCTTCGTGGATATCTACTGGAATGCCACGGCCGTTGTCACGAACGCTGATGGATTCATCAACATGTATGGTGATTGATATATCGTTGCAATGACCTGCCAGCGCTTCGTCGATCGAGTTATCCACGACTTCGAAGACCATATGGTGCAGACCAGTGCCGTCGTCCGTATCGCCGATATACATACCGGGGCGCTTACGTACTGCATCAAGGCCCTTGAGGACCTTGATACTGGACGAATCGTACGTGTGGTTTTCGCTCATGCCTTCACTCCCGAGGGGCCGTGGTCCTGGGCTATCGCACCATGTTCCACGTGAAACATTGAGACTGGCGTGTCTTGGCGCCAACCTTCTCGCAATACGTTCGAATCAACGCAGGTGATAAAAACCTGGCAATTCAGTTGTTCCAGCAACCGGCACAATGCCAGCCGGTGCTGATCGTCCAACTCGGACGGTAGGTCATCAACCAGATAAATACACTGGCCTCGTTTGGCTTCACTGACCAAATGGCCCTGCGCAATACGTAACGCGCACACAACCAGTTTCTGCTGGCCACGAGATAAGGTTTCCGCAGCGTTATGGTTGGCTACCCGCAATCGGAGGTCAGCCCGCTGAGGACCCGCCTGGGTATGCCCCATGAGCCTGTCGCGTTCGATGGACAACGACAACACCTCAGCCAGGGAACGCCCTTTGTCCCAGCCACGGTAATAACTCAACTGGAAACCGTGAAGATCCAAAAGCGCGGCCAAGGTGACCTCGAATATTGGTTTCAGCGCTTGAATGTAGGCCCGCCTGTACCCGTCTATTTCCTCACTCGCAGCGCTAAGCTCGCGGCTCCAAGCCGCCTGAGACGCGGAGTCAAGTGTACCATGACGCAGCCACGAGTTCCGTTGCCTCAAGGCCTGCTGCAAGCGCTGCCAAGCATGGAGGAATAGGGGTTCCACGTGGAACACCCCCCAATCCAGAAACTGCCGGCGAAGCTTGGGTGCACCTTCGAGCAAGCGAAAACTGTCCGGATTGATCAGCTGCAACGGTAACGTGTCAGCGAGTTCCGCTGCGCTTCGAACGCTCTGGCCATTGATTCTGATGCGTACGTCGCCGCTGCGATCTCGAGAGATGCCGAGGGCGGCTGACTGCTCATCAGCCAATTCGACCTGACCAAAGACCGTGCAACTGGAATGCTCGTGGCTTATGACCGGCGTCAGACGCGTGCTGCGGAACGAGCGCGCCATTCCGAGGAGATGGATCGCCTCGAGAAAACTGGTTTTTCCGCTACCGTTATCACCGTAGAGGATGTTGATCCGGGGGGAGGGGTTTAACGTCACCGGCTGGAGGTTACGTATGCCGGTGACGGAGATGCGGCTAAGGGACATTCAATGTGGATTACAGGCGCATCGGCATAACGACGTAAGCCGAGTCGTCGTTATCGTATTCCTGAACCAAAGCACTACTATTCGCATCGGACAGAATTAGCCGGACCTGATCGGTGGTCATGACGCTCAGCACATCAAGCAAATAGCTGACGTTGAAACCGATCTCCAAAGCCCCGCCGGTATAGTCCACCGCGACTTCTTCTTCCGCTTCTTCCTGCTCAGGGTTATTCGCCTGGATTTTCAACAGGCCAGTTTCCAGTTGCAGCCGAATGCCGCGATATTTTTCATTGGAAAGAATGGCCGTACGGCTGAACGCCTCGCGCAGTGTCTGACGTTCACCAACCACCAGCTTGTCGCCGCCACGGGGCAGAACGCGCTCGTAGTCAGGAAATTTTCCGTCAACGAGTTTAGAGGTAAAGGTGAATTCCCCTGTAGTGGCTCGAATGTGGTGTTGGCCAAGGACGATGCTGACTTCGCCATCCTGATCCGTCAGTAGCCTTGCCAACTCAAGGATGCCCTTGCGGGGGACGATAACCTGATGTCGGTCGGGCTGTTCGATACCGGCTTGCATGGAACACATCGCCAAACGATGCCCGTCCGTCGCGACTGCACGCAACATCCCGCTAGAAACCTCAATCAGCATACCGTTCAGATAGTAACGCACATCCTGCTGGGCCATGGCGAAGCTGCTGCGCTCAATGAGACGACGCATCTTGCCCTGGTTAACGCTGAAATTCAGCGAGCCAGGACCTTCCTCAACGGTGGGAAAGTCATTGGCTGGCAAGGTCGAAAGAGAAAAGCGGCTGCGCCCGGACTTGATTACGATCTTCTGATCATCCAGCCGGATATCGATGAGCGCGTCAGGCTGAAGGCTTTTGCAGATATCCATCAATTTGCGCGCCGGCACCGTGATTTCGCCGGGTTCGGATGCATCCTCCAAGGCGACACGGCCAACCAACTCTACCTCTAGATCAGTGCCTGTCAGCGACAGCTGATGGTCTTGAACCGCCAGCAATACGTTCGACAATACCGGTAAGGTCTGGCGACGCTCGACGACGCCGGCCACCAGCTGCAGAGGTTTCAACAAGGCTTCGCGCTGAATAGTGAAATGCATGGTCTGGTCCCTTGCCTATTAAATGGCCGCAGTCTGTTCAGGTTGTCAAAGTACGCAGCAAATTTTTGTAATCCTCGCGAATATCAGCATCCAATTCGCGAAGTTCGGCAATCTTACGACAGGCGTGCAGCACGGTCGTGTGATCGCGCCCACCAAAGGCGTCGCCAATTTCCGGCAAGCTATGATTGGTAAGTTCTTTGGACAAAGCCATCGCGACCTGACGGGGTCTTGCGACCGAACGCGAGCGTCGTTTTGACAGAAGGTCGGATATTTTGATTTTGTAGTATTCCGCGACGGTGCGTTGAATGTTATCAACACTCACCAACTTGTCTTGCAGTGCAAGCAGGTCCTTCAGCGACTCACGAATCAGCTCGATAGTAATGTCCCGCCCCATGAAATGGGCGTGGGCGATTACGCGTTTCAGCGCACCTTCCAACTCGCGAACATTCGATCGGATGCGCTGCGCAATGAAGAACGCAGCATCATGGGGAAGCTCGACGTTGGCCTGGTCAGCCTTTTTCATCAGGATCGCCACACGCGTCTCGAGTTCTGGCGGTTCGACCGCAACTGTCAGCCCCCACCCAAAGCGAGACTTCAACCGCTCTTCAAGCCCGTCAATTTCCTTGGGGTAGCGGTCACTGGTGAGAATCACCTGCTGCCCACCTTCTAGCAACGCGTTGAACGTGTGAAAGAACTCTTCCTGAGACCGTTCCTTTTTTGCGAAGAACTGAATGTCGTCGATCAGCAAAGCATCCACCGATCGATAGAAGCGCTTGAACTCGTTGATCGCGTTGAGCTGCAACGCCTTGACCATGTCCGCGACAAACCGCTCAGAATGAAGATAGACCACCTTGGCGTTAGGGTTCTTCTTCAGCAAATGATTGCCGACCGCATGCATCAGGTGAGTCTTGCCAAGCCCTACACCTCCGTAGAGGAACAAAGGGTTGTAGCCATGCTTGGGATTGTCTGCAACTTGCCAGGCAGCAGCTCGCGCCAGTTGGTTGGATTTGCCTTCGACAAAATTCTCGAAGGTAAAGGTTCGATTGAGATAGCTGGTGTGCTTGAGCCCACCCTCAACCTGTACGTTACGTTCGGCTGGACGCGAAGGCGAGCTAGGCGCTGCGACAGGCGCAGCGGAAGCCGCGGTTGCTGGTTCGGTGAACGAAGCGGGAGGCGGTGCAGCAGCCGCAGGAGCGCCAACTTGCGACTGAGAACGCGGTGCGGAACCGGCAGTCGGCCGCGTAGAAGCGACTCGCCTGCTGCCTATCAGCAACGACAAAGAGGGTGCCGGCCCTGATGCGCGTTCTGACAATAGCTCCAGCAGGCGCGAAAGATACTTCTCGTTAACCCAGTCGAGAACGAAGCGATTCGGTGCATAGATCCGCAATTCATCTCCATCTGATTCGACCTGAAGGGGACGAATCCAGGTGTTGAATTGCTGGGCCGGCAGCTCATCTCTCAAGAGGTCAACGCACTGCTGCCAAAGTTCCACCGACACAAGGTCTCCTAGAAGCTGTCGAGCTTAAAACGGGGCTCATTGTAGCCCTGAGACGCGTCAGTTATCCACAGTAAGTAGGCTGATTCTATAGGCAAAGCGACGGGCGATCCAAGCCGGGCCAACGTAAAACGTCCGATCCTAAGCTCTGTTGATAACTGCGCCAGAGCCCATAGGAAAAGCCTGTGCATAGGCTAAGGTCAACCACGCCTGTGGATAACAACCCATTTAGTCCACAGGAAACACAACGTAAATCCACCGTCAACGCACCGTTTGCGCAGAAGGTTATGGAAAGCTGTAAGCCTTATGTGCAAACGCGCCCAGCCGTTTATCCACAGAAAAGCACATCACCATCTATAAGCACTGCATTAAGAGGAGCTCTATATTCTTTCTTTATCTATTACTTTCTGCCAGTACGGTGCTGGTTGGAAATTGACCTCGCCGCGGGGCTTCTCTACAATCGCCGGTCTCTTAAAAGGGGGCCATTCCGGCCCGCAATGGATCACCAGGTAACGCATCATGAAACGCACTTTCCAACCCAGCACCCTCAAACGCGCTCGTACCCACGGTTTCCGTGCTCGTATGGCTACCAAAAATGGTCGTGCCGTCCTGTCGCGTCGTCGCGCCAAAGGTCGTAAGCGTCTGGCAGTCTGAAGACGCCGGAACAGGTAGTGAGTCGAGACTTCGGTCGGGAAAAGCGTCTGCTGACCCCGAGCCAGTTCAAGGCTGTCTTCGACTCCCCTTCCGGCAAGTTACCGGGCAGGAACGTCCTGCTACTGGTGCGCGAAAATCAATTGCCATACCCGAGAATCGGGTTGGTCATTGGCAAGAAGAGCGTCAAGCTCTCGGTAGAGCGCAACCGCATCAAGCGGCAACTGCGTGAAACCTTTCGTCTCCACCAGATGGAACTGACGGGGTGGGACATCGTGGTCATCTCGCGTAAAGGTCTAGCTGAACTGGACAACGCAGAACTCGCAAAGCAATTTGCCAAGCTATGGAGACGTCTGTCCCGTACGCCTGCACCGGTCCAGCCACAACAGGCCCAGAGCAGCGCCGCTGATGCGTAAGCTAGCGCTGGTCCCGATTCGACTCTACCGGTACGCCATCAGTCCAATGATGGCCAGTCACTGCCGTTTCTACCCAAGTTGCTCCTGCTACGCACAAGAGGCCATCGAAACACATGGCCTGCTGCGCGGTGGCTGGCTGAGCCTGTGCAGGCTTGGCCGTTGCCATCCATGGAATCCGGGCGGCTATGATCCCGTGCCTTCTAACACCCCCTCCAATTCATCTTCGATGACCGAGTAACCATGGATATCAAACGCTCGATCCTGCTTGTCGCCCTGGCAGTCGTTGCTTACCTGATGGTTTTGCAGTGGAACCAGGACTACGGCCAGACCGCCATCCCTGACGAGACGCGCCAGTCACAAACGTCCGTCGCGCAGATTCCAAATACTCCGCTGACCAGCACCGCTGAGAATGCGCAGGGCGATATTCCCGCTGTAAGCAGCGAGCCGTCGGCCAATTCAGTTACCGACACTCAGGCCAGCTCTCAGCTGATCCACGTACGCACCGATGTTCTGGATGTTGCAATCGATCCGCGCGGCGGCGATATCGTGGACCTTCGGTTGCCAGAGTTCCCACGTCGTCAGGATCGCCCAGACGTTCCGTTCCAGTTGTTCGAGCGTAGCGGCGAACGAACCTATGAAGCCCAGAGCGGCTTGATCGGTGATGGCCCGGACAAGGCCAGTGGCCGGCCGCTGTACTCCAGCGAGCAACAGCAGTATCAGCTGGGCGAAAATCAGGACCAGCTTGTCGTTGATCTGAACTACAGCGAAGACGGGGTCAACTACACCAAACGCTTTACCTTCGAGCGTGGTGATTACGATCTCGGCGTGCGCTATCTGATCGACAACCAAAGTGATCAAACCTGGACCGGCCACATGTTCGGCCAGCTGAAGCGCGACGACAGCAGCGATCCGTCCTCCAGTACCGCAACCGGCACTGCGACCTATTTGGGCGCAGCGCTCTGGACCAAGGACGAGCCTTACACCAAAGTTTCCATGGGTGACATGGACGACAAGAGTCTGAAAAAGACGGTTGAAGGGGGTTGGATCGCATGGTTGCAGCATTACTTTGTAACTGCCTGGATTCCTGCGCCCGATCAGACCAACCTGGTACAGACTCGCAAGGACAGCCAGGGCAACTACATCATCGGCTTTACCGGACCTGCTGTTTCGGTTGCACCCGGTAGTCAAGGTGAAACACACGCCACCTTGTATGCCGGTCCGAAGAGCCAGGATCAACTGGAAGAGCTGTCGCCTGGTCTACGTCTGACCGTCGATTACGGCATTCTCTGGTTCATCGCTCAGCCCATCTTCTGGCTGCTACAGAATATCCACGCACTGCTGGGTAACTGGGGCTGGTCGATCATCGTACTGACCATCGTTATCAAGCTGGCTTTCTTCCCGCTGTCCGCTGCCAGTTATCGATCGATGGCGCGCATGCGCGCGGTGTCGCCGAAGATGCAAGCCCTGAAAGAACAGTTTGGCGATGATCGCCAGAAGATGTCCCAGGCGATGATGGAGCTGTACAAAAAAGAGAAAATCAACCCGCTGGGTGGGTGCTTGCCTATCTTGGTGCAGATGCCGGTGTTTCTCGCCCTGTACTGGGTGCTGCTGGAAAGCGTCGAAATGCGCCAGGCACCCTGGATGTTCTGGATCACCGACCTGTCGATCAAGGATCCTTTCTTCATCCTGCCGATCATCATGGGTGTCACCATGTTCATTCAGCAGCAGTTGAACCCAACACCACCGGATCCGATGCAAGCCAAGGTGATGAAGTTGCTGCCAATCATCTTCACCTTTTTCTTCCTCTGGTTCCCGGCAGGTCTGGTGCTGTACTGGGTGGTCAACAACTGCTTGTCGATCGCACAGCAGTGGTACATTACCCGCAAGATAACCGGACAGACCGCTAGCGCAGCCTGACCGTTCGAAGTGAACAGAACGCCCCTTTATTGGGGCGTTTTGCATTATCGCCACCTGGAGGGTTTGATGAGCCAAGATCGCGAAACCATCGCCGCTGTTGCCACAGCACCAGGTCGTGGTGGGATTGGCGTAGTGCGCGTTTCAGGCCCCCGAGCCAAAGCCGTCGCGATCACGCTCAGCGGCCGAGAACCGGTACCCCGGCATGCCCACTACGGTCCGTTCCATGCCGATGACGGTGAAGTCATTGATGAAGGGCTGATGCTGTTCTTCCCCGGACCCCATTCGTTTACCGGCGAGGATGTACTGGAACTCCAGGGCCACGGCGGTCCGGTGGTCATGGACATGTTGTTGCGCCGTTGCGTAGAGCTTGGAATCAGGCCTGCTAGGCCCGGTGAGTTCAGTGAGCGCGCGTTCCTCAACGACAAGCTGGACCTGGCTCAGGCTGAGGCAATCGCAGACCTTATCGAGGCGAGTTCGGCGCAAGCCGCTCGAAATGCAGTTCGCTCGCTGCAGGGCGATTTCTCTCGTCGCGTGCATCACCTCACCGAAAGCCTGGTGAACCTGCGCATTTACGTTGAAGCGGCGATCGACTTTCCAGAAGAAGAAATCGATTTCCTCGCCGACGGCCGTGTGCTCGCGCTGCTCGAGCAGGTCCGTGGCGAGTTATCCACAGTCATACGAGAGGCAGGACAGGGTGCGCTACTGCGCGAAGGAATGAACGTGGTCATTGCCGGTCGCCCCAACGCCGGAAAATCTAGCCTGCTAAACGCATTGGCGGGGCGTGAGGCGGCGATCGTGACCGACATAGCCGGCACCACGCGCGATCTGCTGAAGGAACATATCCAGATTGATGGTATGCCGTTGCACATCGTCGATACTGCCGGGTTGCGTAATACCCTGGACGAGGTGGAACGGATCGGGGTGGAACGGGCGATCAAAGCGATCGAGGATGCCGACCGGGTATTGCTGGTAGTGGACGGCAGTGCGGCTTCTACTTCAGACGATGAATCCAGTTGGCCGGACTTGCTTATTACCAGACCAGACCCGGCTAAGACCACGATCATTCGAAACAAGGCCGATCTCACCGGCGACTCCGTCGCTTTATCGGTCGATGCAGACGGGGTCACCACGCTTAGCCTCTCGGCGCGCTCGGGCGATGGGCTTGAGATGCTTCGTGAGCATCTCAAACGCTGCATGGGCTATGACCAGACTGCGGAAAGCGCCTTCAGTGCCAGGCGCAGGCATCTAGACGCACTCCGCAAGGCAGCCGAGTACCTCGACCATGGCCATGCTCAGTTGACGCTGGCAGGCGCAGGCGAACTGCTGGCTGAAGATCTGCGCCAAGCGCAGCAGGCACTCGGTGAGATCACCGGCACGTTCAGCTCCGACGATCTGCTGGGCCGCATTTTCTCGAGCTTTTGCATCGGCAAATAGCCGGTCGATACAAGCTAATTAGCTCGTACCTCAGCGCTGTGTCCAGCGATGAGCGGACCCGCTCGCTCTCTTCTTTTCCACCGTATGCCTGAAGAATGTCGACTTCGACCTCTGCAAACCCAGCGGACGGCTGATTTTGCGACGTGCAAAATCGGCTATACAACAATCATTCAGTTGCTTCGTTCCAGCCTAACCGCTGTCATTTTTGTCTAGCGAGCGTGCATTAAACACTGTGGAAAACCTTGCCTAAGCCCGGTCAATAACCGGTGCGCAACCATCGCTCCGTAGCCGGTTGTGGATAACCATGCGTTCCATGCACAGGCTGTCAACCGTGCTTCCACCGTCTGTACCACAGCTAGACACACCCTTTCTTTCTCTTACAGGACGCTCCATATCTGGGCTACAGAGATCTATCCACAGATATCGGCTGCCTATTTATAAACATAAAAATAAGCTTTAAATCATTCTCTTCTTTTATTTCTAACTAGCTGTCTCGGACCTAAAAGACTGCTACTGGTCATTTTTTGTTCAGAGGCCTTCTTTCGCGGTCACCTAGTGCCTATACTGGCGAGCTTCCTGAGACTCAACCAAACAGGCACGAGGTGCGTGGTGGATTTCCCTTCCCGTTTTGACGTCATCGTTATCGGTGGCGGCCATGCCGGTACCGAAGCCGCTCTGGCGGCTGCTCGAATAGGCGTGAAGACACTGCTGCTCTCTCATAACGTCGAAACGTTGGGACAGATGAGCTGCAACCCGGCCATCGGCGGCATCGGCAAAAGCCACTTGGTCAAGGAAATTGATGCACTTGGCGGCGTTATGGCGACTGCCACGGACAAGAGTGGCATTCAGTTCCGCGTGCTCAACAGCCGCAAAGGCCCAGCCGTACGCGCAACCCGGGCACAGGCTGACCGGGTTTTGTATAAGGCCGCTGTGCGCGAAGTGTTGGAAAACCAGCCCAATCTGTGGATATTTCAGCAAGCCGCTGACGACTTGATCGTTGAAGCGGATCAGGTCAAGGGAGTAGTGACCCAAATGGGGCTGCGTTTCCTTGCCGAATCGGTTGTGCTCACAACCGGCACCTTTCTTGGCGGACTTATCCACATCGGTCTGCAGAACTATTCAGGTGGTCGGGCTGGCGATCCCCCATCGATTGCGTTGGCTAAACGCTTACGCGAACTCCCATTGCGAGTTGGTCGGCTTAAGACCGGAACGCCTCCGCGAATCGACGGACGCAGCGTCGACTTTTCGGTGATGACCGAGCAGCCGGGTGACACGCCGATACCGCCCATGTCGTTTCTCGGCCACGCTGCGCAGCATCCACGGCAAGTGAGCTGCTGGATCACCCATACCAACGCGCGCACTCACGAGATCATCGCCGCTAACCTCGATCGGTCACCGATGTATTCAGGTGTCATCGAGGGTGTCGGGCCGCGTTACTGCCCGTCGATCGAGGACAAAATTCATCGTTTTGCCGACAAGGACAGTCATCAGGTCTTCATCGAACCTGAGGGCCTGACGACTCACGAGCTCTATCCGAACGGTATTTCCACCTCATTGCCGTTCGACGTGCAGCTGCAGATCGTGCAAAGCATTCGCGGAATGGAGCAGGCGCATATCGTGCGGCCCGGGTACGCCATCGAGTACGACTATTTCGACCCGCGGGATTTGAAATACAGCCTGGAAACCAAGGTAATTGAAGGGCTGTTCTTCGCAGGACAGATCAACGGCACCACCGGTTACGAAGAGGCTGGCGCCCAAGGGTTGCTGGCCGGCACCAATGCCGCGCTACGCGCCAAAGGGCTGGAAAGTTGGTGCCCACGTCGGGACGAGGCGTATCTCGGCGTGCTGGTCGACGACCTGATCACCCTCGGCACTCAGGAGCCGTATCGCATGTTTACCTCGCGCGCCGAGTACCGGCTGATTCTGCGTGAGGACAACGCCGATCTTCGGTTGACTGAAAAAGGCCGCGAGCTGGGGTTGGTCGATGATGTTCGCTGGGCCGCCTTCGAGCGCAAGCGCGAAAGCATTGTCCAGGAAGAGCAGCGCTTGAAAAGCACCTGGGTTCGTCCAGGTACCGAGCAGGGCGATGCCATCGCTGAACGTTTCGGCACGCCGCTGACCCATGAATACAATTTGCTGAACCTGTTGGCGCGGCCGGAGATCGATTACCTCGGCCTCGTGCAGCTCACTGGTGGCGGAACGACAGATCAGCAGGTTGCCGAGCAGGTCGAAATCAAGACCAAGTACGCTGGCTATATCGATCGCCAACAGGAGGAAATCCTCCGCTTGCGCGCCAGCGAATCCATCGGGTTGCCGGCTGAGCTGGATTATTCGAGCATTTCCGGTCTGTCGAAGGAAATTCAGCACAAGCTTTCCCTGGCGCGGCCAGAAACGCTTGGCCAGGCGTCACGGATTCCGGGGGTGACGCCTGCCGCGGTGTCGCTGTTGATGATTCATCTGAAAAAACGCAGCGCCGGGCGAAAGCTGGAGCAGAGCGCGTGACGGCCATGGAATTGGTCAGTCATGCCGATGAACTCAAGCAGGGCGCTTCCCAGCTGGGGATCGACCTCAGTAGCATTCAGCTACAGCAGCTGCTGGCCTATCTGACGTTGCTGAACAAGTGGAACAAGGCCTACAACCTAACCGCAGTGCGCGATCCGGCGGAAATGGTGTCTCGGCACTTGCTCGACAGCCTTAGTGTTATGTCACAAGCAGAGCTAGGTGGCGCACGCTGGCTCGACGTTGGCAGTGGCGGCGGCATGCCAGGTATCCCGCTGGCGATCATGTTTCCCGAACGCAACTTCACTTTGCTCGATTCCAATGGCAAGAAAACCCGCTTTCTTACCCAGGTAAAGCTGGAGCTGAAACTTGCCAATGTGGAAGTTGTCCACAGCCGCGTCGAGCAATTCACCCCCGCGCAGCCATTCACTGATATCACCTCGCGTGCATTCAGTTCGCTTGAAGATTTTGCCAATTGGACGCGCCATCTCAGCGACTCAGCCACTCGCTGGCTCGCAATGAAAGGGATGCAGCCGGACGATGAGCTGCAAGCGCTTCCGGCGGACTTCCAGCTGGAACGCTGCTTGGTTCTCAAGGTTCCAGGTTGCCAAGGGCAACGCCACCTGTTGATACTGCGGCGCACTTCATGACCCGGACAGACACTGACCATGGCTAAAGTATTTGCCATCGCCAACCAGAAAGGCGGTGTCGCCAAGACGACCACCTGCATCAACCTAGCGGCCTCGCTCGTGGCGACGCGTCGCCGTGTGTTGCTGATCGATCTTGATCCACAGGGCAACGCCACCACTGGCAGCGGTGTGGATAAGTTGGCGTTGGAATATTCGATATACGACGTACTGATTGGGGAATGCAGCCTGGTCGATGCCATGCAGTTTTCCGAGCACGGCGGTTATCAACTTCTGCCAGCTAACCGTGACCTGACCGCAGCCGAAGTCGCCTTGCTCAATCTACCGGCTAAAGAGAACCGCTTGCGTGAAGCGCTGGCACCAGTTCGGGAAAATTACGATTACATCCTCATCGATTGCCCGCCCTCGCTGTCGATGCTGACGATCAATGCCCTGACCGCCGCCGATGGCGTGATCATTCCGATGCAATGCGAGTATTACGCGCTCGAAGGGCTGACCGATCTGGTCAATTCGATCCAGCGTATCGGTCAGGCATTGAACCCTTCGCTGAAAATTGAGGGTTTGCTCCGTACCATGTATGACCCTCGCAGCAGCCTGACCAACGATGTTACCGAGCAGTTGAAAGCGCACTTCGGTGAGAAGCTCTACGACACTGTGATTCCACGCAATGTGCGCCTGGCTGAAGCCCCCAGCCATGGCATGCCGGCGCTGGTCTATGACAAGCAATCCAAGGGCGCCTTGGCCTATCTGGCACTGGCAGGCGAATTGTCGCGCCGCCAGCGCCGGGCCGCCCGCAGCGTAACCGCATAAGGAAACTTGATGGCGACCAAAAAACGAGGCCTAGGACGAGGTCTGGATGCCCTCCTCGGCGGTGCCAACGTGGCGGCGATACAAGAGGAAGCCGCCCAGGCCGATGTGCGTGAGCTGCAACAGTTGCCGCTCGACGTGATTCAGCGCGGCAAGTACCAGCCGCGCCGCGACATTGATCCGGTGACCCTCGAAGAACTGGCCAATTCGATCCGTACTCAGGGTGTGATGCAGCCGATCGTGGTTCGGTCGATCGGCTCTGGCCGCTATGAAATCATTGCCGGTGAGCGGCGCTGGCGTGCCAGTCAGCAGGCAGGTCTGGACCGGATCCCGGCCATGGTCCGGGATGTTTCCGACGAGGCAGCCATCGCGATGGCGTTGATCGAAAACATCCAGCGCGAAGATCTAAGCCCTATCGAGGAAGCCGTTGCGCTTCAACGGTTGCAGCAGGAGTTTCAGTTGACTCAGCAACAGGTCGCGGACGCCGTGGGCAAATCCAGGGTGACCATCAGCAATCTGTTGCGTCTGATCGCCTTGCCAGAAGAGATCAAGACACTCCTCTCGCATGGAGATCTGGAAATGGGTCACGCCCGGGCTTTGCTTGGACTTCCCGCTGATCAACAGGTAGAAGGCGCGCGGCATGTTGTCGCACGAGGGCTGACCGTACGGCAGACCGAAGCACTGGTAAGGCAATGGTTGAACAAACCAGAAAGCGTTAAAGCTGAGCCGAAAAGCGACCCTGATATTGTCCGTCTGGAACAGCGTCTCGCTGAGCGGCTGGGCTCGCCGGTGCAAATCAAGCATGGCGAGAAGGGCAAAGGGCAGCTGGTGATCCGTTACAGTTCGCTGGATGAGCTGCAAGGCGTGCTTGCGCACATCCGCTGATACAAAGTTTATGTAGTGGCGGTCAGAAAGTGCTACCTGAAGGTTGAACGCAGAATGGGCTGCTCCTATACTCGCGGCGCTTTTTTGACTGCGGTCAATCTGGACGGCGCACGTATTTTGGCGATGGACGCACGGTGAATATACGCAACAAGACACCTCTCCATCGGTTACCTGTAGTACGTGTTTTAGTCGTACAGGCGATCGTTGCGTTTGGCACAGGCGTAGTATGCGCTGTGATTTTTGGTATGGTTGCCGGCTATTCGGGATTGCTTGGTGGCCTGATTGCGTTACTGGCTAACCTGTACTTCGCGTTCAAAGCATTTCGCTATTTTGGCGCGCGATCGGCCAAAGCCATCGTTCAGTCCCTTTGGGCTGGCGAAATGGGCAAGCAGATTCTGGCAGCAGCGCTATTTGCGCTGGTGTTTGTAGGAGTGAAACCGCTGCAACCGGCAGCTTTATTCGTCGGTTACCTGTTGGTTTTGGGCGCCGGAGCGAGCGCCCTCCTGCTGATGAAAAATAATCCGAAGCATTGAGCACTGAGGCGTTTATGGCGAGTACCCCGGCGGAATACATCCAGCACCACTTGCAGAATCTGACCTACGGAAAACTGCCGGAAGGTTACGTGCGCGCAGACGGCTCAGTCGTTGACCAAGCGACTTGGACCATTGCCCATTCGGGCGTGGAAGCGCGTGACATGGGTTTCATGGCCGTTCATCTCGACACGCTCGGATGGTCGCTCTTCATGGGCCTGATCTTCATCCTGGTGTTTCGCATGGCAGCCAAGGGCGCTACTGCGGGCACTCCGGGCCGCCTGCAAAACTTCGTCGAGATGTGCGTGGAGTTTGTCGAAGGGGTAGTGAAGGATACCTTCCATGGTCGCAACGCCCTCATCGCTCCATTGGCCCTGACCATTTTCGTCTGGGTGTTCCTGATGAACAGCCTGAAGTGGATTCCGGTCGACTACATTCCGGGCCTGGCGAGCATGATTGGCCTGCCGTACTTCAAGATCGTTCCGACTGCTGATCCGAACGGCACCTTCGGTCTGTCGCTGGGTGTGTTCATCCTGATTCTGTTCTACAGCTTCAAGGTCAAGGGCTTCGGCGGTTTTACCAAGGAACTGGCGTTCACGCCGTTCAATCATTGGTCGCTGGTCCCGTTCAACCTGTTCCTTGAGATCCTCGGTCTGCTGACCAAGCCGTTGAGCCTGGCTCTGCGTCTGTTCGGCAACATGTATGCCGGTGAGGTGGTGTTCATCCTTATCGCGCTGCTGCCGTTCTACGTGCAGTGGACCCTGAATGTACCCTGGGCGATTTTCCACATCCTGGTGATCCCGCTGCAGGCGTTCATCTTCATGGTTCTGACCGTGGTGTACCTGAGCTCTGCGCATGAAGACCATAGTCATGCCGAACTCACGCCGTAACAGTTGAACCGGTTCAACAAGTTTCGTTTTACCCAAGAAAACCTTAACCCTTAGCTTCAGGAGCTTTACATGGAACTCGTCTACATCGCCGCCTCTATCATGATCGGTCTGGGTGCCCTGGGCACTGGCATCGGCTTCGCCCTGCTGGGCGGCAAGCTGCTGGAATCCACTGCTCGTCAACCCGAGCTGGCTCCGCAGCTGCAAACCAAGACCTTCCTGATGGCTGGTCTGCTCGACGCCGTACCGATGATCGGTGTTGGTATCGCGATGTACCTCATCTTCGTTGTCGCTGCCTAAGACTTTTCCGGTTCCTGATGGGGTTCGCCTAGCGAGCCCCGTTGCCGTGGAATTGACAACCGCGTCGAACGAGATAGCACGAGGTATATCGCTGTGAACATTAACTTGACGCTGTTCGGTCAAACGTTCGCTTTCGCTATTTTCGTCTGGTTTTGCATGAAGTACGTATGGCCGCCAATCACCAAGGCCATGCAAGAACGCCAGAAGAAAATCGCTGAAGGACTGGACGCCGCAGGCCGTGCGCAGCAAGACCTAAAATTGGCTCAGGAAAAGGTTTCCAATACCCTCCGTGAGACCAAGGGGCAAGCTGCCCAGATTCTTGAGCAAGCCAACAAGCAGGCCAACGCCATCGTTGAGGATGCCAAGCAACAGGCGCGCGTCGAAGGCGAGCGACTGGTCGCCGGCGCCCGCGCCGAGATCGAGCAGGAAGTGAATCGTGCCAAGGAGCAACTGCGCAATCAGGTAGCCGTGTTGGCTGTCATGGGTGCGGAGAAGATTCTGGAGTCCCAGGTGGACGCCAAGGCACACAACGATCTGGTCGAAAAACTGGCCTCCCAACTCTAAGCGAGGCAAGCGATGATCAATACCCAGACGCTTGCTCGGCCATACGCAAAGGCCGCTTTCGAGTTCGCCAGCGCGGCTAGCCGGATTGATGCCTGGTCGGGCATGTTGAGCCTGGCTGCGGTCGCTGTTGACGTTCCCCAAGTTGCCGAACTGCTGAAAAATCCGCGTTTGACCAGTGAAAACAAGGTCCAGACGCTGGTTCAGCTGTTCGGTAGCGACATCGATGAAGCGTTCCGAAACTTCGTCTCCACCCTGGGCGATAACGATCGTCTGGATGTGTTGCCGACCATTCGGGAGCTGTTCGAGGAACTCAAGGCTGAAGCCGAAAAGACACTCGACGTTGAAGTGCAGACAGCCTTCGAGCTGACCCCTGCACAACTCCAAACTTTGGCTGCCGCCTTGTCGAAGCGGCTAGATCGTACCGTCAACCCCCAGCAGGTCGTGAACCCTGCGCTGATCGGCGGCGTTGTTATCCGCGCCGGCGATGTGGTTGTCGATGGTTCGGTCCGCGGCAAACTGAGCCAGTTGGCCGAATCGTTGAAATCCTGATTTGAGGGTCGTGGCATGCAGCAACTGAATCCTTCCGAGATTAGTGAAATCATAAAGCAGCGTATCGGTAGTTCCGATGTGTCTGCTCAAGCGCGTAACGAAGGCACCGTCGTCAGTGTTTCCGACGGTATCGTGCGCATTTACGGCCTGGCCGATGTCATGTACGGGGAGATGATCGAATTCCCTGGTGGCGTTTTTGGCATGGCCCTGAACCTGGAGCAGGACTCTGTAGGCGCCGTGGTACTGGGCGCTTACCAGAGCCTGACCGAAGGCATGAGCGCCAAGTGCACCGGTCGTGTACTGGAAGTTCCGGTAGGTCCGGAGCTGCTGGGTCGCGTCGTTGACGCACTGGGTAACCCGGTGGACGGCAAGGGCCCGGTCAATGCGCAGGCAACTGACGCAGTCGAAAAAGTCGCACCGGGCGTGATCTGGCGTAAGTCGGTCGACCAGCCAGTCCAGACTGGCTACAAGTCGGTCGACGCGATGATCCCGGTCGGCCGCGGTCAGCGCGAGCTGATCATCGGTGACCGTCAGATCGGTAAGACCGCTCTGGCCATCGACGCGATCATCAACCAGCGCAACAGCGGCATCAAGTGCGTCTACGTCGCGATCGGTCAGAAGCAGTCGACCATCGCCAACGTAGTGCGCAAGCTGGAACAGCACGGTGCTCTGGCCAACACTATCATCGTTGCCGCTTCGGCTTCCGAGTCGGCTGCGCTGCAGTTCCTGGCACCGTACGCCGGCTGCACCATGGGCGAATACTTCCGTGATCGCGGCGAAGACGCGCTGATCGTGTATGACGATCTGTCCAAGCAGGCCGTAGCCTATCGCCAGATTTCCCTGCTGCTGCGTCGTCCGCCGGGACGCGAAGCCTACCCAGGCGACGTCTTCTATCTCCACAGCCGCCTGCTGGAGCGTGCTTCGCGCGTTTCCGAAGAGTATGTTGAGAAGTTCACCAATGGCGCCGTGACCGGCAAGACCGGTTCCCTGACCGCTTTGCCTATCATTGAAACCCAGGCCGGTGACGTATCCGCGTTCGTTCCGACCAACGTGATTTCGATCACCGACGGTCAGATCTTCCTCGAGTCGTCCATGTTCAACGCTGGTATTCGTCCGGCCGTTAACGCCGGTATCTCGGTATCCCGCGTCGGTGGCGCCGCGCAGACCAAGATCATCAAGAAGCTCTCCGGAGGCATTCGTACCGCACTGGCTCAGTACCGTGAACTGGCGGCGTTCGCCCAGTTCGCCTCTGACCTGGACGAAGCGACCCGCAAGCAGCTCGAGCATGGTCAGCGTGTCACCGAGCTGATGAAGCAGAAGCAGTACGCGCCGATGTCCATTGCCGACATGGCGGTGTCCCTGTACGCAGCCGAGCGTGGCTTCCTGCAGGACATCGAAGTAGCCAAGGTTGGTGCCTTCGAGCAGGCGTTGATTGCCTATTTCCATCATGAGCATGCTGCTCTGCTGGACAAGATCAACGTGAAGGGCGACTTCAACGACGAAATCGACGCAGGCATCAAAGCCGGCATCGAGTCGTTCAAGGCCACCCAATCCTGGTAAGCCGCAGCGGGAGCCGCGAGGCTCCCGCTTGCTAACCCGATAGGTGTCAAATGGCAGGCGCAAAAGAGATTCGCAGCAAGATTGCGAGCATCAAAAGCACGCAGAAGATCACCAGCGCCATGGAAAAGGTGGCCGTCAGCAAGATGCGCAAGGCACAGATGCGCATGGCTGCCAGCCGTCCCTATGCGGAGCGGATCCAGCAGGTTATTGGCCATCTGGCCAATACCAACCCTGAATACCGTCATCCGTTCATGGTTGAGCGCCCGGTCAAGCGTGTCGGCTACATCGTCGTGTCGTCTGATCGTGGGCTTTGCGGCGGCTTGAACACAAACCTGTTCAAGGCGCTGATCAAGAACATGAAGGAATGGCACGACAGTAAAGTCGAAGCCGACCTGTGCGTGATCGGTAACAAAGGTGCGAGCTTCTTCCGCAGCTTTGGCGGCAACGTGGTCGCAGCAGTCAACGGTCTTGGTGAAGAGCCGTCGATCAATGATCTGATCGGCAGCGTCAAGGTCATGTTGGATGCTTTCGATCAAGGCCGTCTGGACCGTCTCTACCTGGTGTCGAACAAGTTCATCAACACCATGACGCAGAAACCGACCGTAGCCCAGCTGCTGCCGTTGGCCGCGAGCGACGATCAGACCGCGCCGAAAGGTAAATGGGACTATCTGTACGAACCCGACGCTCGCTTGTTGCTGGATGCGCTGCTGGTTCGTTACGTCGAATCTCAGGTCTACCAGGCCGTGGTTGAAAACGGTGCCGCTGAACAAGCTGCCCGGATGATCGCCATGAAGAACGCAACCGACAACGCCGGTGAGCTGATCGGCGACCTGCAACTGGTCTATAACAAGGCCCGTCAGGCTGCGATCACCCAGGAAATTTCGGAAATCGTCGGCGGCGCTGCCGCGGTTTAAGAGCGGTTCAAATATTCAGAGGAACCAAACATGAGTAGCGGACGTATCGTTCAAATCATCGGCGCCGTTATCGACGTGGAATTTCCGCGCGATGTGGTACCGAGCATATATGACGCGCTGAAAGTCACTGGCGCCAACACCACCCTGGAAGTTCAGCAGCAGCTGGGCGACGGCATTGTCCGTACCATCGCCATGGGTTCGACCGAAGGCCTCAAGCGTGGTCTGGACGTCACCAACACTGGCGCTGCTATCTCTGTACCAGTGGGCACTGCCACGCTGGGCCGGATCATGGACGTGCTCGGCAACCCGATCGACGAAGCCGGTCCCATCGGCGAAGAAGAGCGCTGGGGCATCCATCGCGCGGCGCCGAGCTATGCCGAACAGGCTGGCGGCAATGAGCTGCTGGAAACCGGCATCAAGGTTATCGACCTGGTTTGCCCGTTCGCTAAAGGCGGTAAGGTCGGTCTGTTCGGTGGTGCCGGTGTCGGCAAGACCGTAAACATGATGGAGCTGATCCGTAACATCGCCATGGAGCACAGTGGCTACTCCGTGTTTGCCGGTGTGGGTGAGCGGACTCGTGAAGGTAACGACTTCTATCACGAGATGAAGGACTCCAACGTTCTGGACAAGGTTGCGCTGGTTTATGGCCAGATGAACGAGCCTCCAGGAAACCGCCTGCGTGTGGCACTGACCGGCCTGACCATGGCCGAGAAGTTCCGCGACGAAGGCAAGGACGTTCTGCTGTTCGTCGACAACATTTACCGTTACACCCTGGCCGGTACCGAAGTGTCCGCGCTGCTGGGTCGTATGCCGTCTGCGGTGGGTTATCAGCCGACGCTGGCCGAGGAAATGGGCGTTCTGCAGGAGCGTATCACCTCCACCAAGAGCGGTTCGATCACCTCCGTTCAGGCCGTCTACGTACCTGCGGACGACCTGACTGACCCGTCCCCGGCGACCACCTTCGCCCACTTGGACGCCACCGTGGTTCTGTCGCGTGACATCGCTTCCCTGGGTATCTACCCGGCGGTCGATCCTCTCGACTCCACCTCGCGCCAGCTGGACGCCAACGTGATTGGCCAGGAGCACTACGACACCGCTCGCGGCGTCCAGTATGTGCTGCAGCGCTACAAAGAGCTGAAGGACATCATCGCGATTCTGGGTATGGACGAACTGTCCGAGGCCGACAAGCAGCTGGTATCCCGTGCTCGTAAGATCCAGCGCTTCCTGTCCCAGCCGTTCTTCGTTGCTGAAGTCTTCACTGGTTCGCCGGGCAAGTACGTTTCGCTGAAAGAAACCATCCGCGGCTTTGCCGGCATCCTCAACGGTGACTACGATCACCTGCCGGAGCAGGCGTTCTACATGGTTGGCGGTATCGACGAAGCCATCGAGAAAGCCAAGAAACTGTAACTGGCGCGCCCGCTTGCGGGCGCCAATAAGCTCTGCTGGCGGCGAAGGTTTCCAGCAGAGCTCATTACCGAGGCATAAGTATGGCTATGACAGTCCACTGTGACATCGTCAGTGCGGAAGAAGAGCTGTTCTCGGGGCTGGTAGAGATGGTCATCGCCCATGGTCACCTGGGTGACTTGGGCATTCTGCCGGGCCACGCTCCTTTGCTGACTGATCTCAAGCCCGGTCCGGTGCGTGTAATCAAGCAGGGCGGCGAAGAAGATATCTTCTACATTTCTGGTGGCTTCATTGAAGTCCAGCCGAACATGGTGAAGGTACTTGCCGATACTGCGACTCGCGCCAAGGATCTGGACGAGGCGGCGGCGAAAGCTGCAGTTACAGCCGCTGAAAAAGCGTTGCACGAGAAGGGTGCCGAGTTTGACTACGGCTCTGCCGCTGCGCGTCTCGCCGAGGCTGCAGCTCAGCTGCGGACGATCGAGGCGATGCGCAAGAAGTACGGTCGCGGTTGATCTGGTAACGGCTTCATCGCGAACGAGTAAAAGGGTAGCCTTGGCTACCCTTTTTCTTTTTCTGCCACTTGGAAATAACCCCCGCGTCGGCCTGCGGCTACGTTTGTTCAGGATCTGCCATGTCTCTCGATATCGTCATTCTCGCTGCTGGTCAGGGCACGCGCATGCGCTCTGCCCTGCCGAAAGTTCTGCACCCTGTTGCCGGTCAATCCATGCTCGGGCATGTCATTGACACCGCTCGCGCACTCAAGCCGAAGGCCATCCATGTTGTGATCGGCCACGGTGCCGAGCGGGTTCGTGAACAGCTGGCAGCAGATGATCTGAATTTCGTCGTGCAGGCCGAGCAGTTGGGTACAGGCCACGCCGTGGCTCAGGCGCTTCCGGCATTGTCGGCCGAGCGTGTGCTGATTCTTTATGGTGATGTACCGCTGATCGAAGCGGCGACGCTCGAACGACTCCTGCAGCAAGTGAATCCGCAGCAGCTCGCTTTGCTCACGGTGGATCTAGCCGACCCGAGTGGCTACGGACGGATCGTGCGGGACGAACAAGGTGTGGTTCAGGCAATCGTCGAGCACAAGGATGCCTCGGCTGAGCAGAAACTCATCTCGGAAGGCAATACTGGCATTCTCGCGGTCCCGGGTGAGCGGCTCGGTGATTGGCTGGGTAGACTTTCAAACAGCAACGCCCAGGGTGAGTACTACCTGACTGATGTGATCGCCATGGCCGTGGCCGATGGCCTGGTGGTGGCTACCGAACAACCGTTGCATGCGATGGAAGTCCAGGGCGCTAACGATCGCATTCAGCTGGCTGAGCTTGAGCGGCACTATCAGCAGCGCGCCGCGCGCCGTTTGATGGCGCAGGGTGTCACCCTGCGAGATCCGGCGCGCTTCGACTTGCGCGGTGAGGTCACCGTTGGACGTGACGTGCTGATTGATGTGAACGTGATCCTCGAAGGCAAGGTGTTGATCGAGGACGGTGTGGAGATCGGCCCAAATTGCGTGATCCGCAACAGTACGCTGCGCCGCGGTTCGGTGGTCAAGGCCAACAGTCATCTGGAAGGCGCCGAGCTTGGCGAAGCCGCCGATTGCGGACCGTTTGCCCGTTTGCGTCCCGGCGCGGTATTGGGCGCCAAAGCGCACGTCGGCAACTTCGTTGAGGTGAAGAACTCAAGCCTGGGTGATGGCGCCAAGGCCGGTCACCTGGCTTATCTAGGTGATGCGGAAATTGGCGCTCGGACCAATATTGGCGCCGGCACCATTACCTGCAATTACGACGGTGCAAACAAGTTCCGCACGGTGATGGGCGAGGATGTTTTCATTGGCTCCAACAGTTCGTTGGTTGCCCCGGTCACCTTAGGCGATGGCGCGACCATTGGCGCAGGCTCGGTGATTACAGCCGACGTCCCAGCCGGAACTCTGGCCCTCGGGCGGGCGCGGCAAGCATTGATCACGGGCTGGCGACGGCCGCAGAAAAAGCAGAAATAGTGCCCGATGCCGATCAATGGAGCATGCGCTGGCGGGAGCGTGCCGAGCTTATTCACGTGATCGTTCCCTGGGCTGGCCGTTGATGTTGCGATCATACGAGTGCTGGTCAGTGCTTCCCTCTACCAATCGCGTCATGCAAATCGTACAGGTGAGCGCCTTGAGCAGCGCAACCCTTGAGCAATCTCGCGCAACAAGCTACTGGACTGCCGTCTGGCTTAGACCCTGCCTACGGAGCGTCGGTCAACGAGGCCTATCGGTACGTCCAGGGCTTCGTCCGACACCTGCTGCCGTAGCATGAGCAAGCCATCGAGTGCATGCCTAATGCGTTCGAACTGCGCGAAGCCCGCTTTCAGGCCAACCCGAAGCTAATCGGGATCTGTACGGCGCTGGTTGGCTTGCCCTTAATGTAGACTCCCGCCCGCAGCGTGCCCCCGCCGGTCGAAGCTGTTGCGGCGACGCTGAACGATATCGCTAGCGGCGAGGGAATTCGACCACGTTGTTGGCCTTCATCGGTGGCAGGAGTTGACTGAGTCGCTGGATTAGGTTTTGATTCGCCAAATATTCTTTCGAACCGAAACTTAACTATGTCGAAACGCAACACTCCGCAACGACGTCACGCCATACTCGCCTTGCTCAACGAGCAGGGCGAGGTCAGCGTCGATGAGTTGTCCAGGCGTTTCGAAACCTCCGAAGTGACCATTCGCAAAGACCTCGCCGCGCTAGAGAAGAACGGCTTGCTGTTGCGCCGCTACGGCGGTGCGGTGCCCTTGCCGCAGGAGCTGATCGGCGACAGCGCGCAGCCAGTCTCGCTCTGGAAGCAAGCCATCGCCCGAGCGGCTGTCGGGTGCATTCGCGAACATGCGCGAATCATCATCGACAGTGGCACCACTACCGCGGCGATGATCCCGCAGCTGGGTCACAAGCACGGTCTGTTGGTCATGACCAATTCCCTGAGTGTCGCCAACGCGTTGCGTGAGCTGGAACATGAGCCGACACTGCTGATGACTGGTGGTACCTGGGATCCGCATTCCGAGTCGTTCCAGGGGCAGGTGGCAGAACAGGTGCTGCGCTCTTACGACTTCGATCAGTTGTTCATCGGGGCAGATGGTATCGATCTGCAGCGTGGCACCACCACCTTCAATGAGCTACTCGGCCTGTCACGGGTCATGGCCGAAGTCGCGCGCGAAGTCATCGTGCTCGCCGAGTCCGACAAGATCGGCCGACGTATACCCAATCTGGAGTTGCCCTGGGGCGACATTCATACCCTCATCACGGACGAACGCCTCACCCCCGAGGCGCGTTCAAGCATTCAGGCCCGCGGCGTCAAACTGATCTGCGCGGCCGTCGAACCCCATCAGGAGACCTGACCATGTGTGGCATCGTTGGCGCCGTCGCTGAACGCAATATCACCCCGATCCTGCTCGAAGGCCTCAAGCGCCTGGAATACCGTGGCTATGACAGCGCTGGCGTCGCCGTGCTGGACGACGGTTGCCACCTGCACCGTCTGCGACGTTCCGGCAAGGTCGCCGAGCTGGAACAGGCTCAACAGGAAGAGCAGCTCACTGGTCGCCTGGGTATTGCGCATACCCGTTGGGCGACCCATGGAGCACCTTGCGAGCGCAACGCCCATCCACACTTTTCCGGCGACGACCTCGCGGTGGTGCACAACGGCATCATCGAAAACCACGAGGCGCTGCGTCAGCAATTGAAGGGGTTGGGTTATACCTTCCTCTCAGATACCGATACTGAAGTCATTGTCCATCTGCTGCACCACAAGCTCGGCGAGTTGGGCGATCTGACCGTCGCCCTGAAGTCAGCGGTCAAGGAGCTGCATGGCGCCTATGGCCTGGCTGTGGTCAGCGCTAAGCAGCCCGATCGTTTGCTCGCCGCCCGCAGCGGCAGCCCGCTGGTGATCGGCCTGGGGCTGGGTGAGAATTTCCTCGCCTCCGATCAGCTGGCTCTGCGTCAGGTGACCGACCGTTTCATGTACCTGGAAGAAGGTGACATTGCCGAGATCCGCCGCGACAGCGTGAAGATCTGGGACGTCGACGGCCAGGCCGTTGAGCGTGAAAGCGTGCAATACCACGAGGGCGCCGAGGCAGCAGACAAGGGCGAGTATCGGCATTTCATGCTCAAGGAAATTCATGAGCAGCCCAAGGTGGTGCAACGCACCCTCGAAGGCCGCCTTGGTGATCATCAGGTGTTGGTTCAGGCGTTCGGCCCGCAGGCGGCGGAGTTGTTCGCCAAGGTGCGTAACGTGCAGATCGTCGCCTGTGGCACTAGCTATCACGCCGGAATGGTTGCTCGCTACTGGCTGGAAGAGCTGGCTGGTATTCCGTGTCAGGTAGAGGTCGCCAGCGAATTTCGCTACCGCAAGGTTGTGGTGCAGCCCGACACCCTGTTCGTCACCATTTCCCAGTCTGGCGAAACCGCTGATTCGCTCGCCGCGCTGCGCAACGCCAAGTCACGTACCGAAGGGGAAGGGCGTTACCTCGCCAGTCTGGCCATCTGCAACGTTGGTATCAGCTCGCTGGTCCGCGAGTCAGACCTGACCCTGTTGACCCAGGCCGGTCCGGAGATCGGCGTGGCCTCGACCAAGGCGTTCACCACTCAGCTGGTTGGCCTGTTGCTGCTGACCCTGTCGCTGGGTCAGGTACGCGGCACCTTGGCGCCGGCTCTGGAAGCGGAGCTGATCGACGAATTGCGCCGCCTACCGACGCGTCTCGGTGAGGCGCTGGCCATGGATACCACGGTGGAAAAGATCTCCGAGCACTTTGCCGAGAAGCACCACACCTTGTTTCTCGGCCGAGGTGCGCAGTATCCGGTGGCCATGGAAGGCGCGCTGAAGCTCAAGGAGATTTCCTACATTCACGCCGAGGCCTATCCGGCCGGTGAGCTCAAGCATGGCCCCTTGGCGCTGGTCGACGCAGACATGCCAGTGGTTACCGTGGCACCGAACAATGAGTTGCTGGAAAAGCTTAAATCCAACCTCCAGGAAGTGCGCGCGCGCGGCGGAGAGCTGATTGTTTTCGCGGACCGCGAAGCGGGCATCGAAAACGGCGAGGGCACCTTTATTGTCAGCATGCCGCACATTCACGACGTGCTGGCGCCGATCCTCTATACCATCCCCTTGCAGCTGCTTTCCTACTACGTCGCTGTCCTGCGGGGCACTGACGTCGATCAGCCGCGCAACCTGGCCAAATCAGTAACCGTGGAATAGCGGTTGAGGTCCTCAACGTCTGTTGTAAGCAGAAAAGCCCGAAAGGGCTTTTCTGTTTTACGGCCTGTTCGACCGGGCTGCGCTCAGGAAGCGTTCGAAGGATGCATGCGCACCGGCCAGCACCTCGGACCAACCGCAGGCCGCTGCCTGCTGTTCCAGCTCCTGCAGAAAGCTCGGCCAAAACGGCGTTGCGTTGCCGTGACTTAGATAGCGTAGCGGGGCGGAGGGGTTGGCTTCTGCCACGCGTCGTGCCAGTACACGTCCACCCAGGCGTGACCCTTCAATGACGTATGCTGCGCCCCAGCACCAACCGGATGAGGGTGCTGTGTCAGCCTGCGCTGACGTGGGTTCCGTACAACCCAACGCCTGCAGATCTGCAAGCAATGCCTGACGCCTGCTGCGCTGGGACCAGTCATTGAGCATCGTTTCGATGCCCGCCTGCTCCAGCGTGAGTTCTAACGGGATGAGCGCTTGCGCATGGGCCTGTAGAAAAGCTCGGTAGCCTTCGGTCTGATCCAGCGGATAGGCCGAAAAGGCAGCGTCGACGCGTTCATGCTGAAGCGTGGTGGCTGCGCGCAGGCGATTTCGCACACTGTCCATCAGGCCGAGCTGCTTTCTTTCAGAACCATGCTCAGCTTTCGCACCAAGTGTTCTTCACGAAAGGGCTTCTGGATGATGGTCGAGCTACCCATACCCAGTTCGCCGAGCTCGGCGTACCCGGTGATGAACACCACGGGCAGCTTGGGATAGCGAGACGAGACTGCACGGGCGAGTTCACCCCCGTTCATGCCTGGCATGGCGAAATCTGCAAGCAGCAGATCCACCGCCGCGCCCTGTTCGAGCATCTCCAAGGCCATACGACCACCGTCGGCCTGAACCACTGCGTAGCCCAGATTGCTCAGCATCTGTGCGGTTACTTCGCGCACGGCGGGATCGTCGTCGACCAGCAGCACTTTATACGAGGCGTCGTCGACGGGCGTGCCCAGCTCATGGTCCGGGACGCCGAGGCTGCGTTCCGGTGCGGTCACTCGAGGCAGATAGACCATCACTGTGGTACCGACGCCCAGCTCAGTCTCGATGCGCGCTCCGCCACCGGATTGCTTGGCGAAACCGAACACTTGCGCCAAACCGAGCCCTGAGCCTTTACCCACTTCCTTGGTCGTGAAGAAGGGCTCGAAAGCTTTTTGCAGCACCTCGTCGCTCATGCCTGAACCGGTGTCCTTCACCGAGAGGACGACGTACTCGCCTGGCCCAGGTTCTTCCGCCCGCTCCGCTGGTGCGGTGATCACCGCGTTGTCGGTACGCAGCGTGAGGCAGCCGCCGGAGCCCATAGCGTCGCGTGCGTTGATGGCGAGATTGAGGATGATCATCTCGATCTGTGTAGGGTCGACCAGCGCGTGCCAGAGTCCTGCACGGGTGTCGGTTTCGATGGTCACGGAACCGCCCAGGGTGCTGTGCAACAGGCTCAAGAGACCGACCAGTGTGTCGTTCAGGTCCACAGCTTTGGGGGCGAGTTGCTGTCTGCGAGCGAACGCAAGCAGCTGACTGGTCAGGGTTGCGCCGCGTTCGCCGGATTCCTGGATGTACTGGAGGCGGCTGAGCGATTTAGCCAGTGGCGCGCCTCGTTCCAGATCATTTTTGAGGAAGCTGGCGCTGGTCAGGATCACCGTCAGCAGATTGTTGAAGTCATGTGCGACGCCCGCCGTGAGCTGGCCAACCGCCTCGAGCCGTTGCATCTGCTGCAGGGTGGCTTCGATGCGCTCGCGCTCTTTGATCTGTTCGGTCAATTCGCGGTTGGCCGCCGCGAGCTTGTCCACCGCTGCAATTTCGCTGGTGATGTCGCGCGCGGCGGCGTACATCATTCCCGCCTCCGGTACCGCAGTCCAGGACAGCCAGCGGTAGCTGCCATCGCAATGTTGCATGCGGTTGACGAAGCGGTCGGTGACGTTGCCGCTGCGAATCCGTTCGGTTTCTGCGTGAGTCGCTGTGAGGTCATCGGTATGAACCAGCGACCACAACGGCGTATTGAGCAGCTGTTCACGCGGCCAGCCAAGCGCTTCCTCCCAGGCGGGGTTGAGCGCAAGCACGGTGGTGTCGAACCGCATGACGGCAAGCAGGTCTCTGGACAGCTCCCAGGTGCGGTCACGTTCCCGGGTGCGCTCTTCCACACGCTCACCCAAGGTTTCGTTCATGCGCTTGAGCGCTTCGGTCGCCAGCCGCTGCTCGGTCACGTCCATCACTACACCGATGAAGCGTTTACACAGTCCATCTTCAAAAAACGCCTGACCGCGGGTTTCGAACCAGCGGACCTGGCCGCACTCAAGCATGATCCGATAGTCGGTGGTGTATTCCTTGTCGCCATCGTCGGTGCTGATGGCGTCCCAGATATGCTCGCGCATACGCTGCAAGTCGTCGGGGTGGCACAGCGACTCGAATACCTGGATGTCCACCGGCGCCTCGCCCGGTAAGCCGAACATGCTCCGACAGCGCCGGTCTAGGATCATCGTGCCGTTTTGTGGTTCGTAATCCCACATGCCGAGCCCGGCAGCATCGATTGCCAATCGGGCTCTTACCTCGACCTCACGCAACGCTTCTTCTGCGCGGAGGCGCCCGCGCCGTTCCTGCACCTCACTGAGAGCCCGCTCGACCGCCTTCGGCAGAAATCCAAGGTTCTGCTTGAGCACATAGTCGACGGCGCCCGATCGCATCATGTTGACCGCATGTTCTTCGCCGAACACACCGGACAGAAAGATGAACGGCGTTTCGGGCGCCAGTTGCCTAGCTTCCTGCAGTACCAGGCTGCCGGAATAACCGGGGAGGATGAAGTCGGAAAGAATCAGATCGAAGGAGCGACGTTGCAAGGCTTCGACTACGCCCGCGTGGTCGAAAACCACTTCGCTATCGACGGTGTAGCCGCTCCTTTCGAGCGTGACGAGCGCCAGTTCAGCGTCGTGCGGGCTGTCTTCAACAAACAGGACGCAGATAGGTGTTGTCGCCGGCATAACCATCCTGTCGCGGATACCGCACTACTTGAAAGGAGTTCTGCTTAGGAGCCTTAAACATGAGCGTTTTAGCTCGGCTCCTCGCTGCTCTTGCGATCCCGAAGTTGGCGCTGCAACCGCAGCGATCCGGGTGGCGGCTCGTTTAGCACGGCCCAGAAAATCCCCAGATCGGAGATGGCGGCGACGAAATCTCGGAATTCGACCGGCTTGACCACGTAAGCGTTCACTCCGAGTTCATAAGCCCTGACCAGATCGGGCTCTTCACGAGAGGAGGTGAGCATCACCACTGGGATACTGCGTAGATCAGGCGTGTCGCGTACGTTCTTCAGCACCTCCAGCCCGTCGACTTTAGGCAGCTTGAGGTCGAGCAGGAGCACGGCTGGGTTGCCATCGGCGCGGCCGGCGTGATCGCCGCGGCGGAGCAGGTAATCCAGCGCCTCGGCACCATCACGCATGACAATCACGTCATTGGCCAACTGGCTGCGCTCGAGCGCAACCAAGGTCAGCTCGAGATCGTGTGGATTGTCCTCTACCAGCAGAATCGGTTTGAGCATCTAGAGTCCCGTACTAAATGGGTGACGCGTAGGTAAGTCTGGGGAGCGAAAAGAAGAAGGTTGCGCCCTGGTTAACCTCGCCGTTGGCCCAGACCTGACCATCATGGCGTTCGATGATGCGGCGCACGCTGGCGAGACCAATCCCAGTGCCTTCGAATTCTTCCATGCGATGCAGGCGCTGAAAGACGCCGAACAGTTTGTTGGCGTATTGCATGTTGAAGCCCACACCGTTGTCGCGGACGTAGACGATGATCTCTTCAGCGCGCTCTTCGGCGCCGATTTCGATGATTGCGCGCTCGCGTTTGCGGCTGTACTTGATCGCGTTCGAGATCAGGTTGCGCAACGCCATGTGGATGAAAGCAGCGTCGGCGACCACGATAGGCAGGGGATGAACGTGCCATTCTATTTCGCGGCCGTCGCAGTCCGGTGCCATTTCCTGACGAATGGATTCAACCAGCGCGGAAAGATTCACATCGGACAAGCGCAGCGCGGCGCGGCCCATCTGGGAAAAGCTCAGCAAGTTGTCGACGAGGGTCCCTGCAAATCGGGCCGCATCGCCGATATTGTCTAGAAAGCGCAGGCCACGTTCGCTGAGCTTGCTGCCTTCAAGCTCACCGAGCAGCTCGGCGTACCCGGCAATATGCCGCAACGGCGCCCGTAGGTCGTGGGAAACGCTGTATGAAAACGACTCGAGTTCCTTGTTACTTTCGCGCAGCTCGCCCGCCAGCTGGGCCATCTCTTCTGCCTTGCGCAGGACGATACCGAGCACCGCGGTACGCAGCTCCAGCGCACCCTCCAACTCTACTTGCTGCCAAGGTGACGCATAGCCGCGTACGGTCTCCTGCCAGCTTGCAAAGCTGTGGCGTGGCGACAGGCTGCCCTTACTGTCGATGCGTTTCTCTGGCTGGCCGGCCCAATTGACCGTCTTGATCTGTTCGCGTCGGAACCAGATCAGGTAATGGGGGTGCAGGCGGGAGATAGAAATGGCCAGCAAGCCGGCGCAATGCTCGGCCAGTTCAGGAATAGCCGGTACATCTCGGCTGACGCAGTCGGTGCTGAACACCAGCTGGTCGCGCTGCTGGGACAGCCAATGAGTGAGTCGCACCAGTAAGGCTGCCGGCGGCGTTTCGCCCACCGGTTCGGAGTGTTCGCCGGAGACGATGGCGCTACCGACCGCACCGGCGAAATCCAGTACGACCTTCGGCAGGCACTTGAAGCCTTCAATAACGCTGTCGCGGTCGGCCATTGACGAGAGCATTTCGACGATCTGCCGTCGCAGTTCGAGCTTGCGCTGCGCCAGGGTTGCTGCTTCCTTGGCTTCGATTTGCAGCGACATAATGCGTCCAAGGAGTTCGCAGGCCGTTCGGGTCTGGTAGTTGACCTGGCGAGGCCTGGCATCGTGGCAGGAGATCAGACCCCACAGGCGCCCCTGAATGACGATGGAGATCGACATCGAAGCCAGCGTGCCCATGTTGCGCATGTATTGCAGGTGAACCGGCGACACGCTGCGCAACGAGGCGAAACTCAGGTCCAGCGGCTCTCCGTCGGGGGTGAGCGTGGGTACGACCGGAGAGGGTTTGTAATTGGCGTCCTGGATCACGCGGATCAGGTTGTTGCAGTAGAGTTGGCGTGCCTGTGGCGGGATATCCGAGGCGGGAAAGCACAGGCCCAGATAATGCGGATAACCTTCGTCAGCCTGTTCTGCCAACACATGGCCGTTGCCCTGGGCGTCGAACCGATAGGCTTTGACCCGACCGAACCCGGTGATGCGCTTGACCTCATCAACGGCCAGTTGGCAGATGTATTGAAGGTCTTGCGCCTCCTGCAGCTGCACGACGAAAGTGCGCATCAAGGGGTATAGCTTGTCGTATGCCGCGCCTGGGCTGCCGGCTGATTCGAATTCGACGATCAGCTTGCCGTGGTAACGGTGCGCCATAAGAGCCAGCGGCGGATGGTTGCTTCGGCCAGGCAGGTTGAAATTGATGTCTCGCAGATGAAAGGGATTGTGGTCATCGTCAGTCAGACTGGCGAGCCCTTCGGAAAAGCCGCAGTCACCGATGAGTTCCGTCAGAGGCTGACCCAGCAGCATGTGCGCATCGACGCCAAGCCAGTCACGAACGTTTTCGCTGGCCTGGGTAATCGTCAGTCTTGGCTCGCTGAGCACCAGCAGAAAGCCGTGGGGCTGAATGCTGCCGGGGATATGGATGGGCTCATCGCCGCATTGGGCAATGGCCTTGGCGAGCATGTCTTGGTCTTCGATGGATGCCACAATTTCTCCTGTCCGCCCCGGTACGGGCTAATGGCGACGAGCAGGCACCAATTGCGGTTGCTACCTTATGGTCTGAGACTGCAAGACGGATTAATGATTAGCTGCGAAACCTGCCGGTGCGCCATTTTTTCAAAACGGCAAATACTTTAGCGCGACTGGTACTGGCTAGCCAATGCGAGGGCTTGTATAAACGGCGCATTCTTAAGACCGTCAAAGGGGGACCGTCATGGAGGAAGTGATCGAGCAGCTGCGTGAGCTAAGCGAGCCGGTACCGGTACCGCTCGAGTTGCCGGACGATGACCGGTTGGTCGAGGTCGAGGAGGAGTTGCTAATCAACTTACCCTTTGGTCTGCGCGAGTATCTGCTCACCGTCAGCGATGTGATCTATGGGCGTCTGGAACCGGTAACTGCCGTCGATCCGCAATCGCACACCTATCTGCCCGAAGTGGCCGCGAGCGCTTGGGACGCAGGCGTGGAGCGAGACCTGCTACCTCTCTGCCAGGACGGGCCGGACTTTTATGTAGTCGATCTTGAAGGTGAGGTCATGCTGTTCAATGGCAGCGAGCATGAGATGACGGACGAAAGCTGGGAGTCGGTCTGGCACTGGGCGCGCGACGTTTGGCTGGAGAGTTGATGGACGTCTCGGCCACCACGCGCCGGCCGTGCGCCGGCAGCTGGCTGCCGCACGCATGATGACCCTCGGCAACCTGTTCGTCTTTCTCCTGCTGCTCTCCGCTGGCGCCTGGCTGTGGCACTCCCATGGCATTCGCGAAAGGGCGCTCATCGCGGTGCGGCAGCATTGTAAAAAGATGGATGTAGAACTGCTCGATGGGAACGTAGCCTTTCGCCGTCTCGGGCTGATTCGTGATGCGCGCGGTTATCGCCGCTTCGCGCGGGTCTACGGTTTCGAGTTCACGGTGACTGGCGAGCAGCGCCATCAGGGCAGCATCGTGATGTTTGGTGGACGCCAGGGCCCCATCGAAATGGAGGCGCATCCGTTTCCCGCGCGTCAGGATTCAGGGCAGATCATCCAGATGGACGAATGGCGCCGTCGAGGCGAGTAGGCGTACAGCTCATAGACGACAGGCGATCATCGCGTCATTCAGACGTTTTTCATTCTGGGGCTCTGCGAAGATCAGTTCGAGGCGAGAATCCTTGCGCCATTCGCTGGGCCTGAAGACCAGGCTTTGGCCACCCAGTGCGTTAAGTGATTGCCAGCCCTGTGCACCCTGTATAACCAGCTTGGCACGGCACCAGTCCAGCGATTCCAGCCATGCTGTTACCCGCTCCAAATCAAAGCGCTGGCTGGGGTGCCAACGCCAGCCAATGCTCCAGCCTTCGGCATTTCCCTGGCTCTGGCAGAGCGGTTGCTGCGGGTCGAGCCAGACACTGCCAAGGGTGGCTATAGAGGAGGGCAACGCAGGCATGGTCACCGCGTGCCCAGCGCGCTGACCGATGCCCGGCAACTCCGTGATCGGCAGCTGTCCCTGTTGCGTCCAGCAGATCGGTATCGCTGGCAGCAGCGCTTGCACTGCCCGTCGTTCGGCTTGCCCTAAATCTTCGCTCTTGTTTATCACCAGCAAGCCACAACGCTGCAGCGATTGCGTCTGACTCACCGGGAGCTTTTCGCCACGCAGCAGCGCCGGCCCATCAATGACCGCCACGCTGGGCTGCAGCGCTAACACGTCTCGCCACGGTGGGCCTGCCAGTTGATCGAGCAGCTCGGCAGGATGGCCCAGGCCAGAGGGTTCGATGAACAATCGGTCCGGCTTTGCTTTGCGCAGGAGTCGACCCAGACCCACCTGGAAGGGCACGCCGTTCACGCAGCACAGGCATCCACCGGCGACTTCCGTCAGGCTCACGCCTGCGTCGTCGGTGCTCAGCAGCGCTGCATCGAGCCCGATCTGTCCGAACTCGTTGATCAGGATCGCCCAGCGCTCGTTGGAAGGCCGCTGCGCCAGCAGGGCGCGTATCAGGCTGGTCTTGCCAGCACCAAGTGAGCCGCTGATGAGATGTGTCGGGATATGGGAGAGCATCGCGCTATGGTGCGCATTCTGCTGAACAGAGGAAAGCGGTTTTCAGACCTGCATGCTAGAGTCGCGACGTCCGATCGGGAGGAACCGGTGATGCGTTCGCTGTACGTGCTGCTAATGATGGTGGGGCTTTGCGCCGAGGCGTTTGCAGAAGGCTGCATTGTTCGCAGCCAGGATGATCGGGTTGAAGTGAAGGTCTGCCAGCAGAATCAAAGCATTCCTGAAACGCTGTTCCGCACCGGTTTTTGCCAGCCTGCTCTTAAAGACAAGAAGGTTGAAGTGACCTTCGTCGAGCAATGCCCAGCTGGGTCCTTCGGTATCTGCCGCAACGCTCAGGTATCCAACATGCCGTATCGCCAGGACATTCATTATTACGGCGTGGCCAGCGATGCACGTTTTCTGAAGCCCGCCTGCGAGCAGAACAGCGCCGGCGAATGGGTGACTGAATAACCACCTAGCTCTGGGCGTTGCGTTCCACGTGAAACGTCCGCGTTAGCTAGCTCTGAGGCTTCAGCGTACCGCAGTCCTCGCCGAGCCACTGGCCGCGCGACTGCATCCGGCTGGTGCCCTGCTGTTCACCCACGGCGTACGTCGTCTCGATCATGTTGGCCACTTCCCGGTTGCTGATGATCTTCGTCTCGCCCTGGCCCTTCGCATCCGGGCACTCGAAACGGAATCGCCACAGGCTGTCGGTCTGCTCGAGCACTTCCTGCGTGCAGCCGGGCTCGTCCTGGAAGGGCAGCTTGCGTGATTCGACCTGAGCTTCGCTCAGGCAGAGCCGAATGCCACCGGAACCCAGCTCAACGCCTTGTTCGGCGAGCATGCTCTCCATCATCTTGCGCTGTTCGGGCGGCAGCTCTTTCATCTGCGCCAGCATTTCGGCCATGCCCGGCATTTCCATGCCGTCCACGACCAGTTTTTCACTGGTGAACTCCCATAGACCAGGCAGCAACTGCTCAGCCTGAGCGGGCAGGGAGGCGGCGGATAGTGCAGCTAGGGTGAGCCAGGCGAAGCGGATCATAAGGGATCTCCTGCAGTCAGATGTCCGATAGCCTAGTCCAGCCATCCAAAAGCCCCAACCCGCGATTGAAACACCAAAGAAGAAAACCTCGTGGTCTTTTGTTGATGAGAAGCGTTAGCATTAGCGTCCTTCGAGTGAAAGGCGGCGAAACATGGCAGCTGACGGGTTGGTTCGGCAACAACTGGTGCATCGGCTCTATGTCGACCATCAGGGCTGGCTGAACGGTTGGTTGCGGCGCCAGCTGGGCTGCAGCCAGAAGGCCGCCGACTTGGCTCAGGACACCTTCGTTCGGGTGCTGAGCAAGGATCAGGGGCTGGATGCGATCCGTGAACCGCGCGCCTACCTGCACATAATCGCCCGTGGCCTGTTGATCAACCATTGGCGTCGGCGGCAGATCGAGCAGGCGTATCTGGAAGCCATCGCGCTGCAACCCGAGGCGGTCGCGCCGTCACCGGAATCCCAGGCGCTGGTGGTCGAAACGCTGATGCAGGTCGAGGCCATGCTGGCTCGCCTGCCGGAAAAGGTGCGGCGCGCGTTTCTTCTGTCGCAGCTGCATGGCCTGACTTACGCAGCCATCGCGCTGGAGGTTGGCGTGTCCGAGCGGATGGTCAAAAAGTACATGGCGCAGGCCATGCTGCACTGCCTGACCCTGATCGAGGACGACGCGTGAATCTCGATTACCAGGTACTGCAGGCAGCTGCCCAGTGGTTTGCTGTACTGCAGTCGGACACCGTTAGCGATGACGACCGCCAAGCCTGGCGGCGCTGGCTCAGCGATCCGGAGCACGATCGGGCGTGGCAGCGTGTCGAGCAGATCAGCGGCCGTTTCGAGCCGCTCTCCCGCGATCCGTTTGGCGTCGAGGCGAGCAGCTTGATGCAGCGTCGGCAGCCGACACGACGGCAGGCGCTGAAAACCCTGTCCGTCGTTTTCGGTGGTGGTGTTCTGGCTCTGGCGGGCGGCGGCACGCCCTGGCGCAGCTGGACGGCCGATCAACGCACGGCGGTGGGCGAGGTGCGCGATTGGCAATTGCCCGAGGGTTCGCACCTGTGGCTGAACACCAACAGCGCCGTGGACGTCGCGCTCAATGATCAGGTTCGCCAACTGTCGCTTTACCGGGGCGAGCTGTTGGTGCAGGTGAGCCACGAACGGCGTCCCTTGTTGCTGCGCACCGCCGAGGGCAGCGTGAAGGCCGAAGCTGCTGCGCGGTTTTCGGTGTTGCAGCGCGACGGGCATACCCGGCTCAGCGTTTTCGATGGCGCTGTCGAGGCCCGGCCCGCCAACGGCCGATCGCGCATGGCGCACCAAGGACAGCAGCTGGACTTCACCGACCTTCGCATCGAGGCTGAACGTCCGGTTCAATCGGGACGGCAGGCCTGGGCGAGCAGGGTACTGCTTGCCGATAACCTTCGCCTGGATGAGTTCATCGCCGAAGTGGGGCGCTATCGGCAGGGTTACCTGGGTTGCGATCCTCGGATTGCCGGCTTGCGTGTCGTCGGTGCCTACCCACTGGCCGATACCGACCGAGTGCTGGACGTGGTTGCCAGCACGCTGTCGCTGCGCGTGAATCGCCGGCTGCCCTGGTGGGTAAGCCTGGAGCCGGCATAGCCACGCTAGTGGAGCCAGAGCAAAAATATTTCGTTGGGTGGTTCCCTTTTCTTTTCGCTCGCTGGGCATAACCGCATCGATCCCGAATTTGCCTTCGCAGAAAGGAAGAATCATGCGCTCCAATGCCTTGCCTCCCCGCCGTTCCAACCCACTGTCTCGGGCCGTCCGTGCCGCGCTGCTCTGTTTGCCACTGACGGCGATTGCTGCCGCTCCTGTGGCTCTGGCGCAATCGGCGGCTGAGCAAACTGCACGGCGCTATGACATCCCAGCCGGTTCCCTGTCCAGCGCACTGAGCCGTTTCGCGGGCGAGGCGGGGGTGATGCTGTCCGTCGATGGCAGCCTCGTGGACCGCCGCGACTCCAGCGGTTTGCAGGGCCAGTACGGCGTGGATGAGGGCTTTCAAACCTTGCTGCGCGGCAGCGGTTTGCAGGCGGTCCGTGACGAGCGCGGGACCTATTCGCTGGTGCCGGCTCGCGAGCAAGCCGGAGCCGTGGAGCTCAAGCCCATGGTGGTCGAGGGCTTCGCGCTGGGAAACGCACTGGGTGAGATGGACGGCTACAAGGCGACGCACAGCAGCGTGGCGACCAAGACGAGCATGCCCTTGGCTGAAACGTCCCAGACCGTGTCCGTGGTCACGCGCCAGCAGATTGAGGACCAAGGCTCGCGCTCCATCGCGCAGGCGGTTCGATACACGCCAGGTCTGATGAGCACGCCCTATGGCGCGACGACCCGATACGACTACGTTGCCATGCGTGGTATCACCGACGGCTCGGTGGATAACCTCTACCTCGACGGCCAGAAGCTGCTGGGTGATAGCGGCACCTACAGCAGCCTGCAGGTCGACCCGTATTTCATCGAGCGTATCGACATTCTCAAGGGACCGTCGTCGGTGCTCTACGGGCGCAGCCTACCGGGCGGACTGGTGGCGATGACTAGCAAGAAGCCGCAATACCAGACGAGTCGGCAGATACGTCTGTCCTACGGCAGTGAGGACAACAAGCAGGTCGCATTCGACTTCACCGGGCCGTTGGAAGACGAGCGCATTGCCTACCGCCTGGTCGGTGTCGCGAAGGATGCCGACAACCAGGTCGATGGCATTGAGGAACAGCGTTACGCCGTGATGCCCTCGCTGAGCATCGACTTCACCGAAGACACCCGGCTCACGCTGCAGGCAATGCTCCAGCGCGATCCTGAAAGCGGATATCACGGGGGCCTCCCAGCCGACGGCACCGTCACCTCCCACAACGGCCAGCGCATCTCGCGCAGCTTCTTCGAGGGCGACGAGGACTACGAGCAGTTCGAGCGCGACCAGCAGATGGTCGGCTATCAGCTGGAACACCGCTTCAACGATACGGTGTCGGCGCGGCAGAACTTCCAGTACCTCGATTCCACCGTTGAGTCAGGTCAGGTCTACCAATACGGCTACGCCACCACTGACGAGTTGGTGCGCTACTACACGGGTGCCGATGAGGTATTGCATGCCTGGACGCTGGATAACCAGCTGCAGTTCCTGTTCGATACCGGTGCGCTCAGCCATACCCTAGTCACTGGGCTGGATTACCAACGGCGCAAGGCCAAGGTCAGTTACAACGCGGCAACCGGAGTGGGCACCGTCAACCCCTACACCAGCGTGGCCAACCCAGGCAGTCTTGCGTTTTATCACCAGTACGACGAGGCACGGGAGCTGCAACAAACCGGCCTTTATGTGCAGGATCTGATCAGCCTGAACAACTGGCGTTTCTCCCTGGGCATGCGTCAGGACTGGGTGGACGTTTCCTTCGATCAGACCGAATCCCAGTACGGCGACCAGTCCGATCAATCCAAACTCGAGCAATTCACCGGGCGAGTCGGTGTGCTCTATGCGTTCGACAACGGTCTGTCGCCGTACGTCAGCTATTCGGAGTCGTTCAACCCCAACGCGACGGGTGCTTATAACTACAGCAACGGTGCCTACAACATCACCCTGCTTGACCCGACCGAAGGCGAGCAGGTCGAAGTCGGCCTGAAGTATCAGCCGCTGGGCACCGATGATCTCTACACGATTTCGCTGTTCGATTTGAAACAGTCCAATCTGTCCAGCAAGGACTCCAACGAGAACTTCTTCCGCTCTGTGGGCGAGATCACCTCCCGTGGCGTGGAACTCGAAGCGCGCGTGAACCCGCTGGACAACCTCAACGTCATCGCCAGCTACACCTACATGGACGTCGAGTACAGCAAGGATTACGTCGGCACCGCCGGGGTCAACAACCGCGGCAATACGCCCAACGCGGTGGCGCGCAACATGGCATCGCTATGGACTGACTACACCTTCGAGCAGGGCGCAATCGCGGGCCTGCAGATCGGTGGCGGCATGCGCTACTTCGGCAAGAGCTGGGCGGACGCGGAGAACACGCTGCGCATACCGTCCTACACGCTCTATGACGCCATGCTGGGCTATGACCTGTCGCGTGTTGGGCTCGACGGGCTCAGCGCGCAACTGAACCTGAACAACCTGACCGACGAGAAATACGTCGCGGCCTGCAATAGCCTCAACCAGTGCTACTACGGCGAATCCCGCAACGTCATGGCGACCCTGACCTACGACTTCTAAGCCCTGTCGCTAGCCGCTGGCCTTCATCGGCCGGCGGCTTTGTGCTTTCTGCGAGATGGACACTTTGATGCGTCGAGTTCTAGTTCTGCTGCACCGCTATATCGGCCTGGCCACGGCGCTGTTCCTGTTTTTGGCGGGCATCACCGGCAGTGTGTTGGCCTTCCACCACGAGCTGGACGAGTGGCTCAACCCCGAGTTCTACCACACCGCCAGCGAAGGCTCGGTGCTGGCGCCTGGAGCGTTGGTCGAGCGGGTCGAGCAGGCCAACCCGCGTATGCAGGTCTGGTACATGGAGTTCCCCGATGAGCCGGGACATGCGGCGCTAATGGCCCTGGTGCCGCGCAACGATCCGCAAACCAGCAAGCCCTACGACGTAGAGCCCGTAGTGCAATACCTCGATGCGGTGACCGGCGAGCTTGTCGGCACGCGCCACTGGGGTGAGTGCTGCTTTTCGCGCAAGAATTTCGTGCCCTTCATGCTGGAGTTTCACTACAACCTGACCTTGCCCGGCAATTGGGGCATCTGGCTGATGGGTGTCGTCGCAATATTCTGGACCCTCGACTGTTTCGTCTCCCTGCTGCTGACCTTTCCACGTGGTCGGCCGTTCTTCGGCAAGTGGTGGACGGCCTGGAAGATCAAGCGGCAGCGGCTCAACCACGACGTGCATCGTGCGGGCGGCCTGTGGCTGTGGTTGCTGCTCACGCCGGTCGCCATCAGCAGTATTGCCATGAACCTGCCCGAACAGGTGTTCAAACCGGTGGTGTCGTTGTTTTCGCCAGTTGAGCCGAGCGTCTACGAGGCACGCGGCAGGTTGCCAGAGGCGGAGCTGGGCACCACTCAGTACGACTTCCACCGTGCTTACGACTATGCCATGCAGCACGCTGCCGACCTTGGCCTGAGCGAGCCGATTGGTGAGCTCTACTACAGCTTCGAATACAACTTCTATGGCGCTGGCTTCGGTGACCACGACAGCAACCAGGGCAACGCCTGGCTGTTCTTTCATGGCAGCGATGGCACGCAATTGCTGGGGCAGGAGATACCGGGGCAGGGCACCTTGGGTGAGCAGTTTCACATGCTGCAACCGGCAATACACGGCGGCCGCATCCTCGGTATGCCAGGGCGCATTCTGATCGCGGTATTGGGGTTGGCAATTGCCGTGCTGTCGGTGACCGGCGTGGTGATCTGGTGGCGCAAGTTGCGCGCCAGACAGGTGGCGGCGAGCAAGCGCAGAGCGACGTTGCAGGCCATCTGATAACCGCCGTAGGCGCTGAGCCAACGTAGGGTGGATCACGCTTCACCGATCAACCAGGCGATTTATGCGCCCCTAACGCGGCAAAGCCTCACCCAGAATCAGGAGGAGCCCACCGCCTGCGCGGCGCAGCTCCAGAGTTCCAGCGCGGGCTGGTCCGCTTTTGGCGGGCCAAGCCATTCGCTCAAGGCGTGACAACGCTGGTTGAAACACAGTTGATAATCCCCTGCTTCGGGGGTTCGCCCCACTCGCAAGGGTTGCAACGGCGGCATCTGGCGCTGGTAGTGCCAGGCCCCGTCACGCAGTTCGGCATCATCCGGAATTTCCATCCCGGCACCTGAACCCTTGACCCGCGCTTCGCCGAGCAGCAGCCCGTCCGGCGTCACGCGGTAATCCTCTTCCCAACGGATCTTCTCGATCGTATGGGTCCAGGCCAGGGTAAAGTCGGCCGTGGGCACCTGCGCCCACACCACCCCGGCCAAGCCCAGACAGAGTCCGATCACGCCAGTACCGGCCCGGCCCGGCGGGCACGCACGATGTGCTGAGCCATTAGCAGGATGCCGATACCAAAGCCGATTTCATCGGTGATCGGCATGGCCATGATCAGCGTCGCACCGGCGGCGAAGCCCAGCACCCGCTCCCACCAGGCCAGCGGTCGCTGCAGGTAGCCGATCGTGGCGATGCCCCAGAGACCAATGGCAAAGCTTGCCTTCAGCACCATGTACGCAGTCATCCACAGGCTGTCGCCCTGCATCATCAGCGACGGGTTGTAGACCGCCATGAACGGCACCACGAAGCCGGCAATGGCGATGCGCACCGCCCACATGCTGATTTTCAGCCCGGTTTCCTTGGCGATGGGCGCTGCTGCAAAGCAGGCCAGCGCGACAGGCGGTGTCAGGTCAGCCAGGATGCCGAAATAGAACACGAACATGTGCGAGACCAGCAGCGGAACGCCAAGGTCCAGCAGGGCCGGTGCGGCGATGGAGCTGGTGATGATGTAGTTGGGGATGGTCGGGATACCCATGCCCAGCACCAGGCAGGTGGCCATGGTCAGCAGCAGCGACAGGAAGAGGTTGTCCTCACCAACCGCGAGGATGTAGCCCGCAAAGGTCGAGGCCACACCGGTCAACGACACCACACCGATGATCACGCCGACCAGCGCACAGGCGATACCCACCGGAACCGCATGGCGCGCCCCTTCGACCAGCGCATGCAGGCATACCACCAGGGTGTCGCGCCCGCCCTTGATGAACCAGCAGATCGCTACCAGTACCGCGATGACCCCGAAGATCACCCCGATGCCGAGCTGGAAGAACCCGGCACATAGCACGCCCAGGGCGATCCAGAAGGCAATGCGCAAGCCGAATGACGAGACCTTGAGGATGATCGCCGAGCCGAGGATCACGATGGCCGTCAGTGCCAGGCCGACCATGCCCGAGAACAGTGGCGTACGCCCGGAAAACAGCAGATAAACCAGCACACCCAGTGGAATCAGCAGGTACCAGCGCTGCTTGACCGCGGCCATGGCGCTGGGGCATTCCTCTTTCGGCAAGCCTTTGAGGTTGGCGCGTTTGGCTTCCAGATGCACCATCCAGAACACCGAACCGAAGTAGAGCAGGGCCGGGATCAGCGCGGCCTTGGCGACTTCAATGAAGGGTACATTGATGGTTTCGGCCATGATGAACGCCACGGCGCCCATCACCGGCGGCATCATCTGGCTGCCCATGGAAGACGTTGCTTCCACACCGCCGGCAAACGCGGCCTTGTAGCCGAAGCGCTTCATCAGCGGAATGGTGAACTGGCCGGTGGTCACCACGTTGGCGACGCCGGAACCGGTGATGGTGCCCATCAGCGCCGAGGACACCACCGACACCTTGGCCGGCCCACCCAGCTTGTGGCCGAAGAGGCCCATGGCGAAGTCGGTGAACAGCTTGATCATCCCGGCCTGTTCGAGAAAAGCGCCGAACAGGATGAACAGAAAGATATAGGTCGCCGACACGTAGGTTGGCGTGCCGTAGAGCCCTTCGGTGCCAAAGGCGAGCTGGTTGACCATCTGATCGATGCCGTAGCCACGGTGCGCGAGATCGCCGGGCAGGTACTGGCCGAGCAGCCCGTAGGCAAGGAATGTCGCGCAGATGATCGGTAAGGCGATGCCCATGACCCGGCGAGCGGCTTCGAATACCAGGGCGATCAGCAGGACGCCAACGGCGAAATCGGTGGTCGTGAGATCGCCGGAGCGCTGGATCAGGTCAGCTTCGAAATACCACTGGTAGAACGCCGTGCCCATGCCCGCCAGGCCCAATACCCAGGCCAGCGGCTGCCAGGGGCGACCATTGCCCGCGGCTGGAAAGTACAGATAAACGACCATCAGCAGAAAGCCGACATGCCCGGCTCGCAGTACCTGGCTCGATACCGGGTGAAACGCCGCCATGACGATCTGGTAGATCGAGAACAGCAGGGCCACATAAAACAATGCTTTTGGCCAATCGGCTGCGCTACCTGCCAGGCCTTCCTCTTGTTGTAGTTCGCTCATGAATTGCCTCGAGCTGATAAAGCGTGGTCGCGTAGAGCCGCTAACAAAACCTGCCGTGATTTCACGCTGGTTTTACTAGCGCCTCTTCAGATTCGGATTGGACGAGCCGCAGACGTCAGGACTGACGCCCACGGTTCAGGCTGGGCAGCACCGGGCTGCCCAGGGGCGTAATCAGAGTACGCCGGCTTCCTTGTAGTAACGCTCGGCACCCGGATGCAGCGGGATCGGCAGCGCCTTGGTGGCGTTTTCCAGCTTGATGTCCTTGGCGGCGGAATGCGCGTTGCCTAGCTGGTCGAGGTTTTCGAACAACAGCTTGGTCATCTGGTAGGCAATGTCATCCGGCACGTCCGAATGGGTCACGAGGATGTTGGTGATGGCCACGGTCGGCACGTCGGCTTCCTGGCCGTCATAGGTACCCGCCGGGATCTTGGCCGCCTGGTAGGCGTCGTTGCCGATCTTGTCGACCACGTCTTGCGGGATTTCCACGTAGTTCAGCGGCATGGTCGAAGCCAGGTCGCGAATGGCGGCCATACCCAGGCCGGCCGATTGCAGGGTGGCATCCAGCTGGCGGTTCTTGATCAGCTCGACAGATTCGGCAAACGGAAGGTATTCCACCTTGCCCATGTCTTCGTAGCTCAGGCCGGCCGCCTTGAGGATGGCGCGAGCGTTGAGTTCGGTGCCGGATTTCGGCGCGCCGACGGAGATCGACTTGCCCTTGAGGTCGGCCAACGTCTTGATGCCGGACTCTTTGCTGGCGACGATCTGGATGTAGTTCGGGTAGCTGCCGCCGATGGCGCGCAGTTTCTTCAGGGGTGCCTTGAAGCCGGCTTCCTCGACGCCATTCCAGCCGTCAGCGACAGAGTCACCGAGGGCAAAGCCCAGCTCGCCACGACCGGATTGCAGAAGATTGAGGTTTTCGACCGAAGCCTTGGTTGCCTGCACGGAGGTTTTCGCGCCGTCGATGCCTTTGCTGTACAGCTGGGAGATGCCCACCCCGATTGGGTAGTACACACCGCTGGTGCCGCCCGTGAGGATATTGATGAAGGTCGGGGCAGCCACTGCGGCGGTGCTGGCGGTGAAGGCCGCTGCGGCAGCGAGCAGGCTGAAGCGTTTGGTCAATCTCATGGTGTATCTCCGTTTCGTTGTTATTGGTTTTGCAGAACTGACGATAGACGATCAGCTACAGCGCCAGGGCTGCATGCAACGACAAGAAAAGGAGAGACGGCGTCGGACGTGCTTTCACAGAGTGAAGCAGGAGCGCTGTGCGGCTTTTCTTGTCGTTGGTCGTCGCATCGGGCAGTTAAGACTTAGCACGAGCTGTGCCATAACGCCGAAGGCTCTGTTTCAGCGGGTCAGGGCCGCCTCATAGCCCCTGTTGGCAATATTTCGCTCATAGGTGAAGCGGCGATAGGCGGAATTCTGCCTATCGCCGCGCAAAAGCCGATGCGAACCCTGATCTGCCGTTGGCGTCGCAACAGAGGAATCCACCGCGAGCGAGACACAGCAATGGCCAGTGAAATCAGCGCGAAAGAACTCGGGATCGATATCAGTCAGGGAGAAGGCGAGCTGTTCAAATGGTTCATCGCCAGCTTCCTGTTCGGCAAGCGCATCCAGCAGGACATCGCCGCCGACGCCTATCGTGTCATCGTCGAAAAGCACAAACGCGACACGCCGAGAAAGCTAGGCAACTGCAGCTGGCAAGAGCTGGTGGACATGCTGGGGGAGGGTCACTACGTGCGCTATGACGAATCGACCGCCGAACGCCTGCTCAAGCTCAGCGACAAACTCAATAACGAATACGGCGGCAAGCTCGGCAACATTCGTGAACAAAGCAAGGACCGCAAGGAGCTGGAAAAAAGGCTGGGCGAGTTCGAAGGGATCGGGCCGAAAACGGTGGAGATCTTCATGCGCGAGGCGCAAAAGGTCTGGTCCTAGCCGCCGCTGCGACCAGCTGTGCTTGCGCTATGGATCGATCCGGCTAAAGTGGCGCCAGCCCTCCATCGAAGTCCGACCCATGCGCGCCGTTCTCATTGCGTTCAGCCTGTTCTTGCCGTTGCTGGCTTACGCCGCCCCGGCGCCGTATTACCAGTGGCAAAGCAAGGCCGACGGCACGGTGATCTGTCGGCAGACCTCGCCGGGGCATGGCTGGGAGCTGCTCAACGGCCAGCCTTTCCGCGATCTCAAGTGCACCATGCCGGCCGGCCGCATCGACCGGCCCAACGCGGTGCCGGGCTTCCACCCACAGCCAGGGCGCTGATGGGTTAACGATCGATGAGTCGCAGCAGCTTGCTCACTGACTCGTGAAGATCGCCTGAGTTGTCCAGCAGAAAGAGTTCGTCCAGCGAGTCCTCGAAACGTGCATTGCGGGCCAGGCGGGCTTCGATCTGCTCCGGCGTCTCGCGGTTGCGTTTGAGCAGCCGTTGGCGCAGCACCTCGGGGCGTACGCTGAGCAACACCGCCAGCAGGTCGGGATAGCGCTGGCGCGCCTGCTCAAGATAGCCACGCGAACCGTTGACCAGCACATCCTCACCGGCGGCCAGCCACTGGTCGATCTGGATGGGTATCCCGTATGCAAGTTCGTTGGCGCGCCAGCTCATGGCAAAGGCACCGTCGCGCTCCAAACGATCGAACTCGTCATGACTGACCGCTTCGGCAGATTCGCCCACGGCTTCGGCCGAGCGCGTGATGACTCGCCGTGCGATACGTACGCCGCGCTCGGCCAGGGCTTCGCGTGCCGCATCGAGCACGCTGTCCTTGCCGGAACCGGAAGGGCCGATGAGGTAGATCAACCTGCCTTTCATCAAAATCCTCTGTTACCTTGCCATGCGTGACGCCAAGGCTGCAGCCTGCCAGATTTTCATCATGCCTTCTCGTTATGTCGCATCGGCGATGCCTGAGCCCACGATTCCATAATGTTCGACCTGACTGCCTACCTCGGCCTGTTCGGCGCGGCCTTCGCCGCCGCTACGCTGGTACCCGCTCAATCCGAGGCCGTGCTGGTCGGGCTGTTGCTGCATGGCGGCTATTCGCTGACAGGTCTGCTGGCGGTCGCCACGCTGGGCAATGTGCTGGGCTCATTGGTCAACTGGCTGTTGGGCCGATCGATCGAACGTCTGCGCAACAAACGCTGGTTCCCCGTCAGCGCGCAGCAGCTGGAACGGGCCCAGCGCCGCTATCACCGCTTCGGTCGCTGGTCGCTGCTGCTGAGCTGGGTACCAATCATCGGCGACCCGCTGACAGTAGTGGCGGGCACGCTGCGTGAACCGCTGTGGAGCTTCCTCTTGTTGGTAACCCTGGCCAAGGGCGGCCGCTATTTGCTGCTCGCCAGCGTGACGCTCGGTTGGTTGTAAGCCCATCCAGAGCCATCGTTAACCTCAGCGTAACGAAACGCCTCCGCGCTTGATTGATGACCCTCCGGTCATCTCCCTACTGTGCGCTCCACAAGCGGAAATACTGTGGAGTCGCCATGACAACAACAATCTCCCCACCGCCGCAGTGGTCGCGTCGTCGCGCTGAAAAAGCCCGGCGTCTCGATCAGGTGCGCAACCTCGCCGATGGCGTGGTGCTGCCCAGCGAGCGGATCGTCGAGGCCCTGGAACTGCTGATCGCCCCCGGCGACCGGGTGGTGCTCGAGGGCAACAACCAGAAGCAGGCGGACTTCCTCTCCCGCTCCCTGGCCCAGGCCGACCCCGGCAAGCTGCATGATCTGCACATGATCATGCCGAGCGTCAGCCGCGCCGAGCACCTGGATCTGTTCGAACGGCAGATCGCGCGCAAGCTGGACTTCTCCTTTGCCGGCCCGCAGAGCCTGCGCATCAGCCAGCTGCTCGAAGACGGCCTGCTCGAAGTCGGCGCCATCCACACCTACATCGAACTCTATTCGCGTCTGTTGGTGGACCTGATCCCCAATGTCGCGCTGGTGGCCGGCTTCCAGGCCGACCGCCACGGCAACATCTACACAGGCCCCAGCACCGAAGACACCCCGGCGCTGGTCGAGCCCACCGCGTTCTCCGACGGCATCGTCATCTTCCAGGTCAACGAGATCGTCGACGAGCTGCCGCGGGTGGATATCCCGGCCAGCTGGGTGGATTTCGTAGTAGTCGCCGACAAGCCGTTCTATATCGAGCCGCTATTCACCCGCGACCCGCGTCACATCAAGCCGGTGCACGTGCTGATGGCGATGATGGCGATCCGCGGCATCTACGAAAAACACAGCGTGCAGTCGCTCAACCATGGCATCGGCTTCAACACCGCCGCCATCGAGCTGATCCTGCCGACCTACGGCGAATCCCTTGGCCTGAAAGGCAAGATCTGCCGCAACTGGACACTCAACCCGCACCCGACCCTGATCCCGGCGATCGAGACCGGCTGGGTCGAGAGCGTGCATTGCTTCGGCACCGAGCTGGGCATGGAGAACTACATCGCCCAGCGCCCGGACGTGTTCTTCACCGGCCGCGACGGCTCGATGCGCTCCAACCGCATGATGTGCCAGCTGGCCGGGCAGTACGCCGTGGACCTGTTCATCGGCGCGACCCTGCAGGTCGATGGCGATGGCCATTCCTCCACCGTCACCCGCGGTCGTCTGGCCGGTTTCGGTGGTGCGCCGAACATGGGCCACGACCCGCGCGGCCGGCGCCATCCGACCCCGGCCTGGCTGGACATGGCCATGCCCGGTGGCGAAGCGCCGGTGACCCTGCTCGAGCGCGGCAAGAAGCTCGTGGTGCAAATGGTCGAGACCTTCCAGGAAGGCGGCAAACCCACCTTTGTCGAGCAGCTCGACGCGGTCGAGGTGGCAAAGAAGAGCGGCATGCCGCTGGCGCCGATCATGATCTACGGCGACGACGTTACTCACCTGCTCACCGAGGAAGGCATCGCCTACCTGTACAAGGCGCGCTCGCTGGAAGAGCGTCAGGCGATGATCGCCGCGGTGGCGGGCGTCACCAGCATCGGCCTGCGGCATAACCCGAAAGACACCGCGCGCATGCGCCGCGAAGGGCTGATCGCGCTGCCGGAAGACCTCGGGATCCGCCGCAACGATGCGACCCGCGAGCTGCTGGCGGCGAAGAGCATCGCCGAGCTGGTGGACTGGTCCGGCGGCCTCTACAACCCGCCTGCCAAGTTCAGGAGCTGGTGATGAGCGCACTCATTGCAAGACAGGCGCAGCCGACGCTGGCTGAGCGCCTGGCAGACCTGGCGGTGCAGGCGCTGATCGACGAGGCCGACCTCTCGCCGAAGCCGGGCCTGGTCGACCGCCGCGGCAACGGCGCGCATGACGACCTGCACCTGGGCTTGATGCACGCCTCGGCTCATGCGCTGTGGCCTACGTTCAAGGCAATGGCCGAAGCGGCGCAGCAGCTTGGCGAAGTCGGCCAGCCCCTGCGCGAAACCCTGGGCCAGCTGGGCCGGGACGGCGAAGCCGACATGCTCCGCGTCACTGGCGGCGTGAACACCCATCGCGGGGCGATCTGGGCGCTGGGGCTGCTCAGCGCGGCGGCGGCGCTGCAAATCGACGCGCCCGACGCCCGAGGCGTTGCGGCAACGGCCGCGGCACTGGCCCGCTTGAGCGACCCGGCTGCGCCGCACAACCCAGACAGCCATGGGGGGCGGGTCTGCCGGACCTATGGCGTGCTCGGTGCACGGGAACAGGCCCAGCATGGCTTTCCCGCCGTCATCGAACAGGGCCTGCCACAACTGCTGGTGAGCCGCCGCGGCGGGTCAGGTGAGCAGAACGCCCGGCTCGATGCGCTGCTGGCGATCATGACCGAGCTGAGCGACACCTGCGTGCTGCACCGCGCGGGCCTCGATGGCCTGACGCGCATGCAGCAGGGCGCTCGCGCCGTGCTGGCTGCCGGCGGTTGCGCCAGCCTCGCCGGGCGCCGCCAGCTGCGCGCACTGGAAGGCCAGATGTTGTCACTGCGTGCCTCGCCAGGCGGCGCCGCCGACCTGCTCGCCGCCACCTTATTCCTCGACCGCCTGGCGCCATTTGCGCCGGCGCCGACTGGGAGCAACTGAACATGGAAACCCTGTCTTTCGAATTCCCCGCCGGGCAGCCCGCCCGCGGCAAGGCCCTGGTCGGCGTGGTCGGCTCGGGCGATCTGGAAGTGCTGCTCGAACCCGGCCAGGCCGGCAAGCTGTCGATCCAGGTGGTCACCTCGGTCAATGGCGCCGAGCAACGTTGGCAGCAACTGTTCGAGCGGATGTTCCGCGAGCAGAACCTGCCGGCGCTGAACATCGATATTCACGATTTTGGGGCCACGCCCGGTGTAGTGCGTCTGCGCCTGGAGCAGGGACTGGAGGAGGTCGGCCATGACTGATGTGTCCGCTAATACCGTGGCCCGTTTACTCGAGTCGCGCAGCTTCGTCGAACTCGGTGCCCGCCAGCGTGCCCGCGCACTGCTGGATGCGGGTAGCTTTCGCGAACTGCTCGATCCGTTCGCCCGTGTCACTTCACCCTGGCTGCCGAAGCAGGGCATCGTCACCCAGGCTGACGATGGCGTGGTGGTCGCCAAGGGCACCATCGACGGCCAGCCGGCGGTGATCGCCGCCATCGAAGGCGCCTTTCAGGGCGGCAGCATGGGCGAGGTCGGCGGGGCGAAGATCGCCGGCGCGCTGGAGCTGGCCGCCGAGGACAATCGCAAGGGCGTTCCGACCCGTGCCGTGCTGCTGCTGGAAACTGGCGGCGTGCGCCTGCAGGAAGCCAACCTGGGCCTGGCCGCGATCGCCGAAATCCAGGCGGCCATCGTCGAGCTGCGCCAATACCAGCCGGTGATCGGTGTGGTCGCCGGCTCCGTCGGCTGCTTCGGCGGCATGTCCATCGCCGCCGGGCTGTGCAGTTATCTGGTCGTCACCCGTGAGGCTCGCGTCGGCCTCAACGGCCCGCAGGTGATTGAGCAGGAAGCCGGTCTCGACGAGTACGACTCCCGTGACCGCCCCTTCATCTGGAGCCTGACCGGCGGCGAGCAGCGCTATGCCAGCGGCTTGGTGGATGCCTACGTCGCTGACGACACCGACGCCATTCGCGAGCAGCTCCACGAGCTGTTTGCCCTGGGCATACCCGTTCAACCACGTAGCCGTCGCCATGCCTGGTTTCTGCAGCGCCTGGCCGACGTTGATACCCGCACGCAGCTCGATGCTGCCGCCGTGCGTGCCCTCTACGAAGGAGATGCCCAATGAGCCGTGGACTGAACTGGTTGCAAGCCTTGGCCGGCGGTCAGGCAATGGCGGGCTATCCGGCCTCGGTGAAGGTGGTCGATGGCACCCTCGGTGACCGTCCCGCCCGCTATATCGCCGTGGTGCCGGATGCCGAGAATCCCTTCCCGCGCGCGCGCAACGGCGAGGTTGGCCTGTTGGAAGGCTGGGCGCTGGGTCAGGCGCTGGATGAGGTGATCGAGGCGGACCGCGACAAGGCGGATAAGCGCGTGGTGGTCGCGATCGTCGACGTGCCGAGCCAGGCCTATGGCCGTCGCGAGGAGGCGCTGGGCATCCATCAGGCGCTGGCCGGTGCGGTGGACGGTTATGCCCGTGCGCGCCTGGCTGGGCATCCGGTGGTCTCGCTGCTGGTGGGCAAGGCGATGTCCGGTGCCTTTCTGGCCCACGGTTACCAGGCCCAGCGGATCATCGCCCTGCGCGATCCGGGCGTGATGGTGCATGCCATGGGCAAGGCCGCCGCCGCCCGCATCACCCTGCGCAGCGTCGAAGAGCTGGAAGCGCTGGCCGAATCGGTGCCGCCGATGGCCTATGACATCGACAACTACGCGACCCTCGGTTTGCTCTGGGAAACCCTCTCGGTGGACAGCATCGAGCAGCCGTCAGCCGGTGATCTGCAGCAGGTGCGTGACTGCCTACAGCAGGCCGTCGCCGACATCGGTAACGGCACTGACCTGCGCGGTCGTCTCGGCGCGCCGAACCGTGAGGCCTCGTCGCGTGTGCGCGACCTGCTGCGTGAGCAGTGGTAGGCAAAACGTAGCGGGTGCCACCCGCCGAACGAACTCAGCACTCGACAACAACAATCACGAGGAGGCTGTAGATGCATGACATGACACGCCCCCATGACCTGCTCTGGGGCATGACCCCAGCGCAGTTGCCCGCAGATGCGCCCGATTGGGCGCGTCAGGTGGTCGATGCCGGCCAGCCGGTCGTGGTCCGCCGGGCCGTGGTGGCAAGCGGTCAGATCGCGGTGGGCCTACGCGGCAGCCGCCGTGAAGAGCGCTACGCCTCGGTGATGGTGGCGAGCGCGGTGCTGAGGCGCGTGCGTCCGGAGCAGCTTGTCGAGCGGCTGCCCATTGCCGAACTACCGGCGCTGTGTGCGCTGGCTGAGCTGAAGCCAGCGCTGGATGTGCTCGGTCTGTGCTGGGGTGTCACGGGTTCGGTCGGTTACCAACTGGCGACCGGGCTGCCGACGGCCCATGCCGACAGCGATCTCGATCTCTTGCTGCGCACGCCCCTGGCGCTCTCGCGCCCCAGAGCGCGGGGACTCCAGCGCTTGTTAGACGAGGCGCCTTGCCGCGTCGATATGCAGCTGGAAACCCCCGCCGGTGCGATTGCCTTGCGCGAATGGGCCGGCCACTCGCCCCGAGTGTTGGTCAAGTGCGCTACCGGCGCGCGGCTTGTCCGCGATCCGTGGGCCCCTGAGGAGCTGGCCGCATGAGCAGCCTGTTCGTCTTTCCCGGCCAGGGTGCGCAGAAGCCTGGCATGTTGCATCGCCTACCGCAGGAGCCGGAGGTACTGGACTGTCTGCAGCAGGCCAGCGATGTGATTGGCGAAGATGCGCTGACGCTGGACAGCGAAGCGGCTCTGGCTTCGACCCGTTCCGTGCAGCTGTGCCTGCTGATCGCCGGTGTTGCCGGTGCTCGATTATTGATGCGGGGCGGCCAGGCGCCCGACTACGTCGCAGGTCTGTCGATCGGCGCCTACGCCGCGGCCGTGGTAGCCGGCTCGCTGGACTATCGGGACGCCGTTCGGCTGGTCGCCCTGCGCGGTGAGCTGATGCAGCAGGCCTACCCGCAAGGCTACGGCATGACGGCCATCCTCGGCCTGTCACTGACTGCAGTTGAAGGCCTGCTGGCCGAGGCCGAGGAACCTGCGTACCTAGCCAATATCAATGCCGACAACCAGCTCGTGATTGCCGGCAGCGATGCGGCCATGGCCGGGTTGGCCGTGCGCGCAAAGGCTCTCGGTGCTTCCTGCGCGCGGCGCCTGGCGATGAGCGTGCCCTCGCATTGCGCGCTCCTGGCAGAGCCGGCGCGGCAGCTTGCCGAAGCCTTTGCTGCGGTCGAGCTGCGTGCCCCGCAGATTCGCTATCTGAGCGGCTCGTCAGCACGCCCGGTGTTCGATGCTGAGCGTCTGCGTGACGACCTGGCCTTCAACATGTGCCGCGTTGTCGACTGGCACGGCACCCTGCGCACCGCCTACGAACGCGGCGTGCGTTTGCATATCGAATTGCCCCCCGGCTCGGTACTGACCGGCCTGGCGCGGCGGGTTTTTGAACAAGGTACGCTGATCGCCTTTGACGGCGCCCGGTTGGACACACTGGACGCCTTGCTGCGTCAGGAGGGCAGCCAGAGCCGATAGATCGCGTGCATTTCAGAGCGAGCGAGCCGTACTCGCCACTGTTCGATGGATAAAAACAACGACCTCGACAACACACGCGCATCGGAGCCGGTAGCACCGGGCCTGAGCGCAACCCAAAAGGACAATAACAATGATTATCTTCGGTGTGGCCTTCCTGGCCTTGTGCACCCTGACAGGCATCTTCGTCGGTGAACTGTTGGGCAAACTGATTGGCGTCCCGGCCAACGTCGGCGGCGTCGGTATCGCCATGGTGCTACTGATTCTGCTTGGCAGCTATCTCAAGTCGCGTGGCCTGTTCACGATGGATTCGGAGCAGGGCGTCAAGTTCTGGAGCGCCGTCTACATCCCGATCGTGGTCGCCATGGCGGCGCAGCAGAACGTGTATGGCGCCCTCAGCGGTGGCCCGATGGCCATCCTCGCCGGCGTCGCCGCGGTGGCCATCGCCTTTGCCCTGGTACCGGTGCTCGACCGGATCGGCCGAAAAAAGCTTGAAGCCGATGAAGCCAAACCACTGACCAACGAGGGCTAAGCCATGTACGAATCTCTACTCAAGGTCGTCTCCGGCTACGGTCTGATCAGCGGCTTCGCCATCATCGGCGCCACCATGTGGTTCTCCTACTGGCTGTCGGACAAACTCACCAAGGGTCGTCTGCACGGCTCGGCGGTGGCCATCCTCATCGGTCTATTGCTGTCCTATATCGGCGGCGTGATGACCGGGGGGCAGAAAGGCCTGGTTGATATCGCGCTGTTCTCCGGCATTGGCTTGCTGGGCGGCTCGATGCTGCGGGACTTCGCCATTGTCGCCACTGGCTTCGGTGTCAGCGTCGAGGAACTCAAGCGCGCCGGGATGGTGGGCGTGCTGGCATTGTTCGTCGGCGTGTTCTCGTCGTTTATTGCAGGCGTCTCGGTGGCCATGGCGTTCGGTTACACCGATGCGGTCAGTCTGACCACCATCGGCACCGGCGCAGTGACGTACATCGTCGGCCCGGTAACCGGCGCAGCGATCGGCGCCAGCTCGGAGGTGATGGCGCTGTCCATCGCGGCGGGCCTGGTCAAGGCGATTCTGGTGATGATCGCGACGCCGTTCTTCGCACCGATGATCGGCTTGAACAACCCGCGCGCGGCGGTGATCTTCGGCGGCCTGATCGGCACGTCCAGTGGCGTTGCCGGTGGTCTGGCGGCGACCGACGCCAAGCTGGTGCCCTACGGTTGCCTCACCGCAGCGTTCTATACCGCACTCGGTTGCCTGCTTGGCCCGTCGCTGCTGTTCTTTATCATGCGCGGACTGCTCGGTTGATTTGCGTCGAGGTGGACAAGGCGTTGCCATTGTCCACCCTGCGGTGCGTCAACTCGGATTCTTAAGGCTGTACATGCGGCATTCGGCCAGGAGCGCGAGCAGGTTGGGATCGCGCTCCTTGGCTTTCAGAAACACCACGCCGATGTGCTGTTGCAGGTGATACCGCGCCTGCAACGGCACCAGCTTGACCCGCGCCTCGTAGACCATCCCCACCCGACCGGGCAGTAAGGCATAGCCCACCCCCGAATTGACCATGCTCATCAAGGTGAAGATGTCATTAACCTGCATCGCCACCTTCGGCTCGAAGCCTGCCTGCTGGAATACCCGATTGCCGTCCTGATGGGTGGCGAAGCCTTGTGAAAGCGTAATAAAGGTGGCGTCGCGCAGATCGCTTAAGTCGACTTCCGCCTGTTGCGCGAACGGCGAATCAGCCGGCGCGGCGAGGAAGATGTCGTCGGCAAACAGCGGCAGCTGTGCACAGTCCGGGTCGTGGCTGACGCTGTCGTTGAGCGACACAAGGATCGCGTCCAGCTCCATGTTCTTCAGTTTGTAGAAAAGGTCCACGTTGGAGCCGAGGATCAGGTCGATGTTGAGCTCGCTACGGCGCAGCTTCAGCCCCATGATCAGCTGCGGCACGGTTTTCACCGTCAGCGAATACAGTGCCCCGAGCTTGAACCGCTCGGCCGAGAACCCTGCGGCCTCGCGCGTTTGGCGAACGGTCTCAAGCACATCCTGCACCAGCTTCTGCGCTTTCTCTTCCAGTACGTAAGCGCTTTCCAGCGGAATCAGGTTGCGCCCCTCGTGCTTGAACAGTGGGCAGCGCAGGGCGCTCTCCAATGAGTGGATGGCGCGATGCACGCTGACATTGCTGGTGTTCAGCTCGGCGGCCGCTTTGCTCAGATTGCCGCTGCGCATGAAGGCCAGAAACACCTCCAGCTTTTTCAGCGTGAGTTCTTCATCGATCTGCATGGCGTGTGCTCAAGGGCGGGCTACCAATTATGCCGAAAGGCCGGACCTGGTCGTGTACCGCTGGCGAAGACACGGGCCGTGGTCTGGTCATTATCCTGACTCCATTTTGTGATCTGCAGCACAGACGGGCAGACATGCACATCGCAAGGGTACAGATTGCAAATCGTGCATCTTGCAACAGTTGCTGGAACTCACTGGTTCCGTAAGTAATTGATATGAAAGCGTAAATTCGCTTTCCAATGTTGGCACGCAGGATGCTGCAGTTGCGTGTCGCCAACAGGCGTAGCAAAACAATTCGAACGCACGGCTGAGTGGGCGCGCAGCCTAGGATATGGAAAGCATGGATAACAGACTGAACGGCAAAACCGAAATATGGGCCGATGGCTATTCATTCATGGAAATGAGCGAGACATTGCTGGTCGCGTTAGGTATTCGCTCTGAAGAACCTAAGCCTTCGGATTTATCTTCCCGCCCTGCCGAGGCCGTCTCTTCGACGGCTGAAAAAGCCTGCCCTGATGTGGAGGTCGACCGGTAACGACACCGGTTCATTGCGGCAGCCAAACCTAATTACTCGCTACCTATGCTAGCGAGCCAGGGTGGTGTGGGTCCGTCGTTGCCGGACGACGCGCAACGACTTGAGCCCCTGCAGTTGCGGCACTGTGCTGTACGCTGCCGCTCAGTCAGAGCAGATGTTTGGATATGTGCTTCGATATCTCGACGATCGAGGTCTTGCCGGTGAACTCGAACTTCACCTTCCCAAGCGATGAGAAATAGACCTCCAGCTCCGAGTCCAGATCGAAAGTCCCGGACGTCTCCACCGAATAAGCAACGATGTTGTTGTAGGGCAGGGAAGTGAAATCCTTCTTGCTGCCGGTGATGCCCTGCACGTTGACCGCGATGATCCGCTTGTTGGTAAACACCACGCCGTCACGCATGGACTTGTAAGAGTCGATCACCTGCTCGTCTTCCAGCAGCAGCGACCTGACCCGCTCTGCGTATTCATCGTTCTGTTTCAGCTTGAAAAAACCTTTGTTGTCGAAATCGATCATCGCTGCGTTCCTCGTCATGAGCCGTTGACACCGCATGCTGCCCTAGCTGTACCCAGCTTTCCAGAAGGGCGTGCGGCCTTGACAGGTAGAGACAGCTTCCGATCAAATGTTACGGTATAACATTTAATCGGAAGCAGGCATGAACAGCAGTTGGGTTGCAGCAAGGGTATGGGGCATTGCCGCCATGGCAGGCTTAGGCAGCCTGTCGGCGTTGGCACAGGAATCGGACAGCGCTGTTCTCGAGGAAGTGGTTGTCACGGCTGATCGTGAGCAGGCCGAGGTCAAGGGCTATCAGGCCCGCCGTTCGGCGAGCGCGACCAAGACCGACACCCCGCTGGAGGAGGTTCCCCAGGCAGTCAGCGCCATTCCGGCCACCGTGCTAGAGGACCTGGACAGCCCGCGTATCGAAAAGGCCCTGGATTATGCCGGAGGCGTGGCCCGACAGAACGACTTCGGCGGCCTGACCATGTACGAATACAGTATCCGTGGCCTAACCACCTCGGAGTTCTACAAGGACGGCTTCAGCGTCAACCGCGGCTATATGAACCCGCAGGACCCTTCCAACGTCGAGCGTATCGACGTGCTCAAAGGGCCGGCCTCCAGCCTGTATGGTCGCGGCGACCCGGGCGGCACCATCAATATCGTCAGCAAGCGTCCGCAGAATGATCAGTTCGCGCGCCTGGACCTGAGCGCCGGCCGTTGGGATCGCTACCGCAGCAGCCTGGACGTCAACACGCCCCTGGATGACGAAGGCAAAATGCTCTACCGCATGAACCTCGCGGTGGAGGACAGCAACAGCTTCCGTGAATACCGCTCCGGCGAACGGCAGTTCTTCGCGCCGGCGTTCAGCTGGGAGCTGACACCGCAGACGCGGCTGCTGGTGCAGGCCGAGGTCATCCGGAACAGCCAGGTGTTTGACCGTGGTGTGGTGGCGCCGAATGATCATCTTGGAAGCGTCTCGCGTTCGGACTTTTTCGGTGAGCCCGGCGACGGCGATATCAAGAACAACAACGAGAGCCTGCAGGCCGAGATCGAGCATGATCTCAATGCCAGCTGGACGGTCAAATTGGCCAGCCACTACAAGCAGGGGCGCCTGAGCGGCGGCGCAACCGAGGCGAGCTTTCTGGCCGACGATGCGCGCACGCTCAACCGGGAATACCGCTATCGCGACTTCGACTGGCAGGACAGCATCACTCAGCTGGAACTTCGTGGCGTGGTCTACACCGGCGCTATCGAGCACAACCTGCTGATCGGCACCGAATACGAGCGCTATGCCAAGAACGAGCGATTGATGCGCACCAGTCCGATCTCGCAGATCGACATCTACGAGCCGGTGTACGGGCAACCGCGTCCTCCATTCAGCGTTGGCCTTGGCGGGCGCAGCACTCATCGTCACGAGCTGGTCCACTCCCGCTCGCTGAATCTGCAGGACCAGCTTCGCTTCACCGAAAAGCTGTTCGGCGTCATCGGTGCGCGTTACGACCATTACGAACATCGCCTGGACAACGAAGTAGCCGGCACGCGCGTGGAGCAGACCCATGAAAAGGTCACGCCGCGCATCGGGGCGCTGTATCAGCTGACGCCTGAGGTCGGCGTGTTCGCCAATGCCTCGCAGTCGTTCAAGCCCAATAGCGGCGCTGATGTGTCAGGCACGGCATTCGATCCGGAGGAAGGCGTCGGCTACGAAGCCGGCTTCAAGTTCGATCTGCTCGACAGCCGTCTGGGCATGACCATCGCTGCGTTTCACCTGACCAAGGAAAACGTGCTCACCGCGGACTCCGCGGATTCGGCCTATCAGATCGCCGCTGGCGAGGTGCGCAGCCGCGGTATCGATCTGCAGCTGACCGGACAGTTGACCGACGAAATCCGTGTGATCGGCGCCTACGCCTATGTCGATGCCGAAGTGACCGAGGACAACACCCTGGCGCGCGGCAGCCGCCTGCTCAACGTGCCCGAGCACAGCGGTAGCCTGCTGGGCGTGTATGAGTTCCTCGATGGCGGTCTGCAAGGCCTGGAGCTCGGCGGTGGCGTCAATTATGTCGGCGATCGTTCCGGCAACGTCGCGGACAGCGGTTTCGAACTGCCGGGGTACACGACCGTGGATCTGCTGGCGCGCTACAAGGCGACGCAGGACCTGACCCTCGGTGTGAACCTCAACAACGCCTTCGACCGCACCTACTACGAACGCTCCTACAGCAATGTTTGGGTCATGCCAGGCGAACCGCGCAACCTGAGCGTGAGCCTGTCGCTAGATCTGTAACGCAGCACCCGCTCAACCCGAGCCGGCCCGCCACTCGATGTATCCATAAGGAAAGAACATGAACAAGCACCACACGAAATACGCCATGGCTTTGATCGCTGCACTAATGGCAGGGCAGGCCTGTGCCCACGGCATGTGGACGGAAGAGCGTCGCGGCAACATCGAGGTGATCTACGGTCATGGCGCCGAGGACAATGCCTATAACCCGAAGAAGATTTCCGGAGCCTGGGCAAGCGATCAGCGGGGCGGCCGTATCCCGGTTACCGTCGAGCAGCTCGAGGATCATGCGCGACTAAAGCCGCTTGAATCGGCCGCGGTGCTCAGCGTCGCGCTGGACAACGGCTACTGGACGCAGTCGCCGGACAAGAAATGGCTCAATGTCGGCGAAACAAAGGTACCCGGCGCGCTGGATTCCGGGCGCTACTACAAGTACAGCCTGGCGGTGCTGCATGAGGGTGCGGAACTGCCGGCGCTGGACAAGCTGAAACTGGCCATCGTCCCGCAACGTGATCCCTTGTCGGTTGACGTAGGAGAGGAGCTGGAGGTTCAGGTCCTGGTCGACGGCAAACCGGCTTCCAACGTCGAGCTGATCGCCGATTACGTGAACACCCCGGATGAAGTGGCAGCAACCACCGACAAGCAGGGCAAGGCAAAAATCATCGTGCGCAACCACGGGCTCAACGTCATCGCCGCGTCCACCACCGTCCCGAGCGAAGACCCGGACGCACGCGTGCGCGGCATGTTCTCTTCGCTGAGTTTCGTCAGCGCCAAGCACGAGCACTGATATACCCATCGCAGGTGACGGGCCCAAATCCTCTTCGTTGCATCGCTTCAACGCCTGTGAGACCGGCAAGCGTCGTCTCTTTCACAGGCGTTTCCCTAGGGTGCGAAGCACAGGTGCCTTGCCGGTCTAGGTGGGCTCGGCACCGTGCTGACACAGCAGCTTCAAGATCTCAGCATGGTGCAGTCTAAAATCTAGATATTGACATTTATCGATATGGTGACCAGCATAGCCAGTTCAGTGGTCGCCACTGCCCACGTTTGAAGCTCGACGCTGGGGTGGAGACGGCGCACTTCTCGGTAAGGCAGCCCATGTCTTTTAATATCTATAAATCACGATATCTAAATCTAACGTTATGAATCACAAATCACTCTTCACCCAGACTTCGCTTGGCCCCTTCGTTTTGCGCAACCGCATTGTCCTGCCTCCTCTCACGCGCTCACGGAGTTCGCAACCGGGCAATGTCCCTAACTCACTGATGGCGACCTATTACCGGCAACGAGCCGGTGCAGGTTTCATGGTGACCGAAGGCACCCAGATCGAGGCACGAGGCCAGGGCTACGCCTGGACCCCCGGCATCCATAGCCAGGAACAGGTCGAAGGCTGGAAGGCCATCACTCAAGCGGTGCATGCCGAAGGCGGCGTGATTTTCGCGCAGTTGTGGCATGTCGGGCGCGTGTCCCACACATCGCTCCAGCCTGACGGGGCTGATCCGGTGGGGCCCTCTGCAATCCCCGCACGCAACGTCAAGGTCTTCATCGAGACCGGGCCCGGCGAAGGGATGCTGGCTGATCCGTCGACCCCAAGAGCGCTATCAACCGGGGAGGTCAAAGAACTGGTGCAACTCTATGTCCAGGCTGCGCGAAACGCTTTGGAGGCAGGGTTCGACGGCATCGAGGTGCACTGCGCCAATGGCTATCTAGTGAATCAGTTCATCTCGGCTCACACCAACACCCGAACCGACGAATACGGTGGTTCGCTGCAGAACCGCCTGCGCTTTTTGCGCGAGATCGCGCAGGCAATTTCCGATGCGATAGGTGCGGATCGGGTCGGGATACGCTTTGCGCCGCTCTTTGCTAGCACCGATGAGGCGCGCGTCTACCTGGGGCTGGTCGAGGACGATCCCCACGAGACGTACGTAGAAGCCGTGAAAATTCTGGAAGAGATCGGCGTAGCGTATGTGTCACTGGCTGAAGCCGATTGGGACAGCGCGCCGGAACTGCCCAACAGCTTCAGGCAGGCTGTACGTAAGGCGTTCAGCGGCAAAATCATCTACGCGGGTAAATACACGCCAGAGCGAGCTGCCGCGGCAATCGAAGCCGGCTGGGCCGACCTTGTCGCATTCGGACGCGCGTTCATTGCCAATCCTGATCTGCCGTCTCGGATTGCCCATGGGTCGCCCATGAACACGCTTGATCCGAGCAGCATGTATGGCGGAACGGAGCAGGGCTATACCGACTATCCGGCCCACTCGGAATAAGCCGCCGCTGCGTGTCCTCCGTCGCAGGGCACTCAGCGATTCGAGACGAAGTATCGTAAGATCGCGAAAACCCACTACCCGACGCAGATATGAGCATAGACGTCAGTGAAGCGCTGAAGGCGTTGGACAACCCGACCCGCCTGGCCATCCTTACCCTGCTGAAGGACCCGAAGACGAACTTCCCCGAGCAGGAAGCCGATCCCGAGCAGCTGGGTGTATGCGTCAGCATCATCCAGGAGCGCGTCGGGCTGTCCCAATCGACCGTCTCGAACTACCTCGCCGCGCTCCAGCGCGCGCAGCTGGTGACCTCGCAACGCATCGGCCCCTGGACCTACTACAAGCGAAACGAACAGAAGATCGCCATGCTGCTCGAAGCGCTCGGAAAAGCCATTTGAGACAATGGTGGGCTAGGCAGAGCCCAGCCGACCCCCGATGGGTCGTTGATGAAGTATCGCTGCTACCCGTGCGAGAGAGATGGCAGAACCTATTCGGTCCGCCAGACGCGGCGGATCACCTACGCATTTGCTAAGCCCAACCGAATCACAACGAACACGGTCGTTTAGTTGCGCCCGGCGGTCACACCGCCATCGACCGGCAGTATGGCGCCAGTAATCCAGGAGGCCTCGGTCGAAGCCAGAAACAGGATGGCCGCAGCTACGTCACCGGGTTGTCCGTTACGCCCCAACGGGTGGAACGCATTGAAGGTCGGAAGCACTTCCTTGACCTGCTCAGCATCCATGAAGGTGTTGTATACCGGCGTCTCGACCACTGCTGGTGCCACGGTGTTGATGCGGATGTTTAACCCAGCCAGCTCGATTGCCAAGTTACGCGTCAAGGCATGCACGCCGGCATTCGCTGCGGAGTAGGCAGCGGAAGGCGTCGCGCCGATTGCCTGAATAGCCCACAGCGAGCCGGTTTGTACGATAACGCCGCCGCCGCGCTGGAGCATCGCTTTAGCAGCAGCCTGGGCCATGAAGAACTTGCCCTTGAGGATGGTATCGAGGAACCAGTCGTACTCATCAGGATTGACCTCAAGGAACGGCTTCGGATTAAAGACACCCGCGTTGTTGATCAGAACGTCCACTCCGCCGAACTCGCGCACCGCTAAGTCAGCCAATGCCTGAGCAGTGGCGGGTTGGGCGATATCGCCAGCGAGTGAACGTACCTGACGACCACTGGCATCTATATCCTGGGCTGCCCGGGTCAGCTTGTCCGCATCGCGACCGCCAATAACCACCGAGGCGCCAGCTTCGACCAGACGCTTGGCGACTTCCTTACCAATTCCTGAACTACCGCCGGTAACGATGGCTACCTTGTTAGAAAAACTATGCATGTTTTGATCTCCGCAGTGTTGCTGAGCGTAAGGTTGTTGATCGCCAACAACCTTCAGGTGGCGCAGAGGTTCCCCATCTGCGGGACATTTACTGTCGTCCTGATGCAATTGTTGTTTCGCTCAGGCACTGCCAACAACGCATAAAATCTTGCCTACCGAGATAGGAAATCTATCGATGACTGCCCCTGCCAACCTCAACGCCTTGCGCGCATTCGAAGCCGCAGCGCGGCACCGTAGTTTTTCTGCAGCCGCAACTGAGTTGAACGTCACGCCGGCGGCCGTAGGGCATCAGGTCCGCAACCTGGAGTCGTGGCTTGGAATCGCTTTATTTACCCGCGCCACAAGTGGTTCGGCACGCCTTGAATTGACGGACGCGGCGCGCTCGGCACTGCCTGACATTCGCGAAGGCTTCGAAAAATTGCGGTTGGGCTTGTCACGGCTTAGGGACGCGGGCGCGAATGCCGAGCTCACCGTTACTGTGAGCCCGGCCTTTGCTGCGAAATGGTTGCTGCTGCGCATCGAGCGATTTCAGCAGGCTTATCCGGATCTGGATGTGCTGCTGGACACCAGTTCGCGTTCGGCGGATTTTCAGGCTGAGCGTATCGATGTCGGTGTCCGCTACGGTTCCGGCAGCTGGCCTGGTCTAACCGCCGTTCGGCTGATGGACGAGGTTATATTTCCAGTCTGCTCGCCAAGCTATCCGCTATTGGAGCGCGGGCGGCTGCCAACAGAACGCTTGCCGCGCGCTACGTTGATCCACGACCTGTCGATGGCGACCGATGCGGACTACCCAACCTGGCGAATGTGGTTGGACGCCTCGGGTTTCAATCAAATAAACACCAGTCACGGCCTGCGTATTAACAACTCGGCCGCTGTACTGCAGGCAGCGATGAACGGGCAGGGGATCGCACTGGCGCGCAGTGTGATGGTGAAGGACGACCTGGATGCCGGTCGGCTGATCCGTCCCCTGGCCGACAGCGGCTTGGATTGCCCGCTAACCCAGGCGTACTACGTGGTTTATCGGGCCGAAAGCGGCGACCTGCCCAAGGTGCAAGCCTTTCGCGATTGGTTGCTGGCCGAGGCTGGCAAGGCTGCGTCTGAAGTTTAGGGGTGGCGCGGCATGGCACAGAACTGGCAAAGCCCAAAGCAAAAAAAGGCCCCACGTTTTCACGTGAGGCCTTTTCTGTATGGCGCACCAGGCGGGATTCGAACCCACGACCCCTGCCTTCGGAGGGCAGTACTCTATCCAGCTGAGCTACTGGTGCGTTGCGGGTCGCAATCATACGCATGTCGTCCGCGGTCGTCCATGGCGCTTCGGCGGCTGCGTGGCTGACGGGTAAGGGCTTGGCGCGACGATTCGGTTGGTCATCAGGCTCAGCTATGGTGCGTTAATTTTTCCGAACATGATGTTGTCTGTTCAGTGGCGTAGGCCTAGGATCCGTTCGAGATTTCAAACGCTCTGCCATGCAGCAGGAACCTCGAGGCCACACCTCGTTCTGACCTAGGTCGGGCGGTTCCACTGCCAACTGCCCCGTACGGCCTCAAGGCCTTGATTCATTGTCCGGCGCCGCGCCGGCTCGTAGGAGACTGCCATGCAACTCAAAGACACATCGCTGTTCCGCCAGCAGGCTTATATAGACGGGGCCTGGCAGGATGCGGATGGCGGCCAGACCATCAAGGTCAACAACCCGGCCAGCAACGAGATTCTCGGCACCGTGCCGAAAATGGGCGCTGCCGAGACGCGTCGGGCCATCGAGGCTGCCGAGCGCGCGTTGCCGGCCTGGCGTGATCTGACTGCCAAGGAGCGTTCGCAGAAGTTGCGCCGCTGGTTCGAGCTGATGATGGAAAACCAGGACGATCTGGGTCGCCTGATGACGCTGGAGCAGGGCAAGCCGCTGGCCGAGTCGAAGGGCGAAATCGCCTATGCCGCCTCCTTTATCGAGTGGTTCGCCGAGGAAGCCAAGCGCATCTATGGCGATACCATTCCTGGGCATCAGAAAGACAAGCGCATCATCGTCATCAAGCAGCCGATTGGCGTGACCGCGGCCATCACACCGTGGAATTTCCCGGCAGCGATGATCACCCGCAAGGCGGGCCCGGCGCTCGCGGCGGGCTGCACCATGGTGCTCAAACCCGCCAGCCAGACGCCATTCTCCGCGCTGGCCCTGGCTGAGCTGGCTGAACGTGCCGGCATTCCAAAGGGCGTGTTCAGCGTCGTCACCGGTTCGGCCGGCGATATCGGTGACGAGCTGACCGCCAACCCGACCGTGCGCAAACTTAGCTTCACCGGTTCCACCGAAGTCGGCGCCAAGCTGATGGCCCAGTGCGCGCCGGGCATCAAGAAGCTGTCGCTGGAGCTGGGTGGCAACGCGCCGTTCCTGGTGTTCGATGACGCCGACCTCGACGAGGCGGTAAAAGGCGCCATGCAGTCCAAGTACCGCAACGCGGGCCAAACCTGTGTGTGCGTCAACCGCATCTATGTGCAGAACGGCGTGTACGACGAGTTCGCCAAGAAATTCCAGGCCGCGGTAGAGAAACTGAAGGTTGGCAACGGCCTGGACGAGGGCGTCGACATCGGGCCTTTGATCGATGACCGTGCCGCGACCAAGGTGCGTGAACACATCGAGGATGCCGTCGCTAATGGCGCCCAGGTGCTCACCGGCGGTAAGGCGCATCAGATGGGTGGCAGCTATTTCGAGCCGACGCTGATGGTCAATGTGCCGCATAACGCCAAGGTGGCCAAGGAAGAAACCTTCGGCCCGCTGGCGCCGCTGTTCCGCTTCGAGGACGAGGCCGAGGGTATCGCCCTAGCGAATGACACCGAGTTCGGTCTGGCCGCGTACTTCTATGCGCGTGATTTGGGCCGCGTGTTCCGCGTCGCCGAGGCCATCGAGTCGGGAATGATCGGCATCAATACCGGCATGATCTCCACCGAGGTGGCGCCGTTCGGTGGCGTGAAGTCCTCCGGCTTGGGTCGCGAAGGTTCGAAGTACGGAATCGAGGATTACCTCGAGATCAAATACCTCTGCCTCGGGCTGTAAATGCGCTGAACTACGAGGAGCCGGTTCCCCTGGGGGCCGGCTCCTTTTTTTTGCCTGGTGTTTTGGTCATTCGATAAGTGACCAGTCGGTACGCCCATGCCGGGTCCGCTGCCAGCCACCAAGGCGCTGCAGAGGGTCGATATAGCCCAGTCTCAGTTATGCCAGCAACGCTACATGACTTATGGCGCTTGCTAGGTTCATCGATTGTTGCCAGTCTCTCGACATGCGGAAATGACTCGACTATTCTGCTGTGCGAAACATGATTCCGTGAAATAACAACTCTAATCATCATTTCACAAGCGGAGGCCTGCCATGACGGATGCCGTAAGGCTCGAAATTCAGGGCGCGATCGCTCTGATCACGGTCAACAATCCACCGGTCAACGCCCTTGGCCAGGCGGTACGTGAGGGTCTATTGAAGGCCTTTCAGGGTGCCGAAGCGGACCAGCAGGTCCGCGCCGTCGCGCTGGTGTGCGAGGGCAACACCTTTATCGCCGGCGCTGACATCAAGGAGTTCGGCAAGCCCCCGCAAGCGCCGAGCCTGCCAGAGGTTATCGAATTCATCGAAAGCTGCAGCAAGCCGAGCGTTGCAGTGATCCACGGCACCGCGTTGGGCGGCGGACTTGAAGTGGCGCTGGGCTGCCATTACCGCATCGCCCGGAAAGACGCCAAGGTCGGTCTGCCGGAAGTGAAGCTGGGCTTGCTGCCCGGCGCAGGCGGCACCCAGCGGCTGCCGCGGCTTGCCGGTGTCGCCAAGGCATTGGACATGATTGTCAGCGGCACGCCGATCAGTGCTGCTGAGGCGGTCGAGCACAATATCGTCGACGAGCTCTTTGATGGTGATCTGGTGGACGCCGGCCTCGCTTACGCCCGGCGTATGGTCGATGAAGGCCGCGCACCGCGGCGCACTGGCGAGCAAACCCAAGGTCTTGAGGGCGTCGACAACGAGGCCCTGATCCGTGCCAAGCACGCTGAAGTGGCTAAGCGCATGCCCGGGCTGTTCTCGCCGCTGCGTTGCATCGCTGCAGTCGAGGCGGCCACTCAATTGCCTTTGGCCGAAGGCCTCAAGCGGGAGCGTGAGCTGTTTGCCGAATGCCTGAACTCGCCACAGCGTGGTGCGTTGGTCCACTCGTTCTTTGCCGAGCGCCAGGCCGGCAAGATCAACGATCTGCCATCCGATGTGAAGCCGCGGCCGATCAAGACCGCAGCGGTGATCGGCGGCGGCACCATGGGTGTCGGTATCGCCCTGAGCTTCGCCAATGCCGGGGTGCCGGTGAAGCTGTTGGAAATCAGCGAAGACGCTCTGCAGCGTGGCTTGCAGCGCGCCCGCGACACCTACGCGGCGAGCGTCAAGCGCGGCAGCCTGACCGAGGAGGCAATGGAAAAGCGCCTCGCGCTGGTCGAAGGCGTTACCGAGTACGCTGCGCTGGCCGATGCCGATGTGGTTGTTGAAGCAGTATTCGAGGAAATGAGCGTCAAGCAGCAGGTGTTCGAGCAGCTGGATGCGGTATGCAAGCCCGGCGCGATTCTCGCCTCCAACACCTCGTCACTCGATTTGAATGCCATCGCGGCCTTTACTAAGCGCCCTGAAGACGTAGTCGGGCTGCATTTCTTCAGCCCGGCCAATGTCATGCGCCTGCTGGAAGTCGTCCGTGGCGAGAAGACCAGCAATGAAGTGCTCGCCACGGCCATGGCCATCGGCAAGCAGCTGAAGAAGGTCTCGGTGGTGGTCGGCGTCTGCGACGGCTTCGTTGGTAACCGCATGGTCTTCCAGTACGGCCGCGAGGCGGAATTCCTCTTGGAGGAGGGCGCCACGCCAGGACAGGTCGACGGTGCGCTGCGAAACTTCGGCATGGCCATGGGGCCGTTCGCCATGCGTGATCTGTCCGGTCTCGATATTGGCCAGGCGATCCGCAAGCGACAGCGCGCGACGTTGCCGGCGCATCTGGATTTCCCCACCGTGTCCGACAAGCTCTGCGCCGCCGGCATGCTGGGCCAGAAGACCGGCGCCGGCTACTACCGCTACGAGCCGGGTAACCGTACGCCGCTGGAGAACCCTGAACTCACGCCTATGCTGGAAGCTGCATCACAGGAGAAAGGCATCGAGCGAAAGGCGCTGGACGAGCAGTACATTGTCGAGCGCTGCATCTTTGCGCTGGTCAACGAGGGCGCCAAGATTCTCGAAGAGGGTATCGCCCAGCGCTCCAGTGATATCGACGTTATCTACCTCAATGGCTATGGCTTCCCGGCCTTCCGCGGCGGGCCGATGTTCTATGCCGACAGCGTTGGGCTGGACACCGTGCTGGCGCGGGTCAAGGAACTGCACGCACGTTGCGGCGACTGGTGGAAACCGGCGCCACTGCTGGAAAAACTGGCCGCCGAAGGCCGCACCTTCACCGAATGGCAGGCCGGGCAATGAGCACCGCCCGCCTGCACTCTGCCGATCGGATATCGAGGATTCATCCATGAACGTCAACTACACGGCCGAAGAGCTCGCCTTCCGCGATGAAGTGCGCGCCTTCCTGACAAACGAGCTGCCTGCGGACATCGCCGCCAAGGTCAAGCTCGGCAAGCACATGTCCAAACAGGACCACGAGCGCTGGCAGCAGATTCTGGTCAAGCGCGGCTGGTACGCGCCGGGCTGGCCGGTGGAGATGGGCGGCACCACCTGGGGCCCGGTGGAAAAGCACATCTTCGACGAAGAATGCGCCCAGTTCGGCGCACCGCGTACCGTGCCCTTCGGCGTCAACATGGTCGCCCCGGTAATCATCAAGTTCGGCAGCCAGCAGCAGAAGGACCATTACCTGCCGCGCATCCTCTCCGGCGAAGACTGGTGGTGCCAGGGCTATTCGGAGCCGGGTGCCGGTTCCGACCTGGCCAGTCTCAAGACCCGCGCCGTGCGCGATGGCGACCATTACGTGGTCAACGGCCAGAAGACCTGGACCACCCTCGGCCAGCACGCCAACATGATCTTCTGCCTGGTGCGCACAGACCCGGAAGCCCAGCAGCAGCGCGGCATCAGCTTCCTGTTGATAGACATGAAAAGCACCGGCATCAGCGTGCGGCCAATCATCACCCTGGACGGCGACCATGAGGTCAACGAAGTCTTCTTCGACAACGTCCGCGTGCCGGTGGAAAACCTCGTCGGCGAGGAAAACCAGGGCTGGACCTGCGCCAAGTACCTGCTGACTCACGAGCGCACGGGCCTCGCCGGCATCGGCGCCTCCAAGGCCGCGCTGGCGCATCTGAAGCGCATCGCCTTGAAGGAAGTCTGCGACGGCAAGCCGATGCTCGAAGACCCGCTGTTCCGCGCTCAGGTGGCGGAAGTTGAGATGCAGCTGATGGCCATCGAAATGAGCACCCTGCGCATCCTTGCGGCGGCTAAGGAGGGCGGCGTGCCGGGCGCGGAGTCCTCGATCCTCAAGGTCAAGGGCACCGAGATCCGCCAGGCCATCACCAGCCTGCTGCGCAAGGTCATCGGCCCTTATGCGTTGCCATTCCTTGAAGAGGAAATGCAGCTGGATTACGACGGCGATCTCTTGCACGCCGACTACAGCGCGTCGCTGGCCGGTGATTACTTCAACATGCGCAAGCTGTCGATCTTCGGCGGCTCCAACGAAATCCAGAAGAACATCGTCTCGAAGATGATTCTCGAGCTGTAAGGGGGCACCGCAATGGACTTCAAACTGACTGAAGAGCAGCAAATGCTGCAAGACACCGCTGCACGTCTGGTGCGCGACGCCTACCCGTTCGAACAGCGCGAGAAATTCAGCGAGTCGGAATTGGGCTTTTCCTCCGAGTTCTGGGGTCAGCTGGGTGATCTGGGCCTGACCGCCGTACCCTTTGCCGAAGAGATCGGCGGCTTTGGCGGTGGTGGTGTGGAAACCATGCTGGTGATGACCGAGCTGGGCCGGGGCCTGACACTGGAGCCCTACCTGCAATCGGTGATCTTCGGCGGCGGCCTGCTCAACCAGCTGGGCAGCGACGCGCAGAAAGAAGATCTGCTCCCGCAGGTCGCAGCCGGTTCGCTGCAACTGGCGGTGGCCTTCGACGAGCCGCAGAGCCACTACAACCTGCACGATGTACAGACCAAAGCTGAAGCGGTCGACGGCGGTTATCGCCTGTCCGGACGAAAGGCTGTGGTGATCGGTGGGCACAGCGCCGGACAGATCATCGTGTCCGCGCGCAGCTCAGGCGACAGCCGTGACGAAAGCGGCATCAGCCTGTTCCTTGTCGATCCGAACGGCCAAGGCGTCAGCCGCCGCGTCTACCCAACCATCGACGGACGCAAGGGCTGCGAACTGTTCTTGGACAACGTGCAGGTGGGTTCCGATGCCGTGCTCGGCGAAATCGGCAACGCGCTCCCGGCGATGCGTTACCAGCAGGGCCGCGCCATTGCCGCGCAGTGCGCCGATGCGCTGGGCAGCATGGATGAAGCCTGCAAACTGACCCTCGACTACCTGAAGACGCGCAAGCAGTTCGGCGTGCCGATCGGCAAGTTTCAGGTGCTGCAGCACCGCATGGTGGACATGCAGACCGAGCTGGAACAGGCCACCAGCATGGCAATCCTCGCCGCGACCTTTGCCGATGGCGAAGACAACGACGACCGCCGCCGCATCATCGCCGCCGCCAAATACATCTGCGCCCGCGCTGCACGCAAGGTCGCCGAAGAAGCGATCCAGCTGCACGGCGGCATCGGCATGACCTGGGAATACAACCTCGCCCACCATGCCAAGCGCCTAGTGATGATCGCCCACCAGTTCGGCGACGATGACCATCACCTGAAGGCTTATGCGCAGCTGATGCAGGTGGCGTAACGCGCCAATCGCAACAACACGACCGGGCCTTATGGCCCGGTTTTGCTTTAGCAGGCGTGCTTTAGCAGGCTGACCGGGCGGCGCTTCGCTTCAGCCCACCACCCTCGTGGCGCGGGTGGTGGGCTGAAGCCCACCCTACGGCTCTTTACTCAGCTCGGTAGGGTGGATGTCGCCTTTTACATCCACGCGGGTGGCTTGGCGCCGCATTGTGGTGGGTCGGTGAAGCGTGATCCAGCCTACGATCGCAGGCGTATATTGCGGCTCACCTAGATGATGTCGTCGGTGGCGATGAGGCTACGTCGCCGTTGCCAGCGCACTAGTCTGGCCCTGGTGGCTCTGTTCCAATTCCGGCAACAAATAATCCGTCCAGAGCGTAGGCGCGAAGGCTCGACGGAAGAAGCCGAAGTGGCCGATGCGATCGGCACCGACTTCGCCCGGGGCGATGCGGCGCATCTGTTTCGGTGCGGCGGTGTAGAAGCCGTGCAAGGACTCGGTATTGCGCGCCGACATCATCTCGTCGTCGGTAAATGACAGGGACGTCAGCGGCGTCTGCACCTCGGCGAACGCGCGCCGCATGGGGTCGCCCTCGATGCCAACCAAGTACTCGGGATGCAGGCACCAGCGACGCCACTGGCGGATCACGCCGGCCGGCAGATCACCGACTGCCCCGATACGCCCACCGGGAAAGTAGCCGAACAACGGCGTAAGCAGCGGCGCCAATCCATGCCAAAGCAACCATGCCTGGCGGCGAATCTGTGGGCTGTTCTCGCGCCAGTAACCGCTGCCTGCAGCGATGGTCACGATGCGGGTGAGCCGCTCATGGCCTTGCACCAGCGGCAGGATTTGCGCGCCGACACTGTGGCCGATCCAATAGATCGGTAGCTCCCCGGCCGCTTCCACAACGTTGGCCAACACGGCACTGCAGTCGTGACGGGCCCAGTCGAGAATATCCACCTCAAGCTGGCGTAAAGGGACATGGCAGGACTGGCCCATGCCGAGGTAGTCGAAGGTCACCGCCAGAAATCCCTGATTTGCGAGCCAACTGGCGAAATGGGCATAGAAGTCTTGTTTCACCGCCATTGCTGGAGCGATCAGCACGGCGCCGCGTGGTATGCCCTCAGGGTGGTACCAGCAGCTCGCCAATTGATGGCCGTTACCGTTGTCGATCGAGCGTGCTTCCGCCTGTATCGTCGCCATGCCTGTTCTCCGGTCTTTTTGTAATGCCTGGATCGGTGCAGTATAGGAGCAGTAGAAATTAATTCTAGAACATTATTCTAGTCGGAGATCGGATGGCCCGAAGTAGTCGCAAGCAAGAAATTCTTCAGGCCGCGCTCGCCTGCTTTACCGAGTTCGGGGTGGAGGCGACCACCATCGAAATGATCCGAGACCGTTCCGGCGCCAGCATCGGCAGCCTTTACCACCATTTCGGTAACCGCGAGCGGATCATCGCTGTGCTTTATCTGGAGGGCATCGGTGAATACGCCGCGCGATTGGAGGCCGGACTGATCGATACGCTGGATGCCGAGGCGTGCGTCAAATTGTTCGTCACCAGCTACATCGATTGGGTCGTGGAAAACCCGGACTGGGCACGCTTCGTTCTGCACAACCGTGGGCGGGTAGAGGCCGGTGAGATGGGGGAACGACTGCGCGAGGTCAATCAGGCCCATGGCGAGCGGGTGAGCGCAATCTTGCGTCGGCACCGTGATAGCGGTGCCTTTCGCCGGATGCCGGGCGATTGCTTTCTCGCTGTAGTGATCGGGCCCTGCCACGACCTGGCCCGTAACTGGCTGGCCGGACGCGCGCGTACCGCGTTGGCGGATTGCCGCGAACTGCTCGCAGACATCGCCTGGGCCAGCGTCCGGTCGCAGTGACGGCGGACTGATCGCCATCTTGCGGAGTCGATGAGCGAAAGGTCGGTGAAGCCTACGCTTCCCGCTTGACTGGGTGTCGCTTAGCCAATGATCAGACGCCCAGACTTTCGATATCGCGTGCGAGCATTTCCAGCTGGTGTGCCAGCGAGCCGCGTAGGGTTTCTTCGCTGAGCTGGAACGAGGGCGCGCCGCAGGTAAGCGCCATGATGCTGCCGTCGGCTAGATGCAGCGGTACGCCAGCGGCCATCACGTTGCGGTCCCAGTCGCCGAGCGACAAGCAGAAGCCGTGCTGGCGGAACTCGGCAAAGGAGCCGTCCAGCGATTGCTTCATGGCTGCCCAGCCGTCTCCGTACTTGGTTTCCAGCGCGGACATCAGATGCTCTCGCTCCTTGTCCGGGGTTGCGGCGAGGAAGGCGCGGCCTGCCGCGGTGGTGGCCAGCGGCAGGCGTACACCCGCGTCCATGCGTAGCGTCGAAACCTCGGCCGGACGGCAGTTCTCGATGTAGATCATCGACAGCCGGTCACGGCAGGTCAGCCCCACTGATGTGTTGGTACGGCGGGAAAACTCATCCATGTATGGTTTGGCCAGCTGGCGCACGCGCAGGTTGGACACGTAGGCATAACCCAGCGCCAGCACGCCGGAATCGAGCTGGTACTTTTCCAGCTGCGGCGAGTAGCTGAGGTAACCGAGCTTGGTCAGGGTGTAGGTCATGCGCGACACCGTCGGTTTGGGCAATCCGGTGATACGCGCAATGTCCTGGTTGCCCATCACCACCGAACCGTGGGTGAAGGCACGCAGTACATCCAGCCCGCGCGATAGCGCTTCGACGAATTTGCGGTCCTTGGGAGTATCGGTGTCTTCGATGTCGCTCATGTGGTGTCGGTCTGTCTAGTGGTGGGGCGGCGGGGCCGCACGATAGCAGATCGCCCCTTCGCTCGGCAGGGCGGCCTTTACAGAATGCTCGGGCCTTGCCGCGACGGCCGGCCATGGGCAGGTTGCTTGTCCAATTCAAGCATAATAGCTGAAAATATCGGTTTTGCATTCCGCAGAGTAAAACGTCAGTTCGCTGGCGCTGCTGATCACATGGTCGGATCTGATGAGTGCTGTATCGTTACGTGCGGTTGGATCGCATCGATATGAAGCAAGCCAATGCGCCCGTTAGGCCGGTTCGTTGCCGCGAGCGGTTCGGTCCATATATAAAGAGGAGAAGACCAAGGCGACGAACGGCATATTCCGGCAGACCGTGCCGGGCGCGGCCTAGGGAGGGATTGCGGCGATAGACGCCGATGCTTAAAAGTTACACCGCGCTTGTTGCCAGGGGGGCTTTCTGATATAAAGCAGCGCTCTTTTCTAGGGGCCCGGTTTCATCGCTTGCCGCGTAGCCGGTAAGACCCCAACGAAACGTGGCGCTGAGCGCCAAAAAGACATTTGAATTCAAGCGGCCAACCCATGCCGGGTTGGGCATGTGGTTTTAGAGGGCTGAGGCATGTCGAGAGTCTGTCAAGTTACCGGTAAGGGTCCGGTAACCGGGAACAACATTTCCCACGCGAACAACAAAACCCGTCGTCGTTTTCTGCCGAACCTGCAGCATCACCGCTTCTGGGTCGAGTCCGAGAACCGCTTCGTACGTCTGCGCCTGACTGCTAAAGGCATGCGCGTTATCGACAAGCGCGGCATCGACGCCGTTCTGGCTGAACTCCGCGCTCGCGGCGAAAAGGTTTAAGGAGAACTATCATGCGTGACCTGATCCGTTTGGTGTCCAGCGCCGGTACCGGCCACTTCTACACCACCGACAAGAACAAGCGCACCACTCCCGACAAGATCGAAATCAAGAAGTACGATCCTGTCGTGCGTAAGCACGTGATGTACAAGGAAGCCAAGATCAAGTAATTGATCGGCCCTTGAAGAAAAACCCGCCAATCGGCGGGTTTTTTCGTTTATGCAGCTTTGGCAGCGGTGTTCCAGTAGGGCGCCTGCGCTGCCCGATGCGGACCCGGTGGGCAGCGCGTGGCGGCAAATCGCTCGTCCGGCTTTGGGCGGTTCACCGACGTGGTCGCCCCTGCAGCCACCGCTCTGTCAGGCTGCCTTGCGGATGGCGTCGGCCAGGCGCTCGATCATCGCGTCGATATGCTCACGCTCGACGATCAGCGCTGGTGACAAGGCAATGGTGTCGCCGCTGGCGCGCGCCAGCAGACCGTCCTCGAAGCACTGACGGAACACCTCGTAGCCACGCTTGCCGACGCCGTCCGCATGGGCCGCGAACTGGATGCCGGCCACCAGCCCAACCGTTCGGATATCGGTCACGTTCGGCAGCCCCTGGAGGTTGAACAGGGCATCCTGCCAGTAATCTTCGATCTCGATGGCTTTCTGGAAGAGGTTCTCTCGCTGGTAGATTTCCTGGGTCGCGAGGGCAGCTGCGCAGGCCACGGGGTGGCCGGAGTAGGTGTAGCCGTGGAAGAACTCGATGGTGCTTTCCGGACCTTGCATGAAAGCGTCGTGAATCTGCTCGTCGACCAGCACCGCGCCCATGGGGATTGCACCGTTGGTCAAACCCTTGGCACAGGTGAGAATGTCCGGCGTGACGCCCCAGCGCTGGGCGGCGAAGGCCTCGCCGACCCGACCGAAGCCGGTAATCACTTCATCGAATATCAGCAAGATGCCGTGCTTGCGGGTGATCTCGCGCAAGCGCTGCAGATAACCCTTCGGCGGCAGGATCACCCCAGCGGAGCCGGACATTGGCTCGACGATCACGGCGGCAATGTTTTCCGCCCCATGCAAGGTAACCAGTCGTTCCAGCTCGTCGGCTCTCTCCACGCCGTGCTCCGGCAGGCCGCGGCTGAACGCGTTGCGTTGCAAGTCGAGCGTGTGCGGCAGGTGGTCGACCCCTGGTAATAGCGCGCCAAAGGCCTTGCGGTTGTTGGCCATGCCGCCGACCGAAATGCCGCCAAAGCCGACGCCGTGATAGGCCAGTTCGCGGCCGATCAGGCGGGTGCGACTGCCTTGGCCGATCGCGCGCTGATAGGCCAGGGCGATCTTCAATGCGGTGTCGGCCGACTCCGAACCCGAGTTGGTGAAGAACACTCGGTTCAGCCCGGCCGGGCTGATCTGTGCCAGCCGCTCGGCCAGCTCGAAGGGCAGCGGGTGCCCCATCTGGAAGGTCGGTGCGAAATCCAGCTGGGCGATCTGTCGGCTCACCGCCTCGGTGATCTCGCGGCGGCCGTGGCCGGCGTTACAGCACCAGAGCCCGGCGGTGCCATCAATCACCTGACGGCCATCGGTGTCTGTGTAATACATGCCCTCGGCGCGCTCCAGCAGGCGCGGGCTGCCCTTGAACTGACGGTTGGCGGTGAAGGGCATCCAGAAATGTTCGGCAGATGTGGCGCGATCATGGGCCATGACTAGCTCCGGCAGGGCGACGGGTTCGACGGCTATGCTGTAGCGCGACATCACCCGAGCGCCCAGCGGTTTTGGCGAGTCTATGTTTAATAAAACGAACATAACAAGGCAGAAAATGGCTGCTGCGTAAAAAATATTGATAGGCCTGGTGCCGCTGGTTTAGGGTGCCTTTCTGATTATTCGACAGACTACCGAGGACGCCCCATGACCACCCTGACTCTTGCCGATTGGCAACAGCGTGCCCGCGACCTGCGCATCGAAGGCCGCGCCTTCATCCAGGGCGAATACACCGAGCCCACCGGCGGCGCCCGCTTCGACTGCATCAGCCCGGTCGATGGGCGGGTGTTGGCGGAGGTGGCGAGCTGTGACGAGGCCGATGCGGATCGCGCCGTAATCAGTGCCCGTATGGCTTTCGAATCTGGCGTCTGGTCCCGCCTGGCGCCAGCCAAGCGCAAGGCGACCATGATTCGCTTCGCCAACCTCATCCAGGCCAACGCCGAAGAGTTGGCCTTGTTGGAAACCTTGGACATGGGCAAGCCGATCAGCGATTCGTTGAATGTCGACATGCCCGGCTCAGCCAATGCGCTGCGCTGGTCGGGCGAGGCGATCGACAAGATTTACGACGAAGTGGCCGCGACGCCGCACGATCAGCTGGGCCTAGTGACCCGCGAGCCGGTAGGTGTGGTAGCGGCCATCGTGCCTTGGAATTTCCCCCTGATGATGGCCTGCTGGAAGCTTGGCCCAGCGCTGGCCACAGGTAACTCGGTGGTCCTCAAGCCGTCTGAGAAATCCCCGCTCACCGCCATCCGCGTGGCGCAACTGGCGATTGAGGCGGGCATTCCACCGGGCGTGCTCAATGTGCTGCCGGGCTACGGCCACACCGTGGGCAAGGCGCTGGCTTTGCACATGGACGTCGACACGCTGGTATTCACCGGCTCCACACGGGTTGCCAAGCAGCTGATGATCTACGCTGGCGAGTCGAACATGAAGCGCGTCTGGCTGGAAGCGGGCGGCAAGAGCCCGAACATCGTCTTTGCTGACGCCCCGGACCTGGAGTCCGCAGCGAAGTCTGCGGCGGGCGCCATCGCCTTCAACCAGGGCGAGGTTTGCACCGCTGGCTCGCGGCTGTTGGTCGAAAGCTCGATCAAGGAGCGCTTCCTGCCGATGGTGGTCGAGGCGCTCAAGGGCTGGAAGCCCGGTAACCCCTTGGATCCGGCCACCAATGTCGGCGCGCTGGTCGATACCCAGCAGCTCGACACCGTGCTCGGCTACATCGAAGCCGGTCGCAACGACGGTGCGAAGGTGCTGATCGGCGGCCAACGGACGATGCAGGACACTGGCGGGCTGTACGTCGAGCCGACTATTTTCGACGGCGTCAGCAATGCCATGAAGATCGCCCGCGAAGAAATCTTCGGACCGGTGCTGTCGGTGATCACCTTCGACACCGCCGCCGAGGCGGTGAGCATCGCCAACGACACGCCGTACGGCCTCGCCGCCGCCGTGTGGACGGCTGATCTGTCCAAGGCGCACCTGACCGCCAAGGCGTTACGGGCTGGCAGTGTCTGGGTCAACCAGTACGACGGCGGTGACATGACTGCGCCGTTCGGCGGCTTCAAGCAGTCCGGCAACGGTCGCGACAAGTCACTGCATGCCTTCGACAAGTACACCGAGCTGAAGGCCACCTGGATCAAGCTCTAACGACATCCGTGGGGTGGATGTCGCTTTTCCATCCACCTGGTTGCACAGCCATGGTGGATTGATGAAGCGTGATCCACCCTACGGTTTCTCAGCGTTCAGCTAACTTTGCCCCCACCGCCCACTGCGGCGCATCGCACCCCAGTGATGCTTGCGACGCGAGAACCACTGCCACAGTCCGCGGCAGCGCCAGAGCGTGTTCAGCTGGCGATAGCCGAAGTTCTCCAGCACGGCCATGAGAAACAGCCGCAGCATGTCGCGGCGACGTTCGTAGACGCGAAACGACATGGTTTCCAGCAGCAGGCCGTTGACCGACAGCAGGATCCCCATGCCGATGGCGACCAGCAGGAAGGCCGCTAGCGCCGCATACGACACTACGCCCATCACGAATCCGCCAATCATGAAGCCGTAGCCGACCAGCTCGATTAGCGGTCCGATCCATTCGAACAACGCCATGAACGGCCAGGCCAGCCAGCCCGGTGTGCCGCCGCGCAGGCTGAAGGCGAGGCGTGCGTGGCGGCTCAGGCTCTCTGCCAGCCCGCGTTGCCAGCGGCTGCGCTGGCGGCCGAGGGTGCCGAGATCTTCCGGGCATTCGGTCCAGCAGATCGGGTCGGGCAGGTAGCGGATGCGGTAGGGAATGCGCTTTTCCCGGTGATAGCGATGCAGCCGCACCACCAGTTCCATGTCCTCGCCCACCGTGTCGGTGCGGTAGCCGCCGACGGCCATGACCCGCTCCTTGTCGAATAGCCCGAAGGCACCGGAGATGATCAGCACGGCGTTCATCGGTGACCAGCCGAGGCGGCCGAACAGAAAGGCTCGCAGGTATTCAACGATCTGAAAGCGTGCCAGCCAGTTGCTCGGCAGTCCGGCACGGATCAGAAAACCACCGCGCACCTCCGAGCCGTTGGCGATACGGACCGTGCCGCCAGCGGCGACCGTGCGTTCGTCTTCGAGGAAAGGTTGGACAACCCGCAGCAGACTGTCGCGCTGGAGGATCGAGTCGGCATCTACTCCGCAGAACAAACCGTGTCGCGCGGCATTGATACCGGCATTCAGTGCGTCAGCCTTGCCGCCGTTGGCTTTGTCGATGACCCGCAGATTGGCGTAGCGTCGTGAGCGGTAGATCGCCTGCACCGGCTGATGGGCAACGGCCTGGCGCAGCGGCTCGGGATGCGGCACCAGTTCAAACTCCTCGATCAGCACGGCGAGGGTGCTGTCCTTCGAACCGTCGTTGATCACCACCACTTCGAACTCGGGGTACTGCAGTTGCAGCATCGAGCGCACCGAGGTGCGAATCGTCGCTTCTTCGTTGAATGCCGGCATCAGCACCGAAACCGGAGGCTCGACGCCGAGATAGGGGGCGATCTCACCAATTTCGGCGCGCTGTCGGATATAACTCGTCAGGCTGGCCATCGACAGCACGTTGAGCAACAGGTACATGCCGTTGAGCAGCAGAAAATAGAGGATGAAACCCAGCTGCAGCCACCTGAGCCAATCGAAGGTCACCGTTTGATCTCCGCCATGGCGCGGCGCAGAGCGTCTTGTCCGTAACGATCGTGCACTTGCCGGAACAGCGTCTGTAGCCCTTCTGGGGTGGCGCCCGGCAGCGTTGCCAAGCTATCGGCGGCGGCTTGGCGGACCCACCAGCTGGGATCGCCAAGCAACGGCATGAACAGCGCGCTGTCGTCGCTGCGTGCCTGTTTATGCAGGGCTTGCAGCGCGGCCAGACGCACATCGGCATGGCTGTGTTGCAGGGCACGCAGCAGACGGCCGCGGTCACGCGGGTCGCCCAATTCGCAGAGGCAACGCAGCGCGACCTGCAACTGCTCCGGCGCAGCGTTCTCTTCGAGCCGCGCGCGCGCCCATGGCGCCGCGTGACGGGGGTCGCCATGCACCAACAGGGGCACCAGTCGCTCGCGGCGCGGGTCTTCGGAGCCGCTGAGGGCAATCAGCAATGGCAAGGTCACAGCCTGTTCGCCGGCTTGCTGACAGAGGCTCGCCAGGCGTGGCAACGCCCAGTCCGGACGGCTCACGGCGGCCGGCAGGATCAGCTGCATGGCACGGGTCGCATCCATGGCAATCAACGTCTGCGCTGAGGCCAGTGAGACGGTCACGTTGCGATTCACGAGCAGCGGTTGCACGTCATTCCAATACGCGGGGTCCGCAAGGTGGCGTAGGCAGGTCAGCCCGATCAGCTTGCTGCGGACCCGACCGCGTAGCAGCACCAGAGCTTGTTGATCCATGCCCAGCGCGACCAAGGCGCGATTCATCCGCTCACGGGCTGCCCCACGCAGTTGCAGCTGGGTGCGGTTCCATTGCAGGAGAAACCACAGCTGCTGTCCGCGTGGCAGGGTCGGCGCTGGCGCCGGCAGCTCATCGCCAAGGCTGCACAAGGCAAAGAACGGCCGCCACTGCTCGTTGAACTGCTGGCGGCGACTGGCGCGCCGGCGGGCGAGCTCGCCGAGCAACATGACCTGCAACATCACCAGCAGAGTCAGGGCGCCAAGCCCCAGCGCGCAGTACAGCGCGAGCTGCAGCATGGCGTCTTCTGGCCAGATCGACAGCCAGACCTGGCGTGGCGTCTCGCACAGCCAGGCTGGACAGGCGGGCAGCCGTTCAGAAAGCATGCCGCAGGCCGAGCTGCAGCCAGCGGCGCGTGTAGTAATCGCCCTGGCGGTGATGACCGACTTCCCAGGTCAGCGCCCAGCGGCTGTCCAGCCAATGGCGACCCTGCAGGCTGAGCGCGCGTACGTCGCTGGTGATCAGCTGTTGTTCTTCGACGGCTTCTTCTTCACCGACGGTCAGGCGCAGACCGGCATAGCTGAGGCCGGCGTAGTAGTAGTCCAGCGCCAGGTCATGGCCGACCGGCGTGCCGGCATTGGCCACATCGGTGATGTTCAGGGTGTAGCCCGAACGCCAGGAGTCCCAATAGCGTTCGGCGCTGAGGGCTAACCGCTCGACGCGGGTGGTTTCGTATTCGGTGCGGCGAATGCTGGCAGCGCCGAGGAAGCCCGCCGGCAGTCGGCGCTGCAGGCGTAGGTCGGCGTGCCATTCGGGCAGAAAGTAAGGTGACGGCTGATAGCCAACTTCGGGTTGCAGCGTCCAGTTTTCATCCAATGCGATCACCGCCCCCGCCTCGGCGCCCTGATCCCATTCGCCAAAGCGCTGCTCGCGCAGCAGTGCACCGTACCAGCCGAGCCCTTCCGGTTGCGTCGAAGCGTAGTCGAGGCGCTGACTGCGCCAGTTGTCGAAGCCGCTGTCCAGCCAGTCTTGGCGGGCCGACAATTCGAGCTCGTGGCGGCGCTGCGCCGGCGCTGTGGCGACCGCTGTGGTGGCAGTCACCGGGGAGGTCATCGCGGCGCGCGCCTGCTGAATCACCTGCTGGATATCGGCATAGTCCGGGGCGATCTGCGCAGCCCGTTCGAGCGAGTCCAGCGCGGCCTGCGGGCGACCGGCCCAGAGCAGCGCCTGGCCCTGCCCGAGCAGGTAGTCGGCGTTGTTCGGTTCGCGTTGCAGCAGCTGATCGTAGAGGGGCAGGGCCTGCTCGGGTTGGCCACGCCAGGCGCGCACGCGAGCCAGCAGGAATCGAGCTTCGCTGTCGTTGGGCTGGCGTGTCAGATGCTCCAGCAGGGTCGCCTCGGCAGCATCGAGTTGCTGCGCTTCGATCTGTCGTTGGGCGCTGGCGACATCAGCCAGCGCCAGCGCTGGCAATAGTGCAATCGGAAGCGCCAGCGCCATGCCTAGAACCAGGCGAGTCATCGCGGCCTCCGCAACAGGCGGCGAATGCGCGCCAACAGTTCCTCCGGCTGGAAGGGCTTGGTCACGTAGTCGTCGGCGCCCAGCTCAAGCGCCCGGACAATATCCACCTCACGTGCCTTGGCGGTCAGCATCAGCACCGGCACGCTTTCCCAGCCAGGTTGTGCGCGCAGCCGCTCGATCAGCTCCAACCCGTCGTGGTAGGGCAGCATGATGTCCATCAGGGTCAGATCAGGTGGGCCCGATGAGGTGATCTTTTCGATGGCCTGACGGCCGTCTGCCGCGTGATCCACGGTAAATCCGTGCCGTTCGAGCATGAAGCGAATGAGGAACGCGATGTCCTCCTCGTCCTCAACCATCAAAATGCGCTGGCTAGTGGAGTCGCTCATGGGTTGACCTCTTCGGAAACCGGGGTATGGCCGGGCGGCCATTGCTGGAGCAGCTGCTGGATCAGCGCAGCGAGTTCGTCGCCGTCATGGCGCGACTTGACCAACTGGCGCAGGGCCAGGCGGCTGTCGTGCACCGGTGAATCCAGCGCGGAGAATATGATTACGGGAGGGGGCGGCGTGCTTTGGGCCAACTGGTCGAACAGCTCGCTGCCGTCCCCGTCGGGCAGCATCAAGTCGATGATCGCCAGGTCAAAGCGGTGCTCGTCGATCAGTTGACGCGCCTCGCTCAGGGTGGGCGCACCAAGGAGATCGATCTCCAATGGCTCGACCAGCCTGGCGAGCAGGGTGCGCAGATCCTCATCGTCTTCAACGTGAAGGATGCGCGGGCGGACTCCGTTGTTCCTGAGGCATGCGCGCACCACATCCATGACCCGCGACGGGTCAACCGGCTTGTGCAACCAGTCGATTACGCCGACCGCGCCGCCGCGCAGGGCCCCGTCGTCATTGTCGCGGCGTTGTGGCTGGAGGCTGACGATCAGCACCGGCAGATGACGGTAAGCGGTCTGGCTGCGCAGGTTCTGTAGAAACGCAATGCTGTCCTCGTCGCTCAGCGCAGGGCTCAGAGTGAGCGCCTGAATGCTGAACTCGGCCAGCATCTCGCGCGCTTTGGCTGCCGTTTCGGCAATCAGCGTGGCGTAGCCGTGTTGCTGCAGCGCGGCGGCGAGCTGTTCTGCGGCAGGCGCGTCGGGCTCGAGTACGAGAATGCGCTCCGCCGGCCGACTGGTGCCCGCTGTCGGCAGCGCTTGCGCGGCGGTTGGTGGATTGATGGGCTGTGTAGATGCGACCGGCAGGCGCAGCCAGAAGCGCGTGCCCTGGCCTTCCTGAGAGTCGAAACCGATCCGCCCGTGCATCTGCTGGACCAACGAACGGGTGATCGCCAGCCCCAGTCCAGTGCCGCCACGCTTACGCGCATCGGATGAGTCAGCCTGGGCGAAGCGTTCGAATATCCGTGAGCGAAAGTCCGCCGGAATACCCTGGCCCTGGTCCTGAACGCCGATCTCCAGGCTGCCGCCGTGGAGGCGCAGGTCGACGCTGACCACGCCACCAGCCGGCGAATGTTTGATCGCGTTGGACAGCAGATTGGCCATCACCTGGGTAAACCGATCCGGGTCGAGATTGCCCTCGGCCTGGAGGGGGCCGTCGGGCAGCGTAAGCGTCAGGCGGACGCCGTATTCATCGCCGTATGGCTTGAGGTCGGCCAATGCCTGTTCGGTCAGCGCCTGGACATCGCAGCGGCTGAAGTGAAACGGCAAGCGCCCGGCTTCGAGCTTCTCGATGTCGAGGATGTCGTTGATCAGGCGCACCAGCCGCTCGCTGTTCTTGTGCGCGATATCCAGAAGTGGTCGGGCACCCTCGTCGATGTGGCCTGCGACGCCCCCGACCAGCATGCCCAGCGCGCCACGGATGGCGGTCAGCGGGGTTCGCAGTTCATGGCTGACGGTGGAGATGAACTCGGTCTTCATCTGCTCCATGCGTCGTCTGAGCGACATATCGACCGCAACGGTCACGACATAACAGGCGCCGCTGGGCATGGTCATGGGGCGCTTGACCACCTGCAGCCAGCGCTCCTGACCGTATGTATCGGTAAGACCGATCTCGGTAATGCGCAGTTCGCCACTGCCACACAGGAGGTCGCCTTCGCCCTGCAACAAAGGCAATAGCCGTTCCGCCCCGGCGATTTCCTCGGCCCGACGGCCTTCGATGGCTTCGGGCCGAGCGTCGAGCAGTGCGGTGAAGGCACTGTTGCACAACAGAAAGCGGCCCAGCTCGTCGCGCACGAAGATCAGGTTCTCATCGGTATCGACGACCCGCCGCAGAAAGACTTTCTGGTCCTCGAGCGTGTCCCGGCTCCGTTGCAGCTCGGTCACGTCACGGGCAATCGCCAAGTGATCACCGAGGCCGGTAGGCACCAGACGAACCTCGAAGGTCCGCTGCCGGCTCACCTCGCACCAGGTGGTCTGGCGCAGTTGTAACGAGTTATCGGCATGGGGAAGCAGCCCCAGCAGCAGCGGCTCGATGGCTTCGGGCGCCGGAGCCTGAACCGCGCTTCCTTGGGACAGCGCGGTGATCCGACGCTGGCCATCAATGGCGTACAGGTTGTCGGGAATCGCCTGCAGCAGGGCGCCCAGACGAGCTTCGCCAGCTTGCGCCTTGATCGCCAGGGCCTGGCGAATCTGCAGGTTGCGGCGGATGGCCCAAAACGCGGCTAAAGACAACGCTGCCACCAGCAGGCTTCCGATCAGTGCCAGTCTGCGGCTTTGCGCAATGGTGTCGGCCACGGCCTGATTGGCTGCCGCGAGCTGCTTGCGCTCCTGTCGCTCGACCGCATCCAGCAAGGCCCGCAGCCGATCCATGATCAGCTTGCCGCCGGCCTGGTGCAGGCGTTCGGCTGCCGCTTGCAAGCCGACAACTCGGCGTGCCTGGATGTTGTCGGCGGCAATCATCAGGCGCTCGGCAATATTGCGGTCGAGCTGCTCGAACCAACCCTGGTCGGGAAACGCCCGGTCCTCCAGCAGCCGTTGCAGCCCGCGACGGTGCGCTTCGATTTGTCGTAGGCCGAGTTCGTAGGATTCGAGGTAGCTGGGATCACCGGTCAAAACGAAACCGCGGGCACCGGTTTCGATATCTTGCAGTGAAGTCAGCATGTATTGGCTGGCGGTGATGATTTCCAGGCTATGGCTGACCGACAGGACCTGTTGCTGGGTTTGCTTGCCTTGCCAGCCCAGTGCGACTAGCAGGATGAAGGCGATCAGGAATGCGAGCCAATGCCAGCTGATCAGGGTTCTTGCGGGCAAACCGGAACTCCTTTCGCCGGTTGAACGAATAGGGACGGCCCCGAACGCTGGAGCCAGCCCAGGCGTGCCGCCGCATGCCAGCGCCTACGAACCGGTCGCGACTGCTATGCAGTGTAGTTGGAGTCCTCAATTGCGTGACGGTTCGCTTGTTTTTCCGCGAGCCGGGCTGTCCGTCAGGCGGTCTGCACCTGGTTGCGACCGTTATGCTTGGCGGCATAAAGCGCCTGGTCGGCCAGTTCGAGCATGGCGCCCGCGCCGAAGTGGCCGTTGGTTTCGCTGATCCCGGCGCTGAGCGACACGCTGAAGGTGCGCGCGCCGGCGTGGAAGCTCAAGGCGGCGAAACGCAGGCGGATCTCGTCGAAAATCCGCTTGGCCTGTTCCGCCGGGCAGTCCGGCAGTACCGCGACAAACTCCTCGCCACCGTAGCGGCCGATGCTGTCGATGCGGCGCAGCCGTTGGCGCATCAGGTTGGCCAGTGAGCGGATGACGTTGTCCCCTGCAGCATGCCCATACTGGTCGTTGACCTGCTTGAAGTGATCGAGGTCGAGCATCACCACGCTGGTGGGTTTGCCGCTGCGTTGCGCGCGTTCCACTTCCAGCGCGACCTGTTCCTTGATATCGGCGTGCTTGAGTAGACCGGTGAGGCTGTCACGCGACAATGCCATGCTCAGCGCGCGCGCACGCTGCACGCGGGAGAACACGGCGGCGGTCAGCGCGTTGTCACTGATGGGTTTGGTGATGAAATCATCGCCGGCCTTGAGCAGGGCGGCCATCTGCCGGTTGATATCGGTTTCAGCCGACAGGTAGATGATGGGCACCCGCAGCCACTCGTCATTCAGGCGAATCATCTGCGCTAGCTCGATTCCGGTGAAGTCCGGCATGTTCATGTCGAGCAGGACCATTTCCGGATCGAATTCGCGCATCACCTCGAACAGCTGACTGGGGTCGCTCAAGGTCCGCACAAGCATCTGCGAGTTACGCAGCACCAAGCTGTAACGCGCTGAGAGGTCGTCATCGTCATCGATAATCAGCACCCGATATGGCTCGTTCAGCTGCAGGTTGAGGATATTTTCCAGGCTGTTCTCCAGCTGGGTGATATCCACTGGCCGGACGAAAAAGCCTTTAGCCCCGGCTCGCACAGCCGCCAGCTGACTGCCGAAATCAGCTCGGTGACCAATGACCTGCAGCGGCAACGGCACCTCCAGGCTCTGCTGCAGTGCACTGACGGCAGCCAGTTCGCCATCGTGCTGGCTAACGATCAGGGCGTCGGGCAGCTGGCCCTGGACAGCGCTTTGCAACAGCGAGATTTCAGGAAACAGCAGCACTTCGTAACCGAAGTTACCCAGGGTCTGGCACATGTTCTGGCCGGCCTCGAAGTCGCTTTCGAGGAGATAGATCCGGCACCCGGCTGGTAGCGCGTCTGACGTGCTGCTATGCAGCTCGGGATGCGGGCCGGCCCCCCCGGCGCGCCCGGTGGCGGCCATTTGCTGGACCGCTCGGACAAATGCAGAAAGCGCCTGCCCGCTGGGCTTGGCGGCCTCCAGCCAGCGCTCTGCGCGCCGTTCGAGCAACCGCGACTGCTCGCCCAGCGTGGTGAAACCAAAGGTGCCCGCTGTACCTGCCAGACGGTGCAGCCTTTCAAGCAAGGCGAGCATCAGCTGGCGCCGCTGTTCTTGCTCGCGAACGGACTGCAGCTGCTCGGCGTATTGCTCGAGCGCTTCCAGTTCCTCGCTCAAGCGTTCAGCAAACTTTTCGTTGAGTGCCTGCAGTTGGCGTTGCAGCGCTTCGTTAGCGCCCTCATTCATGCTCGGCATTCCATATTTCGTTCAGTCGTGTTGCCAGTTGAAGTGGGTCGAAGGGTTTATGCAGCACTTTACGCACGCCCAGACGCTGGAGTTCTTCGGGGTCCGCCGGGTCGTCCGGCTGGCCGGTCAGGAGCACCACGGGGGTTTGCTGCAGGTCGATCAGTGACGCGAGTTGCCGCAACAACTCGATGCCGCTGATCTGCGGCAGCATCACGTCGAGCAAGATCATGTCCGGCTTGAATACGGGCGCCTGCTGCAGCGCTTCCTGTGCGGAGGCGCAGCTGAGCACTTCGAAACCACCCAGTTTCTCCAGCGCGATGCGGGTCACCACTTGAATGGAGGGGACGTCCTCGACATGCAAAATACGCAGCAAGGGCTTCAAGGGGCGGCCCCTTTCAGCGTATGGCAGGGCAACTCGAACCAAAAGCAGGCCCCGGCGCCGGGCGTCGAGTCGAAGCCGATCTCACCATCCATGTGCTCGATCAGGTCCTTGCTGATAGCCAGGCCCAGTCCGGTACCGCCTTGCTGCCGCGTATCGGACGAATCGGCCTGGGCGAATTTGTTGAAAATTCGTTCACGAAAGGCTTCGGTGATGCCGGGCCCCTTGTCGCAGATGCTCACTCGGACCCGTCGCGGGGCGATCAGGCTGGCGCTCATGGCGACGGTTTCACCGGACGGGGAATACTTCGCGGCGTTGGACAGCAGGTTGCTCAGCACCTGTTCTAGGCGCATCGCATCGACAGTGATCGACACGGCAGGGCAATCACCCAGCGCGATGCTCACCGCATGGCTTTCTGCATAACCCTGATTGCTGCGCAATGCCTGCTCAAGCAAGGGTTGCAAGGGCTGCGTCCGTAACTCGAAACGCATCTTGCCGGCATACAGCTTGTCGATGTCCAACAGGTCATCGATCAGTGTGCTCAACCGTTTGCTGTTCTGGTGAGCGATGTCCAGAAGCTCCTGCAAATGTTCGGGCACCGCGCCCATGACCTGGCCACAAATCAGTCCTAGCGAGGCCGTAATGGAGGTCAGCGGTGTGCGCAACTCATGGCTGACGGTCGAGACGAAGTCCCGCTGCAGGATCTCGATCTGCTTGCGCTCGGTGATGTCGTGCAGCACGACCACCGCACCGTTCTGCTGACCGTTAGAGGCGTACATCGGATCGGCGTTGGCCAGCACGTAGCGGGGGATGCCCTCCAGCACGATGGTCATCTCTAAGTTGCGGATATGCTCGCCGCGTAAGGCGCGCATCAGCGGAACTTCCTCAGGCTTCATTTGCGTGACGCCGTCGGCATGATAGAGGTGATAGACGTCCGGCCATTGTTCCGGCGCCATTTGCTGAGCATCGAGCCCGTGCCAGCGGCGGGCAGTGTGGTTGAACAAGGTGAGGTTGCAGTCCGCATCGCAGGCCACCACTGCTTCGGATAATGCCTCGAGCAGACGCCGATTCATTTCCTGTTGCTTGTCCAGCTCCAGCTGCTCGGCCTTGCGCTCGGTGATATCCGTCACCAGCCCGTGCCAAAGCACCGAACCGTCCGGTTGACGCATGGGCGTGGCGCGGGCTTCCACCCAGATCAGGCCCTTGCGAGGGTGGTCGATCCGGTGTTCGAAGTGCCACGGCGTGAGGGTCGAGGCGGCATGTCGGATGCTCGCCAGCACATGCTCGCGGTCGTCAGGGTGCACGCGGGCATAGACCGGTCCGATACTGGGCTCCATCTCGGCAGCGCTCAGGCCGTAGATGTCCTCGACGCCCTCACTGAGGTAGGGGAACGAACTGTTGCCGTCGGGTCGCCAGCAGAACTGGAACAGCATGCCGGGCACTTGCGCCGCGATCTGCTGCAGGCGCAGCTGCAGGTGCTCCTGGTGGGCCAGGTCATAGGCGCTGACGATGTAGCCGCGCAACAGCTCGCGCTCATCGTGGATCGCCGAGACATTCAAGAGCACCGGAACGCCGCTGCCGTTGCGATGCTGCAGACGCCACTCGCGCATTTCGCGTCGGCCTTCGAGCAGCGGTGCAGTGAGCACGGCGAATCCCGGCTCGATGGGTTCGCCAAGCTCATTGCCGAGAATGGCTGCGCGGCGCTGCAGCGCTTCCTGCGGAAACAGTGCTGAAGTCAGCGGATGTCCGATCAGCATCTGCTCGGAATAGCCGAACAGACGCTCGGCGGTGGGGTTGACACCCGATATGCGTCCGTCGGCTGTCGTCACCAGCATCGCGCTTGCGGCGCTATTGAGCAAAGCCTGCTGCAGCGCGGCTTGCTCGGCATAGCGGTGAGCCTGAAGGCGCTCTTCGAACAGTCGCATGATCTGCCGACTGAGCCTTACCAGTGCGCCGCGTTGCGCTTCGTCAAGCTGTCGCGGCTGCCGGTCGATGACGCAGAGAGTGCCGAGGTTGTAGCCGTCCGGCGAGGTCAGCGGCGCCCCGGCATAGAAGCGGATGTTCGGGTTGCCGGTGACCAGCGGGTTATCACAAAAACGCGTGTCTCGCTGTGCATCCTCGACTTCGAAGAGGCCCTGGCCTTCGATGGTATAGGTGCAGAACGACAGCTCTCGCGGGGTTTCGCTGACATCGAGGCCGAGGCGGCTCTTGAACCACTGGCGATGGTCGTCGACCAGCGAGATCAACGCGATGGGGGTGCCGCAGATATAGGCAGCCAGTTGGGTAATATCGTCGAAGGCAGACTCGTCAGGCGTGTCGAGAATCTCGTAGCGCAGCAACGCGGCGAGTCTGGACAGCTCGCGGGGCGGGGAGGGTGCCGGTATCGATTTCGATGACTCCATCTGGCTGAGCTCTCTCGGATTCAGGGGCAACGGCTTATTTGCCGCTGGCATCCCAGATCGCCTGGATCTGGCTGGCCAGGCGCATCGGATCGAAAGGTTTGACGATGACATCGCGCGCGCCGAGCTTGCGCAGGTGCTCAATCTCGCTTGGCTGGACCTTGGCAGTCATGAACACCACCGGAACCTGAGCCAGATCGATCCGCTCGCTAAGCCTGGTGAGGGTCTCGGGGCCACCCATCCCAGGCATCATCACATCCAAGAGGACGAACTGCGGGGCGAAGGCTTCCACCTCTTCGAGCGCCTGGTGGCCGGACGAGCAGGACTGCACCTGATAGCCGCCGATCGCCTCCAACGAGACCTTGACGACAGCCTGGATGGACGGATCGTCCTCGACATGCAGAATCCGTTTCAGCTCGCTCATGCGGGATCTCCAACAAAGCGTGCCTGGCGCGCTCGGAAATGAACAGTTTGCCAGCTTGCTCGTCGGCTGACTCGGCACACTAGAAAAATAGTCGGCTAACCGGGTTCTTGCACAGGCAGTTCGAACCAGAAGCACGCCCCCTGTTCCAGCTCCGAATCGAAACCGATGCAACCATTCATGCGCTCGATCAACTCTTTGCTGATGGCCAGGCCGAGGCCGGTACCGCCTTTCTGGCGTGTATCGGAAGAGTCCGCCTGGGAAAACTTCTGGAAAATCCGCTGCCGAAAGCCCAGTGGAACGCCGGGGCCGACGTCGTCAACGCTTACGCGGATGTTATCGCCGCGCCGCTGGCTGCTTAAGGTTACGACTGCACCAGCTGGGGAGAATTTCGCCGCATTGGAGAGCAGGTTCGCCAGGACCTGCTGCAGACGGTGCGCGTCCACTGTCACGGTTGCCACGGCTTGCTCGCCCAGCTCGATACGGACGCCGAGCTGTTCGGCATAGGCCTGGTTCGAGCGCAGTGCGTCTTCCAACAGGGGAGCCAGAGGCTGCGGCTGCAGTTGGAAAGTCATGTGCCCAGCTATCAGCTTCTCCATATCCAACAGGTCGCCGATGAGTAATCCGAGACGCTGGCTGTTCTGTTGGGCGATGTCGAGCATCTGTCTCATGGCCGGCGGAACCTCGCCAACTGCGCCACCGAGTAGCAGGCCCAGTGCGCCGGAAATCGAAGTCAGCGGTGTGCGCAGTTCATGGCTGACAATAGAGACGAACTCGCTCTTCATCCGATCGACTCGCTTGCGTTCTGTGATGTCGCGCACCAGACCGATGAACTTGCGTTCCCCGCGGTGACTGATTTCCGAAACACGCAGTTCGATGGTGAACAGTTCGCCATTGCGGCGCACCGCCTGCAATTCGCGATTCTGCTCCAGGCTGCGGCCTTCCCCGCGTCTTTCGTAGTCCTGTAGATAACCATCATGGGCGGCGCGATGGGGCTCGGGCATGAGAACCGACAGGTTGCGCCCGAGCACTTCCTCCTCGCTGTAGCCGAAGGTGCGTTCGGCGGCGTGGTTGAAGGTCTCGATCAAGCCGCGCTGGTTGATGATGATGATCGCGTCGATGACGTTGGCGATCAGCAGGCGCACGTAGCTCTCGCGCTCATGGGCTTCGCGCTCGGCCAATGCGCGGGCGGTAACGTCGCCGATGAAGCCGTCGTACCACTGCAACCGTCCTTCATCGTCGTGCAGCGAACGGCGGTTCTCTTGAACCCAGAGTGTTTCGCCGCGGGCGTTGATCAGTCGGTAGGTGCGCTCGAACGGGTCCGCGCCGTCGTCCTCAAGGCCCGCGCGGTCATCGGGGTGGATCAGGCTGCTGTACTGGCGTGTGCCTGGCGCCAGGAAGTCGCTCGCGGGGTAGCCTGTCAGACGCTCGATGCCGTCACTCAGATAGCTGAACGTGCGTTCGGTATCGACGCCGCGGCGGTAGACCACGCCCGGCAGATTACTGACCATGCTGCGGAAGCGGCTTTCACTCTCACGCAGCGCGAGGGTCGCACTCATCAGCGGGGTGATGTCGGCAATGAAGCCGTGCCAGAGGACGGACCCGTCACGCAGGCGCTCGGCGTTTGCGCGCACTTCGACCCAGATCAGTCCTTTGTTCGGGTTGTTGATGCGATAGCGGGTAGCACCGCTGCCTAAAGTGGCTACCGAGCGTTCAATCGCGGCTCTAAGATTGGGGCGGTCAGGGTCGTGCACGGCGGCAAAGGCAATGTCTGCGTTATCAACCAGCTGTTCCGGGCTGATCCCGTACAGCTCGCGGGAACCTTCACTGGCATAGAGAAAACTGTAGCTCCCGTCCTCGGAGCGCTTCAGCTGGTAAACCATACCCGGCAGCAGACTGGTGATTTTCTGGCCACGTTCGAGCAGGCGCCGGCGGGCACGTTCCTGCTGTGTCGAACGAATCTGATGAAGACGTTGCACGATGCCGCGCCGGTGCAGCATAAAAACCAGCATGAGCAGCAAGGCCTCGGCAATAAGCCACGCCAGGCCCCATTTCAATAGCAGACGGCGTTCGGCCTGCTGCTGCTCACGAAGCGCCAGAGTGACGTCGCGCCAGACGAGCGCAACCGCCATGGGCAGGCGACCGGGACTGTATTCAGCCCTGACGTCATGCAGCGGTATCTGATTGAGCAAAAAGCTGCGGCCGTTCGACTCAAGCATGCGCAGGGCTTGTCCCGCTTCGGGTGCCGGGAGTGATTGCTGTTGGGCCCATTGCAGGATCTGCGGCGCCGAATAGGTATCCAGCAACCAACCACCGAGCCCCTTGAGCTGGATACCGACCGGGCGTGTCCAGAGCACTGCCTCCAGCTCGGCGCGGTTGACCAGCAGACCCAGCCCGGCATTCAGCTGATCGCCGAGTTCGGTTAGATCCGGAAGAATCTCGAACCCCACCTCCAGGGCGCCGATTACTTCGCTTTCGAGGCTGCTGCTGGCGCGTATCGGTACGATCGCGCGGTTGCCGGCGCTGTGTTGGCCAATGTCCAGGCCAGAGACGGTCTGGCCCTGGGAAAGCGCTTTGTAGAGCAACGGCCTGCGGTCGGCCACCGCGTCACCAAAGGCGTCCAGATCCTGCATGCGCAACAGGGCGATCCCGGCGTCGCCCCAGAAGATCTGTAACTGACGGGCACCGTGGCCCTGCATCGCCGTCCAGGTTGGCATCAACGACTGGGTCAGTTGCTGGCGTATGCGCGTCATGCGCGGGCCATGCCACTGAGCTCCTGCTTTGATGGCCCGGTCCGCTTGGCGTACCAGGCGCAAGGTTTCGGGGCTGGCGCTGAGCGTCCGGGCTATCAACCGGGCCTGTTTTTCCAGACCCTGCCGGGCGCTGCGCAAGGCCATGGCCTGCAGCTCGCCCTGTTGCTCGGTCTGCAACGACCAGACGGTATCCCTAGCCTGAAAGCCGTTGAAGGCCAGGCCGCCGAACAGCAAGGCCAGCAGCAGGCTGCCGACGCCGAGTAACCATCGAGGACTGGTGGGATGGGGAAGGGGGCTCATGGCTCTGTTCGGGGCAATCATCGGCACCGCCTCGCGCGGCTCTGCGTAGGGCAGAACGTCCGAGGCGGACGAAAGAAAAGTGATAGCTATATGCTATCTCGAAAGCGCCGTCCTTTGCTCCCCTGTATATCGGCCGTGAAGGCTGTTCTGTTAGACCCTGAAACGAAAAAGACGCGCCGAACGACAGGCGGCGGCTCAGCCAGCCAGGCAGGGTGGATAATGCAATCAGGTCCGCGGCTGCGGATCGGCTTTTTACACCGCGAGGCAGCGACACTATGTGGTACACCGGTTTTCTTGATCTTTCCGCCTGGCAGGTGGTTGCAGCCATCTTGCTGCTGACCCATGTCACCATCGTTGCGGTCACCGTCTATCTACACCGTTATTCCGCGCACCGCTCGCTCGAGCTGAACGTTGTGCTCAAGCATTTCTTCCGCTTCTGGCTGTGGCTGACCACGGCAATGAATACCCGTGAATGGACTGCCATCCATCGCAAGCACCACGCCAAGTGCGAAACGCCCGATGATCCGCACAGCCCCGTGCAAAAGGGTCTGAGCACCGTGTTGCGCCGTGGTGCCGAGCTGTACAAGGAAGAATCCAAGAACGAAGAAACCTTGCGCATCTATGGCAAGAACTGCCCGGACGACTGGATCGAGCGCAACCTGTATTCACGCTTTCCCAACCTCGGCATCATCTTGATGCTCGGCATCGATCTGGCGCTGTTCGGTGTGATCGGCCTGACCGTCTGGGCGGTGCAGATGATCTGGATACCGGTGTGGGCCGCCGGCGTGGTCAACGGACTGGGCCATGCGGTGGGTTACCGCAACTTCGAATGCCGGGATGCCGCCACCAACCTGGTGCCCTGGGGCATCCTCATCGGCGGCGAGGAGCTACATAACAATCATCACACCTACCCGAACTCGGCCAAACTCTCGGTGCGCAAGTGGGAGTTCGACATGGGCTGGGCCTGGATCAAGCTGTTCAGCCTGTTTGGCCTGGCCAAGGTGAACCGCACCGCGCCCATCGCCCACCGCGTCAACGCCAAGCAACAGCTGGACATGGACAGCGCCATGGCCATTCTCAACAACCGTTTCCAGATCATGGCGCAGTACCGCAAGCTGGTGATCAAGCCGCTGGTCCAGCTGGAACTGCAGTGCGCCGATGCCTCTGTGCGCCATCAATTCCGCCGCGCCAAGCGGTTGCTGTCGCGCGAGCCGAGCCTGCTGCAGCACGATCAGCAGGCGCAAATCGAGGTGATCCTGGAGCAGAGCCAGTCGTTGCAGGTGGTCTACGAACAGCGCCTGGCGCTGCAGCAGATATGGACCCGCACCAGTGCCAACGGGCACGACATGCTGGCCGCGATGAAGCAGTGGGTGCAGGAAGCAGAGGCCAGCGGGATTCAGTCATTGCGTGAGTTTGCCGAGCACTTGCGAACCTATTCGCTGAGACCGGCTGTCGCCCATGCCTGACCTCTGATCGGCGCGACCTGCGGCACGCCCGGCGCCCGGAACTTTGCTTGCTCGCCACTCTCTGAACTGCATTCTGGTGCTCTTGCGACAGTTATCCAGCGGGTCTCCGTCGGTGCCTGACGCCATGTTTTGGAAGCAGGTATGAATCTGGTGAAGCAGCGAAGCGAAACGGGTGTCGGGATTCTTCCGCCGACCGAGGCGCAAACCCTTTTGGCATTGATGCATGCGCGTGCCGAAGTCGAGCGCCTGAGTGAGCGCGAGCATTTGTTCAGCACGCTGATGGGGGCTGTCAATGCGGTGCTTTGGGCATTCGATTGGCAGGCCCAGCAGATGATCTACGTCAGCCCGGCCTACGAGCAGATTTTTGGCCGCTCCGCCGCCTTGCTGCTGTCCGACTTTGGCGAATGGCGCAACAGCATCTACCCGGACGATCTGGAATACGCCCAGCAGAGCATGCTCGATGTGCTCGAGAAAGGCGCAGTCGAAGAACGTGAGTACCGCATCATTCGTACCGATGGGCAGCTGCGCTGGCTCAGCGACAAATGCTTCATCGCGCGCAGTGCGGACAGTTTGCACGGGCCGATCATCGTCGGGATCGCAGAAGACATCACCGAAAAGAAGCAGCTTGAGGGTGAGCTGCAGCGTCTGGCCACGATCGATGTCCTGACCCAGAGCAGCAACCGGCGGTACTTTTTCGAATGTGCCCAGCGCGAGTTCGATCTCGCCCGGCAATACGCCACGCCGATGGCCTTCCAGCTGCTGGACATCGATGACTTCAAGCGCATCAACGACACCCACGGGCACCAGATGGGCGATCAAGTGCTGCAGCGCGTGGCTCAGTGCGGATCGTCGGTACTGCGTCGTGGTGATCTGTTCGGCCGAATCGGCGGCGAAGAATTCGCCTTGCTACTGCCGGGGTGCCAGCCCGATCTCGCTGAGCAGATTGCCGAGCGCTTGCAGCGCGAGATCCAGCGGCTGGTGTTCACCAGCCCGGACGGGCAGCGCTTTGGCGTCACCATCAGCCTGGGCGTGACCTATCTGACAGCCAGCGATCCGGACCTCAGCGCCATGTTCGCCCGTGCCGATGCCGCCATGTATACCGCCAAGCGTCTGGGCAAGAATCAGGTGATCGTCGCCTGAGGCCAGTCGTGACACAAAAAACCGCTGCTAGCCCTAGGCTACGCAGCGGTTTTTTTGTTGCCCCCGGACCTCAGCCTTTATGCGTCAACGTCGCGATCGGCTGTTGCTGGGTAATGCAGTGGATATTTCCGCCGCCCAACAGAATTTCCCGGCCGGGCACCATGACCACCTGATGCTGCGGGAACAGTCGGGTCAGGATCGCTTCGGCCTCGGCGTCCAGCGGATCGTCAAAGGAGGGCGCGATGATTCCGCCGTTGACGATCAGGAAGTTCACGTAGCTGCCGGCCAGGCGAATCGATGGATCGCGCGGCTGGCTGCCAACCAGCGGGACCACGCCTGCACACTCCTCCTCGGTGGCATGCAGGGGCCCCGGTATTGGCATCTTGTGCACGATCAGCTGACGGTCCCAGGCGTCCGTCGCCGCCTCCAGCACCTGCATCGCGGCTTGGCAGCGTTCGTAGTTGGGGTTGTTGCGGTCGTCCGTCCAGGCCAGTAGCACCTCGCCTGGGCGGACGAAGCAGCAGAAGTTATCCACGTGTCCGTCGGTTTCATCGTTGAACAGGCCGTGCGGCAGCCAGATGACCTTGTCGATCGCCAGATAGTCGGCAAGCACCGCTGCGATGTCTTCGCGTGATAGGTGCGGGTTGCGGTTGCGATTGAGCAGGCACTCTTCGGTGGTGATTAGCGTGCCTTCGCCATCGACATGGATCGAGCCCCCTTCCAACACAAAACCTTCGGTGCGGTAGCGATCGCAGCGTTCGATTTCGAGGATCTTCTGCGCCACCTCATCGTCGCGCTGCCATTCGCTGTACAGCCCGCCGTCGAAGCCGCCCCAGGCGTTGAAGGTCCAGTCGACGCCGCGTAGTCCACCTTTGCCATTGATCAGAAAGGTCGGCCCGGTGTCGCGCACCCAGGCGTCGTCCGTGCTCATCTCCACCACCCGGATGCGCGGGTCGTCCAGCTGCGCACGGGCGGTGAGGAAATGTTCGGCTGTGACGCAGACGGTGACTGGCTCGAAGCGGGCGATGGCTTTGGCGACTGCTTTGAATGCTGCCTGAGCCGGCGTGGCCTGGCTGCGCCAATTGTCCGGGCGCTGCGGCCAAACCATCCAAGTCTGGCTGTGCGGCGCCCACTCGGCAGGCATGTGGAAATCGTCGGCACGCGGTGTGGTGGTCAGGGTGGTCATCGTTTTACCTGTGAAAGGACAACAATCTGCGATGCGTTCGGCTTTTATCAGTTAGCGGACATCTGACCACGTGAAGCACGATTCAGCCGCAACAAAAGGAGTGCGGCTGAGCCGATTGCCGATAAAAGGCGGTCAGGACTCCAGCGAACCGTCCAGCGTCTTGATCGGGCTGTACAGGTTCGGCCGGCGATCACGGAACACGCCCCAGGCGCTGCGAATGTGTTCAAGCTGATCGAGGTCGAACTCATGCACCAGCACGCCTTCGCTGGTCTCGTCCATTTCTTCGACCTTCGCGCCGAACTGATCGGCAATGAACGAGGAGCCATAGAAGGTGATGTCGTAGCCGTCCTGCTCTTCGCGGCCGATGCGGTTGCTGGCAATCAGGGGCATCAGGTTGGCACCGGCGTGGCCCTGTTGTACGCGCTGCCAGTGGTCGCGCGAGGTGATGTTCGAATCGTGCGGCTCGCTGCCGATGGCTGTTGGGTAGAACAGCAGTTCGGCACCCATCAGCGCCATGCTGCGCGCGGTTTCGGGAAACCACTGGTCCCAGCAGATGGCCACGCCGATCTTGGCGTAGCGGGTGTTCCAAACTTTGAAACCGGTATCGCCCGGGTTGAAGTAGTACTTCTCGTGGTAGCCGGGGCCGTCCGGGATATGACTCTTGCGGTAGACGCCGAGCACCTTGCCGTCAGCATCGATGATGGCGATCGAGTTGAAGCGCGCCCGTCCGGACAGCTCGAAGAAGCTCACCGGCAGCACCACCTGCAATTCAGCGGCTACTTTCTGGAAATGCTGTACGGCTGGGTTGTCTTCCACCGAAGTGGCCAGTTGCAGATACTCGGGGTTCGGCTTCTGGCAGAAATACGGAGTCTCGAAGAGCTCCTGAATCAGGATGACTTGTGCGCCCTTGGCGGCTGCCTCACGGACCAGCTTCTCGGCGTTGGCGATGTTCGCCTGGCGATCCCAGGAACAGGCCATCTGGGTGGCGGCGACGGAAACGATACGGGACATGGAAAACCTCGCGGATGCTGGCGTAAGGGCGGCCCTGTGGGGCGCTGCGAAATCTATTCGATAATTATCTGGATTGAAAGCGCATTCTGTCAGCTTCTGCCCTAGAGGCTTGAATAAAAACCGATATCTATCGGCTAGATCTGGGCGCGCTTTGGCAAATAGGGCGGCAGATAGAGTGCCAGGTAGGCATCGAATACGCGCATACCTTCTTCTGCCATGCGCGGCGTGATGCTGCCGTGCAAATGCACCGATCGCGCGTAGACCCGGTCTCCCAGCTCCAGTGCCAAGGCAAACACATCGACATCTCGGGGCAATATCGGGAGTTCGAAATGCCTTTCAAAAAGGACCTGCATCAACCCAGCGAGTTCGATGTCGTGCTGGTGGTCGGCTTGGGTCACTTCGCTTAGCCCGTGCTGCGCCAGAATCAGCTGCCGGGCGGCTGCGTCGTGCTGATAGATGGCCAGCATGCGCTGTTCGACAAGCCGGGACAGGTCGCGCCAACAGCCCAGGCGGTCGTGATCCACCGGCTCGGCGAGGCTTGCCCGGAAGGCGGCATGCACATCAGCGGTCAAGGCATTGAGCAGCGCCGGCACGCTGGCGAAAAAGTGATAGACGGAGGAAGGCGGGATTCTGGCGTGTTCCGCCACGCTGTAGATGGAAAGGCCGGCCACGCCCTGTCCGGCCAGCAGTTCGCGTGCGGCGGCGAGAATCTGGGCGATGCGCGCCTGGCTGCTGGCGCGTGGTCGCCGTCCGGAGACAGGCTTTTGATCATCGGGCTTGGTCATGGACGGCATTGGAAGCCATGACGCGGTATGAAGCAATCGTCAGTTTCGCTTCGTCGTCTGGCCCGATGCGGGGGCTGTTCCTTCAATGAGCTAGCCTCGAGCGATCTCGGTCCGACGGCCTGTTGCTACGTCGGGCGGTTTTTTTGAGCGAATGCCGCCGATGCATGTCTCAGCTTTCTGAACGGGTCTCTGTTGGGCCTGGCCCTCAGCAGCTGCAGGAGAAGTTTCGCATTGACGACCCAGTTCCATCTGTCCGTCGCCCCGGTTGATTGTGCCCAGGAGCCCATCCACATTCCCGGGACCATACAACCACACGGCCTGCTACTAGGCTGCACCCTGCCGGATTGGACCATCGCGCACGTTTCGGCGAACACCTCGAGCTTTTTAGCCGACGTCGACCCGCAGTCGCTGTTGGGCCGGCCGCTTGATTCCGTCTTTCCGATCGAAACGGTCCACTCCGTACGCAATCAATTGCAGACGGCGATGCTGTCTGGCTCTGCCGAGCGGCTGGACTGCCTCGCGCTTGATGACAGCGCGCATCGCTACGACATGACGGTGCATATGGTCGACGGCCTGGCCGTGATCGAAGCGGCGCCGAGCGTGATGGGGGCAGGCGCAAACGGCGTGACGCTATTGCGAGGGCTGGCCGGTCGGTTGCGTCGGGCGCCCACTGTGCAGCGTCTGTTGACGCTCGCGGCGCAGCAAGTGCGCGCCGTTACCGGTTACGACCGGGTGATGATCTATCGTTTTCTGCCAGACGAGTCGGGTGAGGTGGTGGCCGAGGCGGTGCGGTACGGCAGCGATTCCTATCTGGGACTTCGCTATCCGGCGACCGATATTCCTGCACAGGCGCGCGAACTGTATCGGCGTCAGCCACTCAGGCTGATCCCGGACGTCAACTATCAACCGGTGCCGGTTCTGCCGGGCCGCAGTCCGGAAGGACTACCCTTGGACCTGGGATTGGCGGCGCTGCGCAGCGTGTCGCCTGTGCATGTTCAGTACCTGCGCAATATGAATGTGCGCGCCACGCTCACGGTCAGCCTGATGCGCGGTGACCAACTGTGGGGGCTGATCGCCTGCCATCACAGTGAGCCGCACTACCTGAGCGGGGCGCTCTGCTCGGCAGCCGAGCTGTTCGGCCAGATGCTTTCGCTGCAGATCGATGTGCGCGAGCAACAGCAGGAACAGCAGCGGGTGACCGACGCGCAGCATGCGCACGATCAGCTATTGGAGGCGATGTCCCCTCGCGATACCGTATTCGAAGACCTGAACCGCTACGCGGGCATGCTGCACAGCATGATTGCGTGCGATGGCGTGGCGGTCTGGTCTAACGGTCGCCTCAACGGCGAGGGCGTGCTGCCACCGGACGAAGCGGTAGGGGAACTGATCGCCTTTCTCGGGCAGAAACCTGTGGATCGCATCTACGCAACCTCATCGCTCGCGGAGCACTTCGCGCCCGCCGCCCGCTTCGCTGATCTCGCCAGTGGTGTGCTCGCCATCCCCATTTCGCGGGTCGCGCAGGATTATCTGTTGTTCTTCCGCCGCGAAGTTATCCAGACCGTCACCTGGGGCGGCAACCCTGACAAAGCCGTGCAGCGGGATCCTGTTCGCGGAACGCTCAATCCGCGCAGCAGCTTCGAGGCCTGGCGAGAGACCGTGCGTGGCCATGCGCGTCCTTGGACCGCCAGTGAGCTGCGAGTCGCCGAAACGCTTCGGGTGGCCTTGCTGGAAGTCATTCTTCGTCGCACTGAATTGATCGCTTCGGAACGTCAACAGGCGCAAGACAGCCAGTCTCTGCTGATTGCCGAACTCAATCATCGGGTCAAGAACGTCCTCAGCCTGGTGCTCGCTACCACGCGTCAGAGTGCGCAACAGGCGACCTCGGTGGAGGAGTTCACCCAGGAGGTAGAGCGACGCATCCAGGCACTCGCCAGCGCGCACGATCAGATCAACGCACCTGCTGGCGCCTCGACGCAACTGCGTGCGTTGCTCGAATCCGAAGCCCGAGCTTGGAACGGCCGCGACGAACTGGACGAGCGCATCCACTTCGCCGGTCGCGCGGTAACGCTGGATGTGCGGGGCTATCAAACCCTGGCACTGGTGCTTCACGAGCTGATGACCAACGCCGCAAAATACGGCGCGCTGAGCGTGCCCGAGGGCCAGCTGACTGTAAGTTGGCAGCTTGTGGAGGGCCGGGGGCTGGAGCTGGAGTGGAATGAAAGCGGCGGGCCAGAGGTGAAGCCACCGACTCGACGCGGCTTCGGAAGCATCGTCACCGAGCGCACCGTTCCTTTCGAACTGCAAGGGGACGCGCGGGTGGAGTTCCGACCGGAAGGGCTGTTCGCCAGATTCCGCATTCCACCTCAGCATGTATCGCTGGGCACCGAGCAACCTCAGACGGACCTGGTCAAGGCACGCCCGGCAAGCCCCATCGCCGGTCTCAGGTTGTTGCTGGTCGAAGACAGCATGATGATTGCTCTCGACGCGCAGACCATGCTCGAAGACGCAGGCGTCAAGGTGGAGATCGCCGGCTCGCTGGTCGATGCGCGGCGCGCTTTGCGGCTCGATCCGTTCGATCTGGTAGTCCTGGACGTCAATCTGGCCGGGGAAACCAGCCTTGGTATTGCCGCCGAGCTTGAAGCCGAGCAGCACCCTTTCCTGTTCGCCACCGGTTATGGCGCCCGTACCGCAATCCCGGAGCGCTTCGATCAGATTCCGGTCGTGACCAAACCCTACAACCTCAGCGCCTTAGGCTACGCCATCGGGCAACTGCCAGGACTCGGGCGCCCCCGTGAGCGATCTCCGTTGACCGAACATCGTGGCGCGTGACCTTGCGTTAGGTTGAGCCGGTTAGGTTTTCTATTGATGGCGGTGCAGATGGCAGCGAGGTTTTCCGATCACCGCAGCGCTTCCATGAGCGGCTGAGAGCCCCGCACGCGGTGATGCGGGGCGTGGTATTCAGACGGTGTGCAGATACCAGTTGTATTCGAGGTCGGAGATCGAGTGTTCGAATTCTTCCAGCTCGCTTTCCTTGCACGCGACAAAAATGTCGATGTACGTGGAGTCGATGTACCGCGCCATGATCTCGCTGTCATCGAGCTCGCGCAGGGCATCACGCAGGTTAGAGGGCAGGCTCGGCTCGACCTGCTCGTAGGAATTGCCCTCGATCGGCTCGTCCGGCGCGATCTTGTTGGTCAGACCGTGGTGAATGCCTGCTAGCACGCTGGCCAGCAGCAGATAGGGGTTGGCGTCTGCGCCGGCAACCCGGTGCTCGATGCGCACGGCATCGGGGCTGTCGGTTGGCACGCGCAGCGCCACGGTGCGGTTGTCCAGGCCCCAGCAGGGTGCGTTCGGTACATAGAACTGGGCACCGAAGCGGCGATAGGAGTTCACGTTGGGGCAGAGGAAAGCCATCGAGGCGGCCATGGTCTGCTGAATGCCGCCGATGGCGTGGCGCAGCGTTTCGCTTTCCAGCGGATTGCTGGTGGCGAAAATATTGTTGCCGTTCTTGTCCAGCAGCGAGATATGCACGTGTAGCCCGTTGCCGGCCTGGCCCGGGTAGGGCTTGGCCATGAAGGTCGTATCCATTTCATGGTCGTAAGCGATGTTCTTGATCAACCGCTTGAGCAACACGGCGTAGTCGCAAGCCTTGATCGGGTCGGCGACGTGATGAAGGTTGACCTCGAACTGCGCCGGTGCGCTTTCCTTGACGATGGCATCGGCGGGTATGCCCTGTTCCTTGGCGCCTTCGAGCACGTCCTGCAGACAGTCGACGTACTCGTCCAGATCGTCGATCAGGTAGACCTGGGTGGAGTGGGGGCGTTTGCCAGAGATAGGCGAGCGCGGCGGTTGCGGACGACCGTTCACGTTTTCCTGGTCTATCAGGTAGAACTCCAGCTCGAACGCGGCGCAGATGGTCAGGCCCAGTTCATCGAACTTGCTCACTACCTGACGCAGCACTTCTCGTGGATCGGCGAAGAATGGCGAGCCGTCACGCTCGTGCATGGTCATCAACAGCTGGGCGGTGGGGCGTTTCTGCCAAGGCTCGTTGCTGAGCGTGTTGGGAATGGGGAAACAGGTCCTGTCGGAGTCACCAATGTCCATTCCGAGGCCGGAGCTCTCCACGGTGATGCCATTGATGTCGAGGGCGAACAGCGAGGCCGGCAGGTTGATGCCTTTTTCATACACTTTGTGCAGGCTGGCGCGCTCGATGCGCTTGCCCCGGACGACACCGTTCATGTCTGCGATCAGCAGGTCGACGTACTGGACCTCCGGGTGTTCCTTTAGAAATGCGTTCGCTTCGTTGAGCTGAACGGCACGCGGCGGCGGAAGCATGATGAAGCACCTTAATTGTTAAAAATTTCAATCATCAAACAGCTTGTCTTGGAGTCAATCGAAAAGCCCTGCTGCTGTCAATAGTGCCCCGAAATGACTCTTCGAGGCCCACAGTGGGCGTTTTCGGGGCAGTCCGGAGAACGATCCCTAAACGCTGACATGGCTTTGCGAAGCGGTAACCCTCGGCTATTGTCTATAAAAACGAACAAGACTACTCTCCGAAGAGCCCCATCTGGAAAGACGAGTATCCCATGCCTCGCGTGCCATTGATCGGCGTTTCCGCCTGTACCAGGCAGATCGGCCACCACAGTTTCCATATCGCCGGCGACAAGTACCTGCGCGCGGCGGCTGTAGCCGGCATGCCGCTGGTCATCCCGGCACTCGGCGATCTGATCGACCCAGCTGCATTACTGGATAGCGTAGACGGCCTGCTCTTTACCGGCTCACCGTCCAACGTCGAACCGCACCATTATGGCGGCCCGGCCAGCACCGAGGGCACCGCCCATGACCCATCACGTGATCAACTGACGCTGCCGCTTATTCGCGCGGCGGTGGATGCGGGTGTTCCAGTATTCGGCGTCTGCCGCGGGTTTCAGGAAATGAACGTCGCTTTTGGCGGCAGCCTGCATCAGAAGGTTCACGAGGCCGGGCCTTATGCCGATCACCGTGAGCGCGCCGAGGATCCAGTCGAGGTGCAGTACGGTCTAAGTCATCCGTTGCACGTCCAACCGGGCGGATTGCTACAGCGCCTCGGGTTACCCGCGCAGATTGATGTCAATTCGGTGCATGGACAGGGCGTCGAGCGGCTCGGCAAGGGCTTGCGCATCGAGGCGCTGGCACCCGATGGGCTGATCGAGGCGTTTTCCGTCGAGGGTGCGCGAAGCTTTGCCCTCGGCGTGCAGTGGCATCCGGAATGGAAGGTGCATGAGCATCCTTATTACCTGGCGTTGTTCGAGGGCTTTGCCCGCGCCTGCCGGGAACGCGCAGGACGGCGCTGAGCGCGGGCCGGCCCGGCACTCGTTTCATTAATTTCTGAGGTCGATATGTCCAGCAAGCTCGACCAGCTCACCGGCTGGCTGAAAGAACGCAAGATCACCGAGGTGGAGTGCCTGATCAGCGACCTGACGGGCATCGCCCGCGGCAAGATCTCACCCACCAACAAGTTCCTCGACGAAAAAGGCATGCGCCTGCCGGAAAGCGTACTGCTGCAGACCGTGACTGGCGATTATGTTGAGGACGATATCTATTACGAGCTGCTCGATCCCGCCGATATCGACATGTTCTGCCGGCCCGATCCGGACGCGGTGTTCTTGGTGCCTTGGGCCATCGAGCCCACCGCCCAGGTGATCCACGACACCTACGACAAGATGGGCAATCCCATCGAAATCTCGCCGCGCAATATCTTGAAGCGTGTGCTGAAGATGTACGCCGATAAAGGCTGGCAGCCCATCGTCGCACCGGAGATGGAGTTCTACCTGACCAAGCGCTGCGAAGACCCGGACCTGCCGTTCCAGCCGCCGATCGGCCGCTCGGGTCGGCAGGAGACGGGCCGGCAGTCGTTCTCCATCGATGCGGCCAACGAGTTCGACCCGCTGTTCGAGGACATGTACGACTGGTGCGAGGCCCAGGGGCTGGATCTGGATACCCTGATCCACGAGGAAGGCACCGCACAGATGGAAATCAACTTCCGTCATGGCGAGGCGCTGCACCTGGCCGATCAGATTCTGGTGTTCAAACGCACCATGCGCGAGGCCGCGCTCAAGCACAACGTCGCCGCCACCTTTATGGCCAAGCCCATGACGGGCGAGCCGGGCAGTGCCATGCACCTGCACCAGAGCGTCGTGGACCTCGAAACCGGGCGCAACATCTTCTCCAACAGCGACGGCACCATGAGCCAGCTGTTCCTGTACCACGTCGGTGGCCTGCAGAAATACATTCCCGAACTGCTGCCGCTGTTCGCGCCGAACGTCAATTCGTTCCGCCGCTTCCTGCCCGACACCTCGGCACCGGTCAACGTCGAATGGGGCGAGGAGAACCGTACCGTCGGCCTGCGAGTGCCGGATTCCGATCCGCAGAACCGTCGCGTCGAGAACCGCCTGCCGGGTGCCGATGCCAACCCTTATCTGGCCATCGCCGCCAGCCTGCTGTGCGGTTACATCGGCATGGTCGAGGAGCTGCCGCCAAGCCAGCCCGTCAAGGGTCGCGGCTATGAGCGCCGCAATCTGCGTCTGCCGCTGACGCTGGAAGCGGCACTGGAACGAATGGAGAACTGCCGACCGCTGGAGAAGTACCTGAGCCCCAAGTTCATCACCGGCTACATCGCGGTCAAGCGCGCCGAGCAGGAAAACTACCACCGCGTCATCAGTTCCTGGGAGCGGGAATTCCTGATGCTGTCGGTGTAACGAACAGCCGTAGGGTGGATGACGCTCTGTTCATCCACCGGACCAAGCAACCATTATCAAGAGGTGATTGATGAGCGATTCGCAAACCCTGCAATGGCAAGCCCTGAGCCGCGACCATCACCTGCCGCCGTTCACCGACTTCAAAGCGCTCAATGCCAAGGGCACGCGCATCATTACGCGGGGGGAGGGCGTCTACCTTTGGGACAGCGAAGGCCACAAGATCCTTGATGCCATGGCCGGGCTCTGGTGCGTCAACCTCGGCTACGGCCGCGAAGAACTGGTCGAAGCGGCCACTCGGCAGATGCGTGAGCTGCCGTACTACAACCTCTTTTTCCAGACTGCCCACCCGCCGGCGCTGGCCTTGGCCAAAGCCATCTCCGAGATCGCGCCGGAAGGCATGAACCATGTGTTCTTCACCGGCTCCGGCTCGGAAGCCAACGACACCGTGCTGCGCATGGTGCGCCACTATTGGGCGATCAAGGGGCAGCCGCAGAAGAAAGTGGTGATCGGCCGCTGGAACGGCTACCACGGCTCAACCATTGCCGGCGCCAGCCTCGGCGGCATGAAGGCCATGCACGAGCAGGGCGATGGTCCGATCCCTGGCATCGAGCATATCGACCAGCCCTACTGGTATGGCGAAGGCGGCGACCTCGATCCGGAAGAATTCGGCGTTCGCATGGCTGAGCAACTGGAACAGAAGATCCTCGAAGTTGGCGAAGACAAGGTGGCCGCCTTTATCGCCGAACCGATCCAGGGCGCCGGCGGGGTGATCATTCCGCCGGACAGCTACTGGCCGAAAATCCGCGAGATCCTCGCCCGCTACGAGATTCTGTTCATTGCCGACGAAGTCATCTGCGGCTTCGGGCGAACCGGCGAGTGGTTCGGCAGCGACTACTACGGCAATGCGCCGGACCTGATGCCAATCGCCAAGGGCCTGACATCCGGCTATCTGCCCATGGGTGGCGTGGTGGTACGCGACGAAGTGGTGCACACCCTCAACGAAGGGGGCGAGTTCTATCACGGCTTCACCTATTCGGGACACCCGGTAGCGGCTGCGGTAGCGCTGGAGAACATCCGTATTCTGCGCGAGGAGAAGATCGTCGAGCGGGTCAAGAACAAGACGGCACCTTATTTGCAGTCTCGCTGGCATGAGTTGGTCGAGCACCCGTTGGTTGGTGAGGCCCGTGGTGTCGGCATGCTTGGCGCGCTGGAGCTGGTGAAAAACAAGAAGACCCGTGAGCGCTTCGCTGACCCTGGCGTGGGCATGCTCTGTCGGGAGCATTGCTTCCGCAACGGTCTGGTGATGCGCGCAGTCGGTGACACCATGATCATTTCGCCACCGCTGGTGATCAACGAAGAGCAGATTGACGAGCTGATCGGCAAAGTTCGGCTGTGCCTGGACGCAACGCTGAAAGATGCGCGGGGTTGAGTGTGCAGGGCGCCGGCAGGATGCTACCGGCACCAAGGATCGACTGGAAAAGTATGCAAGCGAAGCGCACGCAAGCGGTTGAAAAACAGCCATTGACCTTGCCAGACTGCGCGCGTGCTTTGGCCTGACTTACCGAGGGTGTGTCGATGCCGGCACAGCCATTAGCTGCACCAGGCACAACGGGGTAGGCGTCGCCGCCGCCCTGTGTGACCTGTCCACAGCCCAACATATGACTACAACAGGAGCTGCACGGATGAAACCCTTTGCCAAGACCCTACTTGCGATGACGCTGGCTGGCGCGGTTGCCGGCGCTGCGCAGGCCGAAGACAAGGTGCTGCACGTCTATAACTGGTCCGACTATATCGCCGAAGACACCTTGGAGAACTTCACCAAGGAAACCGGGATCAAGGTCGTCTACGACGTGTTCGACAGCAACGAAGTCCTGGAGGCCAAGCTGCTGGCGGGCAGCTCCGGCTATGACGTAGTCGTACCGTCCAACCCCTTCCTGGCCAAGCAGATCAAGGCGGGCGTGTTCCAGAAGCTCGACAAGAGCAAGCTGCCGAACTGGGAAAACCTCGACAAGGACCTGCTCAAGGCGTTGCAGCCGAGCGATCCAGGCAACCAGTACGCAGTGCCGTACATGTGGGGCACCATCGGCATCGGCTACAACCCGGAGAAGGTCAAGGCCGCGTTAGGTGAAGACGCACCGGTTGATTCCTGGGATCTGGTGTTCAAGCCGGAAAACATGGAAAAGCTGAAATCCTGCGGCGTCTCGTTTCTCGATTCACCCACCGAAATCCTCCCTGCAGCACTGCATTACCTGGGCTACAAGCCAGACACCACCAAATCTGACGAGCTGAAGAAGGCTGAAGAGCTGTTCATGCAGATCCGTCCGGACGTGGCCTATTTCCATTCCTCGAAGTACATCTCGGACTTGGCCAACGGCAACGTCTGCGTCGCCATCGGCTATTCCGGCGACATCTACCAGGCCAAAGCGCGTGCCGAAGAAGCCGGCAATACGGTCAAGGTCAACTACAACATTCCCAAGGAAGGCGCAGGCACTTTCTTCGACATGCTCGCGATCCCGGCTGATGCGAACAACGTCGACAACGCCCATGTCTTCCTCAATTATCTGATGAAGCCTGAGGTGATGGCCTCCATCACCAACTATGTGCAGTTCCCCAACGGCAACGCGGCGGCCACCCCGCTGGTGGATGAAGCAATTCGTACCGACCCGGGCGTTTACCCGAGCCAGGCCGTGCTGCAAAAGCTCTACACCTTCCCGGACCTTGATCCGAAGACCCAGCGCACCATGACCCGCAGCTGGACCAAGATCAAATCCGGTCGTTGATCCAGCCGCCTCGCCAGGTCTGCTTGCGGGCCTGCGCGAGGCACTCATCAGTGCCTCGAAAGGGGCAGTTCAGATTTGTAATTCTGGCTTGCGGTCTGGCTGTAGCGCACCCTTTGAGCCTGATCGTCTCGCCATTACAACGCGCCAGTTGATTTTTAGAGGTTTTTCCAATAAATAGCCCGCCTTTCGCCCACTGATCGCGCGGTCTGCACTAAGAGGACACTCTCATGCGCTCGACATTGAAGTCGCTTCTTATAGCCGCTGCGGTCAGCGGTGCTGCATCCGCTCAGGCTGCCACGGTGCATATCTACAACTGGTCCGATTACATCGGCGAAACAACGCTGGAAGAATTCGAAGAGAAGACCGGTATCAAGCCGGTCTATGACGTCTTCGATTCAAACGAAACCCTCGAAGGCAAACTGCTCGCTGGTCGTACCGGCTATGACGTGGTGGTGCCTTCCAACCATTTCCTCGGCAAACAGATTCGCGCTGGCGCTTTCCAGAAACTGGACAAGAGCAAGCTGCCCAACTGGGAACAGCTGGATCCCGCACTGCTTAAGCAGCTCGAGAAGAACGATCCGGGCAATGCCTACGCCGCGCCCTATCTCTGGGGCACCAATGGCATCGGTTACAACGTTGAACAGGTCACCGCTGCGCTAGGCATCGAGAAGGTAGATTCCTGGGCCGTTCTGTTCGAGCCGGAGAACGCCAAGAAGCTTGCCGGCTGCGGCATTGCCCTTCTCGACTCGCCTGATGAAATGATCCCGGCGATGCTCAACTACCTGGGCCTGGATCCCAACAGCACCGATCCGGACGACTACGCCAAAGCTGAGGCGAAGTTGCTCGAAATTCGCCCGTACGTCCGTTATTTCCATTCATCCAAGTACATATCGGACTTGGCCAACGGCAACATCTGCATCGCCGCCGGCTTTTCCGGGGACATTTTCCAGGCGTCGGCGCGCGCCGACGAAGCCGGTAAAGGCATCGACATTGCCTACGCCATCCCCAAAGAAGGCGGCAATCTCTGGTTCGACATGCTGGCCATTCCCTCCGACGCACAGAATGTCGACGAAGCCCATGCCTTCATCAATTACCTGCTCGACCCTCAGGTGATCGCGTCGGTCAGTGATTATGTTGGCTATGCCAACCCCAACATCAAGGCAGGGGAACTGATGGACCAGGAGGTCCGTAACGATCCGTCGGTCTATCCGCCGCAAGCTGTGCTGGATCGCCTGTACGTCTCCGCAGAGCTGCCGCAGAAGATCAACCGCCTGATGACCCGCACCTGGACCAAGGTGAAGTCCGGCCAATAGCAACACCGGGCAAGGCGGGAGCCATTGCTGGTCTTCCGTCTTGCCTTACAGCGTGTCATTTCCCGGCGCCGTCCGGGTCCATTATTCCAATCGGGAGTTTGCGCATGGCCGTTGCCTCCAGCGCCTACAAAAAGGCCCTCACCGGTGAGAGCCAGAACAAGCAGGTGCTGCTGAAGATCGACCGCGTCACCAAGAAGTTCGACGAAACGGTGGCGGTCGATGATGTCTCATTGAGCATTCACCAAGGCGAAATCTTTGCCCTGCTTGGAGGATCGGGCTCGGGCAAGTCCACTTTGCTGCGCATGCTGGCAGGCTTCGAGCGGCCCACTGAAGGACGGATCTTCCTCGACGGCCAGGACATCACCGATATGCCGCCCTACGAGCGGCCCATCAACATGATGTTCCAGTCCTACGCATTGTTCCCGCACATGAGTGTCGAGCAGAACATCGCCTTCGGCCTGAAGCAGGATGGCCTGTCGAAAGATGAGGTAAAGACGCGCGTCGATGAAATGCTCAGTCTGGTGCAGATGAGCCAGTACGCCAAGCGCAAGCCGCATCAGCTCTCTGGCGGCCAGCGCCAGCGTGTTGCCTTGGCCCGATCCCTGGCCAAGCGACCCAAGCTGTTGCTGCTGGATGAACCGATGGGCGCGCTGGACAAGAAACTGCGCTCGCAGATGCAGCTGGAGCTGGTGCAGATCATCGAGCGCGTCGGCGTAACCTGCGTGATGGTCACCCACGACCAGGAAGAGGCCATGACCATGGCCGAGCGCATCGCCATCATGCACCTCGGCTGGATCGCTCAGGTCGGCAGCCCGATGGACATCTACGAGACCCCGGCGAGCCGCTTGGTCTGCGAGTTCATCGGCAACGTCAACCTCTTCGACGGCGAGTTGGTCGAGGACATGGAAGACCATGCCGTTATCGCCTGCCCTGGCCTGGAAAACCCGATCTACGTCGGTCACGGCATCAGCACTCGCGCCCAGGACAAGCAGATCACCTATGCAATTCGCCCCGAAAAGCTGCTGATCGGCACCGAACTCCCTGAGCTGCAACGGCCTGGCTATAACTGGTCCAAGGGTGTGGTCTATGACATCGCCTACCTGGGCGGTCATTCGGTCTATTACATCCAGATGCCATCCGGCGGCATCCTGCAGGCATTCATGGCCAACGCCGAACGACACGTGAAGCTGCCGACCTGGGAGGAGGAAGTGTTTGTCTACTGGTGGGACGACAGCGGCGTGGTGTTGCAGGCATGAGCCGCTCGCGTCTGAACCCGGGGCGTCGACTGGTCATCGGCGTACCCTTCGTATGGCTGGTGCTGTTCTTCCTTCTGCCGTTCGTGATCGTACTGAAGATCAGCTTCGCCGAAGCCGATGTGGCGATTCCTCCCTATACCGAGGTTTTCGCCTACGCCGAACAGCAGCTGCAGGTCATCATCAACCTGAGCAACTACATCTTCCTCAGTGAAGACGACCTCTATTGGGCTGCTTACGCCGGCTCGTTGAAGATTGCCTTTTTCAGCACGCTGATCTGCCTGCTGGTCGGCTATCCCATGGCCTACGCCATCGCCCGGGCGCGCAAGGATCTACAGACCGTACTGCTGCTGCTAATCATGATGCCGACTTGGACTGCGATCCTGATTCGCGTCTACGCCTGGATGGGCATTCTCAGCAGCAACGGCATTCTCAATGGCCTGCTGCAGGGACTGGGCCTGATCGACGAGCCGCTGCGCATCTTGAACACCGATCTCGCCGTCTATATCGGCGTGGTGTATTCCTACCTGCCATTCATGATCCTGCCGCTCTACGCCAACCTGGTGAAGCATGACCTCAGCTTGCTGGAGGCTGCCTCTGACCTCGGTGCGCGCAATCTGACCAGCTTCTGGAAGATCACCGTGCCGCTGTCCAAGAACGGCATCATCGCCGGCTGCATGCTGGTATTCATTCCGGTGGTGGGCGAATTCGTGATTCCCGAACTGCTCGGCGGGCCGGAGACGCTGATGATCGGCAAGGTGCTGTGGCAGGAGTTCTTCAATAACCGCGACTGGCCGGTAGCGTCTGCATTGGCGGTGGTGATGTTGGCGATCCTTTTGGTACCGATCATTCTGTTCAACCGCAACCAAACCAAGGAACTGGAGGGCAAGCTATGAAGCGTTACAGCTTTTCCAACCTGATCCTGGTCCTCGGATTGTTGTTCATCTACCTGCCCATGGTGTTGCTGGTCATCTACTCCTTCAATGCCTCGCGGCTGGTAACGGTGTGGGGCGGCTGGTCGCTGAAGTGGTACGCGGGTTTGCTGGACAATAGCCAGTTGATGGGCGCGGTCATGCGGTCGCTGGAGATCGCTTTCTACACCGCCATTGCCGCGGTTGCGCTGGGCACCATGGCCGCCTTCGTGCTGACGCGGATACCCAACTTTCGTGGGCGCGCCGTGTTTGGCGGTCTGGTCACGGCGCCGCTGGTGATGCCGGAAGTAATCACCGGTCTGTCGTTGCTGCTCTTGTTCGTGGCCATGGCGCAGCTGATCGGCTGGCCCGCCCAGCGCGGCATCGTCACCATCTGGATCGCCCATACCACCTTCTGCTCGGCTTATGTCGCCGTAGTCGTAATGGCGAGGTTGCGTGAACTTGACCAGTCCATCGAGGAAGCAGCAATGGACCTCGGGGCACGGCCCTGGAAGGTGTTTTTCCTGATCACCATGCCGATGATCGCGCCGTCACTGGCGGCCGGTGGCATGCTCTCGTTCGCCCTGTCGCTGGATGATCTGGTCCTGGCCAGCTTCGTCTCCGGTCCAGGCGCAACGACGCTGCCAATGGAGATTTTCTCGGCGGTGCGCCTCGGTGTGAAGCCTGAGATCAACGCAGTTGCCAGCTTGATCCTGCTGGTGGTGTCGCTGGCGACCTTCATTGCTTGGTACATCGGCCGTCGCGCCGAGAAGCGCCGTGTACGTGCGATGCGCCAGGCAATGGATGACACCAACGCCAACCCGACCTGGCGTCAGGTGATCGACAGTCGCAAGGTAACGACGCCACCCTCGGCGCACAGCTGACCGGCGCTGCTGGCGGTCAGCGGCTATCCGCTGACCGCTGGTTCGCTGAGGACTCAGCGACCGGCGGAGGTGCCCAGTCACAGAAACAACCCACCGCGAGCGAGTGCGTCGCCTTGACCGGACGGCCAGCCAGCACCGCCTCGAGGATGGGCTCGATAAAGCTGTTGTCGGAGCTGCACACGGCCCCTTCGCTATAGGGCCCGATGTACACCAGTCGTCCATCGGTATCCCATATCCCAACCGCCGGACTGGCAGGCAGGCTGCTTGCCCCCGGCAGATCAGCGAGCGGCTGCAGACCGGCCAGCTGTTCCGGCAAGCGGCCCTGGCTGCCCGGCTTTTGCAGCGCATAAAAGCTGACGCCCCGCCCACCGAAGCGTTGCATTAGTTCGGCCAGGTGCTGCTGGTTGCCTGCATTGCAGGGGCAGGCCGGATCCCAGAAGTGCACCACACGAACCGGCCCGGCGCCGCTCAGCGACTCGGGCAATGCCAGCTGATCGCCGGAGAACAGCTCGGCCCGCTCGTTCTCGAACGGTCGCAGGTAGCGCGCCTCGAACCACCAGAAGGCAGCCAGCATGGCGCCACCCCAGAGTAGGGCAACGAGCGCTGCGATCAGATACTTGTTGCGTACGGACATGATGGGACTCTTGGATGGATGCGCCAGCTTGCCACGTCGCGCTGCAGAGCTGAATATCTCGCTTACTCCTAGCAAGAAAACCGCTCATGCCTTCGCGAATCGATCCCGACGCACTCCGCGCGCAATTAAGCCCACTTCGCCACGCGGCTGAGCTTACCGCCGATGCACGCTTCTATCAGGCCTACTATGGGTTGGATCTGCCTCACCACGGCGGTATCCAGCGGCGCCTTGGCCGGTTTCAGGTACACGGTTATGAGGTGGTGGCACAAGCGTGGTGCCCCGATCAGCCGGTCGCGACACTGCTGGTCCTGCACGGCTACTACGACCATATGGGCCTGTACCGGCACGTAGTGGATTGGGGGTTGCGCATGGGCTTCGCCGTGCTCGCCTGCGACCTGCCGGGGCATGGACTTTCCAGCGGGCCTCGCGCCAGCATCAATGAATTCGATGAATACCAGGCCGTGCTGCAGGGCTTGCTGCAAGAAGCCGCTGCGATGAATCTGCCGCATCCTTGGCATTTGCTGGGGCAGAGCACTGGCGCCGCCATCGTGCTGGATTACCTGCTCTGCCAGCCGGTGCACCCAGCGCTGGGGCAGAGCATTCTGCTGGCGCCCTTGGTGCGGCCACGGGCCTGGGGATGGTCACGCTTCAGTTATGAAGTGATGCGACGCTTCGTCCAGCAGATTCCCCGGCGCTTCAGTGAAAACTCAGGCGATCCGGCGTTTCTCCAGTTCATCCAGAGTCACGATCCGCTGCAGCCCGATATCCTACCGACCGCCTGGGTGGGCGCGCTGTCGCGCTGGATCCAGCGTATCGAAGGCGCGCCTGCCAGCCTGTACAGCCCGCTGATTGTTCAGGGAGAGGCCGACATGACGGTCGACTGGCAACACAACCTGCCGGTCCTGCAAGACAAGTTCGCTGCCCCTGAGATTCTTCGGCTACCCGCAGCGAGGCATCACCTGGTCAATGAGCAGGAAGCCCTCCGCCGTGAATATTTCGAGTTTCTCAGCGAGCGCTTGAAGTAGCTCAGCGCGTTGGCTGAGAGCTCGCTTACGCCTGAGTCTCGTTGCCGCTCAATCCGACCGCAAGCCCGGCACGAAGGGCTTGCAGCGCTGCGCTGTAATAGCGCTGACCGGCCTCCGACTGGGCGAACTGGACAAATTCCTCCAGTTCGGCATCGGAGAGGTCGCGATAGATATACAGCAGCGTGTTGTCCAGGTCGCTCTCGACCTGTTGCTGCAAACGCTCGCGTTGGCTGTCGAGCAGGCCCTGCGCCTGGCCGCCGCCGAGCAAGCCCGGAATCATCTGGCTGAGGCTGTCGGCTGCGACACCGGCCAACGCCAGGCTGACCTCAGCACCGGCTTCGGCAGCCGGCAGCGCCTGGGCCAGATGACGGATCAACAGCTGCCGGTTGCTGCCGGCCTCCATTCGCGGAATGCCGTTTTCGTATCTGGCCAGCTGCTCGCGGCGTCCGGCCAACGTCTCGGCCGCGACCACCTTGTGGCCGAGCGGAGATTGGAAAAACTCCAGCGCTGGTTGCGGATTGGCGAGGCTCTCCCGCAGCGCCTGCTTGGCCCGCTGATCGATGGCGTTAACCGCGAAACGGCGATTGCTGTTGGTAACCAGCGCCTGGTAAACGGCGGGTGGCAGGGTGTTCTTGTAGCGCTGTTGAGCGGCGGTCAGGGCATCGCTGAAATTGGCGCGTTGTTCGGTCCAGCCAGCGGTCTCGTACAGCTCGTCGTAGGTATCGGCGAGGGTGTTCAAGCTGAAGGCAAGTAATACACAAGCGATTAAAGCGCGCATGGAAGCTCCTGTCTGGCGGGCAGTTTATTTTCAGCGCCCTGACGGCTGCTGTCGAGGCGCGAAAGCGCTGCTGCTAGACTCCACGCAGTCCTTTCGGAGTCTCTTCCTTGCAGTTCGATCCCATCATTGACGACCTCGCCGAGCATGGCTGGTCGCTACGTCATTCGTTCCTGTCAGATGATCTGACCCTCGGTTTGGCAGCGGAGTGCCGCAAGCGTGAGGCACAAGGTGCCCTGGCCCCGGCCGGTATCGGCCGCGGCGATGCGCTGACCATTCGCGAAGGAATACGTGGCGATCAGATTCAATGGCTCGAACCAGGCCAGTCTCCGTTGTGTGACTGCTATCTGGAGCTGATGGATGGGCTTCGATTACGCATGAACCAGACGCTGTTCCTCGGTCTGGAAGAGTTCGAATGCCATTTCGCCCTGTACCCGCCGGGTGCTTTCTATCAGACGCATCTGGATCGCTTCCGTGACGATGACAGCCGCTGCGTCACCGCGGTGGTCTACCTCAACCCGGGCTGGCAACCCGCTGATGGAGGAGAGTTGCGCATGCATTTCGCTGACGGCTCGCAGCGCGACATTCCCCCGCTTGCGGGTGATCTCCTGGTTTTCCTGTCTGGCGAGTTCCCTCACGAAGTGCTGGTCACCCATACCGACCGCCTCTCCCTGACGGGCTGGTTTCGCCGGCGTCCTGCAGATGTGCTTGCGCTGTAGCGCGGGCAAAAAAAGCCCGGCATAAGCCGGGCCAATAGGGAAGCGGTGCTACAAACGGCGTTACATGCCTAACAGATTCGGCAGCGCCAGCGAGATCGACGGCACGTAGGTGATGAGGACGAGGAAGGCCAGCATCATCGCCAGCCACGGCATGACCGCACGGATTACCTGAGTGACCGGCATGCCGGTCACGGCCGAGGCGACGAACAGGTTCAGGCCCACCGGAGGCGTGATCAGGCCGATTTCCATGTTCACCACCATGATGATGCCCAAGTGGATCGGGTCGATGCCCAGTTCCATCGCAATCGGGAACAGGATCGGTGCCAGGATCAGGATGATGGCCGACGGTTCCATGAATGCACCGGCGACCAGCAGGACGATGTTCACGACCAGCAGGAACATCCAGGGCTGCAGACCGGCCTCGAGCACCATGGCAGTGATCTGCTGCGGGATCTGTTCAGTCGTCAGCACATGCGCGAAGAGCATGGCGTTGGCGATGATGAACATCAGCATGATCGACAGCTTGCCCGACTCCAGCAGTACCGTCGGGCAATCACGTATCGTGATGTCCTTGTAGACGAACAGCGCGATGAAAGCTGAGTACACAGCCGCCACTGCAGCCGCTTCCGTGGGGGTGAACATGCCGGAGTAGATACCGCCGAGGATGATCACCATCAGCAGCAGACCCCAGACCGCCTTGCGTGCGGCAGAGAGCCACTCGCGGAAGGTGGCTCGCGGCAGCGCCGGCAGGTTCTTTTTCACCGCGATGATGTAGATGGCGGCCATCAGCGCGATACCCAGCAGCAGGCCCGGCACGACGCCGGCCATGAACAGCTTACCGACCGAGGTTTCAGTCGCGGCGGCGTAGACCACCATGACGATCGACGGTGGGATCAGGATGCCCAGCGTGCCGGCGTTACAGACGATGCCGGCGCCGAAAGCCTGGGGGTAGCCGGAACGAACCATACCGGCGATGGCGATTGAGCCGACCGCCGCTACCGTTGCTGGCGACGACCCGGACAGCGCGGCGAACAGCATGCAAGCCAGTACCGCCGCGATGGCCAGGCCACCGCGGATGTGGCCAACGCTGGCGTTGGCGAAATCGATGAGTCGCTTGGCGACGCCACCGGTGGTCATGAATGCGCCAGCCAGCAAGAAGAACGGGATGGCCAGCAGCGTGTAGTGTTCGGACGTCTCGAACAGCTTGATCGCCAGCGAGGTGACCGAATCCGGGCTGAACAGCAGGATGGTCAGCGAACCGGCCAGACCGAGGGAAACGGCCACCGGCACGCCGATAAACATCAGCGCGAAGAGCGCGACAAAGAGGAACAGGATGGTCATTTACTTCGGCTCCTCTGCGCCCAGTTTCGCGGCTTCGGCGGCTTCGTCTGCCAGGCCCAGGCCGGTTTGCTCGTTACGCAGGATGCGTACGAAGATTTCGGCGAAACGGAGGAAGACCATGGCGAAGCCAATCGGCACGATCATGCCGATGTGCCACTGCTTGATCCCGAAATGACCGAGGTCTTCCGCGCCGATGTCGGCGGTGAACAGCGCCGAAATCCAATTGAAGCTGGCGAAGGCCAGCATGCCTGCATAACCGAGGCAGAACAGGCAGGCAACGAAGCCGATGTAGCGCTGGATGTGGCGCGGCGCGAGTTTGACCAGTGCGTCGATGCCGATATGGCCGGCGGTGCGCACACCGTATGCCAGGCCGGAAAAGATCAGCCAGGCGAATAGTGCCTTGGTCAGTGCCGTGCTCCAGGTCATCTCTTGCGCCAGGCCGATGGTGAAGTCACCCATGGCGAAGAACAGATCGCTGGCACCCTCGTAGCGATCGCCGAGGCTGTAGAACACGGTGTAGAGGTTGTTCAAGACCACGTATACGAAGGTCACCAAGGTCATGGCGGCCAGAAGGAAGGCGATAAACGCTTCTTCGAAGTGGTCCCAGACGCGCCAGAGGGCGTTCATGGATGACATCTCCTGATGGATTGCATTGTTTCGGTGGGCGTACAGAACGTGCGCCATGGGCCGGTGGGGTAACCGGGTGACAGAGCAATGAAAAACTCTTGTTGTACAGGCAGCTGGCTCGGGATCACCGCGCCGTAGGTGCTGCCTGGCTGGGTTGTCTTTTCACTGGTCTGTCGATGTCGCTGGTATTGCTCTAGTCGGAACGCGGAGGGCAGCTTGTGGCTGCCCTCCGGCAAGGCCTTACTGGGCCTTGTTGGCTTCTTCGGCGGCCTTGATCAGGTCGGCACCGATGTCATTCTCGAACTTGCTCCAAACGGGCTTCATGGCTTCGCGCCACTTGGCACGCTCTTCCGGAGTCAGGACGAGGATTTCGGTGGTGCCAGCAGCCAGGATGTCCTGCTTGGCTTTCTGGTTCAGGTCATCGGCCTGCTTGTTCACCTCAACGGTGACTTCGTCGATGATCTGGTCCAGCTCGGTGCGAACGTCTTCCGGCAGACCGTCCCAGAACTTGGTGTTGGTGATCAGCATGTAGTCGAGCAGACCGTGGTCGGACTCGGTGATGTGCTTCTGCACTTCATGCATCTTCTGGGAGTAGATGTTCGAGTAAGGGTTCTCGGCACCGTTGACCACGCCAGTCTGCAGGCCCTGATAGACCTCGGCGAAGCTCATCTTGCGCGGATTGGCGCGCAGGGCCTTGAACTGCTCATCCAGCACGGCGGAGGCCTGTACGCGGAACTTCAGACCACGGGCGTCTTTCGGCTCACGCAGTTCCTTGTTGGCGGACAGCTGCTTCATGCCGTTGTGCCAGTAGGCCAGGCCGGTGATGTTCTTGTCTTCCATCGAGCTCAGCAGCTTCTGGCCGGCATCGCTCTGCTGGAAGCGGTCAACCGCCTGGATGTCGTCGAACAGGAACGGCAGGTCGAACACCTGAACGCCCTTAGAGTAATGCTCGAACTTGGCCAGCGACGGAGCGATCAGCTGTACGTCGCCCAGCAGCAGCGCTTCCATTTCCTTGCCGTCGCCGAACAGGGAAGAGTTCGGGTAAACCTGGACTTCCACCTTGCCGGGCAGACGCTCTTCAACGAGCTTCTTGAACATGACGGCACCCTGGCCTTTCGGGGTGTTTTCGGCAACTACGTGGGAGAACTTGATCAGGATCGGGTCGGCGGCCTGGGCCAGGCTTGCGATACCGAGGGACAGAGCACAGGCGAGCGCTGTGGCAGTCAGTTTGAACATTGTTGTGTTTCCTCTTGTTGTGGATGAGCCGCTGCAATCAGGCAGGAGCTCGGCTGTAACCAGCAAGACAAGTCTAGGCGCCATTGAATAAATCGCCGCGCCGGATTGCGGCTGGACTTGCCGGTTCATGGAGTTTGCGGGAGCAAGTGCTGTGCCAGATGCGTGCAACTGGCGCCCGTGAGGCGGCAGTTTACTCGCATGATGGCTAAATACTGACGAATGTTTCTCAGCCTAATGCGTCTAGCTCGCAGGTTTCGTCAGGTTGCAATACCAGGGCAAGACGCCGCCATTCAGCCAGATAAAAATGTCCAAACTATGTCGGCTTGGCCATGGAAGCTATGATTTGATTGCAGTGAACGAAGCCTTGGCGGAAATCCGCCAGCTATTCGTTATCCTCGGGCGGGGTTCCGCCAGCATCATTGAACACCAGGCCGTGCTTGCGCAGTTTGTCGTGTAGCGTCTTGCGCGGCAGACCCAGGGCCTCAGCAACGCTGCGCAGCGAGCCATGGGGCCGCGCGAGTTCGGCTGCGATCAGGGCGCGCTCGAACGCGTCTACCTGCTCGCCAAGCCCGTGGGCTGAGTCGGTACCGCTGGCTTCAGCAGCACGAGTGGGATCATCGAGACCCAGTTCAAGCCCCAACGCGAAGCGTTCGGCGGTGTTCTGCAATTCACGCACATTGCCCGGCCAGGCATGCCGAAGCAGCTGTGCACGCTGCTCCGGACGCAGCTCACGGATCGGCAGGGCGTGGCGGTTGGCGGCGGTCTCGGCAAAATGCTGGAACAGGAACAGCAGGTCCTCGCTGCGTTCGCGCAGCGGCGGGATGCGCAGGGGGGCGACATTCAGGCGGTAATAGAGATCGGCGCGGAAGCGGCCCTGGTCGGCGGCGTGGCGCAGATCCTCCTTGGTCGCGGCGATCACCCGGATGTCCAGCGGGATCGACTGGTTACCGCCGAGTCGCTCGACGACCCGCTCCTGCAGCATGCGCAGCAGCTTTACCTGGACATCCAGGCTCATGCTCTCGATCTCGTCTAGGAACAGGGTGCCACCGTTGGCGAACTCGAACTTGCCGATACGGCGTTTTTGCGCGCCGGTAAAGGCTCCGGCTTCGTGCCCGAACAGCTCGCTTTCGACCACCGACTCGGCCAGCGCCCCGGCATTGATCGCCACGAACGGCCCGTTGCGGCGACTTGAAAGGTCGTGCAGCGCACGGGCTACCACCTCTTTTCCCGCGCCGGTTTCGCCAAGGATGAGTACGTCGGCCTGGGTCCCGGCAAGCGCGCCGATCTGCTCACGAAGGCGCTGCATGGCAGGTGATTGGCCTAGAAGCCGGGTCGACAACTGCTGACGGTCGGCCAGGGCCAGGCGTAGGCTGCGGTTGTCGAGCACCAACTGGCGTAGGGCGAGGGCGCGACGGACGCTGTCGAGCAGTGCCTCGCTGGGGAAGGGTTTCTCAAGAAAGTCATAGGCACCGGCGCGCATGGCTTGAACCGCCAGCTGGATATCACCATGGCCGGTAATCAGCAGCACCGGTAGCTCGCGGTCGATCGCATGTAGTTGTTGCTGCAGCTCCAGGCCGTCTATGCCGGGCATGCGGATGTCGCTGACCACTACGCCGCCCCACTCCACTGGCAGCATGCCTGGAAGGCCGCGTGCATCGCTCAGGCTCAGCACCTTTAGCCCGGCGAGGTCGAGGGTCTGGCTCAGTGCCTTACGCAGATGGGGATCGTCATCGACCAGGATGACCTGAGTCTGCGGGTCGATCGGGTGGGTCATGCTAGTCCTCGCTTGGAAAGGCGACACCGGGGTCGGCGCAATGCAGGTAAAGACTGATCTGCGCGCCGCCCTCTGGATGGTTGGCCAGGATCAGTTCACCGTCCAGGGCTCGGGCCAGGGTATCGCAGATGGCCAGCCCCAGCCCCAACCCCTGAGCGCTGGTCTTGGTGGTGAAGAAGGGCTCGCGGGCCCGTTGCATCGCCTCGTCGGAAAAGCCCGGTCCGTTATCGCGCAAGGTCAGCAGCACACCCTCGCCCTGCCGCTCGGCGCGCAGCCAGATGCGACGCACCGGCGGGCGCTCGACCAGCGCGTCCAAGGCGTTGCTCAACAGGTTGGAGATAATCTGCCGTAGCCGCGTCTCGCCGGCCTGAACCCAGAGTGTGGCGTCCGGTAGGTCACGAATCAGTTCTACGCCCATGGCCTGACGCCGCTTGGCCAGTAACGCCAGCGCATCGTCCAGCGCCGGCTGCAGCGCAACCCGCTCCGGGGCATGGCGGTCGCGGCGGGCGAAGGCCCGCAGATGAGCGATGATCGAAGCCATGCGCGCGGTCAGTTCGCTGATCAACCGAAGGTTGTCGCGCGCCTCGTCGTTTCGCTGCTGGTCGAGCAGGACGCCGGCGTTGTCGGCGTAGCTGCGAATCGCTCCAAGCGGCTGGTTGAGTTCATGGCTGATGCTCGCCGACATGGTGCCGAGCGCCGATAGCTTGCCGGCCTGCAGCAACTCGTCCTGAGCGCGGACCAGCTCCTGCTGAGCTTGCTCGCGTTCCAGCACCTCTTCCTTGAGTCGGCTGTTCAGGGCTTCCAGGTCGTAGGTCCGTTCTTGCACGCGGCGCTCGAGTTGTTGCCGCGCTTTGGCATCGAGGGCGATACGCTCGAGGTAATGGCGACGCCGCTGCATCAGCAGGCCAAGCAACAGCAAGAGCGCTGCGAGGGTGGCCGCGCCGATCGCGACGACCGTCTGCACGGGTCGTTCGACCAGGCTGATCGGCGCCAGGATGCGCACCGTCCAACCGGTTTCCTTGAGTTCACGGCTCTGAATCAGCCAGGTATCGATATCGAGCGTCAGGTCACGGGGTTCGAGCGTTGGATAGGGACGTTCAGAGGCGATCTGCTCGCGCTCCTCGATATCCAGTGCACGGCTGGCGCGAAACCGCCATTCCGGTTTCGAGGTGAGGATCACCACGCCGAAACTGTCGGTCACCATCAGTTGCTCGGGCGTGCTGCCCCATAGCGTCTCGGTATGGTCCAGGTCCACCTTGACCACCAGCACGCCTAGGATCTCGTCGCCGTCGCGGACAGCGGCGCCGAAGTAGTAGCCGCGTTTGCCCGAGGTGGTGCCGAGGCCGAAGAAGCGGCCCAGTTGGCCGGCCATGGCTTCGCGGAAGTAGGGCCTGAAGGCGAAGTTCCGACTGATGAAGCTGTCTTCCTCGTTCCAGTTCGATGCGGCCAGCGTGTCGCCGTCCGGCGCCATCAGATAGATCACATCGGCGCCGGTTTCCTTGCGCAGCTGATCCAACAGGCGGTTGGCCTGATCCTTGGCGGCTGGGTTGTCGGGCTGACGCAGCGCCGTGCGCAGGGTCGGCAGATCACCGAGGATGCGCGGCAGCACTTCGTAGCGGCGCAGCGAGCCGAGCAGGTTGGCGACGTAGAGATCGAGCGTCTGGCGGTTCTGCTCGATCAGCTCGTTGCTGTAATAACGGTTGGCCAGTTGCTGCAGCGGCCACAGCAGCGGCGCCAACAACAATGCAACCACGGCCAGGTTGCGCCAGCGAGGGCGGCGGGGAGAATCGGGTGAAGTCATGCAGATGCGCCTGTGGTTCGGGCGCCATTATGCACGTCCGACCCGCTTTGGTGCTTGCGGCTGGGTGAGCGGCACAGTCGCCCGGGGCGGCGTCGGTACTATCAGACGCTTTGTGCAGTCAGACGCTTTGTGCAGTCGGTGCGCTGTGATCCGCTTGAGCATGGGGCATAGTGCCAAGGCACTGCTGCAGGGCGGTTTCCCAGTCTGGCAAGGTGATCTGCCAATCGCGCTGCAGGCGCGCGCAGCTGAGGCGGGAATTGAGCGGCCGCTGAGCCGCCGTGGGGTAGTTGGCAGACAGGATCGGCTCGATCCTTGCGCGCAGCAGGCCCTGGCTCTGCAGGTGTTGAGCGATGTGGCAGGCGAAGCCGTACCAAGACGTCTCCCCTCTGGCGGTCAGATGATAGAGCCCGCTGGGCCCACCTACACCGCTGCGCCGTTTGCGTACCATCTCGGCGGTGACCGCTGCGATGGTGCCGGCCCAGGTTGGCGCGCCGATCTCATCGTCGACCACCGACAGCGAGTCGCGTTCCTGGAGCAGGCGTCGCATGGTCAGCAGAAAGTTGCGCCCGTGCAACGAGTAGACCCAGCTGGTGCGCAGGATCAGATGGTCGCCGCCGACGGCCTGAATTGCTTGTTCACCGGCCAGTTTGCTCGCTCCGTATACGCTCAGCGGGGCCGGCACATCTTCTTCACTGTAGGGCCCGTTCTTGCGGCCGTCGAAGACGTAGTCGGTGGAATAGTGGATCAGCGGTACACCCAGGGCTGCCGCTTCCTCTGCGAGCACACCAGGGCCGATAGCGTTCACTGCAAAGGCTCGCTCACGGTCGTCTTGCGCGGGGTCAACCGCGGTGTAGGCGGCCGCGTTGATGATCAGGTCGGGACGCAAAAGGCGAACCTGTCGACGAATCTGCGCCGGCTCGGCCAGGTCCAGCAGCTTGTGACCCAGCGCGAGCACTTTTCCTTCACCGGCAAGCGCCAGTTGCAGCTCCCGAGACAGTTGCCCCGAACTACCGGTGACGAGGATTTTCATGCAAACAGCTCCGCTTCGCTGAGTACTTTGCCGTCGATATCTTTCTTCGAAAGCTGGGGTGGCTCGGTGAAGGGCCAGTCGATGCCGATTTGCGGGTCATTCCAGAGCAACGAGCGCTCATGGGCTGGCGCGTAGTAGTCGGTGGTCTTGTAGAGGAATTCGGCGCTCTCGCTGAGCACCACAAAACCATGAGCAAAGCCTTCCGGGACCCACAGCTGGCGCTGGTTATCGGCACTCAGGCGGGTGCCGACCCAGCGACCGAACGTCGGCGAGCTGCGGCGCAGGTCCACCGCGACATCGAATACTTCGCCGGCTACGACCCGCACCAATTTTCCCTGGGGCTGCTGAATTTGATAGTGCAGGCCCCGCAGCACGCCGCGCTGGGACTTGGAATGATTGTCCTGGACGAACTGGCGCTTGAGCCCCGTGGCCGCTTCGAAAGCGGCCGCGTTGAAGCTCTCGTAGAAGAAACCGCGTTCGTCGCCGAAGACCTTGGGCTCGATAATCAGCACATCGGGAATGTCGGTTTCGATGACCTTCATGCGTCTTCACCCGCCAGCTTGAACAGATACTGGCCGTAGCCGGTCTTGCCCAGGGCATCGGCGCGCTGCAACAGCTGTTCGCGGTCGATCCACTTGTGCTGATAGGCGATCTCTTCCAGGCACGCGACCTTCAGACCTTGACGGTGCTCGATGGTCTGCACGTACTGCGAGGCTTCCAGCAGGCTGTCGTGGGTGCCGGTGTCGAGCCAGGCGAAGCCGCGGCCGAAGCGCTCGACATTCAGGTCGCCGCGCTTGAGATAGGCATTGTTGACGTCAGTGATTTCCAGCTCCCCGCGCGGCGAGGGCTTGATCGACTTGGCGATCTCGATCACATCGTTGTCGTAGAAATACAGACCGGTCACGGCATAGCTGGACTTCGGCTTCGCCGGCTTTTCTTCGATGGACAGGGCTTTGCCGGTTTCGTCGAAATCGATCACGCCGAAGCGCTCCGGATCCTTGACCCAATAGCCGAATACCGTGGCGCCTTTCTTCTGTGCCGAAGCACGCTGCAGCTTCTCGGTGAAGTGCTGACCATGGAAGATATTGTCGCCGAGGATCAGGCACACCGAGTCGTCGCCAATGAACTCTTCGCCGATCAAGAAGGCCTGGGCCAGACCGTCCGGCGACGGCTGCTCGGCGTAGCTGATGTTCACGCCGAACTGGCTGCCATCACTCAGCAGGTTCTTGTACTGCGGCAGGTCCTGCGGCGTTGAAATCAGCAGGATGTCGCGAATCCCGGCGAGCATCAGCACCGATATTGGGTAATAGGCCATCGGCTTGTCGTAGATCGGCAGTAGCTGCTTGGATACGCCCAGGGTGATGGGGTGCAGACGGGTGCCGGAGCCTCCGGCGAGGATGATTCCTTTCATGCGCTTTGCTCCAAGGCGCCGAGGCGCTCACGTTGATAGCTGCCGTCCTGGACGCGACGGCACCATTCGAGGTTGTTCAAATACCACTGCACGGTCTTGCGCAGGCCGGTCTCGAAAGTCTCTTGCGGGACCCAACCGAGCTCGCGCTCGATCTTGCTGGCGTCAATGGCGTAGCGCAGGTCGTGACCGGGGCGGTCCTTGACGAAGGTGATCAGATCCTCGAAACGCTCAAGGCCTTCGGGCTTCTGCGGCGCCAGCTCTTCGAGCAAGGCGCAGATGCCGCGCACCACGTCGATGTTCTTTTGCTCGTTGTGACCGCCGATGTTGTAGGTCTCGCCGACCTGGCCTTCGCTGACCACCTTGAACAGGGCGCGGGCATGATCCTCGACGAACAACCAGTCACGTACCTGGGTGCCGTTGCCGTAGACCGGCAGCGGCTTGCCATCCAGCGCGTTCAAGATCACCAGCGGGATCAGCTTCTCGGGGAAGTGATACGGCCCGTAGTTGTTCGAGCAATTGGTGATCAGTACCGGCAGCCCATAGGTGCGCTGCCAGGCCCGGACCAGATGATCCGACGAGGCCTTGCTGGCCGAATAGGGCGAGCTGGGCGCGTAGGGTGTGGTTTCGGTGAACAGGTCATCGACGCCATGCAGGTCGCCGTACACCTCGTCGGTGGAGATGTGGTGGAAGCGGAAGGCTTCGCGGCGCTCGGCTGGCAGCGACTGCCAATAGGCACGTGTTGCCTCGAGCAGCTGATACGTGCCAACGATGTTGGTCTGGATGAACTCTGCCGGGCCGTCAATTGAGCGATCAACGTGGGATTCGGCGGCCAGGTGCATGATGGCGTCCGGCTGGAATTCCAGCAGCGCTTCACTGACGCGCTCGCGATCGGCAATGTCGGCTTGAAGGAATTGGTAGCGGTCGCTGCTGTGGACTTCGGCCAGCGACTCGAGATTGCCGGCGTAGGTCAGCTTGTCTAGGTTAAGGACGCTGTGCCCGGTGTCTTTGATCAGATGGCGGATCAGAGCAGAGCCGATGAATCCGGCTCCGCCGGTTACGAGAATGCGCATGATTGAGTGGCTTCCTTGGCGCGCTACAGAGCTACAGGCTCTTGGCATGTCGGCAGGATAGACCCGCCGAAAATACAAAAATTCCCGCCCATGGCGCTGAGCTTCGAACGGGTATGAAGGTGACTGACTGCATTGTTCCGGCAAACCGCTGGCCAGAGCCCTGCCAAGCCTGGTAGGTCGATTCGCCTGTTTTGCTCATGAGTTGCCGTGCATGATGCGAACGCGTCTGGGCTCAACCCTGACGTTAGGGTTATTCAACCAAAGCGGCGATGCAGGCAAGTGGCGAAAATGCAGTAACATCATGCTGATATCAACTCTTAGGTGGCAATGGAATGCACACTTGTAACGAGCAACTCGCCGAGTTTCTGAGCATGACAGCGCGCAGCCTGTCGCAACTGAGCGAGGCCGTGACCACCTTCTCGTTCGAGATGATGGCCAGCGAAGACCCTGCCGTGCGCATTGCTAGCCGCCGCATGGTGTCGCGGGTCTCGCAGATCCAGTCGACCTTTGAGCACCAGCTACGGCTCGTCGGTGCGCTGTCCGGCGTCGAGCACGCGGCGTGCGGTTCAGTATTTGAGGTCGAACTGCAGCCGTCGCCCGAGGTTGACCCGTCTACCGGCTACGACCGCTAACGCAACGACTGCCGCAGCCGCGACAACGCGCCAAGGAAGAAAACCGCGCCGATCGCCAGCAGCGCCAGCAGTTGTGGCCAGATCACCGAGACGCCAGCGCCGCGGAAGAGAATGGCCTGCGCCAGTTCGACGAAATGGGTGGTCGGTGCCGCCAGCATGATGTGCTGGATCAGCGCAGGCATGCTCTCGCGCGGGGTCACGCCACCGGAGAGGATCTGCAGTGGGATCAACGTGAGGATTACCAGCAGACCCAGTTGCGGCATCGAGCGCGCCACCGTGCCGAAGAAGATGCCCATGGACGTCGCGGCAAACAGGTGCAGCGCGGCGCCACTGGCAAACAGCAGCAGCGAGCCCTGAATCGGAATGTCGAGCCAACCCTCGACCACGAAGCGCAGCGCGAACGCCGCGGCGGCCAACACCACCAATCCCATCGCCCAGACCTTACCGACCATGATCTCGAACGGCGTCACCGGCATCACCAGCAGATGCTCGATGGTGCCGTGTTCGCGCTCGCGGATCAGGGCGGCGCCGGTGAGGATGATCGCCAGCATGGTGATCTGGTTAATCACCTCGTTCACGGCGCCGAACCAGGCCCGATTCAGGTTGGGGTTGAAGGCCGTGCGCACGACGGCCTCGACCGGCAGGGCATCAACGCTGCGGTAGCGGCGGACGAAGTCGGCCGTCTCGCTGGCGATGATCTGCTGGATCTGGCCGGCCCCGGTGAACGCCTGGCTGACCTGGGTGGCGTCGACATTGAGCTGGATTGTCGGCTGGCGACCGGCCAGTAAATCTGCCTGGAAGTTCGGCGGAATGTTCAGGGTGAAGGTGTAGAGGCCGGCATCCATGCCGCTGTCCATCTGCTGCAGGGTGATGGCCTTGGGCTCAATGAAGTAGGGCAACTGGAAGGCGTTGACGATGCGCAGCGAGGCCTGCGAACGATCCTCGTCGACCACGGCGATGCTGGCGCGGTGCGGCGCCTCGGGCACGGCGGTGGCGCCTTCGTAGATGGCCAGGGTGAACGAATAGATGATCAGCACCAACATTGCCGGATCGCGGTAGAGGCTGCGCAGCTCTTTGAGGCCGAGCTGGATGATGTTGCTGAGCTTGCGCCGGACGTTGGCCATGCTATTTCTCCTGCTTGCGCAGGCCGGCGACGCTGAGCAGGGTCAGCAGCGGAATCGCCAGGAGCATCGGGATGAAATACGGGTACAGGTCGGCCAGGCCCAGCGCCTTGGAAAACACTCCGCGGCTGATGATCAGAAAATGGCTGGTGGGGTAGAGTTTGCCGATAAAGGCGCCGAACCCTTCCATTGCCGAGGTCGGGTGGATCAGCCCGGAAAATTGGATCGCCGGCAGCAGGGTGACGATGGTGGTGCCGAAAATGGCCGCGATCTGGCTGTTGAGGATCGACGACATCAACAGGCCCAGCCCGGTGGCGCAGGTCACGTAGAGCAGGGCGCCAAGGCAGAGGGTCAGGATGCTGCCCTTGATCGGAATGCCAAAGACAAACACCGCCAGCAACGCCAGGGTGGCGAAGTTGAACATGCCCAGGGCGATGTAGGGCAGCTGCTTGCCGAGCAGGAACTCCAGGCGGGTGGTCGGGGTGACGTAGAAATTGGTGATCGAGCCCAACTCCTTCTCGCGCACGACACCCAAGGCGGTGAGCATCGCCGGAATCATCATCAAGAGCAGCGGAATCATCGCAGGTGCCATGGCTGGAAGGCTCTGCACGTCTGGGTTGTAGCGGTAGCGGATGGCGACGTCGGCCGGCGCCAGCTGCCCGTCCACGCCGGCTTCGCGGGCCAGCTGCTGCAGGTAGGTCAGATGGATGCCCTGCACGTAGCCTTTGATGGTGTCGGCCCGCATAGGCATGGCGCCATCGATCCAGAACGCGACCTGAGGCACGGCCCCGCGTTTGAGATCGCGGCCGAAGTTGGGTGGGATTTCCACCGCCAGGCTGATGTCGCCGCTGCGCAGGCGTGCGTCCAGTTCGGCATGGCTGGCCAGCGCCGGCTTTTCCAAGAAGTAGCGCGAGCCGGCGATGTTCTGCAGGTAATGCTGGCTGGTGGTGGTCTGGTCCCCGTCGAGCACGGCATAGGTCAGGTTTTCCACATCGAAACTGACCCCGTAACCCATGATGAACATCAGCAGCACGCTGCCGAGCATCGCCAGCGTTGCGCGGATCGGGTCGCGGCGCAGTTCCATGGCCTCGCGGCGGGTGTAGCTGAGCAGCCGCCGCAGGCTGAAACGAGCCTGGCGGCCACTGTTGCTGGTCGCTTCGATCGGGCCGTGCGTAACGGTTGAGGTGGCTGCCGGCTGTTCGCCGGCATGCGCCGCGGCGGCTTCCTCCAAGTAGGCGATGAAGGTCGCTTCGAGCGTCGGCAGCCCGCGCTTGGTCATCAGCGCCTGCGGCGTGTCGCTGTCGAGTACCCGGCCGGCGTGCATCAACGAAATGCGGTCGCAGCGCAGTGCCTCGTTCATGAAATGGGTCGAGATGAAAATGGTCACGCCGTCTTCACGTGACAGCTGCACCAGCAGTTCCCAAAATCCGTCGCGGGCGACCGGATCGACGCCGGAAGTGGGCTCGTCGAGAATCAGGATTTCCGGATTGTGGATCACTGCCACCGCCAGCGACAGGCGCTGACGCACGCCTAGAGGCAAGCGACTGGGCAGGCTGTCGGCGTCGCCGGTGAGATCGAAGCGCGTGAGCATCTCCTGCACGCGCGGCCCGCGCCGTTCGGCCGGCAGGTGGAACAGCCGGGCGTGCAGGTCGAGGTTCTGCCGCACGGTCAGCTCGCTGTACAGCGAGAACGCCTGGGACATGTAGCCGACGCGTTGGCGGGTCTGCATGTCGTGCGGGTCCACCGGCTTGCCGAACAGCAGCGCCTCGCCCTCGCTGGCCGGCAGCAGGCCGGTGAGCATTTTCATGGTGGTGGTCTTGCCGCAGCCGTTGGAGCCGAGGAAACCGAAGATTTCGCCACGGGCGATGCGGAAATTGACCTGATCCACCGCGACGAAATCGCCGAAGCGCATGGTCAGACCGTGGGCCTCGATCGCAATGCTGTCGCTATGCGGCTGCGGCGGGATGACCAGTTCTCGATGCTGATTGCGTTTGGCGTCCGGCAGCAGGCGGATGAAGGCCTGCTCCAGCGAGTCGCTGGCGGTGCGCGCCAGCAACTCGGCTGGCGTGCCGGTGGCCAGCACGCGACCGGCGTCCATCGCCACCAGATGGTCGAAGCGCTGCGCCTCATCCATATAGGCGGTGGCCACCAGTACGCTCATCTGTGGGCGCTCGCGGCGGATGCGCTCGATCAGCTCCCAGAACTGTGCACGTGACAGCGGATCGACGCCGGTAGTGGGCTCGTCGAGGATCAACAGATCGGGGTCGTGGATCAGCGCGCAGCAGAGGCCGAGCTTCTGTTTCATGCCGCCGGAGAGTTTGCCCGCCGGCCGTTCGAGAAAGGACGCGAGGCCCGTGCTGCGGGTCAGTTCAGCAATGCGCCAGTGGCGCTCCTCGCCCGCCTGGCCGAACAAGCGGCCGAAGAATTCGAGATTCTCGAAAACGGTGAGTGTTGGATACAGATTCTTGCCCAGCCCCTGAGGCATGTAGGCGATACGCGGGCAGACCCTGCGTCGGTGGCCGGGATCGGCGATGTCGCCGTCGAGTACGCCTATCGTGCCCTGCTGCAGCTTTCGCGCCCCGGAGATCAACGCCAGCAGGCTGGACTTGCCCACCCCATCGGGGCCGATCAGACCGACCATGCATCGCGCGGGCAAGGTCAGCGTCAGCTCATCCAGAGCACGCGTCTTGCCGTATTGCAGGCTGACCCCGGCAACCTGCACCACCGAATCGAGCGGCTCGCTCATGGCGTTACATTGATCTGCAGATCGGCGGGCCACTCGCTTTCAGCGTCGAGCTTCAGATAGGCCATGCCCGGCAGGCCGGTCTTGACCTGCTCCATGTGGCGCTTGAGCAGTTCCGGATCGATGCGTGCCTTGACCCGGAACATCAGCTTTTCGCGCTCGCTTTCGGTTTCCACGGTCTTGGGTGTGAATTGCGCCACGCTGGCCACATAACTGACCTTGGCCGGAATCACGTACTGCGGGGCGGCGTCGATCACCAGCCGTACCTCGGCACCGATCGCCACGCGTCCGGCCTGACGTTCGGGCAGGAAGAAGGTCATGTAGACGTCGGCCAGATCGACCAGATTGAGCAGCTTGCCCCCCGCGCCGAGGACTTCGCCGGGCTGCGCCACGCGGTATTGCACGCGAGCCACCCGGTCGCTCTTCAGTTCGCTGTCGCGAATGTCCGCTTGCAGTCGCTCAACGCCGGCTTGTGCCGCCTCGACAGCCGAGCGCGCCTCGATCACCTGGGATTTCGCTGCGGCAATGCCGGCGTCGGCAGACACCACTTGTGAGCGTGCGGCCGCGAGCGCCGCCTGGGCGCTTTGCATCGCGGCCAGGTCATCGTCGAGCTGCTGTCGCGCCATGGCATTGCGCGCCACCAGGGTTTCGGTCCGTTGGTGGCGCTTCTGGGCGGCGGTCAGTTCGGCTCGGCGCTGGGTGACGACGGCTTCGGCGGTGGCGCGCTCGCTTTCCCGCTGAGCGACCATGGCCTCTGCGGTGAGGATGGCATTCTCGCCCTGGCGGACCTGCGCACGCGCCTGGTTCAATTGCGCCTGGAGCACATCGGTATCCATACGCGCCAGTACCTGGCCCGGCTGGACGAAATCACCCTCGTCGACAAGAATTTCAATCACCCGGCCCGGGCTCTTGGTGGCGACATCAATCTCGGTCGCTTCGATGCGACCATTACCGCTGGCGAACCCTTCGCCGAGACCGCTGGGGCGCAATTCGCTCCACAGCAGCGCACCGATGACGGCAATCACGGCGGCGGCTGCGAGAACCTTGAGTGCGGCTCGGGTGCGTGGCTGACTCATGACTCTGCTCCGGCTATTAAACGTCCGGAGTCATCTTAGGCGCTCTAATACGCTACTTGTGTGTATCTGGATCAATTCCGAGGCGATTAACGCCTACCGTACGGCAGTTGCTCAGGGCAGTTGTCGGGCATGGCTCAGCGTCCATTCGAGAATATCGGCACTGAGCCTGTCGCTGGCCTGGCCGAAGGCGTCGACCACACGTTCCACGCTGGGGTCGGCGCTTGGCTGACGGACCTCGAAGCGGCGGTTGGCCAGGGTGCGCTGGTCGTTGCGATTGACCAGCCGCGCATCAAGGGTGATCACCACCACCGGCTTGCCGTCGATGTAGACGGTCTGGAAGGCGCGCAGATCGCTGTGCAGGCTGAGGTCTGCATAGAGATTGACGTCTTCGTTGCTTACTGAAGGCATGCGTCCGTCGCGCTGGAAGGCTTCGATCAAGCGGTCGCGCAGCAGCACCGGCGCAGCGTCGCTCCAGCGTGCGCCGCCGTAGGCGCTGATTTCGTTGCCCTGCGGCACGACGGCGATGCGCTGGCCGGAGAGAATGCGGCTGGCCTGCGGTGTGTTGATGCGCAGCGCTTGCTGGATGGTCGGCTCGCTGGCTTGCTGCGGCGTCGGTGTGGTCGGCAGCAAAAAGATCCGCAGGGTCTCGGACTCCGGCAGCACCGAACAGGCGGCGAGGGCCGAGAGCAGCCCGAGCAGCGCAAAGCGGGACAGGGATTGGCGAAGGCTCATGGGTTGAACTCCTGCAGTTTGTCGCGGCCGAGGAGGAAACCACTCGGGTTGTCTTCCAGGCGCTGGGTGACCCGGCGCAGCGCACCGAGGGTGCTGCGCAGTTCGTTGATCGCCGGGCCGAGTTCGTTGAAGCCCTGCATGCCATTGTTCAGCGCGCCCTGATTTTCTTCGAGCAAGGTATCCAGACGCGAGGTGGTGCGGTCCAGCGCGCTCATCGATTGCGCTGCGCTGTTCAATACGCTGCGGCCCTGATCATCGAGCAGGTCGTTGGCGTTGCGTGTCAGGCTCGACAGCTCACCCATCACGGTATTGGCCTGTTGGCTCAGTTGGTTGAATTGCTGGAGTGTCTGGGACAGATCGCCGCGTTGCTCCGAGAGCACGCTGGTGGCCTGTTCCAGGTGTTCCAGCGTGCGGCTCAGGCGCGTGGTGTTCTCCTCGGAGAAGATCTGGTTGGCGCTGAGCAGCAGGTTGTTGATGTTGCTCATCAGGTCTTCGCCGTTTTCCAGCAGTGCGCTGAGTGAGGACGGGTCGGCGATGATCAGCGGTGGGTCTTCGCGGTCGCCTTCGAGCCGCGGGGCATCCGGGGTGCCGCCGTGCAGCTGGATGACCATGCTGCCAGTGATATTGGCCAGCGCCAGGCGCGCCTGGGTATCGGTTTTGATGGGCGTGCCGGCGTAGACGCGGATCCGCGCTCGAACCTTGCGCGGGTCGTCTGGCTGCAGCCACAGCTCGGTGACATCGCCGACTTTGATGCCGCTGTATTCCACCGAGCTGCCACTCGACAGCCCGCTGACGGCCTGGCTGAAGCCGATAACGTAATAGCTGTACTCCCGGTCCATGCTGGATTTGCCCAGCCACAGGGCGAAGAGCAGGGCGCAGCCGACGGCTGCCACGGTAAACAGTCCGATCAATACATGATGGGCGCGAGTTTCCATTATGGTTTCTCCAACCGTTGCGCGGCTTCGTGCGCGGCGCGGCCACGAGGGCCGTGAAAATATTCGCGAATCCATTCGTCGTCAGTGGCGGCGACCTTTTCCAGCGTGTCGACCACCAGTACGCGTTTTTGCGCCAGCACGGCAATGCGGTCGCAGATGGTGTACAGCGTGTCTAAGTCGTGGGTGACCAGAAATACGCTGAAGCCCAACGCATCGCGCAGGGTCAGGATCAACTGGTCGAAGGCCGCTGCGCCGATCGGGTCGAGGCCCGCAGTGGGTTCATCGAGAAACAGCACCTCCGGATCCAGCGCCAGCGCGCGAGCCAGGGCGGCGCGCTTGACCATACCGCCGGACAACTCGTCGGGATACTTGCAGGCGGCTTCCGGCGGCAGACCAGCCAGCGCCAGCTTCTGCCGTGCCAGATGTTCGGCATCGGCGCGTTTGAGGCCGATGTGCTCGATCAGCGGCAAGGCAACGTTTTCCTGGAGGTTAAGCGAGGTGAACAGGGCGCCGCGCTGGAACAGCACGCCGAAGCGCCGCTCGACTTCCGAGCGGCGCTGGGTTGAGAGCTTCAGCAGGTTCTCACCGAACACCTTCACGCTACCGGCATTGGGCCGGCGCAGGCCGACGATGCTGCGCAGCAGCACCGACTTGCCAGTGCCGGAACCGCCGACCACGCCAAGAATCTCGCCGCGACGGATATCCAGGTCGAGATTGACGTGCACCGCCTGTTTGCCAAAGCGATTGACCAGGCCCTGGACCTGGATCACGGGTTCGTCTGCTCTCACCAGCCCATCTCCATGAAGAACAGGGCGGCGACCGCATCGAGCAGGATCACCATGAAGATCGATTGCACCACGCTGGAGGTGGTGTGTTCGCCCACCGACTGCGCGCTGCCGCTGGCCTTGAAGCCCTCCAGACAGCCGATCACTGCGATCAGGAAGGCGAACACTGGCGCCTTGGCCATGCCGACCAGAAAGTGGTTGAGTGGAATGTCGCGCTGCAAGATGGTGAAGAACATGGCGGGCGAGATGTCCAGCGCCAAGGAGCAGACCACCAGCCCGCCGACGATGCCGCTGAGAATGCCGATAAAGGTCAGGATCGGCAGCGTGATCAGCATCGCCAGCACCCGTGGCAGTACCAGCAGCTCGATCGGGCTCAAGCCAAGGGTGCGGATGGCGTCGATTTCCTCGTTGGATTTCATCGCCCCGATCTGTGCGGCAAAGGCGCTCGCGGTGCGCCCAGCTAGCAGGATCGCTGCCAGCAACACGCCAAATTCCCGTAGAAACGAGAAGGCAACAAGGTTGACCGTATAAATGGTCGCGCCGAAGTCGGCCAGCACCGTGGCGCCTAGAAAGGCCACCACCGCACCGACCAGAAAGGTCAGCAGGGCGACGATCGGGATCGCGTCCAGGCCGGTTTGCTCGATGTGCGCCACCAGCGCAGTGACCCGCCAGCGCCGCGGGTTGGGGAGCACGGTGAACAGGGTCTGTAGGGTCAGGCCAATGAAGCCGAGCAGGGTGCGCTGCTGATTCCAGACACCCGACACGGTACGTCCAACATGGGCCAGCACATCGGCAAAGCCATTGGTTGCCGGCGCCTGCTCGGCTTCTGGCTGGTCCAGCGCGGCGGCGACGGTTTTCAACAGGGCTTGGCGTTCCGCCGGCAGCTGCGGCGCCCAGTCGCTCAGGCGGGCCACCCGTGCGGGGCCGATCAGTTCGATCAGTAGCCCGGCGCCCGCGGTATCCAGCTCGCCAAGCGAATCGAGTTCGACCCGATCGGTATCTGTGACCTGGCGGCGCGTGCGCTCTATCTCCCGCCGCAGCGTCGCGTAATGCTGCAGGGTCCAGTCGCCGCCAATGGTAAGTGTGGCGTGGGCGTCCTGTGTCGGCTGCCGCTGCAGACTGCCTGGCAGCGAAGTGGGGTGCGTCAAAGTGGTATCCCGTAGTGCTGGTAGCGGGGCGGCATACGCCGTACCCCGTAGCATTGCCCAGATCCTAACAGTTCGGACCTCGATCACGAGGTTACGTTTAGGTCTCTGAGGCGTCGAATATGGGCAGTTGGTCGACAGCGGCGCAATTTGTTACAGGCCGGCACGAACTATCGACCGCTTCCGACCTCCATAGCGTGCACGCCGACGACCATGCTCGGTACGCGCTGCGTCGAGGGGCTGCTATCTTACGCCGCCTTTGTTGACGTCTTCATCACGCCCGCGATTCGGGCCCTGCCAACTTCACTTTCCGATCTCAGCAAGAGCTACCGATTGCCTATGAATTACTTGCGCGTCCTGCCGTTCCTCGCGGTGCTAGCGGTCATCCTCTTCAGCGGATTGCGGCCGGAACCGGTTCCCCAGGTGTTCGACCAGCAGGACAAGCTGCATCACATGCTTGGCTTCGCCGCCCTGATGTTCTCGCTGCGCCTGGCCTTTCCGCAGTGGAGTGTGTTCTGGGCCGTGGCGGCAAGCCTGGCGGCGGCCACGCTGATCGAAGTCGGGCAGAGCCTGCTGCCCAATCGACAGGCGTCGCTGGGCGACATGCTCGCCAATACCCTTGGCGTTCTGCTTGGCTGGGGTTGCGCATACGTGGCTCATCAGTGGTACCTGCGCCGGATCGGCGTGACCACAGATCCCGAGCCATCCGACTCGCCCGAGCGGCTTGGAGACACCGCCCGTCCGTGAGACCGGCGACAGTCGTCATCCAGCCGAGTCGCCATGCCGGCGCCGTGTTCGGCTGACGATTCCGGTAATGATCATGGCGATCAGCGCGCCGCCGGCTGCCAGGGCGATGTCCTTCTGTGGGTCCCAGCGATCATTCTGAGTGGCGAGAAAGGTGCGTCCAAGGCCGCCGTCTAAGACTTCCGCGCCTGCCCATTCGATCAGCTCGTAGATCGCCGAGGTCGACAGCACGATGTCTATCGGCAGTACCAGGCTCCAGAATCCAGGGCGCAGGCCCATGCGAACAAGCAGTTCACGCATCGGATAGGCCAGCAGCAGCCCATAGCTGAAGTGTGCCAGGCGGTCGAACTGATTGCGCTCCCAACCCAGCTGTTCATTCAAGCCTTCGCCCGTCAGCGCCTGCCACCAATCGTTGTAAGGCACGTTGGCGTAGGTGTAATGAGCGCCGAGTTGATGGATACAGAGATAAAGGAAGATCAGCGTCGCAGCACTTCGGGAGGGCAGGTAGTGCTTGTGCCCCAGCAACAAGGCCGCTGCCAACCCCACCACCAAGAGGTTCTCCAACAGCCAGTCATGGCGGTTGAACGGATCGATCGCCAGCGCACCCCAGATCAGCAGGAACAGGCCGACCAAAGTCAAAAGGTAGCGTCGGTGTCGTCTGTCTGTGGCCATGCGTTCTCCAGAGTCGATGTCCTTGTTTTTAGGACAAGCGCAACGACTTAAGGGTCCACCGCCCACGAATTCGACCGGTTATCCAACTTTTCCCGCCTGAGGAGTGTCACAAAACGTGACCCACAGCGAGGCGGACCATGCGGCTGACCCTAACAAACGACCTCATCACAGCCTGCCTTCAGCCGCGTCGCGTCTGCCTGTTGCTGTTGAGTGCGGTGCTGGTGGGGTGCGACGGACAGCAGTCGGCGCTGAACCCCGCTGGTGCCGGCGCACAGAGCATTGCCACGTTGTTCTGGTGGATGGCGGGCGGTGCGCTGGTCATCTGGCTGGTGGTGATGGGCATCGCCCTGTATGCCACCCAGGCACACCCGGAAGCTCACGGTATCCGCAGTGCCCGTTGGCTGATCATCGGTGGCGGGATCATTTTCCCCGTCGTGGTTCTGACCGGCCTGCTGATCTACGGGCTGATGCTGATGCCGCAGCTGCGCTCTTCCGAAAATGTCGCCCTGCGTGTCGATGTGTCGGGTGAGCAGTGGTGGTGGCGGGTGCGCTACCGGACCGATGCGGGGGAGGCCGTCGAGCTGGCGAATGAAATAAGACTGCCGGTGGGTGAGCGGGTGGCCTTCAGCCTGACCAGCCCGGACGTGATCCACTCGTTCTGGATCCCATCGCTGGGCGGCAAGGTCGACATGATTCCCGGTCGGGTCAACGAGCTGGTGCTGGAGCCGACCGAGACCGGCACCTTCCGTGGCGCCTGCGCCGAATACTGCGGCACCTCCCATGCGCTGATGAATTTCGCCGTAGTAGTGATGACCCGTGATGCCTTCGATCAATGGCTAGCCGAACAGGCCAAGCCCGCGCAGCAACCGGAAAAAGAACTGCAGCAGGCGGGTCAGCAGGCCTTTCTCTCCAATGGCTGCGGTGCCTGTCATCAGGTGCGCGGCACTGCCGCCGACGGGACGGTCGGGCCCGACCTGACCCACGTCGGCAGCCGCCTGACCCTGGCAGCCGGCACGCTGCCGGCCGATGTCGACGCCTTCCGGCGCTGGATTGGCCACAGCAGCGCGATCAAGCCAGACGTGAAAATGCCCGCCTTCGGCATGCTGCCTGAGGCACAGCTGAGCGCCATGGCGCATTACCTGAAGGGCCTTGAATGAGCGAGCCGATTGCATACCGCGACCCGCAGGACGAAGCCCGCGCCAAAGGGCAGGCCGAACGCCTGGCCGCAGCCTGGAAGACACCCACCGGCTGGCGTTACTGGTCTGCGGTAAACAATACCGAGGTGGGCCTCTGGTACACCGGCGTGTCGTTCCTGTTCTTCCTCTTTGCCGGCGTGCTGGCGATGCTGATTCGCGCTCAGCTGGCGGTGCCGGATAACGATTTCCTGTCGGCCGAAACCTATAACCAGGTGTTCACTCTGCACGGCTCGGTGATGATGTTTCTCTTCGGCGTGCCGATTTTCGAAGCTTTTTCGATACTGATTCTGCCGCAGATGCTCGGCGCACGAGACTTGCCGTTCCCGCGCCTGTCGGCCTATGGCTTCTGGTGTTTCATCATTGGTGGCGTGTTCGTCTGTGGCTCGATCTTTTTCGGCGTCGCGCCGCAGGGTGGCTGGTTCATGTACCCGCCGCTCACCACCACCTATCAGGACGGCCTCGGCGCGGATATCTGGCTGCTCGGGCTGTCATTCATCGAAGTGTCTTCGATCGCGGCGGCGGTAGAGCTGATCGTCGGCGTGCTGAAAACACGGCCGCCGGGCATGCGCATCAACCTGATCCCGCTGTATTCCTGGTACATCCTGGTGGTCGCGGGAATGATCCTGTTCGCGTTTCCACCGCTGATCGCGGGCGACCTCTTGTTCGAGCTGGAGCGCGCATTTGACTGGCCGTTCTTCGATGCCAGCCGTGGCGGCGACCCGCTGCTCTGGCAGCACCTGTTCTGGATCTTCGGCCACCCCGAGGTCTACATCATCTTCCTGCCCGCCGTGGCGTTGGTGGCGACCATCGTGCCCACCGCAGCCGGGCGGCCCATCGTTGGCTACAGCTTCATCGTGCTGGCAGCGGTCGGCACCGGGTTCATCAGTTTCGGACTGTGGGTCCACCACATGTTCACTACCGGGATGCCGGGCATCTCGCTGGCCTTCTTCTCGGCAGCGTCCGAAGCGGTGGCGATCCCCACCGGGGTGCAGATCTTCTGTTTCCTCGCGACTGCATTGGCGGGACGCTTCGTCAAATCGGTGCCGATGCTGTTCGTCGCCGGTGCGCTGGCGATCTTCGTGCTGGGCGGCCTGACCGGTGTGATGGTGGCGCTGGCGCCGTTCGACTTCCAGGCGCACGACACCTATTTCATCGTCGCGCACCTGCACTACGTGCTGATCGGCGGCATGCTGTTCCCGGTCGTCGCCGGCCTCTACTACTTCTTCCCGCTGGCGCGCAGCAAGACGCTGTCCGACCGTCTCGGGCGGATCGCCTTCTGGCTGATGTTCATCGGCTTCAACATCGCCTTCCTGCCCATGCACTTCACCGGTCTGCTCGGGATGCCGCGGCGCGTCTACACCTATGCGCCGGGTATGGGCTTCGACGTGCTCAACATGGTGTCCACGGTGGGCGCCTTCATCCTCGCCGCCGGCGTCGCGGTGCTGGTCTGGGATGTGTTGCGGCCCAAGGGAAAACAGCCCTACAGCAAGCGCAATCCGTGGAACGCCGGGACCCTCGAGTGGCTTGCAGAAATGCCCGGCAGGGCCTGGGGCGCGCGTTCGATCCCGATCATCAAGAGCCGCTATCCGCTGTGGGACCAGCCAGACCTGATGCGCGACGTCGATGCTGGTCGCTTCTACCTGCCCGACGCCGAGGAGGGCAAACGCGAGACCCTGATCAGCAGCATCATCGATGCCGAGCCGATCCAGTGCCTGCGGGTGCCGGGTCCGACTTTCCTGAGCATGTGGGCGGCGATCTTCACTGGCGGCCTGTTCATCTTCGCGACCTACAGCTGGTACGTCGCGGCGCTGGTCAGCGGTGGCCTCGCGTTGATCACTATCCTCATCTGGTTGTGGACCGGCACGGCGGTAATTCCGGAGAAGCCGAAAAAGGACATTGGCTTGGACGTGACGGTGCCGCTCTATGCCTCCGGCGCAAAGTCGGTGGGCTGGTGGGCTACCTTCATCACCATGATCGGCGACATGAGCGCCTTCGGCAGTCTGGTGTTCGGCTACTTCTTCTTCTGGACCGTGCACGAGAATTTCCCGCCCGCCGATGCCGCCGGCCCCGGCGTGTTCTGGCCGGTACTGGGACTGGGATTGATCGCCGCCTCCTGGGCGCTGACGCTGCTGGCGCGGCACTGCAACTTTCGCGATCAGGCGGCGGGCTTCTACGGCTCGCTGGGGCTGGCGGCGATCTGCACCCTGGCGGGGGCCTACTCCATGTGGGCCGGGCCGCATTTCAGTGGCCTCGATCCCACCAGCAATGTCTATCCCGCCACGGTGTGGGTGCTGGTGCTCTGGTGCCTGATACACCTGTCCATCGGCTTGATCATGCAACTCTATTGCTTGGCGCGACGTGCGGCCGGCCGGATGACGGCGGTGCATGACATCGATATCCGCAATATCGCGTTGTACTGGCATTTCATGCTCATCACCGTTGGCGTGACCGTCGCGGTCATCGCCGGCTTTCCGGAGGTGCTATGAGTGAAAACCTGAGCGAACAGCAACGGAATGGCGATCAGCAAGCCCCTGAAGCTCCGCCGCAAGAGCGTGACACCCTCTGGCTGATCACCTTCAGCCCGACCATCTGGGCGGCGCATTTTCTACTGTCCTACCTGGCTGTGTCTGTGTGGTGCGCGAAAGTGGCGGGCCGCAGCGGCGAGCTGGGCGACATTCGCCTCGCCATCGGCGTGCTGACACTGATCGCGCTGGTCGGCATTGGATTGACCGGCTGGAAAGGCTGGCGCCACCACTCCTTTGGGCATGCAACGGCGCCGCATGATTTCGACACCCCCGGCGATCGCCATCGCTTCCTTGGCTTCTCGACGCTGCTGTTGAGCGGCCTGAGCTTCGTTGCGACGATCTTCGTGGCGCTGTGCGTGGTCTTCATCAGGAGCTGCGCATGATCTGGCGGCGCCTGTCGTTCATGCTTGGCCTGACCACGCTGGGGGCAGTCTGGCTCGGGCCCTTGCCAGACATGGCCGATCGGCTGTTCGTCGGCCATATGTTGATGCATGTGATGGTGGTAGCGGTGGCGGCGCCACTGCTGGCGATCGGCCTTGCCGGCGGCCGGTTTGATTTCTCCAATCGCATCCCGTTTCTGTTCTCGCCGATCCTGGCTTCGGTGATCGAGTTGTTCGTGGTCTGGGCCTGGCACATGCCGGCGCTGCACCATGCGGCGCGCACCTCGCAATCGGCGGAGTTATTGGAACAGGGCAGCTACCTGCTCGTTGGGCTGTTGGTCTGGCTCGCGGCATTTGGCGGCGTGCGTCATCAGCGCGCGCTGGCCGGCATTGCCGGCCTGCTGCTGACCTCGATGCACATGACGCTGCTCGGCGTGCTGCTCGCGATGTCGAGCCGACCGCTGTTCGAGCACACCGGCTCGGCACTCTCAGGCATGAGCCCGCTCGAGGATCAACAGATGGGCGGCGTGATCATGTTGGCCTTTGGCGGCAGCGCCTATCTCATCGGCGGGTTGTATCTGCTTTTCGGGCTTTTACAGGACAAGCGCAATGCCTTTTCGGTCAGCTAAACCCATGGTCCGGCGATGCTTGGCACCGCTGCGGCGCTGGCTGTGCTGGCTGACCGGTGGCTCGTGGAAGCGCGTTGTGGGGGCCATCGCGTTGATGGCAGCGCTGGCGGGGACGGGTGCGTTCGTGCTGGTTTCGCTGGGACTGGTCTCGATCAGTGCCAGCTCGGGTCACTGGAAGGCGACCGGATGGATGCTGCACTACGCCATGCGTCGTGCGGTGAGCACGCAGTCGATGGGCATCAAGGTGCCGTCGCTGGACGACCCGGCGTTGGTGCTCAAGGGGGCTGGCCACTATCACACGGGCTGCCTGGCCTGCCATGGCGGCCCAGGCCAGGAACGCTCGCTGATCGTCCAGCAGATGACACCCGAGCCGCCTTACTTGCCGCCGCGGATCGAACGCTGGGAGCCGCAGGAGCTGTTCTGGATTGTGAAGAATGGCGTGAAATTCACCGCCATGCCGGCCTGGCCCGCGCAGAAAAGGGACGATGAGGTCTGGGCCATGGTGGCATTCCTCCAGGCGATGCCGAGCATGTCGCCCGAGCGCTATAAGCAGCTTGCGCTGGGCGGGCGCAGCGAAGAGACGGGCAAACCCGTCACGCCCGATCATCTGCCGCCGCTGAAGGATCCGCTCGGTCCGGTGTTGGCCAACTGCAACCGCTGTCATGCCGAAGACGGCGGCGGCCGGGGCGAGGGTGCGTTCCCCCGATTGGCCGGGCAGAGCGAGGCATATTTGCTCGGTGCGCTGCAGGCCTACGCAAGGGGCGAGCGGCATAGCGGAATCATGCAGCCGATCGCCGCAGGGCTGAAGCCGGCGGTGCTCGAAGCACTGGCGCAGCATTACGCCGAACTGCCGCCAGTCAGTCGCGCAGACGCCCCAGAGCCGACGCCGGACATCCTGGCCCAGGGCCTGTCGCTGGCGGAGCGCGGTGTGCGTGAACGCGGCATCCCGTCTTGCGTCCACTGCCACGGGCCCAAGGACGGTCCTCGCAATCCGATGTATCCAAACATCGCCGGGCAGTACGCTCGCTACCTGAACTTGCAGCTGGAGCTGTTCACGGCGGGTAAGCGTGGCGGTACGGAGTACGCCCATATCATGCACAGCGCCGCGCAGCGGCTCACGCCGGAGCAGATGCAGGCACTGGCCGATTACTACGCGTCGTTGCCGGCAAAGGTGGCCGGGGCGCTCGATAAGCCCGCCCCAACCCTCACCGAGCCGTCCGCGCAGACCCCTTTACCGCAAAAGCAGAGGTAACCGATGTTCGACAAAATCGTGGAAATCGTTTCGGCATTGGGCTACGTCGGGGTTTTCCTGCTGATGTTGCTGGAGAACATCTTCCCGCCCATCCCGTCGGAGCTGATCATGCCACTGGCGGGCTTCGTCGCGGCACGGGGTGATCTCAACTTCATCGCGGTGATTCTGGTCGGCACTGCTGGCTCAGTGGTCGGTGCGCTGCCCTGGTACTACGCCGGCGCCAAACTCGGCCAGAAGCGGATGAAGCATTTTGCCGAACGCTGGGGCCACTGGTTGACCCTGTCGCCGGAGGACGTCGATAAGGCCAGCGAATGGTTCGATCGCCACGGCAAGGGCGCGGTGTTCTTTGGCCGCCTGATTCCGGCGGTGCGCACCCTGATTTCGGTGCCAGCGGGTATCGCCGGCATGTCGATGACCAAATTCCTGATCTATTCGACGCTGGGCTCGCTGATCTGGACGGCGCTGCTGGCCCTGGCCGGTTACCTGCTTGAGTCGCAGTACCAGAAGGTCTCTGAGTACCTCAATCCGGTTTCCACCGCGATTGTAGTGTTGATGGTGCTCTACTACCTGTACCGGCTGATTCGTCAGCGCTTCGCCAGCAAAAAACAGTAGACCGTGACGCCCGTTCGCGGCGCCACGGTGGTCACTCAGGCCGCGCCAGCGGTGTGGTGCTGCGTCTGGTGTGTACGCTGACACTGATCGATCACGGTGAAGACCTGCTGCCACATCTGCTCGGATTGTTGCTTGAGCTGAGCGGTACGGGTCTGGATCAACGCCTGGATCGGCGCGGCATCATCCGTCACCAGGTCGATCTTGCGCTTGATTTCCGTCTCGTCAGTGGTGACCTGCACCAGGCCTTCAGGGAAACCGTAGTCTTCGAACAGCATCTGGTACTTGTGGCTCCAGCCCGTGGCCAAGGCTGGCACGCCTTGGGATAGCGCGCTGACCAACCCGTGGAAACGGCTGCCCAGGGTGCCGCTGCAGGCGCCGAGGATGCCTTTGATTTCCAGCGCGCCGCTTTCCTTGACGATCGGAATGCCGCCTACCGCCGCCGACAGTTCGTCAGCCAGGCGCTGATCATCCTTGCCTTCATGCACCAGCACGAAAGGCTTAGCGCCCTTTTCCAGCAGGTAGCGCGTGCAGCTGATCAGGAACGGCAGGTAGGCATCGCGCGTCTTCTGGTCGGTCTTGTCCAGCATTCGGCAGTTGGGGACGATGCAGAAACGGTTCTGCTCGGTATCGAAGCCCTGCGGTAGCACACCGGTGATGAGGTTGGTGAAGTCCGGTGATTGCTTGATCTTCGCCTGCTCACCCACCAGCTCGGTGAGATGCTCGTAGGACACGCGCTCGCGCGGGAAAATCAGGTCGACGTTATCGACCACCGTTTTCATTGCCGCCCGGTTTTTCTCCGATTTGAACGGCCCAAGCGCTTGCGGCATCAGGATCACCCGGGTGCCGTTCTTGTGCCAGCGCTTGGTTGACTGTGCCAGCTCCGCACAAGGATCCTCGCCCCACTGATCGCTATAGGCGAAGCCCGCCGCGTCGATGACCACGTCGACTTCCTTATCCAGCACCACGCCGTACATCTCGCGCAGCGGACGCGGGGCGAAGTTGGCCAGCGTGCCCCACTGGATGCCGTAGCGCCACAGCCAAGCCTTGGGATAGAAACCCAGCTGGACCAGCTTGCGGAACGGCTGCTCGGCTTTTTTCGGGGTCGGAGCCATCACGAAGGTAGCGTCCGGATACCGGGTCCTCAGTTTCTGCAACGCCGCGTGCAACATCAGCTCAGCGCCTTTATTGACGAAGCCTGCCTTTCTGATCTCGATAATCATCGCTTACCTCAGTTGAATACAATCAAGTCGTCTGCGGTCTTCTTGTCCGAATACGGAATCCCTCCCGTTGGATCGGCATAGCCCACCGCGAGGAGCATCACGGTACGCTCCTGGTAGGCCAAACCCAGTATTTTCGCCAGTTGACGTTCTCTTTCTTCGACGTCAGGCCAGTTGATCGAGCAGCTCGACAAGCCCAGGCTTTCCAGTGCCAGCATCAGCTGCATGGCAGCCAGTGAGCCGTCGATATAGACCACGTGGCGGTCACGTGCCTCTGGATAGCAGCCCAGGTCGCCGACTACTGCGATCACGCAGGGCAAATTGTCGTGGAAACCTGCCGTGCCGCCGGCGCACTTGGCGACCTCGGCGGCCTTTTCCTTGCCGTTGCTGACATAGAAGCGAAACGGCTGGCGGTTGCAGGCCGACGGCGCTAGAGCCGCGGCGCTTACCGCCTGTTCGATCAGCTCATTGCTGACCGGCTTGTCCTGATACCAGCGAACCGAGCGGCGACGGCGGAACAGCACCATCAGCTCGTCATAGCTGACCGGGCAGTCCGGCAGTTGGCTGTGGGGGTAGGGCACGCAGCGGTTGGTTTCGTCGGGGTTCTCGGTGCTGGTGAAGGCGCGCTTGGCCGAGTCGATGCGCGGCGTGCTGCCAACGGCTGAGAAATAGTCAGTAAGTACATCGTTGGCCCAGCGCTGTTGGCCGTTGACGACACCGGCCCGGGTCGCATCGGCATAGCAGCGAACCGTCGGGCCGATGTAATCCTCGGCAAAGGTGCTGCGTCGCGGACGCATGATCAAGCCCTTCTCCAGGCGATGCACGTTGCGCCGCAGGAAGGCATCGTTCTCGCCCTTGCCGCGCATCCGCTGAGCGAAATGCAGTCGGCCCAGCAGCACCGCACGGTGTTCCCGGTCGAACTCACGGCTGATCAGGCAGTAATAGACAGAAGACAGGAAGCCGCTGGAGGAAAACAGGCGGACCAGGGCCAGGCCAGTGTTGTCCCGGGTTGCCTTGATGGCGTTCTTGACGGGATCAGGCAAGGCTCTGGCGAGCGACATGAGGCTCATCGGGTGGCTCCTACAGCGTTGAATGCGTAACGGACCGGGCTGAACATTGACTTGGTCATCATGTAGAACACCGGGCGGGTCTTCTTGTGCACCAGCAGTGCAGCGTACGAAGCAACCGCATAAGAAATGAGCGTGGCCATGGCGGCGCCTTCACCGCCGTACCGAGGGATCAGCAGCAGGTTGAGGCCGATATTGGCCAGCGCCCCGAGGCCCTGAGTGATCAGTGAAAACATCAGTGCGCCCTCAATCAGGATCCAGCGGCTGAACGCCGCGCGCATGAAGATGAACACGCCGGCCCAGATATGGATGGTGAGGATCGAGGCGGAGTTCTGGTACTCGTCGCCGAACAGCAGGGCGATCACAGGTTCGGCGACGAGCGACACCAGCACCGCCACGGCAATGGCGAGAATGAACAGGACGTCGAAGAGCTGCTGGAAGCGCTTGTTGAACAGCGCCAGGTCGGCCGCATGCAGCTTGATCAGCTTGGGGAAGAACGACGCGACGATGGCGATCGGCAGGAAGTACCAGGCCTCGGAGAGCTGTGCGGCCACGGCATAAACGCCCACCTCCTCGGCACCCACCATCCACTTGAGCATGACCTGATCAATCTTCATGTAGATCACTGCGAAGATCGAACCGAGGTAGAGAATCCAGCCCTGGCTGAGCAGCTCCTTGGCCTTGGCGAAGCTGGCCTTCCAGCTCATCAGCGAGACCGTGGTGGTGCCTTTGTAGAGCAGTGCGAGGATCACCGCGGCGATGATGAACTGCGCGGTATGCGCGAAGGCGAAGGCTATGACGCCGGCGCCGCTGACGACCATCAACAGCTTGAGGCCTGCCGAGAGCAGTATTGCGCTGGACTTGGCGATGGCCGGATAGCGGGCCTGCACCTGGGACTGAAACCAGTATTCCACCACGTCAAACGTCTGGAAGAAGATCGCCGAGGCGACGATCAGCAGCATCCAGAACTCGGTGCCGCCAACTTCTTCGAACATCCACGCGTAAACGAAGACCAGAATGAAACCGAGGGTCATGCCGGTCAGCTTAAGCATGAAGGTGGTGCCCAACGTCTCCGGAACCTTGTCCGGCTGCTTTACCACCTCGCGCACCACCAGGCCTGCCAGTCCCATGTGACCGGCCGAGGCGAAGATCGCGGTCATGGAAATGGCGTAAGCGAGAATCCCGAACTGTTCCGGTCCCAGATAGCGGGCCAGCACAATCGCCATGAGAAAGCCCACGCCGATGTTCAGCAGCCGCTCCGCCATCATCCATGAAGCATTGAACAGGTACAGCTTGAGTTTGTGGAAGAGGGTGGTGATAGCGCTCATCGAGTGGCTCGGCTCCTCAAGGCTGGCTCCGTGGTGGCAAGCATTGCCTTCAGTTGCGCTGGAGTGGCGACGCACAGCAGACCGCGTTTTGTCTGGCATGTTCCGGACGCAGACATTTGGAAATGGATCGCGGTGCAATCCGCTGAAAGGCTGGCCAAGGGCCTCTAGAGCGAATCGGGTGCTGGCAAATGTCGGACTGATTAACAGGTGAGATGACTAGGCGAAAACCTGCCTCGCTGAACACAGCCTGTCGGGGCTGATGGCCAATCGAAAGCACCGATTCGGCTCGCTGTAATTAATCTGATGGCCTTTTCATTCTAAAAGTGGAACTTTTGCCATCACTGCCCCTCTTAACCCTGCTGCCGCTGCTAGCCGCTCCCTGACCCATTTCGATGTGCCATGGAACGCCTAGCTCGGCGACCAGCGAAGTGACTTTAGCTGGTGCATGGCTGCCGCGAAGGATCTCGCGAAGCGTCAGGACTGACGCAAGGAATCGCTGCTCGGAGCGGCCGAAGGGACAGGACTCAGCCCAAACAGAAGAGCCCCGCATCGTTTGATGCGGGGCTTTTTTGTTTCTGGCTTACCGGTGCGGGAGATACGTGCGGCTAAATTGCATGGCCGGTTGCTGTGTGCAGGCCGCTGGCGCTGGGCATTCGAACTCACCTCGCTCCTGTGGTTACTCAGCCCTAGTACGCCCAGCTAGGCCGGGCACCGACAGAATGGTTCTAACGAGCCGACTCAGGCTGCTTTCGCTTGGCGCGTCGGGACAGTATGTTCAGCACCTCTATACCGGCCGAGAATGCCATTGCTGCATACACATAGCCCTTCGGTACATGCGCGCCGAAGCCTTCGGCAATGAGCGTCATGCCGATCATGATCAGAAAGCCCAGGGCGAGCATCACAACCGTAGGGTTATCGTTGATGAACTTGGCCAACGGATTAGCGGCAACGAGCATCACGGTCACTGCGACGACGACAGCGATCACCATGATCGAGACATGTTCGGTCATACCCACCGCAGTAATGATGCTGTCGATGGAAAACACGAGATCAAGTAGCAGTATCTGCGCGATGGCTGCACTGAAACCCATCGTGACCGCGTTCTCGAGCGGCTTGCCCTCAAACATGTCGCCGCCAGGGGTTGGGTCCATGGTGTGGTGAATTTCTTTCGTGGCCTTCCACAACAGAAACAAACCACCCGCAATCAGAATCATGTCCTTCCAGGACAAGGCGTTTCCGAACAGTTCGATTACCGGCTCGGTCAACTGAACAATCCAGGCTACGGTACCTAGCAGGCCCAGCCGCAGCACCAACGCCAAGCCGATACCGATGCGTCTGGCACGCTCGCGCTGATGCTCGGGAAGCTTGTTGGTCAGGATGGAGATGAAGATTAGGTTATCGATACCAAGTACCACCTCCATGGCAATCAACGTGGCCAGGGCCACCCAGGTGGTAGGTTCGGAAAAAAGCTGAATAAGCGATTCCATCAAGACTCTCAAGAAGGTTTGCGATCAGAACCCACGCCGGAATCGGATGGGGAGCAAAATCATAGCCACAAACCATCCTGGCGAGGCCCGAGCACTCGGCCCGATTTGTATCAAGTCATTTGGTCGGCTGTTGTGTCGATAAGTGTTCGCGCCGACGCAAGAAGCGGCAGTGACGTTAAGCCCTCAAAACCATACACACTTCAGTCGCTACTCGACCTAGATCTAATGGATTGCCGGACGGAGCAGGTATTGCATAGTGGGGCGGCAGTATTGGCGCACCTTCTCCACCATTCCTCGAGTTTTCGAAATGAACGCCTTTCAGATAGCGTTGTGTGCACTCCTCAGCCTCGGTGTACTGGGTACGGGCGCCTTGCTCGATTACCGGAATGCTGATCGAGACAGGGCGGCCAGAACCACCGATTACTCAAACCCCAGTACTCTCCTAACAGGACGCACAAAGCAGAAAGAAGACGAGGCGAAGGACAAGCCCACCGCCTGAACTTTTGTTTAGCTTCTGGACCGATCTACCGGCTCGGCCTCTACAGAGGTCGAGCGCGGGAAATTGAATATCGATCGGCGTTACCGGGCTGGTTCTTACCGACTAACGGTCCCTGCTTTTCCCGTCGACCCTGCCAAGCGGCTGAACATGGCAGCTGCCTTCACGCCTAGGTTTATCAGACTGCCTGCGGCGCCGGCGCCTTAGCCTCACCCTTGTTGGCAACGCTAAAGCTCGCTCGTCCCTTACCGGCGCCTTTGGCGCGGTATAGCGCTTCGTCAGCTGACCGAAGTGCGTCGGTAAAGTCACCGCCTGACCAGAGCGCGCCGCCGACACTGCAACCGATGTTGATAGATTCGCCCGCCAGCGATACCGGCTCGGCAAGCCTGGCGATCATGCGATCGGCCGCGCGCTGCACATTGCGCACGGATTCGCCTTTGCGCAGGCGCAGAAGCAGGACGAACTCATCTCCGCCGTGCCGCACCGCGATGTCTCCGTCGCGGATCGAAGCCGAAAGCCGCAGCCCGACCTCATGCAGGAGCGCATCGCCTACGGCATGGCCAAAGAGGTCATTGACCGGCTTGAAACCGTCGAGGTCCAGGCACAGAACGCCGAAGCTCGATTGCCGTTCTTCTTCGGTCCGTACAGCTTCTACGTATTTCTGCAGCGCTGCCCGGTTCGGCAGTCCGGTCACGGTATCGCGATAGGCAATCCCTTCGACCAACGCCAGCTGACTTCTTTTTCGGGTCAGGCTGTCCACCAGATGCCGTATCGCAACGCTGAGGGCTTCAACTTCCTGCGTGCTTTTCAGTAGCGGTATCCGGACTGCGGCCCCTTCCGAAATGCGGGCCGCTGCGTCAACGATCTCTCGTAGCGGCTGTGTAATCATGCCCGCGACAAACCAGCCGATGACGGCGAAGGCCAAGGACAGCATGGCGCCCCAGATGAAAATCTCATCGCGTAACTGGCGTGCTTCGGCAAACGCGATCTTTGCGGGCTGGCGAGCAATGACGGTCCAACCCAATCCGGGGTAGTCCTCGAAGCCGACACTTTCGGCGAATCCCGTCAGATATTCTGTGCCGTCTGGCCAATGCAAAACGGACCAATTCTGCACGGGACGGTCCCCGAGCTTGATTCCGATAGGCTTACCGATCATTTCTCTCGGGCCGAGCAGCACCGTCCTGTCTTTGCTAACGACAAGAAACTCCAACCCAGGCAAACGCTTTTGCAGTGGTTCAAACAATGACCTGCCAACCTCATCTGCCCATTCCCAGGAGAGATGAGTGGCTAGCACCCCTGCCAGGGCCCCCGAGTCATCGCGTACCGGCATGCTGATGTCGACAAACTTCATCGCCTCGCCCGACGGGTTCGGCAGCAGTTTGGCCAGTAACACCGCCTCGTGTACGTCACCGATAAAGGTGTTTTCCACCCCGTTGAGGAATACGGGTCTGGCCGAGATGTCCACGCCCTCCAACAGGCTATCGGTGGAGGCAACCACCTTGCCGCTGGCGTTTGTGAGGCCGATCCAGGAGTAGCTGGGAAAGTGATCGCTCAGATGATTGAGAAGCGTGCGGGCTTCACCAACATTTTCTGGGTTGCGAAGCGCTTGGAGCTCACTCAGTACGGTCAACTCTTTGGAGCGACCGTTCATGTCGCGGTCAAGGCGATCAACCATCGAGAAAGCCGCTTCTCCGAGCTGTTGCCCCGTCCATTCCTTCAATCGCGAAATGGAAGACTCACCGATGGCGGTGCCGAAAATGCAGCTGAGCACGAATACGACCAGGGCGACGACGATGGCGAAACGCGCTCGCAAGCTGCGTAAAGGTGTGAGAAACATCAAGCGAAACCATAAGGGAGATATCAAAGCGCCAGACAGGCTGGCGTCATACGCCGCTATGTCGGCCGCAGGGCTGGATTCTCCAGCCCGATTCATCACAACGAGGTATCTGGGCCTCTCACAAGGCGGTGCTGCATCGCCGACGTGTTTCCGGCACCGGGAGCGCCGAACAGAAACAAAAAAGGCCCACCATGCGGTGAGCCTTTTCAGTGTTTCGTATGGTGCCGGCACCAAGAGTCGAACTCGGGACCTACTGATTACAAGTCAGTTGCTCTACCAGCTGAGCTATACCGGCTAAAAGATGGGCGCCATTATAGCCATTGCTCGCGGCGAGTAAACTGTTTGTTGCCAGTTGTTTGCATGAGTTTATTCAAGTGCTTGCGAATCGCGCCTCAAGCTCGGCAATCAGCATCAGATTGCGCGGTGTCAGCTCGGCAGGGCAGAACGTTCCCAGGCGTACCGCATAGCCGTTTTCGGCCAGTAGCAGCGCGCGGTCGAGCAGCAGCCAGAGTTCCACCGGCCGTCGGAACAGACCGCGCAGCAGTTCCAGATTGCGTACTTCGGCCAGGCGCTGCCAGCCGCGCCGTTCGAGCGCGTCCCAGTTCTGCTCCGGCGGTTCGGGTAGTTGCTTTAGCGCCGCCAGGTCACGGCAGTACTGTGCGAAGCGCTTTTTCAGCCAGCTACTGGGAAGAGAGGGTGTGGGCAAATAATCGTTCTTGCCGCGCAGCTCACGTTGGAGCAGATCGAAACCCAGGCGCCAGGCCATCGACTGGTCGCGCTGGCGGCGTTCGCGCGCGCCGGCAGTGATGGTTTCGCTGAGCGGCAGGCCGAGGTCGTCACGGGAGAGCTCGAGGCTTGATTGCCGCCCAAGCGTCGACAAGGGCCGGTAACGATCTGTCTGGGTCCGGTTGTAGCAGCAGGGTGCGATTGCCAGTTGCTGGCAGCGTTGCGCGATGCTCAGGTTGATCATACGAACGTGCAGATCGCCACAGGCATGTAACGCTATTGGCGTTGTGGTGGGGTTGAGCTGTGCAGCCACGTCGTCGGCCATCACGTCCTGCTGTCGGTGGTTTGCATCGATGCTCAGCTTCTGGCTGAGGTGGGCGCCGGCTGTAACCAAAGCCTGATCCCACTCAAGGCACGTCAGCCCGCCCCCGCGCCTGACCAGCTGGCGCCCCAGATGACCTTTGCCTGCGCACCAGTCGACCCAGTGGTGCGGGACTTCACTGAACGTCAGGGCCGCGTCGAATGCCTGGATCTGCAGCCACTTGCGTCCGGGCACGTCGGCCAGCTGGCGCGCGTCAGTGTTTCGGATGGGTGAGGAGGGCAACTCGTCCATGCAGCTCAGGGCGATTGCCTGTGCAGCCAGCTGTGGAAACGGGGCGGGTGCGAGCAGCTGTGCGGGCTGGTTGTGCGCGGCTTCAGCGTCTTCCAGCGAGCGGTCCCGCAACCAAAGCGCCAGCGCAGGGTGTTCGGATTCCCAGCCGAGACGCATGTACGTGAAGGGACGCGGGCGCCACAACAGTTGGTGCTGAAACAGAAACTCGTCGAGCTGCTGAAAGCGTTCGGCCAGTTGTGCGTAGCTGAATGAGGCGGTGGGCATGGGGGCTCGGCGATGGCGGCTTCATGGTTATGATCGCGCCGAAAGCGGCTGCCGAAAAGCCAGACGCCCGTCGAAACGGGCGTCTGCGGGGACTATTTGCCGTAAATCTGCTCGGGTAGCCAGGTGACCAGCCCAGGGAACTGGTAGGCAATCACCAATAGCAGCAGCTGAATCAGGATGAACGGCACCACGCCTTTGTAGATCGTGCTGGTGGGCACTGATTTCGGTGTCACGCCGCGCAGGTAGAACAGCGCGAAGCCGAAAGGTGGCGTGAGGAACGAGGTCTGCAGGTTCAGCGCAATCATTACGCCGAGCCACACCGGATCGAGCCCCATGGCCAGCAACACCGGGCCGACGATCGGGACGACCACAAAGGTGATCTCGATGAAGTCGAGGATGAAGCCCAGCAGGAAGATCACCAGCATGACCACGAAGAAGGCGCCGAGCACGCCGCCAGGTAGCTGAGCGAAGACATCCTCGATCAGCACTTCGCCACCGAAGCCGCGGAACACCAGCGAGAACAGCGAGGCGCCAATCAGGATCAGAAACACCATGGCGCTGATTTCGGTGGTGCCATAGGCCACTTCGCGCAGCTGGCCGAAGTTCAGTTTGCCCTTGTAGAGGGCCAGGACCATCGCACCGAGCGCACCCAGCGCCGCGGCCTCAGTTGGCGTTGCGTAGCCAGCGAGGATCGAGCCGAGCACCGCGCTGATCAGCAGCAGCGGCGGCACCAGCGCATTGATCAACTTGCCCCACTCAATCGGGCCGAGCTCTTCCTGCGGCAGGGCCGGCAGTTTCTTCGGTTGGAGGATGGCCACGCCGATGATGTAAAGGATATACATGCCGACCAGCAGCAGGCCGGGCAGCAAGGCGCCAACGAACAGGTCCCCGACCGATACGGTCTTCGGCGAGAAGACACCCATCTTCAGCTGCGCCTGCTGGTAGGCGCTGGACATGACATCGCCCAGCAAGACCAGCACGATCGACGGCGGAATGATCTGGCCCAAGGTGCCCGTGGCGGCGAGGGTGCCGGTCGAAATCGCCGGATCATAGCCGCGGCGAAGCATGGTTGGCAGCGCCAGCAGGCCCATGGTCACCACGGTGGCGCCAACAATGCCGGTGCTGGCCGCGAGCAGCGCGCCCACCACACAGACGGAAATCGCCAGCCCGCCACGCAGGGTGCCGAACAGCCGCGACATGGATTCGAGCAGGTCTTCGGCAACCCGGCTCTTTTCCAGCATCACGCCCATGAACACGAATAGCGGCACCGCGAGCATCGTCTGGTTGTTCATGATGCCGAACAAACGGTTCGGCAAGGCGCTCAGGTAACCGCCATCGAAGGTGCCGGTAACGATGCCGAGCCCGGCGAACAGGAGTGAAACACCGCCCAAGGTAAACGCGACCGGGTAGCCGGCCATCAAGGCCGCGCAGATGCTGACGAACAGCAGTATTGCCATCAACTCAGCCATGCTTCACCTCCTGCTCTGGCAGGCGGCCGGCCATGGTGTAGGCGGCTTTGATGATTTCGGAAATGCCCTGCAGGATGAGACAAACCACCAGGACGAGGATGATGCTTTTCTGCAGGTAAACGAACTTGAGACCGCCCGATTCGCTGGAGCCTTCCAGCGTCGCCCAGGAGTTGGCGACATAGTCCCAGCTTGCCCAGCCGAGAAACAGGCAGACAGGCAAGAGAAACAGCAGGGTGCCGAGCACTTCGACCAATGCCTGGTAGCGTGGGGTGAAACGCTGATAGAAGATGTCGACGCGGACATGGCCGTTGCGTTGCAGAACCCAGGCGGCGGCACCCATGAACACCAGCGCGTGTGCGTAGAGGACGGCTTCCTGCAACGCAGTTGCGCCGATGCCGAACCCGTAGCGCAGCACCACGACGATGGCGGTTCCGATGACCAGAAACAGGGTCAGCCAGGCGCAGGCCTGTCCGAAGCGAGCGTTCACGGCGTCGATCACTCTGGCGAGACCGAGCAGTGGAGGGGCATGTTTCGACATGGCAGATCCTTTATTGTTATGGCCAGGCGGCCGGCGATTCTAGGCGGCTGTGCGAAGGTGTCGCAACCGGCAGTACTACGTACGTAGTGCCTGTACGTAGTCACGGCGCTTGAGTGAGAGATAGCCATATGATAGCTAGAACTACCTGATTTCGGGGTTCCGACATTCAGCATTACAACAACAAGGAGTGACTCATGAAACGTCGTCAAATTCTGGCCGCCGCTGGCGTTGGTCTGGCCGCAACCGCACTGGCCGGTTGCAATAAGGAAGCCGAAACCGCTGCCAAGCCCGAAGGCACCGCAAGCACCGAGAAATTCAACTGGAAGATGGTCACCTCCTGGCCGAAGAACTTCCCGGGTGTAGGCGTTGGCGCAGAAAACTTCGCCAAGTTGGTCAACGAAATGAGCGATGGCCGGCTCACGGTCAAGGTGTATGCCGCTGGAGAATTGGTCCCGGCACTGGAAGTGTTCGATGCGGTGTCCCGTGGTACGGCCGAGATGGGTCATGGTGCGCCCTATTATTGGAAAGGCAAGGTCCCGGCCGCTCAGTTCTTCTGCGCTTTGCCATTTGGCCCCAATGCTCAGGAAATGAACGCCTGGCTGCATCACGGCGGCGGCATGAAGCTATGGGAAGAGGTCTACAAACCATTCGGCGTACTGCCCATGGCCTGCGGTGCGACGGGCGTGCAGACGGCGGGCTGGTTCAACAAGGAAATCAACTCGGTTGATGACTTCCAAGGCCTGAAGATGCGTACCCCCGGCCTGGGCGGCGAAGTGCTGACCAAGATGGGCGGGACGGTGGTCAACATGCCGGCCGGTGAAATCTTCACGGCGCTGCAGACCGGTGCCATCGATGCCACCGAGTGGATTGGCCCGTACAACGATCTGGCGCTGGGGCTGCATAAGGCTGCCAAGTACTACTACACACCAGGCTGGCAGGAGCCGAACGTCACCTTCGAACTGGACGTCAACCTGAAGGCTTGGGAAACCCTGCCGGACGATCTCAAGACCATCGTTCGTGCCGCGGCCCGTGCCGTCAACGGAGACATGCTCGACGACTACAACGCGAAGAACATGGAGGCTATGGAGCAGCTGCGCGCGCAGGGCGTTGAAGTTCGCCGCCTGCCGGACGAAGTATTGGCCCGTCTGAGGGAAGTGGCTGCCGAGGTGGTCGATGCTTCCGCCGCTGCCGATCCCGTCGCCAGCAAAGTCTGGGAACAGCAGAGTGCCTATCTCAATCGCTTGTACGAATACGCCGAGCTGAACGAGAAGGACATCTACAACATCCGCGGCTGATCCACCAACCGCATGAACGAAAACGCCGCCCGATGAGGCAGCGTTTTCGTTTGCGTGGAATTAGTTTTCCAAGGTCGCGTCCAGACTGATCTGTGCATTGAGCACGCGCGATACCGGGCAGCCTTCCTTCGCCTGGTTGGCGATCTGTTGGAACTGCTCGTTATCGGTGCCCGGCACCTTGGCTTTGAGCGTCAGGGCGATTGCGGTAATGGAGAAGCCTTTGTCGTCCTTGTCCAGGGTGACTTCTGCGGTGGTGTTGATGCGCTCGGCAGTCAGTCCGGCTTGACCGAGCATCATCGACAGCGCCATAGAGAAACAACCGGCGTGTGCTGCGCCAATCAATTCTTCCGGGTTGGTGCCAGGAGCGCCTTCGAAACGGGTGTTGAAGCCGTAGGGGTTGTCTTTCAGCGCGCCACTTTCGGTGCTGATGGTGCCTTTGCCGCTTTTCAAGTCACCTTGCCAGACGGCGGATGCGGTTTTCTTCATGGGATTCTCCGAATGCTGCGGGTGGACGAATGGCGACGCGGTCTGCCGCTTGGCTGCATGCGGAGCGACATCACCGTCCGGCTGGCCGGCGTTGCGTCACCTAGTGTTGTTCGGCTGCGAGGATCGCGCTCGCCAGCTGCATGTCGCTGGCCTGTAGTTGCGGTTGCTCGCTGCGCAGTTTCACCAGCATCGCTTCGAGATAGGGGCCACGGATGGCGCCATCGCTGGCCACGAAACTGCTTGCGTCTTCCCGTGCCGCGGCGACCAGCTTGTCGTCGCGGAACGTCATGTAAGTGGAAGCGGTGGTCGCGCCCGACGATAGAATCTGCCGGACAAACCCGTCGTCCGCCGTCGCCGCACCAAAAGGGATACAGCTCAGGGTCACGGCTGCCAGGAGTGTTTTGCGCATGATGGATGCCTCTGCTTGATCCTCCATTAGAGAGTGCAGAGCGATCAGCAGAGTTCCTTGGACGCTATCCGCTGCGTTCAATCAGTTGGCGAACCTTGGCGCCGAGCATGTCGATGCTGAAGGGTTTGGCCAGCATATCCATTCCGGGGCCGAGGAACTCGCCGCGTACCTGTGCGTTCGGCGCATAACCGGTGATGAACAGCACGTGCAGGTCCGGTCGGTGCTGGCGCGCGATTTCTGCCAGCTGACGCCCGCTGATTCCGGGCAGTCCGATATCGCTGACCAGCAAGTCGATACGTTGTGTACCCGTCAGATGCGGCAGTGCGCTGTTACCGTCCACTGCTTCGAGGACCTGGTAGCCAAGCTCTTGCAGGACCTCGACCACCAGCATGCGCACCGCGGCTTCATCCTCGACCACCAGTACGGTTTCGTCGGCCTGCGCGCCGCTGACGGCCACCGGTTTGCTAGCTTGCTCTTCGATGTGCGCAGGCTGTGTCCGGTTGCGCGGCAGGAACAAGGTGATCAGCGTGCCTTGCCCGGGTGTACTGTCGATGCGTACATGGCCGCCAGTCTGCTTGACGAAGCCATAGACCATCGAAAGCCCGAGGCCGGTGCCCTGGCCGATCGGTTTGGTGGTGAAGAACGGGTCGAATGCCTTGGCAACCACTTCGGCTGGCATGCCCGAACCATTGTCGGCCACGCTGAGCGTGACGTATTCGCCGGGTTCGGGGCCGTCTGGCTGCGGTGTATTGATCTGTACCGAGCCGGTTTGAATGATCAGCCTGCCGCCTTCGCTCATGGCGTCGCGCGCGTTGATCACCAGGTTGAGCAGGGCGTTCTCGAGCTGGTGCGCATCGGTGTAGGCCAGCCAGGGGCTGTCCTGCAGGCGGGTATCGAACTCGATGTGCTCGGCCATGGTGCGGCGCAGCATGTCCTCCATCGACTCGACCAACAGGTTGACGTTCACCGGTTGCGGATCCAGCGACTGGCGCCGGGCGAAGGCCAGCAGGCGATGGGTCAATGCCGCGGCGCGATTGGCCGAACTGGCCGCAGCATCAACGTAGCGACCAAGCTCGTTGGCCTGACCGTTGGCGACCCGGCGCTGGATCAGGTCGAGGGCGCCCAGCACCCCGGTCAGCATGTTGTTGAAGTCGTGGGCGAGGCCGCCTGTCAGCTGGCCGATGGCTTCCATCTTCTGTGCATGGCGCAGGGTGTCCTCGGCGCGCTCGCGTTCGCCCATTTCCAGATGTAGCAGATGGTTGATCTCGGCCAGCTCGCGCGTGCGCTCAGCGACGCGCCGTTCCAGATTGTCGTTCAGCTCGCGCAGCGCTTCTTCGGCGGTTACCTGTGCCGTGATGTCGGTGTTGGTGCCGAACCAGCGGGTCACCTGACCGAAGTCGTCGCGAATAGGTACAGCGCGCGCCAGGAACCAGCGGTACTGGCCGCTTTTGCCGCGTAGCGGGAAGGTTTCTTCCCAGATCGAGCCGATCGCCACGGCGCGTTTCATTGAAGCACTGACCCGCTCGTGATGGTCGGGATGATGGACCGAGCGCCAGCCCAGGGCTCGCATGGCCTCCAGTGTGGTTCCGGTGTAGTCGTACCAGCGCTTGTTGTACCAGTAGATGTGGCCCGCCGGATCGGCCATCCAGGCGAACTGACTCATGTTGTCGGCGAGGGTGCGGAATTGCTCCTCGCTGGCGCGCAATGCAGTTTCGGCGCGCATGCGCTCGTCGGCCGTCCAGGCGCGGTCAGCGACTTCCCGAATAAAGGAAATGTCGTCTTCGGCCCATTGCCGCGGTCGATCCTGCAGCAGGATCAAGGCGGCGCTGAGGGCGCCCTGCTCGTGCAGCGGCACGCAGATCAGGCTTTGAACGCGCCTCAGGCGCAGGCTTGCTGCCTGTGCAGCGGTGCGCGGGTCATGCAGCACGTCTTCGACCACCACCAGCTCGTCGTGCTGCAGGTCGTAGATGAAGTCACCATAGTCGGCAAAGCACATGCGCTCGCTGTAGTCACCCAGAGCGCCGTCGCTCCAGTAGCGCTCGACGGTGGCGTATTGTCCGCCTGGGTCGATGGACAGAAAGGCCGCGCGGGTCACCTGCAGGGTAGTGCCCAGCGCACGCACGGCAGCCGTGACGATGGTGATGCTGTCAGGTTGTCCGCGCAGCAGATCGCCCAGCTCCATGAGCACCGATTGACGCTGTTCGGCGATCTGGCGTTCCTGTATCTGCTCTTCGAGCAGCGCGTTCATGCGCAGCAGCTTCAACGCAGCGTTGCGCTCAGCGGTGATGTCCCGGGCGGTGCCCAGCAGGCGAACCTTTCCACCGCCGTCTACCAGCCGGCGACCGCGATTGGTCTGCCAGCGGAACTGGTCGTTGCGCTCGTCATACACCCTGTACTCGAGATTCAGCTCGCCGCCACCGACGCCGTCGAGCGCGTTACGGAAGGCGTGCAGAAGTGCGTGGCGGTCGTCTGCGTGCACCCGCGCGAGGAATTGATCCACCGTCAGGGCCGGTTCGTTCGGTGCGATGCCCGCGAGTGCCTTGAGCTGGGCATCCCAGTGCAGGCAGTTGCCTTCAAAATCGTATTCCCAGACGCCAATCGCCGCGATCTCGTTGGCCAGGCTGACGCGCTGTTCGGCTTCCAGCAACGCCTCGCGCGCGCGCGCTCGGTCAGCGGCCGCGCGGATGCGTTCGGCCACTTCGCGCACCAGTGAAATATCCGCCTGGCTCCAGCGGCGTGGCTGTCGGCTGCCGAACAGCAGAAAGGCGCAGTTAGCGGATTGCTCCAGCAAGGGCGCTAGCAACAGGCTGCGGTAACCAAGGTGTTCATGCAGGCCGCCGCAGTTGCCATGACAATCGGCTTCGTCGAGGAGGTCTTCGAACGGCACGATAAGGCCTTGCGATAAGCGCAGGCGTAACGTCCGTGCACAGCTTCCAAGCGTGTAGGAGGCGGACCGAGAGTTGCCGGGGCCCGGTGGCCAGTGCTGATCGATGATCAGGCCGTCGCGCTCGTCCACATGCCCTTGATAGATGCATTCCGCCCCCATCAGCTGGGCAAGCCGATCGGCCATCATGTCGGCCAGCTCGATACGACTACCACTGTCCTGCAGGCGGTCGCTCAACTCGAGCAGGTAGGATTGCTGGGCCTCGCCGCGGGTCCGCTCGCTGATGTCGGTGAAGGTGCAGATCGCCCCATGCAGCACCCTGTCCCGGTATAACGGCGCGACCCGGTATTCCACCGGCAGGCTGGTACCGTCCGCGCGATAGAACAGCTCGTACTCGACGTGTGCCGGCTCGCCGGTCGTGGCGGTGCGCAGAATCGGGCATTCCTCCAGCGGATAGGGTGAGCCGTCCGGATGACTATGGTGAATAAGCGGATGCAGCTGCCGGCCAAGCACGTCTTCTTTGCTGGAAAATCCGAGTAGCCCGACGAATGCCTCGTTGCACAGGGTGACCAACCCCTTGGTGTCGATGGAATAAAAGCCTTCGCTTGCCGCGTCCAGCAAGCTACGGGTGAATGCCTCGCTTTCCAGCCGTTTGATCTCGGCCAGGCGTCGCTCATGAATGTTCTGCGCGACCAATACCCAGTGCAGCAGCCGGCAGTCGCAGTCGTACACGGGCGCGCCGCTGCCCTGGAACCAGCGTTGGCTGCCGTCGGCTGCCAGCAGCGGGACTTCGAAGCTGCCGGCCTGGCCGGATTTCAGAGCGCCTCGCCATTGCTTCAGTACGGCGTCGCGGTGACCCGGCGCCACCGCTGAAAGCCAGCCCATGCCAGCCGAGGCTTCGGCGCTCAGGCCGGTAAAGTCACACCAGTAGCTGTTGCAAAAGATTAACTGCCCGTCAGCATCGCACTGCCAGATGACCTGAGGGCTCAGGTCGACCAGGGCCCGGTAGCGCTCTTCAGCTTGGCGAATGGCTGCCTGTTCATGCAGGCGTTCGGTCAGGTCGCGCAAGATATGGACGAAACCCAGGTGCCGACCGTGATCATCCTTGAGCGGCATTTGCGCCCCGCTGGCCCAGAAGCGGCTGCCATCCTTTCGCACATGCCAGCGTTCGTTCATCGCCGAACCATCGCGCGCCGCGGTTGCCATTTCCTTGTCAAGCACGCCGCTGGCCACGTCTTCTTCCACGTGGAATCGCGAGGCGTGGCTGCCGATCGCGGCGTGCGGTTGCCAGCCGAGGATGCGTTCGGCGCCCTGGTTCCAGCTGGTGATGAGGCCCTGGGCGTCGGTGGTGAGAATTGCGTAGTCGACTGCGCTGTCGATGATCTGCCGGTTGCGCTCGTTGGCTTCACGGCTGCGACGCAGCTCCAGCAGGGCCATGACTTGACGGCCCAATGCCTCCAGATGGGCGCGCTGGCGCTCCGACAGCTGCCGCGGCTGGCTGTCCAGAACACATAGTGTGCCGAGCGGCAGACCATCAGCAGTGCGCAATACCGCTGCGGCATAGAAGCCCGTCATGCCGTTGGCCAGCGGCTCTTTGGTCAGGTCCTCGATCACCAGCGGTTCGCTGCCGCCGATGGCGCGGGCGCAGAGCGCCTCGTCTCGAGGGCGGTTGCCACCTTCGATGTTGACCGAGGCCTTTACCCATTGGCGGTCCTTGTCGACGAACACGATGGCGGCGCTGGGGGTGGTGCACAGCTCGGCGGCAAGCAGCACCAGATCATCGAAAGCCGCCTCGGCGGGGGTGTCGAGAATGCGGTATCGGGCCAGGGCTGCCAGTCGGTCAGCTTCGTTCCATGTATTGCTTGTGTTTTTCTTCTTCAAAACGTTTGCTCGGCTATCCGTGGCGGCAACGATCTTGGTGTCCATGCTGCGGCGACCGAGCGCTTGCAATGGCTAGGCGGCGGCGCAGATGCAGGCGGTTGTGGCTATGCAAGATACCTGTACAGGTCCTAATGCCAAGTAGACCTCGGTCTACGGGCAATCTGCCAGAGCCGCCGGTCTGGTCTTGAGCGGTAGCTCCCAAGTTGTCGTGGCTGGACGGCGTCAGTGCGGGTTGATCGCGGGCGGCACGAGGCCTCGGTCGGCCGCTTGCAATGCCGCCAGCAGCTTTTGGTCACGGCGGTAGACATCGGGACGATAACGCGGCAGCCCGTTGCTGTCGGCTTCGGCTGTCCAGTAGGCCAGGAGTATCGGTGTAGGTTCTGTCGGGCGGTATTCGTAGGTCAGCCCAGTATCAAGCAATTGGGCAACGCGCTCGCGTTCGGCCTCGCTCAGCAACAAATCAACCAGTTGCATCACCGATTCTACCCTGACACAGCCCGAGCTGAACGCCCGCTGCGAACGTGCGAACAGGCCCTGGCTCGGCGTGTCGTGCAGGTAGATGGAATAGGGGTTGGCGAAACGGATGACCACCCGGCCGAGCGGGTTGTCGGGTCCGGCGGCCTGGCGCAGCAGAATCCGCCCCGGATTGCTCCAGTCGATCGTGGCCGGATCGAGTACACGGCCTTCGTAATCGAGCACCTGCATGTTGTGTTGCGCGAGGTAGCTCGGGTTTTCGCGGATCTGCGGCAGCTTGTCCTCACGCAGGATGGTCGGCGGTACGGTCCAGGTCGGGTTGAGCGTGATTCGCGTGACGATCGATTTGATCGACGGGGTCTGCCGAGTATCGCGGCCCACCTGGATACGTGCTTCCCATTGCGGGCTGCTGTCACGGAAGTAGATCACTCGCCCGCCAGCGATATCGACCAGCAGCGAGCGGGGCTCGATGTCAGCGGATAGCCAGCGGAACCGTTCCAGGTTTACCCGCAGCTGATTCAGCCGGTTGGCTGGCGTGGCGTTCAGTTCGGTCAGTGTGTCGGCGCCGAGGATGCCGTCGTCCTGCAGGGCATGGCGGCGCTGAAAGGCCTTGAGCGCGTCCACCAGCTGGTCGCTGTAGCGATCGTCGGCGCCCGGAGCACCGGCCGTTGCGAGCAGGTAGCCGTCTGCGCTTAAACGCTGCCGTAGCAGTGGCACACGTGGATCTGACATGCCTGGTCGCAAGGTCTGGCCGGTAGGAATCGGCTGCCATTCTGGCTCCGGTTGATCGCGCAGCCGCGCATAGGCCTTGCGCAAGTTGTTGTACTGCTCCAGCGACGGACGCGCCTTATTGAATGTGTGCTCCAAGTGCTCCAGTCCTTCGCTGGCGATGGACATCAGGTGCGCCTCGGCCTTCGGCGTCGCGGCTGCATCAGGCCTGTGCCAGACGGGCTCGATGCGGTCCTGAGGCAGGCGTCCTTGGGCCAGGTGACCTAGGGCCGACAGGTAGGCATGGCTGGCTAATACATCGCTGCACTCGCGGTGCAGCGGATCACGTGTGGCGGTTAGCATCGCCCGACGAATGGCTTCGGGATGGTAAGCCGCAGGTTCCAGCCCGTCATCGACCAGCGCTTCGATCTGCACCAACAGCGCGTCAATCTGCGTATAGGAGGTCCACAACATATCGAATTGCTTGCGTCGATAGAACTCAGAAAGCCGTTCCAGAGCGGTTGTATCGACATCTGCCAGGGGCTGGCCGCACGCACTTGGAAGGTTCTGCAGGACACCCTGAATTGAGCCGGCGGGCTCAGGTACCGGTTCCGCCACCGCCAGCCATGGCGCCAAAAGCAATGTGAAAAGCAGACCTGATGTATGTTTTTTGTACAACGCTTCACTCCTGGTGGTCCCGCTGACTGCTAGACTCCGCCGCTGAACAAGCCACGGTGTCTGGAAAACAAGGCCCGTTCAGGCTACTAGAACTTGTTGTATCAGACGACGTGGGAGCACTGCAGGTCCCGTCTGATTTAATTTCGCTACTTCAATTCGTGTTTGGGCCTGGTAGCGAGCAGTGGGGCGTCGGTCGGCAGGGAAGATCGGCATTGGCGCCCGAGGAGGTTACTTTACAAATGATGGTTTCGCTTCGCCGCCTCTGTTTGGCCGTCGGCTTGCTCATGTCTATGCCGCTGCTGGCCGCCTCACCTGCTTATCAGCCGCTGGTGGACGATCTTGCCCGCGTGGCTCCGACCCTCGATCCGGTTGTGTTGACTCATGCTGTCGCGGCCATGCAGTGCGCCGTGAACCATGGCGCGACGCCGGCTAAACGGTTGGCCGTCATCGATTTTTCGCTGCCTTCTTCAGAGCGCCGGCTGTGGATTTTCGACCTGCAGCGCGGGCGGCTCTTGCTCAAGGATTTCGTCGCGCATGGCAACGGGTCGGGTGAAAATCTGGCTACGCGTTTCTCCAATGTCGAAGGTAGCCACCAGTCGAGCATCGGTCTGTTCCGCACGGCAGAAAGCTACAGCGGCAAGCACGGCTACTCGCTGCGCATGGACGGGCTAGAGCCCGGTGTGAACGACCTGGCGCGCGAGCGGGCGATCGTCATCCATCCGGCCGATTACGTGAATCCGGCCTGGATTGCGACGCAGGGGCGTATCGGTCGTAGCCAGGGCTGCCCAGCGGTTCGCCCGGAAGTGGCGCGCATGGTGGTCGACAGCCTCAAAGGCGGCCAATTCATGTTCTCCTGGTACCCGGATCAGCAGTGGCTGCAGTCATCGGCTTACCTGAACTGTGAATCGGGCCAGGCGGCCACCTTGATTGCATCAAGAACTGACAATTAAAAAAGCCGCTCTACTTTTAGAGAGTGAGGTGGATGTGAGAAGCGACATTCACCTCGCCGGTTTCCTTTCAGCTATTTCTGTTCGCTTTGCGGCGTAACCCTGAGCACTTCTTCCAAGGTCGAGAGCCCTGCAGCAATCTTCTGCGCGCCAGATAGGCGCAGGCTGTGCATGCCGTCTTTGAACGCCTGACGGCGCAGGGCGATGAGATCGGTGTCGGCGGTGATCAGTGGTTTGATCGCATCGTTGAGCAGCATGATCTCGTAGACCCCGGCGCGGCCGCGATAGCCGGTGTCGCGGCATTCGATGCAGCCCACCGCCTGATGGGCGTTACCCGGCAGTGGGGCATTCCAGGGTTTGGTCAGGGCCTGCCAGTCATCGGCGTCGAGCTTTATGGGCGTCTTGCAGTGTGGACAAAGTGTGCGCACGAGACGCTGGGCCATCACCCCGAGCAGTGTTGCGCGGAGCAGGTAATGCGGAACGCCAAGCTCCAACAAGCGTGTGATGGCGCTTGGCGCGTCGTTGGTATGCAGCGTCGAGAGCACCAAGTGGCCGGTGAGTGCCGCCTGGATCGCCATTTCCGCCGTTTCCAGGTCGCGAATCTCGCCGACCATGATGATATCCGGGTCCTGACGCATTAGCGCGCGCACGCCGCTGGCGAAGGTCAGGTCGATGTTGTGCTGCACCTGCATCTGGTTGAAGGCGCCCTCGATCATCTCGATTGGGTCTTCAATGGTGCAGACGTTGACCTCGGGCGTCGCCAGCTGCTTGAGGGTGGTGTAGAGCGTGGTGGTCTTGCCCGAGCCGGTAGGGCCGGTGACGAGGATGATGCCGTTGGGTTGGCCGGTCATGCTCTGCCAGCGGCGCAGATCTTCGGCGGAAAAGCCCAGCTGATCAAAGCCCTTGAGCAGCACTTCCGGATCGAAGATCCGCATCACCATCTTTTCGCCAAACGCCGTCGGTAGGGTGGAGAGGCGCAACTCGACTTCACCGCCATCCGGCGTCTTGGTCTTGACTCGCCCGTCCTGCGGTTTGCGCTTCTCGGCGACATTCATTCGCCCTAGCGACTTGAGACGGCTGACCACTGCCATCGCTACCTGCGGCGGGAACTGATAGACGTTGTGCAGGACGCCGTCGATGCGAAAGCGCACTGTGCCCTGTTCGCGCCGCGGTTCGATGTGGATGTCGCTGGCACGCTGGTCGAAGGCGTACTGGAACAGCCAGTCGACAATGTTCACCACGTGCGCGTCGTTGGCATCCGGCTCCTGATCGCTGGCGCCGAGGTTGAGCAGCTGCTCGAAGTTGCCGGTGCCGCTGATCTTCTGGTCGGTCGCGGTGGCGCCGCTGACTGACTTGGCCAGCCGATAGAACTCGACGGTGAAGCGCTGCAGGTCGACGGGGTTGGCCACCACACGCTTGATGGGCCTCTGGAGCACATGGGTGAGGTTGGCTTCCCAACTCTTTACGAAGGGTTGGCTGCTGGCGATGGTCACCGCCGAGCTGTCGACCGCCACCGCGAGGATCTTGTGCCGCTGGGCGAAGGCATAGGACATCAGTGGGGTGACCGCCGCGACGTTGATCTTTAACGGGTCGATGCGCAGGTACGGCTGCCCGGCCTGTTCGGCGAGCCAGACGGTAAGGCTTTCCAGATCGAGTTTCTTGCCGGGACGCGCCAGGTCGTCCAACTGCTGCGCGCCGAGGAACTCCAGAGGGTGCTGCTGGCTGTTCGCCGAACTGCGCCGCAGGGTCATGCATTGCTCAGCAGTTTCCTGCAGTAACCGTCCTTGGGCGACCAGATCTCGCAGCAGATCATTGAGGTCGAGGAAACGGTCCTGGGTGGGCGAATTCAACACGGACATGGGGCCCTTCGGTCATGGTGGAGACGAGGGCCAAGCTTGCCGATAAATCAGCGCGCTGTCTGCCTGAGCGGTTCAACTTTGCGGGACCGTCCGTAACTGTCGAAGGGTGGCGGCACGCCCGCCGTTACAGCCGCTTGATCGCCAGCTTCGGTAGCGTGGGCTTCAGCCCACAAGACTCGGGGACGGGCACAGGTCAGGCGCTACTAGTAAGGGGCTTTGCGATAGCGGTGGGCTAAAGCGGAGCGCCGCCCGGCCCACCCTACGCTTAGTACGAGCCTCGAGCCTCGAGCCTCGAGCCTATTTTTTTGTCAGCAGCTTCCAGGGCTTGAGCGTCCAGACCGTGCGCGCCTGATCTATCCGTGCATCGAGCAGCTCGTCGTTTAACGGCTGTCCGGCCAGCTCATAGAGTTTGGCCAGTTCGCCATAGAGACGGTCGGCTTCCGGCAGCTCCAGCGTGGCCCGAGCCAGGTGCAGCCAGACCAGCAGCCGCTCGATGCGCGGGCGCTGTTCCGCGAGGTCTTCAGGCTGTTGCTGATAGCGCAGCAACTGCAGTGCCTGGGCTTCTTCCCCGAGCAGGCGTGGCAGCCAGTTGCCCAGCTCGGCGGCGCCCTGGCGGTTGCCACGATTGTTGCGCCCGGCGGTCCAGCCGCGCTGCAGCAGCCAGAGCGAGGCTTTCAGCGAGAACAATCCCCAGCGCGGCTGCGCCAGCTCGGCGGCAAAGGCGTCGGGTGCGCTTTTGCGTGCGCTTTCGTCGTCCTGTCCGGCTTCGACCCTCGGGCGCCATTCCTGGATCAGCGCGTCGAGTTGTTCACGCAGTTCGCGGCTGGTCGCACGCGGGGCTGCCTGGCCGAGACTGCCCAGCAGGGCGCGCAGCTCGACCAGTTGCTGCAGCCAGTCGCCGAGCAGTTTCCAGTGGCCGTTGAAGCGGTACTGTTCGGCCAACCGCTGGCTATTGCCCAGCAGCTGCCAGGCCAGCGCGGCAAAGGCGTCGTCCAGCGGCATGCTCGCCTCTAGCTGCGGTGCTGGCACGTTCAGCGAGTAGCTGTCGGCGTCATACAGACGATAGCCGCGCTCGGCTTTGCTGATGTCACACGGCATCAGCGCAAGGTCGGCGGCCAGTTCTGCGGCCAGCTCCAGCAGCGCTTCGGGCTCGCCTTGGCGCAGCTCAAGTTCCAGCTCGCAGATCTCTTCGCTCTGCTTGCCTACGACCACCTTGCCCAGGTCGAGGGCCGCTTCGATGACCACTTTGGCCTTGCCACGGCCCCAAGCGATCTCGGCCTTTTCGCGGACGAAATCGGTGGTGAAGATCGGCTTCAGGGTCTTCTTGTCCAGCTCGGCCAGGCTGGCCGGCCAGCAATCATCCGCGAGCTTTTTTACGTCCAGCTTGGCCTTGTCCAGATACCAGTCCCACTCGTTGCGCTCGGACAGCCCAGCCACGCTCTGGCCGCGGCTTTTCAGCGTCTGGATGAACTGCTCGCCGTCGCGACGCAGGCGCAGCGCGACCTTTGCCTGAGCCAGATCGCGCGCGGGCGTGTCGAAGTACTGGTTGAGCAATTCGTGCCGCTGCCAGCCGCTCTTGTTGCGTTTCTTCAGCAGTGGATGCTCGCGCAGGGCTGCCAGGGTTTCGCGACTGACGCGCAGTTTGATTTCGGTTTCTTTCTGCATGGTGCCGAGATGATGCCTATGTTTGAGTGTGACCTACGTCACTTGGTAGCGGCCCTTTGAGGTCATCCGTATACTTGCCGCCTTCTGAAGCCGGGGTGTTCCCTATGCCAATCAATCCTTTCGTCAGCCTGTTCGGACGCTCGCCTATCGGGCCGATGCAACAGCACATGGCCAAGTCCCACGAATGTGCCGCCAATCTGGTGCCGCTGTTTCAGGCGATCACGGCCGAAGACTGGGAGCGGGTCGAACAGATCCAGAAAGAGATGGCCCGACTGGAAAACGAGGCCGACAAGCTCAAGAAGAGCGTCCGTCAACATCTGCCCAAGAGCCTGTTTCTGCCGGTTCCGCGTTCGGATCTGCTGGAGCTGCTGAGTGTACAGGACAAAATTGCCAACCGTGCCAAGGACATCGCCGGGCTGATGCTAGGCCGTTGCATGACCATTCCGCCGGCCCTGCAGCCGGAAATGATGGCCTTCGTGCAGCGCAGTGTGGACGCCAGCTGCCAGGCGCTGAAAGCGCTCAAGGAACTGGATTCGTTGCTGGAAACCGGCTTTGCCGGCCGTGAAGCCACGCTGGTAGAAAAAATGGTCGAGGAACTCGAGGAAATCGAGCGTGAAACCGACCGTATGCAAATCACGGTGCGCCGTGCGCTGTTCAAGCTGGAAAAGGAATTGCCTCCAGTCGACGTAATGTTCCTCTACAAGATCATCGAATGGATCGGTGACGTAGCTGACCGTGCCGAGCGAGTCGGTAACCGTCTGGAACAATTGCTGGCGCGCTGAGGCGCCAGCGTCTTTTCTGGTTCAACAGGTAATTCCTTATGTCCTTTATCGCGGAATACGGCTTCGTACTGCTGGTGCTCGCCTGCGCTTTCGGTTTCTTCATGGCCTGGGGCGTGGGCGCCAATGATGTCGCCAACGCCATGGGCACATCGGTGGGTTCCAGGGCGCTGACTATCAAGCAGGCCATCATCGTCGCGATGATCTTCGAGTTCTGCGGTGCCTACCTCGCCGGTGGCGAGGTCACCGAGACGATCAAAAACGGCATCGTCGATGCGGAAGTCATATCGCCGGATCTGATGGTGCTGGGCATGATGTCGGCGCTATTGGCGGCCGGCACCTGGCTCCTTATCGCCACCATGAAAGGCTGGCCCGTTTCCACCACGCATTCGATTATCGGCGCGGTGATCGGCTTTGCCGCGGTGGGTGTGTCCACTGATGCCGTGCATTGGGACGCTATCGGCCCCATCGTGGCGAGCTGGGTGGTGACACCGTTGCTGTCCGGCATCGTCGCCTTTGGCCTGTTCATGAGCGTACAGAAACTGATCATCAATACCGATGATCCGTTTCTCAACGCCAAGCGCTTCGTGCCGCTGTACATGTTCCTGACCGGTTTCATGGTGGCGTTGATGACCGTTACCAAGGGCCTCAAGCATGTCGGCCTGACGCTGAGCGGCGGCCAGGGCATCCTTCTGGCGTTCGCTATCGGCGTGCTGGTGATGCTGGTGGGGATTGCGCTGCTGTCGCGGATTAAGCTTGATGTCGAGGCTGATCGGACCTTTCACTACGCCAGCGTGGAAAAGGTCTTCGCCGTTCTGATGATTTTTACCGCGTGCTCCATGGCTTTCGCCCATGGCGCCAACGACGTGGCCAATGCGGTAGGCCCGCTGGCGGCCGTGGTCGGCGTCATCCAGTCGGGCGGTGCTGCGGAAATCGCTGCCAAGTCTGCGGTGCCGGGCTGGGTGCTGCTGCTGGGCGCCGTCGGTATCGTCATCGGTCTGGCCACCTACGGCTACAAAGTGATCGCCACGATCGGCAAGGAAATCACTGAGCTGACGCCAAGCCGCGGTTTCGCTGCCGAACTTGCGACCGCAACCACCGTTGTCGGTGCCTCCGCCATCGGCCTGCCGGTATCCACAACGCATACGCTGGTCGGCGCGGTCCTGGGCATCGGTATCGCACGGGGTATTGGAGCGCTGAACCTCGGTGTGGTCGGGTCGATCTTCATGTCCTGGTTGATCACGTTGCCGGCCGGGGCCTTCCTGTCGATCGTGTTCTTCACCATCCTCAAGGCGATCTTCGTCTGATCGGACGCGTTGCCGCTGCTTTTTCCCCTCGGGGGCGCGGCGGCAACGCGTTTCATGTTTCACTGGGCGCCTTCGTCTTTGTCTCCAAGGAGGTCGTCGGTGCCCATCCCCTCGCTCAAAGACCAGTTTGCCGCGCTGATTGCCGCGCCGTCGGTGAGCTGTACTCAAGCCCATTGGGACCAGACCAACCGCCCGGTCATTGACCTGCTTGCGGGCTGGCTGGGCGACCTTGGTTTCAGCTGTGAGGTGCAGGAAGTAACCCCTGGCAAGTTCAACCTGCTCGCCAGCTTCGGCAGCGGGCCTGGCGGGCTGGTGTTGGCCGGGCACAGCGATACCGTGCCCTTCGATGCCGAATTGTGGACTGCCGAACCACTCCAACTGCGCGAAGCCGATGACCGCTGGTATGGCCTTGGCGTTTGCGACATGAAAGGCTTCTTCGCGCTGATCATCGAGGCGGTACTGCCACTGCTCGATCAGCCGTTCCGCCAGCCGCTGCTGATCCTGGCCACCTGCGATGAAGAAAGCTCAATGTCCGGCGCCCGCGCGCTGGCCGATGCCGGACGGCCGCTGGGGCGCGCCGCGGTGATTGGCGAGCCGACCGGGCTGCGGCCGGTACGCCTGCACAAGGGCATCATGATGGAAGGCATCGAAATCCAAGGGCAGAGCGGGCATTCGTCCAATCCCGCTTATGGTCATAGCGCCCTGGAAGCCATGCATGACGTCATGAGCGAGCTGATGACGCTGCGCCGCGAATGGCAGGATCAGTACAACAATCCGCTGTTCGACGTACCGCAGCCAACACTCAACCTCGGTTGCATCCACGGCGGTGACAACCCCAATCGCATCTGCGGCCAGTGCTCGCTGGAGTACGATCTGCGGCCGTTGCCGGGGATGGAGCCTGATCAGTTACGCGATGCAATTGCCGGGCGCCTGCGTCCGGTCGCTGACAGACATCAGGTGAAGATCGACCTAGCGCCACTGTTCCCCAGCGTACCGGCCTTCGATCAGGGCGCTGATGGCGAGCTGGTTAAACTGGCCGAGCGGCTCACCGGACATGCCGCCGAGGCAGTGGCCTTCGCCACCGAAGCGCCTTATCTTCAGCAGCTTGGCTGCGAAACGCTGGTGCTAGGCCCGGGCGATATCGCCTGCGCCCATCAGCCGGACGAGTACCTGGATCTCGACAGGATCGAACCCACCGTGAGGTTGTTGCGCGGGATGATCGAGCACTATTGCCTGCAACCGGCGAGCCGAGGATAGGAGCAGGGCTGACGACCTCATCGTCGCATGTCCCTGCTCCCTGCCTACCGTACCCGACCCGACTCCCGGACTGAACAAGCTGTTACTGAAGGCTTTCTGCAATGCACAACTACGTCACCTGGCTTCGCGACTCATCGCCCTATATCAACTCGCACCGTGACCGCACCTTCGTGGTCATGCTGCCCGGCGATGGCCTGGAGCATCCCAACTTCGCCAACATTGTTCATGACCTGGTGCTGTTGCACAGCCTTGGCGTACGTCTGGTGTTGGCGTTCGGCTCACGTCCGCAGATCGAAGCGCGGTTGGCCGCTCGCGGTATCGAGCCGCGCTTTCACCGCGACCTGCGCATCACCGACACGGCAACGCTGGAGTGCGTAATTGATGCCGTCGGGCATATGCGCATTGCGCTTGAAGCGCGTCTTTCCATGGATATGGCAGCTTCGCCCATGCAGGGCGCGCGGCTGCGCGTGGCCAGCGGTAACTTCATCACCGCGCGACCCATCGGTGTTCACGATGGCGTGGATTACCAGCACACCGGCGAAGTGCGTCGCGTTGATCGCAAAGGCATCGGCCGGCTGCTGGATGAGCGCACCATCGTGCTGCTCTCGCCGCTGGGCTATTCACCCACCGGTGAAATCTTCAACATCGCCTGCGAAGACATTGCTACCCGCGCCGCCATCGATCTGGAAGCCGACAAGCTGGTGCTGTACGGGTCCGAGCGCGGCCTGCGCGATGAAAGTGGCAAGCTGGTGCGCGAGCTGCGCCCGCCGCAAATTCCGGCCTATGTCGAACGCCTCGTCGGCACCTATCAGGCCGAGCTGCTGGATGCCGCCGCGCAAGCCTGCAAGGGCGGTGTGCGCCGCAGCCACGTGATCAGCTATGCCGAGGACGGTTCGTTGCTCAATGAGCTGTTCACCCGCGACGGCGGCGATGGCACGCTGGTGACCCAGGAGCAGTTCGAGCAGCTGCGCGAGGCGACCATCGAGGACGTCGGCGGGTTGATTGATCTGATCACCCCGTTGGAAGAGCAGGGCATTCTGGTGCGGCGCTCGCGCGAGGTGCTCGAGCGCGAGGTGGAGCAGTTCAGCATCGTCGAGCGCGATGGGCTGATTATCGCCTGCGCGGCGCTCTACCCAATCGCCGATTCCAACTCGGGCGAGCTGGCCTGCCTGGCGGTCAATCCGGAATATCGCCATGGCGGACGCGGTGACGAGTTGCTCGAGCGTATCGAGGCGCGGGCGCGCAAGTTGGGCCTGAAAACCCTGTTCGTGCTCACCACACGCACGGCGCACTGGTTCCGCGAACGCGGTTTCGAGCCTAGCGGCGTCGAGCGTCTTCCGGCCGCACGGGCCTCGCTTTATAACTTCCAGCGCAATTCGAAGATCTTCGAAAAGGCGCTGTGACCGACGAGGCGGTCGTGGGCCGCCTCGATTTAGTCCGGCGTCGCGTAGGGGCTCGCTGAGCGAGCCTCGACCGCATCTGCGGAAAAGTGAATCGCGGGGTCCGGGATAAGCCCGTCGATCTGCAGAATCAGGCCGATTAGCAAGGCAATGGTGATTGCGGTGGTCAGGCTGCCCTTGCGAGCGGACACCAACAGGTCAAATAGCGACATGAATGTACCTCTCTTCTTCTTCTTCTTGTTCTTGAGGCTTCGGCGCGCTGCATCGGCGCGACGAAGACACACATTGGAACCCTGAGAAGAGGGGAAAAGTTCATATCTTCCAGCAGCGTCTCCCGCGGACCGCCGTAGCCTGCGGGCTAGAGCGGTCATGCTGCTTGATCAGTGGTGCTTATGGTGCGCTGAGGTTGGTCAGGCTGCGCTGATAGTCCTCGACGAAGCTGTCGAAGTCCTGAGTGTCCGCGGCTTCAACCTGCGCCTGCTGTGCCAGCGAGCTGCGTGCGGCTTCGTCGAACCAGGCCATGTCGGCATCTGACAGCGCTCGACTACGGAAATCGTCGGCGTGTTGACGGGCCTGCCGCAGCGCGAACTGGCTGAAGCTCTCGCCGTTGCGCTGCAGCTCGTCGAGCACGCGGGCCGACGGTGTCAGGCTGCTGTCTGCAACCTTGGCCTGTTGCGCGGCGACGGCGCGAGCATGCTCATCACCACCGTGACTGCGGTCCAGCAGTTCGGCGACCTGGCCGATCTGCGCAATCAGCTCGTTCGCCCATGTCTGCAGGCTGACGCCTTCACCACAGCGACGCAGTTCAAGCCCGGGTTTGCGGCCTTCCTTGACCACGCTGAGGAAGTTGTCGCTGCTGGCCCGGCATTCGCCTTCTACCAGGCAAGGGCTCTGCTGCAACGTGCAGAACAGCAGGAAGGCATCGAGGAAACGCGCTTCGGTGACGTCGATGCCCAGCGGCAGGAAAGGATTGATGTCTAGGCAGCGCACCTCGATGTACTGGATGCCGCGCGCGCGTAAGGCATGCAGTGGGCGCTCGCCAGTGTCGGTGACGCGCTTGGGGCGGATGTTCGAGTAGTACTCGTTCTCGATCTGCAAGACGTTGGTGTTGAGTTGTTGCCAGTTGCTCTCTGCGTCCTTGGTGCCCAGCGCCGCGTAGTCGGGGTAAGGCGTGGACACCGCCTTGTGCAGGCTGCTGGTGTAACTCGGCAGATCGTCATAGCAGGGCGTCAAGCCGGCCTGGGCATTGCTCTGATAACCCAGATCGCTCATGCGCAGGCTGGTGGCGTAGGGCAGATACAGCGTGTCTTCGTCGAGCTGCTGGAGCTGGTGCGGGCGGCCACGCATGAAGCTGACGTCCAGTGCGGGCGAGGCACCGAACAGGTACATCAGCAGCCAGCTGTAGCGGCGGAAGTTACGGATCAGTGCGATATAGCGCCAGGATTGGTAGTCCTGCTGCGAGCGGTCATCGCCCTCATCTGCCTGCAAAGCAGCCCACAGCGCCTCGGGCAGGGAGAAGTTGTAATGGATACCGGCGATGCACTGCATAGTCTTGCCGTAACGCAGCGCCAGGCCTTGGCGATAGACGTATTTCAGTCGCCCGATGTTCGAACTGCCGTACTCGGCGATGGGAATCTGCGGCTCGTCCGGCAGGTGACCGGGCATCGAGGGACTCCAGAGCAGCTCGTCGCCGAGCTTGCTGTAGGTGTAGCGATGGATCGCGTCCAGCTCGGTCAGCGTCTTTTGCGGATCGGTTTCGGTGCCGGTGATGAACTCCAGCAGCGCTTCTGAATAGTCCGTGGTGATCTTCGGATGGGTCAACGCCGAGCCCAGTGCTCGCGGATGCGGCGTCAGTGCCAGCTGACCATCGGTGTCGACACGCAGGCATTCACGCTCTATCCCATGCAGGCATTGCGAGAGCAGCGACAGGTTGTGGTGCTCGGCCAGCAGCGCCAGGCGGTGGGAGAGAAGATCGCTCAATTGGGAATTCCTTCACGCGTCAGTCGGCACAATATGGGGGTGGATTGCACGCTCTACAAGAGGCCTTCAGCGTTGGACCATGCACCGCTCCAGGGCGTTTCCAGCGAACCGTGGGCGGCGGGTCCGATGACTCAGGTAACCGAGAAGGTCGCCTGCGCCTTGGCCACCAGCTTTTCACCCTGATGGACTTCGGCTTCGAGTACCTGAGTGCGCCGCCCGCCGTGCACCACCCAGGCGCGGCAGGTCAGTTCACCTTCGCTCACCGGGCGGATGTAATTGACCTTGCATTCCAGGGTGACGCTGTTAGGTTCGCCGCCGTTGAGGCTGTGGCTGGCCTGGCCCATGGCGGTGTCGATCAGCGAGAACAGCGCGCCGCCGTGCAGCTTGCCGTGCAGGTTGCGCAAGCCGTCGTGCATTGCCAGACGCAGCAGTGCCTCGCCATTGTCGGCCTTGATGATCTCCAGGCCCAACAGGCGCCCGAAGGCGCTGCTGCTGCCCACTGCCTCGGCTTCGCGCACTTTATTTCCTCAGGTTCTTGGCATTGGCGAACAGCGCCGCCATGGCATTGTTGGCCGGCGCCGGCTTGGTCTCCGGCTTGGCTGGCACGCGCTCGGCGCGGTTCTGCTGGCCGCTGCGGTTGTTGCCGGCGCCGCGCATGCTCTCCGCTTTCTCACCGGGGGTGTCACTCATGCGCATGGACAGGCCGACGCGCTTGCGCGGAATGTCCACTTCCATGACCTTCACCTTGACGACCTCGCCGGCCTTGACCACCTCGTAAGGATCTTTGACGAACTTCTCCGACAGCGCCGAGATGTGTACCAGGCCATCCTGGTGCACGCCGATGTCAACGAAGGCACCGAAGTTGGTCACGTTGGTAACCACACCCTCCAGCACCATGCCCGGCGTCAGATCGCTCAGCTTTTCCACACCATCCTGGAACTCGGCGGTCTTGAACTCGGGCCGTGGATCGCGGCCGGGCTTTTCCAGTTCCTGAAGAATGTCGCTGACGGTGACCAGACCGAAGCTTTCATCAGTGAACTGCTTGGGATCGAGACGCTTGAGGAAGGCCGAGTCGCCGATCAGCGAGCGGATGTCGCGGCCGGTGTCGGTGGCGATGCGCTTGACCAGCGGATAGGTCTCCGGGTGCACGGCCGATGCATCTAGCGGGTTGCTGCCATTCATCACACGAAGGAATCCGGCGGCCTGCTCGAAGGTCTTGTCGCCCAGGCGCGGCACCTTCTTCAGCTCGTTGCGTGTCTTGAACGCGCCATTGGCGTCGCGGTAGGTAACGATGTTCTGAGCCAGTGTGGTGTTCAAGCCGGAAATGCGCGCCAGCAGGGCAACCGAGGCGGTATTGACGTCGACGCCAACGGCGTTCACGCAGTCCTCCACAACAGCATCCAGCGACCGCGCCAGCTTGAGCTGGGACACGTCGTGCTGGTACTGACCGACACCGATGGCCTTGGGCTCGATCTTCACCAGCTCGGCCAGTGGGTCCTGCAGACGACGCGCAATCGACACGGCGCCGCGGATCGAGACGTCCAGGTCAGGAAATTCCTTGGACGCCAGTTCAGAGGCCGAGTACACCGAAGCGCCGGCCTCGGAGACCATCACCTTGGTTAGCTTGAGGCCCGGCACCTGCTTGATCAGGTCGGCAGCGAGCCGGTCGCTTTCACGGCTGGCGGTGCCGTTGCCGATGGCTATGAGGTCAACGCCGTGCTTGGCGCAGAGCTTGGCCAGCACGGCGAGAGTGCCGTCCCAGTCATTACGCGGCGCGTGCGGATAAACGGTGGCGGTATCGAGCAGCTTGCCGGTGGCATCGACCACCGCGACTTTGCAGCCGGTACGCAGGCCCGGGTCGAGGCCCAGGGTAGCGCGCGGGCCGGCCGGCGCGGCCAGCAGCAGGTCATGCATGTTGCGAGCGAAGACCCCGATGGCATCGTCTTCGGCCTTTTCGCGCAGTTCGCCGAGCAGGTCGGTTTCCAGATGCGTGTAGAGCTTCACTTTCCAGGTCCAGCGCACCACTTCGCCGAGCCACTTGTCAGCTGCGCGGCCGCGGTTGGAGATACCGAAGCGCTCGCCGATCATTACTTCTCCCGGGTGCATGGTGCCGGGCACTTCGTCTCCCACCTTCAGGCTGACGCTGAGCACGCCTTCGTTGCGCCCGCGGAAGATTGCCAGTGCGCGGTGCGAAGGTGCGCTTTTGAGCGGCTCGTCATGCTCAAAATAATCACTGAATTTCGCCCCTTCGTTCTCCTTGCCCGGCACCAGGCGCGCACTCAGGGTGGCGTTGTGGCTGAGGAAGTCGCGCAACTTAGCCAGCAGGTTGGCGTCTTCGGCGAAGCGCTCCATGAGGATGTACTTGGCGCCTTCGAGTACCGCCTTGACGTCAGCGAAGCCTTTCTCGGCATCGACGAAGCGGGCGGCCTCGCTTTCAGGATTGAGCTCGGGATCGGCAAAGATCGCGTCGGCCAATTCGCCGAGGCCGGCTTCCAGGGCGATCTGGCCCTTGGTACGGCGCTTCTGCTTGTAGGGCAGGTAAAGGTCTTCGAGACGGGTCTTGGTGTCGGCAAGGTCGATCTCGCGCTTCAGCTCGGGCGTGAGCTTGCCTTGTTCCTCGATGCTGGCAAGGATCGACGCGCGACGGTCATCCAGCTCGCGCATGTAGCGCAGACGTTCCTCGAGCATGCGCAGCTGAGTGTCGTCGAGGCTGCCAGTGACTTCCTTGCGGTATCGGGCGATGAAAGGGACGGTGGAGCCTTCATCGAGCAGCGCCACGGTGGCGGCAACTTGTTGCGGGCGCACGCCCAGTTCGGCGGCAATGCGGGAGTTGATGCTGTCCATAGGATGTCCTGCGGGCGGAAATGACGGCCGACCGGCCTGAAAAACGCGCCAGTATAACTGCCGATGCCAGGCTTCGGGCGTTTGGCACGGTCGCCAGCCGTCGCGTTCGTAGGCGCGGTGCTTGTGTTTTAGCTGCCGGCCCGCCACCATCAGATTCTCAAGTGGCACTGCGCCATCAGTTGTGGCTATCCACCCCGTCCGCCGTTCAAGAGTTGTAGTCATGTGTGGCCAGACGCGGCTTGCCTCTATCCGCTCCGTCATTGCGTTGCTCGTTGCGCTGGGCCTTGCCCAGCTTGTCTGGGCAGTGGCGGACGACTGGGATTTCCCGCGCATTCTGAGCCTTGCTGAAAAACGCTATGGCTCGTTAGGCGAAGGGCGCGAGCGCCTGCTGGCGTGGCAGCAGCTGTTGGGCGAACAGGGATTGGCGGCCGAGCACGACAAGTTGCGTGCGGTGAACAACTTCTTTAATCACCAGCTTCGCTTCGAAGATGACGTCAGGCTCTGGCGGCAAACCGACTATTGGGCCACCCCGGTCGAAGCCTTGCGCATTGGTGGTGGCGACTGTGAAGACTTTGCGATTGCCAAGTACGTGACCCTGCGCCGTCTCGGCATTTCGGCGGACAAGCTGCGCATCACCTACGTCAAGGCCGTCCGGCTCAATCAGGCGCATATGGTCCTGACCTATTACGAGCAGCCGGGCGCTGTACCCCTGGTTCTGGACAATCTGGTCGGCGGCATTCTGCCGGCGACGCAGCGCAACGATCTGGTTCCCGTTTACGCATTCAACGGCGAAGGGCTGTGGCTGCCAGGGCGAAGTGGCGACAAGCAGGTTAGTGACAGCAAGAGGCTGTCGCGCTGGCAGGATTTGCTGAAAAAGATGCAAGCGGAAGGTTTTCCGGCCGGGTCCGGATCGTAGGAGTTTCACATGTCTCTGTTCAAACAGCTGTTGCTAGCGATCTGCCTGTTTTTGCTTGCCGCGTTCACCGGCAGTTTCGTGGTCAGTTTGGAGAGCTCACGCGACCAGTACGCCAACCAGCTGCGCTCGCATGCGCAGGATGCGGCCACGGCGCTGGGTTTGTCGCTGACGGCCAATATCGATGACCCGGCCATGGTCGAGCTGGTGGTCAGCTCGCTGTTCGATAGTGGCTATTACCAGTCCATCCGTGTGATTGAGCTGGAAACCGAACAGCCCATGATCGAGCGGCAGGCCGAGCCGGACGCCGGCAGTGCGCCGCAATGGTTCGTCAGCCTGATTGATCTGCAGCCAGAGGGCGGTGAGGCGATCGTCAGTCGCGGCTGGCAGCAGGCCGCACGCGTGGAGGTGGTCAGCCACCCGATGTTCGCCGTATCGCGCCTGTGGCAGAGCACCCTCGGTATGTTCGGCTGGCTGGTGCTCTGCGGTGTGGTCAGTGCATTGCTAGGCGCGGCGCTATTGCGACGCCAGCTGCGCCCGCTCGACGATATGGTCGAGCAGTCCCAGGCCATTACAAGGCGTGAGTTCCTCAGCGTGCCGCAGTTACCGGAAACCCCGGAACTGCGCCGCGTGGTGCTGGCCATGAACCTCATGGTGGAAAAGCTCAAGGCACTGTTCGATGAAGAGGCGCGCCGCAGCGAGCGCCTACGTGACGAGGCCTATCATGACGGCCTGACCGGGCTGAGCAACCGCCGGCATTTCGACATGCAGCTGCAGGCTCGCTTGAGTGGAGAGGATCTGGCCGGCAGCGGCTATATGTTCCTGCTCAGAATCAATGACCTCACCGGGCTCAATCAGCGGCTCGGCGGCGCGCGCACGGATGAGCTGCTGCGTGTGGTCGCCGAGCAGTTGCGCCAGGTCACCGCCGATCGCTTCCTGATCGGGCGGACACGCGGTGGCGAGTTCGCCTTGTTGGCGGTAGGGCTTGATCGGCTCGAAGCAGGCCGCTTGGCCGAGCAAATCGAACATGCGTTGGCATCGTTGCAGCAAACCGGGCTAGCCGATGTATTGCCTGTGGCCCACATCGGCCTGACGGCATTCTCGCAAGAGCACAGTGTTCCGGCGCTCTACGCCGCTCTTGACCAGGCACTGGCGCAGGCCGCCAGCCAGTCGCGCCAGGCCTGGGCCTGCTATGAACCTGGCGCTGAGGTGCCCGTCGCCGAACAGCACCAGGACTGGTACCAGCTACTGGATGCTGCCCTAGAGAACGGATTGCTCCAGTTGTATTTCCAGCCTGTGATGAGCGCAGTTGAACCGCAACGGCTCATCCACAGCAAGGTCTTGGCCCGGCTGGTGGACCAGCAGGGCGATGTGGTTCCGGCGGCACGCTTCCTGCCCTGGCTGGAGCGCTTCGGTTGGACGGCACGCCTCGATCTGGCCATGCTGCGTCAGACGTTGGAGGCCCTTGAAGTTCACCACTCGCCACTCGCGATCAGCCTCTGCGGAAGCACGCTAGCGGACCCGGCTTCGCGTGAGGACGTGTTCGAGTTGCTCGCGCGCCACGGCGATGTCGCGGGCCTCCTAACGCTCGAACTGGACGAAGCCCAGCTACCGGATCAGGCGAGCCTCGAGCAGCTGGCACGGCGCCTGCGTCAGCTCGGCTTTGGATTAGGCATTCAGCACTTCGGCGGCCGATTCAGCATGATCGGCAATCTGGCGCGGCTGGGATTAGGTTATCTGAAAGTCGACGGCAGCTACCTGCGCGGTGTCGATACCGAAGACGACAAGCACTTGTTCATCCAGGCCATGCAGCGCGCCGCGCACAGCATCGACCTGCCGCTCATTGCCGAGCAGGTGGAGACGGAGGGGGAGTGGATGACGCTGCGTGCGCTGGGTTTCGAGGGTGGACAGGGCCGGTTGCTGGGCAATCCGGCACCGTTGCAGGGCAGCACCAGCCGATCAGATCACGCCGGTGTCGTCATCGTCGATCAGTAAGCGAGTCGAGCCGAGCGCATTGCGCGCCCGGCTCCGCCCTGCCAGCTTGGCCTGAGCGGAACCCGGAAGGTCGGTGATCCGCAGCAGGCCCTTGTCGATCAGGGCATGAATCAGATCCTCCAGTACCCGCACCATCTCCAGATCGCTCTGGCGCAGATGTGCAAGGCTGTCCTGAGCGGCGAGCCAGGCGCGCACTTCGCTGTCGTCGTCCGGCAGTTCGCCGGTCATGTCGTCGAAGGGCGACGGTTCGACCCGCAGCAGCCGTCCGCTGGAATCACGCGTGATATAGAACACTCGGCATCCTCATATGGGAGTAGCGACGATACCCGCCAGCGGCTCGCGGCGGGTATCCGTGCGTCACCTTCAGTGATCGACCTTGACGATATGGTCGGCAACCAGCGAATTGATGATGTCCGTAGGATTCGAGCCATACGAAGACAGATCGACCGCGGCGCCGCCGGTTTCCAGCTTGATGGTGACGCCGGCATTGCTGCCGGTGTCATTCAGGACGCCGGTGGTGCTGATCTGCAAGGTGGACGTGGTGGTGTCCACTCGCAGATAGCTGAGGAGGTTGCCGTCGTTTTCGCCCTGGAGCAGATCGCGCAGGTCGATGCGGTCGCCTTCGGTGGCATTGAAGTCGAGGATGCTGTCCTTGCCCAGGTCTCCGGCTTTCCACGTGAAGGTGTCGGCTCCGCTTCCGCCGGTGAGCTGGTCGTCGTCCAGCCCGCCGATCAGGATGTCGTCGCCGGCACCGCCGACCAACAGGTCGTTACCGGTGCCACCGTCCAGCGTGTCGTTGCCCTGCAGTCCGTAGAGCAGGTCATCGCCCGCGCCGCCGCTGAGGTAATCGTCTCCCGCTGCGCCACTGTGCGTTGAGCTGGCCGAGCCGCCGATGACCGTGACGGCCGTGCTGGCGCCGTCACTGATCGTGAGCGTCAAGGTCGGCGCAAAGTCGGTCGGCAGCGTTGTGCTGGTCACCAATTGCAGCTGGTCGGTCCCCGACACTGCGGTCGAGGTGACCAGGAGCGATACATAGTTGCTCAGGTCGAACTGCCCGTTGGCGTCAGGAGTGATCTCCAAGTAACTGCCGTCTTGCAAGCGAACACTCAGGGCCGCGTCGGCTGGCAGATCGCTGAGTGACATCGCACTGATGGTTTCGGCGATCCCCACGGTGTCGCTGACCTGGGCGAACACATCGATCGGGTAGTGATAGTTGATGGCGCCGGATGAGCCCGTGTCGAAGGCCAGGTACTCGATCTGGAAGCCGTTGTTCTTTGCTTTGAAGGTGTTGCTGGCGTCCTGACCGATGCTCAGCATTGTCATTTCGACGCTGCTCGACAAACCGACGTTGGCCTCGGTATTGCCGCCCTGGTTGAACAGGCTGCCGTCCACGGTCGCCACCAGCACGGCCTTGGTCACGGTACCGCTGTAGCTGTAGCTCGCCGACCAGGTACCGTTGGAATTCACGGTGGCGGTCACAGGCGCGAGATTGTTGCCGTTGGCGTCGGTCAGCAGAAGCTGGAGCTTGAGCGTCGCGCTTGTGGCCGTTGCGCCGCTGGAAGTGAGCGCGCCGGTGATCAGGTGGTTGCCCGGCAGCTGGCTGACATCCAGCTCGCTCTTGAACTGCACGCTGTCGTCGCTCGCATTCTTCAGGCGCATGCTTGCCGAATGGATGCCGACCGGGAAATCGATCCGGATCGCTTCGGTGCCATCGATGCGGTTGTCGCCGTTGGCGTTGGTGCTGCGTACCGCCAGCAACGAGCCGGTGGAAAAGGTGAATACCTTGCCGGCGCCACTGGTATCGATCGCAGAGATCGAGATGCCGCTGGGGAAGGTAAAGGTCGAGGCCCCGTCCAGGCCAGCGATGTTGCCGGTACTGAAGTCGATCGCACTCGAGCTGGGTGCGCCGACGACGACGGACACGTCGCTTGATCCGATGGCGTCGGCCACAGGCGTGACCTGAATGGCGGTCGTATCGGTGTCGCTCAGTGCGCCGCCGCTGCCCATGTTGCCGTTGTCGTTGCTGGTCATGGTCAGCGTGACCGTACCGCTGGCGTCATGCTCCGGGGTGTACGTCGGCTGTGTAGCCGGCTGAGCCAGGTAGGCGTTGATGTCTGCCAGGCTGCCGGTCAGCACCAGCGTGCTGCCGCCCGAGCCGCTCACGCTGACACCGGCGGTGGACGCAGCCCCCAGCACCCCCTGTTGGACGGCCAGCGTGACCGTAACCGAGCCACTGGCGGCGTCGACATCGGACACTGCCAGCCCGCTCAGCTTGAGCGATCCGTCCTCGGCCATGGTGTAGCCGCTCGGCAGCTGGTTGACCGGCGCATCGTTGACCGCGCTCACCTGGATCGACACCGTTGCGGGGCTCTGATCCAGGTTGCCAGCGGCGTCACTGGCGCGGTACTGGAAGGCGGTGCTGCCGTTCCAGTTGGCGTCCGGCACGAAGCTGATCGCGGCCTGGTTGTTTTCGGCCGGGATGGTCTGGCCTATGACAACCGGCTGGCCGTTGTAGCTGAGTGTGGCGTGGGTCGGCAGGCTGGTGACGGTGAAGTTGGCGATGCTGCTGCCGGCATCGGTTGCGCTCAGTGTGACTGTTACAGCGCTGGCGTCCTCGTCAGCACCGACTGTCACGTCTGCCGTTTCCGGTGCAGTGGTATCGCCAATGGTGATGTGCGTGCTCGCCGAGGCGGTACTGCTGCCGTCCTGGGCGACCGCGGTTGCAGTAATTTCCAGGCTGCCCGTCGGGCTGCCGGGCAGGTTCATCGTCAGGCCGCTGAGGGTTACCGCGTGGGTGGTCGCGTCCACCGATACGCTGTAGGTGCCATCACCGGCCAGCGGCACGGACCAAGTGCCGTCGGGGTTGGCCGAGCCCACCGACAGCGTGGCACCGGCAGGCAGCTCCAGGGTGATGCTGCTGATCGACTCGGAGTAATCGATGTCAGTCGGTGCGGCGGTGATGGTAAGCGGATAGCTGGTGTTGCTGGCAAAGGTGATCGAATGGATCAGGTAGTCATCCCCGGCGCCCGGCGCACTGAACTCGATACGGCTGATCGCGCTGCCGTTGGTGCTCGTAAGTGCGATGCCTGGGTCGATTCCGTCGCTGCCGCCGGAGATGGTGCCGCCTCCGATGACGACATTGTTGCTGTCGTAAAGCGTGTAGGCGGCGTGTTCGCTCGAATTCAGCCAAGCCAATTGAACGGTTGCGCTGGCAACAGGGGCGTCGAATGCCACGATCAGGCGTTCCGCACCGCCGAGCTCATTCGCGCTGCCGTTAGAGCTGTTCCCCTGTACACCGAAGCCGACCGGGCTGCTGTTGTGCGAAATGCTGCCGGTGCTGCCATCACCGTTCAGCGCAGTGACGGTGTAGCCCTGCCCGCTGAGGTTCGCGTTGGCGCTGGTAATGCTGGTGGTGGTCGTGCTGGCGGCACCCATGGTAATGCTGACGTCCGGCGTGTCGGCGACTGGCGCGACGTCGAAGGTCAGGGTATTGGGCGTGGCAGAGAACAGACCGCTCTGGTCGCTCACCGAGAAAGTCAATGTTGCGTACTGGCTGCCGGCACCGTCCTGTCCGGGCGTGTACGTCAGCTTACCCAGGTCGGCGGGCGCAATGACCTGCCCAGCGGTGACCGCCGTACCGTTCAGTTGCAGAGCGCCGGCGCTCGGCAGGCTTTCGATGCGTATCGCCTGCAGGCTGTCGCCTGCATCCGGGTCGTTGAAGCCGAAGTTCGCTGCGCTGAACTGAACGGTGCCATCCTCGACCAGGCTGACGTTGGCGTCGGTCCCGGCCGGCGCATCATTCACCGCGGCGACGTTGACCGTCACGCTGGCCGCTGCGGAGGTCAGCACACCGTCGCTGACGGTATAGCTGAAGTTCGCGATGCCATTGAAGTTGGCGTCTGGTGTGAAGGTGACCGAGCCGTCCGCATTGAGCACGGCAGTACCGCCGTTGCCGCTGGTGACACTGGCGATGGTCCGGTCGGCGTTGTCGACGTCACTGTCGTTGGCCAGCAACTGGCTCGCCGCGTAGGTAATCGGCGTGTTTTCGGTGGCAATGAGGCTGTCTGATACAGCGACCGGAGCATCGTTACTGCCGGTAATGGTCACGGTGACTTGCTGCTCGGTGCCGTCGATGCTGCTGACGGTGAAGGTTTCCTGCGCTTGCTGTCCGGCGTTCAGCTCGTTGAAAGCGCTGTTGGCGACAAAGGTCCACTGACCGTTCGCGGCTAGGGTCAGGGTGCCGTTGGCGCCGACAATGCTGGTGGCGGTGAAGCTGTTGTCGGCGTTATCGACATCGGTGCTGGTCAGGGTGCCGTTGAGGGTCAGCGGGGCGTTGGTTTCCACGGCCGACTGGGCGACATCACCGCTGATCACGGCCGCATCGTTGCTGCCGGTGATGGTGGCGGTCACGGTGGCCGGTGTGCCATCGACGCTGGCGACGGTGAAGACTTCCTGGACCTGCTGGCCTTCGTTCAGCTCGTTGAAGGCGCTGCTGGCGACGAAGGACCACTGGCCGTTGCTGGCCAGGGTGAAGGTGCCGTTGTCACGGACGATGGTCGTGGCGGTAAAGCTGTTGTCGGGGTTATCGACATCGGTGCTGGTCAGGGTGCCGTTGAGGGTCAGCGGGGCGTTGGTTTCCACGGCCGACTGGGCGACATCACCGCTGATCACGGCGGCATCGTTGGTGCCGGTGATGATGACGGTCAGATTGTTGGTGCTGCTAGCGCCATGCTCATCTGTCACGCGGTAAGGCACTGTAAGGGTCAGCGGTTCGCCCTGGCCCAGGGATTGGTATGCCGCGTCGGTCGCATCGAAGGTCCAGGTTCCATTGCTGTTCAAGCTGAAGCCAGCAGGTAGCGGTTCCGTGGCGCTGAAGGTCAGCAGCGCACCGTTGTCCGCATCGCTCGCCGACAATTGCCCGCTGAGGATGGCATCTTCTTCGATACTGACGGCTCCGGGCTGGGCGATGGGGGCGTCGTTCGTACCGGTAATGGTCAGTGTCAGCGTGCTCTGGCCTACGGCGCCGTGCTCGTCGGCCACCTGATAGGCGATGACCAGGGTCTGGATCTCGCCGGCGGCCATTGAGTTGTAGGAGCTGTCGGTCGCATCGAAGGTCCAGCGGCCATCGGCGGCGAGCGTGAAGCCGGCCGGTGCGGTGCCGGGCAGGCCGAAACTCAGGGTTGCGCCTTGATCCACATCGCTGGCGATCAACTGGCCGCTGAGCGTGCCAAGTTGCAGGAGGCTGGACAGGTCCTCGTTGGTCGCACCGTTGGTGGTGAGCGTCCAGCCGCTGCTGGCCGGGGTCACGTCCCCAACGCTTACATTCGCCGTTGCGTTCGAGGACAGGTTGCTCAGGGAAAGCGCGGAGTTGACGCCGCTATCGTTCACGTCGGCAATGCCGATGACGAGCGTGTAGGTCCCGGGCACGTCGAACCGATGACTGAAACCTTGCACGCCGGAGTTGCCACGGTCGCCGACCGTGGCGACGTCGCTCAGTACCTGCACGGGCTGGCCATTGACCTGCACGAAGGCAAAGTCGTTATAAGGCAGGTAGTCCGAGGTGGCGAACTGCCAGTCGAAGCTTACCGTCTCGCCAGCGGTGCTGGTGGTGACCGTCAGGGTGATTGCCGAGCCCTCGGTGGCTGCGCTCACTGCGCCAACGGTGGTGGTTGCGCCTTCAATGGCGCTGGCAATGGCCCGCTGGGCGATGGGGAGATCATTAGTCCCGGTAATCACCAGGGTCAGAGTGTCGCTGCTGCTTGCGCCGGCTGCGTCGGTGGCGATGAAGGGCACCTGCAGCGTCAACGTTTGGTCCTTGGCGAGGTACTGATAGGCCGCATCGCTGGTATCCAGCGTCCAGCTGCCATTGGCGTCCAGGCTGAAGCCGGCCGGTGCGGCGGCGTTCAGGCTGAAATTCAGCGTGTCGCCCGCATCGACATCAGATGCGGAGAGCTGGCCGGTTACCAAACCTGCGTCTTCGCTGGCTTCGGCCTGAGTGGCTTGGGCAATCGGGTCATCGTTCACCGCGGCGACGTTGACGGTCACGGTGGCGACGTTGGAGGTGAAGGTGCCGTCAGTGATGGTGTAGCTGAAGTCCGCCGCGCCATTGAAGTTGGTATGGGGGGTGAAGGTAACGGTGCCATTGATATTGAGCACCGCAGTACCGCCGTTGCCGCTGGTGACACTGGCGATGCTCAGGTTGGCGCTGTCCAGGTCACTGTCATTGCCCAGCAGGTCGGCAGCCGAGTAGGTGATGGCGGTGTCTTCGGTGGCCACCAAGCTGTCGTCCGCGGCGACCGGCGCGTTGTCATTCAGGTTGGCTTCGATCAGCGTGACGGCCACCACGGAGACGTTGCCGGCTGCATCAAGCGCTTCTATCGCGTAGCTGTGTTGAATCGGCCCTTGCTCGAAATCGTTGACTCCAGACTCGACGCCCGCCTGGGTCAGGGTAACGCGACCCTGGGTGTCGATCTGGAAATAGTCATCGGCACTGGTATCGCTGCCGGTGGCGGCGAACCGGAAGGCGGTCACGCCGACGGCGTCCTGGGCGTTGACGCTGCCAATCAGGGCGCCGCTGGGCTGGTTTTCGCCATAGGTGAATTGTTGAGCGGTCGTAATCGATGGCGCGTCGGTATCCACCGAGTACTGTCCGGATGCCTGCGCCGAGCCGGTATTGCCGGCGGCATCGGTGTGGCTGACGGAGGCGCTGATCTGCGTGTTGTCCGCCAGGTCGCCAGTGCCGACATTGATGGAGTAGCCGAGCGCACCGTCGGCCAGCTCGATGACTTCACCGGTGTAGACGCTGCTGCCCAGGTTCAGGGTGACGGTATCGCCGACGGCGACTTCACCGCTGACGTTGCCAGTGACGGCAAGCATATCGCCGCCGCGCTCGGCGGCATTGAGGGTGTTGTCCTCGGTGATGGGGTCGATGGAAATGGCCAGGCTTGGGGCCTGGGTGTCGACCGCATAGGCGTGCTGGCTACTGGCCGAGCCGGTATTGCCGGCGGCATCGGTGTGGCTGACGGAGGCGCTGATCTGCGTGTTGTCCGCCAGGTCGCCAGTGCCGACATTGATGGAGTAGCCGAGCGCACCGTCGGCCAGCTCGATGACTTCACCGGTGTAGACGCTGCTGCCCAGGTTCAGGGTGACGGTATCGCCGACGGCGACTTCACCGCTGACCTTGCCAGTGACGGCAAGCATATCGCCGCCGCGCTCGGCGGCATTGAGGGTGTTGTCCTCGGTGATCGGGTCGATGGAAATCGACAGGTTCGGCGCCTGGGTATCCAGCACAAAGCTGACGGTGGTGGCACCCGAAGTATTGCCCGCTACGTCGGTCTGGCGCACGGCCACGGTGTTGCTACCCTCGACCGAGGTGAAGGTCGAGCTCCAGGTATTGCCGCCATCGACGCTGTACTCGACGGTCGCACCGGTTTCGAGGCCGCCAATATTCAGGGCGCCGTTGTTGGAAATGCTGTCGGTCGGGTTGGCGCTGTCGGTGCTCAGGACCACGCTCGGTGCGGCGACCTGCGTGTCGAGCACGAAGCTGACCGTGGTCGCGCCGGACGTATTGCCGGCCACGTCGGTCTGGCGCACGGCCACGGTGTTGCTGCCCTCGACCGGGGTGAGGGTCGAACTCCAGGTATTGCCGCCATCGACGCTGTACTCGACGGTCGCGCCGGCTTCGGTGCCGCCGATGGTCAGTGCACCGGAGTTGGTGATGCCGTCCGAATTGCTTGTACCGCTGTCGGTCTGCAGGGAAACGCTCGGTGCGGCAACCTGGGTGTCGAGCACAAAGCTGACGGTGGTGGCGCCGGACGTATTGCCGGCCACGTCGGTCTGGCGCACGGAGACGGTGTTGCTTCCCTCGACCGGGGTAAATGTCGTGGACCAGTTGTTTCCGCCGTCAGTGCTGTACTCAATAGTGGCGCCGGCTTCGATGCCACCGATGGTCAGAGAGCCGGAATTGGTGATGCTGTCCGAGCTGCTTGCGCCGCTGTCGATTAGCAAGCTTACGGTCGGCGCCGAAACATTGGTATCGCTTGCTAGACCAGTAGCGGAAATCCCGACTGTGTTGGGTTCAGGTGCGTTAGTGGTCGCTGACAACCCTTCAGTCTCAAAGCCGGTCACCGCTTCGACGCGCTGACCTGTCTCGCTGAGCATCACTGCGCTGTGACCGCCACCACCCGCGCCACCTGTTCCGCCGGCGCCTGGACCTGCGGCAGTGGGATCGAGCTGGGTGGTCGGGTCAAAGCCATCGGCGATGGCTTGCTCCAGATCGGTAATGGACTGGTCTTCCACCTGAACCGCATCGGCGACAGCAAAATCGCCGGCTTGCCAGCTGGCCGAACTGCCCAGCGTCAGCTCTTCCCCGATTCTGTTGAAAAAGTAAGCTTCAGCGGCAGCCTGCCGATCAAGTGTGCTGCTGTCGAAATGGCTGCAAGCCACTTCAAGTTGCCTTCCGGCGTTTCACTGAGCGTCCTTGCTCCGGTTTAAGG